>Ga0183097_10067_pt1 | contig 395292 bp, 342 predicted proteins | sample BioMet8_FD_128883 | JGI IMG/M metagenome (GOLD analysis project Ga0183097, IMG submission 128883) | Microbial communities from bioreactor (seeded with sewage sludge) at Lawrence Berkeley National Lab, California, USA - Biofuel... | ecosystem: Engineered > Bioreactor > Anaerobic > Unclassified ...
GTGCCGCAAGGTATTCAGCTGACCGATACTAATAGGTCGAACGCTTGACCAAATGGTTAAAGATAGAATGGTTTAAAAGGTTGTGTAAATATCCTTTTACCTTGGATGTTCAATTTTGAGGGTACAGATCTCATATATGAAGTGCTTATAGCGAGGAGGCTACACCTGTTCCCATCCCGAACACAGAAGTTAAGCTCCTTAGCGCTGATGATACTTGGCTGGCGACGGCCCGGGAAAGTAAGACAGTGCTTCTTAGTAAAAATCCGGTTTTCTTAGAGAGCCGGATTTTTATTTTCTCTGATTTGCCGGGCGGTGTATATGATGATATACTTTTTCTATGAATGGCTGCATTGAAAGTGAATTGTGCAAAACAAAATATCCCATCATGCTGGTACACGGCATCGGTTATACAGATGACGGCAGACATGAATACTGGGGAAGAATACCGGAAGTCCTGAGGAGTCACGGGGCAGAGGTCTATTTAGGCTGCCAGCCGAGTTTTGGAACTGTAAGCGAGAATGCTGCGGTAATAAAGACGAATGCGGCGAAAATAATAGATAAAGGAGCAGAAAAAATCAATTTTATTGCTCATTCAAAAGGCGGACTCGAAGCAAGATATCTGATAAGTTGCCTCGGGATGGCGGAGTATACAGCCAGTCTTACTACGATAGCTACTCCGCATCGCGGAATAAAGTCAATGGACAAGCTTTATGACAAAGCATCGCGCTCTCTGCATTTTCTGATCGATTTGTTCAATACAATGCTGCGGATAGACGGCGGCGCTCCACCGCAAAATAATGCTGTATATGCGGAACTCAGCGCTGAATATGCGGAGATATTCAATGAGCTTGTACCGGATGCGGAAGGCGTGTATTATCAGAGTTATGCTTTTGATATGAAGAATTCCCTATCGGATCCTGCCATGGGAATGTTCCATCGGATCATCAGGAGAAATGAAGGTATGAATGATGGTTTTGTATCCGTTGATTCTGCCAGATGGGGTAATTTCAGAGGTGTAGTAACTGGTCCCGGCAAGATCGGGATATCACATCCTAATGCAGTTGATTCGAGGCAGAGACCGCTCAGAGATCCGCAGGGGCATGTTTTTGATATAACCGATCTCTATGTGTCGATCGCGGCGGAGCTAAAAGAGATGGGTTTTTGATATTCTATGTGATATAATATATTGATATATAATCGTGATTGATGAAAGGGGAAACCGGCGGTTTGATGACATTTTTGAGATTGATATTTGTGTTGCTCATATGCGTACCTGTAGGGTATCTCGCAATGTGTCTTATCGTGCGTCTCATTGATCAGTTATCTTCTGAGGCAAAAGTATCACGAAGGGGAGATAAAAAAACTTATAACAGCAGACATTTCGGCAGCGGTGCCGGAGGGTACGGTGCTGATGATTACTATACTACACCAAAGAGCAGCGGTTACAGAGGATATGACAGAGGAGGATTCAGGAAGAAATGAGCAATGGCCTTTTCATAACAGTAGAAGGACCGGACGGTTCGGGAAAAACGACCCAGCTGGATTTCATCAGAAAATATTTTGATGAAAGAGGGGAGCAGGCTATTTTCACGCGTGAACCCGGAGGTACTCCGATCAGCGAAAAGATCAGAGGGATAATACTGGATAAGCGTAATGAAGGAATGTATCCTTTGACGGAAGCTCTGCTTTATGCTGCATCACGTGCTCAGCATGTTGCACAGGTCATAAAGCCGGCACTGGAGCATGGAAAGACTGTAGTATGTGACAGATATGTGGATTCTTCGATAGCATATCAGGGCTGCGGAAGAGAACTGGGCGACAGTGTGATGATCATTAACACATTTGCGATAGACGGATGCATTCCGGATCTTACTATTCTGCTGAGAATAGATCCTGAAGTCGGAAGAGCAAGGATCACAGGTGTGCGTGACAGAATGGAAAGTGAAACCGAGGATTTTCACCGCCGTGTATATGAAGGCTATCTGGAGCTTGAGCGCAGTTATCCGGATCGTATAAAGGGCGTGGATGCAGACCGTCCGGCGGAAGAAATCACAGATGAGATAAAAAAGTATCTGGATGCAGCATTGGAAAGCAGAAATGAGTTTTAAGCAGATAACCGGAAACGATGAGCTGGTCGAACGACTGAGGAATATTGCGGGATCCGGTCATATTCACAACGGATATATTTTTGAGGGGCCTTGGACGGCGAACAAAAAGCTGGTAGCCGAATCGTTTGCCAAGGCTATTTTATGTCCTGTGCAGCCCGGTGAAGGATGTGACAGCTGCAGGATATGCAAAATGATAGATGACGGCAATCATATCGATGTCATGTTCATAGAAGCCGAAAATGCAGAAACGCTGAAGGCAAAAATGAAAGCGGAATTCGGAGAAGAGCCTGTTGTGAACAGCAGAAAAAAAAGTGCCGTGAAGAGTGTCCGCAACGGAAATATAGAACAGATACAGGAGCATCTTTCCAAGATCCCCATCGAAGGCGAAAGAAACATTGCGATAATAAAAGATGCAGATACTGTCACTGCCAGAGCATACGGCAGATTTTTAAAGACACTTGAAGAACCTCCTGTGGGGACCGTGATCATGCTGCTTTCTGAGAATGTAAAGAATCTGCCTCAGACGATAGTATCACGATGTGTAAAGCTGAGAGTTCTGCCGTTTGGGATAAAGGAAGACATGAAATCAGCCGTACAGGCGGAAAAGCTCGTTTCACAGATAACTGCGGGAGAGCCGTATTACAGCATCAGGCGCACACTGGATAAAGTGGGCAGAGAGCGTGAAGCGGCCTTTGAGCTGCTGGATTCGATGGAGGAGATATATAGGAACGATCTCAGCGGAAGCGGCACTGGTATGAACAGAGAATATATTTATCGCGCTATAGGCATTATTGAAGAAACACGCGACAGGATCGCACGGAATCGAAATGTAGCATATGCGCTGAAGAGCATGGCTCTTAGAATCGGAGGATAATATCAAATGGTTAATGTAGTTGGCATAAAATTCAGAAACGCGGGAAAGGTATATTACTTTGATCCGGCGGGATTCGATGTATCTGCCGGGGACAATGTGATAATCGAAACAGCGCGCGGGATAGAGTTTGGGACAGTGACAATGGAGCAGAGTCAGGTACACCCGGACGATATTGTTCAGCCGCTGAGGAAGATCATAAGGGTCGCTGACGAGAACGATAAAGCAAAGTATCAGGAGAATGAAAGCAAAAAGGAAAAAGCTCTGGAGATCTGTGCGGAGAAAATCAAGAAGCACGGACTGGAGATGAAACTAATAGATGTTGAATACACATTTGACAACAGCAAGGTTATTTTTTACTTTACAGCAGACGGGAGAGTCGATTTCAGAGAGCTTGTAAAGGATCTTGCCAGTGTATTCCGCACCAGGATAGAACTGCGTCAGATCGGCGTAAGAGATAAAGCCAAGATGGTCGGCGGAGTCGGCTGCTGCGGAAGAGAATTGTGCTGTCACCAGTGGATGTGCGATTTTCAGCCTGTGTCGATAAAAATGGCCAAGTGCCAGAATCTTTCTCTGAACCCTTCAAAGATTTCCGGGATGTGCGGAAGGCTCATGTGCTGTCTCAAATTCGAAAACAGCACATACCAGGAGCTGAAAAAGGGTATGCCTGAAAATGGGGAAACTGTTATGATCCCGGAAGGAAAAGCTGTGGTCTGGGAAACAGATATTCTTGAAGGTAAAATAAAATGCAGACTTATCGAAGAAGATGATAAATCAGACCGCCGTGAGCAGAAATTAAGTACTGAAGTATATATTTACGGCAAGGAAGATGTAAAAAGACTCGGCAGAAAAGGGTTCAGAAACAATAAGAAGAATGAAGAAGAGGAGATACCTGAAGAGGTCAGGGAGCTCCTGAAGGACTGATAGATGGGCGGAGGAATTCTAAACAGCTGTGAGTCTCTGGATGATATGGGGTTCGGAGGGATCAGAATCATACAAAAGCGCGATGAGTTTTGTTACGGTGTCGATGCGGTCCTGCTGGCCGACTTTGCCGGCAGGGAGAGAAGAGAACCGGAAAAAATAATAGATCTCGGCGCAGGTACAGGTGCAGTTTCGCTGATACTGTCGCATAAATATCCACAGGCGCATATAGTGGAAACGGAGATACAGAAGGATTCCGCTGACAGAGCTGCGCGCAGCGCAGCTTTGAATATGCTGGATGACCGCATTGAGGTGATTTGCGGTGATATTATGGAACTGCCTGACGACATGAGCGGGTCTTTCGATATTGCTGTATCTAATCCCCCGTATATGGAAAGCGGCGCCGGTCCGGAATCGGAGACCGAGGCCAGAAACATTGCGCGCAGAGAGACTACGGCAGGGCTCATAGATTTTCTTGCTGCCGCGGCTGTGCTTTTAAAAGAAAACGGAAGTCTGTATATGGTGCACAGGCCTTTCAGGCTTGCTGATATAATCTCTTTCGCCAGAATGGCCAGGCTTGAGCCGAAGGAAATAAGATTTGTATATCCATTCGAAGGTCAGGAGTCGAATATTGTGCTGATCCGTTTTGCTAAAGGCGGCGGGAAAGAGCTTCATGTTTTTCCACCGCTGTATGTAAGAGAAAAAAACGGCGCATATACTGAAGAGATAGACCGGATTTACGAAAGAAAGAAATGAAAAAACTGTTGAAATCTTCCATATTTCGGAGGATAATAAATACATACACTGATTCCAGGAGGTAGATTTTATGGTAATAACATTCACTTTGAGAGGACTGGGAACTTTTCTGCTGATCGCGGCACTGATTGTTCTGGTTGTTTTTCTTATAGTCATGACGGCAAATCTCATTAAGACATTGAAGCATACCAATAAAGTTATGGATGATGTTGAAGTGATAACGTCGATAGCAAAAAAACGAACTGAAGATGTAGATCAGATGGTTGACGGAATATCGGGTTCTGTTAAGGGAGTCGCGTCGGCACTGAAAGGGCAGGAAACTCTTGTACAGGCGTTATCCGCAGTTGCCAAAGCGATAACTTCCGTAATCGGTATGCTTAAGCATGATTCAGGCAGTGAAGATGAATAGGTTCATGCATAAACTTAAATTGACAAAATTGAAAAAATAGGTAATAATTGTATTATATTTCAATTATATCGGAAGGGGTGTGCAAACATGAAAGCAACCGGAATTGTGAGGAAAGTAGATGAACTCGGGCGTATAGTACTGCCTATTGAATTGAGGAGAACGCTCAACATCAAGATAAAGGATCCGATCGAAATCTTCGTTGATGAAGATTATATTGTCCTGAAGAAATATGAACCTGCATGCGTATTCTGCGGAAATGCAAAGGATGTTCAGAATCTTTTCGGCAAAAACGTCTGCAAGGACTGTATAGATAAAATCAAAGATTTTTGATTGCGGGACTTAATGCTGTTATGAAATTATTCCACAATGAGAGACAGGCTGTCGCCCTGTCTTTCTTTATCTCCGCAAGGCTTGTGAAACACATTGTTACGTGTTGAAATGAATATTGAATTAGTATAAAATAGTACTATTAGGTAAATGAAAATTTGGAGGATAATGTGGAAAAATATATTGTAAGAAAGAGCGGTCCGCTGCGTGGAGAAGTATCCATCAGCGGAGCGAAAAACGCTGTACTGCCTATCATGGCTGCCGCGCTCCTTTCTGACGAGGACTGTGTGATAAATGATGCTCCGGCTCTTCTGGATGTTGACATTCTGTGTCGGCTGCTGGAAACTCTGGGTGCAGTTGTCAGAAAGGATCTTCAGGACAATGTAGTGACAATAAATTCAGCTGATATTTCATCAGTTGAGGCATCTTCAAAACTTGTAAAACAGATGAGGGCTTCGATTCTGGTCATGGGGCCTCTTCTTGCGAGAAAAGGAGAAGCGGTCATTCCGCTTCCGGGAGGATGTGCTATCGGTGACAGACCGGTGGAACTGCATTTTAAGGGCTTGAGAGCGCTTGGAGCGGATATCAGGGTATCAATTACGGGTATAGTGAAGGCCAAGGCTGAGAAGCTCAAAGGTGCCGATATATACCTGGATTTTCCGAGTGTCGGGGCAACTGAAAACATCATGATGGCTGCAAGCATGGCCGAAGGTATCACTATACTGGAAAATGCCGCGCAGGAGCCGGAAATCGTGGACCTGGCAAATTTCATGAATAAAATGGGGGCAAAGATCAAAGGCGCAGGTACGGATATTATTAAAATTGAAGGCGTAGAGAGACTGCACGGATGTCAGCATACCGTTATTCCTGATCGTATAGAAACAGGCACATTCATGCTGGCCGCCGCCATTACCCGCGGCTGTATACATATTACAAATGTAGAACCTGATCACGTAAAACCTGTTATTGCCAAATTAAGAGAATGCGGTGTAGATATCATCATGATGGATGACGGGTCTATGGTAGTAAAAGCCGATGAAAAGCCTTTGACGTCGACTGACATAAAAACACTGCCGTATCCTGGATTTCCAACGGATCTTCAGTCGCCTTTCATGGCACTTCTGACTACCGTGAACGGAAACAGCGCTGTTATAGAAACCGTATTCGAAAACAGGTATATGCATGTCAAAGAGCTCCAGAAAATGGGGGCTAAAATAAAGACCCAGGACAGATCGGCAACGATAAAAGGCACGAAGAAGCTGAAAGGCGCCAGTGTCGTTGCAACAGATCTGAGAGCGGGAGCGGCGATGGTGCTTGCAGGGTTGGTTGCTGAAGGCACAACAGAAGTCGCGGAGATACATCACATAGAGAGGGGCTACGAGCATTTCGTAGAAAAAATCAGAGGCCTCGGAGGCGACATAGAAAGAGTCGAAGAATAGGAGCAAAAATGGATACTGCAAAGAAAGTTATGATAATAGGTCATAAAAATCCGGATACGGATTCGATCTGTTCTGCGATAGGACTTGCAGAAATAAAAAACAAAATCGGTGACGGTAATGTTTACGTTCCGATGAGAGCAGGTAATATTTCAAGCGAAACACAGTTCGTACTGGACCATTTCAGTGTAAAAGCACCTGAACTGCTTGAGGACATAGGCACACAGGTTAAAAATATGGAAGTGCATGATTTTGCAGGTGTTTCCGCTGATCTTTCAATAAAGGCAGCATGGGATCTCATGCAGAAGTATGTATCGCACAATCTCCAGATAGTCGATGATGATGATAACCTGAAAGGTGTTATTGCAGTAAGTGATGTTGCGGAATCTTTCATGTCCGCATACGATAACCGCATAGTAGGCAAGGCGGGGACAAAATACGGAGCCATTGCAGAAACTCTCGAAGGCAAAGTCGTTGTCGGAGACCCGGAAAAAGAATTCACTAAAGGCAAGATTCTGGTAGGAGCTGCGCATAAGGACAGAATGGCGGAGTTCATTGATGATGATGACATGGTACTTCTTGCTAATCATGACGAAAATCATATTGAAGCTCTTAATCACGGCGCACAGTGTCTGGTTCTGTGCTTTGGCGCAAAAGCCGGCGAGGAAGTTAAGAAACTTGCGGAAGAGAAGGGTGCAGCGGTTATCGAGACACCAAATGATACATTTACCGTTGCAAGACTTGTAAGTCAGTCTATTCCTGTTTCGTATTTTATGAGAAGTGAAGATCTCATTACATTTAATATTGAGGATTATACGAGAGATGTCGAAGAAACGATGTCCAAGTCGCGTCACCATGAATATCCTGTACTTGATTCAGTAAATCATTATATTGGTTCGATTTCCAGGAAAGATCTTCTGAATGTAAAGAAAAACAAGGTTATTCTTGTAGATCATAATGAAGTAGCGCAGGCAGTAGACAATATAGGCGAAGCTGAGATAATGGAGATATACGACCATCATAAGATCGGTTCTGTCGAGACGATCAATCCTGTTATTTTCAGGAACGAACCGGTTGGATGTTCAGGAACGATAATGTATAAACTATATAGAGAACACGGACTTGAACCTTCAAAAGAGACTGCCGGACTTCTGATGTCGGCAATCATTTCCGATACACTGATGTTCAGATCACCTACTTGTACTCCGACGGATGAAGAGGCATGCAGGTATTTCGCATCGGTATGCGGCGAAGATATCGAGCCGTATGCGATCAGCATGTTCAAAGCAGGTTCGGATCTTGCCGGAAAATCTGCAGCGGAAATTTTCCATATGGATTATAAGCAGTTCCCTGTCGGAGGCATTACGTTCGGAGTCGGTCAGGTCAGTGCGATGACGAGTGACGAACTAAGTGAGATCAAAGAAATACTTGAACCGACGATGAAACAGGAATGTGAGGGTCAGGGAATACAGATGGTATTCTTTATGCTTACAAATATTCTGGAAGAATCTACCGAACTCATGTACTACGGAGAAGGCTCGGATGCGGCGCTTGCACTTGCATTCAAGAGTCAGCCTGAGGGCGGAAGCGTAATGCTCCCGGGCGTTGTCTCCAGAAAGAAACAGCTTATTCCACCGCTGATGGCTACACTCGGCTGATCAGGGATAAGATTTAAAGGAGGAAAAAATGAAAGATTTAAAAGGAACAAAAACGCTTGAGAATTTGATGACGGCTTTTTCAGGAGAATCCGAAGCAAGAAATAAATATACATATTATGCTTCAAAGGCCAAGAAGGACGGATTTGTACAGATCCAGAAAATCTTTGAGGAAACAGCCGGAAATGAGAAAGAGCATGCAGAACTCTGGTTCAAATTAGCGCACGGCATAGGCACTACTGAAGAAAATCTTCTTGATGCAGCTGCAGGAGAGCATTTTGAGTGGACAGAAATGTACAAAGGAATGGCTGAAACCGCAAAAGAAGAAGGTTTCCCGGAAATAGCTGCTCAGTTCGAAGGGGTTGCAGCCATCGAAAAAGAGCATGAGGAAAGATACAGGAAACTGGCTGAGAATGTAAAATACGAAAAAGTTTTCGAAAAAGACGGCGAAGTTCTCTGGCAGTGCTCGAACTGCGGTCACCAGTTCTGGGGCAAGGCGGCTCCGGAAGTCTGCCCGGTGTGTGCACATCCTAAGGCTTATTTTCAGGTCAAAGCAGAAAATTATTAGAATATATACAGGTGCCCTTCAGAGGCACCTGTATTATTTTACAGCAGTTAGTTTGAATTAACTTCAGCGTGGTATAGATAAGGCGTAGAGAGAAAGGAGGGACTGATATGGCGGCGACTATCATTACAGGTGCAGTGATTGCAGTCTGCGCAGTACTGGCAGTAAACAGAATCAGAAAAAAAGGAACGTGCGGCTGCGGATGCCGGGATTGTCAGGCAAGATCCTCCTGCTCAAAACACTCCTTAAATGAAAAATAAATGGTAACTCCAAAAGACAAGGAAACCATCTGTTGTATATGGAACAGATGGTTTTCCTATGTTATAATAAAGGCGTATCAATAATTGGATATATGCAGGAGAAAAAACAATAATGAGAAAAATCAAAGTGCAAGATATTACCAATGCTGTTGCAGAACTGTGCGAAAAAACCAACCTTTCTTTATCGCATGATGTGACAGAACGGATCCATGAATGCGCAGAAAGCGATTCATCGGAGAGAGCAAAAGGCATACTAAGACAGATCGAAGAGAACATCAGGATAGCAGGAGAGGAAGGAATCCCAATGTGCCAGGATACCGGACTTGCCTGTATTTTTATTGAGCTGGGGCAGGAATGTATCCTGGAAGGCGGATTTATAGGTGATGCGATCAATGAAGGCGTAAGAAGAGGTTACACTGACGGCTATCTGAGAAAGTCGGTCGTGCCGGATCCTGTCAGACGCGGAAATACCGGAGATAATACGCCGGCCCGCATTATATATGAAATCGTAACGGGAGATCATGTCAAAATAACGATGGCGCCGAAAGGATTCGGTTCAGAAAATATGAGCCGCATAAATATGCTCACGCCGGCAGCGGGTGCTGAAGGCATCAAGGACTTTGTTGTAGATACAGTAATGCAGGCGGGTGGAAGGCCCTGCCCTCCGATCGTAGTGGGAGTCGGCATTGGCAGTACTTTTGACGGATGCGCTCTTCTGGCGAAAAAAGCTCTGCTGGTTCCGTTCGATGAGAAGAATGAGGATCCTTTCTATGCCGCCATGGAAGAGGAACTGCTTGAGCGAATAAATAAACTCGGGATAGGGCCGCAGGGATTCGGAGGGGATACCACCGCCCTTGCTGTTAAGATAAAAACTGCACCTACGCATATCGCCGGAATGCCTGTTGCGGTCAATATCAACTGTCATGTAAGCAGACATGCTTCAGTCATTTTATAGGAGGCAAATAATGCAGAAAAAACTGGTTTTTCCGTTCACAAAAGATAAACTAAAAGAATTGCATGCAGGAGAAAGTGTTCTTATAACAGGGACGATATATACTGCACGTGATGAAGCGCACATCCGCATGCTGGAAGAGTATGACAAGGGAACAGCACTGCCGATCCCGATAGAAAATGCACTTATTTATTATGTTGGACCGTCTCCGGCAAAACCGGGGCAGGTGATCGGAGCGGCAGGTCCCACTTCAAGCTACAGGATGGATCCGTTTGCGCCGAGACTCCTGGAGATGGGAATGGCCGGAATGATCGGCAAAGGTCCCAGATCGAAAGAAGTAGTGGATGCGATCAAACGCTTCGGCGGCATTTATTTTGCAGCTATCGGAGGCGCAGGAGCTCTTATTTCCAGGAGCATAAAAAAAGTTGAGCTCATAGCGTATGAAGATCTTCAGACTGAAGCAATAAGGAAGCTTGAAGTTGTGGATTTTCCGGCTATTGTTGCAGTAGATCCTGAGGGCAATGACCTCTACGAGGGATAATAGAAAGGAATACGATATGTATAATATGGATTTTCTGAGGCTGCTGTCAAAGGATTTTCCGAACCGTAAAGCGGCTACCGGAGAAATAATCAACCTGAGAGCTATTCTGGCCCTGCCGAAGGGAACGGAATATTATCTGTCAGATCTTCACGGAGAATATGAAGCATTCCGACACATGATAACAAGTGCTTCCGGAACGATACGTGCGAAAATCGAGGAGCATTTCGGCGATGAGATGAGCAGAGAGCAGAGAGACAACCTTGCTGCTCTTATATATAATCCGCAGGCTGAAATAGCGCGCAGAAAAGCTGATTCGCCAAATTTTGACCAGTGGTGCCGTGAGACGATTTACAGTCTTATAGTAATATGTCAGTCGGTATCTACAAAATATACGCGTTCCAAGGTCCGTAAGAGACTTCCCAAATACTGGGGATATGCCATGGACGAACTTTTGCATGCAGATGATGAGGCTAATAAATCACATTACTACAGCGAGATTTTTTCTTCGATCATAGAAAGCGGGATGGCCGAAGATTTTATATGTTCCATGGCAGACACGATATCGAGTCTGGCAGTAGACAGACTTCATATAATCGGTGATGTTTTTGACAGAGGATCACACTCGGATGAAATCATGGATTTCCTGATGAATTATCACGATGTGGATTTCCAGTGGGGCAATCATGACATTCTGTGGATGGGTGCTGCTGCGGGAAGCTGGGCCTGCATGACAAATGTGCTCAGGATCAATGTAAGATATTACAATTTTGACATGCTTGAGATCGGATACGGCATCAATCTGAGACCGCTGTCAGCATTTGCGCTTGAATTTTACGGTGATGATCCGTGTGAAATTTTCATGCCGAAGATAATCGAAACCTCAAAATTCGATCCGGTGGATCCGGAACTCGCGGCCAAAATGCATAAAGCGATCGCGATCTGTCAGTTCAAAGTTGAAGGACAGCGTATCATGGCCCATCCCGAATATCATCTGCAAAACCGGATGATGCTGGACAAGATAGATTATGAAGCAGGGACAATTGAGCTCAACGGGAAGACATATGAGTTGAGGGACAAGCATTTCCCTACTATTGACCCTGCTGATCCATATAAACTTACTCCTGAAGAGGAAAGGCTTTTGAGAAATCTGGAGGCATCCGTGCTCAGAAGTGAGAAGCTTCAGAAGCATATAGGGTTCATGATGACGCACGGATCTCTTTATAAAGTGCTGAACGGGAATCTTATGTATCATGGCTGTATACCGATGGATGCAGACGGCAATTTCCTCGAAGTATCGCTGAACGGCGCCACAAACAGCGGGAAAAAGCTGTTCGATTATCTTGATGAACAGGTGAGACTGGCGTTTTTCAATCCGAAAAAGTCGGAAGAAACAGGGCATTCGGGGGATCTGATGTGGTATCTGTGGCTCGGTGCGCGTTCGCCGCTTTTCGGGAAAGATCAGATGACGACGTTCGAAAGATTGTTTATTGAAGACAAGGCGACACATAAAGAAAATACGACTCCGTACTACAAACTCATAGACCAGGAGCTGATAGTCGACAAGATACTGAGGGAATTCGGACTTGATCCTGATACATCGCATATTATTTCCGGGCATGTACCGGTCAAGATCAAGGACGGAGAGAGCCCGGTGAAGGGCGGAGGAAAGCTCTTCATTATCGACGGCGGTATTTCCAAGGCATACCAGAAGACGACAGGAATAGCCGGATATACTTTTATCTATAACTCGAGATTTATGGCGCTGGCGGAACATAAGCCGTATGAACCGCTGCAGAAAGACGGTACACAGGTCTTTCATTCGCCTACTATGAGGACAGTAGAGGTAATGAAGAAGCGTATGACTGTAAGGGACACAGATCAGGGAATGGATCTGCAGAGACAGATCGATGAATTGCGGGAACTGGTCGAAGCGTATAAAGAAGGAAGACTGAAAGAAAAATACTGATATGGATAAGCATGAACTTTTCACGATAGGACAGATGAGCAAGGCATCAGGATTGTCTGCGGACACGTTAAGATACTACGATAAGGTCGGTCTGATTTGTCCGCAGGTCGTTGATAAAGAAACCGGATACAGATATTATTCTGTCAAACAGTTATGGCTCACTGATATGGTCATGATGTTCCGGAAGCTCGACATGTCTATTGAAGAAATCAGGGCTGTCACAGAAGCCGGCAATAATGATGAAGTTACTGAAATGCTGGTGGGAAGAAGAGATGAGGCGAAAAGGCTCAGTCTTTATTATGCCAATGTGGCCGATGATATCGAATGGTATGAACAGCAGAATGAACTTTTGAATAATACCGAGCCTTCGAATGAAGTGACAGTTAGGCGTTACGACGGCTCAAAAGTGATTTTCGGAAGCAGCAACGGGGAACTTGAGGATTACCATAAGACGCTCGATGAAACGATAGTGAAGTTCCGAAATACATACGGCACGATGCGCAGACATTACAGCTATATTCTTGATGCAGAAGATGTGGAACAGGGAGTATTCCGCAAAACGGTTGAATACGTTGTCTTTGAAAGGTACCAGCCCACTGAAAAAGACGATGTCGACCTGTTGGATATTCCTGGAGGTGATTACGCATGCTTCACAGCGGAAGCGGTGGACGGCAGGATAGATTTTTCACCGCTGACAGGCTGGCTGAGGGAAAACGGGCGGAGAACTGATCTCTACATAGCCGATGATATCGGACTGCAGCTTCTGCAGATGGAAAAGTATCGACTGATATATAACATACGGGCACACTTGAAAAAATAATTTGCCTGTGATCAAAAAAAGTATTGACCTTGGAGCTGCTCCAAGGTTTATATTTTTATTTGTAGGATAAACAAAGAAAGGCAGAGTAGATGAGAAAAGATTATCTTTCAGTAGCGCTGGCAATAATGTTGTTCAGCACGCTTGCACCGATGGTCAAATTGACAGTCGGAGGAATGGGCAGTATGCAGCTTCTTTGCTTATCTTCGGTTTTCGGTACGCTTTTTATGATCGGCATTTGTCTGCGCAATAAACTGGGCAGTGTCGTCAGATCATACAGAATAAAAGACTGGGCGATCATGTCCGGCATGGGGATACTCGGAGTTTTCCTGACAAGCGGATTATATTATTACGGCATTAAGGTAATGAGAGTTCAGGATGCATGCATCATTAATTATCTGTGGCCGATCATGGTAATACTAATGAGCTGTATCTTCCTGAAAGAAAGACTGACTGTGAGGAAAATGTTTGCCGCATTGCTTTCTTTCTTTGCAGTGATAATAGTTGCAACGCAGGGGAATATTACTAGTCTGCATTTCAGCAGCATCAGCGGGGCTCTCAGCTGCATAGGAGGCGCGGTCTTCTACGGAGTATTCTGCGCGCTGAACAAGAAACTGAATTATAACAGTTACATCAGTCTTACCGTGTATTACGCTGCTACGGCAGTAATGGGTGCCGTTACAGTTCCTTTTATAGGCGGGTTTGCGTCTTTTGGCGGGATGCAGCTTGTCGGAATAGTGCTGATAGGAATATTCCCGATGTCGCTGGGATATTTCTTCTGGCTGAGAGCGCTCGAGTACGGCGATACAGCCAAGATTTCGATACTGGCATATGCTACCCCGTTTGTAACACTGGCACTGAGCCATTTTCTGCTCGGAGAAACCATTTCTCTGTCTTCAATGATCGGACTGTTTGTGCTTATTGCAGGTATATTTATTCAGATCAGAGGCAAGGACGAAGATGCGGGGACGATCGGCGCTGAGGCAGACGCTGCAGACATAGCTTGAAATTGCCAAATTCAATGCTGCTGTATCAGATGTATCAGAAAAAAGTTTTTCTGCTGATGCAGCAGTTTTTTATTGCTGAACCTTTGAACATGGATAGTCATAAAATGATATCCGTGTTATAATATCAAAGTGTCGTTATGACATAATTTGCGAGCCATTAGCTCAGCCGGATAGAGTAGCGCCCTCCGAAGGCGAAGATCGCGGGTTCGAATCCCGCATGGCTCACCAGATCAAACCGCCCGGTGCATCAGCACCGGGCGGTTAGTTTTTCGAATTATTTTCCTAGTTTTTTATAATCGTCGAAGCAGTCATATGTCGCAAAATAATCAGCGAGTGTTTCTGCGCGGCGGATCATTCTGACTGAGCCGTCTTCACATAGAAGCAGTTCTGCTGAGCGCAGTCTGCCGTTGTAATTGTATCCCATGGAGAAACCGTGAGCTCCTGTATCGTGAATGATAAGGTAATCGCCGATATCTATTTCAGGGAGCATACGGTCGATTGCAAATTTATCACTGTTTTCACAGAGAGATCCCACAACATCGTACTTGTGACTGCAGGGAACATTTTCCTTGCCGGCTACCGTAATGTGATGATATGCTTTATATATTGCCGGGCGCATAAGATTGCTTGCACACGCATCAACTCCGATATATTCCTTGTATGTGTGTTTTTCATGTATAGCCTTCGTGACCAGACATCCGTAAGGACCGGTCATGAAACGTCCCATTTCTGTATAGATCGCAATGTTTCCGAGACCTGCCGGAACGAGCACTTCGTTATATACTTTTTCGACGCCCTGACCTATAGCAGCAATATCGTTGGCGGTCTGTTCAGGGGTATAAGCTATTCCTACACCTCCTGACAGGTTTATGAATTCGAGAGATATTCCGGTTTTTTCTTTTATCTCAACACATAATTCGAATAGAGTTTTTGAAAGTGCAGGATAGTAATCGTTAGTTACTGTGTTACTGACCAGAAATGCGTGTATGCCGAAATGCTTGACGCCTTTTGACCGCAGCACTTTATACGCCTCGATTATCTGTTCTTTTGTCATACCGTATTTGGCATCTCCGGGATTGTCCATGATGCCGTTGCCGAGCTCATAAATACCGCCCGGATTATACCTGCAGCTCATGGTTTCCGGAAAAGCGCCGACATTTTTTTCGAAGTATTCGATGTGAGTAAAATCATCAAGGTTGATAATGGCTCCCATTTTTTTTGCCAGCGCAAATTCTGAGGCCGGTGTATCGTTTGATGAAAACATGATATCGGATCCGCTTAGTCCGACCGCTTCGGAAAGGAGCAGCTCTGCCTCTGATGAACAGTCTGCGCCGCATCCGTAATCTTTGAGGATCTTCATGATGAACGGATTAGGCTCTGCCTTGACTGCAAAATATTCACGGAAGCCCTTGTTCCATGAAAAAGCTTCCTTCACAGAACGTGCATTGTCTCTGATGCCTTTTTCATCATATAAATGGAAAGGCGTCGGATATGTTTTGACGATTTCATTTATCTGCTCGAGTGTAACGAATGTATTTTTTTTCACTATTTTAATGCTCCTTTCAGGGTTATTATACGATGTTACACTAAAACACGGATTATTTCAACACGTGAAAAGCGCGGGAATATAAAACAGCAGCGGGGAATGATAGGGTAACAAAGAGCGTTGACCGCATGAATCAAATAAAATATAATGATTTTACAGTATATTTTCTATAATCGGAAGATAAGATTGAAGAAATGGAGGTACTGAATGAATACAGAAAAATGCAGTGAATGGGTGGCAAGAGATGCCGGAGTCATCGCTCCCACTTCGCATTTATCATATTATCCGCTGGTAGCAGAGAAAGGAGAGGGATCTCTTATTGTCGATGCCGATGGAAATGAATTTATCGATTTCCTTTCCGGAGCTTCTTCACTGAATCTCGGATCGCGTCAGCCGGAGGTTATTGAAGCCGTTACACAGCAGCTTCAAAAAGCCACACAGTATGCGGCACCTTATGCATATAACAAGCCGATGATCGAATATGCTGAAAGACTGACTTCCGTATTTCCAGGTGAAGGTCCGGCCAAGATATGCTTCGGCAACTGCGGATCTGATGCTAATGATGCCGCCATAAAATTTGCGAGGGCATATACAGGAAGAACGAAAATAATAGCCTTTTTAAATGCATACCATGGAAACACATACGGGTCATCATCAATGACGACATGCTCCAGCACGATGCATAAAGGCATAGGACCGTTACTGCCGGAAATATATCATTTCCCGTTCTTTTCTAATGAAGTGCCGGATGATGTCTGTGAAAGAGACTGTCTGAAAGAAATGAAATTCGCTTTTGAATCATATATGTCTCCTGAAGAAGTGGCGGCCGTAATAATAGAGCCGATACAGGGGGACGGAGGAATGACACCGGCACATCCTGTTTTTATGAATAAACTGTATAATATGTGCAGAGACAACGGCATATTGTTCATATCGGAAGAAGTCCAGCAGGGATTTTACAGAACAGGACCGTTTTTTGCTATTGAAAATTATCCGGAGGTCCGGCCTGACTGCATTGTCATGGGCAAGTCGCTCGGAGCGGGATTCGCCGCCGGGGCAATCATGGGGCGCGCCGAGATCATGGATGTTCTTAAGCCGCCGGCGCATCTTTTTACATTAAGCGGAAATGCAGTAACAATGACTGCCGGACTGGCTCAGTTTGATGTGATGCAGACGAAAGATTTTCAGGATCGGCTGAAGGCGAATATCAGGATCTTCAGAGACAGATGCCGGGGTATAAAAGAAAAATATCCCGAGGCAGTAATGTGCGACAGAGGCATAGGCATGTCGGGCGGGCTCGGTATTGGAACCGCCGGCGATGACGGTGTGATAAAAGCCGATGTGACTGCGGCATATAAAATAGTATACAGATCATATGAAAGAGGTCTGATAATGATAACACTTGCAGGCAATATCCTGAGGCTGCAGCCGCCGCTGAATATTACAGAGGAACATCTCAATAAAGGGTTTGATATAATCGACAGGTCAATAGCGGATTTCCTGGCCGGAGACATTCCGGATGAAGTGATGCGCTTCAGGCAAGGCTGGTAGAGATGAAAACATATAAGAGTGTATTTGTGACAGAACAGACGGTTCGTATAAAAACTACTTTATGATTCTTACATCATATGATATTGTTAGGACAGGATCTGATATTGGTATTGTTCAAATAACGCCGGAAACAGGCGTGAGACTGGAGAAAGATAATATGCATAAAAAACTTGAACCATATATGTCGCTGGTGGATTTCCTGGCTGATTATCTCGGCCCGGATACCGAGGTCGTTTTGCATGATCTGACCGACTGGGACAAATCTATAGTGGCAATCAGAAACGGGCATATCAGCGGCAGGAAAAAGGGTGCTCCGATAACAGGGCTTGCACTTGATCTTGTGAAAAGCGGAGCATATCAGGAGCAGAACTACAAAGTAAATTACAAGGGAATGTCGGCACACGGTTATGCAGTCAAATCCGCGACCTATTTTATCAAAGATGAAAAGGATGTACTGATAGGGCTGCTTTGCATAAATATGGACTGTGAAAAACTTACAGAGGCCAGGGATATACTGGACTCGATCATCAGGACAGGAGCGGGGGACGTATCGTTTTCCGGAGCGGAAGAAACGTTCAGCATAGATGTGAATGACCTTGTCAGGAATAATATAAGCAGTATCGTTCCCGGCAATCTCGACAGACTCAGGAAAATGAAAAAATATGAAAAAGTCGAACTGGTCTCCAAACTGCAGGATATGGGCACTTTTATGGTAAAAGGCACCCTTCCGGAGGTCGCGGAACTGCTCGGCGTATCACTTCCGACAATGTACAGATATCTGGCAAATGTGAAAAAAGACGGTACCGAATAGTACCGTCTTTTGCTATGTATGACGGGCATGCCGTCAGTCTGTGGTGAAAGTCCATACGGGGCGTAGCTATCGACGAACCCCATAGCAACTTGCAAGGTTCACATCGTGAGATGTGGGCGAGAAGAAGCAATAGCGAAATCGTAGCCTGACGAACAGAAACCTGATATCAAGGCCTGTATGACGGATAGGTGGGCATAGAGTCACGAAGTCCAAAAGATAGCCGTAACTCATGCAGGTAAATCAGGCAGGCAGACGATGAAAGACTGGCGAGCTTATCCCGTGAGGTCTCATAGACGGAGCGATTTGTTTCGGATTTGTTAAAATGGGTGATAAATGGGAATGCAGACCGCATAAGGATTCTTTGGAGGAATTCAAAAGGAAACTCAAGCAGCTGACAAAGCGTTTCTGGTCAGTCAGCATGGACATCAGAATCCAAAGACTGAACTGGGTGACCCGAGGCTGGATCAACTACTTTAGAATCGGAAAGATGAAAGGAAATATGACAAAAATAGATGAGCATTTACGTACAAGAATGAGAATTGTCATATGGAAACAGTGGAAAACCGGTCAGAAAAGAATGTGGGGACTGCGCAAACTTGGAGCACCAGAATGGATGGACAGACAATCTGCAGGATTTGCAGACCATTACCAGGCGGTTGCTAAAACCACAGGATTACGTCTCATAAACAAACAAATCCTCGCAAAGCGAGGACTTGTCAGTTGTTTAGATTATTATTTGGATTGAACCGCCGAGTGCCGAACGGCATGCTTGGTGGTGTGAGAGGGGCTGCTCGTTAGCCACTGCTCTATTTCCTTATGGATCGTCCAAGATTGCTTTTTATAATATCCGAATTTATTACAGCGGTTTCACCGGCTATTATTACCATATAGATACCTGCGGGAGGCAGGATGGGATCGCTGAAAGTCGCGCAGTCGCGGATCGTCAGGGGATCGAATATTACTGCATCAGCATCGGCGCCCGTATCGAACCGGCCTTTATTTTTCAGGCCGAGCCTTTCGGCGGGCATGTATGTCATTTTGGCAATCGCATCGTTCATGCTGATTTTGCCTGTACGGACATATTCTGCGATCAGGCGCGGAAATGCTCCCGCAGCACGCGGGTGTCCGTGCGGTCCATCGAGTATGCCGTCGCTGGCCAGCATTACTTCGGGGTCGGAGACGGCAATATCTATATCATCCTGTTTCATTGTGTAGCATACAGTCAGGCATCTCGGAAATTCACGGCGCAGTTCTGTAAAGATTTCTTCGGTGCAGCGCATTCCTGCGTATTTGCCTTCGCATATTTCGCAGACATCATAGCCGCAGTGATACCTGTCCTGCCATCCGATATCATATGTACTTGAGCCTATTCTCGTCGAGAAAGCATCGTAAGGATAACAGTCACAGGATATATCTAAGCCTTTTTTTCTGTATTCGCGAAGTTGTTCGAGGTAAGAAGTCATTTGCCCGAAACCGCCCATGCTTCCTATATGTGAAAGCTGTACCGGTATACCGAGAGGCGCGGTGATTCTTACGAGATCTGAAGTTGCTTTAAAAACGCCGGCCGCATCATCGGCAACATGTACTGTGATCATTTTTTTTTCTTTGCTGCAGCATGATGCGGCTTCCCGGATTTCAGGGAACTCGGCACCTGGAGCATATGCAAGTCCGAATGAGATGCCTGCGCAGCCGCGTGACAATGCATCGTGCAGCATTGTTTTCATAGTATCGATCTGTTTAGGTGAAGCGGCTGAATATTTGTCTTTCGCTCCGGCCATTTCCCGGAAAGATTTGTGCCCTGCGAACATGAGGATATTTATCGCAGTTCCGCTGCGGTCAGCAATATCGAGATAATCTGCCGGATGAAAAAGGTTGACTCCGCAGTTTCCTGCGGCTGCTGTGGTGACGCCCATCCGAAGCATGGTAAGAAATATGTTCTGCTGTATGACTCCGTTTTCATCTACAGGATCTTCGTGCATGTGGATATCGATGAATCCTGGGCAGACGATTTTGCCTTTTGCGCTTATCACGGTATCGGCTTCAGGCAGAGTTTTTGTAAGGCCCGCGACCTTTCCGTTTTCAATAAGAAGATTCAGCCGGCTGCTGATTTTATTTGCCGGATCGACGACGGTGCCGTCTTTTATCAATGTTCTCATGTGTATGCCCTCTCTGAAAATGTTATGTACATATTATAACCGATGGACTGGCACAATTCATAGTGTTATAATCACGATATGGAAAAGAAATCATTTGCAGCCGTTTTTTTCAGGCTATATGACAGGAAAATTGCATCGGGAGAAATCACTTTCAGCAGGACAGGAATCAACAAGACAGATTTCACTAATTTGTGTATGGATCCTTCTTTTGTGTTCCGGGAAGATGATCTGAGGAAGATATGTAAAAACATGGCGCTTACCGAAGAAGAGCAGAATATGCTTCTGGAAGCTGCCGGCTATGAAAAATAAAGAGGAACGGCAATGAGACGGGAAAATAACCGGAGAAAAAAAGGCGGAAACAGATTTGTTCTGATAATTGTGCTGCTTGTTCTGGCAGTCACACTTTTTATGGTTCTGAAGATCGGCCTTATGAACCGTGAAGCGAAGATTTCCTTCGGCAGCGATACGGCAACTGTATATATAGGAGCGGAACAGAAACTGAAGGTTTCATATGATCCGGCGGATAAAGAGAAACCGGAGATGAAATGGTCGTCAAGCGATACCGATGTCGCTTCGGTGAAAAGCAGCGGCGTCATCGTTCCTAAAACGAAGGGAACAGCGGACATTACTGCCAGGACAAAGCACGGGCAGAAAATCACCTGCACTGTGACTGTAAAGAAACCTGTAAAGACGGTTTTCATGACATTTGACGACGGGCCGAGTTCCAGCATTACACCTGAACTTCTGAAATTACTGCGGGATAATGATGTCCATGCGACATTCTTCCTGATAGGATATGAAGCTAAAGATAATGAAGATCTGGTTAAGGAAACATATGAGGACGGCAATACGATAGGTATCCATACTTATACACATGAGTATACGACTATATATGCAAATGAAGATGCGTTTTTTGCCGATTTTGACAAGACAGAAAAGCTTCTGAAAAAAATCACCGGCAAACAGCCGACCGTGTGCAGGATGCCCGGCGGCAGCGTAAACGGTTACTGCTCGCTGTCGCTTTCAAGGGCGATAGTGAAAAAAATGCGTTCCCGCGGATATAAGTGCGCTGACTGGAATGTTTCATTCGGCGACTCATCACTGACGGATACTACAGTAAAAACAATGTATCACAGGGTGGTACGAGATATAAAACCGTACAAATATCCAGTGATTCTCGCTCACGATTCTGAACAGAAGGAAACTTCGTATGAGACTGCGAAGAAACTGATAAAGTATTTCAAATCAAAGCATTATGCTTTCAGTACGGTAGATAAATATCCGGGTGAGCCTCCGATATTCATACAGTTCTGATTATCTTGACACGCCGCCGGAGGGCAGGTATCATTAAAGCTGACAGTTAAAGTCAACTTTAATGGAAACGGAGCGAAATAATGATATATTCTATCGGAGAGACAGCGAGGAGAATCGGTGTAAATCCTTCAACATTGAGATATTATGATAAGGAAGGTCTTCTGCCTTCAGTACAGCGAAGCAGCGGCGGAGTACGCGTATTTACTGAAAATGATTTTACCTGGCTGAGGCTGATCGGATGTCTGAAAGCAACGGGACTGCCGATAAAAGAAATAAGGCAGTATATCGTGTGGCTTCAGCAGGGAGAATCTACGCTGGTACAGAGGCGGGATATGTTTTACAAGCAGAAATCAGCAGTTGAAGAGCAGATGGCGGAACTGCAGAGAGCACTTGACGCAGTGACATATAAATGCTGGCTTTATGACAAAGCTGTGGAAGCCGGATCAGAGGAAGTTATTCAGAATATCGATCCTGCGGATATACCGGAGGATATCAGAAAGTTAAGAACAAACAGCGGAGTATATCAGGATGTAGACGGACTGAGCTGATGTTGCGGATATCGAATGAGAGGAAGAACCGTAAATGTTTAGAAGTAAATATAATAATACGGTAATGGCAAAGCGCCTTTTTATTTGTCTGATGTGCGTGCTGGTCATGCTTTCTTTTGCTGCGTGCGGCAGTTCTGATCAGGGAAACGGCTCGTCATATGTGTCTACTGAAAGTACGGCTGACGGAAGTCAGTTCAGGACAAAGGCGATGCTGGATTCTCATTATGAGAAACATGTGCAGGATCAGGATGAATTTGGAAATATAACCAAGGATGAATATCTGAAAATGGCGCAGAATCTCGTGGATCACCCGGGAAAGTCAGTCCTGACAAAGAAAGACAGCGACGGAAATACGCTATATTATGATAAAGATAATAATACATTTGCGGTCAAAAGCCCTGACGGATATATCAGGACATTTTTTAAACCGCAGGCGGGGATAGACTATTATGACAGACAGACATGATGAGAAAGAATCAACGGGAAAATATGAATGCCCGTGCTGCGGAAATGCAGTATTTGACGAAAAACCGCCGGGGACATATCTGATCTGTCCCGTGTGCGGCTGGGAGGATGACAGATCACAGTATATGGATCCTGATATGAAAGGCGGGGCAAACAGGATGAGTCTTAATGAAGCCAGAGAGATTTATGCCGGAAAAAGAAAATGAACAGAGAATACAGACATGCTGAACACTGTTTCGGGCCGGTTTATAATGAAGAATCAAGAGTCCTGATACTGGGCTCTTTTCCTTCTGTGAAATCGCTGGAGACAGGCTTTTATTACGGACATCCAAGAAACAGATTCTGGGAGATACTTGCTCTCGTGACCGGTGACAATGTGCCGGACAGCATAATCGGAAAACGCGGATATCTTCTGGCTCACGGGATAGCTCTTTATGATGTTATTGAGAGCTGTGACGTTATCGGATCATCGGACAGCAGCATAAAAAATGTTGTTCCTTCTGATCTCAGGAGTATGATCATGCAGTCTGAAATCACAGCGGTGTTTACCAACGGCGCTCTTGCAGAAAAGTATTATGTAAAATACCAGGAAGTGGAAACAAAAATTGCCGCGACCTGTCTTCCTTCAACAAGTCCTGCGAATGCAGCCTACGATATACAGCGTTTATATAAAAAATGGAATATCATAGCGGATTATCTGAATAGGAAAGAGGAAGAAAAATGAGACTACTTATTGTTGTTGATATGCAGAGGGATTTTATAGACGGCGTACTGGGTACGAAAGAAGCACAGGCTGTCGTAGTTCCGGCAGCAAAGAAAATTGCCTGCTGGGAAGGAGATGTCATATGCACGCGCGATACACATCATGCCGATTATATGGACACACAGGAAGGCAGGAACCTTCCGGCGGAGCATTGTATAGAGGGGACAGCAGGCTGGCAGATACATCCGATAATAGAGATGGCTGCAAAGGGAAAGGGTGCGGCAATACTGAACAAACCTTCGTTCGGTTCAAAAGATCTGCCGGAGTATATCGAAGCTCGTTATGAGGCAGAACCGGAATCTATAGAACTTATCGGATTGTGTACGGATATATGTGTTATCTCGAATGCCCTGATACTGAAGGCTTTTTTCCCGGAGACTCCGGTTTCGGTAGATCCGTCGTGCTGTGCCGGTGTTTCACCGGAAAGTCATAACAACGCGCTCTCGGCCATGAAAGCCTGTCAGATCAGAATTATTGATTGATGTTTGACAATTATTGACCAATGGTAATTAAATATACTGCAAGTATAAAAAAACCTCAAAAACGGTCAAAAATTGTGTAAAAGAGATAATAAAATAGTCCGATTTAATAAAATAATACTAATATTTTGTTGTCTATAACAATAAAAACTCGCAAAGTGGTAGTACCAATATTTGATTTTTGCTGTCTGCAAGTTATAATAAAACTGACTGCGGCGGGCAGTCAAATATTATTCATTTATTTGTATTATTATTTTTGTTATTTTGAAAGGAGATTTTTATGGCAACTTTTATTATCGGACTTGTCATACTCTTCGGAGGCGGATTGCTGTACGGAAAGTTTACTGAAAAAGTATTCGGCCCTGATGACAGACCAACCCCTGCTGTGGAGAAAAATGACGGCAATGAGTATGTCCCTATGAAGAAGTTCAAAAACTCGCTTATCGAACTTTTGAATGTTGCAGGAACAGGCCCGATTTTCGGACCTATCATGGGTATCCTTTTCGGACCTATCGCGTTTATTCTCATTCCGCTTGGCTGCGTTCTCAGCGGAGCTGTACACGACTATTTTGCAGGGATGATATCCATCAGAGAAGGCGGCGCTCAGATGCCGACACTTATCGGACGTTATTTGGGAAAAGGTGTATATCAGATATACAATGCTTTTCTGTGCATTCTGATGCTTCTTGTGGGTGCTGTCTTTATCTATACACCTGGCGACATTTTTGTAACAGGCGTGCTTGGCAAGCAGGCACTTGTAACTAGCCCGGCATTATGGATCACCTATACTGTAATATTTGTTTATTATCTGATAGCGACATTGTTTCCGATCGATAAGATCATCGGCAGGATATATCCTATTTTCGGAGCTATTCTGCTGTTTTCAGCAATAGGTATCTTTTTCGGACTTTTCTTCAAACATTATCAGCTAACAAATGTCTCGGGTGCTGTGATGACATGGCACGGAACATATCCTGACGGCATTACTCCGATCATACCGGTATTTTTCGTTACCGTGGCATGTGGTATAACTTCGGGATTCCATTCGACTCAGGCGACTTTGATCGCAAGATCTGTCACACATGAAAAGGAAGGAAAAATGACCTTCTACAACATGATGATCCTCGAAGGCTTCATTGCCATGATCTGGGCAGCTGCTGCGATGGGAGTATACAATAAACTCGGCGTTGCCAACGGGCTGGCGCTCGGAGCTACGGGAGTAGTAAATTTTGTCGCAAAGGACATGCTGGGACCTGTCGGAGGAATGATCGCGCTTCTCGGCGTAATAGTTCTTCCTATTACATCAGGCGATACGGCTCTTCGTTCGTTAAGACTTATGCTCGGAGAATATCTGCATATAGATATGACAAAGATGAAAGCAAAACTCGGCATTGCGATACCGGTTTTCATTATTGTGGCTGCGATACTGTTCTGGGCTAAGTATTCTCCTACAGGGTTTACAATTCTCTGGAGATACTTCTCATGGGCAAACCAGACACTGGCAATATTTGCCTTTGCTATGTATACAGTCTATCTTTATTCGCATAAAAACAGTGCTGCATGGCTTATGTCTCTTATCCCGGGAATGTTTTATTCATTCGTGACATGTGCTTTCATTATGAACGCGCAGATCGGATTCAGACTTGCATGGAATACAGCATATATAGTATCTGCTGTATTCACTATATTCTATGCGGTGATCACTATATACGGCGGCAAAAAGCAGAAGACTGCAGGACAGCTGGCAGACCGGCTTCCTGCATAAAAATGGTATCCACCGGTTAAATAAATGTATTGGGAAAGTGCTTCCGTGTATACGGGGGCTCTTTCCTTTTATCGGCAGTAAAATGATAATAATGACATTTTAGGTTGATTATAAAAACGGTTTAAATTATAATCGTAAATAATTATTTGTATTTGCACGGAGGCATAGCGATGGATTATCCTGAAGAGTTTTTTTATTCAAAATCACATGTGTGGGTCAAGTTCGAGGACGGGACGACAGCAACAGTCGGAATCACTGATTATGAGCAGAATGAGCTCGGAAGTCTCGTTTCTATAAATCTTCCTGAAGAGGGCGATGAATTTGATTTCGGGGATGTATTTGCGGATACGGAGTCAGAAGAGGCGTCGGAGGATATCATCAGTCCGTTTTCGGGAACGATATCCGAGGTTAATTCAGATCTCCTCGAATCACCGGAAATGATCAATGCAGAACCGTATGAAGCATGGATAGCGGTTTTTTCTGATATACGCGACAGAGATGATCTCATGGATTCAGAAGAGTACGCTGTTTTTGTGGAAAAGGGGAAAGAGTGATTTATATTTGACTGATATGAGCAGCTATGTTAAAATAATTGACAGCGGAGGTCAAGAAGGCCTCCGGAGAGTATCAGATTATTAACAATATCAAGGGAAGAACCCGGATTCGATATACAGACGATAAGAATATCGCAGGCATATCGGTTTCCGGTTTTTTGTTTTTGTCAGGAGAGATTTCAATGCATATTCCAGATAACTATCTTAGCCCGTCGACATGTATGGCAATGACAGCAGCTATGGCGCCCGTGTGGGCAATATCGGTTAAAAAAGTTAAAAATGAGGTCAGTAAATCCAAAATGCCGCTTCTCGGAATAGGCGCTGCGTTTTCTTTTCTGATGATGATGTTCAATGTCCCGCTGCCCGGAGGAACTACAGGGCATGCGGTAGGAGGGACTCTGCTCGGTGCTCTGCTGGGGCCATGGGCAGCCTGTATTGCCGTGTCTGTTGCCCTGCTTCTGCAGGCACTGCTGTTCGGTGACGGAGGGATACTTGCTTTTGGCGCGAATGCATTCAACATGGCCTTTGTTCTGCCGTTTACAGGTTACTTTATTTATAAACTGATCAAAGACAGGACGAAGTCTCAGACAGGAGAATGCATAGCACTCGGAGCCGGCGCGTACTGCGGTATAAATGCGGCGGCACTGTTTGCAGCTGTTGAATTCGGCATACAGCCTCTTCTGTTTCATAATGCTGCGGGGCAGGCTCTGTACTGCCCGTATCCACTTTCCGTATCAGTACCGGCGATGACGATACCTCATCTTCTCGTTGCCGGACCTGTAGAGGTCATTTTTACTATTGTAATATATGCTTTTGTCAGAAAAACTTCTCCGGGAACCGTTTATGACGGAAAGAAACTCAGCTTCAGGCCGCTGACTATATTTGCCGCAGTACTTGTTTGCCTGACTCCGCTGGGGCTGCTTGCAGCAGGGACAGCCTGGGGAGAATGGGGGACAGATGAAATCAGCAAAGTCGTGAACGGCGGTGCTGCGCTGGGCTATACTCCGGGTGGAATGTCCCGCGGATTCCAGTGGAGCGCAGTCATGCCGGATTATTCGGTAAGCGGCATGCCGGAGGCAGTCGGGTATATATTATCTGCTGCGGCAGGAGCGGCAATACTGGTGATCATATTCAAACTTATTTCAAACATGAAGAAGGGTGATAATGGAAAAAGCAGAAATGCGGTCTGAGCTGGCCGCAATGCCGGAATGGCTGATGAAAGAAGACGAATATGTGCCGCAGAGCGGCGGAGACACATTTATTAATAAAAGTATTTTCGCTGTGCTCGGCGTAATATCAAGAGTGAGAAAACAGAGTATGATAGAGGGATCTGCATACAGCGCGGGTGCTCCTGTTAAACTTCTCGGCACTATGCTTATTGTACTGTATATTGCGGTCACTAACCAACCTTCGTTCCTGAAATTCATTTTTGTGTATGAGCTTATCGTATTGTGCATAATGAGACCTGAGGTCATAAAAAGGATACTGCAGGTGAGCACTGCAGCTGCCGCACTTACATTTATAGTTATGCTTCCTGCGCTGCTGTGGGGCAATACATACAGCTGTATCATGATCACCTCAAAGGTGTTTCTGACGATTTCTGCGGTCAATATGATGTCATTTACGACAAGATGGAACGGGATCACAGGCGCGCTCAAGAAAGTCCATTTCCCGGATATGTTTATTTTTGTTCTGGATATCACTATCAAGTACATAGTGATGCTGGGCGATCTTGTGCTTAATATGCTGTATGCGCTGAAACTGCGTTCAGTAGGAAAAAACCGCGGTAAATACGGTTCACTGGCCGGAGTTGCAGGCACCGCATATATTAAATCGCAGGAAATGGCCGTAGAAATGTATCATGCTATGGAGTGCAGGGGATTCGACGGAGAGTATAAAGCTGCCGCCGGAAACAGATTTACGAAAGCGGATGCATTCAGTCTCCTTATTTATGCGGGGATAACGGCTCTTTTCGTATTTTATGAGATGATGTAAGGAGCGTGTATGAGTAATATCGATCGATTCGCCGCAGAAGCCCTGGAATTAAATAACATATGTTATGCGTATGAAGGAAGCACGGCTCTGGACAGTATAAGCATGAAGATCAGAAAGGGCGAGGCTGTTGCTTTTATGGGACCGAACGGAAGCGGGAAGTCGACACTGCTGAAAATAATAAACGGACTTATCTTTCCTGATTCCGGTTCATATTTTTTCTGCGGAGACGAAGTGACAGAAAAAAAGATGAAGGATTCTGTATATGCCAAGTCGCTTCATAAACGAATAGGTTTTATTTTCCAGAATTCTGATGCGCAGCTTTTCAACACGACGGTATATGATGAAATCGCCTTCGGACCCAGACAGATGGGCATGGATGAAGAAGCTGCAGGCAAAAGAACTGACGACTGTATTTCAATGCTCGGAATAGAACATCTGAGAGAGAGGTCGCCGTATCACCTCAGCGGAGGAGAAAAACATAAAGTCGCCATTGCGTCTGTTCTGGCGCTGAACCCCGAACTGCTTGTACTTGACGAGCCGATGATCGGCCTTGATCCGAGATCGCAGAGATGGCTGGTTGATTTCCTCGCGCAGATGAATGAAGCCGGAAAAACAATAATAACCTCTACGCATAATCTGGATCTTGTTCAGGAGGTTTCCGACAGAACGATATTATTCGGGGAAGATCATAAAATACTGGCAGATTCAAAAACGGCTGACATACTCGGAAATCAGCCGCTTCTTGTGAATGCGAATCTCGTCGATGAATACTATCATATGCATCATGACAATGGTCACGTGCATTTCCACGATCATGAATGAATTTTTAGTGTGGATAAATATTCTTTGAGATATCCTGTGAAGAGGTCAATGGCCTCTTTTTGCGTTGTACGCGGATTTTTATGTACAATAAGGCAGCTGACTCGTTCCGGAGGCGCTTCTGACATCTGATAAATATTGATGTGAGTAAGTCCGGAAAAATGAGCGGCCACTGTTTCGGGAACGATTGCCCAGGTATCCTTTTCATCAAGAAAATCCACGATCATTGACATTCTGTTTACGCGTACATGCGGTGAAAACGGATGAATTTTTAATGTTTCACGCCATCTCATATATTCGCGTCCCCACATGAGTACTATTTCTTTTTCCGGATTCATGGCGTCGGCGGAAAGCTTCACTCCATCATCCGCCAGGACGCTTTTTGAGACGATCACATGGTGTTCAGTCAAAATAGGTTTAATATCGACTTGTGTACTGTTGATAACATTGAGGAGAAGGCCGGCATCGGCTTCGCGTTTCTCGATAAGATCAAATATTTCTTCAGAATCCAGGGTACGGATATCGAGATCTATGCCTGGTTCCTGAGAGGCAATAAACTTGAAAAGAGGCATATATGTGGCAAGGCTGTCATTGCATGCTATTGTCATGCTCATGCGGCCCGATTTGTTTTTCAGCTCTTCTGTTTCCTGACAGAGAGACGCCCATCTTTCGGCTATATCGATAAACTGATTGCCGTAATGGGTAAGTTCGATATTCTTGAAACCTTTGCGTCTTTCGATCAGAGTCACACCAACTTCACTTTCAAGTGATTTCAGTCTCTGGCTGACAGCAGCCTGAGACAGAAAAAGCTTTTCTGCCGCCTTGGAAATACTTCTTGTTTCAACGATCGCCAGAAAAGTTGATACGTCTTCCTGTTTCATAATAACCTCCGTTCATATTGCATAATACAATTATATATATAGATATAAGCGAAATCAATATTAAATACGACTTATATTTGCTATTAAGATAAGTCGTATTTTGGTATTATATATATGCAGTAAATGATGACAATGTAATGAGATGATTACCAAAAAATACATTACATAGGGGGAAGCGCTTCTGATAAGAGGCGTTTTTTCTTTATGTTGACATATCAGCAGGACCGCATATAATAAAAGCATAGATAGTTCATCTGTGAACTGTTCGCAGATAAACTAATGGAACAAGGAGGCAGTCATGTTAAAATACGTTGTAGCATTTAGCAGCAAAACAGGAAATACAAGGGCGATAGCCGGCAGAATATTTGATGCGCTGCCTGCAGCTGCAGAAGAAAAAGAAATCGTAGATATAGGCGAATCGGGTTTTCTGATGGATGCCGAAACATATTTTATCGGATTCCCGGTTCACAGAATGACCTGCGGAATGGATATTATCGACAGCTTATCGGAATTGCACGGGGTGTCGATAGCTCTTTTTGCAACGTGCGGCGCTGAACCTTCGGAGGCGTATAAAAAAGAAATCGAACAGAATGTCAGGGCCTGGGTGGAAGATGACAACGATTATCTCGGCTTTTTCTTATGCCAGGGCAAGATGCAGGATGAAATAAGAGAACGCTATGATTCTCTCAGAAACGACGAAAATATGGAAGCGATAGAAAAAATGATCGAGAATTTCGATGAAGCTCTGAGCCATCCTGACGAACTGGACCTCGCTGATGCATCTTTCTTTGCCAAGACTCTGGCAAAAGGAAAGGGCGTGCAGGATGGAGAGTAATTCACTGACAGATGTGAACTTAAACGTCCTGTTTACGGGGCAGCAGTTCAGAAAGCTTTATGAAAGAATGACGAATGAAGTGTCGGCGCGATACGGTCTGGCGCGTATGGAACTCGATATTCTGATGTTTCTCGCCGAAAATCCAGACCTCGATACAGCTAAAGATATTGTTGAATTTAAATATCTGGCCAAGTCGGGCATATCCAAAGCAATCGATATCCTTGTTAAGAAGGGGTATCTCGATGTGATTCAGGATCCGGATGACAGGCGTGTTTTTCATCTGCAGCTGAAAGAAGCCGCTGACGCGGTCATAGACGCCATGACTGATGTACAGGGCAGACTCGCCGATATTATTTTCAGGGGTATAACACCTGATGAGATAAAAGTTCTCAGGAATCTTTCTGCAAAAATATCATTCAATATCAACAGAGAACTGTCTGAGTACAGATGATCTACTCATATTTGTACATCCGGCCGATTATCCAGTCTATGAAACGGCAGATGAAATTGCCGTAATACTTATTTACATGTACAAGCTGTTCGGGAATATTGATCCCCTGCGGACATTTGGATATACAGCGTCCGCATTTGACACATTTATCAGCACCTGATTTTTTGCTGCGGAGAACGGTACACATTATATAAGCCTTGTATCCCTGATAATAGTTGTCGATATGTCCTATATTATATGCGTTGAAGCATCCGGGAATATCGACATCGCTGGCACATGGCATACAGTATCCGCATCCTGTGCACGGCACTTTCATTTTCTCGTTTATCATATCCCTTATTTCACGGAGAAATTCATGATCGTCTTCAGTAAGCTCGCCGATGCGGGCAGTATTGGCGATTCGCAGGTTTTCTTCGAGCATAGCAATCGAATTCATGCCCGAGAGCACTACTGTTACTTCAGGCTGGCTGTAGAGCCAGCGGAAAGCCCATTCCGCCGGAGAAATATCAGGCGCGTATTTTTTAAATTCAGTTGCTGCTTTTTTGGGGAGATTCGATACCAGTCTGCCTCCGCGCAGCGGCTCCATGATAATGACCGGAATGTTTCTGGCAGCGGCGTACTGCAGTCCTGTACGCCCGGCCTGCGTGTTTTCATCCATATAATTGTACTGTATCTGGCAGAAATCCCATTTGTAACAGTCGAGTACCTGACAGAAAGAGACACTGTTTCCGTGATATGAAAATCCGATTTTTCCGATGAGTCCGGCAGTTTTTTTCTCTTCTATCCATTCCTCGATACCCAATTTTTTAAGTCTTTCCCAGACATTGGTATCCGGCAGCATATGCATCAGATAATAATCGATATGATCTGTTTTAAGGCGTTCGAGTTCTGTATTGAAATACTGGTCAAGATCTTCGCGGGTCTTGATGAGATAATGCGGAAGTTTAGTGGCGATATTGATTTTGTCCCGGCATCCTATGTGTTCGATTACTGTTCCGAGTGCTTCTTCTATTCCCGGATAAGTATATGCGGCATCAAAATAATTGACGCCTGAATCTATCGCCCGTCTGATTTCACGTTCTGTTTCCGCCAGATCGATTTTTGTGCCTTTTTTAGGAAAACGCATACATCCGAATCCGAGAATCGAAAGGGGACGGTGGTTTCCGACTTGTCTGTACTGCATAGTTACCTCCGAAATAAGGAATACCATAAAAAAATATTAAAATGATTATATCATAAAACTCGAAAAAAACAGCCGGATAGAGTATAATATACGGCATGAATGTCAATAATACTGCTGAAAAACAATATAACAAGCAGAAGAAGGACAATGTCCTGCTAATTGAGAAAGGCAAAAGAGGATTCTGGAAAGTAGTATTCGGCCGAACTATGATAATGGCAGTTTTCTGTCTTGCACAGATACTGGCATTTTTCCTGCTGTCAGCTTACGTGACCAGATTTTTCCCGGCATATACTGTGCTGGGATTTCATGCCGGACTTGCACTGATATTATCTCTCTTTATAATAAATAAACCGGGCAATCCTTCATATAAGATATCGTGGCTTGTACTGATACTGGCTTTTCCGGTTTTCGGAATACTGATGTACTTTTTCACGAGGATGCAGCTCGGAAACCGGATAATCAGGGCGAAGCTAAGGGAAATCCTTGATAAAACAAAAGGTTATCTGAATCAGAATGAGATAGCAAATGCAGGGCTGAAAAAGAAAGATCCTGCGTGCGGAGGCCTGTCGGACTATCTTTACAAGAGCAGCTGTCTTCCTACATATTCCAACAATTCAGTTAAGTATTTTCCGCTTGGGGAAGATAAATTCGCAGAGCTGGTCAGGCAGCTCAAAACTGCGAAGAAATATATTTTCATGGAATATTTTATCGTTGAAGAAGGTCTGATGTGGGGAACGATACTGAAGATACTGGAGGATAAGGTAAAGGAAGGCGTTGAAGTACGCTTTATGTATGACGGCATGAACGCCATGGCCAGAGTGCCGTATAATTACTATAAAAAGATACGTGCACTCGGGATACAATGCAAAGTATTTTCACCGATTCATCCTGTGCTGTCCACCCACTATAACAACAGGGACCATAGAAAAATCTGCGTCATAGACGGCAAAACTGCATTTACGGGCGGGATAAATCTTGCAGATGAATATATCAATAAAAAAGAAATGTTCGGGCACTGGAAAGATGTGGGAGTAATGCTCCAGGGCAGCGCTGTGAAGTCGTTCACGCTGATGTTTCTGCAGATGTGGGACGTCGGCGGAGAAGAGGAAACTGATTACCAGAAGTATTTGATTCCGGGGGACTATCTGCCTGAGGAAATGGCTGCAATGAATCGCGAAACAGGGTATGTGATACCTTATGATGATATACCTCTCGATGATGAAGATGTGGCCCAGAATGTCTATCTGAAAATCATCAATGACGCCAGACAGTATGTTCATATCATGACGCCTTATCTTGTGCTGGATTATGAAACAAAAGATGCTCTGAAGTTCGCTGCTGAAAGAGGTGTTGATGTCGCGATAATACTTCCGCATATACCGGATAAAAAATATGCGTTTGCCCTGGCGAAAAGTAATTATGCGGAGCTGATAAAGTCAGGGGTAAAGATATATGAGTACACGCCGGGTTTCGTCCATGCAAAGCTTATGGTCAGCGACAACAGAAAAGCAGCGGTAGGATCTGTAAATCTTGATTATCGCAGCTTCTATCTGCATTACGAGTGCGGACTGTTCATGTACGACGTAGGAGAAGTCGGAAAGATAGAGGAAGATTTCCTGCTTACAAAATCGAAGAGTCAGCTGGAAACGATAGAGGATGTAAAAAACAGGTCTTTGTTTATGAAGGTCAGCGGATTTCTGATGAAGGTCATGGCACCGCTGATATAGCATATTGAGGAGGAAGCTGCAATGACAGAATGTACAGCAGAGGGTGATAAGGCTTATGAAAAAGTAGTGCGGTATATAAAAGATAGTATTATCGGCGGAGAACTGAAAATCGGTTCAAAGCTGCCGCCTGAAAGGAATATTGCGGAAGAACTCGGACTGAGCAGAAATTCTGTGCGCGAAGGCATACATATGCTCAAGATAATGGGATTTGTCTCAAGTCAGCAGGGAGCAGGAAATTATGTGGTGTGTGATCTTGATGAGAACATCACAGAGTCGCTGTCGATCATGTTCATTCTAAATAAAATGGACTACATGTAGCTGAATGATCTGAGGCTTGCGCTTGAATCGGAAGCTTTCACTCTCGCCGTGGATAATATCACAGAGGAAGAAATCGCCGAAATGGAAGTATATATAGAGAAACTCGAGGAAAATATCAGCGAAGAAGAAAACGTCCAGTGGGACAAGAAAATACATTTTGCAATAGCGGAAGCATCGAAAAACATAATGATACAAAGTATTTTAAGAGCTCTTTCGGATGTTTTCGATATGTTCATCCTTGAGATGAGGAAAGAGGTGCTCAAGGGCCCTAACCGGTGTCATGTTCAGGAAGCGCACAGAGATATCGTATCCTGTCTCGCTGCCAGAGATAAAACATCAGGGCGCGAGGCGATACGCAGGCATTTCTCGTATATTCGTCAGGCTCTTGAAGAAAACGGTACAAACGAACAAAAAGGTCAGAATGATATTTCGGAACGCTGACGTCCTTTATAAACAGATAGTCTTTCAAAGCCTGCGGAACGTAAGATGTCGCGGGCTTTTCCAAATTCAAGCGCGATCTGTTCCGGTTTGTGGGCGTCGGAGCTTATGGTAACATTTCTGCCTCCGAGGTCGCGGTAAAGCATAAGGATATCTTTCGAAGCGTGAGTGCGTTCACCCATCCCGTATCTGTAGCTGGAAGTGTTGAGCTCGATGGATTTGTCTTCATCTATCAGTATCTTCAGTATTTCCGCGATGAGGTCGCGCACGCCGGAATAATCGGGCTTAAAATCCAGATATCTGTCTATTATATTAAAATGGCCGATAATGTCGAAGTCATGGAACGAACGGAGACAGTCATACATGATGCTGTAGAAACGGGGAATGATCTCTTCCTTCTCCATCCCCTCGAAATTGCGCCGGTCCAGGTCGTATCCGTTGAAAGCGTGAAATGAACCGATCACAAGATCATAGGGAAACATTTCGGCGGTGTCTCTGCACTTGGCCAGGGTGTCACCGGGCAGTATGCCTATTTCTATGCCCTTGACGAGTTCTATCTTATCTTTGAAGCGGTCTTCGTTTTCACACAGGGCCTGCCAGTAATTGTCGAAATCGAGGTCGAATGTCCATTCGTCATCGGGAAAGTCTGGGTCATAGTGATCTGTGACTGCCAGCTGTTTCAGTCCCAGCTGATATGCTTTCTCCAGCATCTGCTCCATGGGAGTTTCCGAGTCCTCTGAAAATGATGTATGTGTATGATAATCGTTCATATTGTTATGATCTCCTTTTCGAACAGTATATCACAGAAAAGTAATTGAGTATGAGTCCCTTTTCTGATAAACTTGTACCCGAGGTGGAATATGGATAACAGGATAGTGATAATCGACGGCAACAGCCTTATGAACAGGGCGTATTATGCCATGCAAAAACCCATGATCACAAAAGACGGACTGTATACTCAGGGAGTGTACGGTTTTCTTAATATGCTGAACAAGATCGAAAGCGACTATGAACCCGATCATATAGCAGTATGTTTTGATCTCAAGGCGCCGACATTCAGACATAAAGAATATGCTGAATATAAAGCCGGGAGGAAGAAAATGCCGCCTGAACTGGCGATGGAGCTGCCGGTCATTAAAGAGGTGCTTGCAGCAATGAATATTAAGATCGTTGAGATGGAAGGCTTTGAAGCCGATGATCTCATCGGCACCATTGCCAGAGAAGCGGAAGAACAAGGACTGTCTCCTCTGATAATAACCGGGGACAAAGATGAATTTCAGCTGGCTACAGACATCACGCAGATCATTTTCACAAAGCGGGGCGTTTCACAGTTCGAACTGTATGACAGGGCCAGGATGATCGCGGAATACGGTTTTACGCCGACGCAGTTTATCGACTACAAGGGACTGATGGGCGATGCTTCTGATAACATTCCGGGCGTTCCGGGCGTAGGGCCGAAGACGGCCGGCCGGCTCATAGTCGAATACGGAAGCGTTGAAGGTGTCCTGGAAAATACAGACAAGCTGAAAAAAGGCAAAATGAGAGATAACATTGAAGAGTACGCGCAGCAGGCGCTTATGAGCAAACGTCTTGCGACCATCAATGTGAACGTTCCGCTGGAAATAGATTTTGACGATTATAAAAAAGAGGAGCCTGATATGAAGGCGCTCACAGAAATTTACAAAAAACTGGAGTTCAATTCGTTTCTGAGGAAGCTCGGATCGCAGGCAGGCGTGAAAGCCGCAGCGATATCGTCCCGGAAGGTCGTTGAAGAAGCGGAAATGCATATGATAACCGACGGTAACGGACTCAGTGAGCTTCTGGAAAAAATAGGGACCGGCGGGGAAATAACGCTGAAAATATTCGGAGATGCGGATCACCGTGATTCACCTGTAATGACAGGGGCTTCCGTACTTGCCGAAAAAGATTACTACTACATAGACTTCGGCGGAAGTCAGGCGGATGAACCGGGACTGCACAGGATATTTGCCTCAGCGGTATCATCACGCGGACTGCGGGTGACCGGACATGATCTGATTTATGATTACTATATGCTCATGTGCTGCGGCGCGGAAAAAATCATTACTGCATTTGACACATCAGTCGCCAAATACGTTCTTGATTCCGGAAGAAGCAACTACAGTCTTACTGTTCTTGCTGAAGAATATTTCGGTGAGGCAATAGAAACACAAAAGGACTTTCTTGATGCCGGGGCACAGATCGATATGTTCACAGATTTGAGGCCCAAATTCAGCGATTACGGACTCAGATGGTGCATGATCGTCACCAGACTGGCTGAGGCCGAGAAAGAAGAAATAGAAAACGGAGACCTCGGGACCGTGTTGTACGATGTGGAATTTCCTCTGGCCGAAGTAATGGCGTATATGGAGTATATTGGCTTTTCAGTGGACCGCGGCAAGCTCAGAGAGATCGGCGATGCGATCGGCAGTACTATCGACGGTCTGACATCAGAAATATATGATCTGGCAGGTGAGGAATTCAATATTAATTCAACCAGGCAGCTCGGACCGGTCCTTTTTGAAAAACTCGGGATACAGGCCGGCAAGAAAACGAAAACCGGATATTCCACAAATGCGGAGACACTCGAAAAACGTGCGGATGATCATCCGATAATTCCGAAGATACTGGAATACAGGACTTTGACAAAACTTAAGGGAACATATATAGACGGACTCATACCGCTCATAGCGAAAGACGGAAAGATACATGCGCATTTCAATCAGACTGTCGCGGCGACAGGCAGGATAAGCAGTTCCGATCCGAATCTGCAGAACATACCTATAAGGCAGGAACTCGGCCGTACAATCAGGAAAGCATTTGTTCCGCAGTCGGAAGAATACAAGCTGGTAGGAGCGGATTATTCTCAGATAGAGCTGAGAGTTCTTGCGCATATGAGTGATGACAGCGAGCTCATTTCCTCATTCAACAACGGTGAGGATATTCACAGGGCGACAGCGGCGAGAGTACTGGGCATACCTGAAGACGAAATCACTTCTCAGCAGAGAAGCCGGGCCAAGGCCGTGAATTTCGGAGTCATATACGGCATGAGTGCGTTCGGTCTTTCGTCGAATATACATGTTAGCCGGCAGGAAGCTGATGAATACATAAAACAGTATTTTGAAAAGCATCAGGCTGTCAAGAAATTCATGGACAGCCGCGTGGAATTCTGCAGGGAAAACGGATATGTCACAACTATCCTCGGCCGAAAGAGGATAATAAAAGAGATCAATGCATCACAGTATATGGTAAGGCAGCTGGGAGAAAGGCTGGCCATGAACAGCCCTATACAGGGAAGCGCCGCGGATATCATCAAAATCGCTATGATAAGAGTGCAGGATGCACTGCGAGGAATGAAATCGCATCTGATACTTCAGGTGCACGACGAACTGATCATAGAGACGCATAAAGAAGAAGAGGAAGCTGTGAAAAAAATACTAAGAGACTGCATGGAGAATGCGATGAAGCTTAAAGTCGCTCTCAGGGTTGATCTGAGTGAAGGCGGCAGCTGGTACGAAATGAAGTAGTGCAGATGTTTCGGGAGGAACGGTTTGAAGATAGGAATAACAGGAGGCATAGGCAGCGGAAAGTCGACTGTCACAGACTATATCACTGAACAGGGTTATCAGGTGTTTGACGCCGATAAAATTGCTCATGAAATTGTCATGCCTGACGGCAGAGCGATCGGCAGGCTGGTTTCGGCATTTGGTGAAGATATTGTCATGAAAGATGGAAATCTTGACAGAAAGGCGCTGGCTGCGATAGTATTCAGTGACAAAGAAAAGAGAAAGGTGCTCAATGATATAACACATGCGGAGATACGTGATATAATCATGAAAGGCCTTGAAAATCCGCAGAGCGATCCGGTGTTTGCAGATGTGCCGCTTCTGTTTGAAACAGGGTTTTACAAAGAGGTTGACCGCGTCTGGCTGGTAACGGCGCCGGAGGAGACCAGGATCAGAAGAGTATCTGAGAGAGACGGGGCTTCTTCCGCAGAGGTAAAGGCCAGAATAGACAGTCAGATGCCGGAATCTGAAAAACGCGCGCTTGCAGATAGGATTATAAATAACGACGGTTCTCTGGCAGAACTGTATGCTCAGATTGACAGGTTATTGGAAGAAATAAATGGATAGGACTATAAGCAAAAAGAAAATAAAATGGATCATTACTGCTGCAGCAGCGGTAATGATCTCAGTATGTCTCGCAGGATGCGGGACAGGAAGCAGCACGACTACTTCATCGGGAGGCACTGAATATCAGACTAAGAATGAGGTCCTTCTGGCAATGAACAGCGTGAAAACGCTGAATCCGGCCATATCTACAGATGAAGATACCTATTATATTACGAAGTTAATATATGACGGTCTGTATTCGCTTGACAATGAACTTACACCGACTAAGAATCTGGCCAAGAGGATCGCTGTAAATCAGGCGGCAAAGAGCATTACCGTTGTGCTGGTCAAAACGAATTTCCAGGACGGAAGACAGCTTACCGCGACGGATGTGGTTTTTTCGGTGCAGGCATATAAGGCTGAGGGGTCAAAATGCAGATATTATGATCTTGTCAAAGATATTACATCAGTAAGGAAAATCAACAGCAGGACCTGCAGGATATATTTCGATTCAGCCAGCGACATGTCGGTCGCGCATCTGACGTTTCCGATACTGCCGGCTCACAGATACGACTACAGTGTATCGACTCTTCTGGCGGCGAAACAAAATTTCAGACCTGTCGGAACGGGACAGTATAAGTATTCATCGTTTGATACTACGAGACTGCTGACACTTAAAGCATATGCGGATTATCACGGCGATATGGCGGTCAATACAGTAAAAATATCAGTAATACCTAATAAGAGCGCGGCATCGGCATTTAATCTGATTCAGTCGAGCACGATATCTCTGCTGATATCGAAAAGTCCGACCCGCGAGGGAAGCATAGAGAAATCGGCAGTGAAGATAAAGAATTTCGCGTCATCCCAGATGGAGATGATAGGATTTAATATCAAAAAGACGGAGATGGAGAATAAGACAATAAGGCAGGCGATTGCGACAGCAGTCAATAATAAGGCAATAATCCAGAACTGCTATTCCGGCAGCGGCATGCGCAACGATAATCTGTATTATCCGGGATATCTCGGGGTCAAGAGCTCAGGGGACCGTTATGCATATGATCTGGACAAAGCGGCTGTGCTTTTCGAGGACGCCGGATATGCCGATGACGATCATGATGATATGCTTGAGGATGAAGAGGGCAAGGAGCTTACGCTTACGATCCTGGTCAACAACAGCAGCACCAGATATTCTGCCGTTAAGATCATCAGCAGATCGCTGAAAAGTCTCGGCATACATGTCAATGTGGTCAGGAGCACGTCGGAGAAAGCTTATCTCAAGGCTCTGAAGAAGGGAGACTATGATCTGTTTTACGGCGGATACAGCATGAATGAACTCAGCGATCTGAGAGATATTCTGTCGACTGACGGGACATCGAACTTTATAGGATATTCGAATACTAAACTGGACAGATATCTGAATCAGATGGGTTTCGGCATTGAAGAGGATACAGCCGTCAATAAATATAAACAAATAAAGCAGGTAATAAACAGCGACTTGCCATATTACTGTGTACTGTATAAGACGTATGGCGCGATCAAGGCGCCTTCGCTGGAAGGAACTGTTTCACCTTCATTCAACAATTATTATTACGGGTGCGGAAACTGGAAGTGCAAATATGAAGTTACAGGTTCCAGCAGCACCAGTACAAATGCAACAGATAATGCCGCGGCAAACAAGACAAAATCGGCTGCCGGCAATAAATAAAAAAAAGACAAAAAAGGTGTTGAAAATACACTTGAAGAGTGTTATATTATAATAGCTGTTCGGGTGAACGGCTATATATGCGCCTGTGGCGGAATCGGCAGACGCGCACGCTTGAGGGGCGTGTGGGAGACCGTATCGGTTCAAATCCGATCAGGCGCACCATAATGATCAGGAAGCTGAGGCTTCCTGATTTTTTTATACAAAAAAGTACAGTTTCTTGGTATAATAATAAATCTACAGGGGAGAAAATATGCTGGCAGGTATAAGCGTCAAAAAACCATTCACTGTTCTGGTGGTAATAGTGCTGATAATAGTATTCGGTTTTGTTGCATTCAGCAAAATGACGCCGGATTTATTTCCTGCGTTCGATCTTCCTTATGTCGCGGTCATAACGACTGACAGCGGCGCTGCTCCGGAAGAGGTGGAAAAGACAGTCACATCACCTATGGAAGAGCAGATGGCAACTCTGGAGAATCTGAAAAGCATCAATTCCATATCAGCGGAAAATTATTCAATGATAATGCTCGAGTTCAACAACGGAGCGGATCTGAATACTGTGTCTGTAGATATCAGAGACAAGATAGATATGGTTTCGGGCCAGTTCGGCGATGCAGTCGAAAAACCGATCATATATAAGCTGAATCCGAATATGATACCTGTTACTATAGCGGCTGTCAGCAGAGAAGATACAAAGACTCCGGAGCTTTCATCGCTGGTTGAAAATACTCTCAGCAGAAAGCTGCAGGGAACTGAAGGGATAGCAAGTGTTACAGAATCAGGTCTTGTTGAACAGACGATAAATGTCAGACTCAGTCAGAAGAAAATCGACAAAGCGAACAAAAGAATGAAAGCGGCTGTTTCCGGACAATACGGCAGCAGCGAATCCGGGCTGAAAAAAAATATTGCCGCTGCGGAGAAAAAGCAGAGCCTGCTTGCAAAGTCCAAAAAACAAATAGAAGCACAGCAGACGCAGCTGACGGCCTTAAAAGGAACGGCAGGTGAAACGATCGACTCGATAAGGATCCTGGTATCGAAGAGGGACGATCTGAAAGCTTCCGGGAATACCGCGGCAGCGGCAGCAGTTCAGAAGCAGATAGATACGATGAAGAACAGTCTGACCGCCTATGACGGGCAGCTGAAAAGCATGGGGATCGACCTTGACACTATCGACAGCAGTCTTGCCTCAGTCAGCGCTGCCAAAGCCAGGCTTGCTGTCGGCTGTGATACTGCACTGCAGAAATTAGCGAATTCAATGTCGGAAGTGACATCTGGACAAAGCTCTATAGCTTCGGCGATTTCACAGCTGAAATCCTCTCTGGCACAGCTTAAAAGCGGCAGCAGCACGGCGGTCAATGCGGTGAATCTTGCCGGTTCGCTGACAAAGGCCAACATCGCTCAGCTTCTGGCGGCGCAGAATATAGATATGCCGGCGGGATACATATCGGACAGCGGCTCTGATCTTATGGTAAGCATCGGCAACAAGATCGATTCTGTCGACACACTGAAGAATCTGATCATCGCGGACAGCGGCATATCGGGCGTTGAACCGGTGAGGCTCGGCGATGTCGCGGCAGTAAGATATATGAACAACGGCAATGAAGTATACGCGAAAGTCAACGGCAAGGACGGGATACTTCTGACTTTCAACAAACAGTCCGATTATTCGACGGCGGAAGCCGCTGACAATGTGCAGACTGAATTTAAAAAACTCGAAAAAGAATACAAGGGGCTTAAGTTCGATACACTTTCAGATCAGGGGCAGTATATACACATGGTCATACGCTCTGTCCTGAATAACATTCTGCTGGGCGCGCTCCTGGCAGTGCTCATACTCATATTTTTCCTGAGAGACTGGAGACCGACACTGATAACAGCGCTGTCGATACCGATAAGCGTTACATTTGCCATAGTGCTGATGTATTTTACGGGTGTCACCGTGAATGTTATCTCGCTGGCGGGACTTGCGGTGGGCGTCGGCATGCTTGTGGACAATTCGATAGTAGTAATAGAAAATATCTACAGGCTCAGGGCGCTCGGATACGGCATGATAAAGGCTGCGGTTTCGGGCGCGTCACAGGTTGCAGGTGCGATCACAGCATCAACGCTGACGACTATATGTGTTTTCATACCGATCGTTTTCGTGCAGGGCCTTACCAGGGAACTCTTTGTCGATATGGCTCTCACCGTAGCGTATTCGCTGCTGGCAAGCCTTTTCATAGCGCTTACCATGGTGCCGGTGATGGGGTCGGTCATGCTGAAACAGCCAAAAGAAAATACTGTTCTGTCACATGACAGCAAAGCGATGCAGAAATATAAAAAAGCTGTGGAATGGGCGCTTGGTCACAAGGCTGCCGTGCTGATAGTTTCATGCGGGCTGCTTGTTCTTTCCGGTGTCGTCATTTTCGCGAGGGGATTCGTTTTCATGCCGAGTATGGCTACTCAGCAGATCTCTGTGCAGATAACTATGCCTGAGGAGACTACGAGGACTCAGGCCGAGAAGACCTGCGACAGCATCAGCTCAAAAGTACAGGGGATGACGGGGGTTGATACGGTGGGAGTGATGCTTTCAAGCACGACAACTTCAATGCTGGGGCTCGACGCTGGAGACAGCGATTATCATGACGTTTCGATGTATATACTGATGGACGATGAGCATGTCAAGGATGCACCGGCGACGGCGCGCAGGATAGAAGCGATGTCGAAGAAGTACAACTGCGACATTACTGCTGTGGGAGCAATGGACATCTCGTCATATTCATCATCACTCGGCGGTAATAGTATCAGCATGTATGTGTATTCAGACAATCTCGGCGACCTCAGGAATGCGGCCGTGAAGATCGAGAACAAAATGAGAACGATGAAGGGCGTAAAGGATGTGTCCAACATCAGCGATAAGTCAACTCCTGAACTTAAGGTTTCGATAAATAAGAACGCAGCTATGAAAAAAGGACTGACAGCTGCGCAGATATATTCCCAGATCTCGGCCGCGCTGCAGAAAAAGGTGACGGCGACATCCGTGCAGTATGACGGTGCATCGCGCGACGTGATAATAGAGGGCGGCATCGGTGCAGGCATGACAGAGAAAAGCCTCGGCAATTTCAAGCTTACAGCCGGGAGCAGTTCCGCGGCCGGCAGCGGTTCGACGGCAGCATCTTCTTCTGGTGCGGCGTCTTCTGTCAGACTGAAGGACGTTGCGGATATTTCGAAGAGCGAGTCGCTGAACATCATATACAGAGAGAATCAGAAGAGAATGGTCAATGTCACTGCCAATGCCGGCGACGGATATAATATTACTAAGACCACGGACAGGATAAAATCAGCGGTCGATAAGATGGATCTGCCGTCGTATGTTACTGTTGAATTCAGCGGCGAGTATGACACTATCATGGATGCCATGCGTCAGCTGGGCGAAATGCTTCTGCTCGGCATGCTGATGATTTATCTGATAATGGTCGCACAGTTCCAGTCGCTGAGGGCTCCGTTCATAGTAATGTTTACTGTTCCGCTGGCGTTCACAGGCGGCATGATAGGTCTCATCATCACGGGATACGAGTTAAGCGTCGTGTCTATGATCGGCTTCATTATGCTGCAGGGCGTAGTTGTCAACAACGCGATCGTTCTGATAGATTATCTCAATCAGCTGAGGATGGGCGGCATGGAGAAACGGCAGGCCATCGTAGAGGCCGGCGCAGCCAGAATAAGGCCTGTGCTGATGACGGCTCTGACGACGGTATTAGGGCTGATACCTCTTGCTGCGGGGATAGGGAACGGGTCTGAAATGATGCAGCCGGTGGCTATCGTATGCATTGGCGGACTGCTTTATGCTACGCTTATGACGCTGGTTGTAATTCCGGTAATGTACGATATTCTGGGGCGTAAAAAATTGCGCATTATTTCGGAGGAGGAGTTGACGATGACGGACGCATAATATATAATATTTCAATGTGCCGTTCTAGTTTATTTTAGGCGATTCAGGCCGGCGTGATGGAACTGGCAGACGTGCAGGATTCAAAATCCTGTGGTGGCAACACCGTATGGGTTCGATCCCCATCGCCGGCACCATGATAGAAAAGGTATATTCCAAAGGAGGAAATAATAATGAGTAGTTATGCTGGGCTTATATTTCTGGTTTTGATGATCGCAGTCATGTATTTCTTGATGATCAGACCTCAGAAGAAAAAGGAAAAAGAAGTCAATTCAATGAGAAGTGCGCTCCGTGTCGGTGATCAGATCATCACTATAGGAGGCATATGCGGAAAGATCGTCAAAACGAAAGACGAATCGATCGTCGTTCAGGTCGGTGCTGACAAAGTCAAGTTTGAAATGATGAGATGGGCAGTATCAAAGGTTGTGAATCCTGCGGAGAGAGCTCCTGAGAAACCTGAAGAAGAGCCGGAGGAAGAAGAAGTTAAACGTCCTATGCCTAAGAGATTAAAAACAAAGGCAGACCTTGAAGCTGAGAATGCGAGACTGGCTGAAGAGAAGGCAGCTGAAGAAGCAGATAAAGAAACTGCAGAAGAAGATGCAGAGACTGCAGAAGAAAACGCAGATAACAAGTAAGAATATTTTATTTGCAGCTCATAGGCTATCCAGCAGGATAGCCTATTTATTACGAATGGGAAGAATGCAGTCTTTGAACGGTCAAGGGTTGTATACAAGTACCAAAAAGTGTAAAATATAAGGTATGCAAAAATAAATTAAAGGCGGGTGCTAATATGAAAGACAGAACAAGGAAGGTTCTGGCCATACTGATCGTAGTTGTTACGGTCGCAGGCTGGTACGTTACGCTCTTTGGAATCGGCAGCATCAAAGCTGTCAAGGACAGTATCAAGCTCGGACTTGATATAAAGGGCGGAGTTTATGTTGTTTTGCAGGCAGATACAAACAAGACAGGATCTGAACTGACAAAACTCATGGAACAGACAAAGGAAGTAATAAATAAGCGTGTAGACGAGATGGGCATTGCAAATCCGACTGTTGCTATCGAAGGCAGCAAGAGGATCAGAGTCGAACTGCCGGGTGTCACGAATACTCAGGATGCTATCAAGCAGATCGGCAAAACTGCCAAACTCGAATTTACACTGGCAGACGGGACACACGTTCTCGACGGAGGGGACATCAAAAAAGCTGAATCGGGACAGAGTACTCAGAACAGCGGATATGTCGTAAATGTCGAAATGAGCAACAAGGGAGCCAAGGCCTTTGCCAAGGCGACTGAAAAATGCATGAACGGCGGGACATCGAAGAATATCTACGGTGACAGTGCAAAGAAAACGAGTATTGTTATTACACTGGACGGAGAAGTCATTTCCGCACCTGTGCCTAGTGAAGTTATTTCCGGAGGAAAATGCGAGATCTCAGGCAGCTTCACTAAGGCTTCGGCATCAAATCTGGCCGCACTCATAAGAGGCGGTTCGCTTCCTGTTTCGCTGCATGAAGTAACATCTTCATCTCAGACGGCTGAAATAGGATACAATGCACTCACTAAGAGCATAGAAGCAGGTATAGTTGGTCTGATCATAATATACCTCATTATGATATTCGGATACAGGATCATGGGCGTCGCTGCAGACCTGGCATTGACATTATATATATTGCTTATCGTCATAGCCATGGCAGTGATGGGGAGTGTTCTGACACTGCCGGGTATTGCAGGTATCATCCTGGGTATCGGAATGGCAGTAGACGGAAATGTAATTATTTTCTCACGAATAACGGAGGAGATAGTAGCGGGCAAGACCGTCAGGGTCGCTGTCCAGACCGGTTATAAACGGGCACTTACAACTATTATAGACTCGCAGGTGACAACACTTATCGCGACAGTGATACTGTATCAGATAGGTACAAGTGCTGTCAGAGGCTTTGCATGGACTCTGATGCTCTCTGTTATCGCCAGTATTTTCACTGCTGCATTCATTACTCAGATATTCCTGAATTTGCTTGCCGGCAGTCATAAATTCGGGACACCGAAAATGTTCGGAGTCGGAGCAGACGGCAGACCTGCATTTGATATAAAACGCGAGTTCAATTTTATCGGACGCAGAAAGATATTCTACTGCTGTTCTGCGGCAGTAATAGGGATCGGTCTGGTCGCATTCATAATCGGCGGTTTCAATTACGGCATAGATTTTACAGGCGGAACGATGATGCATATCAATATGCACAAACAGGTTTCCACTTCGGAAATCAAAGATGTCATGAAAGAAAACGGGGCCAATACAAAGCAGATGTCCGTTGTATTTTCAGGCACAGGAAATAAAGAAGTCATCATAAAAACTACAACTTCACTGGACAATGTTGCAAGAGACAAGATTATCAAAGATATGAAGAGTCAGTTCGGGATCAAAAATTCCGACATACTCGAAATAGAAAACTTCGGTGCCACTATAGGAAAGGAACTGCGGCATAATGCAATCGAAGCACTGCTACTGGCGGCGCTCGGTATGCTGATCTACATAAGGCTGCGATTCCGGGAATGGAAATTCGGAGCCGCCGCACTGGCAGGACTTCTGCACGATGTTCTGGTTGTGTGCGCGTTCTACGCAGTGTTCAGGATCACGGTAAACAACCCGTTTATTGCGGCTATCCTGACGGTTGTAGGATATTCGATCAATGATACGATTGTAATATTCGACAGAATAAGAGAAAATAACAGATTCATGAAGCGGACAAGTCAGATAGAGCTGATAAACAAGAGTATCAACCAGACGCTGACAAGATCAGTCATGACATCGTTCACGACACTGATAGTCATGGTTCCGCTTCTTCTGATGACGAATGCAACCATCAGAGAATTTATCCTCCCTCTTATGGTTGGTGTAATAACGGGAACATATTCATCGATATGCCTGTGTTCACCGTTATATTATCAGATGTCACATGCGAGTGAAGAATCATCGTATCAGAAACAAATCGCCGGTTCTTCCAAAAAGAAGAAGAGCAAGTACCAGGGGGCGCCAAAAAAAGACAAGGCGGCTGAAGCAATAGAAGTCAAGGCTGAAAATGTGCAGATCGAAGAACAGGATAATGTATCGGAGGTCAAAGCAGCACCTGCTGTTCAGAATAACGGAAGCAGTCAGAATAATTCCGGCAAAAAGAAAAAGTCGAAAAACAGCAAGAAAAAAGGGAAGAAGAAGTAATATTATTACACAGAGGGAGAGTTAATGGAGACCAGGCAGGAATTTCTGGACAGCATCACAGCAATAAATCCAAACTATGATATAGATTTTATATCACGGGCTTATGATGTCGCGGAAAAAATGCACACAGGTCAGCTCAGAAAATCCGGAGAACCGTATATCATACATCCCATGGCAGTCGCAAAAATACTGGCTGACCTTGGGATGGATGAAGCAACGGTTGCAGCAGGGCTTCTTCACGATATTGTGGAAGATACAGATTATTCCAAAGAACAGCTTACAGCTGATTTCGGAGAAGAAATCGCTCTCCTTGTCGATGGTGTCACGAAACTAAGTTCTCTTGTTGCCGACAGTAAAGAAATCAGACAGGCTGAGAGCATGAGAAAGATGTTCCTGGCCATGAGCAAAGACATCAGAGTACTGATCATAAAACTTGCCGACAGGCTGCACAATCTGAGAACAATAAACTACATGAGCGAGAAGAAGATCCATGACAAATGTCAGGAAACGCTGGATATATATGCACCGCTTGCCAGCCGTCTCGGGATCTTTGCCATGAAGTTCGAACTGGAAGATATTGCTATGAAGCATCTGTATCCCGAGGCATACAGAGATATCGAAATGAAGCTCAATGCCAAAAAGGACGAACGTCAGGCGGCTCTCGATCATGTTATTGAAGAGATAAAGGGTGCTTTGGAAAAGACGGATATCAGGTTTGAAATCTATGGCCGTTCAAAGCATTTTTACAGCATTTACCGCAAGATGGTTTATCAGAAGAAAGACATTGACGAGATTTTCGATCTGATGGCTGTCAGAGTAATAGTTGAGAATATCAAGGACTGTTATGCTGTCCTGGGTACAGTCCATACTATGTGGACGCCGATACCGGGAAGATTCAAAGATTATATTGCTATGCCTAAACCTAATATGTACCAGTCTCTTCATACCACTGTTATGGGAGATAACGGAAGACCGTTTGAAGTTCAGATCCGTACATATGAAATGCACCGGATCGCTGAATACGGTATTGCCGCGCACTGGAAATATAAAGAAGGCATTTCCAAAGATAAAGAAGAAGTCAAGCTTGCCTGGCTGAGGCAGGCGCTTGAATGGCAGGCCGATACAAAAGATCCGAAAGAGTTTATGGATACTCTGAAAGTCGATCTATTTGCCTCACAGGTTTTTGTCTTTACACCGGCGGGAGATGTAATGGAGCTCCCGGCGGGAGCAACTCCTCTGGATTTTGCATTCAAAGTCCATACTGATGTCGGAGTGAAGTGTATAGGGGCAAAAGTAAACGGGAAAATGGTCACTATCGACCATAAACTGGAAAACGGTGATATCGTCGAAATTCTGACGAACCCGAATTCAGGAGGACCATCAATAGACTGGCTGAATATTGCAAAGTCTACCACAGCCAGAAACAAGATCCGCCAGTGGCTCAAGAAAGAGTCAAAATCAGATAATGTTGAAAAAGGCAAGGATGCTCTCGACAAGTACATCAGAAAAAGAGGATATGATGTCAGGGATATCATAAGGAATGCATATATACTGAAGTGCACGAAAGAGATGAATTTCAACAATCCCGAAGAGCTCTACAATCAGCTGGCCAACGGAGGCACTTTCGTTGCCAAGACCGGCAAGATACTCATAGGATACTATGAACAGGAAAATGCTGAAGCCAGGAAAAAAGAAGAAAACACAGAAGATGTTTTGTTTAATGAGGAAAAAGCAAGGAATCGGGCCAAGGAACGTGCAAAGTCAAAGCGCGACAACCCGGGAGTCATTGTTAAAGGCATGGACAATCTGCTGATAAGGATGGCGCACTGCTGCAACCCTGTCCCGGGAGATGATATCGTAGGATTCATCACAAAAGGACGGGGTATTTCCGTACATAGAAGAGACTGTGTTAATATACAGGCTATGCCTCCGGACGAAAGGGCCAGATTCATAGAAGTGGAATGGGATCTCAGCAGAGGCAAGGAATATGATGCCGATGTTACGGTGGTATGCGATGACAGAAAAGGACTTTTTTCGGATCTTTCCAAAGTTTGTGAAAGTATGGATGTACGTATCGTAGGCGTAAACACAAAAATGGATCCGGATCAGGTGGTCACCATTATATTGACACTTTCAATATCGGATACTGCGCAGATGGCAAAGCTGCTTTTGAATCTCAAAAGCGTGCCGAGTGTTCTGGAAGTTTACAGGACGAACGCATAGGAGAAATGTAATGAATATCGAAAATATGCCGAGCGGATTTCTCATGGTAAATACATATCTCGTTACGGATGAGGATACTAACAAGGGCTTTATAGTCGATCCGGGCGGATATGATATAAAAATGGTGAAAAAAATCAGGGAAAGCAATGTCGATCTTGAATATATTATTCTGACGCACGGCCATTCAGATCATATCGGCGGTGTTGAAGAATATCAGAATGAATTTCCTGATGTAAAAGTTGTTGCATCGAAATATGAAACGGAAATGCTGGAAGATCCCGAACTGAATCAGTCGAAAATGTGGACAGGAGTCCCGGTCGCTGTGAAGGCGGATATAACAGTGGATGAGGGTGATACGCTGGATGTGGGCGGAATAAAGCTCAGATTCACGATGACGCCCGGCCATACAAAAGGCGGAATGTGCATTATTACAGACGGAGTTGTGTTCAGCGGTGATACGCTTTTCTGCGCTTCGGTCGGCAGGACGGATTTTGCCGGCGGCTCATTTGATGATCTGGCCAAGTCAGTTCATGAAAAATTGTTTGTGCTGCCGGATGAGACGAAAGTGCTGCCGGGGCATATGGGTCCGACGACTATCGGATTTGAAAAGGAGCATAATCCTTTTGTATAAAATAGTATTGCAGGGTGTCAGCAACAATCATGAATATGAAGAATTGATAAAGTTGTTCCTTCGTCCGGACGAATATGAGATCGCAGAAGCCGGCGACGCAGTGAATGCGGATTTTATTTTTACAGAGCAGGACGATAAAAACATCGTAAAAAGCAGGATATACGACGAGCTTTCAAGTCTTACCGGCGTCAGACCCTTATGGGGGATACTTACCGGGATCAGGCCGGTAAAACTTGCCGGAGAGCTTGTCAGGGATGCGAAAAAGCATGATGCAGAAGACGCATATGCCGCAGCGCGCAGGAAAATGATATCTTATTACCGCACAAGCGGTGAAAAGGCGGATCTGGCGCTGGATATATACAGGCTTCAGCAGGAAACTTTCGGAGCACCGCCGGAGAAAACAACAGGGGTATATATAGATATACCGTTCTGTCCCACAAGATGTCTGTACTGCAGTTTCGCATCAAATCAGACATCCTACAGTGAAACGCTCAGATATATGGAAGCCCTTTACCGGGAAATGGATTTTGTCGCTGATGAAATGAAGAACAAAGGCTGGTCCGCCGAGTCTATATATATTGGCGGAGGTACACCGTCTACTCTGGAAGATAAAGATTTCAGGCAGTTTCTTCTGAAAGTGAAGGATATGTTCGGGGGACCGGAGCTGGCCGAATTCACTGTTGAGATGGGGAGGCCGGATACTATTACTGCTGAGAAACTTGCAGCGGCGTTAAATGCAGGGGCCGGGAGAATAAGTATCAATCCGCAGACGATGAAGGATGAAACACTTGAACTGATCGGCAGAAAGCATGACAGTGCAGACATCAGAGCTGCTTTCGCTGAGGCGCAAAATGCAGGCATCAAAGTGATCAATGCCGATGTTATTGCAGGACTTCCGCTGGAAACGGCAGAGGATTTTGACAATACTCTGGCTGAAGTCGGGAAACTCGGACCGCAGAATATCACAGTGCATTCTCTGTCCGTAAAACGAGCGTCAAAGCTGGTGGAGATCGATAAGGATTTTCACTATAAACAGGCTGATCTGGTGTCGGAGATGCTCGAGAAGGCAAGATCGTATCTTGCAGAATGCGGATACAGGCCATATTATCTTTACAGGCAGAAACATATGTCGGGAGCTCAGGAAAATACGGGATATGCACTTCCGGGAGCGGAAGGCCTGTATAATGTCAGGATCATGGAAGAGGCGCAGACGATCATCGCCATGGGCGCTTCGGGAATGACTAAAGTCTTTTTCCCGGATGAAAACAGACTTGAACGTGTTCCTAACGTATCAAATTATGAAATATACATCGACAGGATCGATGAAATGATAGAGAGAAAGAAAGAAGGATTATTCAATGCTTACGAACGCACCTAAGGGTACCAAAGATATGCTGCCAAAAGACGCATACAAGTGGCACTATGTAGAAAAGGCTTTTGAGGAGCTTTGCAAACGTTACGGATTCAAGGAAATACGGACGCCTGTTTTTGAGCATACAGAGCTTTTTGTACGCGGAGTAGGCGGCACGACGGATGTGGTCCAGAAAGAAATGTACACATGGGAACAGGCAAAGAGGAGCCTGAGCCTTAGACCTGAAGGTACATCGCCGGTTGTGAGAGCGCTTGTGGAGAATAAGCTGTATGCGGAAGTACAGCCGACGAAGGTGTTTTATAACATATCCTGTTTTCGGTATGAAAAGCCTCAGTCGGGAAGACTGAGAGAGTTCCATCAGTTCGGGATCGAAACATTCGGAACGGACGATATGATGGCGGATGCGGAAATAATCGCTATGGCTGACGAGTTCCTTAAAATGATGGGTATAACCGATGTCGAACTGAGGATCAACAGCATAGGATGTCCTGAATGCAGAGAAAATTACAGAAAAGTGCTTAAAGAGTGGCTTGCTCCTAAATATGATCAGCTGTGCGATACATGCAAGAGCAGATATGAGACGAATCCGATGAGAATACTTGACTGTAAATCTCCGGAAGATCAGAAGCTTGTCGAAGGCGCGCCGGTAATGCTCGATTATTTGTGCGATGACTGCCGTGAGGCGTTCGAGGATCTTAAATCCGATCTGGAAGCTATGGATATAGCATATACGGTCGATCCGGGGATCGTAAGAGGCCTGGATTATTATACAAAGACGGCATTTGAATTTATTTCCGAGAATATCGGAGCGCAGAGTACGGTCTGCGGAGGAGGCAGATATGATTATCTTACCGAAGAGATAGGGGGACCGCATATGCCAGGCGTGGGATTCGGTCTGGGAATAGAGCGGCTGCTGATCACAATGGAAGAAAACGGCTTTGTTATTCCGGAACCGGAAGGACCGGATGCATTTATCGCTTTCATGGGCGACAGGGCCAAAAAATATGTTATAAAGCTCGTATCTGAACTCAGGAAGGCCGGTTTTTCAATAGAGATGGATTCGCTGGCGCGGAATCTGAAAGGGCAGTTCAAGTATGCAGACAGAGTCAACGCCAGAAAGACAATCGTGATCGGCGATGACGAACTCGAGTCGGGGCAGGCGACTGTCAAGGATATGGAGAGCGGAGAACAGAAAACCGTGGCATTTGAGGATATCACAGCATTACTGAAATAGATTATTACTGAAGGTGGAACAATGGAAAGCATTTTTAAAAGAACACATATGTGCGGTCAGCTCCGCGCAGGAGACATCGGAAAAGACGTCGTACTTAACGGCTGGGTAGCAAAAAGAAGAGATCTCGGGGGTCTTATCTTTTGTGATATCAGGGATAAAACCGGTATCACCCAGGTCGTATTTGACGATAAAATACCTAAGGAGCTTTTTGACAGGGCAGATTCGCTGAGAAGTGAATATGTTGTAGGTGTCAAAGGAAAAGTCAGGGAAAGGCAGTCGGCTAATCCGGACATTCCGACAGGAGATATCGAGATTTTTGCGAATGACCTTATTCTGTATGCAAAAGCGGAAACGCCGCCGATATATATTAAAGACGATGATAATGTAGATATGAATCTGAGACTAAAATACAGATATCTGGATCTCAGAAAGAAAAAGATGCAGGATAATCTTGCTTTCAGAGGTAAAGTCTGCAAGATAGCAAGAGATTATTTCTTCGATAACGGATTTACAGAGGTGGAAACGCCTGATCTGCAGAAACCGACGCCGGAAGGTTCAAGAGACTATCTGGTTCCAAGCAGAGTGCAGAAGGGAAGCTTTTATTCACTGCCGCAGTCTCCGCAGCTTTTTAAGCAGCTGCTGATGGTGGGTGGAACGGACAGGTATATACAGATAGCAAGATGTTTCAGAGATGAAGATCTTCGTGCTGACAGACAGCCTGAATTCACTCAGATAGATATGGAAATGTCGTTTATCGATGAAGATGATATCATTGCTGTAAACGAGGGTTTTTTAAAGAAGCTTTTCAAGGAAACAATGAATATCGATATACAGATTCCTCTCCCGCGTATGAAGTGGGAGGAGGCAATGACCAGATACGGCAGCGACAAGCCTGACACCAGATTCGGATTTGAGCTCCATGATCTTAGTCAGATGGATATTATCAGCAACACTGAATTCAAAGTATTTGCTGATGCGCTCGCCGGAGGCGGCAGCGTCAGAGGAATATGTATAACAGACGGTGCGGATAAATACAGCAGGAAACAGATCGACAAGATGACGGATCACATTAAGAGTTTCGGCGCCAGGGGAATGGTATGGATCAAAAAGACAGCCGACGGGATCACTTCGTCCGTCAATAAGTTCTTCAGCGAAGAAATGCTGGCGCAGATAGCAGCGGAATTCGATGCGGGAAACAATGATCTTATTCTGATCGTTGCCGACAAATCCAAAGTTGTCTTTGACAGTCTCGGATATCTGAGACGGGCGGTCGCGGAAGAGATGGGCCTTCTGGATCCTGCAGTGTTCAATATGTTATGGGTCGTGGATTTCCCGCTGTTTGAGTACAGTGAGGAAGAACAGAGATATGTTGCTGAACATCATCCGTTTACGCATCCTGCAGTTGAAGATATAGACAAACTGGAAGAACATCCTGAACTGTGTCATGCCAGAGCATACGATATTGTGATCAACGGTGTCGAAGCAGGCGGCGGAAGCATCAGAATACATGATAAGGATCTTCAGGATAAGATGTTCAGGGTCCTCGGCATGGATGACAGCACTATAGAAGAAAAATTCGGATTCCTGGTTGAAGCCTTCAAATACGGGGCACCTCCTCACGGCGGACTGGCATATGGTCTGGACAGACTGGTAATGCTCATGCTGGGTGAAGAGACTATAAGGGATGTCATAGCATTCCCGAAAAACCAGGCGGCACAGTGCATGGTATCAGGAGCACCGGGACCGGCAGCCGAGGAAGACCTCGATGAACTCGGGATAGAACTCGAGAAACAGGAATAATACAGTGAAAAGAGTCGGAGTGCTGGGCGGATCGTTTGATCCGGTACATTACGGGCATTTGTGTCTGGCGCAGGATGCAAGAGATATGGCAGGGCTTGATGAAGTAATACTGATGCCTGCAAAGCTTCAGCCGTTCAAGCTTGACAAACATCTGACAGAACCTGCAGACAGGCTGGAGATGCTTAGGATAGCTGCGATGCTGCTGGAAAACATTTCAGTGTCTTCAAAAGAGCTGGATGCGGACAGGATCTCATACACGGCGACAACACTGGGAGAACTCAGAGAAGAGTTCACAGACAGAGATAAACTGTATTTTATTACCGGGACCGATTCATTTATTGCTTTGGGTACATGGTATAAAGCCGATGAACTTCTTTCTGACAATGGCATTGTGGTCGGAATAAGACCGGGATATCGTGAAGATGAAGTCGAACAGAAATCCGCGCTGTACAGAACAGCATTCGGGACGGAAGTAATAATAATAAAAAACAGAAGGCTGGATATATCATCGACCGAAATAAGAGAAAGGGTAAGAAAAGGGGAGAGCACGGAAGGGCTTCTCCCGCAGGAAGTAAGAGATTATATCGATGAACACAGAATCTATAAATGATTACATAAAGGAACATTACTCGGAGAAACGGAGAATACATACGGAGGGCGTCCGGATAACTGCCGCTGACATGGCAGAACGTTTCGGGGCAGATCCTGACAAAGCTGAAACGGCGTCGCTTTTCCACGATATGTTCCGTGGAACACCTGTGGAGGATCTGAACAGAATGATCGATGAGACGGGCATTCCCGACAGGTACAAGGGCAATGCAAATCTGGCGCACGGCAAACTCGCTGCGGCAGTTATGAAACGAGACTGGGGAATAACAGATCAGGATATACTGAATGCCGTTTCATTTCATACTACAGGCAGAGCAGGAATGTCGCAGCTTGAGAAAGTGGTTTTTCTGGCGGATGCCATAGAGCCGAATCGTGATTATCCGGGAGTGGATATTCTGAGAAGACTGGCTGACGAGGATCTTGACAAGGCTTGTCTGGCAAGCCTGAGAGGAACAATAAGTTTTTTAGAGGAGCAGGGAAGTTTTATTGACCATGATACCATAGATGCCATGGAATGGTTCGCTGCTTCGGAAGGAGATAAACGAATGGAAACAAAAGACATCGCGCAGCTTGCAGCCGAAGCGATCGACAAAAATAAGGGATTTGATGTAATGATTATTGACATTGCTGCAAAATCTTCTTTCGCAGACTATTTTGTCCTTGCTTCAGGTGCAAATGAAAGGCAGATAGGCGCATTGCAGGAAGATGTCGAAGATGCGCTGGCGCAGAAGAACATTTTTGCAAAGAATATTGAAGGCAGAAAAGAGTCGGGATGGATACTTATGGACTACGGTGATATCATAGTAAATATGCTGACAGCTGAAATGAGAGAAAGATACAACATTGAAAAAGTGTGGGCAGATTGTAAAATGATCACGATGGAGGAGTAGTCATGGAAAATAAGTATAATCACGCAGCCATAGAAAAGAAGTGGCAGGATGTCTGGGAAACCACAAAACCGGATAAAGTTGAAGTAGATCATGATAAGAAGAAGTATTATGTTCTTGAAATGTTTCCGTATCCTTCGGGGAAACTTCACATGGGACATGTCAGGAACTATTCGATAGGAGATGTCGTTGCAAGATTCAAGAGGATGCAGGGATATAATGTATTGCATCCGATGGGTTTCGATTCTTTTGGTCTTCCAGCTGAAAATGCGGCTATTCAGCATAATATTCCTCCTGCAAAATGGACATGGGACAATATTCATGAGATGGAAGTACAGCTCCGTCAGCTGGGTCTATCATATGACTGGGACAGAGAAGTTCAGACATGCGATCCGAGTTATTATAAGTGGATGCAGTATATTTTCATACAGTTTTATAAAAAGGGACTTGCGTATAAGAAAGAAACTCAGGTCAACTGGTGCCCGGGCTGTCAGACAGTACTGGCTAATGAGCAGGTAGTTGACGGCAAGTGTGAGAGGTGCAAATCGCTGGTCGGCAAGAAAACACTGTCGCAGTGGTGCTTCAAGATCACTGACTATGCCGATAAGCTGCTCGAGGATCTCGATAATCTGCCGGGATGGCCGGAAAAAGTTAAGATCATGCAGAAAAACTGGATAGGCAAGAGCACAGGAGCGGAAGTAACGTTTGAGATCCAGGGATATGACAAAGGTCTGACAGTATTTACTACGCGTCCGGATACGCTTTTCGGCACGACATTCATGGTCCTTGCTCCTGAGCATCCTTATATCGATGATCTCATTCCGGAAGGCAGTGAATACAGAGCTGCCGTGGAAAAGTATATCGATGACGCCCAGCATATGACTGAAATCGAAAGAGGCGCTGCAAATAAACCAAAGACCGGTGTGTTCACAGGACGTTACGCAGTTGATCCTGTAAACGGAGCAATAGTTCCTATATATATCGCTGATTATGTAATGATGGGATACGGGACAGGCGCGATCATGGGCGTTCCGGCACACGACCAGAGAGACTTCGATTTCGCAAAGAAATTCGGCATTGATATTATTCCTGTTGTCGATTCAGATGATCCGTCTATCGATGTGAATGACCTTAAGGAGGCATTCGCCGCGGAAGGAAGAATGATCAATTCAGGCGAGTTCGACGGAATGAACAACCGTGATGCCATTCAGAAGATGTTTACCTGGCTCGAGGAAAAAGGCATCGGGAAAAAAGCGACCACATATAAACTCCGCGACTGGATAATTTCCAGACAGAGATACTGGGGCACGCCTATACCTATGATATGGTGCGACGACTGCGGATGGGTGCCTGAAAATGAGGAGAACCTTCCTGTCCTCCTCCCGGAAGATGTTGAGTTTACCGGCAAGGGCGAATCGCCTGTTGCGACAAGCAAAACATTCGTCGATACTGTATGTCCGAAGTGCGGAAAGCCTGCCAGGAGAGAAGTCGACACAATGGACACTTTCCTTGATTCATCCTGGTATCAGATAAGATACTGCGATCCGCGGAATGACGAAAAGTGCTGGGACAAGGAAGCAGCTGACTACTGGATGAATGTCGATCAGTATATCGGCGGCGTTGAACACGCTATCATGCATCTGCTTTATGCCAGATTCTTTGAGATGGCTCTGCATGACTGCGGACTTATTGAAGCGACTGAGCCGTTTGAAAACCTCCTGACACAGGGAATGGTAATAAAAGACGGCAAGAAAATGTCAAAATCGATCGGGAACATTGTCACTCCGCTCGACATCATAGATAAATACGGTGCGGATACGGCGAGACTGTTTATCCTTTTCGCAGCACCGCCTGACAGAGAGCTCGACTGGTCCGATGCAGGAGTAGAAGGCAGCTACCGTTTCATAAACAGAGTATACAGACTGGTTTATGATTTTGTTGAGAAATACGGCAGCGGTTCATCTTCGTATACCGTAAAAGACGCGCATGACAAGGAACTCAGATTCAGGCTCAATGCGACCTGCAAGAAGGTCGGAGACGATATAGATAAGAGATTCAGTTTCAATACGGCGATAAGCTCGATCATGGAACTGGTAAATGCAATGTATAAATATAAGGATGAAGACGATTTCAATGAAGAACTGTTCAGATGCGCAGTTGAAAATCTTGTAACTATGATGTCGCCTTTCACACCGCATGTCTGCGAGGAAATGTGGCAGCATCTCGGCAAGACCGAATCAGTGCACAAAGAAAAATGGCCTGTATGGGAAGCCGATGCAATGGAGAGAGAAGAAGTCGAAATCGTTATTCAGCTGAACGGCAAAATCAAGAAGAAGATGAACGTTAAAACCAATCTTGACAGAGACGGGCTGGAAAAAGAAGTTATGGCAAGTGACGAGGTCAAAGAACTGGTAGGCGGCAGGAACGTAGTAAAAGTAATCGCCGTACCGGACAAACTCGTGAATATAGTAGTTAAATAATTTGAACGGAAGGTATGAATGAACAACAGCAACAATAAAATAAAGTCGGGGAAAAGCGGAAGTCTGAAGATAATACCGCTGGGCGGTCTGGAAGAGATCGGAAAAAATCTGACTGCCCTGGAATACGGCAACGATATCATGATAATAGACTGCGGAATGTCTTTTCCCGATGACGATATGTACGGAATTGACGTTGTCATCCCCGATTTCACCTACCTTATCGAGAACGCCAAAAAGATAAGGGGAATCGTGATCACTCACGGACATGAGGATCACATCGGTGCAATACCGTATCTTGAGAAGAAGCTCAATGTCCCGATATGGGCCACCAAGCTTCCTCTTGGGCTGATAAAAAACAAGCTGGACGAGCACGGACTGAAATGCAGACTGCATGCAGTCGAGGCGGGAGATAAGATCAAGCTGGGAGTCTTCAAAGTGGAGACGATACGGACGACTCATTCGATCGCGGATTCCATATGTCTCTGCATAGATACACCTGTCGGCAGGATATTTCATTCCGGCGATTTCAAAGTCGATTTTACGCCTGTCGACGGTGAACCTATAGATCTCGGGAAACTTGCCGAGATCGGCAGAGAAGGCGTCCTGCTGATGATGTGCGACAGCACAAATGCAGTAAGGAGCGGATTCACAAGATCTGAAAAATTTGTCGGAGACGCGCTTGAGGATATATTCCGCGCCGCTAAAGACAGGATCATCGTAGCAACATTTTCATCCAATGTGCACAGGATACAGAAGATGATAGACATTGCGGTGATGTGTCACCGAAAAGTGGCTATATCAGGCAGAAGCATGATCAATGTTGTAACGCTCGCAATAGAGCTGGGATATCTGAAGATACCAAAAGGCGTACTGATAGATGTCAACAAGACAAAGAACATCTCGGATAAAGAGCTGGTGATAATCACAACAGGAAGTCAGGGCGAGCCGATGAGCGCGCTGGCCAGGATGGCGTCAAACGAGCATAAAGCAATAAAGATAAAGAAGGGAGATACTGTGATACTCTCGTCTAATCCTATACCGGGCAACGAAAAACTGGTTTCAAATATCGTGAACGAACTGTTCGAACTCGGTGCGGATGTCATATATTCGGATATTGCCGAGACGCATGTTTCGGGACACGCCTGCCAGGAGGAGCTCAAGCTGATCCACTCGCTGATAAAGCCGAGGTTCTTCATGCCGGTGCACGGAGAGTACAGACATCTCAAGGCGCACGCTGATCTGGCGCAGGAGCTCGGGATGAAAGAAAAAGACATCTTTATCATGCAGAACGGCGACTGTCTCCAGCTTACGCATAACAGGGCGCGTGTCATACCGAATGTAACGCAGGCTGACGGAGTAATGGTCGACGGCCTGGGTGTCGGCGATGTCGGGAATATAGTAATGAGAGACAGAAGACTTCTCTCGGAATCCGGACTGATTATCGTCGTATGCTCGATACAGAAAGGGACCGGTGAGATCGTATCCGGACCCGACCTCATTTCCAGAGGATTCGTATATGTCAGAGAAAACGAAGACCTTATGGGAGAAGCAAAAAAAGTGGTTGAAAAATCACTGGAAAGATGTTCAAAAAACAATAACAGAGACTGGAATTCAATGAAGGGCGCGGTCAGGGATGATCTGAGAAAGTTCATATATAACCGAACTGAGAGAAATCCGATCATATTGCCGATATTCATGGAAGTATAACAACCGGAACAGGAGGAAATTATGAACGTATATGATGAAGCTCACAATTTGCAGACGGCTATAAAGGAATCGGAAGAATTCAAGCAGTTTGATGCTGCAAGAAGAAAAATCGACGAGAATCCTCAGCTGAGCGGCATGCTGAAGGACTTCAGGGAGAAACAGATGGCGGTTCAGGCCAAGCAGCTTATCGGTGAAGAAGTAGGAGAAGAACTCATGGGAGCTGTTCAGCAGCTCTACGGCATTATTGCACAGGATCCTGCGGCAGCGGAGTATCTGCAGTGCGAAATGAGATTTTCGGTCATGATGAAAGATGTCTACGAGATACTGTCTGAAGTGGTCGGAATACCGCAGGCATAGCGGATACTTGTTATAAGCGGAATTTTTTGTTATAATATAACGCGTTCTCTGCAATGCAGAGCTGCAGATGAAATATGTAAACAATTTTATTAAGAAACGGAGAGATATATAATGATAAGCGCAGGAGAATTCAGAAAGGGTATGACGTTCGAAATGGACGGAGAGCCGAATGTCGTCATCGACTTCCAGCACGTTAAGCCGGGCAAGGGAGCGGCTTTTGTAAGAACAAAATACAGAAACATTCTTACGGGAGCAACAAGAGAAGAAGCGTTCAATCCGAACGACAAGTTCCCGAAGGCTCACATCGAAACAAAGCAGATGCAGTATCTTTATGCAGACGGAGATCTTTATTATTTTATGGATCAGGAGACATACGAGCAGATACCGCTCATGCAGGAACAGGTAGAAGAAGCAATGAAGTGGCTGAGAGAGAATGACGAAGCCACGATCAAATTCTATAAGGAGCAGGCATTTATGGTAGAAGCACCGAACTTCGTTGATCTTGTTGTTACAGAGACAGAGCCGGGAGTTAAGGGTGATACTGCTACAAACGTTACCAAAACGGCCACAGTTGAGACCGGCACCGATGTCCAGGTACCGATTTTTATCGAAGAAGGCGAACGCATACAGATAGATACGAGGACAGGCGAATACCTCGGAAGGTCCAAATAAGAATCGAAATCAAAAAACCGGGACGTATGTATAATGCGTCCCATAGTTTTTATATAGAGGGAGATAACGTATGGCCAAGAAAGCAGTGATCGGTGTACTGATACTGGCAGTCGTGATTATAGGCGGACTTTTCGGATATGTCCGAATTGAAGGAAGAGCAGTGGACAGCACATCTAAGGCCACTCAGATATTTACTGTGGAGCAGGGTACCGGAGCGGCTCAGATCGGATCATCACTTAAGACCAGAGGCCTGATAAGGAGCTACAGAGCTTTCATGCTGCAGGCGAAACTGAGCGGCAGTATCAGCAGAATGCAGGCCGGTTCCTACGCATTTTCAAAAGCTATGAGCATGTCAGAGATGATCAATGACATGGTCAGCGGGGATACAGCGGGGCAGACATTCACTGTCACAGAAGGAATGAGCATGGAAAAGATCGCAGCAATGCTTGCGAAGCAAGGCATATGTACAAAGAAAGCTTTCTATGCTGCTGCAGAAAAGAAGAGTTTTGAAGACTACAAGTTTTCGAAATATCTTGCTGATGATTCTGCAGCGAACAGGCTCGAAGGATTTCTGTATCCTGACACTTACGAGGTAGCCATAGGCGCATCTCCGAAAGAAGTGCTCGATGTGATGCTGAAGAATTTTGATGCGCATGTGACGGATAAGTACTACAAAGAGGCGAAAAAGCAGGGGACGAATATATATAAGATCATTACCGCTGCATCCATAATTCAGCGCGAAGCGGGAGTGACGGATGATATGCCGAAAGTGGCGAGCGTCATATATAACAGGCTGGATGCCGATATGTATCTGCAGATGGATTCAATTCTTTCATATATTACCAATGAAGATAAGGTAATAGCATCATATAGTGATACTAATATCGATTCGGCCTACAATCCTTATAAGAATAAGGGGCTTCCTCCCGGACCGATTTGTTCACCGGGCATAGATGCCATAGAAGCAGCTCTGGAACCGGCAGATACAAAGTATTTGTATTTTGTAGACAGCGAGAAGCTGGACGGAACGCTGAACTTCTCCGACAATGAGAAGCAGTTCTACAAAGACAAGGCGGCTTTTGAAAAAGCTTATAAAAAATCACAGGAAAACAAGTAGAAAGGCTGATAATTGGAAATAAGCAAAGATGAGGTGCTGGAGTATATCGGCGGGTTTTATGTACCCGAAGACGACGATATGGCGGCACTGAGAGAACTGAATGAAAAAGAAAATATTCCTCTCATATGGCGCGAGACAGAGATGATAATGGGGATGCTGCTTGATATCGCACAGCCGCATACGATCCTGGAAGTCGGGACCGCTGTCGGTTATTCGGCATGTTTTATGTCGAAGCACCTGGGAGGGGACGTAAAAGTAACGACTATAGAGAATGATTACGACAGATTCATGCAGGCCAATGAGAATGTGTCCAGGCAGAAATGTTCCGAAACAGTGAATCTTATCTGCGATGATGCAGTGCATGCGCTGAAGCAGCTGCATGACAGCGGGAGAATGTTCGACTTCGTGTTCATTGATGCGGCAAAAAGCCATTACAGCGAATTCTGGGACGAGGCGGTCAAGATGGTACATAAGGGCAGCATCATCGTATGCGATAATGTCCTCATGAGGTCGATGACGGTCATACCGCCGGATGAAGCCGAACACAAGCACAGAACGAATATAAGGAACATGAGGAATTTCCTCGAATACATTACAAATCTGGAAAATGTCAAAACAATAGTGACTGAAGCCGGAGACGGTCTCAGCATAAGTTATATCAGATAGGACAATGATGGATAAGATAGAATTGCTTGCTCCTGCGGGAGATCTTGAAAAACTGAAAACGGCTGTTGATTACGGGGCGGATGCCGTCTATTTCGGCGGAGAAATGTTCAGTCTGCGGGCCGGCGCGGGAAATTTCAGCGTGGAGGATATGATCGAGGGCATAGCATACGCGCATGAACGCGGTGTAAAGTGTCATCTTACGCTCAATATTTTTCCTCATAATGAGGATGTTGAACCGATCGAGGAATATCTTAAAAGGATCGCCGGGTTCGGGCTCGATGCGTTCATCGTTTCCGATCCGGGCACAATTTCAACGGTCATGGAACTTGTTCCGGATGCGGAGGTGCATCTTTCGACGCAGGCCAATATGACAAACTGGAAGACAGGGAAATTCTGGCAGGATATGGGCGTAAAGAGACTTGTGCTGGCGAGGGAGCTGACGCTGAAAGAAATAACAGAAATCAACGGGAAACTGCCGGGAATGGAAACGGAGTCGTTTGTGCACGGCGCAATGTGCATATCTTATTCGGGCAGATGTCTGCTGTCGAATTTCATGATCGAAAGAGACGCCAACCGCGGGATGTGCGCACATCCATGCAGATGGAAGTACCGTCTGGAAGAAGAAAAACGCCCGGGAGAGTATTACCCGGTAGAAGAGGATGACCGCGGAACATATATCCTGAACTCACGCGATCTCTGCATGATAGAGCATATGGATGATCTTATCAGAGCGGGTCTCAGATCTGTCAAGATAGAGGGCAGGATGAAGAGTATGTTTTATGTTGCAACAACGGTGGGAGCGTACAGGAAAGCAATAGATGCATATTATGATGACCCGGAGAATTATACGCCAGATCCGTCATGGATGACAGAGGTCAGAAAAGCGAGCCACAGGGAATTTACCACGGGCTTTTATTACAACAAACCGACGAATGAAGATCAGAACTATCTTACCAGCGCATATACCAGAGATTATTCGTTTATCGGAAAAGTGCTTTCTTATGATCATGAGACGGGAATGGCGGTCGTGGAGCAGCGGAACAAGATGAGCATCGGCGAGGAAATAGAGGTTTTCGGACCGGGCACTGATTTTTTCACGCAGATCCTGAGTGAAATGTATGATGAGGAAGGAACGCCTGTAGGATCAGCGCCGCATCCGCAGCAGATAGTCCGGATAAAGCTTGAGAAGCCGGCCGGTTACAACTTCCTGCTTAGAAAAAGAAAGACAGACATATAATTTTATTATATACTATTCGTGTAAATATGATATCAGAGTTACGAAAGGAGATCATCATATGGACGCAAGTCCTGACCCCGGAATATTGCCGGAAATAGAAATTGCCTTGTTATTGCTTATTTTACTGATAAACGGCCTGCTGACAGCAGTCGATAAAGCAATCGAATCGGTAAACAGAAACAATATCAGAGAAATGGCGGCAGACGGCAGCAAAAGAGCCGTGCGCCTTGTGAAAATATTTGACGATTCCAAGAGATTCATGTCGGCCACTACTGTGACCACTGTATTTTTCGCATTCCTTACGAGTGCGGTGACGATCAGCATGAGACAGTTTTCCATGCATGGTCTGTTCAGCGGGGTCAGATGCGGTACGTATATTGCCGATCTGCTGCTGATAATGATCGTATCTTGTATTTTCCTGGTCTTCGCAATATTTCTGCCGAGGCAGATAGCGCTTAAACATACAGAGAACACTGCCCTGAAACTTTCAGGTTATGCGGTTTTCTTTGCGCGCATATGTACGCCTTTCTCAGCGTTCGCGAGAGCAGTGACGGCAGTAATATTGAAACTGACGAGACAGGGACAGCTGGTGAGCGACGAACAGTTTTCCGAAGAAGAAGTCATGTCGATGCTTGAAGTCGGACAGGAGCAGGGTGATATCAAAGAAGAAGGCAAAAAGATGATAGACAGTATTTTTGCTTTTGATGATAAGCTCGCGTATGAAATCATGACTCCGCGTACGGATGTGTTCACGATAGACATCAATGACGACCCTGCGAATTATATGGAGCAGTTCATGGAAATGAGATATTCCAGGATACCTGTTTATGAAGGCGATCAGGATAACATCATCGGCATACTCAATATAAAGGATTATCTTGTTCATGCATACGATAAGGGATTTGAGAATGTCAAAATAGCGGAATTCCTGCGGAAGCCTGTGTTTGTTCCGGAGACGAAAAATATAGATTCATTGTTCTTCGAACTGCAGAATATTTCACAGCACATAGCTGTTCTGATAGACGAATACGGCGGATTTTCAGGCGTAGTCACGATGGAGGACATCATAGAGGAAATCGTAGGCGACATTGACGATGAATACGATAAGGAAGAACCTGAAATAGAAATGATCGACGATAATACATTTTACGTTGACGGAACTATGTACATCGACGACATAAATGAAGAGCTGGGAACAGATCTGGAATCAGACAACAGCGAAACGATCGGCGGTCTTCTTATAGATGTCCTGGGAGAGATACCGGACGAGGACGACAGCAAACAGCGCGTTGTGGAAATAGATAATTATACTTTTACTATCCTGTCAGTGCACGACAGACGTATAGCACGTGTGAAAATGCATATAGGCGAGAAGAAAACGGACGACGACAGCGACAGGGAAAATGCGGAACAGGAGAAAAAATGAAAGCGGCATTCCATACCTTAGGATGCAAAGTAAACCAGTATGAGACGGAGGCTCTGAAGGAAAACTTCAGAGCCGCCGGTTATGATATCGTGGAAGAAAATGATTTCGCCGATGTATATGTAATAAACACCTGTACAGTGACAGGGCTGGCTGACAGAAAGTCGCGTCAGTATATCAGGCGCATGAAGAAAATCAACCCGGACAGTTGCATTGCCGTGACGGGGTGCTATGTTCAGGTCAGTCCCGATGAAGTAATGGATATTCCCGGCGTGAACGTGGTCGCCGGCACGAACGAAAAGCATAATCTTTTGAAATACATAAGTGAATATCGCGGGGATGCTCCGGAAAAACATGTTCGAGATTACGACAATCTGGCGGAATATGAAGAAACAGGTATAATTACATCTATGAAATCGCGTACAAGAGCGTATATCAAGATCGAAGAAGGATGCAACCGTTTTTGTTCATATTGCGTGATCCCGTACGCGAGAGGACCGGTAAGGAGCAGAAGCGTTGCTGAGATCGCCGAGGAGGCCCGCAGACTATCAGATAACGGATTCAGGGAAATAATCCTCACCGGGATAAATACGGCGCTCTACGGCTCTGATTTCGGCGGCGAAGGGCAACTGATGCTTGAGGATCTGCTGGCGTGCCTGGAGAATCTTGACGGCGATTTCAGGATCAGGCTGAGTTCTCTTGAACCTACAGTCATAGATGAGAAATATGTCAGAAAGCTTTTCCGGTTCAGCAGGCTGTGTCACTCAATGCATCTTTCGCTCCAGAGCGGAAGCAGCGCGGTGCTTGCGTCGATGAACCGCAGATACGACCGGGAAGGATATCTCAGGATCGTGGAAGCGCTGCGGGAGTTCGATCCGTATTACGGCATCAGCACAGATATAATAACGGGATTTCCGGGAGAAACCGAGGACGATTTCCGGGACAGCCTGTCGCTGGTGGAAAAAGCTGAATTCTGCAAGGTGCATGCTTTTAAATATTCGAAGAGGACAGGCACGGCAGCGGCTGAAATGACCGGACAGGTGTCCCCGCAGGAAAAAAAATCCAGGTCCGAAAAACTTATTGCTGCCGGAAAGAAGACGGCAGAGGCATTCTTTGCAAAGAATGCCGGCAGGACGGAAAAAGTGCTTTTCGAGGAAGAAGGCAGCAGCGGCGGATACATGACAGGCTACACAGGTAATTTTATCCGTGTGTATGCCGGTTTTGATGAGAAAGCGCTGAATGATTTCAGCGAGACAGTGCTGGTAAAGCCTTTCCGGGACGGAATGCTGGGAGAAATAAAGCTCTGATTCTCCTTGCGGCACATCGCCGGATGATGTAGAATGAATGAAACACTTAAAACAATCAGACAATTAAGATAGGGGGGACAGCAAATGGAAGACTGCATATTCTGCAAGATAGCCAACAAGGAAATACCTTCGAAAACGGTATATGAAGACGATAAAATCTACAGTTTCTATGATCTTGAGCCGCAGGCTCCTGTTCATGTACTGATAATCCCGAAGAAGCATATCGCTTCTACGGATGATCTTACAGACGAAGATCAGGAACTGATGGGATATATGCTCTGCAAAGTCAAGGACATTGCAAAAGAGCTGGATCTCGTCAATGGATACAGGGTGGTCATTAACTGCGGTGAAGACGGATTTCAGACGGTAAAACACCTGCATATCCATCTTTTAGGCAAGAGAAAGTTGACATGGCCGCCGGGTTGATAGTATAATATCAAGGCGCTATAGGCATTATTTCGTAATGTCAGGAGGTGAAAAAGAATGGCACAGGTAATTGTAAAAGAGAACGAAAGCTTGGAAAGTGCTCTTAAGAGATTTAAGCGTTCATGCGCAAGGGACGGCGTTATGGCTGAAGTCAGAAAAAGAGAGCATTACGAAAAGCCAAGTGTTAAGAGAAAGAAGAAATCTGAAGCAGCCAGAAAAAAGGCCAGAAAATATTAATTCAGATCAAATCGGATTGGAAGTGTAAAGCTTGACATTAAGCGAAAGACTGATGGATGAGTACAAGAGCGCACTCAAAAGTCATGATGAACTCAGAAAAAGAACTATCAGTGCCGCCAGAGCTGCTGTAAAGCAGGTCGAGGTGGACGAAAGAAGAGAACTCAGCGATGATGATGTTGTCGCTATCCTGACTAAGCAGGTCAAGATGAGAAAAGACGCACTGCCGGATTTTGAAAAAGCGGGGCGTACTGACTTAGCGGATGCCTATAAAGCGGAGATCGGTGTTCTGTCTGAATATCTTCCCGAACAGCTTTCGGAAGAGGATATCACCAAGATCGTGAAAGAAGCGGCAGCAGATCTCGGTATCGACAGCGGGAAAAACAATATGGGAAAACTCATGGGAACTGTCATGCCGAAGGTCAAAGGCAAAGCCGATGGAAACGCGGTCAGAAAGATCATCGAAGATTTTCTCGGATAGAATTCAAAACAATCGAAAAATATGATTTTTTCTGCCGGCAGTGATCATACTGCCGGCAGTTTTTATGAAAATGCATTTCTTAATGCGACAGCATCTTCTTTAGTGGTATAATAGCCATATCCTAATATAAACACATCTATAAACAGGAGGACCGCGTTTATTGGAGAACATCATCAAGATCAGACTGCACGAAGGGCTCGACAGAGCGGAGCTTTTCGGAAATATGGACAAAAATCTCATATCGTTGAAGGACGCTCTCAAAGTCGATATCATCCAGCGTGACAATGAGCTGGTGATCAAAGGTGAAGATACCGGGAAAGCGGAGACTGTCATAAATGAACTTATAGGCATTATAGATTCCGGAGAGAATCTTGACAGCCAGAAGGTAAGCTATGTCATTTCTCTGGTGGAGAAGGGCCTTTCATATAAAGACGGGAATATCGACAGGGATATCATCTGCTATACACATATGGGGAAACCGCTCAAGCCGAAAACATTAGGACAGAAGGCATATGTGAATGCTATAAGGAACAAAGACATAGTATTCGGCATCGGTCCTGCGGGCACCGGCAAAACCTACATCGCAGTCGCGATGGCGGTCACAGCTTATAAGAAAAAACAAGTACAGAAAATCATACTGACGAGGCCGGCAGTGGAAGCAGGGGAAAGACTCGGGTTCCTGCCCGGAGATCTTCAGGAAAAAGTGGATCCGTACCTTCGCCCGCTTTATGATGCGCTTTACGATGTGCTCGGCCGCGACAGCGCAATGAGGCTTAAAGAAAAAGAAGTCATAGAAATCGTTCCGCTTGCATATATGCGGGGCCGTACGCTTGACAATTCATTTATTATTCTGGATGAAGCGCAGAATACGACAAAAGAGCAGATGAAGATGTCTCTTACGCGTATGGGATTCGGGTCTAAACTTATTGTAACAGGTGACATCACTCAGATCGATCTTCCGAGAGGAAAGAGATCCGGACTTGTGGAAGCATCAAAAGTGCTCAGAAATATCGACGATATAGGATTTTGCTATCTTAAAGATGTCGATGTAGTGCGGCATCAGCTTGTTAAAAAGATAATCGGCGCATATGAGAGATATTACAGAGAAAACCCGGGAGAAGATGAATGGAATTGATATTTGACGGAGCAGTTCCGTCCGCAGAAGCGGCGGACCTTATGAAAGAAGCCGCCGAAATGTGTCTGGCGCGCGAAGGCGTCAGAACTGAGGAAACCGAAGTCAGCGTTACTTTTGTCGGACTCGGGGAAATCCGGGCGATTAATAAAGAATACAGAGATATCGACAGTTCCACTGATGTTCTTTCTTTTCCGCAGTTCAACGACCCGCAGGAGATCCCTGCGGAGGGCAGGGTCAGCATCGGCGATGTCGTGATCTGCACGGAACAGGCATTACTGCAGGCTGAGGAATTCGGCCATTCTGAAGAGAGAGAACTCGTATATCTGTTCGTACACAGCATCTTTCATCTTCTCGGTTATGATCATATGAACGAGGAAGACAAAGAAGAAATGCGCAGGGCTGAAGAAGATATCATGTCGAATATAGGACTCAAGAGGTAATAATGTACAGAGAATTATATGAAAAAGCAAAGGCTGCGTATGTAAATGCATATGCGCCTTATTCAAAGCTGCATGTCGGTGCGGCAATTCTCTGCGGAGACGGCACCGTTTTCACGGGAGTCAATGTGGAGAATGCGTCGTACGGTGCGGGGATATGCGCCGAGCGTTCGGCTGCAGTAACGGCGGTGACACAGGGACACCGTGATTTTCGGGTGATAGCAATATGCTCGGATACGGGGGAGGCCTGGCCGTGCGGGATATGCAGGCAGTTTCTCTACGAATTTGCCCCGGACATGAAAGTCGTGACCGGAAACGATGCTGAGCATCTGGAAATACTCAGACTTACAGAATTATTACCGAAAGGATGGACACTGTGAAAAGCGGATTCATAAGCATAATCGGGAGACCGAATGTCGGGAAGTCGACACTGCTCAACGCTATAATCGGCGAGAAGGTCGCGATAGCGACAAATAAACCTCAGACAACAAGGAACACGATAAGAGGAATATATACTGATGATAAAAACGAAGTTCAGATGATTTTCATCGATACTCCGGGAATACATAAGCCGAGGAACAAGCTCGGAGAATTTATGACTGACAGCGCACTGGGGACATTCAGCGAAGTGGATGCGATACTTTTCCTTGTCGATGATCTTCTGGAGGCTGGGCCGGGAGACAAATATATAGTCGACCTGCTTAAGGATGTAAAAACGCCGAAATTCCTGATAATAAATAAAATAGATATCCTGGGGCCGGAAAAATATAAACGGATTTTTGAAGAGTATCAGGAGCTCGGAATATTTGAGAATATATTCGGGGTATCGGCGGCGAAAGGTACAAATGTAAACGATGTCATTTCCCTGACTGAAAGACTGATGCCGGAAGGTCCGATGTTTTTCCCGGCGGATATGATGACGGATTATCCGGAGAGATTTCTCGTCAGCGAGATCATCAGAGAAAAAACGCTCATGTATCTTGACGAGGAAGTGCCTCATGGAGTGGCAGTGGCTATTGAACAGTATGAAGAGACGGAGACAATAGACAATATCAGCGCCGTAATTTACTGTGAGAAAAAATCGCATAAGGGAATAATAATCGGCAAAGGCGGAAGAAAACTGAAAGGTATCGGAAAAGCTGCGAGGCAGGAGATCGAGGCTCTGCTCGGCTGCAAAGTTTATCTTCAGCTTTGGGTGAAAGTCAGAGAAAACTGGCGGGATTCCGATATTGCTCTTGCAAATTTCGGATATAAGGACCAGAGGTAAATGTTTTCGTACAGCGACGGGATCATTTTAAGACAGACGAAAATCCTGGGAGGACGCAGGATGATCCTTTTATTTACGCGGGATCTCGGTAAGATAAGTGCAGGCACAAGGATAGATGAAAAAAGCAAAAGCAAATCGGCGCTTGCGATGAGGCCGTTCGTTTACGGAAGGTATGAGATAAGAGATGTCCGCGGAAATAAATATATAAACAACGGTGAAGTGATCAGCAGTCATTTCAGGATAGGCGAGGATATCGATAAGTTCATGACGTGTTCATATGCACTGGAATTTGCCGGAAAGATCGCACTGGAAGACATGCCCATGCCCGGGCTTTTTGATATTACTGCCGGATTTCTGGATGCTATGGAAATCCGTAAAAGCAGTTTCGGTACGCTTCTTCTTGCATATATAGTGAAAGCGATGGCGGAAGCCGGGTATACGCCGGAGACAGGACACTGCGTTTCGTGCGGAAGAGAAAAAACGGCGGCAGCTTTTTCGGTAAGGGACGGAGGGATAATCTGCGAAGATTGTCTGAGGCAAAAGAAAGATACAGAATCGTTGATTTACGAAGTTGATTTTGGTATAGTAGATATATTAAGGTACTTTCTTGATAATCCCTTTGAATCCTTTGAAAGGCTTGCACTCGAAGAGTCGAAGCTCAAGCGGATGAGAGAGATCATGAAGCAGTATTCCGCTTATTATTTAGACCTTGGAGATCTAAAGAGCGAAAGTTTTTTAGCGGACGAATGATACAAAGGAGGTAGGACTATGGAAATCACATTAGAAAAAATCGAACTCGTGAAAGACAGAACAGGTGTCACTTATAAAGAGGCGAAAGACGCATTGGAAGCAGCTGACGGGAGTGTTGTTGATGCTATTATCAATATTGAGGATAATATCGACAACAGAGACAAAAAGAATGTCGGCGAACAGGGGGCCGCAGTTGTCGAAGCTATCGGCGATGCAGTCAAAAAAGGCAATGTTTCCAAAATCGTTGTAAAGAACAAGGACGGCGAAGTGCTTCTTAACATTCCTGTAAATGCAGGAATAATCGGTGCTGTTATCGCACCGTGGGGAGTTCTTGCGGGCATTATCGCATCGTTCGGATTCAAATGCATCGTAGAGATCGTGAAAGACGACGGCACTATTGTTGATGTCAGCGAGAGAGTAACTGAAAAAATCAACAAGGGAGTTGAAAAGGGTTCCGAGATCGCAGGACAGGTCAAGAGCAAAGGCGCACAGGTTTATGAAGATGTCAGAAGCGGCGATGCCATCGACAAGGCTGCTGATTTGAGAGACAAAGCTGCTGATCTGGCGGCCGGAGCGAAAGATAAATTCGGCGGCAAAGCCGAAGATATAGTGGATGAAGTCAAAGAAAAAGCTGAAGATGCTGCGGAAGAAGCAAAAGATGCTGTTGACGAAGTCAAGGATAAGGCAGAGGATATCGCTGATGATATCAAGGATAAATTCGATAAATAGAAGGGCAAGGAACATAATAAGATGAGCACAGAAGTTACTATGGACGCTATTGTCGCTCTTGCGAAGAACCGGGGATTTGTTTTCCCCGGCTCTGAGATTTACGGGGGATTGGCAAACAGCTGGGATTTCGGACCTTTGGGCGTGGAATTCTACAACAATATCAAAAAGGCATGGTGGAGGAAATTCGTACAGGAATCAAAATACAATGTAGGAATCGATGCCGCGATACTGATGAATCCTAAAACATGGGAAGCATCGGGACATGTCGGAGGGTTTTCGGATCCGCTGATAGACTGCAAAAATTGTCATTCCAGATTCAGAGCAGACAAACTCATTGAGGAATTCGTGCAGAACAGCAAGGGCGAGGAAATCATCGTAGACGGCTGGCCAAATGAAAAGCTGGAAGAATTCATCAGAGAGAACGGAATCACATGCCCGGACTGCGGAAAAACAGATTTCACGGATATCAGACAGTTCAACCTGATGTACAAGACATACCAGGGAGTTACGGATGATACCGCATCTCAGATATATCTGAGACCTGAAACAGCTCAGGGTATTTTCGTCAATTTCAAAAACGTCCAGAGAACTTCGCGAAAGAAGCTGCCGTTCGGCATCGCGCAGGTCGGAAAAGCATTCAGAAACGAAATAACACCGGGAAATTTCATCTTCCGCACAAGGGAGTTCGAGCAGATGGAAGTGGAATTCTTCTGCAAACCGGGAACAGATCTCGAGTGGCATGCATACTGGAAGGATTTCTGCAAAAATTTCCTTCTTTCACTGGGAATGCATGAAGAAAACATCAGACTCAGAGATCATGATCCTGAAGAACTGTCACATTACAGCACAGCAACGACAGATATCGAATACCTCTATCCGTTCGGATGGGGCGAACTGTGGGGCATTGCGGACAGGACGGATTTCGACCTCACACAGCATATGAATTTCTCAGGCGAAGATATGAGTTATCTGGAAGCCGATACAAAAGAAAAGTATGTGCCATATTGTATCGAACCGTCGGTAGGCGTGGGAAGAGCCGCATTGGCATTTCTGCTCGACGCTTATGATCAGGAAACAGTGAAAGATGCAAAAGGCAATGATGATACGAGGATAGTACTTCACCTTCATCCGGCACTGGCACCTTATAAAGCAGCGGTGCTCCCGCTTTCAAAGAAGCTGTCGGAGACGGCGGAGCCGATTTTCGAACAGCTGTCAAAGTACTTCAATGTACATTATGATGAAGCCGGTTCCATCGGAAAACGTTACAGAAGAGAAGATGAGGCAGGAACGCCGTTCTCTATCTGCGTGGATTTCGATACTGAGAATGACGGGTGTGTTACTATCCGTGACAGGGATACTATGGATCAGGTCAGAGTGCCTGTTGCCGAAGTCAGATCTTATATTGAGGAAAGACTGGTATTCTAGGAAGACGTGTGGATATGGACAAACTTGTTTATTCATTCAACGAAGGTTCAAAAGAAATGACATCTCTGCTGGGCAGCAAAGGAGCTAACCTGGCAGAGATGAATAAGATAGGCCTGCCGGTGCCGTACGGCATAATCGTTACGACTGAAGCCTGCAGGCGGTATTACGAGGACGGAGATATTGTAGTGTCCGATGTTGAGGACGCTGTTTTTGAAAAAATAGTGGATCTGGAAAAAATCGCCGGAAAAGAATTCGGAGACCCGTCAGATCCGCTTCTTTTATCGGTGAGGTCCGGTGCTAAAGTAACAATGCCGGGCATGATGCCGACTATTCTTGACCTGGGGCTGAACGACGAAACTGTAAACGGGCTGGCGCGGACTTTCGGCGACAGCAAGATGGCCTATGACTGTTACCGCAGATTCATAAGAACATACAGCCGCGTTGTCCTGGGGATCGACCGTTCGGAATTCGATGCCGTGCTGAATGCATTGCTGCAGAGCAGAGGGCTTTCTTATGTGGTGGATCTTGATACTGCCGGTATGAAGGATGTTGTTCAGGCATATAAAAACCTTGTTCTGAAGAAGACCGGACAGGCATTTCCTCAGAGCACCAGGACACAGCTGAAAAATGCTGTGAAAGGCCTTTTTGATTCGTGGTACAGCGATAAGGCCATGCTTTACAGGAGACTGCACAGTATTCCGTCTGACATGGGAACGGCAGTTACTATTCAGAGAATGGTTTATGGCAATCTGGGAACCACTTCCGGTACCGGAGCTGTTTTTACGAGAAGTCCGATAACAGGCGATAAAAAACTTTTCGGAGAATTCCTTACACAGGCCCAGGGCGAAGACCTTGTCTCCGGACTGAGAACTCCTGAACCAATTGAGAAGATGGCTGATGTATTTCCCGGTATTTATAAGAGTTTCATAAAAATAGTCGACCTTCTCGAAAAGCATTATACTGATATGCAGGATGTGGAATTTACGGTTGAAAACGGCAGATTATATATCATGCAGACAAAGTCTGCTAAAAGAACTGCTGTTTCGGCGGTGAAGATAGCCGTAGATATGGTTGAAGAAGGTCTGATATCAAAGGATACAGCCATAACCAGAGTCGATCCGATGCAGATTGGACAGCTCCTCGAAAAAACATTTGTTAAGATGGAGATCGCAAACATCGTTCCTTTGGCAAAAGGACTGCCTTCTTCACCTGGCGCAGCGTCCGGTGAGATATGCTTTTCTTCTTTCGATGCGCAGTCAAAAGTTGCGGAAGGAAAGAAAGTAATACTAATCAGGCAGGAGACATCGCCTGAAGATCTTGCCGGCATGGTAGTGTCGGAAGGAATATTAACTGAACGCGGCGGCATGACATCACATGCGGCAATGATAGCCAGAGGCATGGGCAAGAGCTGTATATCAGGTGCAGATATCATAGTCAATGAAAAAAAGAAGACCATGATGGTGTCCGGTGAAATATTCCGGGAAGGGGATCTTCTTTCTATTGACGGTACTACAGGTTTTGTATATAGAGGAAGACACAGAATAGAGCAGCCAAAGCTGACAGGCGATATTGAAACGATAATGGAATGGGCCGATAAAGTCAGAAATATCAAGGTCAGGGCCAATGTCGACACTGCTAAAGATGCTGTTCAGGCACTGCAGTTCGGCGCTGAAGGAGTAGGCTTGTGCAGGACCGAAAGGATGTTTCTTGAGGATGATAAAATGCCTCTGATAGCGAAGGTCCTCATTTCCGACAGCCAGACTGAAAGACGTGCGGTCCTTGACGAACTTTTCGACTGTCAGAAGGAAAAATTTATCGAGCTTTTCAGAGTGATGAAAGAACGCCCTGTTACAATAAGACTTCTGGATCCTCCCTTTCATGAGTTTTTCCCGCAGACGGAAGAAGAAATCACTGCACTAGCAGATGAACTCGGTATGAACAGAGAGGCTGTAAAAGCAAAAATCAGACTGAGACATGAATTCAATCCTATGCTTGGCGAGCGCGGAGTCAGACTTGCTGTTGAATATCCGGAAATAGCGGAAATGCAGACGCATGCGGCAGCTGAGGCGGTTATAGAAGTACAAGCTGAATTAGGTATACAGATCGTTCCGGAAATACTGGTTCCGCTGATAAGTATGAGCGAAGAATTTAAATATACCCGCCGAGTGATCGATAACACTATGGAAGGAGTTTTCGAAAAAACCGGGAAAAGATTCAGGTATAAAGTTGGCGCCATGATAGAAGTTCCGAGAGCAGCGCTTGTTGCTGACAGGATCGCCGAAAAAGCTGATTTCTTTTCTTTCGGGACCAATGACCTTACGCAGATGACATTCGGCTTTTCCCGGGATGACACAAATCATCTGATACAGGAATACCGCAGGAAAATGATAATGGATTTTGATCCGTTTAAAATTCTGGATAATTCGGGAGTCGGACGTCTGATCAAAAGTGCTGCGAAAATGGGGAGAGATACAAGAAGCAATCTCGATCTCGGTCTCTGCGGCAATCATGCCGGAAGTCCGGATACGATAGCTTTCTGCACGAAACTGGGGTTCGATTATGTATCATGCTCCACCTATACAGTACCTGCTGCCAGACTGTCTGCCGGACAGGCAGCCGTTCGTATGAAAAACGAAATGGAATAATCAGATCAGGGAGCTGACGTATTTTAGGGTAATCATCCTATGATGCGCAGCTCTCTTTTTGTTGCACGGATATGGTGAATGATTGGCGGTAAGGCGGATCCGGAGAGAAGTTTCTTCATTGCAGGTTGACAAAATGTGGAAGACACTGTATCATAAATGTAAATATATGGTAATTGGAGGTTTAAATGGAAAAGATCAAACTGGCGCTTGTCGCTGAAGATATAGATTACGGTATGGCACTGTCTGAATCGCTGATGTCGAATCAGGAACGTTTTTCTGTGGAATTATTTGATTCGGATGATCAGATATCTTACGAGACATGCGGTGCAGATCTCATATTATTCGATCATCCGGGAACCGCAAGGCCCGATAATCATATTGAACTTGTGGAAAAAGAATCCATGGCAGACAGAGAGCGGTTAAAGTATTTTAAATACGGCAGTTCCAGGGTGCTGGCCAATGAAATCGTATTTGTATACGGTGAGGTCAAAGGGCGCAGTATTATTTTTCCTGAAGATTCCGGTGTGAGGACGCATGCTTTTATTGCAGCCAGAGGAGGCGTCGGATGTACTTCAGTTGCTGTGGCCTATGCGCAGGAATCGGTGAGGTTCAGAGGCCTGAGTTCCATCTACATTTCACTGGAAGATATTGAATCGACAGAACAATACATGTATGCGGATGACGGAAAGGGCATTACGGAGTTCCTTTATTATCTGTTCAGCGGGAGAGAACATATATGTTCGTGCATTGAAGAATTTATCTGTTCGGATGAATACGGAGTCGAGGCGTTCAGGCCGGGCAGGGGTCTGAATCCGCTCAGAAATCTTTCTGAAGAAGAGTTCGATAAGTTCCTGGATTATCTGATCATGTGCGGAAGATACAGAGTCATAGTCATTGATATAGGGAATTCGCTTAATCATCTCAGTCTCAGGACCGTCGACAGGAGCGACAGGGTGTGCTGCATATGTGCTGACAGATCGGGCAGGCGTGAAGATCCCGGCGAATTGTGGCTGAACGAAAGCAGTGATGATTTCATCCGGGAAGAAAACGAGGAATATGAAGAGATACAAGAAGCAGACTGCAGACAGGAATCATATGAGCGGTACCTGAAATACAGGATCGGTGAAGATGTTGCCGGGAAGTGCATCATGGTAAAAAACCTTTGCCGTCCTGGAGAAAGCACAGAAAACAAAGGAACAGTCAGTATCGAAAATGACCCTGTGAGCTTTACAGCGCACAGGGGCAGAACGAAGATATCGATAGATAAAAGTTTCGGACTTGGCATTAAGGAACTGGCAGACGAAATGAGCCCGATATGATATAATATTTTCATGGAACATTTAGACCCTTTAATCATCGATCTCGCCATGATAATGGTGACAGCTGGAATAGTAACTCTTGTGTTCAAGAAGATCAAAATGCCGGTAGTGCTCGGCTATATTATTGCGGGTTTTTTGATAGGTCCGCATTTTCCGTGGCTTCCTTCCGTTTCCAGTATATCGAGTATAAATATATGGGCCAACATAGGTATAATATTTCTTATGTTCGCGCTTGGTCTGGAGTTTTCTTTCAAGAAAATATCGGACATGGGAGCAGGACCGATAATAACATCGCTGACCGTTGTTATCTGCATGGTTTTTGTCGGTTTCGGAGTCGGAGTATTGATGGGATGGTCGAGGATGGACAGTATTTTCCTGGGAGGGATGCTGTCGATGTCATCTACCATGATCATTTTAAAAGCTTTTGAAGAATACGATCTGAAAAACAAAAAATCGTCACAGATAATCCTCGGTGCACTGGTGATCGAGGATATCTGCGGCATTTTTATGATGATAATACTGTCTACAATATCTGTGGGAAACAATGTTTCGGGGATACAGCTGTTTTCTGAAATTGGAAAACTGATGCTTTTCCTTGTAATATGGCTGGCAGCCGGAATTTTTATTATTCCGACATTCCTGAATAAGATAAAGAAACTCATGAATGACGAGACAGCTGTTATAGTATCGCTCGGTATATGTCTTCTTATGGTAGTGATCGCTGATAAAATAGGATTCTCATCTGCTCTGGGCGCATTTCTGGCAGGATCGATCATTGCCGGTACCGTTTCTGCGGAAAGAATAGAGGGTCTTGTTGCACCGGTAAAGAATATGTTCGGCGCGATCTTCTTTGTATCGGTTGGAATGCTTGTTTTGCCGAATATGCTTCTCGAGTACTGGCTGCAGATATTGATTCTGACTGTGGTTACGATTTTCGGGCAGATGATTTTTTCGAGCCTCGGGATGCTGCTGGCCGGTCAGGACATGCATACTGCATTTACAGGCGGAGCAGCCATGGTCCAGATCGGTGAGTTTTCTTTTATTCTGGCCACTCTCGGGCAGTCGCTGGGCGTGATCAGCAGTTTTCTGTATCCGATCATCGTATGCGTATCAGTCATTACTATATTTACAACTCCGATATTTATTAAATCTTCCGAACGCATATACCGGATCGCGCTGAAAGTCATTCCGGCGAAGCTGCAGTCTGCCATTGAAAAAAATGCATCTGAAGCCCCTGAAAATCCGGAAAAAGATAATGACTGGAACAGGTATCTGAAAAAATATATGACAAGAACGCTTATATGCTGTGCTGCGCTGTATTTTATATATTTTACAGGGGCCAATTTTCTGGGCATTATGAGCAGAGTCATCGGCAATGAAATAACTCCGGCGGTCGAGACTGTTGTTGTGCTGGTTTTTATGATCGTGCCGATATCAGTAATGCTTTCCGGGAGAGGGCATCTTTATACAAAGTTGTGGCTTAAAAATCCGGCAAACAGAATACCGCTGATGACTCTCAGAATACTGAGGAGCATGATCGCGCTGTTCTTTGTCGGGATTACCATAAAACATTTTCTGGGAACATCATTCGTGATCATGGCTTTGCCGATCCTGATACTTTTTATTGTGATTGTCAGAACAGATTATATGCGCGGCAGATCGATCAAGCTCGAAGCGCGGTTTGTTGCAAATATAAATGAAAGAGTTCTGCATATGCGCAAAGCCGATCATACGACAACGGGGAGGCATGTCTGGCTGGGAGATAAACTGTTTGTGACAGAGTTTACTATGTCGCACTGCTGCCGGGGTTATTCCATCATAGATGTTTTTGACAATCGTTTTTTCGATGTAATGATCATGAAAATTATTCGCGGAGACAAACACATAAATATGCCCGGACCTGATCAAATGATCGTTGACGGTGACAGGCTTCAGGCGGTGAGCAGCCGTGATCAGCTGGAAGCGTTCATTCTGATGCTGGAAAAACAGGAGCATCTGACGACGCAGGGGGACCTGATACCGCTCCGCGAATATATGACGCTGGAAACGCTGGAACATGTGGAACCGGAAAATCAGATCATGTGCGTTGCCGTACCGGTCAAAAAAGAATACTTTTTTGCAGATAAGACTATCAAAACATCGGAATTCAGGAACAGATACAAGGGGTTTATCGTAGGACTGGAAAAAAATAATCTTCCGATAATAGATCCAAGCATAAATACAATCATCGAAAAAGGTGATATAATGTGGGTATTGGGAACAGCCGAAATGGCGGAGATGATGCTGGAGGACGGATTACTGGACGAAACTGTATAACTTAATATGTCAGATCAATATTTCTTTTAATATTTTTACGATAAGAGGTGGAAACATGAAAAAAGGAGATCTTAAATACGATGCTTTCGTAAGTATTCTTCACGAAGAGCTCGTACCGGCAATGGGATGTACGGAGCCGATTTCGCTGGCATTCGTTGCAGCTAAGGCAAGAGAGGTTCTCGGATGCCTTCCTGACAGCGTGGAAGTAGGCGGAAGCGGCAGTATAATCAAAAACGTCAAGAGCGTTATTGTGCCCCATACAGGAGGCATGAAAGGCATGGAAGCAGCTGCGGCGATAGGCATTGTGGCCGGAAAATCTGACCGTGAGCTGGAAGTTATTGCAGATGTTTCGGAAACACAGATAAAGGAAATGCACGACTTCCTTGATAATGTTCCGATCAAAGTTTATCACCAGAACAGCGGTCTGGTGTTTGACATCGTTGTAAAAGTATCTAAAGGAGATTCTTATGCCGTTGTAAGAGCGGCCAATAACCACACGAATATTGTTCATATTGAAAAAGACGGGGAAATCATTCTCGATCTCGATCCTGCAGCGGAGGGAAGCGAACAGCAGACCGACAGGTTTCTCCTCAACATGAAGGACATCTGGGAATTCATCAATGATGTCGATCTTGATGATATAAGAGACATTTTGGAAATACAAATCAAATATAATACAGCAATTGCTCAGGAAGGCATGGAAGGAAACTGGGGTGCGAATATAGGAAAGACCCTGATCAAGACATACGGAAATGATGTCAGGACCAGAGCCAAAGCTTATGCTGCAGCGGGATCTGATGCAAGAATGAGCGGATGCGAACTTCCTGTAGTGATCAATTCGGGAAGCGGCAACCAGGGAATCACCGTTACTATGCCTGTAGTGGTATATGCGGAAGAACTTCATAAAACAGAGGAAGAAAAACTGAGAGCGCTTGCGCTGGCCAATCTGGTCTCAGTTCATATAAAAACACCAATAGGTGTTTTATCTGCCTACTGCGGCGCAGTAAGTGCGGGAGCAGGTGCCGGCGCAGGAGTAGCATATCTCCTCGATAAGGACTATGATGAAGTATGTTCAGCGGTCACAAATGCTATATCTGCGATATCAGGTATAGTGTGCGACGGGGCGAAGGCATCATGCGCGATGAAAATAGTCAATGGAATCGAAGCAGGTATTTTCGGAGCAGACATGCATAAGAACGGGCAGGATTTCGTTTCGGGAGACGGAATAGTCGGTACTGACATCGAACAGACAATAGCGAATGTCGGCAAACTCGGAAAAGAGGGCATGGAAGGCACAAACGAAGAAATAATTGAAATCATGGTAGGCGGAAAATAATTGTCATAAATTTACAAAAAGCGCTTGCGTTATTACGCAGGCGCTTTTATAATGGACTAAATGAGATGGAAATATATGGTAATAACGATAAATCAAGGAAATAAAAGCAATGGATATGGATGTTAAAAAAATCATAAGTGAAGTCAGGCGCGACGTGACGGCAGAAGAAAGAGAGGTTGCTGATCTGGAAGTCATGGAGCTGATAGAGAAGAAGGTTTTCTCATCTGATGCCGCCCGGATGTTTTCGCACAGGGAAATCGACAGGATAGTCCGCAGAGCTTTTTACGCTATCCGGAAAGATCTCGATATAATCGAGCCTTACGCGGAAGACCCCGAAGTCACTGAGATAATGATAAACGGCAAAGACAATATTTTTATCGAGAAGAACGGCCGTATAGAAAAAACGGATATGTATTTCGAGGAGACGGCAGATCTGGAAGAAGTGATCCGCAGAGTTGCGTCTAAGGTGCATCGTGAGATCAACGAGCTGAATCCTATAGTGGATGCCAGACTCGATGACGGTTCGCGTGTAAATGCCGTATATAAGAACGTGGCGTTCGGAGGGCCGACATTTACGATACGGAAGTTCCCGGAAAAAGCCTACACGATGGACGATATGCTGCGTTTCGGGACCATTACTGCGGAATGCGCCGAATACTTGCATACACTTGTTCTAACGGGACACAATATTTTCATAAGCGGAGGGACTTCATCCGGAAAGACTACGCTGCTGAACGTACTTTCAAACTATATACCGAAGCACGAGAGGGTGATCGTGATAGAGGATTCGTTAGAGCTGCAGATAGAGAATATAGATAATATAGTCAGGCTGGAATGCAAGAATGCGAATGTGTCGGGGCGCGGCGGGGTCACGATGCGTGATCTCATAAAAACGAGTCTGCGGATGCGCCCGGACAGGATCATTGTAGGTGAAGTACGGGGCAGGGAAATCATCGATATGCTGGCAGCCATGAATACGGGACATGACGGGAGTCTCAGCACCGGGCACGGAAATTCAATAGAAGGGATGCTGAGGCGGCTGGAATCCATGTATCTGCAGGCGGCAAATTTCCCTATTGAAGCTATAAGGTCGCAGATAGTTGAAGGAATAGATGTAATTGTGCATCTCGGAAGGCTCGACGGGATCGGCAGGAGGGTGCTTGATGTATCTGAAATAGAAGGGATGGAGAGCGGCTGGATAAAGGTAAATAAACTGTTTGGATACCGTCCGGGGACGGGGCTGACCAGGACAGGGAACAGACTGATCAACAGAGAGAAGCTGGAGTTGAGAGGAGGTGCGGTCGATGGAGACAGATTACGGGAAATATGAGCTTTCCGGCAGTGAAAAGAAGCGTTTTTACGCGGCGGCTTATGCGGCGGTATTTGCGGTCTGCATGCTGTTCTATCACAGTGTTGTTCTGTCGGCTGTCTGCGGACTGTCGGTATATTTTTTTAAAGATATATATGCGGATCATCTGGCTGAAAAGAGAAAGACTGAACTGGCGCTTCAGTTCAGAGATCTGCTGTACTCTCTGTCTGCTTCTGTGGCCGCGGGAAGGCAGATGGGAGAAGCCCTGATCGAAGCAAATGAAAATCTGGGAGCGGTTTACGACAGCGATACTCCGATGATGAAGGAGCTCAGATATTTTGCCCGTAGCATCCGAGAAAACCATGAAAGCGAGGAAGATCTGCTGGTCGATTTTGCTGTACGGAGCAAAGTGGAAGACATAAAGAATTTTGTCGATGTGTATCTGGCCTGTCGGACAACAGGGGCTGATCTGGAAACTGTTATAGGAAATTCGACGGAGATTCTGATGGATAAAATAGATATCGAAAAGGAGATACGGGCGCTGACTGCGCAGAAACAGTTTGAAGGAAAAATAATCACTGTCATGCCGGTCGCCGTAGTAGTGCTGCTCAATATACTCTCACCTGATTATTTGTCGGTCATGTATTCCACGCTGACCGGAAGACTGCTGATGACGCTCTCTCTGGCCGGCATTGCTGTTTCATATATCATGACGCAGAAACTTATGAGAATAGAGGTGTAGGTATGAAAGCGGAAAGGTTGTACGGTTCCCGCGAAACGCTGAACAGCAGATACTACAAGCTGTACGGCGAAAAGGATTTCAGCGGCAGAATAGATGCGGACCGGAATAAGCTGAAGAAATTATATATCACGGTAACGGTGATTTTTGCAGCGGCGGCGGTGATCAGTATCATCGGGTATTTTACCGGCAGCAGCGGTGTTCATCTGGACCGGCGCGGGAATATCACATCTGTCGACAGACCTGCCGCAGACAGCGGCCGCATATACATAGATGCGGATGTTACCGCTGTGCGCGGAAGGCATAAGGCGGAGAAAAAAGAAAGACTGAAGATAGTACCCGAAGGGGTGGAAGGAGAAAGCGCGGGCGGCGCTGGAGACATCCTGTCTTCGGAGACGGCGGAGGAAAAACTGCAGCGGCAGATATCATCGGAGGTGCGCGCTGTAAACAGCGGAACAGAAGGATCCGCAATATTACTGCCTTCAGAGCTTGAGGACGGTACAAAGCTTTACTGGAAAGAACGTAAGGAAAATGATCTGCCCTATTTGCTGCTCGCCTTTTTCATGTCGGTGCTGATGATATATAAAACGGCGGACAGCAGATTGAAAAAGGAGGAGGAAGCCGCCCGGGATTCAATAATATGCGAGTTGCCGGGATTTATCAATAAAATCGTGCTGCTTCTTGAAGCAGGCATGGTGCTCAGCAAAGCGTTCGTGCAGATAATGGACGACTATGACAGGCTCAGGGAGGACGGACAGAAATACTATTACGAGCAGTTAAGGACCGTGAGGATAAGAATGAGAGATACCAACAGCCCCATGCACATTGAATTTGCAGCCTTTGCGAAAAGAAGCGGCGTGCGGGAGCTCATGAGACTCTCGAATATAATAAACGACAACATCAATAAAGGATTCGACCTCGTATCTAAACTCCGGAGGGAGAGCGAGGTCATGTGGTTCGAGAGGAAGAAAAGATCTGAAGAAAAAGGCAGGATCGCGGAGACGAAGCTGACTGTGCCGCTGATGATACTGCTTCTGGTACTGATAACGATAACAATCGCGCCGGCCATGATGGAGATGTAGCGCTGCTATTTGAAAGGAGATAAAAATGCTGAAGACTGTAAAGAATAAAAAAGGAATGGAGATGGTACAGGTCGCTATTCTGGTTGCGATCGCCATAATACTCGGACTGATTTTCAAATCAGAGATAGTGGAATTCGTCAATAAAGTATTTGATAATCTCAACGCCGGATTCTGATGATCAGGAACAGGAGAGGTTCTACGGTGGTAGAAGCAGCTGTGGCGCTGCCGCTGGTGATCCTGGCGGTAATAACGATGATTTATGTGCTTCTGAATATGTTCTGCGCCGTCAGGTCGGATGTGCGTCTTCATATCGCGGTCGGGGAGAGCGCAGGAATTTCCTCCGGAACGTGGTGTTCGTACAGGAATCATCCGCGGGATATTTCAATGTCCGGAAGCCGCTGCATGCTGAGAAAATGCATATACGGAACGGAAACTCTTCACTTCAGGCGTGCAGGACTGATGGACCATTCGATTGACAGGCAGATGGAAACACGGGGGTATATTACTGATGAAAAAAAATATATCAGATACAGCGATTTTTTTGACAGGGGATCGTAAGGGGAGTTCATCAGTTTTTCTGATGATGATAATGGCCTCAATGGCAGGGCTGGTGATTTCTCTGATTGCAGTAACAAATACTGTCGCCTCGGCCGGGGCAGCAGACAGCGTGTTTACATTAGCCGGCAGATCGGTGCTTGCCGAATATGACAGGGATCTCAAAGATGATTTCGGCATTTTCGCCTTCCGAGGAAGTCCTCCGGAGATCGAGGAGAAAATTTCGTTTTACGCCGGACATACTCTGGCCAGACATCCTTCATTCAGGATAAAGGATGTCAGAGCGGATACCTGCGAATACACTCTTATGAATACGGAGGCGTTTCGGCGGGAAATCACAGGATTTGCAAAATATGCGGCGGCGCGCGGTCTGGCAGACGGCACGGCGGGAGGAGAAAAAGGCGCGGGGCAGGAGGTGTCGTCGGGAACCGGACATCAAGGCAGCGGCGGGGTGCCGCGTGATTATGTCTTAAGGAACAGCATGATAATAAACGGGCTGCCTTCGAAGGAACTGGGAAAAGGAGGAAGCCTGTGGAAAAAAATCAATAAAATGATGCCGGAGTCGGGAAACGTATTCAGAAAAGGAACAGATAAATACTGGATGAACAAATACATTATGGGCACATTCAAAAACGCCCAGGATAACAGCGGCAGCAGAGATACATTTTTCAATTACGAAGCCGAATATATACTGGAAGGGCATTACAGCGATGAAAAAAACAGAAAGGCTTTCAAAAGAGAACTCATGCTGCTGCGAAACGCTGTGGATCTTCCGTACATACTGACTGATGCAAAAATGATGGCGGAGGTCACATCACTGGCGGCAAAACTGACTCCGGGACCGGAGGCCGCGGCAACGGAAGCTGTGCTTATCGAGGCCTGGGCTCTGGCCGAAGCTGAGAACGATATCGAAATACTGATGCGCGGAGGGAAAGTGCCTTTCCGGAAAACAGAAGAAACCTGGGCCGTGTCGCTGAAAAACGCCGTCAAAGGTACAGCCGGATACATTGATACCGGGTCAAAGCACGGTCTTACCTATCAGGGATATCTGCAGACGTTCCTGTTCTTCCAGGATGATGAAACAAAAACTGCGCGGATCATGGATCTCATTCAGATAAATATGAAGGGAACGAGCGACAGGAATTTTCTAATACGCGAATGCAATCTCGGGTTTGCATTCGGAGCAAAAGTCAATGGGAGGTCGTTCAGTTATGCGCATAAATACTAAGAGAGGTCATTATATGGTGGAAACTGCCGTATTTCTTCCGGTATTTATAATAGCTGTAATGACGATCGGCTGTTACATCAATGTGGTCGGAGCGGATGAAAATGTGATCCATGCCGCGGCGGACGAGGCCAGATATGCTGCACAGGAGGCATATACCGACAAAGAGGGCGGTGCCCTTGCTTCACTGACTGAGGGCAGGATATTATCAGAGGATCCCGATATAAGGGATGTGAATGTCAGAAACATGGTCTATCTGTACAGCGCGGATAATATAACGGATCTCATTTCGTTTGATATTGATTATGATGTGAGGATCCGGCTTCCGCTCCGGATCAGAGACGGCAATGAGCACAGTACTTCGATAATATGCAGAGGATTCACCGGTGCAGGACCGCAGAACAGGCCGATGAGTTTTGCCGCAATGGAGCATGAATACGATTCGAGAACCGTATATGTATTTCCTCATGAAGGGAAATGTTATCACAAAAAATCATGCACTTATGTTTCATCTAAGCCTGTTCAGATGACACTGAATGATCATGTCAGATCGAAATACCGGCCCTGTTCGCTGTGCTGTCCGGGCTCGCTGAACAACGGCTGCGCTGTTTACTGTTTCACAAAATACGGAGATATGTATCACAGAGGAAACTGCTCATGCATCGATAAATATTATATTCAGATGGAAAGATCCGAGGCCGAAGATAAAGGGTATGTTCCATGTTCAAAATGCGGAGGTGTTTAAATGAATTTAAAGGAAACGAATTATAAAGTGGAATATGAACGTGATATGATCCTGCCGTTCGAGGAACAAATGCTCACATCAGGAAAATGCGATTTTTCGATCCCGATGCATTTTACTTCATATGGAGACAGGAAGATCGTAAAATATAACTGCGACGGATATACTGCTCTGAGCGAAATAGTGCCGGCGGGGATCCGCAGCATATTTGAAATTATCGAGATGACGATGATCGTACTGAAGAAATCACAGGAATATCTTCTCGATCCACAGAAAATGACTCTGAGCAGAGATACTGTTTTTATTGATGTGAACGATTTCGATATCAGGATCGCATATGTCGCCGGAGATATATCGCTTTTAAATGATAAGATTGCATGCTTCATAAAATCATTTTCAGAAGACTGTGACCGCCAGGCATGCGGATATCTGGAAAAGACAGCAGAAACAGCGGCAGAACAAAATTTATCTCTTGACGGTATAATAAACTGCATTGGGGAAATCAAGAGAGAAATGCATATATGCGGAGTTAAGTAAATATGCAATGAAAAACGGGATGCCGAGGCATCCCGTTCATGCTGTCTTTGGAAATGTACCTGAGACTATCTGTCTCTCTGAGATCTTCTCTCGTTCTTTTTCCTGTCTCTGCATGCCTTGCATCTCTTTGGCTCGTTGTCAAATCCCTTTTCCTTGTAGAATTCCTGCTCTCCTACTGTGAATACGAATTCCTGTCCGCAGTCGACGCATACTAATGTCTTATCTTCCATGTTTCTGTTCCTCCATCATGAAAAAAATAACGTTTTACTAAAAAATTTTTCTTTGCTCTTTTCCTGATGGACCGTTTGGGTTCCGAATGGATCTATAGGCATATCAAAATTTCTCAAGTACTGTTCCATTATATTCCAATTATTCCCTTTTGTCTACTTGATGTTTTAAACAGAGAAATAGAATTCAAAAAACCGGGGTTAGAAATAGTTCCGGTGCGTTTTATTCCAAATATAATGCCGGCAAAGTATATGATGATTTTTGTACATATATTGCCTTGCTCTTTTTATATAATATAAATAGGTTATTGGGGACAGCTGCTGATGCAGCAGAAAGGGCAGGTATCAGATATGAAAGGAATAACGAAATACTACAGGGTCAGGGATTACGATCTGATTGGCAAGAAGGAGAACAATATATATTATCTTTTCCGCGGCGGTCAATGGCAGCAAGATAATGATAATATTATCACTGATCGTCTGCATGGATTTGATTCAGCCGCCGACCCGGGTGATCCATACGGATACGGAGACGAAGACATGCTGGAGCGGATAGAAGAAATTACTGCGGCCGGGGCAAGCGAAAGCATGCCGCTGGATGAGGTATGCATGAATGACCAAATGAAAAAGTCTATTATTATGATTCTGAAAAAATATGATCTGACGCATATTGAAAAAGAAGTCATCAGATGTCATGCTTCTATTGACGACTTGAAGGATAACATGGGCGGGGGACTTCCGCCTGATGCATTATTCGGGATCCGCGACAAGATAAAAGAATATTACTGCAGTCCGGCGAATCACGACGACCGCGGAATGTCGATCCCGGAGAAAATACCGGAAGATGTCAGACTGTACGAAAAAGGATGGCCGGGCCTGTATCTGCATCAGGCTGTTTTGCAGGCAAAAAATGCAGGGACAGACAAACTGGCCAAAGCGGCGGAAACTGCTGTTATCCTGAAAGAGTGGGGCGCAACGCAGGAAATGGTGATTGCCGCCATTCTTCATAGCTCGCTATATGGCCGTCCGGAAGAAATCGCCGGCATATGTGACTTTTATAGTGACAGTGTGACATCGATACTCAGCGGACTGCATTTCGATCAGGGGCGTACCTGGCACCAGAAAATGGCTGAGGATTATATCTGCGCGAAAGAATCGTCGATGAAATGCAGAGCGATCATTATGGCCGAGCTGATCACTGAATTAAGAGAACTGGAAAAAGAATTCCTTGATAATGACAGGTTGTCATCAGAGAATGATGAGGAAAAGCTCAGCCACGAAGAATATCTGTCCTGTTTAATTGACGCATTTGATGACTTGCAGGATGATGAACTGTGGAAAGATGACTACTGGATCATGCAGAATCTCTACAAAGAAATCTTTGTGAAATATTACATTTCCAACGACGGCAATATGCTGTATCAGATGGATGACTTAAACTGTTACGCCGTTATGAATGGCGTGTCAGAGTATATTGAGATGGATAGAAAGGATTTTAACATTGATGTCTGCAGAGAAATAACTCAGGAAAAAGCGGAACAGATCGAGAAAGAGTGGATGCCGGACATATATCCGTAGAATACGACAGATGTGGTGTAAATTGCCCTCGATTCATATTCCTTAAGCTGTCCCCGGCAAGTTAACCGGTTGTTCTGTTCATCATAGTATTCTGTCATACTGAACACTCTGCCCATGAGACATATTTCATAAGGTATTTGATACTAAGTGTTTACTTAATTATTGTTCATGACATTTACGGCCGGCCGTATAATCATTGCCAATCGGCCGCGGATCTGCAGACGGTGCGGAAATACGGATGTTGAGTTAAATCCGTTGATGCTCTATAATGATAAGATAAGTTGTCAGTAAACGGAGGAATAAAATGAATATAGCTAAGGGATTCAAAACGTATGCCGTTCTGATTGGTATAGTAATGCTGGTTCTTGGAGCAATATGCCTTTTCAGACCGCAGGTGATGGAAAGTCTGATCATCTGGATATTGGGTGCTGTGGTCATAGTTACGGGTGTGGTATATATATTTCAGGCAAAATCTGCGGCGGCAGCCGGAGACGGCTCTGCGGGCAGGATGATATCGGGGATATTACTGGTAATACTGGGCGTTGTCATGATAATATGTCAGGTCCTAACTAAAACGGCGATCGGAGTGGGGATAGCGGTCATGGCGTTTGCACTGGGAATAAACAGACTTATTGCCGCTTCGTCAGTCAAAAAATCAGCAGGCAACAACAAACCGGCATTCATTTCGGGAGTGCTTCATCTTGTGTTTGCCTGCCTCATGATTTTCGCGACATTTAAAATGCTTGATCTTATCATGGTTTTCATCGGAGTGTATCTGCTGTTCGCTGGCCTGACTATCACCCTGGCGGCGGCGATGTTCAAGGATCTTTGATTTCAGGGAAAGGATTATTATGATACCGCTTTCAACAAGGATGAGGCCCGAGTCTCTGGACGACTTTGTCGGACAGACGCACTTTATGTATAAGGGGTCCCTTCTTTACAATTCCATAAAAAACAGAACGTTCGATTCGGCGATTTTCTTTGGACCATCGGGCACCGGGAAAACTACGCTTGCGCGTATTGTCGCGCGTGAGATGGACGCCGGATTCGAAGAAATCAATGCCTCAACTACAGGGACAAAGGAACTGAAAGAACTGCTGGAAAATGCCAAAGTCAAGTTTTTCGGTCTGGAACAAAAGACGACTTATCTCTATGTCGATGAGGTCCACAGGTGGAACAAGCTGCAGCAGGATTCACTGCTCAAGGCGCTGGAGGACGGTGTCATCAGATTCATTGGCAGCACTACAGAAAACCCGTATTTCTCTATCAATAATGCGATACTGAGCAGAGTGGGCAGTATATACGAGTTTCGGCGTCTTACGAAAGACGATGTGCTGATGATATTGACCAAGGCCATGAATGATAAGGATCGCGGACTTGGGTCACTGGCAATAAAATGCGCTGACGGAGCGCTTGAGGTGCTTGCAGACATGGCAAACGGAGATGCCCGTATTGCCCTTGACACACTGGGCTTTATTGCGGATAATCTTTCAGAAGGAAGAGAAATAGATAATGCCATCATCGGAGAGGCAATGCAGCAGAGGACCACATTCTATGATAAAAGTGAGGATAAGTACAATCTGCTTTCAGCGCTTCAGAAGTCAGTCCGCGGATCAGACCCTGACGCCGCGGTACATTACCTTGCAAGGCTCATACAGGGTGGAGCTGATGAAAAAATGATAGGAAGGCGTCTGCTGGTGATGGCGAGCGAGGACATCGGCATGGCGTATCCGAATGCGATCACAGTAGTGAATGCCTGTGTGCAGGCGGCTCTGACAGTCGGGTTCCCGGAAGCGCAGATCAATTTTGCCGAAGCAGTAATACTGATGGCGTCATGTCCGAAGTCGAATCGGGCAGTGGAGGCGCTCTATGCCGCACAGTCAGATCTGGCGTCGCGGGAAATAGACGACGTACCGGCGCATCTTATGGATTCGCATTACAGCGGAGCGGGGAAACTCGGCAGAGGGAAAGGATACAAATATCCTCATGCTTACGGAGGATATGTAGAGCAGCAGTATCTGCCGGATAATCTATATAAAGAAGGTGTGGAATATTATCACCCGTCAGAAAACGGGACAGAAGCGTCATTTAAAAAATACCTTGAATCAATAGGAAAAAAGAAATGAAAAGAGAAATAATAAAAGCACCGCATTCCGGGTTCTGCTTCGGGGTGCAGCAGGCTATAGACAAGGCGGAAGAAACAGCTGCAGTGTACAGAAACAGAAAGATATACACGTGCGGTCAGCTGATCCATAATACAATGGTGACCGATCGACTGGCAGAGAAGGGAGTTACAATAATAAACGGTCCGGAGGAGGCAGAGAAAGGTTCTGTCATTATTGTCAGATCGCACGGAGAACCGAAGCGCTTTTATGATGCAGCGGAAGCGAGGGGACTTGAAGTAATAGATGCCACATGTCCCTATGTTGCGCGTATACATAAACTGGTGCACGATGCGCATGAAAACGGCGAACAGATAGTAATTGTCGGTACTGCGGATCATCCGGAGATAATAGGTGTAAACGGATGGTGCGGCGACAGCGCAGTCATTGTAAGAAACGGCAGCGATCCGGCGATAAATGATATTCCGTCTGACAAGGATCTGCTCGTTGTGGCGCAGACCACGCTGAGGAAAAGCTCTCTGGACGAAGTCACGAAGTATCTCGATGAAAACGACTTTCATTACCGCATTGAGAATACGATATGCAGCGCGACAGAAGAGAGACAGGCCGGATGCCGTGAAACGGCAGAAATTGTCGATTTGATGTTAGTAGTCGGAGATAAAAAAAGCTCAAATACAGGCAAGCTTTTCGAAATTGCCTCAAAATACTGTAAAAACGCCTTTTTTATTGAGAATAAAGCAGATTTACCATTGCAAGAAATCGTTAAATATAATAAAATAGGAATTGCGGCGGGTGCTTCGACGCCCGACTACGCAATTAAGGAGGTTATTTCTAACATGAGTGACAACATCACTGAAAACACAAACGAAGAAGAAATGAGCATGGCTGACGTCATGGACGAGATCGACAAATCTCTGAGACTGCCGCGCGCCGGGGAGTTAGTGACCGGAAAAGTTCTTCAGGTAACAGACAAGGAAGTTATCGTTAACCTTGGCTGCAAAAAAGACGGGATCATCCCTATTAACGAAATAACATTGGAAGGAGAAACGAAGCTCAGCGACCTGTTCAAAGAGGGCGATGAGATCCAGGCGAAAGTTCTGAAGACCGATGACGGTGACGGAACTATTCTGCTTTCAAAGAAAAAGTTAGAAGCAAGCGAGCACTGGAACGAAATCACCCAGGCTCTTGAGGATAAATCTACTATTGAAGTTCAGGTAGTCAGACAGGTAAACGGCGGCGTGATCGCGAACTACAAAGAAGTATCGGGATTCATTCCACTGTCGCAGCTTTCAGACAGATTCGTAGAAGATCTGACTGAGTTCGTTGGACAGACACTTACTGTCAAGATTTCCAGAGTTGATCCGAGAAGGGGCAAAGCTGTTTTCTCGCACAAGGCATATCTGAATGAAGAGAGACAGAAGGCTCTGAAGCAGATCTGGGAGAACATCCATGTTGACGATATCGTAGAAGGTACAGTCATGAGATTTACCGACTATGGTGCATTCGTAGACATCGGCGGTATTGACGGACTCCTTCACATTTCTGAGATTTCATGGGGCAAGCTCAAACATCCTCAGGAGGTGCTCAGCATCGGACAGAAGATTTCTGTCAAGATCTTATCAATGAATGCGGAGAAGGGAAAAATTTCTCTCGGTCTCAAGCAGACTACTCCGGAACCTTGGTCGGTCATCGACGAGAAATATCATGTCGGAGATGTCGTAAAAGGCAAGGTCGTACAGATCAAAGAGTACGGATGCTTTGTAGAACTCGAACCGGGACTGGACGGACTTGTTCATATCTCGGAAGTTCGTCATAAGAGAGTTGCGAATATCAGCGATGAACTTTCTATCGGTGAAAAAGTTGATACGAAGATCCTCGACATCGATAAGGACAGAAGAAGAATCAGTCTCAGCATCAAAGAGACGCTCGACGAAAATGACGAGCCGCTCATAAAGGCTGAAGAAGCTGAACCTGCTGTTGAAGAACCTGCTGAAGAACCTGCTGTTGAAGAAACAGTTGAAGCGGCTGAAGAAGCTCCTGTTGAAGAAGCAGTTGAAGCGATTGAAGAAGCCCCTGCGGAAGAAACAGCTGAAGCGGCTGAAGAAGCTCCTGCGGAAGAAACAGCTGAAGCGGCTGAAGAAGCTCCTGAAGAAGAATAATTTGCAATCAAGGAACGGCCTGCATGATATGCAAGCCGTTCTTTTATTTCGTTTTTATATTGCTGTTATCGTGCTTATCTGGCCAGGCCGATCATTTCCTTGGCGCTCTTGATGGTGATATCGGAAACACTTATTCCTGAAAGAAGTTTGGCGATTTCCGCAATTTTCTCATCATCATTCAGATGCTTGATCTGTGTATAAGTGTTATCACCGTCAGTATGTTTTTCTATTTTATAGTTATGATCTGCACAGGCAGCGATCTGCGGCAGGTGTGTTATGGTAATGATCTGATGTCTGTTCGCCATAACCTGCAGTTCTTTTCCTACAATGCTTGCTGTTTCCCCGCTGATGCCGCTGTCGATTTCGTCAAATATCATGGTGGAGATACCGTCGTATTCGCCGATGATTTTTTTGAATGCCAGCATGATTCTTGACATTTCACCGCCGGATGCAATTTTAGAAAGAGGCTTCAGCGGTTCGCCTTTATTTGTACTTATCAGGAATTCGACTTTGTCCATTCCTTCTTTTGTGTAATTTGGAAGTTTACTGAAGTTGATCGAAACCTGGGAATCCTTGAAATTCAAATTTTCCAGCTCTGCCTGTATTTTTGATTCCAGATCTGATGCAGCTGCTTTCCTGATGACTGTCAGTCTCTCGGTTTCTTCAGCCAGAAGCTCTTCCATTCGTATTTTATCTACACGTGCTGATTCCATGTCGGTTTCGATATTATCAAGAGCATAGAGTTCTTTCTTTCTCTTTTCGGCATGCTCGAGTATACCTTCGATCGTATCAGCGTATTTGCGTTTAAGCTCGTTGATGTAATTGAGCCTGTCACGCATATCCTCAATTTCTCCCTCGGAATAGGTTATTTTGTATTTGGCGTTTCTCAGGCTTCCTGAAACATCTTCTATCCTGTAATACAAATCAGAAAACTCATCTTCGAGCTGCGCTGCTTCTTTGGAAATATCGGATATTTCACGAAGGTTTTTCTGTATGCGCGACAGTCCGTCAAGTATTGAGTTATCGTCTTCAAATGCTTCTTTGTAGCAATTCTCGAATGCTGTGAATATCTTTTCTCGGTTTGTCTGTTCTTTGATATCTTCTTCGAGTCTTATATCTTCTCCCGGTACGAGATTTGCAATTTCGATATCATTGATTTCGAAATTGAGAAATTCTTTTTTCCTCTCATTGTCTTTAGCTTCTTCAACCAGTTTATCGTATGTGTCACATAACTCGTTGAACTGGTCATAAAGATCCGAGATTCTCTGTTTTGTACTGCCGGTAGCGCCGCTTTCATATTTGTCGACCAGTTTAATATGGCTGTCAACATTGAGAAGTGACTGATTGTCATATTGCCCGTGTGTGTCGGCAATTTTTGCGCACAGTTCTTTGAGCTGTGCCAGAGAAACTATTTCTCCGTCGATCCGGCACAGGTTCTTTCCGGTGTTTGATATTTCGCGCGAAATGACATATTCATTATTATGATGATCCGCGGTCATCTGAATGACTGCTTTGTCGCAGCCTGTGCGGACGAAATCCGAATCAGCCCTTGCACCTAATGCAAGGCTGACGGCTTCGACGAGAACTGACTTGCCGGAACCTGTTTCGCCGGTAATTACATTCAGTCCTTTTTGAAAATCTACATCTGCATCTTCAATTATTGCAAAATCCTTGATTGAAATGTGACTTATCATTATATTAACCTCGTTATTTTAATAAACTGCTGAACTCATCGACAAGATGAGGCGTATTGCTGTCATCGTCGACGATTATCATTATTGTATTATCTCCCGCAATACTGCCAATAACATGGGGAAAACTCATCGAATCGATAGCTTCTCCCGCAGCCGGGCCGCATCCGGACAGAGTTTTTACTATTATGAGATTTTTAGCCGATGCGACGGACGTGATAGTCTCTTTGAATATTTTTATAAAACGGTCAGAGATAGGACCATCGCCGTTGCTTGGGGCATACTTGTATTTGCCCGATGAAGACAGTGTTTTAACAAGCTGTAATTCTTTTATATCTCGAGAAACTGTAGCCTGTGTGACTTCGTATCCCGCGGCCTTCAGCATCTGACATAGTTTTTCCTGTGTCTCGATCTCATATGTGTTGATCAGTTCCAATACTTTGTTTTGTCTGGAATAACGCATATATTGCTCCTTTCAGTAGATATACTCTTTGGTATATGCCTAATAATTATAACATTAAATGCAAGTTTATTTCAACTCATTATTGGCAAACGCATGTTCTTTACAGCCCGGCAGGCCTGTGTTATAATTAACTGTGTTCGGAAGGAGGATGCAGTATGAGAATATTGGGCATCGACCCGGGATATGCTATCATGGGTTACGGGATCCTCGATATGAAGGGCAATCATTTTGATGTGGTCAGTTACGGCAGCATTACAACGGATTCAGATATGGAGATGCCGGACAGATTGAAACATTTATACAGTTCTTTGATGGATATCATCGCGGAGTACGAACCTGAGGTGGCGGCAATCGAAGAATTGTTTTATAATACTAACGCAAAAACGGTCATCAAAGTTGGAGAGGCAAGAGGCGTGGCCATTCTTGCCTGTGTTAATTCAGATGTCCCGGTCGAAGAATATACACCGCTGCAGATAAAGCAGGCATTGACGGGGAATGGAAGGGCCGATAAAAAGCAGGTGCAGTTTATGGTGAAAACTATACTGAATCTTGATGAAGTTCCTAAACCGGATGATACTGCGGATGCAGTTGCCGCTGCGATCACGCACGGAAATTCAGCGGGCGGACGCGCATTGTTAAGAAAGGTCAGAGGCAGATGATCCATTATATAAAAGGCACGATCGAAGCGAAATTTGAAAATGGAATAGTAGTAGAAACAGGCGGCATTGGATATGAGGTGTTTGTTCCGGTCGGGAGCAGTCTTTATCTTGCGAAACAGGGGACTGATGTTCAGGTCTTTATATCCATGATAGTAAAGGAAGACGATGTCAGTCTGTACGGGTTTCCATCTGAAAGCAGTCTGAACCTGTTCAAAAAGCTGATCACTGTAAACAGTGTTGGGGCAAAGGCCGCTATGGCGATATTGTCGGCTGTTTCCGATGAACAGCTTAAGAAGGCAATATTATTTGATGATGTGGATACTATTACAACGGCCAAAGGCGTAGGTAAAAAAATGGCTCAGAAAATAGTACTGGAACTCAAGGACAAACTTGATAAAACAGAGCTGTCGGCTGCGGGATTTGAAAGCGGTGAAGTTATTATTCCTGAAGGGGATTCGCGTGCAGAAGCAGTTGATGCACTTGTTTCGCTTGGATATTCACGAAGCGAGGCTACGGAGGCCCTGATCGGTATAAAAGAAAAAGATCTTACAGCTGAAGATTATATAAAGCTGGCACTTAAAAAAATATAACGAAAGGCATATGCGGCGATGGATGACAACGAGAGAATAACAGCAGCGAAGGCTGATACAGATGAAGAACTTCAGGAAGTGACGCTGCGGCCTCATTCGCTGGATCAGTATATTGGTCAGAAAAAGGTCACAGACAATCTTAAAGTTTTTATCGAAGCAGCACAGCAGAGGGGAGAACCGCTGGATCATGTGTTGTTTTACGGTCCTCCGGGACTGGGTAAAACAACGCTGGCCGGTATTATTGCCAACGAACTTGGTGTGGATATCCGGATAACTTCCGGTCCTGCCATAGGAAGAGCGGGAGATCTGGCTGCCATTCTTACAAATCTAAATGAAAATGATGTTCTTTTTATCGATGAAATACACAGATTGAATCGTTCAGTTGAGGAAGTTCTGTATTCTGCCATGGAGGATTATGCGCTGGATATCATTATCGGCAAGGGGCCTTCCGCCAGATCTATAAGGCTGGATCTGGCAAAATTCACGCTTATTGGCGCAACGACAAGGGCGGGAAGCCTTTCGGCTCCTTTAAGAGACCGATTCGGCGTAATATGCAAATTCGAAAATTACGAGACTGATGAACTCATGGAAATCATAGATCGTTCTTCGGGCATTCTCGGAGTGCCGATAGATGATGATTCAAAAAGGGAACTTGCCATGCGGTCAAGGGGAACGCCGCGTGTGGCCAACAGACTGCTGAAGCGTGTCAGAGATTTTTCACAGGTCAGGGGTGACGGCATTATTACACCGGAAGTGACTGTAAATGCGCTGGAAGCGCTGGGTGTAGATGAAATGGGGCTCGAACACTTGGACAGAGAGCTTCTTCGTGTTATTATAGAAAGGTTCCACGGCGGACCGGTAGGCATAGATACTATTGCCGCGGCTATAGGAGAAGAAAGAATAACGCTGGAAGACATATATGAACCGTATCTGATCCAGACAGGGCTCCTTTACAGGACTCAGAAGGGGAGGATGGTTTCTGATCTAGCATATAAACATATGGGGCTTCCTGTGCCTGACGATATCAGTGTCACAGAAGAAAGCGGCGATGACGGGGAACAGATAGAGATCAGGTGATTTGCGGCTGCCATATGTATATGGCAAAATGGAAGGATAATATGAAAGTAACGGATTTTGATTATGATCTCCCGGAGGAGCTCATAGCGCAGCATCCAAGTGACAGGAGAGACGACTGCAGGCTCATGATAGTCGATAGAAGTACAGGACAGATCGAACATGAGCATTTTTATGATATATTGAAATATCTTAAACCAACAGACTGTCTGGTCATGAATAACTCAAAAGTGATCCCGGCCAGACTTTTTGGAAGCAAACAGGGAACAGGAGCTCATATAGAGTTTCTTCTTACAAAACGCCTTGACGGGGACAGGTGGGAAACTATGGTTAGACCCGGCAGAAGATTGAAACCGGGAGATTCTGTCGTTTTTTCTCCTGATTTCGCGGCGGATATTATTGATTATGGAAAAGACGGCACAAGAATAGTTGAATTTCATTATAATGGAGTGTTCATGGAACGGCTCGAGGAACTGGGCGCTATGCCGCTTCCGCCTTATATAGAAAGACCTAGCACTGCTGAGGACAAAGACAGGTATCAGACTGTTTACGCAGACCCGGAAGGGTCGGTGGCGGCTCCGACGGCAGGATTACATTTTACAAAGGATCTTCTGCAACAGGCAGCAGATATGGGCGTAAAACTTGTTTATGTAACCCTGCATGTGGGGATCGGTACATTCAGACCTGTGAAAGTCGACAACATTGAAGATCATGAGATGCATTTTGAAGAGTATTATATCGATGAAGCATCGGCAGCGGTCATCAATGAAATCAAGGCCTCGGGCGGCAGGATAATTTCCGTAGGAACAACTTCCACAAGAACGCTGGAGAGCGCTGCGAAGCGCTGCGGAGATTCCTGGAAAGTCGAGGCGGGGCACGGCAGCACCGGGATATTTATTTATCCGGGATATGAATGGAAGATCGTAGACAGCCTTATTACTAACTTTCATCTGCCGAAGTCGACGCTGATGATGCTGATATCAGCGCTTTACGATCGGGAAAAGATACTGGCAGCATACCAGGAAGCGATAGATATGAGATACAGCTTTTTCAGTTACGGCGATGCCATGTTTATAGAATAAAATAATATTAAGATTGGAGATCATATATGACTGATGCAGTCACATACGAATTGTTGCATAAAGACAGATCAACAGGCGCAAGACGCGGAAGAATAACCACGCCGCATGGAACCATAGAAACACCGGTTTTCATGCCGGTAGGGACTCAGGCGACGGTCAAGGCCATGAGACCGGAACAGGTTGCCGAACTTGGCGCTGAGATCATACTGTCGAATACATATCATCTTTATCTCAGGCCGGGTTCGGATGTCATACGCGAGGCCGGCGGTCTGCATAAGTTTATGAACTGGAACAGACCGATCCTTACGGACAGCGGCGGATTTCAGGTATTCAGTCTTGCAGATCTCAGGGATATCACAGAAGAAGGCGTGGGCTTCAGATCTTATCTGGACGGATCGAAGCACATGTTTACGCCTGAAAAATCAATGGCGGTGCAGGAAGACCTGGGATCTGATATTATAATGGCTTTCGATGAATGTGCTCCTTATCCGGCAGACAGAGAATATGTGAAAAACTCACTGGAAAGAACGACAAGATGGCTGGAACGGTGTAAAACAGCCCATAAAAACGTTGAACAACAGTCGCTTTTCGGTATCATGCAGGGAGGCATGTATGATGATCTCAGAAAGCAGAGCGCCAGTGAAATAGTTGCTCTCGACCTTCCGGGATATGCAATAGGCGGACTTTCAGTAGGCGAGCCGAAAGACCTGATGCTGGAAGTACTGGATAAGTGTGTCGGGTATCTTCCTGACAATAAACCGCGTTATCTGATGGGAGTGGGAACTCCGGACTATCTTTTCGAGGGCGTGGAAAGAGGTCTGGACATGTTCGACTGCGTGCTGCCGACAAGGATCGCGAGGAACGGGACCGCACTTACTGCTCACGGAGCGGTGAATATAAAGAATGCAAAATTTGAACGGGATTTTACACCTCTCGATCATGAATGCGGCTGCTATACGTGCACTCATTATTCGAGAGCATATCTGCGTCATGTTTTTAAATCAAATGAAATAATATCTTCGATGCTGCTTTCAAATCACAATCTGTACTTTCTGGTACAGACGATGAGAAAAATAAGAGAAGCTATTGAAAATGACCGCTTTGCGGAATACAAAGAGGAGTTCTACGGAAAATATTATGGACATCTGTAAACACAATCATTTTTGCGGCGGGTGCCTGCATCAGGGGAAAACTTACGATTACCAGCTGGCCTGGAAGGAAGAGATACTTCGTTCCTGCCTTAAGGAAAATGGGCTGACTTGTCCGAGGATCGATCCGATCGAAGGAAGTCCGTCAATGTACCGTTATCGGAACAAGATGGAATATACTTTCGGAGATATGGAAAAGGGCGGCGAAATGACTCTTGGCATGCATCAGAAAAAAAGATACATGTCGGTCATAACGGTCGATGAATGTCAGCTGGTGGATGAGGATTTCAATAAAGTCCTCCGCGCAACGCTGGATTTCTGCATTGAAAAAGGATACACAAAATATCACAAGAAAACACATGAGGGGCTCATGAGGCATCTTATCGTCAGGAAGGGATACCACACACATGAACTTCTCATTAATATTGTTACGAGCACCGACGGATCCTTCGACGAAGAGCATTACTGCAATACTATCCGCGCGCTCAGTCTCGACAATGAACTGGTCGGCATCATTCACACATTAAATGACCACATCGCGGACAAGGTAACGTGCGAAGAAATGAGGATACTTTTCGGGCGCGATTATTATATGGAAAAAATCATGGGCCTCGATTTTAAGGTAAGCGCATTTTCTTTTTTCCAGACAAATGTCGAGGCAGTTGAAAGGCTGTATTCCGAGGCGCTCAGTCTTATCGATGATTTCGGAGGTAAGGAAGTAATGGATCTTTACTGCGGTGCCGGGACTATAACGCAGACGCTTGCGCTGAAGGCGCGTCATGTCACAGGGGTGGAAATAGTCGATGATGCTGTTGAATCAGCGAGAAAAAATGCTGAAATAAATAATCTCGGTAACTGCGATTTTGTGGCCGGTGATGTTCTTGAGGTGCTGCGTGGAATAAAAGACGGCACTAGAAAAGATATTCCCGCACCGGATGTGATTGTGGTTGATCCTCCGAGAGTAGGAGTACATCCGAAAGCTCTGGATCTGATCGCCGGCTACGGCGTACCACAGATACTCTATATTTCGTGCAATCCGAAAACGCTGTGCCAGAATATCAAATATCTGGAGCCGTACGGCTACAAGGCAGTATATATGAAGCCATTCGATAATTTCCCAATGACAAAGCATGTTGAGAGTGTTGTATTGATGTCAAAGGTAAAATAGAGAAGTGTACGAAAGGCTTGAAACCAATAGGTTTCGTGATTTACATGAAAGAAAAAGATGGATCCTGGGGATGCCGAAAAACAAGCAAAATCAAAGGCATTCAGAGGGTCGACTTGATGGAATCATCAAAGGTAAAGCGTATTGACGGGATGCACAGATTTTTGTGGTTGAATTGATGGTCTGGATGTTATTTCTTGGTAAAAGTATATAGCGACCCATCTTTGGATCTTGTGGTTCCGTTTCTGATCGGTTATAATTTAAGTGTATAAATTAAGAACCGAGGATATATCAATGTCAAGGAAAAAGAAAATATTATCTCCGACATATACGGAACTAATAATACCTACTTACAAGGCATTATTTGAATTGGGTGGATCCGGAAATAACTCTGAAATATGTGATAAGGTCATTGAACTAATGGATTTATCCGATGAAATAGTCGATGAAGCACATCTTGGCAGTGCAAATCAGAGCGAACTTGAATATCAGTTGGCTTGGGCACGTACGTACTTAAAGAACTACGGTGTGATTGAGAGAAGTGCTAGAAGCGTATGGTCAATAGCATCTGACTATACGGTTGGAGACGTAGAACTGAATCCTAAGGAAGTAATAGCTTTTACCGTAAGTAAGAACGCGGCTAAAAGAAAGGCAGAAAACGAACTGGAGACAGAAGAAGTCGATGATATTGAAATGGATTCAGTGGATGAAAATGATATCCCGGATGAAAATAAACCTTGGAGACAGAAATTATCTGAAGTCTTGATAAATATGGATCCATATGGATTTGAGCGATTGTCAAAGCGTGTATTACGTGAATGTGGATTTACACAAGTTGAGGTCACAAAAAAATCAGGTGATGGCGGTATCGATGGAACTGGGAAACTGAGGATAAATGGAATATTTAGTTTCAATGTAGCTTTTCAATGCAAGCGTTACAAAGGATTGGTAGGCGCCGGGGATATTAGGGACTTTCGTGGCTCGCTTACAACTGACATAGAAAAAGGTGTTTTCATAACAACCGGATCATTTTCAAAAGCAGCACGGGATGAAGCTTCTAACCCTGGGAAGCAGCAGATCGATCTTATAGATGGTGATGATTTTATAGATAAGCTTGCTGAATATGGTATAGGTGTAAAGCCAATCACTACATATGATATTGACGAAGAATTTTTCGAGAAAATATAAGATTGCCTGTGAATAGATTATCAACTTAATTATAATGTATCAAAAAACACATAACTCCTTAACAAATCAAGGAGTTATGTGTTTTTTTTTGTGAGATATTATTTTTTTAATTTTGATCTATGGTCAGTAAGATGGGGTTTCATATTTTCTGTTACGGAAATGGAAGAAATGCAGATAGGTTCAATTACAGAAGTAGCATTATAATATTAAAATCGAAGCAAAACAATTCAAAATACGGCGTCAAATACTTGACGCCGTAAATGGGAAGTGATATAATATAGAAACTATTTAATGCCATAAATGAGGGAATTCTATGAATGATTTAAGTAATTTTAAACTGTGGCTTACGGAGAATAAGAAATATTCTAGCAAGACGATAGGGAACATCGCCTCAAGATTTAATAGGGCAAATAAGATGCTGCCCTGGTTTAATGAGGCTGTTTATCAGTTCCAATTAGAACAAACCAACCAATATAAAATATTATCTGGGACAGTGAAGTCACAGATTAAAAAAGCAGTCAAATTGTATTCTGAGTTCGTTAACACTCCTAATGATCAAGTGCGTAGAAATGGAAATGCTGATATGAAAATACTATCATTATTTGCTAATATAGGTGTTGCTGAAGCTTATCTTAAAGAAATTGGATTTGATGTTGTTGTTGCCAATGAACTGATAGAAAGACGTGCTATTCTATATTCAAAAATATACCCAGAAACGCATATGATTTGTGGGGATATTACAGAAAAAACGGTATTTGATGAAATTATCAGCGAATCTTTGGAACGAGGAGTAGACATAATTATGGCGACCCCACCTTGCCAGGGTATGAGTACGGTTGGACAGATGCATGCAGACGATGTTAGAAATAGACTTGTTTGCCAAGTTATTGAGGCGGTTAAGGAGATCAATCCCAAGTATGTGATGATTGAAAATGTACCGAGTTTTTTTAGCACAGAAATTGTTGTAAAAGAAGAAAAAATCCTTATCCCTGAATTATTAACCAGAGAAGTTGGTGCAGACTATCACATTCACAAAGAGGTCATTGATACCAAAGACTATTCTGTGCCGCAAACCAGAGAGCGAGCTATCGTTTTAATGACAAGAAAAGATCAAAATGTGGATTGGGTTGTCCCAGATAAGGATGAAGTGATAATAACAATGCGCGATGCCATAGGCAATTTACCAAAGTTGGATCCGTTTATTACGGATGTCAATGAAAAAGAGCTTCTAGAGATAGTTCCTCACTACTATGAGCGTGCTAAGCAGGCAGAGGCAATTTCTAAGTGGCATATTCCACCACATCATATTAAGAGACAAGTTATTGCAATGCAACACACACCATCAGGTCAAACCGCATTTGATAATGATGTCTATTATCCAATTACAGTAGAAGGTAAAGCTGTAAAGGGCTTTAGAAATACATATAAAAGGCAAAACTGGGATTCTCCAGCATATACAGTAACTATGGATAATAGAAAAATATCATCACAGAACAATGTCCATCCAGGTTTAAAAGAATATGAGGATGAGAATGGTGATGATATATATTCTGATGCAAGGGCATTGACTTTATATGAACTTATGAAAATTATGAGCATTCCGGATAGTTGGCCAGTGCCAGATGATACTTCTGAAGCTTTTTTAAGAAGAATAATTGGGGAAGGTATACCACCGTTGTTTGTAAAGAAAGTCTTTGAGAACTTAAAACAGGAGAAATGAGTATGTCAAAATTAAGAGGCTTATCGTTATTTGCTAATGTTGGTATAGCGGAAGCATATATGAAAGATATAGGTGTGGATATTTTGTTGGCAAACGAAATAGATGAGGAAAGAGCGAGGTTTTATCAGACTGTTTACCCAGATACCCATATGGTTTGTGGAGATATAACTGATGATGTAATCAGAAACCAAATTGTAGATGAAGCTATAAAGCAGCGGATAGATTTTGTTATAGCAACACCGCCGTGCCAAGGTATGAGCGAGGCAGGTTTACGTTTGGAATTCGACCCAAGAAATCAGTTAGTTTCCTATGCAGTGGATGTGATTAAAAAAGTCAGGCCGAGATTTGCATTACTTGAAAATGTACCAAAACAGTTGACTACAAAAATTCTTTGTGGTGAAGAAATAGTTTTGATACCAGAATATATTAAGCGTGAACTTGGAATGGAATATACCTTTAATAAAGAAACATTAGTAATGGCGAAAGATTATGGAGTACCACAGTTACGAGAACGAAATATTTTCCTACTTGTGCGCAATGATTTGGATGTTGTTTGGGAATTTCCTGAAAAACAAAAAGAAATAACTCTGTATGAGGCGATAGGAAGCATTCCTTCACTTGATCCTAAACTTCGAGATGGGATGGATGTGACTATTGAGAAATTTCCAAACTATGAGAAAAGACGAGATGCTGCACTGGCTATTTCAAAGTGGCACTTTCCTCCGACACATTCTTGGAAACAAGTAGAATGGATGATGCATACACCTACAGGAAAATCGGCAATTTACAACGAGAAATATTATCCACAAAAAGCCGACGGTACACCAGTAAAGGCACACCATAATCATTATAGAAGATTAAAATGGGATATGCCTTGTAGGACAATAACACAAAATAACGGTGTTATCTCATCATTAGCCTGTGTTCATCCTGGGAGACCCTATATAGGACCTGATGGTGAAGAACTTTATTCAGATGCACGAGTTCTTACCATTTATGAATTGTTGATAGTAATGTCATTGCCATTGGATTGGCCAATTCCAGAGTGGGCATCAGAGACCTTTATTCGACGGGTGTTAGGCGAGGGAATACCTTCAAAACTGGTTATGGAAATAATGAATGTGCTTCTGAAACAGATATAGGAGAATAATTATGGGTAAGATAGTGATGCCAAAAAACAGTGCGTTATTGAATGAAATAGAGTCTGTTTTACAGATTTATTATGAAGCAGAAACTTGGATTACGAATGATGAGTATAAAACAAAGCTAAAAGCAATAATTGGAGATGACCAGTATTCTTCGTCCTATACAAAAAAAGCTCAGATTACTTCGTACTTTGGATTTACAATTTGGGAAGATATCCATAATACTCAATCTAGAAGAAGGATAACTGATTCTGGTAAACAGATGTATGAAGCAATAAAAACAAATGATACTGCTCAACTGCAAGCGGTTTTAATGAATGCTCTTGAAACTGTAAAATTCGGTAGAAACAATTATGGTTGCCCAGATAGCAATTCAGATGTTGAACCGCCGGCTTTGTATATAAGAGCAATATTGGATTTGGGATATTTGACTTATCGTGAATTTGCTTTTATGTTGTGGAAACTTGAAGATTTGGGAGCAAATTATACAGATACGTTGGTAGAGTTAAGAACATTAAGAAGCTCTGGCACGATTGAGTTAGGTGAAGAAGCTAATAAGTACGCTGATTGCAAGCCAATAATGATTCTTGCTAGATGGGGATTTCTGTCTGAAGATGAAAGTGATACGACGGGGGGAAAACATATTATAATTGCCCCAGAGGTGTTGGAAAAATATGAGGCAAGACTTCGCAATTTGAAAATATACAACATTGATATGGACTGTGATCAACCGATAGTTGATGACGAAGCAAATGATTTAAGCACTGATGAATATCTTAAAGCAGCACAGATAATTAAAGATCATATTTCGGAAAACGGTCTGGTTTTTAATGAGTCTGAAGAAGAGATAGCTTCTATTGTCAGTGAGTTTCGTGAGAAATTCGCACCAGATAAATTAGAAGCATTAAATGATGATGCCCTGTTGCATACCATGTTTTATACAAATGATGCTTCTAATGATAGCCTATGCTATTGGCTTGAATTTCATCCACAGGTGAAAGTGTACTTTGGTAGTATAGCAGGTGGATCTGCACTTAAGTTTGGTTTATATCAACACAAGGAAGATGGGATTTGGTACACCGGTAGTCCGGTAAAACAAGAAAGCTTATCAAATGAACAGGCTTTGGAATTGGGAAAACATATAAGAGATTGTCTTGTACGTGGAGCCCACATTATTGGTGAAGCACAGTTGGAATCGCCAGAGGATTACGAAATATTAGATGAGTTGCTTAATAAAGAAATTGGTAAATATGCAGGGTATGCTTGGTTTCAGAAATATTTTCAAATGATTTATCCGGATAAGATTACTATATTTTATTCTTCAGACTGGCAAAATCATGTTTTATATTCCTTGGGTATTAGACCTTGTGAAAAGTCCTATGTGAAAAATGGACAGATTAATATAGTAAAGAAACACACAGGACTCAATAATGTTTTCTTTGGTGATGCATTTTATGATAAATTTGGTGGAGTAAAACATTTCCTCCGTCTCGGAAGTAGTGATGAAGATGGAAAATATGCTGCTGATTGGAAAAAGAAAAAAATTGTTGCTATAGGTTGGCCGCAAATAGGCTCACTTGAAGAATTTAGGCAAGGAAACAATTTGAATAAAAAGGCAGTATTTGAATCCTTGTTAGATAAATATTATAAAGACGATAATCGAATTGCATCTCGCAAAGCAGGTGAAATATTGAGCTTTTACAATGCCAATGCGGATTCGATATTCACGGTTATGGATGGCGAAAAACTGATTAGCTTTGTTGATGAGCCTGGAGAGTATTATTTTGACGAGAAGGAAAATATGGCACATTGCAGACCTGGCACATGGCATCTTTGTTTCTCACCAGATGAGGAACTTCCAAATAAAGCCGAAGGACATCTGACAACATGTATTGAGATGTCTGATCCAGACAATTTACTATATCTTTATAAGAAATATTATTTCGATTCGGATGAATTGGAGGTCAATACAATGAATGATGAAAAACCATATGTACCCGTGAATTACGATACGGGCCTGAAAACCGATTTCCCTTTAAACAGAATAGTGTTTGGTGCCCCTGGAACAGGAAAAAGCTTCGAATTGGAAGTTGACAGGAAAAAACTCCTTAATGATGAAACTACCGGAGATTACGAACGCGTCACTTTCCATCCTGATTACACATATGCTCAGTTTGTTGGAACCTATAAACCGGTTATGTATGAAGCAGATAAAATAGGATATGATTTTGTACCAGGGCCATTTATGAGAATTTATGTGGAGGCATTGAAAAACAGCAGGGAAGATGATCCACAGCCATACATACTATTGATTGAAGAGATTAATCGTGCAAAAGTAGCTGCTGTATTCGGTGACATATTTCAGTTACTTGACAGAACAGATAATGGCATCAGTATGTATGAGATCCAGGCGAGTGAAGATATTAGAAAATTCCTGGCAAAAGAACTAGGTGGGCATCCGGATAATTACAAGAAAATAATGTTACCAAATAATATGTTTATATGGGCAACTATGAATAGTGCAGACCAGGGGGTTTTCCCTATGGACACGGCTTTCAAGAGAAGATGGGACTTCGAATACCTTGGAATCGATGCCAATGATGAAAAAGTTGTAGGAACAGTAGATCTCATTGAAGGAAATAGTGATAGCAACATAAGCTGGAACCGATTCAGAAAAGCCATCAATGAGAAGCTTGCCAGGGAATATAAGGTAAACGAAGATAAGCTGTTAGGGCCATATTTCCTTTCAAACAGTGTCATAGCAACAAATAGCGAAACTGATAATGCAATCAAGGATCCGGAGAAATTCCGCAGCACATTTAAAAGTAAGGTCCTGATGTATCTTTATGAAGATGCCGGAAAGCAGCACAAGCATAAACTGTTTGCAGGTTGTGACAGTACAAAGTATTCTGCAGTATGCGATGCATTTGACGAAATGGGTATGAATATATTTGGAGAAAGTTTCAAGGAAGACTATTATGATCATCAGGAAGGATAGCCTATGAAAATCATTTCTCACTTTCTGAGAGAGCAAAAACGATATACAAAGAACGAACTTGCCTCCATGTTTGAGTTTGATGAAATCGGTGTTGAAGGCTTTATCAAGACATTAAAAGCCTATAACATACTCAAGGCAGTTAAATATAGTGCTGAGCAGCGTGAAATGACAGACCTGATTGATGAAGATGTAGAAGTGGCAGACGAAACAGCAGGTAATGATCAGCATTACTATGTATTTGTTTATGTAGGCGTTATTACAGTCGGACGTCGGATTTTGAAAATTTATCCAAAGTATCTTCTATCTGCAAATGAACCATTAACTGAAATGAAGCAGGTACTTAAGGTTTTGGAAAAATACAGTAATTCGGAAGAACAAATTGTTAATCTGTATAACGGGGACGGAGAGAATCGTAGTTTTAATCTTTTGGCAGTGATATTGTTCTTGCTGAATGATTACTACGAATACGGTATTTACAATAAAAGTGAAGACATAGTAGAGGTAAATGGCGAGGGAGAAATCCTGTGGAATAAAACCATTGATGAAAATTTTCCAATTATCAGTGAAAACCGACCATACTATATGGAACTGTATACTCATAAATCTGTAGATGATGAAACGGATTTTTTCAAACGATTGCATGAAGCAGTTCTTACAGAGTGTTCCAGGCAACTTGATGAATCTCAGCTTAGTGCATTGTTTGAAATGGTAACAATACACCTTACAGATGAAGTAATAGATGATTTTGGCGACAGGGATTATATTTTAGGGAAAATTTTATCGGAGTTGAGCGTTCAGTTCAATACGCGACGTCAGATTTTACTTAAGACAATATACACATACATTTCCCAGGATAAAAAAATGCTTGAGGAAAACGAAGGAATCAGTATGTACGGAACAACAGCATTTAATATGGTCTGGGAAAAAACATGTGCGGAAGCATTCAATAACAGACTACAGTCGCGCTTAAAGGACCTTTCTTTGCCTAAGGTACTTGATGACTCATTTAATCCAAAGGACAGACTCATAGATATTATTGAAAAACCCAATTGGGTCGGAGATGGTTACAGCCATAAGGCAAGTGATACGCTTATTCCAGATCTAATCACAATAATTAAAAATGAAGAAGATTATCAATTTATAATATTTGATGCAAAATATTACAATTTACACATGGAAAAAGAAAAGACTTTGAGAGGTTACCCTGGAATAGAATCAGTAACAAAACAATATCTGTATCAACTGGCATATAAGGATTTTGTTGAAAAGCAGAAAATTGATACTATAAAAAACTGCTTCCTTTTACCAGATGAGGGTAGTGAATTTGTTAACAAAGGGCATGTGTCGATGGAGATGTTAAACTCGCTCGGACTGGAAGATATTCAAATTTGTCTTTTGCCGTCAAACATAATATTCTCATGTTATATCAATAACAAAAAAGTGGATATTAAGGAACTGGGATTATAGAGAAAAGGTAGTGATCAGGAAATGTCATCAAGTAGATCATTCAGGGAATATGTTGAAAAGCGTTTTGATAATGAATTATTCAACGAAATCAATACATACTTAATACATAATAGAAATAATCTCCATGTTAATCTATACAATGTTGAATACGTGGATTATGTTGAATTGCAGGAAGTCACTGTAAAACAGGTGTATGTTAACGATTTACCTGGTGCAGATATTGCATTTGATATTCTTGCAGAAGCTGATTTTACAGTATGTCAGTATAGCAACAGGTACGGTGAAAAGGAGGAAGATGCTACTAAGTGGTTCAAATTTTCATGCAAGGGGAATCTGGAAAATAATCTCGACGATTGCATTGTAAAAAATCCTGAGGAGTATCTGTCTAAGCCGCAGCCATCAAAGCCGTTGGATGATTCACTTGTACCTTATATACATAAAGAAGAGTATGATACTGTGGCAGCAGAATTTTTGAAGGCCGCCAATTGTGAGAGGTGCATAACTTCTGCGGTGCCTGTTGATGCCATGAAAATAGCCTCTGCGCTTGGCTTGAATGTAAAATCAGTTAATCTTTCTAGGGATCGTTCGATTTTTGGACGAATTTATTTCTGTGATGACGAAGTCGAAATATATAATGATTCTGATGAACCAGAAACCATAACAGTAAAAGGCAAAACAATCTTAGTCGATCCTCTTGCAAATTATCTGAAGACATTAGGGCAGCTAGATAATACCATCATTCATGAGTGCTTTCACTGGTACAAACATAAAAAGGTGTATGAACTTGAAAGGCTTTACAATAAAGATGCTACATCAATTGGATGTTTAGTTGTCGGTGGTGTTCAAGGAGACACCCGGAAGGCAACAGAGTGGATGGAACGACAGGCGAATGCCATAACACCTAGAATTCAAATGCCAATAGCCGGATTCAAACGGCATGTATCCGATTTGATTGCAAAATATAAGGCAATGGGAATGGATTATCTCGATTCAATGGATCCTATAATCAGAGAAATCAGTACGGATTACAATGTTTCGCTTACTGCCGCAAAAATACGTATGATTGATGCGGGCTTTCATGATGCTGCAGGAACATTAAATTACATTGATGAAAGATATGTTGCTCCACATTCCTGGAAAAAAGGGGCTATCGAGAGAAACCAGACCTTTTCAATCGGTGAAATTGATGCAACCCTTCAGTCATTTTTCAACCTTGGGCTAAGGGAGAAAGTCGAAAGCGGTAAGTATGAGTACATAGATGCACATTTCATATTAAGAAGTCCTTTATATATCGCAGTAGATGAAAAAGGAAATCATGTGCTGACTGATTATGCTCGTTACAACATGGATGAGTGCGCATTAGTATTTGATCTTTCATTAAAAAATGGAAATGCATATGGCGAAAGTTATCATACAGAATGTTTCTTGAATAAAGATGAGCACTCGCCATTTGAATTTAGTTATGAATTTCATGGAGAATTGCCCAATTCTGCTCATGATGATCCTACAGGTGCAGTAGGCGATTATATTATGAAGGCAAGTCAGATTGCTGATGACTTTACAAAAGACTTCTCTAAATGCATGCAATCATGTAGAAAATTTATGGATCTGACCTATGCTGAAATAGCCAGAAGAGTTGATAATGTGACACAAACGCAGATAGAACGTATATTCAGAGGTGAGTCGCAAGGCACATTTGAATCTATCGTTGCTATCATTTTTGCTATGGAGTTGCCATCTGTATTGAATATAGCTTTAATGGAGAGATCACCGCATCCTTTCATTTCATCAAAGCCTGATCATTTAGCGGTTAGAACTGCGATGTATATTCTCGCAAGTAGAAATATTGAAGATGTACGAGAGTATCTGAGAAAACGCAAAGTATATATATAAAAAAAGAACATCTGGATGTGGGTATAAAATGCGCATGAAATGGCCGTATTTGACTTAGCAAGTCGAATACGGCCTTATTTTTTTGCCATAAAACATACATTTTGCGGGGAGTGCACAGGAAATGTAAAGAATGCAATAATTAAATCAGCACAAAGGAGTGCACATTTTCACAGTAGCTGACTGGCCAGGGTGTATCCCGGTACTGTGAAAAACAACTTAATAAAGCTCAACGGCTACCGGATAGTCGTGGCGGATCGAAATGAAAAATCGATACAGTCACGGTAAGGGTAGCCTTCTTTGCGTATGCAGATCTTCGTTTTGACCGCCAGAGCGGAAGCAAACGGAGGTCAAACAATGGCAAAAGTATTTAATTATTATGGTAAGGACATCGAGGTATCTGAGGAAGTATATGAATTTCTCATACGAGATGCATGGCGAGAAAAAAAGCGCAAGGCAAGGCTTAGTCGTTGCATCGGTGACGGCGGTAATCGTTGCACTAAGAGATGCAGCGAATGTCTTCGTACAAGGGATGGCATGGCATTCTCTCTCGAACAGACGATGGATGAATGCCAGGAAATTGCAGCTCCGGATTCGGTAGAACATGAAGTCATCGAAAATGAAATCCATGCAGAGGTCTTCGCATCCTACCAGGAACTCGACGCTACGGACCGTGCCATCCTTGCACTTAGGCATGATGGTTTGAAAGACAAAGCTATCGCAGAAGTTCTTGGGATGAAACAAACGACTGTTTCTTATCGCAAACGTAAGGCAATAGCAATCCTTCTCGAGCGCCACGGTGAGGACATCTAAAACTAAAATACCACTGCAGTGTCAAAAGCTGCAGTGGTATTTTGCTGAAATTCTCTGAAGCTGTCCTATGAACAGTGAGAAAGGGAGCAGAAATAAAAATCACAAACATTTTGCTCAACTCTCAGATAACTGTCCTTTGAACAGTGGAAAGGAGGAAAGCCTTATGGATGGGGAAAAACAGGAATACAGCAAAGCTGATCTGGCAGCCATACTCATGGGGATCAGCAGATCCACAGAACGCCTGGCACTCAGCCTTGCTGAAGAGTCAAAAATCGAAAAAATGAAAGGAGAACGCAAACATGAGTCAGTCCAAAGAATTATCGTCTGTCGTATCTGACATACGCGCCGCGGGAGAGTCGATCATAAAGTCGGCTGATGCCTTGGAAAAAATGTTTTCCAGGAGTAAGGAAACATCTGATACAGTTTTGAAACTTACAGATGTAAGAAAAGTGCTTGCAGAGAAGGCAAGGGTAAGTAAAGCGAACACCGATGCGGTCAGGGAACTTCTCAAAAAACACGGAGCAGATAAGCTGTCAGAAATAGATCCGCAGGAGTATAAGAGTCTTCTTGCGGATGCGGAGGTGCTACCCGATGCCTGATAAACATGCGATCCTGTCAGCATCATCAAGCGGCAGATGGACGGTATGCACTCCTTCTGCAGTACTCAATCATGCAACAGGCGACAAGCCTTCAGAGTATGCCATGCAGGGGACATGCGCTCACAGCCTGGCAGAATACAAGGCGAAAAAGCTTCTCGGCATAGAGGTCATCGACCCGTCCGGAGAACTGGAATATTACGACCAGGAGATGGATGAAGCAACAGACGGGTATGCAGAGTTCATAGATGAGATACTGAAGAAAGCCAAAAGTGAATGCGAAGATCCTGCAGCTGATGTAGAACTGCAGCTTGATCTTTCAAGGTGGATCCCGGGCGGTTTCGGGACGGCGGATTCCGTCATTGCAGCAGATCACACGCTTTGGATAACAGATCTGAAGTATGGAACCGGCATAGCAGTTTCAGCTGAGAGAAACACGCAGCTCATGTGTTACGGTCTCGGAGCGCTTGATGTCTATGAAGGAATCTATGATATCGAAACAGTGACGCTGAACATTTATCAGCCAAGAAGGGACAACGTCAGTACATGGGAGATATCAAAAGATGAACTGCTCTCATGGGGACAGGATGTATTGATTCCGGCTGCGAAGCTGGCATCAGCAGGAGAAGGCGAATTTGTCGCTGGAGACCACTGCAGATTCTGCCGGGTAAGGGCAACGTGCCGTAAACGCGCGGAGTTGAACCTTGAGATGGCCAGGTATGAGTTCAGAGATCCCTCAATGCTTGAGGACGATGAGATAGAAGACATCCTTACGAGATCTGATGAACTCACATCATGGGCATCCGACATCAAAGACTACGCGTTCCGGAAAGCAATGGAAGGCAAGGTGTGGACACATCACAAACTCGTAGCAGGACGTTCAGTCAGGAAGTTCTCTGATGATACGCTTGCGGCGCAGGTAGTCGTCAATGCGGGGTTCGATCCCTATGAGAAGAAACTGCTGGGCATCACTGCAATGACCAGAATGCTCGGAAAAACAAAGTTCGAGGAGATACTCGGCGGTCTTGTGACGAAGCCGCCCGGCAAACCAACGCTCGTGCCGGAGAGCGATAAAAGACCGGCAATAGAAGTAAGCACACCGCAGGAAGATTTTCAGGAGGGAAAATAAAATGTCAAATTTGAAGAATCCAACAAAGGTAATCACAGGAACAGGGACCAGATGGAGTTATTGTAACGCATGGGAGCCTAAAGCAATCAACGGAGGGACTCCTAAGTACAGTGTCAGTCTGATCATACCAAAGAGTGATGAAAAGACTGTCGCAAAGGTAAAGGCTGCGATTCAGGCGGCATATGAGGAAGGCAGCGGGAAACTGAAAGGAAACGGCAGAAGCGTTCCTGCGCTTGATGCCATCAAGACACCGCTTCGTGACGGTGACCTTGAAAGACCAGATGATGCCGCGTATGCGAATGCATATTTTGTCAACGCAAATTCCACAACAGCCCCCGGCATCGTAGATGCCGACAGACAGGAAATCATTGATCATTCGGAAGTGTATTCCGGGGTATACGGCAGAGCATCGATCAGCTTTTACGCTTTCAACTCTTCCGGCAACAGGGGCATAGCTTGTGGCCTCAATAATCTCCAGAAGATAAAAGACGGCGAGCCTCTCGGCAGCAGAATAAGCGCTGAGGATGATTTCGCGGATGAAGATGAAGGTTTCCTTGATTAGTCAAACATTGTCAATGTATACGGGGCGGCTTAATGCCGCTCCGGGAAAGAAGAGGTAAAAAATGTTCAATATTGTAATGAATGTCCTGTGCATGATACTTGTTTTCCTATTTATTTTCATAGGACTGTTCTTCGCATATGTATGCATAAGAAATGATGTCCGTGATGAAAGAGAAAAGCGTGAGAAAAAGGCCGTGGAAACGGAACGTGAGATACGCCGTGTCATCAGGGATGAGCAATGGGAAGAGTATATGAAAAAAGAAAAACTCAAGCTGACCGGGTTGAACGGGAAATAGAAATGGAAATGCTGCGGCAGGGATCATCCTCTGCCGCTCATTTGTTATGGAGGTAAAAATGATACATGAACTCAGTATAGACATTGAAACATAAGGAAAGATGCTCTATGGATACGGTCAAGAACGAGGCTTTGGAACTTGCCTTCACACTGATGATGAACAAGCTGATCTATGCAAGCGAGGAAATGCTGAAACCGTTCTTTATCGAACTTACGGAAAAGAACAGGACAATAGACTGTATGGACGTGGAAAAAGTGGATGAAAAGCTTGAAAAGAACAGGGAGAGCATGAGAAAACTCCTGGAGGTCATGACCAAGGGATGTCTTGATGCTGCGGTGTACAGCCGTGAGAACCTTGCTCTTGCGAGGGAAGCCGATGAACTTGCAAAAGCGAAAGAACGGCTGGCAAGTTCAAAAGGCGAGATATTTTCCTTTGAAATGGAGATAAAGGCGCTGTATGACTTTGCCAGGCATTCGGATTATCTGAAAGAGTTTGACGGTGACCTGTTCACAAGATTCGTTGACAGGATAATCGTCTACTCCAAACATGAAATAGCTTTCAAGCTGAAGTGCGGTCTGACGCTTGCGGAAGGGGTGTGATGAAAATGACGCATATTCCATACGGTTACATAATAAAGAATGGTGTAGCAGAGATCGATCCGGAAAAGGGAGAACAGATAAAAAAGCTGTTTGCAGAATATCTCGGAGGCAAATCGATAGCGAAGGCAGGAAAGTCAGCCGGTATACCAAAAAAGCATCCGTCACTCAATAATTATCTGAGCAATAAGCATTATATCGGGGACGCTTTTTTCCCGGCAATTATCGATGAAGAAACATTCGAAAAAGCGCAGATGAGGAAGAAATATCGTGCTTTAGTGATGGGACGTACAGGAGAACGCCCGGAACGCATAAAGAAAAGGGCAGCTGTTGAATTTGACATGAAAAAAGCTAACAGGCATTATGATGATCCGTTCGAACAGGCGGAATATACATACAGCCGGATAAGGAGCAAGGATGAGCGGTAAAATAACAGTGATACCGGCAAGAAGCCGGGAGAGCAGCAAGGCGAAGATACGGGAGTCAGCCAAAATGAAGGTGGCGGCATACTGCAGGGTATCCACAGACAGTGATGAACAGGCAACAAGCTATGAAGCGCAGGTAGAACATTATTCGGAGTATATCCAAAGCAATCCGCAGTGGGAGTGCGCAGGGATATTCGCGGATGACGGCATATCCGGCACCAATACGAAAAACAGGACAGAGTTCAACCGCATGATAGAAGAATGCATGGCAGGCAAGATCGATATGATCGTCACTAAGTCGATCAGCCGGTTCGCAAGGAATACGCTCGACTGTCTCAAATACATAAGGCAGCTCAAGGATCTCGGCATCCCAGTGTATTTTGAGAAGGAATCTATAAACACGATGGATGCCAAGGGAGAGGTGCTGCTTACCATAATGGCATCACTTGCACATCAGGAAAGCCAGTCGCTTTCACAGAATGTCAAACTGGGATGTCAGTACCGCTATCAGCAGGGAAAAGTGCAGGTGAACCATACACGCTTTCTTGGTTACACCAAAGATGCTGACGGCAATCTCATAATAGAGCCTTCTGAAGCTGAAACGGTCAAGCGCATATACAGAGAGTACCTTGAAGGCGCAAGTCTGCTCGATATAGCAAAAAGCCTGGAGCATGACGGCATACTGACAGGTGCTGGCATGAAAAGATGGAGACCGGAGTCTGTAAAGACTATCCTCAGGAACGAAAAATATATCGGGGATGCGCTTCTGCAAAAGACATATACCGTCGATTTTCTCACAAAGAAAAGAGTGAAGAATGACGGCATAGTTCCTCAGTATTATGTGGAGGGCTGCCATGAAGCCATCATACCGAAAGACATCTATATGCGTGTGCAGGAGGAAATGTTCAGAAGGTCGCATATGAAGATAAAAGGACACCGCCGCATATACAGCAGCAGGTATGCACTTTCCGGTGTGGTCATCTGCGGAGTGTGCGGTGATATATACCGGCGCGTAGTATGGACCAGCCACGGCAAACGATCGGTAGTGTGGAGATGTGTGAACCGGGTGAACGGGGGAAAGAAAAACTGCTGTTCCAGGACCATAAGAGAGGACGAACTTAAAGGCGCAGTAGTCAAGGCCATGAAAGAAGTCTTCGGTAAGAAAGAATTATACCTTGATACGATAAAGGACAGTGCGCGTGAGGTGCTTTCACGAAATCATTCGAAAGCACTGGGGAAGGTGGAAACCGCGCTTGCCGCTAAGCAGGAAGAACTTCTGGGACTAATAAAATCAGCCGGTGACTGCGATGCTATTGCCGATGAGATAGATAAGCTCCGCAACGAGAAGGAAGAAATACTGCTGAAGGAGGCTTCAGACAAGGGGATGGCTCAGCGCCTGAACCAGATGACAGATTTCATAGACAGCTACCAGGGCGAGATCGTGTACGATGAACAGATCGTAAGAAAATTCATAGATAAGATTACAGTTTATGAATGGTACCTGACCGTCATGTTCAAGTCAGGAATATGCATAGATATATTTGGGGATACCCTGCAGTGAAGGCTGCAGGGCTTCTTTTTATACTCTTATTGACTGATTAAAAGAATAGGCGGAATAATAGGAGGTGCGCATGCCATAAGGCAAATCGAAATCTGTCTTACAGCATCCCGCAAATCATATAAAAAAGGAGGTGGAAAAGATGATGATATCAATGGAAAGGAGAGTGGCGACTTGGCATATGGGATACGGATGAAAATGTGCAGCGGCAAGCCGTGTAAGTCATGGCAAGGAAATTAGACGCTAAAAAGATCGAGGAAGCCCGCAGGAAACTGACGAGGGAAAACAAGAACGAAGCGGAGAAGAGCAGGATCCGCGAAACCATAGCCAAGAATCGCCGCGGTGAACGCAAAGGCAGAGTCATAATGCCGGAGCATAAGCCATACGCATTCATGGATGCACCAAAGGTAAGGGTGGCGGCATACTGCAGAGTCAGCACTGCCGAAGAAGCCCAGGCGGGCAGTTTTGAGATGCAGGTGCAGCATTTCAAGTCAGTGATTGAAGGAAATCCCCAATATGAACTGGTCAAGATATATACGGACGAGGGGATCTCTGGAACTTCTGTTGAAAAACGCAAAGGATTCCAGGAAATGCTGGGGGATGCGAAGGATGGAAAGATGGATCTGATACTCACAAAGAGTATCAGCCGTTTCGGTAGAAATATCGTTGATATACTTACAGTCCTTCGTGAACTCGGTGATCTCAAAGAACCCGTTGCTGTAAATTTTGAATCTGAAGGGATAAATACGAGCGATGCCAACAACAAGCTCATCATATCCATTCTTTCTGCACTCGCAGAACTTGAAAGCCAGCAGAAAAGCATAGCGATAAAAGAGGGTATCCGTTACAGAATGCAGGAAGGCCTTTACAAATTTTCAGTTGGAAATACGATAGGATACTACCGTGATTATGCCGGGAGAGTGAAGATTGAGCCTGCTGAAGCTGAAATAGTACATTATATCTATGACAGTTTCCTTGACGGTGCATCACCGAAATCTATCGCTGAATCACTGACTGAACAGGGGATACATTCACCAAAAGGAAAGGAATGCTGGGGCGCAGCTACCATACGCAATATCTTATCGAATGAGAAATATTGCGGTGATGTGCTGTATCAGAAAACTTTCACTAAGGATTATCTAAGTCACAAGGCAGTAAAGAACAAAGACATACTGCCTCAGTGGCACTGGGAGAATGACCATCCCGCTATAATCGAACGACTGAAATGGGAATCCGCCCAGAAACTGCTCATACAGAAGAAATGGCGCAGTGCCGGAAGACCTGCCGTAATGGAAAAGAAATTCACTGTTACCAGGGTAAAATCAGGAGTCCTGCGCGGGTTTCTGCTCATGGACCTGTCCTGGAACGGTGATGAACGAAGTAAATTTTTAGAACTGATGGAAAGTGCCGATGATGACACTGACGGCACGGGAAGGAATTAAAATGGCTATTAATTTTGCTAATGTAAATCTGGAAGTTATCGATATCAACACGAATGCGTCTCCTGACATCTTCGTCAACAAGAATGGGGTGACATTCACCAAACGTGTGCTCGAGGATCTTAATTATCCTCAGAACGTTCAATACTGCATAGATCCTGAAAATCATGTATTTGCAATCAAGCCGTGCAAAGGCAATGAAGTCAAGGCTACATCTTTTTCAAAACCAAGAGGTGAGCAGAACAGTACGGTAAGCTGTAACAATAAGAACATGCATGCAGTCCTTACCAGGATGATACCGGACTACGATGAGGAGAAAAGATACAAGATCACAGGATTCTTCGATACCGAGAATAAGATCATGTACTATGACATGAGTGAGGCGGAGGAGAGTCTGTTCCGCGCTGCAAAGTAACATAATGACAGATTGATAATTTAGCTGACGCCCTGCACACCGCAGGGCGTTTTGCTTTGAAAAGGACGCTCTGACCCGTTTTGATAAGTTCATGGTAATTATTTATATGGTATAATAATAACAAATATTAGTAATACGTGGAGGAAGAGTATGCTTTTTAATGATACAGATGAGAAAATGCATGGATTATTATGCAGGAACACATATAGTCTAAGAGAACTATTGAATGTTGATGTTCTAAAGAAGGACTACGAGCAGGCAAATTTAAGAGAGTATTATGTGGCTTCAATAATAGATGAAAACATAAAATTCCTATTGTCTGTAATTAGGTGGAATGACGATTTTAAAGATGGATTTGATAAAGACAAGGAGAATACGGTTATTGGTAATTTAATTATACAAGGGTTAAGTGACGAAATAAACATGTATCACAGGAAATTACTTGAATCATTGATTAATGTTATACTATGGTCAAGAATTCAAGATGATAATTATTTAAAATACTACTATTTAATAAAGGAACGTAATAAAGCGAAAAATAACCTTTCAGATTTGAGAGAATTTTATGGGATATCACCGCAAGGTGCAATAACTGATTTACAGAATTTAGAACATGAAATTGTAAGTATGTACCCAAAGATTGATGAGAGTAAGTGTTTCTTTTTAGACTTGTCAAGGCGGGGAAATCAGATGGCAGATATAACAGTACGTTCTAGCGAAAGTTCATTAAAAACCAGACTAAAATCTGCACTAAAAACCACTGATGACATAGGGAAGGTATTAATTGGATTTACGTATGATAGCTATGCTAGTGCAAGTAAGAAAATTCATTTCTCAGCCCAACTAGATACACAACATTCGGAAATAATAATGGATACTATTCGCTTTATTTTTGTAATAGTTAGTAAACTTACCGTAATATGTGCACAGTGGTTGGACATAGGCGATTTAGAAGAATTTAAAAGAACTGAACAAATTCTGGCTAAATTTTCATCATATCAGGCTTGGTATACTCCTTTGCTAGAAGATATTTATGATCTGGATGATTATGTTTATACACCAGATGGAAAGCTAGGACGAATTATTGATAAGGGTATTAGTCAATATGATTATAGAACATATAAAATCCATTTTTTAGATAACAATGGTATGGCTTCAGCAGAAGATTATTTTCCGGCTCAGGCATTCAAACGAATAAAACCCAAACAAGATTTATATAACAGTATTTTTAAAGCACAACCTGATTTTAAAAAAATGTATGATTTATCGCCGGATGAAAAAAAGCTAAAATCTTGCTTAGATGAAGCTATAACAAAACTTTGGAATTTAGAATTAAAAAATAGGTTGACACATAAATAATGCTGGGAATTTTTATAAAGTAACATATTGATGTACGATTTGAAATAACTTACATCAGAGTCATGGATGGTATGTTCCAGTAATGCTAGAACAATTCAATGTTTCATGTTCGGGACAGCATTTTGTACACCTGCAAATATAGGCATTCATACGGTCATTCCGTGCCACGTCGAAAGCGTGAGCCTTATTGAGAAGACGAGCTTGTAGCGAAGTATGAACTTAGAGACACAGCTTGCCGGAGCGGTCGGATCACTTCGTGATCCGGGAACCGCGAGACGGCTGACGATAGCATTGATGTCAAAGGCAGGCTGCGGATCAGTTGTTTTTTGCCGCTTAGTGAGCGGATTAGATATTAAGACATTGGAGGTTGATATATGAAAATATGCATGGCTCAGATGAGTATGACAGATAATATGGATGAGAATCTGAAAAAGTCTCTGCACTTTTGTCGGGAGGCATCGGGCAGTGATCTTCTCATCTTTCCGGAAATTCAGCTGACACCGTTCTTTCCGCAGTATCCAGGGAAAAATGTTGACAGGTATGTCACAAATGTCGAAGACAGAAATGTTACGGCTTTATGTGAACAGGCAAAGCATAGCCGCATGTTTCTTTCGCCGAATATGTTTATTGAGGAGGATGGAAAGAGGTCTGATTGTTCTCTATGGATCACTCCTGACGGACAGATAGAAGGCTCTGCCTCTATGGTGCACATTTATCAGGGAGAAAAGTTCTGTGAGAAGGATTACTATTCTCCGTCAGAGGATGGCTTCAAGGTCTTTGATACACCTTTCGGAAAGGTTGGAATTGTCATTTGTTTTGACAGGCATATACCGGAGAGTATTCGTACCTGTTCCCTGATGGGTGCTGATCTTGTCATTATTCCAACCGCAAATACGAAGAAGGAACCGCTGGAAATGTTTGAGTGGGAGATACGCGTGCAGGCAATGCAGAATTCCGTATTTATCGCCATGTGCAACCGTGTCGGAAAAGAAGATGAAATGGAATTCGCCGGGGAGTCGCTTGTTGCAGATCCCTGTGGTAATCTTGTGATAAAGGCAGGAGACAGGGAACAGCTTGTGGCGGCGGACATTGATCTTTCCGCAGCAAGGAAGAAAAAAGAAGAAATTCCGTGGCTTACACTCAGGAGAAAAGAATTGTATTTGTAGGCATATTTTGGGGGAGTATATCCTGTTAAACAGATAGGTCTAATAAATGACAAACTATCAACGGGGGAAAATGATATGGAAATCAAAAGAATCGATGCAGAATTCTCTGTGTGCAAGGTTGAAGAGTATTCTTTATCTGATCTTGATCATGAGTACTGTTTCACAGGAAAAACAGACGATGAAAAATCCCTTGTCTGTCTTACAGCGCATGTTCCGCAAAATACGACAGAACGTGATGACGGATGGAAAGCATTCCGCATTCAGGGCGTGCTGGATTTCTCTCTGATAGGGATACTGGCAAAGATATCAGGGATACTGGCAGATAAGGAAATCGGGATATTTGCAGTATCTACTTATAATACAGATTACATTCTGGTGAAGGCATGTAATTATGAGAATGCGCTGACGGCATTGTCAAATGCCGGTTACAGTATAGTATGACAGATAAAACACGGCGGCAGCATTATTATTAAGACTTCTTCCTTTGTTCCCTAAGGAGTGTCAGTAAATCAGATACCCTATAATGATACGCTATTATTGAAAATGATAGTCAGGTTACCGGTCGGGTAAAATGGACAGAAGGCAAAGGCGGCGAAAACGCAGAAAGCGCTGCTCATACAGTGAGATGAATGCTGGAGCTATGAAAAATATGCCGGAGATTATTTTGTACTTTCGGGATGCGGCCCGACGTGTATGTCAATGGTATATATTTACCTCACACATGATACAGTTAAATCACCGGCATTCATGGCGCGTTTTGCAGAAGAAAACGGGTATTCTGCTGACAGCGATGGAACAAAGTGGTCTTTTATCTCAGAAGGCGGAGAGAGACTTGGTCTTGATGTTACTGAAATCACGCTTGACAAACAGCGAATTGATAATAATCTGAATGTGGGCAATCCTGTTATATGTCGTGATAAGGCTTTCAGACTTGAATCATTAATAAATGAGTTTTTGATATTACCCGTTATAATCTTCAGGAAATAGAATTGTCAAAGAAAGAAGTCAACTTATCATATCTTCTGAATCAGCTCACGGAAGAATTTTATCCTATATTGAATCAAAAACAATTAACGGTACAATTGAATTATTCCGCTGATGTCATGATTTCGGCGGATCCGGAAAAACTGGCGCGGATATTTGATAAATTTTATCGTTTGGCTGATTCACGTTCGTCTTACAGCGGGGGCGCAGGACTGGGTCTGACGATTGCCGGAAAGATTGTAACATTGTACAGCGGGGAAATATCTGCCAGAAGTGAAAATGGCCTGACGACTATTTCCGTAATACTTCCGTCAGGTGCAGGACAGAGGTAAAAGATAACTGAAGGTAAACAGAAAGGGAGAATGAAATGATAATTAATCAGAAAGAAGCAGAAAGCGAAGCTTTGAGAAACACGGCAGTACAAATGATGGCGGCCATAAGAACGGCACCGAAGGGATGCGGCATGGACAATGTCACGGCAGTCATTGTCAGCGGAGAAGATAAGCAGAAACTCGCGGACAGTATGATGGAAATACATGAAGAAACAGGTCTGGATTTCATGAAGCGTGATGCAGAAAATGCGGCGCGATGTGATCTGATGATCGTGGTCGGAGTGAAGGATATCCCTATGGGGATGCCTGACTGCGGACTTTGCGGTGCGCAGGACTGTGCGGAAAACAGAAAAAGATCTTCACGCTGCGTATTTAATATTACAGATCTCGGTATCGCGCTGGGTTCAGCGGTCTCGGTCGCTGCCGACAGCAGGATAGACAGCCGTATATTTTATTCTGCAGGGCAGGGGGCGCTGCGTATGGGTATTTTCGGCGATGATGTGAAAGCCGCCTACGGAATAGGGCTTTCAATTTCAACTAAAAACATCTTTTTTGACAGAGAACCGCACAAAATAATGAAATAAAAATTTGAAGCAAATTCTGCTTTCCTTTTAGCGCAGATATGGTATAATGTCCATTGTTAGTGCGTGATCCGTTAGCTCAGCTGGGAGAGCGTCTGGGTGACAACCAGAAGGCCGATAGTTCAAGTCTATTACGGATCACCAAAAGATCCCCGTAATCGCATCGATTACGGGGATTTGATATTATGAGGAATTGACATGGATACCTTTGATTTTGAAAATAAAGTCTGCTGGTCAGAGCAGTTCGGTCAGTCTGAAAGTCCGCTTCCGGCAGTGATCTTATACGCGGGAGATGAGGTGCTCGAACAGATGGAACGCATTGAAGCATACATTATGCCGCTCGCTGCCGGACACAAATGCAGGCCATTTCTTCTGGCAGGCTTCGGCCCGGTGAACTGGGACAGCGATTATTCTCCCTGGACAGCTGATCTCGGCGGGCGCCATTTTGCGGGCAAAGGAAATGAAACCGCATCTTTCACTATGGAAAAATTCATCCCTGAGATCAGCCGCAGATATAGTATCAGCGCAGAAATATATATTTGCGGATATTCGCTCGGCGGTCTGGCCGCATTATATGCACATTGCCTGTTTGGGTTCAGCGGATGTGCCAGCTGTTCCGGATCATTATGGTACCCCGGCTGGTTTGAATTTCTAGAGGCGCATATACCGAACGGACGTATATATCTCAGTCTGGGCGGTAAAGAAGAGAAAACAAAAGATCCATATATGAGCCGTGTCGGCGAGGCCACGCAGCTGACAAAAAACATGATCAGATCATCGGCAGATGAGGCGGTATATATACGTGAAGCGGGCGGACATTTTAAAGAAGTGCCTGAGAGGATTGCCAGGGGGATACTCTGGCTCCTTAAATGATCGCAAAGGAACATTTCAATATTTGCTTGTGATAAACATCTCTCTTTACAATACTTTCCATAAAAGATATAATATTTGAGAAAGTATTCTAAGCAACAGCGTACTTTTCGATCATGTGGGGTGGTGCCATGGAGGAACAGAAAATAAAGCATAATAACTTTCTGGCGTTTGTTCTATTCCTTTCGATATTCATGAACGGATTCGAAGGGGGAGGCTATCAGACATGTCTTATGAGTATAGGAAAAGAGTTTTCTCTTACTGATGCTGTATCGGGAATGATCGCCTCGGCGTAGCTTATCGCTGTGTTAGCGGGCCCTCTGATATTTGGCTCGATAGCCGACAGGCACGGGAAAAAAAGCGTTCTAAACGCATTTCTGGCAATACGTATAGCAGCGTGTGTTTTACTGTGGTTCGCTTCTGACAGCGTTGTTTTCGCTATCGGTGTTTTTATAGTCGGTATCAGCATCAGTATCGTTCAGAGTATTTCAATCGCAGGGCTTTCGGATGCGTATCCGGTTTCCGGCGGGAAAAAAATCGGTATGATAACGAGTATGTATTCTCTAGGTGCGGTGACGGCTCCGCTGGTATGCGGGAAAATGATCGAAAGCGGCATCACCTGGAGAATGCTTTTTGTATTTGTGGGGATCATGGCAGCGTTCATAACTGCAGGACTTGCATTTACGAACTGTGAAGTGAAAGAGCATCCGGCAGCGGAAATCGATCATGAAAATAAAATTCCGGGGAACTGGTCGACTGCAGTAATATCGATTTTGTGTTTCATCATGTTTATATATGTCGGTGTGGAAAACGGTTTCGCCTTTTTCATAAATTCATTCATGAAAGAAACACTTGGTGCGGAACATTCGTACATCGCATTGTCAATGTTCTGGCTGGCGATGATACCGTCCAGGATGATCTGCGGATATTTGCAGAAGAGAAAAGGCATCCTGCTGATCACCGCGGCCTCGGGAACTGCATTGGCCGCCGTGGTCATGAGTGTAGTGCAGAGCGGAAATACTGCAGTTATTCTGAGTTTTATCCTCGGCTTTTTCAGCGGAGCTATATATCCTAATGTTCTTAATTTTGCAATGGAGAATGCAGGAAATAAAAGCGCAACCGCAACGGGACTTATCACAGCTGCAACGGGGCTGGGAGGAGCAGTGATAACTGCATCATTCGGCTTTGTTGCGGAATTATTCGGCATCAGAACAGCGTTTGATGTCCTGTCAGTACTGATGATCATGGATATTGCCGCTGCGGCAATTTTGATTATAATAGTAAGAAAGAACAATGTTAGGGATATTGGGGGTTATGGTGACTGATATGATGGATTACAGAAAATACATCGATAAAGGAGAACGCGAGGTTCTGAAAAAGATGCCGCTGATGCTGACAGTTTATCTTGCGGAAAAGGGCCGTTTTTTCCCTGTGCTCATATCAGATATCCTCTGCCGTTTTTTAAATGACACAGAGGATAATATTATTGCCAATTTCAGCGAAGACAGAAAATCAAACGTTCATCCGGAGGATTACAAGAAGCTCATGGATGCGGAAGCATATGCTTATCTTCATCCTCAGGAGGAGTACATGCTGGCCTGCAGGCATAAGGCCGGAGCAAGCAGGAAATATAAATGGCTTGTCGGACACGGAAGCAGCAAAATCGATGATGAAGGCAATATCTTATTTTATATATCATATGATTATCTGACGAATGAGCAGTTGTCGGTTTTTACTGTCAGCGATCCTTCCGATATGACGGCTCTTCTGCTGGAAAAGATTTTAAGTACGACGCAGACGGCGATTTTCTGGAAAGATGCAGAAAGAAGATTCCTGGGGGCAAATAAAGCATTTCTCGATTATTATGATTTTGTTTCCGTTAAAGATATCTTAGGCAGGACAGATGAGGATATGGGATGGCATGATAATCCGGAGCCGTATAAAGATGATGAAGTGCGTATCATCAGGGACGGTATCAGTACGCATCGTGTTCCCGGAAATTGTATATCTCATGGAGAGAACCGCGATATCGTGGCCAGCAAAAGTCCGCTGATCGTTGACGGAGAAATAGTCGGATTAGTAGGGAGTTTTGAGGATGTAACGGAAGAAGTACGGCAGAAAAGAGAAATAGACGCACTGAACAAAAGCGTCATAGCGGCATTAAAAAGTGAAGAGCAGGCCAATAAGGCAATAAATGAATTCCTGTCGCGCACAAGTCATGAGATACGCACTCCGATGAATGCGATAATCGGTTTATCCGAGCTTGCGATCGATAATACCGGGGATGAAACCGTTATATCATATCTGGAAAAAATCAAGTCATCGGGGCATTATCTTCTCGGCATAATAAATGATATTCTGGATATCAATAAGATCGAAGGCGGTCAGATCGTTCTTCATCCAAAGAGATTAAGTCTTGCTGAGCTCATGGAAAATGTAAATAATATTATCAGACCGCTTGCGGAGGAGAAGGGCGTGGATTATTCTGCCGAGTATAGTAATATAGAATATTACTATACTGTTGCAGATCAGATGAGACTTCAGCAGATCATAATCAATCTTCTTAACAATGCCGTGAAATTTACAGAGGAAGGCGGCAAAGTTGAATTGAATATAAGCCAGATAATAGAGGGTGAGAATCTGTTTGCAAAAATTGCAGTGAAGGATAACGGCTGCGGTATGAGTGATAAATTTATGCTTAAGCTGTTCAGCCCTTTTGCCCAGGAAAACAGAGATCCTTCTCATTTCGGGACAGGCACCGGACTTGGCCTGACGATTTCCCGGAAACTGGCGAGACTTATGGGCGGTGATCTTACTGCGGAAAGCAAAGAGAATGAAGGGAGTGTTTTTACTGCTGTCGTAAAACTCGGTATGTGTTCGCAGAATGAAGATGAAATCAGACGCGACGCAGATATCATCAGAGAGTCATATGGTGAGTTCCTTGCGGGCTGTCGTGTGCTTCTTGCTGAAGACAATCAGATCAACAGGGAAGTTGCGATAGGGATTCTTAATCGAGAATCTGTAAAAGTTGAGATCGCGGCAGACGGAAAAGAAGCGCTGGATAAATTCAACGCTTCAGAACAATGGTATTACGATATGATCCTTATGGATATCCAGATGCCGGTAATGAACGGATGCGATGCGGCGAAGGCGATCCGGGCGCTCAAAAGAGCGGACGCCGGAAGCATACCGATCATTGCGCTTACTGCCGATGTCATAGCTGATTCGGTAAAAGCAGCCATTGACTCGGGAATGAATGATGTAGTGGCAAAGCCGATAGATATCGATATATTGTATTCGGTCATGTGCAGATATCTGCATATGTATGCGGAAAAAAGGAAAGCAGGGGAGTAAATGTCGATTCAGCAGATAAGCACATCAGTAAAATATATAACAGACGGACATATTCTTCTGGTGATCTGCATAGTTTTTTATCTGATATGGTGGTCTGTTACGTTCAGACCGGAAGGAACCGCTACTGCATTTGGAAACATGTGTATAGTTGCTGCATTCCTGTTTGGGGCAGCGGGGGTTTTCATCAATGCTCACGGATTGAATTCAAGACCGGCAGGAGCATCGGTCGTACCGGGATGGTATATTATCGTCGGAGGAGTTGTGCTTTATGTGGTCCTGTTTGCGTTATTCACGCTTATATTCCACAGGAGACTGACAACAGAATTATTTCTGATAGTCGGATGGGCAGTCATGGAAATATGTACTGTGAACGCATTGCGCGGCACCGGGATCTTCGGGACAGGCGGAAGTATTGCTGCAGTCTGCATTATAGGCATAGCTGCAGTTATCAGTCTCGTATGTTATATGTTTTATTATGAACTTGACGGTGTCAGGGGCTGGATAGACGGAATGATACCGCTTATTATATCCGGAGCAGTGATGGCCGGCATGGCTGTCGCTGTTTTTGTCAGGAAATAGGCCTAATCTGCATTTTCCCTTATTTCCAGCACAGTAAGAAGATTCTCATCGACCTGGAATCGAATGTCGAATCCGGCAAAAGCCAGATGGTATATACGGTCGGGGTCATTTTGATATGCGGGACGCGGATCACAGCTCAAAATGCCGGTGAGAGCTTTTCTTTTCTCCTCGGGCACATTTGCAAGCAGGATCTCATCAACGGATACTTCAAGGCGATGTCCGGGAGAAGAATATCCCGGATCTGCATCGGCATGTATATCGTTTTGCGGAATATAGGGTTTGATATCATATATAGGAGTACCGTCGAGCAGATCTGCGCCCGAGACAGTAATAACAGTGCCTAGTTTCTCTTTTACATCTATGCTTATGATTCTGACGGATGAAAGCGCTATCGGGTTAGGACGGAACGGAGACCGGGAAGCAAAAACACCTACTCTCTTATTGCCGCCGAGATGAGGCGGACGCACGGTAGGGGTCCACGGCGTTCCGAAATTATCAGAAAAACCCCAGACGAGCCAGATATATGAAAAACTGTCAAGGCCTGTCAAACATGCAGGATCGCGGAAGTCAGGCTCGAAAATAATTTCGGCCGTAAGATCTTCCACAATGCCGCTTTGCTTGGGAATGCCGAATTTCTCCGGGAAATCAGATCTTATATGTGCGATAGGTTTTATAGTCAATACGTCAGGCATATTAGTTATTCTCCATGTTTCCGTAGAAGAGTATTATGCTTTTGCAGACGCTGTAGCTGTCTTCAATGTTTGTATATAATGAAATCATATTTAGAGAATCATTACGGCTGTAGAAAATTGCGCAGTCATTCTGCATATAAGTCGACGATGTATCAAGGCTGAACCCGTACTCGCCGGAAGCTGTTTCAAAATCCTTGGCCAGTGTGCTGTTGTTGCTGTAAGGCCACAGAGGCGTTTCGCGCGAAATTTTAAAATGCATATCGTTTAGCTTTGCGGTTGCTTTGAATTCCTTATTCATAGTTTTCATTTCATCTGCATCGATGCTACGTGCAGAAACTTCTGCCTTGAATTTTGTGCCTTTCAGCGTGAGATGTCCAAGATTGGTAACTGCAATGGAATCACCTGAATCCTGACCGTCGATCGTTGCATAAACTCCGTCGCTCATTGTATACATCAGACTCAGCACATTGGATGTGTCGTCTGTAGAATAAACTTTTGCAGGCTTTGCGGTTTTTGCAAGAGTGTATGACATATTGCTTTCTTTAGATACATACTTGTCCTGATAATCCGATTTAGCATTTGCAACTTTTTTTTCGAATTTAGTAATATCATTTTTATCGATAACCACTGTAACCGAAGCACTTGTCGGGTATGTGTCAAAAGAAGAACCGCCGCTGAATCCTGCAATCTCTATGACCATGTTGGAAGACTGGCAGCTGTTGACCAGAGAAGCAAGGGCCTCGACAGGATTAGGATGTGTTCTGCTTCTGTCGCCGCTGTTCCCCCCCTCAAAACCGCCGATCGTGATTTTGTAGGCCTGGTCTCCTGTAGTGGAAGTCCTGGATACACTTCTGTAAATAGTGTATTTTGCCGTTGAGGCGCTTCCGGTACAGAGCTTGGTATCTTTTCCGTAACTCAGATTCAAAAGGCTGTCAGACTGCAGATATTTATTGCTTACAGATGAAGCGTCTGCAGTAATGAGGAGTCTAATCCGGCCGTGATTGGTCGTGTCTTTGAGAGAAGCGAGTGCAATTGCGAGTATCTGGGCATCATGAGAACTTTCGTCGTCCGTTATGCTGCACTGCAATGTAGAAACGCCGGCGTCTTTATATCCGGAGGTCGCTCCTTTGGACAGCAGAATATTGCCATTACCGATTTCTTTTGCAGTAATGTCATTTTTTTTCGCCCATTTGAGTACCCATTTGCTGATATCTCCCGCAGTCACGGCGTCTGCGGATACGTCTTTTATTTCCTCATAGGTGTCATAAATGTCGTTTTTTACAGTTTTATCACTTATATCATCATTTTTCGATGTGCAGCCGGCTGTTAATAACATAGTACATACAAGCGCAGCTGATATGATAACCGAAAATGCTTTTTTCATGGTCAATCTCCTGTTTATTATTTTCTACAAAACATATATAATAATACCATAATTATCTTCATTTTGGGTATAGTTACAACAAAAACACTTTATGATACAGGAGTAAGAAATATGACAGATATTTTAGTTACACTTCCGATGCATGATGGGACAAAAGAGAAATATTATGCAGCGGCTCCGGACTGTAAGTTCGAATTCAGGAAATGGAACGATTACACAGAAGAAGCAGTTGCGGGGAAAGAGATAATACTGGGGAATATTCCGGTTGGATTAATAAAATATGCCGATAGTCTGAAATGGATCCAGCTGCACAGCGCCGGGAACGATGCGTATGCCAGAGATCCTTCATTGCTGAAAGACATTATACTTACCAATGCTTCCGGATGTTACGGCCTTGTAATAGCGGAATATATGGTTGGAGCAGTTATAGGATCACAGATGAATCTCTTCAAATATGACAGGGCGATGAAGAGAAGAGAATGGACGGATGAAGGCAGGATACATTCGGTCATGGATTCAACGACGGTAGTTTTAGGCCTCGGCAATGTCGGAAGCGAATTCGCCTGGAGAATGCACGCGCTGGGGTCGAAAGTCATAGGAGTAAAAAGGACACCGGGGGCGAAGCCTGACTTTGTAGATGAGCTCTGTACTATCGACAAACTTGATGAGGTCATTCCGCAGGCGGATATTATCGCAGTTACATTGCCGGCAACGAAGGATACATATCACCTGATTGGTAAAGCCCAGTTCGAACTCATGAAAAACACTGCGATTTTAGTGAATACGGGAAGAGGAACTGTTGTCGCACAGAAAGATCTTGCCGATGCTCTGAACAGCGGGAAGATCGGGGGAGCGTGTCTGGACGTATATGAAAAAGAACCGCTTCCTGAAGATGATCCGCTGTGGGATGCAAAAAACGTGTTTATGACACCACATGTGTCAGGCGGCTGGCATCTTTACAGCACAGTAGAAAAAATCAACGAACTTGCACTGCGCAACCTGAAAACATATCTGGCGGGCGGAAAGCTTGAAAATGTGGTTGATCTTTCAAGGGGGTACTGATGAGTAAAACATTATATCTGGAATGCTATTCGGGGATAAGCGGTGACATGACGGTTGCCGCGCTGCTGGATCTCGGTGCTGACAAGGATGGTCTTCTGAAGACACTTGACGAACTTCAGGTCCCGGGGTATGAAATAAAAATCGGCAGGACCGTCAAAAATGGCATCGATGCGTGTGATTTTGACGTGATCCTCGAAGACGGGCATGACCACGACCACGAACATGACCATCATCATGAACATGACCACGACCACGACCATTATCATGAACATGACCACGAACACGGCCATCAGCATGATGATGATCACGGACATGAACATGACCACGAACATGAACACGGCCATCAGCATGAACATGTCCACAGAAATCTCGATGATGTAAATGAGATCATCGACAGGATCAGCGGAAAGGAACATGTAAAAGAACTTGCCAAAAGGATTTTCGATATAGTTGCTGAGGCTGAAGCAAAGGCACATGATCTTCCGAAGAACGAAGTGCATTTTCATGAGGTCGGAGCAGTTGATTCTATTGTAGATATTGTTAGTGCCGCTTACTGCATAGATGATCTCGGGGCAGACAATGTTATTGTTTCAGAGATATTTGAGGGTTCCGGTCATGTGCACTGTCAGCACGGGACACTTCCGGTGCCTGTTCCTGCAGTAATGAATATTGCGCAGGCAAACGGTCTTCCGCTGCATATCACGGATAATGACGGCGAGATGGTGACGCCTACAGGTGCGGCTATTGCGGCTGCTGTCAGGACCGGAGACAGGCTTCCGGAAAGATATATCGTCAAAGCGTCCGGAATTGGTGCAGGCAAGAAAGACTTTGAAAAAGCGAATATCCTGAGAGCAATGATTATTGCCCCTGCAGAGCCGGAAGGAACCGATGATGATGAAATATGGGTGCTGGAAACAAATATTGATGACTGCTCGGGAGAGGCGGCAGGGTATACTGTTGAGAAACTCATGGCTTCCGGCGCGAGGGATGCTTTCATAGTACCGATATATATGAAGAAGAACAGACCTGCAGTCATGATAAAAGTAATCTGCACGGCTTGTGATATCGAGAAACTTGAAGATATTATTTTTGCGGATACGAGCACTATCGGAATAAGGAAATATCCGGTGAGCAGGAGAATACTGAGGAGAAAAAATATTACTGTATCGACTATTTTCGGGGACGTGAATGTCAAGGTCACGGAATTTAACAGCAAAGAGCGTTATACTCCGGAAGCAGAGAGCGTAAAAGAAATCTGCGAGAGGACCGGAAAAGGATGGCAGGAGGTTTATTCTGTAATAATGTCATCATTGCATAATTAAATACAAAAAATGCTTGTAAACACTATATCCTTTATGTTATAATTCTTATCGTTCGACAGAAAATAGGCGAATAGCTTCAGATAAGTGATATAAGAGAAGGAGGTGCGGCAGATGTCAAAGAAATGTGAGATTTGCGGAAAGCAGCAGGTATCAGGGAACAATGTATCCCACTCAAACAGACATTCAAGAAGAAAGTGGAATGCAAATATCCAGACAGTCAGAATTGAAGAGAACGGCGGAGTCAGAAAGGCTAACGTATGCACAAGATGCATAAGATCAGGCAAAGTTGACCGTGCCAACTAATCGTTTTGCAAACTAAGATTCTGTTCCCTGCAGGAACAGAATCTTTTTTTCGTTTTCGGAGGAACGGCTATGGCGGATGAGTATACGGTCAGGACAGATATTGGGAAAATAGTTATCCAGAACAATTCAATAAGAGAAATAGTTAAGAAAGCTGTCGATGATTTAGGAGGGCGGGTCAGTATTACCAATAAAAAGGGACGGCCGCAGGGATTATTTGGCGATGATTCGAGAGACATAGAGATCGAGATCATTGACGGAAGACTTTCGATAAAGACATATATTGTTATAAGGTTCGGCATCAGCATACACAATGTTACGAGCAGAATAATGGATTCTGTCTGCAGCGACATAGAATTACTTACAGGACAAAAGCCGGCATCTATTACAATCAATGTCGCCGGGGTCATGTCCACAAAACTGGCAAAACGCGATATCGAGGTAAAAAGACATTATGATGATTGACAGCAGCGTCACTGAAATACGGGGGATCGGACCTAAAAAGGCGGCAGCTCTGGAGAAACTGGGCATAAGGACTGTCGATGATCTGCTGCGTTTTCAGCCGCGTACATATGAGGACAGGAGAAATCCTGCGCCTATATCGGAACTGGAGCCGGGGATGCCTGCATTTGTCAAAGGTGTCGTTGTTAGTGTACTTTCAGATCCGAGAAGGTACAGCAGAAAAAGAGTACTGAAAATACTTGCTGAGGACAGCACCGGGAGAATGGAGGTTGTCTTTTTTAATGCGCCTTTTCTTGCAGGAGATTTTGTAAAGGGAGAAGAATACTGCTTTTACGGACGGCCTTCGGCAAATAAAGGGCATATTCAGATGATACATCCGGAGTTTTCAAAGGCCGGAGGGGCGAGAGAAGAAATTGTGCCTGTATATCCTCTGACGGCAGGCATCACGCAGTATGAGCTGCGCCGCCTCGAAAGAGAGGCTGCAGACCTGGCGGCAGATGCGGATGATTTTATGCCGCCGGATATTATAAGAGGGAACGGGCTCTGCAGTCTGCCGGAGGCCCTGCGCAACATTCATTTTCCGCATGATACAGATGCTTTAAAGGCTGCTCGTTACCGTCTTATGTATGACGAGATGTTTGTATTGCAGACAGGGCTTCTGATGATGCGTTCGGAGGAGGAAGAAGGCATTGAATTTGAAAAAGACGGTTCGGAAAAAAAATATCAGTCGTATCTTCCTTATGAACTAACTGGTGCTCAGAAGAGGGTGATTGCCGAAATTGCAGCTGATATGGAACGGCCGGCAAGAATGAACAGACTTGTTCAGGGCGATGTCGGTTCAGGCAAGACTGCCGTTGCCGAAGCAGTATTGTACAAGGCGGTCAGGAACGGCTTTCAGGGAGCTTTTATGGCTCCTACGGAACTTCTTGCAAGACAGCATTTTCATACGCTTACAGAGGATTTTAAAGGCCTGGGGATAGATGTGAGGATACTGACCGGTCACTTGTCCGCCAAAGAAAAAAAAGAAACGCTGGAATTACTGAGGACCGGAGCAATCGATATTCTGATCGGGACGCATGCGCTGATACAGCCGGATGTCGTTTTCAGAAAGCTCGGTCTCGTGATAACAGATGAACAGCACAGGTTTGGCGTGGATCAGCGTTCGAGGCTGGGAGACAAGGGGTTGTCGCCGGATGTCCTGGTCATGACAGCTACGCCGATACCGAGGACACTGGCTGTTATTATGTATGGCGATCTGGATATTTCTGTACTTGACGAACTTCCTCCGGGCAGGCAGAAAATCCTGACTAAGGCGGTCACAGATAAAAGCAGGGAGATGGTGTATAAGTTTGTCCGCGGACAGGCTGCCGCAGGACGACAGATCTATGTGACGGCTCCTCTGATAGATGATTCCGAGGAGATAGATGCGAGATCCGCGAATAGTGTATTTGACGAATTGTCGAAAAAATTTCCGGAATGCCGTATCGCATTACTGCACGGGCAGATGAGCGAACAGGAAAAAAACAGCATAATGGAGGATTTTTCTGCGGGCTCATATGATATTCTTGTCGCCACTGTGGTTATCGAAGTGGGAATCGATGTGCCGAATGCAACTGTAATGGTGATAGAAAGCGCTGAAAGATTCGGTCTCGCTCAGCTTCATCAGCTCAGAGGAAGAGTCGGAAGAGGCAGGGAACAGTCGTACTGCATTTTAATATCGAACGGTGAAGGAGAAGTGGCTAAAGACAGGGCGCGTACGATGGTCGAAAGCAGCGATGGATTTTATATAGCCGAGAAGGATCTTGAGCTCAGGGGTCCGGGAGAGTTTTTTGGTACGAGGCAGCATGGTATTCCGGATATGCAGCTTACTGATATGGTGAAGCATATGGATATCATGGAACAGGTCCGCGGAAAGGCACTGGAGCTTTTCACAGATGATCCGGGGCTGATAAAGGAAAAAAACAAAGGACTCAGAAGCAGGGTAGAAGCTCTGTTCGGGGAAGATATTAATATAAATATATGATCGAGGAGGACGGATATGAGGATTATTGCCGGAGAATTCAAGGGCAGAAAATTGAATACGCCAAAAGATGACGCTGTCAGGCCTACGACGGATAAGGTGAAGGAAGCTCTGTTCAGCATTATTCAGGATCATCTTGACGGAGCAGAAGTGTGCGATCTGTTTGCCGGTACGGGAAATCTGGGACTTGAGGCTATCAGCAGGGGAGCATGCAAATGCTGGTTCGGTGATCACGCGGGCTCCAGCATACGGATAATCAGCGAGAATATTGCTCTCTGCAGAGCGGAGGACCGTGCGGAAATCGTTCAGGGCGATTATGCCAAGGTACTGGACCGGATCAGGGAGCCGATAGATGTGTTTCTGCTTGATCCGCCGTATCATAGAGAGCTTCTGGAAAAGTCGATTGAAATGATCAGCAGCAAAGATCTTCTGGCCGACGGCGGCATCATTGTCGCAGAGCATCACCGCGAAAAGAACATGCCGGATACTATCGGAAGGTTCGAGAAAATCAAAGAGAAAAGGTATGGCAGAGTTGTACTTACCATCTACGTGTGATAAAATATTCCCAATGAGTTGAAAAACGGAGGCTGAAAAATGACCAGAGGACTTTATGCCGGATCTTTTGACCCCATGACTTGCGGACATGAAGATATGATAATAAGAGCGGCGAATCTGTGTGACGAACTTGTAGTAGGCGTTATCGAAAATCCATCGAAGAAACCGATGTTCACTGCAGATGAAAGAAAAGTCATGATAAAAAAGGTATGCAGCGGCATACCCAACGTAAAGGTGGACTGTTTCAGCGGGCTTCTTGCTGATTATGTGAATGATAACGGGTTCAGCATGGTGATCCGCGGGCTGAGGAGCAATACCGATTTCGAGTATGAGCTTTCGATGGCGCAGATAAATGCGAGGCTTTACAGGGACAATGTTGAAACTGTGTTTCTGATGACGGATCCTCACTATTCTTTCATCAGTTCATCGATGGCTAAGGAAGTATTCACACTGGGCGGAAGTATCAAAGGGCTGGTGCCTGATGAAATACTGAAAACCATGGAAAACAAATGCAGATAGATTTTGCACGCAGGAGGTAAAGTATGAAGGTTTTGGATTTATTAGAAGAAATCGAAGAGATAGTCGATACAGCGTCGGGATTTCCGCTGACAGGGAAAATCATGGTAGATGCGAATGAGCTTCTGGAGATTGTCAAGGAGATCAGAACAGAGCTGCCTGATGAGATCCAGCAGGCGCAGTGGATAAAAAATGAACGTGACAGGATACTGGGAGAAGCTAAAACCGAATATGATACTATCGTGAAAGATGCTCAGAAACAGGCGGAAGCGCTTATAGATCAGGACGAAATAATGAAAAAATCAAAGCAGAGATCGTCTGAGCTCATGCAGTCGACTGAAGATAATATCAGACAGCTGAAGATGAGCACATATGATTATGTTGACGGAATCCTTTTCGATTTTCAGGAAAAAATGGATGAATTATCCGCAACATATTTCTCTGACATGTTCAATAAGCTGGAAGCCACTTTCAACGAGGTAAACGCTACTCTTGCAAGCAACAGAGAAGAAATCAAAGAAATGGCGTACAGGACTTCTGTGAACATCGAAGATCAGGGCCGTCCGATACAGGCGGATGAACCTGCAGTCAGAGATGATGAAGAATTCCCGGATGATGACGGAGATTATTCAGAAAGGTGAGAGCAACAGGAATCATAGCTGAATACAATCCGATGCATAACGGCCATATCCGCCATCTCGAAAAAGCAAGAGAGGCAGGTAAGGCCGATTTTGTAGTTGCTGTAATGTCAGGTGATTTTACGCAGCGCGGAGAACCGGCAATATTCGACAAATGGGTCCGTGCGGAAATGGCAGTAAACGCGGGGATCGATCTGGCGGTCGAACTCCCGTTTGTTTATGCGTGCGGAAGCGCAGAGTATTTTGCCGAAGGAGGAGTAAAAGTGCTGAGGTCGCTCGGCGTTATCGACTCGCTGTGTTTCGGTACTGAAGAGAAGGATCTTTCTAAGTTAAAAGAACTGGCCGCACTGTTTTCCGAGGAACCGGATGAATATAAAAAAGCTCTGAAAAAGCATCTTGATCTCGGACTTTCATATCCGAAAGCAAGGCAGCTTGCGGTGAATGAGATAATGGAATGCGGAAACATACTTAATAAACCCAATAACATTCTGGCTCTGGAGTATTTGAAAGCACTAAAGGGTATGGATGACATAAAACCAATTTCTGTTTACCGAAATAAAACAAAACACGGCGATTCTGCCATTGACGGGGATGAAGCAAGCGGTTCTGCTGTGCGTGCAGCACTGCTTTCGGGCAATTTTGAGAAAGCATATAAAGCCGTTCCTGAAACTACGGCTGACATGATAGAACATAACAGCGGACTGATGGCTGATCCGTCTTCGGATACCTATTATAATATGCTCCGGAGTGAGATAATGCGCAGAAAGCCTGAAGAGCTGGCACGGATATTCAGTATGGAAGAAGGAATAGAAAACAGGATAATCAGATATGCGCGTTCCTCCGAAGATCTGGAGACACTAATAAGACATGTGAAATCGAAGAGGTATACAGATACGGCACTGAGAAGGCTGATGGTACATGTACTGACAGGATTTGAGAAATGTGATCTTCATAGTGTACAGCCTTATGTCAGGGTACTGGGATTCAATGAAAACGGCGCAAAGCTTCTGAAACATATTAAAACTCATAAAACAGCATCGGCACCTGTTATAACGAAAATAAGACGCGGGGCCGAGAACGATCCGGTGATGAGAATGGATATTATCGCTTCAGATATGTACAATCTTGCCTTCGGCGGAGATGTTTATGAGCGAAGTGATTTTGTTATGAAGCCGTATATCAAATAGAAGGTTGAAAAACCAATATTGCAGCTATATAATATATAAGTTAGATTAATAAATAAACGGAGGAGTTACTTATGAAGATTTTAGTTATCAACTGCGGAAGTTCGTCCCTCAAATATCAGGTAATCGATATGAACGGCGAACTTCTTCTTGCGAAAGGTCTTGTTGAGAGGATCGGCATGGATGGTTCTGTTATTACCCATGAGAAGCATGATGAAGATAAATGGGTGAATGAAGTACCTATGAAAGATCATAATGATGCTATTGCACAGGTCCTGGCAGCAGTTGCTGATCCTGTACACGGTGTGATCAGCGATATGAGCGAAATAGGCGCAGTAGGGCACAGAGTTGTGCATGCCGGAGAAAAATACGCTCATTCGGTATTGATCGACCACAGCGTCATTGAAGCCCTGGAAGAATGTACAGAACTTGCACCGCTTCACAATCCGCCAAATCTTATGGGTATCGCGGCATGTCAGAAACTGATGCCGAATACTCCGATGGTAGGTGTATTTGATACAGCTTTCCATCAGACTATGCCTCCTGAATCATATATATATGCTCTGCCGTATGAGTATTATACTGATCTCGGTATCAGAAGATACGGATTCCACGGAACATCGCATAAATATGTTTCGCAGAGAGCTGCCGCACTTATGAACTGCAACCTCGACGACCTGAAGATCATTACATGCCATCTCGGAAACGGGGCCTCGGTATCCGCTATCAAGAGAGGAAAGTGCGTCGATACATCGATGGGATTCACACCGCTTGAAGGTCTGGTTATGGGAACAAGATGCGGAGATCTCGACCCTGCTATTGTTACATATATCAGAGAGAAACTTGACCTCGATCAGGGTGTCGCAAACGAGATACTCAATAAGAAGTCCGGTGTACTCGGTATTTCGGGCGTTTCCAGCGACTTCAGAGATCTTGAGAAAGCTGCTGAAGAAGGAAACGAAAGAGCACAGCTGGCAATCAAGGTATTTGTACACAGAGTAAGATTCTACATCGGAGCTTATATTGCAGAGATGAATGGTGTAGATGCTATTGTATTTACGGCAGGTGTAGGTGAAAACGACGTACAGATGAGAGATCTCATCTGCAACGATCTCGGAAACCTCGGCATAAAACTGGACCTCGTGAAGAACAAAGTAAGAGGACAGGAAACGATTATTTCAAGAGATGATTCGAGAGTTGCCGTCATTCTTATACCTACAAACGAAGAACTCATGGTCGCCAGAGAGACAAAGGAAATCGTCGAAGCGCTTTAAGAGATATCTTGTATAAAAAAGATCAAAATGTTATTGACAATAACAACGCGACCCATTATACTTTAATAGTTGCGATTTCAACAATTGTTTTTAAATAGAGAAAACAGACTGAAGGAGGTGTAGAAATGGCAGTACCTAAGAGGAGAACCTCAAAAGCAAAAAGAGACAGCAGAAGAGCCCCGAACATGAAGAAAGCGGCTCCGGGTCTTTCGATTTGCCCTCAGTGCCACGAGCCTAAGCTTCCGCACAGAGTATGTCCTAACTGCAATTACTATGACGGCAGGGACGTAATGGAAGACAAATAAATTGCCAGAGTAAAGACGGACGTGCAGATCATCTGCACGTCCTATTTATTTTTTCTTTACTGTTATTTTTGTCATTTTAGATAACATATAAATATGGTATAATATTACGATTATCGTGCATCACAGGAGGATATTAAAATTGGCTACATTGACATATTTTGAGGCTGTATTACTGGGACTTGTTCAGGGACTTGCGGAATTCCTTCCGGTCAGCAGTTCCGGACATCTGGCTCTGATACAGCATTTCTTCGGGATCAGCGGTGACAGCGTACTGCTTTTCACAGTTATGCTTCATCTGGGAACACTGATTTCAGTCTTTATCATATACTGGAAGGATATAGCACGTCTGCTGTATGAACTCGGCAGATGTATAGGGGACATATGCCGGGGAAGAGGCCCGAGGATAAATATAAACGAAACCAGAAGGCTCGGATTTATGATCATCGTTGCTACGATCCCCACTGCTATAATCGGGCTTTTGTTCAATAAAACTTTCGAGGCCTTTTATACCAACATGCTTGTTGTAGGCATCGGCCTTCTTATTACAGGCACGATTCTATATATTGCAGAAAAATTCGGCAGAAGCGAAAAACAAATCAAAGATATGAAATTCAGAGATGCTGTAATAGTCGGCATCATGCAGGGAATTGCCATAACTCCGGGAATATCACGTTCCGGTTCATGTCTGTTCGGCGGTCTGATGACAAACCTCGACAGAAAACTGGCAGTGCGTTTTGCATTCCTGATTTCGATCCCGTCGATCCTCGGTTCATTTATCTTTGAACTGAAAGATGCAGCAGGTTCAGTGATCCCGGCCGGAGCCGGCGGACCTGTGGCTGTAGGGATGATAGTTTCGCTGCTTTCCGGATTATTTGCGATCAAGGCAATGATCACTATTGTAACCAGGAAGTCTTTAAAAGGATTTTCATATTATACATGGGTACTCGGAGCATTCGTTGTAGTATACGCATTGTTCCTTGCATAGTGTATAATATATGAATAAACAGGTGGAGTATTGATGGCGGATAAAAATAATAAAACAGGGAAAAAGAAAAAAACTTCTCAGACTGCCAAAAAGAACAATGCCGGAAAGAATTCGTCAGCGAAAAAAAAGAAGGCGGCTGATAAGAGTTCAGCAGGGCAGAAAAAGAAAGCTGATGAGAAGATCGAAAAAACAGACAGCAGGCTGAAGGAAGAAATCGCAGCTATAATCATGCTCGCAATAGGAGCATTTCTCATAGTTGCGATCCAGACAGATTTTGCCGGAAAAGCCGGTGTCATAATAGGAAGCATTCTCAAAGGGTGCTTCGGTTTTGGTGCGGTTCTGATGCCGTATTTCATTATTGTTTATTCTATCTGTGTCTTCATAAAAGCGACAGCTCCGTTCAGAGTAAGGACTGTCGTTCTGCTGATAATACTGTTCTTTATGATCGACCTTATCAATGCGGGAAGGTTCATGGGAGACCCGGGGATCGGCGTGCTGAGTTACAAAGATATATATTCAGAAGGTGTGCAGCTTATTAACGGCGGATTGTTCGGGACATATGCGGGCGGAGGTATTACAAAACTCATAGGTGTGCCCGGCCTGTATATTTTTGCTGTTGTTGCAGGCATCGTGTGCATCATGCTTCTTATAAATACGCCGCTTTCAAGACTGATGGAGCAGGCGAGAGAACGCAACAAAGCAAGAAGGGAAAGAAAAGAAGCTGCGATGGCAGAGAGGCAGGCCGAAGAGGAAGCCAGAGAAGCGCAGGAGGCAGACTTTGCAGCCAAAAGAGAGGCTGTAGATAAGGCCGGACGACAGATTGAAATGGATTACAGAAAGCCTTCCGAGCGGGCTGCGGAGATCGCAGGTTATTCGGAGCAGGAATCCGGTAATACATTGCCGGAAACAGTGAAGAAGCAGAAATCGAATTTCTTCCGCGATATCAGAAACTTTTCCGAAGGACCGGAAAGCGGCGATAATCAGAAAAGACCGGATTATTTGAAAAAGCTGCCGGATAACAAGCGCAATATACTCGAGATGGTTACCGATGATGGTCTTTTTGAAGGTAACGGCGATACTGCTGATAGTGCACCTTCAGGAAACATTACAGAGCCGTATGGCAGCGACAGCGTCAACGGATTCGGCGCCAGTATCGAAGATATAGGTAAACCGAAAAACAGCGGTATAGGATTTGAAAATGCCGGTGGCATGGCGGCCGGCGCGGGAGCGGCTGCGGCTGCTGCGTCTCTGCAGGAAGATATGGAAAAATCAAAAGGCAGAGCATCCGGTAAATACAAACTGCCTCCGCTCAGTCTGCTTGAACCGCCTGCGGGAAAAGTTAAAAACAAAGGTCTGGAGAAAACACTCGGAGCAAGAGCTGATCTCCTGGAAGATACATTAAAGAGTTTCAATGTTGATGCAAAAGTAGTAAATGTAGTCAGAGGACCTGCTGTTACCAGATATGAAATTCAGCCTAACGTCGGTGTGAAAGTCAACAGCATTGTAAGACTTTCTGATGATATTGCGCTGAATCTCAGAGCCAGAAGCATCAGGATCGAGGCGCCGATACCGGGCAAGGCAGCTATCGGCATCGAAGTGGAAAATGAACAGCGTGAAATGGTCAATATAAGCGAGATCCTCGGATCAAAGGAGTTTATTAATCATAAATCAAAACTGGCCTTCGCAGTGGGTGAAGACATAGGCGGGCGTTCGATAGTTGCAAATCTCGATAAGATGCCGCATCTGCTTATCGCGGGAGCCACAGGCTCCGGAAAGAGTGTCTGCATCAATACGATCATTATGAGTTTCCTGTATAAGGCGCGTCCCGACGAAGTCAAGCTCGTGCTTATTGATCCTAAAATGGTAGAGCTGGGAAATTATAACGGTATTCCGCATCTTCTTATACCGGTTGTCACGGATGCAAGCAAGGCAGCTGCTGCGCTGAACTGGGCTGTTTCTGAGATGACGGACAGATATAAGAAATTTGCTTCTGAGGGTGTCAGAAACATCAATGCATATAATACTGTCATGAAAAGCAAGGATAAAAAAGATGAGGTACTGCCGAGAATAGTAGTTATCATCGATGAGCTGGCCGATCTGATGATGGTGGCAAGTTCACAGGTCGAAGATGCGATCTGCAGAATAGCTCAGCTTGCGCGTGCGGCGGGAATGCATCTAATCGTTGCAACTCAGCGTCCTTCGGTCGATGTGGTGACGGGACTGATAAAAGCAAATATTCCGAGCAGAATGGCTTTTATGGTATCATCGCAGATAGATTCGAGGACCATAATAGATATGCCGGGGGCGGAAAAGCTGGTTGGAAACGGAGATATGCTTTTTAAACCTCAGGATCTGAACAAACCGATCAGAGTGCAGTGTCCGTTTGTAAGCGACAGCGAAGTTGAGAAAGTCATTGAATATGTCAAGGCGCAGGTCGAAGAAGTTGAATATGCGGACAAAGTGATCGAACATATTGAAAGCGGCGCTGCTCCGGGCGGTAATGACGATGAAGATGAGCTTCTTCCTGATGCGATCGAATGTGTAGTGCTTGCCGGACAGGCTTCAGTTTCGATGCTGCAGAGAAGATTCAGAATAGGATATAACAGAGCGGCGCGGATCGTCGATATGATGGAAGCAAGAGGCATAGTCGGGCCTCAGGACGGTTCAAGACCGCGTACGGTCAATATGACAGAAGAAGAACTGCACGGGTTGCAGAGCGGAGAAGAATGATGAAAATATTTTTTGAGACTCTCGGCTGTCCGAAGAATCAGAATGATACTGAGGCTGCCGAAGGAATACTCGAACAGGCCGGCCATACGATCACGGAATCAGCTGAAGATGCCGATGTCCTGATACTGAATACCTGCGGATTTATCGAGGATGCTAAAAAAGAATCTATCGACAGGGTATTCGAACTGATAAAGTACAACGATGAATCGGCCGGAGACGGGAAAAAGAAGCTGTTAATAATGAGCGGATGTCTTTCTCAGCGATACGGAGAAGAACTTTTTGAAGAACTGCCGGAGGTAGATATATTTCTCGGTGTGAACGATTATCAGAGGCTGCCGCAAATTATCGAAGAACATAAAGAGGGTGTGCGGGAAAAACATCTTTCTTTATACGAAAAAGATATGGATACCCTGACACGAAGGATAAAAAAAGAGCAGTATACGGCAACGATCAAAATCGCGGAGGGCTGCAATAACAAATGCACTTACTGCATTATTCCTAAGATCAGAGGACTGTACAGAAGCGTGCCAATGAAGCAGATTATTGAGGAAGCCAAAATACTTGCAGAGGCCGGCTGCCGGGAGCTGATACTGATCGCGGAGGATACATCGGCTTACGGAATGGATATTTACGGAGAGTACCGGCTGCCGATGCTGCTTCATAAACTCTGTGAAGTGGACGGCATTGAATGGATACGCATCATGTACTGTTACGAGGACAGGATAAGCGATGAACTTATCAAAGCCATGGCATCTGAGGAAAAGGTCTGCAATTACATTGATATTCCGCTTCAGCATGCATGTGACAGAATACTGAAGGCTATGGCGCGGCCGACAAACAAGCAAAGAATAAGAGATGTCATAGGGAAACTGAGAAAAGCGATGCCGGATATACATATTCGTACAACACTGATCACCGGATTCCCCGGCGAGACCGAAGAAGATTTCGGCGAGCTCTATGATTTCTGCGAAGAAATGAAGTTTGAAAGGCTGGGTGTGTTCTCGTATTCCCGGGAAGAGGGAACTGCGGCTGCCGAGATGACGGACCAGGTAGATGACGGGATAAAGGAGGAGAGACGGGATGCGATCATGCGCATGCAGATGGACATCTCACTTGAAAACAACCGGAAAAAAATCGGCACTGTTCAGCAGGTCATTATCGAAAGCAGGGACAGCGACGGTACATATATAGGAAGGACGCGTTATGATGCGCCTGAAATAGATGATCAGATAGTGGTTGCATCCCGCAGGGACCACAAGCCGGGCGATATTATTGAAGTCACGGTCACGGATGCATTCGATTACGATTTAGTAGGAACGGAGAGAGGAGAACAAATTGAATCTGCCAAATAAACTAACTATGCTCAGAATATGTGCTATACCTGTATTTATTGTAGTTCTGCTGATGGGACACTGGTATGCGTCAGCCGTAATTTTTATTCTTGCTTCAGCAACAGATGCTCTTGACGGACATATAGCAAGAAGCAGAAATCTTGTCACTAATTTCGGCAAGCTGATGGATCCGCTGGCTGACAAAATGCTTGTAACGTCAGCCTTCATAATCCTTGTGCAGACGGGTGATGTGGCGGGCTGGATGGTGATAATAATAATTGCCAGAGAGCTTGCTATTACAGGGCTCCGGACTGTTGCGGCATCCGAAGGCGTCGTGATAGCAGCCGGAAAGACGGGAAAGATAAAGACAGTCTGTCAGATGATCGCCGTTATCCTTCTGCTTCTGCAGAACTGGCCTTTTGCACTTATAGGGATCCCTATGGATCAGATAATGCTCTGGGCGGCAGTGGTGATGACGCTTGTTTCCGGTACGGAATACATAGTCAAAAACTGGAGTATAGTAACTGCGAAAGGAATCTAATATGAAAACTGCGATATTGAGTGTAGGAACTGAAATTCTTTTCGGCCAGATAGTAAATACGAACACAGTATATCTTAGCCGGGAACTCAATGCCCTCGGTCACGATGTGATGTATCATTATGTCGTAGGAGACAACCCGGAAAGACTCAGCGATATCATCAGACTGGCCTTCAGGGACTGTGACCTCGTAATAACGACGGGCGGTCTCGGACCTACTGAGGATGATCTTACAAAAGAAGTCGCCTGTGAGACGCTGAATGATGAAATGGTCATGAATGACGAACAGCTGAAGATACTTAAAGCCAGATTCGGGAAAACCGGTTCGGAAATGACACCGAACAATTTCAAGCAGGCATGTTTCCCTTCCAGAGCGGAGATATTGAAAAATCCTCAGGGAACAGCTCCGGGATTCATTCTTGAAAACGGCGGCAAATATATGATATGTATGCCAGGGCCTCCGAGAGAAATGACTTTCATGTTTGAGCATGAGGTCAAGCCGTTTCTTGCGTCCAGATCAGACGGTGTGATTTATTACCGCACTGTCAGGACATACGGGATCGGTGAATCATCGCTTGAAACAGAACTTCTGGACCTGATAGATGTTCAGACTGACCCTACACTTGCAACGTATGCAAAAGAGGGAGAGGCGCAGGTGAGGATAGCCTCGAAACGCAGGACTGAAGCGGAAGCTGAAGTTGCCGTTGAAGAGATGATAGAGAAGGTCCGAGACAGAATAGGCGAATATATATACAGCACTGATGACGAAGATCTTGCAGAAGTAGTCGGGCGGAAGCTAATGGAAAGGGATATTACTATTTCATCGGCGGAATCCTGCACAGGCGGATTGTTTGCAAAAACGCTGATCGATATACCGGGTATTTCGCAGGTGTTCGACAGAGGACTTGTGACTTACAGCAACAGAGCAAAGGTCGAAGAACTCGGAGTGAAAAGCGCAACTATCGAAAAGTTCGGCGCTGTGAGCGAGGAGACGGCACGTGAGATGTGCGAGGGGCTTGCGCATGTAAGCGGCAGCGATATCTGTGTGTCAGTCACCGGAGTTGCCGGGCCGGACGGCGGCACTGAAGAAAAGCCGGTTGGACTTGTATATATTGGTGCGGTTTTCAACGGCCGTACTGTGGTTATAGAAAAACGTTTCAGGAATATCAGCAGGGCATGGATAAGAAATGCTTCTATGCTTGCGATGATGAGTCTGGTGAATGAATTCCTCGGAGAATAATCAATGAGAAGTGACAGGAATAAAGGAAGAAGCGGAAAGGGCGTATATACGCCCGGAAGCGATTATGAACGTGATGTTGAACTGTACAGGCAGATAGTGGGAGATTCGAAAGATACCGGCCATTACAGCCACAGCCGCGCGGCCGGAGAAGCTCCGGCATCGAAACCTCAGCCGAGACCTTCGCAGCGTATGGAAGCGGGCGACGGCGGGACACCTCATATAAGAAAAAAGAAAAAAACTCAGCATAGAATTCAGGATGCCGGTGACGGCGGCCGTCCGGGCGACGGTAAGCCTGTACGTCCTTCCGGTAAAAGAAGAAAGAAGTATAAACTTAATAAAAAAGGGCACAGGATCAGAAGGGTGATATGTATCATCCTCGCTCTTCTTGTTGCTTTGACTGCGTGCGCATTCTTCTATTTCAATTCGATGCTCAGCAATCTTGATAAGGTGCAGACATCTAAATCTGATTTTGGAATAAATGATGGTGTATCAACTGATTTATGGAAATATACAGATATTGCCGTCATGGGTTCAGATGCCAGAAAAGGCGAGAGTTATGATGATTCCAGAACAGATGCGATCATTATAATGAGGATCAATAAGCTTTCAGGCGAAGTAAGACTGATTTCCATAATGAGAGATTCATATATGCGTATGGCATATTCGGACGGATCGACTACATACAGCAAAATAACCCATGCTAATGTATACGGTGGAGGCGTCAACACCTGCAAGGCAATAAACCAGGCGCTGGATCTTAATATTACTCAGTTTATGATTTTCAACTGGAAAGCAGTTGCGGATACTGTTGATTCACTGGGCGGAATCGAACTCAATATAAGGAGGAGCGAGCTTTCGGATCTTGCCAGGTACGGAAATGAGACTGCCAATAACGTGGGAGGAACTTATCACGCGATCACAAAGACCGGAAAACAGACGCTGGACGGGGTTCAGGTCGCAACTTACTGCAGAATAAGAAAAACTTCCGGCGGAGACAACGGAAGGGCGAGGAGATATAAGGCGACACTGTCGGCAATAATTAAGAAAGCGAAATCAGGAGGACCTGATGTTATCAATAAAGTGGCTGATAAAGCTCTTCCTGAAATAAGAACGAACATTTCAAACTGGTCGCTGTTTACTTATGTGCTGCAGGCCGGCAGATATAATATTACCAGGAATATTGCTTATCCGCATAAATACTACGGCGGTATTTTGTCAGATGGATTATGGTATGCGGTCCCGCGCACTCTGGAGTCGAACGCTGTCTGGCTTCACAAAAAAGCGTTTGATCAGACTGATTATCAGCCTTCGTCCACTTGTATTGAAATCAGCAATGAGATCATTAACAGAACCGGGATACAGTGATATTCCTTGACGCATACTTATAATTTGTTATAATTAAAAATACGTGTTTATTGTTTATTTTTATTTCATATATATTTAGTGAGGAGTTTTTGTACAATGGATCCAGTAAATGTGGGCTTTCTGTCAATACTGCCGCCGATCATTGCTATCGTGCTGGCACTGATAACAAAGGAAGTCATATCATCATTATTGATAGGTATTTTCTTCGGAACCTTTACCTATGCAATAGCAAGTCATACAGGTTTTATGGGTGCTATTCAGACGACTTTTGATCTTATGTCAGGCAAGATAGGAGATAATGCAATGATGCTGATTTTCCTTTCACTGCTTGGGGTCATTGTTGTTCTGACTATGACATCAGGAGGTTCAGAGGCATATGGAACCTGGGCCGCCACCAAAATAAAAAATAAAAAACAGGCACTGATTGCGACATCTGTTCTCGGAATATTGATTTTCGTTGATGACTATTTCAACTGCCTGACAGTTGGTACTGTTATGAAACCGCTGACGGACGAATACAAAGTCGCCAGAGCAAAGCTGGCATATATCATCGATTCCACAGCAGCTCCTGTATGCATCATAGCTCCTATTTCCAGCTGGGCAGCAGCGGTTGGGGCAACGCTTGCGGGAGCGCATATTTTTAAAAGTGATATCATGGCATTCTGCTCAACGATACCTTTTAATCTTTATGCGATACTGACTATCCTCATGGTATTCACGCTGTCTGCAACAGGAATCAGCTACGGGCCGATGAGAAAATTTGAAGAAAAAGCCAATCAGGGAGATCTGGGTGTTAATCCTGAAGGAGTGAGCGAAGAAGCCGCTGAAACAAACGGAAGAGTAGTGGACCTTGTGATCCCTATTATTGCTCTCATCGTTTTCTCAGTGCTTTCGATGTTGTATACCGGAGGATATTTCGACGGAAAAGGCACCGGCATCATGGCTGCGTTCGGAAACTGCAGTTCATCTGCATCGCTTGCATGGGGCGGTTTCGGCGCAATTATAGTTGCTATGATCCTTTATCTTCCAAGGAAGATAATGGGATTCAAAACATTTATGAGCTGCGTGGGAGATGGTGTGAAGACTATGGTACCTGCTATATTGATACTTATTATGGCATGGACTATCAGCGGTGTATGCACGATCCTCAATACGGGAGTATACATAGGCGGACTTGTACAGGCAAGTCATTTCCCGCTGGCATTTGTTCCGGTGATCATATTCATCGTGGCTGCCTTCCTCTCGTTCTCAACAGGAACTTCATGGGGCACATTCGGAATACTGATCCCGATCGTTGTTATCATCTGCAAGTCGGCGCTTGTAACAAATCCGTCGCTTATGGTAGTAACACTGGCAGCGACACTCGGCGGCAGTGTATTCGGAGATCACTGCTCACCGATATCGGATACGACTATTCTTTCGTCGACCGGTGCAAACTGTCCGCATATCGATCACGTTTCAACACAGCTTCCTTATGCGCTTACAGTTGCAGTATCATGCATAGTAGGTTATTTTGTTTCAGCTATGACACACTTCAGCCTGATCGCCACACTTGGTTCAGGTATACTTACACTTTATCTGCTTATGTTCGTACTGAGCAAAATTTCAGATAAAAAAGAAGCGGCCGAAGCCGCGTCTGAAGCAGAAGCATAGTATCAATCGAAGAATTCGATATACCATATAGCTGCAAAATATAATTCGATCATATCTTTGGCCCGTCTGAGATCCAGACGGGTCTTGCTTTTTATTTTCTTGATTTTATATTGTACTGTATTTTTATGCAGAAAGAGTTCTTCGGATATAGCGGTTATAGAACCGTTCTTTTCAAAATACTCTACTATAAACTCCGCCATCTCATGTTTTTCCGCTTCTCTGCATTCATCAAAAATCTTTTCGACGATCCTTCGTTTATACTCCAGGGAAATTTCGTTGACGGCTACACTGAGAATATTGTTATGAAAATCAAAAATTCCGGATTCCTGCGGTGATATGATTGCCAGGACTTTACGTGCTTCCTGATAGGATGTCTGTATATGGTTATATCTTTCGTGGATGTCACCGATAGCAATTTTGTAATCCTCTTTCGGGAATGCATCATTGAATTTGCTTTCAAAGTATTTTCTGGAATACTGCATTTCATCTGCGTTCATCACAATGAGCCCCATGTCTCTGTCATTGGAGTTTAATGATGTCAGAACATGCGGATCTGTAATGCGCGATTCCAGGAAAGCCGCGACGTCGCCTCTGCCGGAGACAGCTTTAACAAGTGCAACTGCCATCGGGCGCGTGATATCCAGACCGAATTCTTCCGCATTGGATTCTATGTGATGCTGATCGACAAGTTCTCCGGCAAGCCAGGAGTTTACGAAAAACATACGGTTCTGATCACGGGTATTCTTCTGCTGCATATTGTTGATGTTCTGCATGAGGATTTCTGTGACCATCTTGATTATTTTTCCGTATTTTTCGACTTCGTCAACGGGGCCTGTAATGCCTATGACGCCGGCTATTTCATCATCGATTTTCAAAGGAAGATTAATACCGACTTTGCATCCTGGATACTCATCTTCGTTTTTGACGATAAGCGCATCAAGATTTTCGGTTACAACTTTATGAGAAGGTATATGATATTCATTCATGCGTGACTTATTCGTGCTGGCAATAATATATCCGATCTCATCTGAAATATATATATCGTAGTCGATGACCTGACTTATTACCTGTAACAAATCTTCCGCTGTTTCTTTTCCAAGATGCATAATTCCTCCTTACTTTACCCTTTATAATAAGTATAAACTTTCAAAATTATCAAATCATTGTTACGAATAACATAAAAACGATATAAATTTCGTTTCTTTTAATATAGAATCATGTTATGAGTGATAGTATAATACAAAATATCAAAAGGGGCAAGATTAGAGAGCTGCCGCTTTAGATGGTATACAGTACATGCTTGAATAGGTACTTTTGTATATTTTGGTAATATGTGGGGAAGTTGGTCTTATTGGTCTGAGATTGGATAACATGTAGTTTTTAGATTTGCGCATTGTTATGAACATAACCTCCTCAGGAGAAAAACGGCAGAACGGTACTGCCGTTTTTCATTTTTTGCATTATTTATATAAAGTGTTACAATAGATACATGATGAAGTTACGCCCTGAGATTTCAGTTATAATACCGGTTTATAACAACGAGAGTTATTTATGTGATACTCTCGATTCTTTGCTTGCGCAGAGTTTTAAAGATTTTGAAGCTATTGTGATAAATGACGGATCATCAGACGGTACTGAAGCAATAATCGACAGATATGCATTGAAGGATAAACGTATCAGAAAACTCGTCTGCGAACACAGGGGAGTGTCAGGAGCGAGAAATGCAGGTCTTGAGGCAGCCGGAGGAAGATATGCGGCGTTTCTCGACGGAGATGACGTGCTTCCTGAAAATGCCTACCGCGATCTTTATGAGTGTGCTGTCGATTCAGAGGCTGATCTTGTAGTCGGCGTGTATGAACGTCTGGACGGCATCAGTCTGCATGTCAACGAGAGGACTGTGAAGCTGGCGGATAAAAGAAAGATTTATCCGTGGGATAAAGATCTTGTACACAGTTTCGAAGTCTGGAACAAGATGTTCAGCATGGATATCATTAAAAAGAACAATATACATTTTGAGGATTATAAATACCTTGAAGATGTCATCTTTACATATTCATTTCTGCAGCATACCGAGAAGATCGCGGCTGTAAAATCTGTGATTTACAAGTATTGCAGAAGACTGGCGATTTTTATTCCGAGCGCAACACAGGCTATGACAGGTTCGATGATGAATGATGCATTCAAGGCACTTGACCGTGTCGAGGAAATAACAGCATCCTGGCCGCAGGATTTTCATGAGGAAATGAAATACCGCTTTACCAATGCGATCCTGATACGAGAATATTACAGACATATCTGGAAACTTGATCAGGAAACGGCGGAAAAACTGGTTAGCAGAATAAACGACATCATACCGCAGCTGGCTCCCGACAAGAAAGACCGCATAATATCCAAATGTTATGATCTCGAAATGGAAGACGGCTTCAGGACATGCGATGAAATAATCAAATCGCCGCTTATTACGATATACATAACCGGAGATGTCAGTGCAGAATGTGTAAATGATCTGCTGGCTTCGCTTTACGGACAGAACTGTCCGAATTTTATATGTGTTGTAGACAGTGCTATCGCGTTTGCGGTAGATGATAAATACAGTGAACTCGGCAATATTCGTTTTGGCCTGACAAGGGAGCTCCCTGACAGCGCATATGTATTATATGCAGACTGCGATATGATGTTTGATGTGAATACATTATCTGAAGTGTATCGGGAGCTGTCCGGTGACGGTTCTGATATGGCAGTAATGTCTGCGGTCGATATCGACGGCAAGATAATCGGCGGCTTCGAAGGGTGTATGGGCAACAAGCTTGTCAGGACGCAGGCACTGCGTGATCTTGACTTTTCATTTAAATGGGCGGATGCATTTACTCTTTCCGAAAAACTGAGCCACAAAGATGTCAGAGATCATGCTATTATATTAAAATCATAATTATACGGAGGAAAAAATGGCTAAAATCAATGCAATGAAACTTATGTCCGCTAAATCGCAGCTGGGAAAACTCAAAAGCGAGCATCCTCAGGTCATCGAGTTCGGAGGAAAAATACGCGACAACGCAATCGTACCGGGTACCAGATTTACTATTACAGCGGTCACACCCGACGGTAAACAATATGATACGAATTTCGAACTTACAGCTTTCGATACAGACCTGATCAACGGTCTCATGAAATAAAAAATTATACGATCAAAAAGACCGTTTTCCGGAAACAGAGAAACGGTCTTTTTTTTAAGCATCTTTTCTGTCTATATGAGGAGTATGATCATAGCCTTCGTTTCTTGCTATTTTTGCTTTACGTCTGCTTTCAGTCAGAATAAATTCCGCCAGCCGTGTGGTTTCCTCTGATCCTCCGGTATAAATATATTTTTTAAGAAAACTGTACAGACGGGTATAATCATATGTTTCACAGGCAATGGCTTTTTCAACTTCTGCCGGAGTGGTGCATACAGGACCGGGCATATCTCGTCTGTAGTCAAGGTTAAACGGATGATCTGCTGCGAATTTGTCAAGATCATAGGCGTAAAGATATATTGGCTTTTTAAGAACGGACGCATCAAATACGAGATTTGAATAGTCTGTGATTATTGCGTCAGCTACAAACAGCATCTCAAAAGTAGTAAATTTATGGTCGATTATCGGACCTTTCGTAAGGATATCCATATTTGAATTTGGATGATTTTTTACAATGATATTGATATCCTCATGTGCGCATAAAGCGTCAAACAGAGCTTTTGATTCTGCGTTGTGCTCCTTCTGGTTGGTCCTGAAGGTAGGGCAGTATAATATGTTTTTCCCCTGTCTGAGTTTTGGATAGGCGGCAAAAATACGTTCCTTCATTTTTTTTGCATAGCTTTTGTTCTTCAGGAGTTCGACTTTAGGAATAGGATGTACAAGTATTTTTTCCCGCGGATATCCGTATGCCGCTGCCGCTTCATCAATGCTGCCTTCTCCGTTTACGATAATAAAATCATAGCCGCGGTGGAGATGCAGAGACCGGATCTGTGACGGTGTATAATCCGATGATGTGCCGACGGCAGACAGATCGTGCTTTTTAATTGTGCCTGTGTAAGGCGGAATATATACGACGAGCAGCCATGGTTTATGTTTCAGCAGATTTAAAGGATATATCACGGAATCAGTAATGATGATTTCCGAAGTTGCCAGCATGACCATTTGTGAGAGCATGTGAAGAAAATAGCTGAATGACTTATTCTCAGGCACACACATATGACCGACCAGATAGTCAGGACGCTGTCTGCGGAGCTCCGCTATCAGCATAGAGGCATCTTTGGAAGGTTTTGATGACCTGCTGCTCATAAATACGATTTTCCTTTGCGTAGGCATGAATTTCATAAAAAAATAAATTATTTTCATGATGACACGCTCAAAAAAAGACGGCATTTTATTCTCCTTTTTTTACACATAATTTGTATACTTCAGTATAACTAATTATCTGAATGTTTTCAAGAACTGCAGCAATATCTTACGTTGACAAATTCATTTCGATAAGGTAAAATATGGTAAAAATAGATAAAGGAGGAAATTTTGAAAAGGAGTTTCTGCAGAGAATATGAAGAAATTGATGTTCCCGGTGTTATTGAAAGGAAAAAGATCGGGATCATGGGGATGGGGCCGGGTGCCGGCGCGACTTTTGTAGCAGTATCGCTTGCTGCCGAAGCTGCACGGATCTGCGGAAAAGCCGTCGCTTTTGCCGAGCTTGTGACATATTACAGCGGCAAACCTTTAACTTATGAAATGCTCGGAATGGATAAGCGCTTTAAAATGAGGAGCTTTGATAGTTTTTATTCCGAACTGAACCGGGGCAGATATATCAGAAAGCTGAGAAACATGGACCAGATGGTCAACTGGGCGCTTGCAGTTCCGTCAGATATGCAGAATGGTATTGTCTTGTCCGCTGCCGACGAATCAAGACTGGTGAATAATATATACGGAGATATCATCATCTGTGATCTGGGCGGAAGGTTCAATGAGAAGCGTATTCATGAGATGGATATAGTCATATGTGTTGTCGACCCGCTCCCTTCACGACTGATAGCCAACCATGACATGTATGCCTGTCTGCGGCGCGAGGAAAAAAACGGCGCCGATATACTCTGGGTGATCAACAAGATGAACAGCGGGATAAATCTGCACTGTTTAAGAGATTATTTGAAAATCAGAGATACTGTGATACTGCCGCTTGTACCGCCGGAATATATCTACACTGCAGAATATAACTGCAGGATCCCCATTGATCAGCGCGAAGTCAGGCATGAACTTGAGGGCGTTTTCGACCAAATCATCACATATACAACATAATGTGTAAGGCCTGCCCCAAAAATATTGTTTTTATACATTATATATGGTAAAATATTTTGTGGTAAAAAATGGCTATTTTGGAGGAAAAGATGATCTCATTCGACCATGTGACAAAACGATATGAAGACAATGTCGGGCTTGATGATGTCAGCATCAATATTGACACCGGCGAATTTGTTTTCATTGTGGGACCGAGCGGAGCAGGAAAATCGACCTTTATCAAATTGATCCTCAAGGAGATAGATGCTGATGAGGGGAGTATCATTGTCAACGGCAATGAGGTCACAACTTTGTCGAACCGGATGATTCCGTCACACAGACGAAATATAGGGATCGTATTCCAGGATTTCCGTCTTCTTGCCAATAAGACGGTTTTTGAAAATGTGGCATTTGCTATGGAAATCACACATCAGACGGCGCGTACAATCAAACGGCAGGTCCCGCCTGTGCTCGGACTTGTAGGCATCGGTTCTTACGGAAACAGATATCCCGATGAGCTGTCGGCAGGAGAGCAGCAGAGAGTTGCAATTGCGCGAGCAATAGTCAACAGACCTACTGTGCTTATAGCTGATGAACCGACAGGAAATCTTGATCCGGATACTGCCTGGGAAATAATGAAACTTCTTGAGCGCATCAATGAAAACGGGACGACTATCCTGATGGTAACGCATGCGAAGGATATAGTTGACAGGATGGATAAACGTGTTATTGCTATAGATAACGGCAAAATCATTCAGGACGAATACGGCAAATATGATTATCATGACAGCCTTATACTCAATACTGCTGCGTCAGCGGATGATTCTGCTGCCGATGAGCATCTTGGTGAAATAGGCGTCAAAAAAACGCAGAAGAAAACCGCGCCGGCGGAAAAGCTCAGCAGGGCTGAAATAAAAGCCGGTATGAGAGAAGAGAAAGACAAAGAAAGACGTATGAAAGCTCTCAGAAAAGCGGAAGCGGAAAGGGCCAGACAGCAGGCAAAAGAAGAAGCTGAAGAAAAGAAAAAAGAAAAGAAAAAAGAAAAACGCCGGGCAAAAGGAGATATGAATCTATCCAAAGATGAGATCGCGGAAGCGCTTGCAGCAGCTGCTGCTGAAGCGGAGGCAAACGCGCGCCGGGAAGCCGAGATCGCTTATGCGCATCATAACGAAAACGATGATGAGGAAGGCGGTGAAGACTGATGCTCGGAAGACTGAAATATACGGTCAGCCAGGCCTTCAAACAAATCGGAAGGAATAAAGCGATGTCATTTGCGTCGGTGTTTGCTATAACGGCGATGCTTCTGATACTGGGCATGTTCTTTGTGATAATTATCAATGTCAATACGGCCACTGAGTCTGTCAAGAATGATTATGACTCGATAGAAGTATTTCTGAAGGATTCTGTAACTGCCTCAGAGATAATAGATATGAAGGATAAGATCGCTTCATGGGACAACGTTGAAAAAGTGGATTATGTTACTAAAGCTCAGGCTATGAAGACGCTGAAAGCAAGATGGGGAGACAAAGGTTATCTGCTTGACAGCCTGAAAACAAATCCGCTTCCTAATTCACTCGTTGTGAAGGTAAAGGATCTGACTGCGGCAGAAGATACAGTGACTGCCGTGAGTGCTCTCAAAGGAGTGGAAGATGTCAATTATTACAAAGACACTGTAGACAAATTGCTTAAAGTAACGCATGGACTTCAGACGGCGGCGCTGGTCATTATGGGGTTTCTGATCATCGTTTCGGTCGTGGTGGTATCCAATACGATCAAGCTGACTGTTTTCAACAGGGCCGAAGAAATAAGCATAATGAAATATGTCGGAGCAACAAACTGGTTCATAAGAGGTCCGTTCCTGGCAGAGGGAATAATTATCGGGTGTTTTTCGGCGCTGGTATCGGCCGGGGTCGTGGCGCTGATATACGGAAGAGTCGCGGCGGCCATCAGCGATAAAATGTTATCTATGATGTCTGTTCCTATGGTGCCGGTGGGCTTTCTGTCATATAATCTTGTATGGATATTCCTTGCGCTGGGTATAAGCATCGGAGCGTGGGGCAGCATAATATCCATGCGCAGGTTCCTTGATACGTGAGCCGTCAGGAGGGAGTTATGAGAAAGAGAACAAGTATCATATTATCGGTAATACTTGCATTTTGTATGATTTGCTCTGTTCCTGCGTATTATGTCCGCGCAGACAGTATCAATGATCAGATAGATCAGAAACAGAGTGAACTGTCTTCAGGCCAGAGCAAACTGGCCCAGGTAGCGGAGCAGCTGAACAAGCTTCAGGGGAAAATAGACGAAACAGAAGTTCAGCTGAAAAGTCTCAACAAGAAAGTCGCTGCCCAGGAAGTCAGAATAAATAAGATGTCTGCCAGAATCAAAAATCAGAAAAAGAAACTTGATGCCTCGCAGGAACAGCTGGACGGGCGTCTGCGCAATATGTACAAGAGCGGCAGCGTAGGATTTGTCCAGGTGATTTTGTCTTCAGATGATGTTACTGATCTGCTTTCCAACATTGCGATGGTCAAAAAGATTTTTGAGAATGACCAGAATGTTGTCGAGACAATGACCGCCAAATACAATAAACTTAAGACACAGCAGCAAAAGCTAAAAGAGATGCAGGCTGATCTTAAAGCTCAGAAAAGCGAAATCTCGGCCAAAAGCGATACACTGAGTTCACAGAAGTCTGAGCTGAACGCAAAAAAGAATTCCATTGCCGCCAGCAATGAAAAAATTTCCGGAGAGATATCTGAACTTCAGGATGAAGCGGACGAACTGGCTAATACAGGCAACGGAAGCGGCGGCGGGAGCTACAGCGGCGGAGCGCTTGCGTGGCCGTGCCCTTCATGTTCGAATATTTCATGCGGGTTCGGCTGGAGGAACTGCCCGTTCCACGGCTGGGAATGCCACACCGGGATCGATATCAGTGCAAGTTACGGTGCTTCAATAACTGCGGCAGCGTCAGGAACAGTCACTATCGCGTCTTATTACGGCAGCTTCGGAAATGCAGTTAAAATAAGCCACGGCGGCGGTATCTGCACATTATACGGACATTGCAGCAGATTGCTGGTCAGCTCCGGACAACATGTAAAGAAAGGACAGGTAATCGCAAAAGTAGGTTCTACCGGAAATTCAACGGGGCCGCACCTTCACTTCAGCGTGATAAAAAACGGTTCTTATGTGGATCCGATGAATTATTTGTAAAGCAATATGAATTCAATCATCAGAGAACTATTGAAACAAAGAGGAATAACCGAAAAGGATGACATTGAAGAATTCCTTGCGGATACTCCGAAAAAAACATATGATCCATTCCTGCTTCCCGATATGGAAGCGGGAGTGGATTTAATATTGAATGCAATTAGTCACGATAAACTTATCTGTATATACGGCGATTATGATGCTGACGGCATTACTTCGACCTGTATTATGAAAACAATTCTGGAACGCGCCGGAGGAAGAACAGACTATTTCATACCTTCGAGATTTACTGACGGATATGGTCTGAACTCGGCTGCTGTCGACAGGCTGCGGAACAGAGGAGCGGAAGTGCTCATAACAGTAGACTGCGGAAGTGTATCGAGAGAAGAAGTCGAGCATGCCAAAAATGCTGGTCTTGATGTGGTTGTTACCGATCATCATAATATCGATGATGTCCAGGCAGACTGCCTTCTGATCAATCCAAAGCGAAAAGACTGCAAATATCCGTTCAGGGATCTGGCCGGATGCGGTGTCGCATATAAGTTTGCGCAGGCAGTTCAGCGGAAAGCCGGGATGCCCAAGTCTGCAATTGCGGATATACTGGATCTTGCAGCGATCGGAACGGTTGGAGATATAGTTCCGCTGATAGATGAAAACCGTACACTGGTAAAATACGGGCTCAAAGAAATAAAGAAAAACAGACGTCCGGGACTTGATGCACTTATTAAAGGCATTTCACTTACGCCTGAAAATGTTGCTTCTGAACAGATCGCATTCGGCATTGTTCCCAATCTGAATGCCTGCGGGCGTATGGAAGACGCAGGTATAGGCGCAAGACTGCTTCTGGCCGGTGATCCGGACGAGGCTGCCCCTCTTGTTGAAAAAGTAACATCTCTGAACAGAAACAGAAAGAAGATACAGGATGATACTTACGAGGAATGTCTGAAACTGGCGGATGAACAATGTCCAGGGAGCGATTTCCCGGTCATATATGCCGGAAATGCACATGAAGGCATAACGGGTATAGTTGCCGGCAAGTTAAAGGAAAAATTCGGCAGACCGGTGATCATTGTGACCGATTCAGGCGACGACCTGAAAGGTACGGGAAGAAGTATTGAAGGTGTCGACATATACGAGGTAATGAACAGGCGAAATGATCTTTTCAAACGTTTCGGCGGACATCGCGGAGCCTGCGGTTTTACGATGCCGGCCTCAAATCTCGACGACCTCAGAAGAGGTCTTGACCATGAAATGAACGCAATACGTGAAAACGATCCGTCTGTGTTTGAAAGCGGTGTCAGTTATGATCTTGAGCTTCTGCCTGAAGAAATCGATATCGCTCTTGCAGAAGAACTGATGAAACTGGAGCCGTTTGGAAACGCCAATGAACTCCCGGTTTTCATGATAAAAGGCGCAGGTGTGAGTGACGTGTTTTTCATGGGACAGAAGAATCAGCACATGCGCTTTACTGCGGTATTCCCGGGAGGCGTTTCGTTCAAATGTGTGTTATTCGGCAATGCCGGAGAATATAGAAAGCTGATCTTATCGGGGTCGTATGTCACACTGTATGGGAGTATCGGTATAAACGAGTGGAACGGATATAGAAATGTGCAGATGAATTTGATCAGTATTGAAGATGACCGGGAGAACAGATGAATATAAAAAAACGAAATTTCATATTGATCATGATCGTTGTGTTTGCAGCGGGCATATGCATAGGCGCACTTGGCTATAACGGACTCGGATTCATCGGCACGGGCCATGTGACCATTACTCAGAAGCAGTACCGTCATTATCGCTACATGGACGAGAAATATGCCAAGACCGAAGAACTGTGGCAGGATATCAAGAGCGACTATTACAAGGACGTTGATGATGCAGATCTTGAAAACGGAATATATAAGGGGCTGTTTGCGGGAATAGGAGACATCTATTCCGAATACATGACAAAAGAAGACTATGCAAACTGGAAGATCGACACAACGGGTTCTTTTGAAGGCATAGGAGTATCGTTTTCTCAGGACAGCAGCGGCAATTTTGTCATTGTAAGCGTAATGGCCGATTCTCCGGCCAAAAAGGCCGGCCTGAAGTCGGGCGATTACATTGTTAAAGTTAATGGAAAGACGTACGAAACGATGAATGATCTCAGTACGGCGATCAGAGGTAAAGCCGGCACATCTGTAAAGGTGACATATGTGCGCGGAAGCAAAGAAAAGACGATCAGCATCAAAAGAGCGCTCGTCTCAGAAAAAACTGTTACTTCGAAAGTCCTGCCGGGCAACTGCGGATATATAAAAATTTCCGCTTTTGAGGACGGTACTGCGGATGATTTCAAAAAAGAACTTAATAAAATGGAAACGCGGAACGTAAAAGGTCTTGTGATCGATCTGAGAGACAACGGAGGCGGCATGGTTGAAGAAGGCACTGATATTGCGGATATGCTGATGGATAAAGGCGTGATCACATATATGGAAGACAAAGAAGGCAGCAAGACTTATTACAGGTCGGACAGCCGCCGTACTGATCTTAATTATGTACTTCTTGTCAACGGCGGAACGGCCAGTACATCAGAGATATTGACGGCTGCCGTGAAAGACAGCAAGAACGGAAAAGTTGTAGGAACAAAAACCTTCGGAAAAGGAATAGTGCAGGAGACCAATGAGAATGACGACGGTTCAGCTTATAAACTGACAGTTATGCAGTACTTTTCACCGGACGGGCACACCATTCATAAGAAAGGCATTACGCCGGATTATATAGTCCGCGGAACATCTGCCCAGCTTAAAAAAGCAGAGCATATACTGGCTTCTGAACAGTAAGGCGTTTCATTGACGCATATATCGTCCGGGTGATATAATTTAATATACGCATTTGTGCGGTGAAAGGGGCAGAAAATGGCATACGAATCGAAATTCAAAAGTGAAGAGACAGATGAATTGTTCAAGGCTATTCTTTCGTTGGAAAACGAGGAGGAATGCTATAGATTCTTTGAGGATATCTGTACGATCAATGAGATACATGCTATATCACAAAGACTTCAGGTCGCTAAAATGCTCAACAACAAGGCGACATACAGTGAGATAGAAGACAAGACTAAAGCGTCAACGGCGACTATCAGCAGGATAAACAAGTGCCTTGTATACGGCGCAGACGGGTATAAAACTGTACTGGAAAGAATTTAGTGTGTAATGTGTAATACGTGTATTTCCATGGAAAGCAGGATGATATGAGGAAGAGAAAGAGTGCAATATTCGTTATTGCTGCAGTGATAACGGTTATATGTTTCTGTTGTTTCTTGAACAGAACGGACGATAACAGCAGCGATATGCACCCGGAGAGCAGTACCGGCATCATGAATACCGCAAAGAGCGGTTCATCTGACGCGGGCAAAAATGCGGCCCTGAAGATCAATGCCATAAAGGACAATGATGCCTATAAAGATAATCTGCGGAATGTGCTTGATTATTATTACAGCAATTATGATAAAAAGGGAAGCAGAAAAAATATCGCGGCGCTGGGACAGACAGTGGACAGCCGCGGCACAGCTATAGTTTCCGATTATAAAGCGGCAGCTTCTGAACGTGATTCAGACAGTTCACTGAAATACAAGTCCGGAGAAGTCCTGCTGACATTCAGCAAGGGCACTTCAGACAGTGCGATCAGAGCGAAAGTGAAGGATGAGCGCGGGACTGTAGATGAAATAAGCAGTACTCCTGATGGAACAAAGATGGTCAGTGTCGATATCTCTCTGGAATATACAGTCAGCAGGGCGGCAGATATCTATGCCGGTGATGATTCTGTTGAATATTCCCAGCCAAATTACCGCTATACAGCTTCGGCGTCCGGTCAGGGATCTGCGGCGGTGAGTGATACGGGATCGGGTACAACTGAAACCGAGCCGGTTAAAGTTGATCCAAATGACAAATATTACCGAGCCGGATACCAGTGGTATCTGAACGGGACAAACGGTATAGACGCTCCGACTGCCTGGACTGTGGCATCATCGGATGCCAGCAAAAAGCAGACTGTAAAAATAGCGGTCATCGATACGGGTGTACTGGCTTCGCATGATGAGCTCAATGACGGACAGATAGATACAGTAAACAGCGCCAGGATTGTCGGCGGAACGATATCGAGAGGTGCGGATACTCTCGGAGATTCAGACGGACACGGAACACATGTATCAGGCATAATATGTGCGACATCTGATAATGATTCCGGTATAACCGGCGTTGCGACAGGGGCAGGAAACAGTGCTGTTTCGGAAATCGCAATAGATGCTCAGACACCTGAACTCTACGGGGTATTTTATTCGCAGGATCTTGTGCTGTCTGTTAATTATGCTGTCAGCAAGGGCGCGAAAATCATCAATATGAGTCTGGGCGGACCCGGAAATGACAAGCTTCTGGCAGATGCGATTGAATCTGCCTATAACAATGGTGTTCTTGTAGTGACTGCTGCGGGGAATGAGAATACAGATGCGCTGGTTTCACCTTCGGATTCCAATGATGTTTTGAGCGTAATTGCAAATAACGATACCGGTTCAAGCAGAACCGGCGCTGAAGATTTCAGCGCATATTCGAACTTCGGCGCTGCCAAAGATTTGTCGGCTCCCGGCGATGACATATTGAGTACATGGATAGGTTCGAACAATGGTTTCAATAAAAAAGGAGCAACTCCGGGGAATACAAAATTTGCATATGACTCAGGTACATCGATGGCCGCGCCTGTGGTGACAGGAACGGCTGCGCTTCTGCTTTACTATGAACCGGCGCTGACACTGAGGCAGGTCAAGAATTATTTATATTCTTCAGCGGGAAGTACATCATTCAGCGCATCACAGGCTTTCGGAAACCTGAATGCAGGCACGGCGCTTACAAATCTTGCCGCTGACAAGGAAGCAGTCAAGAGCATTGTGCTCAACACAACTTCGATGTCAGTATACACAGGTGACGATAAACAGATAGAATACGAGGTCCTTCCGGGTACTTCAAAATCGGTTGATGTTTCGTGGACAAGCAGCAATACAGCTGCTGCGACAGTTTCCGGAGAAGGCATCGTGACCGGCGTATCGGAAGGTACTGCTGTAATAACCGCGTCGATCGGTGATGTTTCAGCTTCGTGTACAGTAACAGTCAAAAATAAATACAGCGATGTGACGTTTACAGACGGCAGTTTTGAGACTGAAGGCGAACTGACCAAAGACAGCGCGGTTTCAGCCTCTGTATACAAATCAGAGACATCATATGACGATGCGGCCGGATATATGAACGGATATGCTGTTGTCATGGCGAAAAATGAAAGTATTTCCGCAGTGCTTTCTTCATCGGACTACGGTTCGTTTGTCAAACTTGTCGGAGCAGACGGAAAAATCATCAAATCCGACGCATATCTCGATTACGATGAAGAAGTGAAGGAAAACAATACAGCTTCGCTGACTTATAATGCTCCTGAAGACGGGACATATTATATACAGAGCTGTGCAGTTCCGAATTACGTGCCGTCTCCTGTCGATTCGAATGTTTCTTCCACGGGTAAATATTTGCTTAAAATATATAAATTCGATACGTGTGTTTCTTCCGTTTCATCTGTGACATATAACAGCATCAAAATGCAGTGGTCAAAATGTACAAATGCGGACGGTTATAAAATAATCAGAGCGACCAAAAAAACCGGAAAATATACAACAGTAAAATCCATTGCGAAGAATACAGATATTTCATATAAAAACAGTTCACTGACGTGTGGAAAAACATATTATTATAAAGTGATCCCATACAGGATAATATCCGGCGTAACGATATACGGCAAAGAATCCTCAATATTGTCAGCGAAAGTACGGCCTGCGGTGAGTTCTTCCGTCAGGGCCAAGTCCGGGCACGGTTATATAACAATATCATGGGCACATGTCAGCGGAGCGACAGGATACAGAATTTACCGCGCATCGTCGAAGTCGGGCGCATATAAAAAACTGAAGACGGTGAGCGGGGGAAATACGCTTAAATATTCCAATACAGGATTGAAAAAAGGCAATACATATTACTATAAAGTTAAGGCTTACAGGAAGACCGGAAAGACTTCTGTATTGGGAAAATCATCTGCAGAAGTATCGGCAAAAGTCAGATAACAATGAAATGACGGTGTTTTATGAAAACGAAATTCGGAAGGATCGCTGCTGTCGCGATATGCTGCATAGCTGCAGCAGGCATACTGCTTTTCAGTACAGCCGGAGGTCCTCAGACTGCAAAATCAAATAAAGAGAATATGGCTCCGGCAGATAAAATTACCGCCGGGGATGTTTTGAAAATAGCAGAAAGCAGCGGGGAAGGATCCGGGAAGCAGGCTGCAGAGGCGCTTAATGATATAAGCGACGAAGATGAATACAATACTGCGGTCCGCGGTGTGCTCGATCATTACTATGAAAATAATAACGGGGGACAGTACAGTGCTGATATCAAAGCTTTTGAAAATACAGCAGATACCAGATCGGATCAGATCGTTTCCTCGTACAGGACGGCGGCGGCAGAACGGAGTTCAAAAGACAAAAATTACCAGACTCAGGAAGTGCTTCTTACTTTTGGAAGCGGGACTGATGATGAAACCATCAAAACCGCAGTTGAGAAAATGCGCGGAGAATGCCTGTCGATAAGTACAGATCTTAACGGTGATAAAATTGCCGATGCGAAAATATCTTATGAATATACTGTTAGCAGAGCTGTTTCACAGTACAGTACTCTCGATGATGTAGTGAGCGCGCAGCCTGATTACAAGTATCATACAATGGAGAACAGGACAAATGATAAATATTATGATCTGCAGTATTATCTGACATCTGCGGAAGGAATAGATGCTGAAAACGCATGGGATAAAGCAGGCAAAGACGGTACAACCGTTAAAGTTGCTGTCATAGATACCGGTGTCATGGCTGACCATGAAGATCTTAATATCGATGTTTCACAATGTGCAAGGATTACAAACAATAAGATCACTGTCGGTAAAATATCAGACAGCGACGGACACGGGACATTTGTCTCCGGCATAATCGCGGCAGTATCGGGAAATAGTAAAGGTATTGCCGGAGTTGCCACGGGCGCTTCAAACAATGCGGTTGATCTTATTGTGATCAACGCCGCTACAAAAGATAAAGAAACGGGAGAGCTGACTTTTTATACAAAAGACCTCGTAAAATCAATCGGATATGCTGCTGACAACGGAGCCAGGCTGATCAATATGAGTCTCGGAGGGCCGGGTAAAGATGATCTGATGGAAGACGAAATAGCGTCAGCATATAATAAGGGTGTTCTCTGTATCTGCGCATCAGGGAACGAGGGGACCGATAAACGTGTATCTCCTTCAGATGCTCCTGAAGCCGTCAGCGTAATAGCAACTAATTCCAGTAAAGAAAAGACTTATTATTCGAATTACGGAGTCGATAAAGACATATCAGCTCCGGGCGACGAAATCATCGGAACATGGACTGGTTCGAAGAGCGGATACAGCGGCAGCGACACAAAATACACATATGAAAGCGGTACTTCTATGGCGACGCCTGTAGTGACAGCTTCGGCTGCACTGCTTTTATACAAAGATAACAATCTGACGCCGCGTGAAATAAAAAATCTTCTGTATTCATCGGGGTCATCATCATTCTCAAAACAATACGGGTTCGGAAAGCTCGATATCGGCAAGGCCATGACGGCGCTAACTTCGGCAAAGACATCGCCTTCCGGGATCATATTCAACAGGACAAGTGCAACGGTCCATACGGGAGACCGTACCGGGATCGAGTATACTGTGCTTCCTGCCAATACATCAGACAGTTCGGCTTCATTTACTTCGAGCGATACATCTGTGGCAAAAGTGAGCGGTGACGGAATCGTGGATTTTTATGCGCCGGGGACTGTAACGGTTACGGGAACTGCGGGAGGAGTCTCAGCGAGCTGTACATTTAAAGTACTGAACAGGTATAAAACTGTATCACTCAAAGGGGGAACATACTCGGATTCGGGTTCGATCACATCGTCATCTGCGCTTTCGACTTATAAAAAACATGATGACATTTCGTCATATATGACGGGTTATGAAATTAATGCTGCAAAAAATGACCGTATTACTGTGTTTGAAAAATCTGCGGATTTTACAACATGTGCAAAAATAGTAAACAGCAGCGGTAAATGCGTGGCTGAAAAAATAGGATCTGATAACTATAACAGCAGCGGCTCAGTATCATATACTGCGGGTTATACAGGGAAGTATTATGTCGAGATATCGGGAGATCCGACCATGGATTACATGAGCGGAGGATTTATCTGCGCGACAGGCTCCTATGGGATGCGCATAACTGCGCTGGGAAAAACATCGCTCACGGGAGTGAATAATTCTTCGAAATATTCGACGGTCAAGTGGAAAAAGGTTTCGAATGCGGGAGGGTATTACATATATCGCTCAACAGCTAAATACGGAACTTACAAAAGAGCGGGAAGTGTTTCATCGGGTTCGCAGCTGCATGCAAAAATCGAAAAACCGACTGCCGGGAAGAAATATTATTACAAAGTCAGAGCATATAAAAAGGCGGGCGGACATTATTATTACGGAACTTATTCGGCAGCAGGAAAGTGACGGAACGCATGGATCTTTACATTTTCACGGAGCCGGACGGCAGGAAGAATGCCGGCGGACACAGCGACGATATTATCAGAAGATCGCTTGAACTTTATGTCAGGGATAATAGTCTTCCGTCACAGGGTGCACAGGAAATACTGAGGACAGAGGCGGGGAAGCCGTACTTCAGAGAAAGTGATCTGTTTTTTTCTCTGAGTCATACAGGCAGTCTCTGTGCATGTCTTATAGGAACACAGCGCGTGGGTCTGGACATACAGCAGATGCGCATGACGAGAACGGTCTCGATAGCGGAACGGTATTTTTCGGACAGTGAGATCGAATATATTGAAAAAAACGGAAATGAAGGTTTTTTTGACATATGGGTCAGGAAAGAAGCTTATGTTAAATTTCTGGGAACGACACTGGCAAAGGGCATATCGAAATACGATACTGTTTATGACGGCAGACTGCGCGGGTGCATCGGAGAAGGAACAGCCCGTGCTGTTATTGAAAATGTTGATATCGGCAGCGGGCTGAAATGTGCGTGCGCATCATGCTCAAAGGAAAGGATATGTCTGAAGCAAATAATTTAAAACCATATATCGCGGGAGTGATTTTCACATTTATAGTCGGATTCTCATTTCTGATGATCAAAATATGTGTTCCGTATGCGGATACTGTTCAGATCATGACTTACAGATTCGATTTTGCAATGATAGCTGTGGCCGCTGTGCTGGCTGCCGGGCACAGACGATCGTCCGGGACTCCTTTTTCCGGGAAGAAAGTGCTGCTGATACCGGCATCGTTTTATATTGCCTGTCTTGCGCTGCAGACTTTCGGACTCAGATATTCGACATCCATAGAAGCAACGATTATTTTTGCTGTATCGCCGCTTATTGTTCAGGTCATCTCATCCTTGTTCCTGAAGGAAAAATCAACTGTCCTGCAGTGGCTGCTGGTAATGGCATCGGCGGCTGCACTTATTGCTATGGTGGCTATTGGCAATAAAATATCGATGAATGCGGTCGGTGTTGCTCTGCTGCTTCTGGCAGCTGTTCTCATGGCAGTATATACAGTAACAGCCAGACATTTCCGAAAAGCTGGCTCTCCTATGGATATGACAGCTGTGATTGTTGCTGAAGGTTTTATAGCGTTCAATGCCGTTTCAGTCAGCACCTGTGCTGCAGCCGGAGATCCGCTGAGTTATTTTGCACCGCTTTTTCACTGGCAGTTTGCTGCGGCTACTGCATATCTGGGCATCGGATGCATCATGCTGTCTGCTCAGATGATGAATTATATGCTGTCGTCGCTTCATGCGGTCAATGCCTCAATATTCGGCAATGCATCAACGCTTGTGACGATAATGGCAGGCGCGCTCATTCTCGGTGAACAGCTTCATGTTTATCAGGTAATATGCGCTGCAGTTATTCTCGGTGCCGTGATAGGTATTTCGGTTGACGGAGAGAAGCAAAGGAGGCTGGAAGCGATAAATGGACATTAATGATACAGCGATGCGTTATCTCGAAAACAGGGCGCATACGAAACAAGAAATGAAAGAGTATCTTCTGAAAAAGGGCTTTGAGGAAGCTGATGCCGATGATGCAGTCCAAAGATTGTCGGAAGTCAGATATCTGGATGATGTTTCATATTCTGCCCAGTTTCTGAAATACGGATTCGGCAAGGGATGGTCTGTGAACAGAGTAAAGCAGGAACTGAGAAAGCGCGGCGTCAGCGACAATGATATCGTGCAGGGAATATATGCCTATGAAGACGAAAATGAGACAGATATCGAAAGCGGAGAAGCGGGGCGTGCATTCGTGCAGGCTGAAAAGTTCATGAGGACCGCAGAGGCGGCAGATCAGAAGACGATGGGGAGACTGGGCAGACGGCTGTCCGGGTTCGGTTACGCTCCGGGAGTTGTCTATAAAACCGTCGGCCTGGTAATGAAAAAATATCAGAAGGATGATGAAGATGAGCAGTGAAGACAGATATACCAGGACAAGGATACTGATCGGTGACAAGGGAATCGAAAGACTGGAGAAATCAAGAGTCGCGGTCTTCGGACTCGGAGGGGTAGGAGGATTCACGGTCGAAGCTCTGGCAAGAGCAGGGGTTGGAAGCCTTGATATAATAGATAATGATACGGTAGATATCACGAATCTCAACAGGCAGATAATAGCGACGCTCGATACAGTAGGCAGACAGAAAACAGCAGTGATGGAAGAGCGGATCCATTCGATTGATCCCGGCATCAGCGTGGTCAGACATGACATGTTTTTCCTGCCCGAAAATTCGGCGGATCTGGACTTTTCTGAATATGATTATGTTGTCGATGCGGTAGATACTGTTACTGCTAAAATAGAGATAGCGGTCAAAGCGGAGAAAGAAGGCTGCCGGCTGATCTCCTGTATGGGCACCGGCAACAAAATGGATCCGTCAAGACTCATGATAACTGATATCAGCAAAACACATATGTGCAGACTGGCAAAAGTCATGAGACATGAACTGCGCGTGCGCGGCATTACACATCTCAAAGTATTGTTTTCAGACGAAGAACCGCTGAGATCAGAGCCGCCGGGAAGCATATCTTTTGTCCCGTCAGCTGCGGGACTTATGATAGCGGGAGAAGTAATAAGAGATCTGATAGATTGGAAAAAGTGATATGGCTGTAAAAGTAAAAGAAATCAATATAGAGCGCGGAATGCCCACAGTGGACACTGCAATGAGAAATCTTGTGAACGGACTGATGACTGCGAAAATGCAGGGCTGCAGGGCGGCAGTGGTCATACACGGATGGGGCTCATCCGGCACTGGAGGTAAGATCAAAGCCGCGGTGAAGGGAAAACTGAACTCTCCTGAATTAAAAGGTGTGGTTCGTGATTTCGTTTCCGGTGCGGAATGGTATAATAAGAAAAAAGAGTTCTTTGATGTCTGCCCTCAGCTCAGAGAATTCAACAGAGACATAGACGGCAACAAGGGCATAACAGTGGTGCTGCTAAGGTAAGGAGGCAATTTTATGAGTATTAACGTAATACAGGGCGATATAACGAAACTGAAGGTGGACGCTATAGTGAATGCCGCGAATACTTCTCTTCTCGGAGGCGGAGGGGTAGACGGCGCGATCCATCGTGCTGCCGGCCGTCAGCTTCTCGAAGAATGCGAAACTCTCGGAGGATGCAATCCGGGCGAAGCAAAGATAACAAAGGGCTATGACCTTCCGGCAAAGTATGTCATACATACAGTCGGACCTGTCTGGTACGGCGGGACCAGCGGCGAGCCGGAGCAGCTCAGAAATGCATATATCAACAGTCTTAAGCTGGCGGAAGAGAACGGAGTGCACAGCATCGCGTTCCCGGCGATCTCCACGGGTGTCTACGCATATCCGAAAGACCAGGCGGCGGAAACAGCCGTTACAGCAGTCAGAGATTTTCTGGCAGAGCACGATGATATGGATATCACGCTTTGCGCATTCAGTTACAAAGATAAGGAAAGATACGAGAAACTTTTGACAAGATAGGAGAAATTTTCAGATGCAGACAGCACTTTTGATATGTCTGGCGGCAGTGGCGATACTGATGATCGTGCTGATGATCATGGTTATGAGTTCCCGGCGCGAAACAGCGGATCATATCCGGAACACGATGATGGATATGGCGGACAGGATCAGGGAGAGCGACAGGGATTCTTCAGAGATGCTTGATAAGCGGCTGAAAGAAACTGCCGAGCTTCAGGACAAGCGAATGAAGGAAAACAATGAGAATGTCGACGCCCGGCTTTTTGACATGTCAAAAAGAATCAGCGAAATGGCGGTCGAAAACGAGCAGAAGCTGGAAAATGTAAGAAAGACAATGGAAACGAAGATCGCGGCGCTGCAGGTCGATAATAATATTCAGCTGGAGAAAATGCGCGAGACTGTGGATGAAAAGCTGCAGAAAACTCTGAATGACAGAATATCGAAATCTTTTGAAATGGTAAATAAGAGTCTTCAGGAGGTAACGGACGGGATCGGTGCGATGAAAACCATCGCCAGAGATGTAAACGGTCTTTCAAATGTGCTGTCAAATGTCAAGACGAGAGGGATCGTCGGAGAGATACAGCTAGGCGCGATACTCAGGGAAATACTGTCGCCTGATCAGTATGACGAGAATGTGAATACTGTAGGACACGGCCAGAACCGCGTGGAATTCGCAGTCAGGCTTCCGGGAGAGGGTACCGATGTCGTATATCTTCCAATCGATTCGAAGTTCCCGGGCGAGACATATCAGCAGTACAGAAACGCTCTGGACTCGGGCGACAAAGCAGCGGCGGACGCTGCCGGGAGAAAACTCGATACTGTTATCAGGGCGGGAGCAAAAGACATACATGATAAATATATTGAACCGCCGCAGACGACGGATTTTGCAATAATGTTCCTTCCTTTCGAGGGACTTTATGCGGAAGTCATCAACCGCGGGTTTGTCGAGACTCTGCAGCGCGACTACAAGGTCGTCATAGCCGGACCGACAACGATGTCGGCGCTCCTCAATAGTCTGCAGATGGGATTTAAAACGCTGGCTATACAGAAACACACCAGCGAAGTGTGGAACACTTTATCGGCTGTAAAAACGGAGTTCGGAAAATTTACAGATATCCTGGAATCCGCCCAGGATAAGATCAACAGGGCGAATGACGATCTCGGAAAGCTGATAGGCGCGAGAACGAACAAGATAAACAAGAGACTCGAGGAAGTGTCTGCGCTGACGGATATCGAAGCGCAGGATGTACTCGGGACGGGAGCAATTACGGAGGATCCAAGTTAATGAGCATTTTTGCAATCGGAGATCTTCATCTTTCACTGGGGCCGAATGTCGACAAGCCTATGGATATTTTCGGCGGAGGCTGGCTGAATCATGCGGACCGTTTGAAGGAAGAATGGAATGATATGATCGGCGACACCGACACTGTGATAGTGCCGGGTGATATATCGTGGGCTCTGAAACTGGAAGGCGCGATGCCGGATCTTGATTATGTCGATAATCTGAGGGGCCATAAGGTCATCATCAAGGGCAATCACGATCTGTGGTGGGCAGGGATAACGAAACTCAACACGCTGAAGAAAAGCATTACATTTCTTCAGAACACATGCTATTCCGTGCCTGATACCGGAATATGCATATGCGGGACCAGAGGCTGGATCTCGCCCGGTACAGAGGGATTTGACGCTCAGGACAATAAAATATACAATCGCGAAACAATGCGGCTTGAAAAATCGATACAGGCGGCCGCGGCATCGGGAGCTGATGATATCATCGGCGTTATGCATTACCCGCCGACGAATGATAAAAAACAGAGCTCGGCGTTTACGAGGATATTTGAGGAATATGGTGCGAAAACCGTAGTATACGGTCATTTGCACGGGAAAGAATCATTCAGATACGGAATACAGGGAATACTGAACGGCGTGGATTATAAACTCGTTTCTCTTGATTATCTTGAATGCAGACCGATAAAACTGAGATAGGAGGTATGAACATATGGCAGACAGAGTTACAATTATCGTTACAGACAGTCTCGGGATAGGCGAACTGCCGGATGCGGCGGATTTCGGCGACAAAGGAGCAGATACTTTCGGACATATACTGGAAAATGTTCCTCATCTCGATATACCGAATCTCATAAGACTCGGCTTTGCCAACATAGAAGGATGCGGCGGAGGGAGACTCAGATCCTGGAGTCCGGAGGGCTCGTTCGGGAGATGCCGTGAGGAATCAAAAGGCAAAGATACTATTACCGGACATTGGGAAATTACCGGTATATATACAGAAACACCGTTCAAAACATATCCGGACGGTTTTCCTGCAGATTTTATCAGAGCATTTGAAGACCGGATAGGCGTCGGAGTGCTCGGTAATTATGCCGAGTCCGGTACAGTAATAATCGAAAAGCTCGGTGATGAACACGAAAAGACCGGGAAGCCGATAGTTTATACATCGGCCGACAGTGTATTCCAGATAGCAGCTAATACAGATGTGATACCTCTCGAACGGCTGTATGAAATCTGTGAAACTGCCAGAGGCCTGCTTCAGGGCGACTGGGCATGCGGAAGAGTTATCGCCAGGCCGTATGTGATCAGAGACGGAAAACGCGTACGGACGTCCGACAGGAGAGACTATGCCGTATCTCCTCCGCAGGAGACGCTGCTTGACAAAATAAAAGAAACAGGAAAAACCGTTTATGCTATAGGCAAGATCCATGATATTTTCAACGGGCAGGGGATTTCCGTGTCAAAACATACGACTGATAACATGGACGGAGTGGATAAAACCATAGAGGCACTCAGGATGGATTTTTCCGGACTGATTTTCACTAATCTGGTCGAGTTCGATTCTTTATACGGCCACAGGCGCGATCCGCAGGGATATGCGCGGGCGATAGAGGACTTCGATGCGAGGATACCGGAGATAGAAGCTGCGATGGCCCCGGGTGATGTAGTAATGGTCTGTTCTGATCACGGCAATGATCCGGTGCATTCCGGATTCGATCACACGAGGGAATATATCCCGGTGACTATTTTCGGGGACACTATAGCTCCGGGCATCGACATAGGAACAAGGCATTCCTATGCTGATATCGGCGCGACTGTTGCCGATATGCTTGGTGCTGAAAAAACGCCTGAAGGCGAAAGCTTCCAAAACATGATTACAGAATAGCAGAGAAAGGCCTGCGTATGATAAAAATATCTCTTTTAAGTACAATAGACGACTACGATAAGAAACTGCATGATTTCACATTCAGGCAGATTAAAGATCATCCGATAGACAGGTTTGAATGCCATAAAGGTGTGAATCTGATTTCTTTTGACTGGATAGACGTTACCCATCCGAATGCGGAGCCTTCGCAGATAATCATATATTTTTCAGAAAAGGATCTTATGTTTTTCTGTGAAAACGAAGTTACGCTGGATGTTGTGAATAGTATTATGGAGAAGATCGACCGTGAAGACGATACCAATGAAATGATTCTGTACGGTTTTTTTACAGAGCTCATAAAGCACGATACGGACAATCTTGAACGTCTGGAAGATGAAATCACGGTGCTGGAGGAGGAAGTCGTCCTGAAACCGCAGTATGCTTCTTCCAAGAGAATCATATATTACAGGAATATAACGCGTAAGCTGAGAAAATATTACGATCAGCTCAGCATAATAACAAATTCACTGAATGATAATGAAAATGAACTTATATCGCAGGATTACTGGCGTCATTTCGAAATACTCGATCACAGAGTCGACCGCATGGTCGAATCAGTCAGAAACCTGCGTGAGTATGTCACACAGGTAAGAGAAGCGTATCAGGCGCAGATCGACATTGAACAGAATAATATCATGAAAGTCTTCACGATAATTTCCGGAATATTCCTTCCGCTGACGCTTCTGGTCGGATGGTACGGAATGAACTTCAATATGCCGGAGTTCCAGCTGAAATACGGTTATCCGATAGTCATCGGCATTAGTGTGATGATAGTGGTTGTATGTATTTTGTTTTTCAGGAAAAAGAAATGGATGTAGAACGATGAACATGTACGAAATCATACAGAAAAAAAGAGACGGAGGCAGACTTTCCGCCGGCGAAATAGATTATTTCATATCGGGCATCGTTGCAGGAAGCATACCAGATTATCAGGCTTCGGCTCTGCTGATGGCCATATACTTTCAGAAAATGGATTATGAAGAGACTCTTCAGCTGACGAAAGCTATGCGCGATTCCGGAGATATCGCGGATCTCAGTGAAATACCGGGCATTAAAGTCGATAAGCACAGCACGGGAGGAGTAGGGGACAAAACAACGATGATCATTGCGCCGATGGCTGCGGCCGCCGGGATACCGGTAGCCAAGATGAGCGGCAGGGCCCTCGGATTTACAGGCGGTACAATTGACAAGCTTGAAGCGATCCCGGGATTCCGCACAAAGCTCGCCATGTCGGAGTTCAAACACCTCGTGGTCAGTCACGGAATTGCAGTAATGGGTCAGACCGCGGATGTCGCAAAGGCGGATAAGATAATTTATGCCCTGCGCGACGTGACTGCAACGGTCGAAAACATGAGTCTCATCGCTTCGAGTATCATGAGCAAAAAACTTGCTTCGGGCAGCGATGCCATCCTTCTCGATGTCAAATGCGGCAGCGGCGCTTTCATGAAGAACGAGGAGCAGGCAGAAGAACTGGCCGAAATGCTGGTGAGGATCGGAAAAGATGCCGGCAGAAGAACAGCGGCAGTCATCTCTGATATGGAGCAGCCTCTCGGCAATGCGGTCGGCAATGCGCTGGAAGTCAGCGAAGCGATCGCGACGCTGAAGGGAGAGGGTCCGAAGGACATCACAGAACTGTCGGTATACCTTGCCGGCATGATGATATGGCTGGGCGGCAAAGCAGATTCCGGAGAAGAGGGCATCCGCATCGCGGAGGAGTCGATCGACAGCGGTGCAGCTCTTGAGAAGTTCAGACAGTTTGTCGAAGGACAGGGCGGAGAGGCCGGTGTGATCACGGATGCGTCTCTGATGGGGACCGCCGAGGCTTCTCTGGCTGTAAAGGCGGAGATGGACGGATATGTCACATCTCTTTCAGCTGAGAAAATCGGTATGGCTTCTCTGTATTCGGGAGCGGGGCGCACGGTGAAAGACAGCCCGGTAGATCTGAACGCAGGCGTTCTGCTGGAATGCAAGACCGGCGACAAAGTCAGCAGAGGTAGCACACTGGCAACTGTTTTCGGAGAAAAGACGAAACTCGCAGCCGCCGCCGCCGAAGTTGAAAAAGCGTATCGGATAGGCAGAGATATTACTGCAGGACGAAGCATTATCAGAAAAACAGTAGGCTTTTAATCTTCCTTTAATCAAAATATCACATTACTGCCATATTATTACAATTGTGTTGACATGGTGTGTAACGGTAAGATATAATTACAGCATAGAGAAGTTCTTGATTCACTGGTCCGTGGGAGAGAAGAGACATGTTTTTTGGTACAGAAAAAAAATCTGTGAGACGGGCAGTTTCAGTCATTGCGGTTTTTATGATGTTTATGATGGCAGGCACGCTTTGCTGCGGACTGCCTTTTATTGATTCCGGAAATGACGTATATGCCGCCTCGTCGGCAAAAGCAGTGAAAAAAGTCGAAGGCAGCGAACTGAGCTCGTCGGAATTTGAGACCTGGATGAGCAGGCAGGGATTTCCTTCGTCATATAAAGCGGCCTTGAGAAAGCTGCATGAGGCTCATCCGAAATGGGTTTTTTATGCAGATAATACCGGTTTGAAATGGTCGAGCATGCTGTCGAAGGAACAGGCTCTCGGAAATAATCTGGTAGATGAGGATACGTATGAAGCGTGGAAATCATTCAAAAAAGGCGCATATGATTTTTCTGCAAACTCATATACTGTATTTGATGCGAGCTGGAACCAGGCCTGCAACGGACTCATAAAATATTACCTCGATCCGCGGAACTTTCTCACTGAAGGCAATATATATCAGTTTATGGATCAGAGAGATGCCACTACTCATTCCGAAAGCACAATAAAGGGCATTACCGATAAATACAGTAAATGTTTCATGAATTCACATAAGACGCAGCCTGCCGAAGGCAGTTATTCAAGTATTATTCTGAATGCCGCCAATGGAGCCGGTGTAAACGCGAACGCTGTCGCGGCCATGATCATTATGGAGCAGGGCTGGACAGGGAGCAGCGACATCATTTCCGGCACATATACGAAATATCATAAAAAATATTACGGCATATACAATTTCTTTAATATCGGCGCTTATTCCACTAAAGCCATACCTGACAAGATCCACCGCGGACTCTGGTGGGCCGGCGGCCAGTCCGGCGGCCTTTCAACAAGTTACGCCAGACCGTGGAATACGAGGACCAAGGCGATCATGGGCGGCGCGCTGTATTACAAGATGAATTATCTGGATAAAAATCAGTACAATTATTATACGAAGAAATTCAATGTCATGAACGGTTATGATGCAGTGGCCGATCATGAGTATATGACGAATGTCGACGGAGCCTGCTCCGAAGGAGTGATCCTTTCTTATGCCTACAGGAACAATGATGACCTGGCACTGAAGTTCAGGATACCGGTCTACAGCAGCATGCCTTCATCTGCCTGCAAAAAACCGGGAATAATCGGCAGCAACAATGATATACTTAAGTCGCTGAAAATCGATACAGAAGGCTGCAGTATCAGTCCGGCGTTCGACAGATATACCGCAAAGTATTCTGTAACTGTTCCGACGGGTACGACGCAGGTGAAAATAACCGCCAGAGCATATGACGGCAATGCGAAGATCACAGGCGCCGGAACTAAAACGCTGACAAAGTCCGGCACGAAATACACTATTAAAGTAACATCTACGAGCGGGGCGGTTAAAAAATATTATCTGACGGTTTATATTGCCGCGTGATAAACAGAGAACTTTCAGGGAACATTGATCGTATATTGCGGCCGATTGTTCCCTGTTTTTGATTTTTCTGTTTGCAAAATCTGTTCTTTAGTGTATAATATCAAAGTGCGCATGGAGAAGTATCGAAGTGGTCATAACGAGCCGCACTCGAAATGCGGTTGTCCGGTTCCGGGCACGTGGGTTCGAATCCCACCTTCTCCGCCAGGGAAAAAGCAGACGGTTTTGCCGTCTGTTTTTTTTATGCCGGCGGATGTACAATAATATACAGAGAGGCATATATAAAAGAGGTGTTTTTTATGAGAACTGTATATTCGGATAGAGGCATGGTCTGCGCCTCGGAACCGCTTGCGGCTGAAGCAGGCATCGAAATGCTGGAAGAAGGCGGAAATGCAGTAGATGCTGCCATAGCATCAGCTGCTTGTCTGACTGTTACAGAACCCGTGAACTGCGGCCTTGGTGGCGATGCGTTTGCACAGGTATGGTTCAAAGGCAAATTATATGGTCTGAACGCAAGCGGTCCTTCTGCGGCAGGACTGGATGCAGAAGAAATAAGAAGCCGATACGGGGATGTCATGCCGGATTACGGCTGGGATTCTGTGACTGTTCCCGGAATACCTGCGGCGTGGTCTGCTCTGGCAAAGCGGTTCGGTTATCTGCCAATGAGCAGCACGTTAAGACCGGCAGTGAAATATGCTGAAGAAGGATATAACGTCACACCTGTGATCGCTGAACTGTGGTCTCAGGAATTTGATAAATATACATATCTCATGCGGAATCTCAGGAAGGAAGGCAAGACTTCCGGATGGCTCGACGAATGGTTCAGAGTTTTTGCGCCAAACGGACGCGCGCCGCGGGAAGGAGAACGTTTCACGAACCATGATCTGGCGAATACTCTGGGAGTTCTGATCGATACGGGATGTGAATCGTTTTATCAGGGTCATCTGTCTTCGCTTATAACGGAAGCATCCGGCAAATACGGAGGTGCCCTCAGCGAAAAAGATCTGAGAAAATTCGACGTGGAGTGGACGGAACCTGTTTCTGCGGAATACAGAGGGTTCACCATTTCTGAACTGCCTCCTAACGGGCAGGGAATAATAGTACTTGAAGCATTGAAAATAATCGAGAAGTTTGACCTTCTCGATATTCCGAAAGCTGATATCGTTCATCTGCAGATAGAAGCGATGAAGCTCGCTTTTGCGGACGGACTCAAGTATATTTCAGACCCCGGTTATATGGAGACAGATATATCGGAGTTTCTGAATGAAGAATATATCCTGAAACGCGCTTCAATGATATGCGGACAGGCTATGGAGCCTTCAGCAGGAGAGCCGCACTGCGGGGATACTGTATATCTCTGCACAGCCGATGATGAGGGCAATATGGTTTCATATATACAGAGCAATTATAAAGGATTCGGATCAGGTGTAGTAATACCGAATACGGGTATTACAATGCATGACCGCGGGGCCTGCTTCAGCATGGACATGAATTCGCCGAACGCTGCGGCCCCGGGCAAACGCCCTTACCACACGATCATCCCCGGTTTTTTATCAAGAGACGGATATCCCTGCGGGCCTTTCGGTGTAATGGGAGCATATATGCAGCCGCAGGGACAGATGCAGATACTTATGGATATGATCGATTTCGGTATGGATCCTCAGGAAGCGCTGGCGGCTCAGAGATGGCAGTGGACAGGCGGCAGACGAATAGAAGTAGAGCCGGGATTTCCGATGGAAATCGCCGGAGAACTTCTCAGAAAAGGACATGAAATAATCATAGCTGATGACAGTCTTTCTTTCGGGCGCGGTCAGATCATCCTGAAGAATACGGACGGGCAGTATTCGGGCGGCAGCGAACCAAGAGCCGACGGAAAAGTTGCAGTCTGGTGATCAATATGGAGCGGGCGGAAGACAGAGCTCACCGATAAACCATTTGACATAGCATAAGCAGTTGTTTATTATGGTGTTAGTTAAAACTAACTCAACATGGAGGAATACGATGACACTGGACCTAGGAAAGCCCGGATCGACATATATTATCAAGGGTATGGAACTGCCGCAGACAATAGAGAAACATCTCGAAGCGCTCGGCATGACGTACGGAACGAAAGTGGATGTATTGAATAATAAAAGCAAAGGTACTCTTATCATAAAAGTACGCGGCACGAGATTTGCTGTCGGCAAGGGGATATCCGGCAAAATAGAGGTGAGCGACTGATGACGGCAGTAATGAAACAGGATGCTACTATCGGATTCGTCGGTAATCCGAACTCCGGGAAGACCACACTTTTCAACGCTTTCAGCGGAGCTAACTTAAAAGTTGCCAACTGGCCGGGAGTGACGGTTGAAAAAGTCGAAGGGATGATGAAATTCAAGAATCAGCGTTACAAACTCGTTGACCTTCCCGGAACATACAGTCTTACTTCATATACGATGGAGGAACAGGTAGCAAGGAACTATATCCTGAGCGATGACGTGGATGTCATTGTAGACGTTGTTGATGCTTCCTCGCTGGAGAGAAATCTATATCTTACTCTGCAGCTTCTGGAGCTGGGGAAACCAGTCGTTGTCGCACTGAACATGATGGATATCGTCGAAAAAAGAGGCCTGGAAATCGATATGCACAGGCTGCCGGAGATGCTCGGAGTACCGGTCATCCCCGTATCAGCCAGAAAACGAAAAGGCCTGAGCGTTCTGATGCATGCGGTGCATCATCATATAAATGCGAAGCATCCGGATAAGCTTATCCACGGTCATGATTTCACGTCGGCCAGAGAGTCTAAGCACGCTCATGAACATCATCGTGATTATACTATGGTATATAGTGACGAGATTGAAGATAAGATCGATCTGATCATCGATGAACTCCGTTCCCGGTATCCGGAAATAAGAAATTACAGGTGGCATGCACTTAAGCTTCTGGAGAGAGATCAGGAGATCACCGAAAAATATCCGCTGGACATGCCGGATGTAATCGACAGAAGTTATGAATCGGATATAATCAACGAAAAATATGATTTTATCAGTGAGATAATGAATGAAGTCATAATGAACAGGGCTGAAAGAGAAGCTTCCACAGATAAAGTGGATGCTGTACTCACTAATAAATACTGGAGCATTCCTATTTTTCTGGGGATAATAGGGGTTGTTTTCTTTTTGACGTTTTTTGTCGGTGATTTCTTCAAGGGATATTTCGAAATTGCCATAAACTGGCTCGGGCAGGCCGCGGCGTCGGGACTGACATCTGCGGGCGCGTCGCCCGGACTTATTTCTCTCGTATCTGACGGAATAATTGCCGGCGTCGGGAGTATCCTGACATTTCTGCCGAATATTTTCATGCTGTTTCTTGCACTGGCATTTCTTGAAGACAGCGGCTATATGTCGAGAGTCGCCTATGTAATGGACGGGATCATGGGGCATCTCGGACTGTCGGGAAGAGCATTTATTCCTCTGATACTCGGATTCGGATGCACAGTACCTGCTATTATGGCTTCCAGAGCGCTCGAAACGAAAAAAGACCGTTTCAGAGTAATGCTTATTACTCCGTTCATGTCCTGCAGTGCAAGGCTTACGGTATATATTCTTTTCTCAGAAATGTTTTTTCCGAAACATGCTATGCTGGCCGCGTACTCGCTGTATGTGATAGGATTTGTCACAGCGATGCTGGTTGCATTAATAATCCATCTTTTCGATAAAACGGAAACGGATCATCAGCTGCTGATCGAGCTGCCTGAATATAAGGCGCCGAGTGCAAGGACAGTGCTTATTTACGTCGGAGAAAAAGTCAAAGACTACCTTTCAAAGGCCGGTACGATAATATTTATTGCTTCAATAGTAATGTGGTTCATAATGAATTTCGGGATTCACGGATATACTTCGGATGTGTCTATGAGCATCGGCGCAAATATAGGCAAGGCAATTGTTCCTTTCTTCAGGCCTCTGGGGCTCGGATACTGGCAGCTGGCTCTGGCGCTGATTGCCGGCATTTCAGCCAAAGAAGTAGTCGTATCAAGTACTGCTGTTCTGTACGGAGTATCAAATATCAATGCCGCAGCAGGAATGAGCACTCTCGCGGGCCTTCTCGGCGCCTCGGGATTCACCGCGCTCAATGCTTACTGTCTGATGATATTCTGTCTTCTCTATGTGCCGTGCGCTGCTACTCTGGCCGTGATAAAACGAGAATCGGAAAGCTGGAAATGGACGGGGTTTGTGGCTTTGTTCCAGATATCTGTAGCATGGGTCATCACATTTGCCGTATATCATATCGGCACTCTTCTGATTTAATATTAAAAAATCTATTCAACTGTGTTAATATATAACCATAGTCGGAGGTAATGAATTGATTGGATATACATGTAAATATGCACCGGTCGAGCTTTTGCAGGCGCTTGGCGGCCAGTGCGTTTTCATAGATGAAGAAATTCCCGATTCTGAGGGTGATAATGATATCGCCAGACTCAGAGCAATAAAATACGCCAGGCAGCTTTTACTGAAATGCAGAGATTCGGGGATCAAGGAACTTGTAATTACAGGATGCAGTGATATTTCACAGAGAGCATATGATATTTTGCGGGTCGGCAGCGACTTTAGATTTTTATTCTATTTTGATCTGCCATATATGGGCGACCGCATGGCGGGCATGCAGTTCAAGGGTGAACTTATACGATTTATGCAGGAGTACTCTTCTTATCACGGAGAGGATCTTTTGATGGAGGATTTTCTCAAACGGTTTGCTTTTGCGTTTACCGGTGAGGAAAAAATGGCAAGCAGCAAGTGCGGATTTATCCGTCATCTTGATATGCCTGAAGGACAGCTCACGTTCGATGAACTCATGGAGTGGTATGCCGGAGAACTTCTGGCGCAGAAACCGTGCGTAAGAATGGGCGGTGTAATCGAACAGATCAGGGCAGATGAAGCACCGGAAGATAATGCCGGGGAGACGGATGATCAGAACAATGCGGCAGAAGAACCTGCAGAAATGCCGGCAGACAGTCCGGAAGTTGTGCCTGATATCATCCCGGAAGAAACGCCGGAAATCAGTACAGAAGAACAGACTGAAGAAGGTGAGATTTTCGGCGGGGCCGATATAGGATATTCCTTCACAAAGGCGGTAATAATCAACAGTTCGGGACAGGTGCGCGGAAGGGCATGTGTGCCTTCGACGGGAAATGCAGGTATGGATGTATTAAAGGCATTCGGCATGATCCACGACGAAGCGGGAATAAATGTAGAGGACATTACTGCAGTCACGGCCTGCGGAGAAGGTGCAGATACAGTTGATTTTGTGACAGATGTCAGGAGCGGCAGAGAATGCATGATAAAAGGTGTGCTGGAAAGTGTTCCTGATGTCAGAACTGTTCTTGATGCGGGAGCACACGCGAACAGAGTGTATACTCTCGGCAAGAGGGGAGAACTGAAGCAGTCGGTTTATGCTTCGGAATGCGCGGGGGCAGCGGGGAAATTCCTGGAAATGACTGCATCGGAGCTGCAGATAGGTTTAGATGAAATGTCATCGCTCGGTCAGGAATGGGAAGAAGAACTGAAGCTGTCGGACACGTGCGCGATATTTGAAATATCGGAGATAAAAGCGATGGCTGTCAGGAACCTGGCATATGCCGATATCATACACGCTGCCGATACTGCCTACGCGGCAAAGATCGGCGAGATCATGGCCAAGGCGAAAGTCAGACCGCCTGTTGTCATTGCCGGCGGTGCTGCGGAGGATACGGCCGCTGTCAGAGAAATAGAGAATAATACAGGGATAGAGTTTATTGTTGCGGATGAGCCGAAATATTGCTGCGCTGTGGGTGCGGCGCTTCTGGCGGCTGTCCGGTAAAGGGGGAAATATGAAATTTTATGTAACGCAGGATGTTTTTGCTAAAATACCGAATGCTCAGTTCGGGCTTGTGAGTGTTTACGGTGTAGATAATTCTGCAGAGTATCCGTCTGTGGAAGATGCTCTTACAAAAGCGATCGCGTCATGTGAAAAGCATTTTGAAGGCAAAAAAGTAAAGGAAGAACCTGAACTGGTTCCGTACAGAGAGGCATTCAGAAATATCGGGATCAACCCGAATAAGTATATGTCTTCGATCGAGGCGCTTCTGACCAGGATCGCCAAAAAGAAAGGCATGCCTCATATAAATCCGATAGTAGATTTGGGCAATTCAGTTTCACTGTTCCATTATGTTCCGATAGGGGCACATGATCTTGCAACCATGACAGACGATGCATTCTGTGTTAGGACGGCAGTACCGGCGGATACTTTCCTGCCTTTCGGAGCTGAAGACACTGAAAGTGTTGATGCTGACGAAGTAGTATATGCCACGGGAACGACCATAAGGACCAGAAGATGGATCTGGAGACAGAGCGAAGAGGGTAAAATAACGGAAGATACGAAAGACCTCCTTTTTATCATGGATGGATTCGATGAAAATCTCGATGAAATACTTGCGGCCAGAGAGGATATTGCTGAACTTCTTGAAAATGAATTCGGATGCCGTGTAAAGAAGGGCCTTATCAATAAAGACAGTATGGAATATATCTGTGATACGGAGGCATAATGACATACGAAAGAGCCAAGATAATAACAAGTCTGATGCTTGTTGAAGGTATGACGGATGAAGCTCTCGGATCTTTTCTGGATTACTTCGGCGACAGTATTTTTGACGATCCGAAAAAGACGACAGAGGAGCTTGCATTTCTAAAAAACGAATACCCGGAAATCGAGGTCCCGGAACCTTTTCAGATGGATGTGCTGATAGTCAAAGCAGACGCTGTGATCGGAAAAGCTCGGAGCAAGGGGATAGAAGTAAGAGATCCCGATCCGTCCGATCCGTCACAGGCGGGAGCTGTTTACTGTTTCGCATATGGTGACTGTGCATGCGAAAAAACGGTTCCGGTCCGTACTATCTCGGATTTCAGGAAATACAGAGATCTTATTTAAATGCATTAAAAAAGCTTCATATCGGGGCATGTTTCATCCGCCGATACGAAGCTTATTTTATATTTTATACTTTTATGACATAATCTTTCTTCCGCGGGGAAGCTTCAGGATATTCACAGTTCCTGTAACCCAGGCAGCAATGTCCGACACCTGCATAATCACCGTCAATGCCCCATTTTTCGAGCAGTGCTTTCCCTTCACTGCCGGCGAATTCTTCTTTCGCCCTGTGCACCCAGATCGAGTCGATACCGAGAGAATGGGCCGCATTCATGAGATTTCCTATTACAAGAGCACCGTCTTCGATATAAGTATTCACACTTTTATCAGCAAGGACGACAAGTACTGTCGGAGCACCGTAGAAAGGGTCCGTGTCAGCACCGAGGATTTTTGCATTCATCGCTGACAGCTGCGAAATTGTTTCCCTGTCCTGTATTACCACTATCTTTGCCGACTGTGCACCTTTGCCGTTCGGTGCATACATTCCCGCAGTGAGGATATCGTCAAGATCGCTGTCATCGATCTGTCTGGATCCGAAACTTCTTATACTTCGTCTGTCTACCATGTTCTGTATGACTTCATTCATAATATTACCTCCTCCGTATATTCTGTTTGTATTATACCATTTTTTGGGTGTATAATAAAGCGAGCTGGTCCAAGGGGAGAATTTATGTCATCAAAAATATTCAGCCGGGGAAATACTGATTTTATTATATTGACAGCAGTAATTTTGTTTATTGCTGCTGTTGTTTTTATTTTTGTACCGTCAGATGTGCACGCTGTGTCAGGCCCGGTCCCGCAGGTGACCGTGACGCCGGAGGCAAAGCTGGTTATTTCGTGGACGGCTCCGGCCGATGCCGGCTCGAAGACACATTATGTGCTCAAACGTGTTGACAGTAAAAACAATGTAACGACTCAGGATATTACAAACGGTAAAACATCTTATACAGAAGATACTGCTGCTCTAACCGATAAATACAATTATAAATATGCTGTTGCATATTACAGCGGTACGGAACTCAGCAGCTTCAGCAGTTACACATATCTCGGATATGTATACAAACCTCTTAATCTTTCGATGAAGAAATCAGAGCTCACGGTAAATGCGGGGAAAAAGAGAACGCTCAGATTATATACGAGTCCGATAACAACAGCCGATATGCCGTTTTACCAGTTTTACTACACCGGAAGAGGCTTCTGCGACACCTCAATAAATATGGCGGACCGAAGAGTGCATCTGTACGGATACTGGAGTTCGTCCAATGAATCTGTTGCTTCAGTTTCGCAGACCGGACAGATCACGGCCGCCGCACCGGGGAAAACGACAATAACCTTTACATCTGTCTTCGGCAGGAATGCATCTGCAGTAATAACTGTTCCGAAAACCGCAGAGATGGAAGGCAGTATTTACATACTGGAAAAAAACGAACTGATCAACAGGACTATTCTGGGATCCAAGCTTATGGTAAAGGGGACTCAGAACAGACTGAACGGCACGGTCAAAGCCAGCTATACGATAAACAAACTTTATTTTGAGATCACCAATTCGCAGGGTCAGGTGACAGATTCATATACTAAGTATGTGGGTGCAAAGACATATAATCTGTCAAAAGCTTCGGTTTACGTTCCTTTCAGCAGCGCCGGCAAGGGCCTGCATTACGTAAATATCTATGCGGACTATAAGTCAGATGTTTTTGGAGCCGGCGCAAAGCAGAAGATATATTCGGAGAAGTTCAGGGTTTACGGAACATCTGCGGAGTATCTGGCTAAGGCGAACCTGACAAAAGGCGAGGCGATAGCAAAATGGGGGACTCTGAGGATAGACGATCCGTACAGCCAGTCGGAAAGAGGCACATCCAATTACACCGACTGCAGCTATCTTACGCTGTGGGCGGTAAGGCAGGTGCTCGGCAATAACGATTATTCAGAGCAGCCGCGTGCCGATCTGCAGTATAAGTATATCGTTGCTCAGGGCGGGACGCTGAGCAAGTCGCAGCTCATGCCGGGAGACATGATCTGTTATGTGAACGGTTCGTCGTTTTATTACAAAAAAATCGGGCATATCGAAATATATCTCGGAAATAATCTTACGGTAGGCGCGGGTACGCCGGGATACACCCTGATAGATACATACAAAAAAACACCGTGCACAAAAATATTGTACGGCAGACCTTATTAGCAGAATGCCATATCTTCGATTTTTGCTATTACATCGAACATCTCCGGATAGTAGAAAATCATTTCTTCTTTGATCATTTTTCTCAGCTGATCGGGAGTCAGCCATCTGACCTCCGCAACTTCATCGGGCGCAAGTTTGAATCTGCGCTTCTGAGTATTGTATCTGACGAGGAACAGATCCCATATCATATGTTCACCGGCAGCTCTGACGATTCGCTTGATCAGGATGAGCTGATCAGGCGTGACATCTACGCCGAGTTCTTCTTTGACTTCTCTGATGCAGGCTTCTTCACCGCCTTCGCCGGACTGGACATGTCCTGTGGTCAGCGTCCAGTATCCCGGATAGATCAGACAGCTGAAACTTCTTCTCTGCACCAGTATGCGTCCGCTGTCATCTACAAGCCAGGCCTCCACCATTCTGATATATTCTCCGTCGCCGAGATTGGCGCCTTTGGGGATGCGGTGTCTTACTATTTCGCCGTTTTCATTATAAATATCTCTGAATTCCATAAAGTACTCCTTAAAAGCAGTATACAATATTTAATTCAAAAAATACATAATAATACTTTTCAATCCGGTTCAAATGTGCTATTATAGCTAAGTTGAGTTTTCGGGGTGTAGCGCAGTTGGTAGCGCGCTGCGTTCGGGACGCAGAGGCCCGGAGTTCAAGTCTCCGCACTCCGACCAGACTTACAGAACTGTCTCACTGATGATGAATATTTGTCAGTGGGACGTTTTTTTATTTCGTCTGATCTGTATTATCTGCTCAAGATCGGCGCAGAAACGGTAATTACTGTGATTTTGAACGATATTATTGGGTATAATATTTTTATATTTATTGAACAATTCAGTGTTTTATGCTAAACTGAGAAAAGTCATTATTTACTGGAGGAAAAAAATAAAATGAGTGAAATCAAAAAGTTCAAGAGGATCCTTATAGCAAACCGCGGTGAAATCGCGATCAGGATCATCAGAGCCTGCAAAGAGCTCGGTATAACGAGCGTTGCAATCTATTCGGAAGAGGATAAGCATTCTCTTTTCAGACTGAAGGCCGATGAGGCATATCTTATCGGAAAAGGCAAATCGCCTGTCGAAGCTTATCTTGCTATCGATGACATCATTCAGATGGCAAAAGACAAGGAAGTCGATGCTATTCATCCGGGTTACGGATTCCTGGCCGAGAACGAAGAGTTCGCCAAGGCCTGCGAAAGAGAAGGTATCGAATTCATAGGTCCTACGGCTTATATGATGTCTCGTCTCGGAGATAAGATCCAGTCGAAGATCGTTGCCAAAGAGGCAAACGTAAAGGCTATTCCAGGAGTGGAAGAAGCCATCAAATCGGATGAAGAAGCGAAGGAGTTCGCTAATTCATGCGGTTATCCTGTTATGCTCAAAGCTGCTGCCGGCGGCGGCGGCAGAGGCATGCGCATCGTCAATAAAGAGGAAGACCTTATTGACGAATTCCACAGAGCAAAGAGCGAAGCGAAGAAAGCATTCGGCATCGATGATATCTTCATTGAGAAGTATATCGCAGATCCAAAGCACATCGAGGTACAGATACTGGGAGACAAATACGGAAACCTCGTTCATCTTTATGAAAGAGACTGCTCTGTACAGAGAAGATATCAGAAGGTCATCGAATTTTCGCCGGCTATATGCCTGAATGACGAACAGAGAAAATCTCTCTGTGATGACGCTCTGAAAATCGCCAGAACTGTGGGTTACAGAAGCGCAGGTACAGTAGAGTTCCTGTTTGACGAGGATCTTAACCATTACTTCATCGAGATGAACCCTCGTATACAGGTAGAGCACACAGTATCAGAACTCGTTACGGGTATTGATATTGTACAGGCCCAGATTCTTATTGCAGAAGGTTATCCGCTGGATTCACCGGTCATCAACATACCTGATCAGGAATCTGTAAAGCAGCACGGAGCTGCGATCCAGTGCCGTATCACGACAGAGGATCCGCTGAATGACTTTATGCCTGATACGGGCGAAATCATCCATTACACGGATGCCTGCGGTTTCGGCATCAGACTTGACGGAAACGGATTCCCGGGAGCTGTTATCAGTCCTTATTATGACAGCCTTCTTGTTAAGGTGACATCTTTCGGAAGAGGCTTTGAAGATGCGAGAAGAAAATCTCTCAGAGCTTTGAAGGAAACTGACATCAGCGGAGTTAAAACAAACAAAGAATTCCTGATAAACGTTATTCAGAACGATACGTTTAAAGAGGGAATGTGCAATACAGGATTTATTGCTGCAAATCCACAGCTGCTGGAAGTTGCTCCTGAAGTTAATACGGAGTACAAGGTCATCGGATTCCTGGGTGATAAATATATCAATGAAACCAAAGGCATAAAGCCTAAATTCGAGCATCCGATCTACCCGAGATATACAAAGGCTCAGGTCGCGCAGCAGGACGGATTGAAATTCCTGCTTGACAAAGAAGGCCCTGAGGCGGTTTCCAGGTATGTTCTGGATCAGAAGAGACTGATGATCACGGATACTACGATGAGAGACGCTCAGCAGTCGCTTCTTGCTACACGTGTAAGAAGTGTGGATATGTATAAGGTAGCTCCTGCTGCCGCTGTACTGGAAAAGGATCTGTTCTCATTTGAGATGTGGGGCGGAGCTACATTTGATACAGCATACAGGTTCCTCAGAGAATCGCCGTGGGAGAGACTTCATAAACTCAGAGAAATGATCCCTAACGTTCCGTTCCAGATGCTGATCAGAGGAGCGAACGCAGTTGGATATAAAAATTATCCGGATAATGTTATCAGAGAATTTGTCAGAACTTCCGCTGAAGCAGGCATTGATGTATTCAGGATCTTCGATTCGCTGAACTGGATCGAAGGTATGAGCGTTGCGCTTGATGAAACACTGAAACAGGGCAAGATCGCTGAACCGTGCATCTGCTATACAGGGGATATCCTGGATGATACAAAAACAAAGTACACTCTTGACTACTACGTTAAGATGGCCAAGGAGCTCGAAAGCAGAGGAGCACATATACTCGGGATCAAGGATATGTCGGGACTTCTCAAGCCTATGGCTGCGAAGATGCTCATTGAAGCTCTCAAAGATGAACTTAAGATACCGGTACATCTCCATACTCACGATACGAGCGGAAACGGTGTTGCTACATTGTTCATGGCTGCACAGGCAGGAGTTGATGTAGTCGATGCGGCTATTTCGAGCATGTCGGGACTTACGAGTCAGCCGAATCTGAACTCTCTTGTTGCTGCACTGCAGCGCACTGACAGAGATACAGGCATGGATCTTGATGAACTGCAGAAGATTGCTGATTACTGGACTGCGGTACGTCCTGTATATAAGAACTTTGAATCCGGACTTCAGGCGAGCTCGGCCGAGATATATAAATATGAGCTTCCGGGCGGACAGTATTCGAATCTGAAGCCTCAGGTAGACAGCTTCGGCATCGGAGACAAGTTCCAGGAAGTCAAGGATATGTATATCGAAGTGAATAAGATGTTCGGAGATATCGTCAAGGTAACACCGTCTTCAAAGACAGTTGGAGACATGGCTATCTTCATGGTACAGAACGGCTATACACCGGAAAATATATATGAAAAGGCGCAGGGCGTTGATTTCCCTGACTCAGTAGTATCTTTCTTTGAAGGAATGATGGGACAGCCTATGGGTGGTTTCAATGAGAAACTCCAGAAGCTTGTTCTCAAGGACAAGACACCTATCACATGCAGACCGGGAGAGCTTCTGCCGCCTGCTGATTTCGACAGTATCAGAAAGATGCTCAGAGAAGAGTACGATCTTGAGGGAACTGACGAACAGGTGATCAGTTATGCGATGTATGACAAGGTTTATACTGATTATCACAAAAACCTTATCGTCAGCGGAGACTTCAGACGTATGGGAAGCGATATCTTCTTCCATGGTCTGAGCCTGGGTGAATCCTGCAAGGTCGAGATCGCTGAAGGCAAGACAATGTATATCGAGCTGATCAGCGTGAGCGAGCCGAACGAGATGGGTCAGAGAGACTGCATGTTCAATGTTGACGGACATAAGAATGTCGTGCACATCATTGATAAATCCGCAGGCAAGCAGACTGTTGATTCTGTAGAGTATGCAGCTGAGGACGATCCGGGACAGGTCGGAGCGAACATTTCCGGCAATGTGCTGAAACTGCTCGTGAAGCAGGGCGATATGATCGTAGAGCAGCAGCCTATAGCCATCATGGAAGCTATGAAGATGGAGACTAAGGTCCTGGCTCCTATAAGTGGAAAACTTAAAGAATTCAAGGTCAAGGAAGGACAGCAGGTAGATTCGAACCAGCTGATCGCTGTAATTGCACCTGCTGAAGTCAAGAAAGAAGAACATCTCATATAATGAGTAAAAACATAAGCGCCGGGCTTGATTAAGCCCGGCGTTTGTAGTAACATGATATAGATTTAGAGTGAAATTAATCGAAGGAGGAAGCTGATGAAGACGCTCATAACCGGCGGCAATATTCTCATGAAAAACGGATTTGTCAAATCAGATATGTTGATCGCCGACGGAAAGGTTTTTGCATTGGCACCTGAATTCAGTGATAATGAAGCAGACAGAGTTATCCGTTGTGATAACTCTTTTATTATACCTGCATTCGCTGATGTGCATGTTCACCTGCGTGAACCGGGCTTTGAATATAAGGAAACAATACGTACAGGTACTATGGCTGCGGCAAGAGGCGGATATTCAACGATCTGCAGTATGCCTAATCTGAAACCTGTGCCGTCGTCACCGGAAGCCATGAAGGCGGAACTCGATGCAATAGAAAAAGACGCAGTAATAAAGGTGTATCCATACGGAACGATAACGATGGATCAATCCGGCACGGGAGAACTTTCTGATATGGAGGGATTATCGGATAAGGCAGTTGCTTTTACTGATGACGGCAAAGGGATACAGAAGACTGAACTTATGTCGAAGGCAATGAGAAAAGCAAAAGAGCTTAATAAGATCATTGCTGCCCACTGTGAGGACGAATCATGGATACCGGAAGGAGGATGCGTGCATGCCGGCCGATTTGCGCGGGCAAACGGATTTGCCGGTATCCCGTCAGAAAGCGAATGGTGTCAGGCAGAGCGCGACCTGGATCTGGAAAGGATGATCGGCGGCAGATATCATATCTGCCATGTATCGTCAGCAGAGACAGTAGAACTTGTGCGCCGGGCAAAAAAAGAGGGAGTTGATGTGACATGTGAAACAGCTCCGCATTATCTTGTACTCTGTGAAGATGATATTCTCGATGAAGGCAGATTTAAAATGAATCCGCCGGTAAGGTCCTGCGAAGACAGAGAGGCAATTATAGAAGGAATAATCGACGGTACTGTCGATATGATAGCTACAGATCATGCACCGCATACAGCGGAAGAAAAAGACGGAGGACTGCGCGGAAGCGCCTTCGGCATAGTCGGTCTGGAAACTGCGTTTCCTGTGCTTTTTACTCAGCTGGTCCTCGGCGGAAAGATTTCACTTGAAAAGCTTGTAAAACTGATGGCCGTTGCGCCTCGAAGAAGATTCGGACTTGATGACGGCAGCGAATACAGCATAAGTGCCAAAGGCTATATCTGTGAGGGACAGACGGCAGATATAACAGTGCTTGATATTGAGGATGAATACTGTATCGATCCGTCGGATTTCATTTCGATGGGCAAAAGCACGCCTTTCAGCGGAATGAGAGTAAGAGGAAAAATCATTGCCACTTTTGCAGACGGGAAAGAAGTATATTATTATAAGGGAACAGACGATGAATGATTCAATTCTAGGAATAAGCAGAAACGAAGAATTATGCGCCGGGATCTATGAAATGACCGTTTCTTCCCCGGATGGAGAGTTCAGTGCTGCGCCGGGACAGTTTGCGGAAATCAGACTGCGTGATTATTTCCTGAGACGTCCGATTTCGATCGCAGATGTATGCGGAGAAAAAATCATTTTTGTATATAAAGTTGTTGGCGGCGGAACAGATGCTATGTCGAAAATGAAGGCAGGAGACAGCATAGGAGTCATGGCGCCGCTGGGAAACGGTTATGATATCGCGAAGGCTGACGACAGACCATATGTGATCGGCGGCGGACTGGGAGTGCCTCCTATGTATTATCTTACCGAAAAACTGATAGAGTCAGGGCGCAGACCTGTTGTGATCCTCGGATACAATACCAGCAGCGAGATGTTTTACAGCGACAAATTCGAAAAACTCGGAGCAGATGTCAGCATTACTACGGCAGACGGCAGCTGCGGACTAAAAGGATTTGTTACTGATGCGTTTCCTCCGGAAAGACCGTATGTATTTGCCTGCGGTCCGGAACCTATGCTTAAAGCGGTATATGATATTTCATCGGCCGGGCAGTTTAGCTTTGAAGCACGTATGGGCTGCGGTTTTGGAGCATGCATGGGGTGCAGCCGTAAAATGAAAGACGGATATAAAAGGATCTGCAAAGAAGGTCCGGTTTTCGACAGGGAGGATATATTATGGTAGATCTTAGAGTCGATCTGAGCGGTATGATCCTTGACAATCCTGTTATTCCTGCCAGCGGAACATTCGGATATGGAAAGGAATTTGCTGAGCTGTATGATATAAATATACTCGGCTCGATTTCTTTCAAGGGGACGACGGTCGAAGAAAGATATGGCAATGAACTTCCGAGAATAGCGGAATGTGATGCAGGAATGATCAATTCGGTCGGACTGCAGAATCCGGGGCTTCGTGCAGTGTGCTGCAGCGAACTGCCGGCACTGGCGGAGGTATATAAAAAGAAAGTTATTGCCAATATCTGCGGTTCGAGTACAGATGATTATATTGCATGTGCAGAAGCAATGGACGCGCAGGATACGGTAGGATTGATAGAAGTAAATATCAGCTGTCCGAATGTTCACTGCGGAGGCATGGCTTTTGGTGTCGATCCGCGGACGGCGGAAAAACTGACAAAGGCTGTAAAAGCTGTTTCGTCAAAACCTGTTTATATGAAACTCAGTCCAAATGTAACTGATATAACAGAGATCGCCAGAGCATGCGAGAGCGGCGGCGCTGACGGGATAAGCCTTATTAATACACTTCTCGGTATGAGGATCGATATTAAATCGAAGAAACCTGTAATAGCCAATAAAGTCGGAGGATTCTCCGGTCCGGCGATTTTCCCGGTCGCCCTGAGGATGGTCTGGGAGACAGCGCACGCGGTCGATATCCCTGTCATGGGCATGGGCGGCGTCGACAGCGCGGATAAGGTGATAGAAATGATAATGGCGGGTGCATCAGCTGTTCAGGTCGGAGCTGCCAATCTGACAGATCCGTTTATATGCAAAAAAATAATCGAAGAGCTTCCGGAGAGAATGGAATCGCTCAATATTAATAATTTTGATGAAATCAGGGGGTGCGTATAATGCCGGAAAGAGATGTCATAATTGCTCTGGATTTCGCAGATGCCGGAGAAACATTGAGTTTTCTGGATCTTTTCAGAGAGGAGAGACCGTATGTCAAAGTCGGTATGGAATTGTTCTATGCTGAAGGACCGTCGATAATAAAAGAAATAAAAGCGAGAGGCCACCGGATATTCCTGGATCTTAAGCTCCATGATATCCCGAGCACGGTCGAAAAGGCAATGACGGTCCTGGCAGGGTTTGATGTCGATATGGTTAATGTCCATGCAGCCGGAACCAGAAAAATGATGAGAGCCGCGCTCAGAGGGCTTGTCAGGGAGGACGGGACCAGGCCGCTTATTATCGGTGTTACTCAGCTGACCTCCACAGATCAGACAAGACTCGAAGAGGATATATTAATTAAAGATAATATTGAAAACGTAATACTGAAATATGCTGAAAATGTGCGTGAATGCGGACTGGACGGAGTTGTTTGTTCTCCGCTGGAAGCGGCTGAGATACACGGAGCCTGCGGAAATGATTTTCTGACTGTGACGCCGGGTATACGTTTCAGAGAAAGCGATATAGGCGACCAGTCACGTATTACTACTCCGTCGGAAGCGGGAAGACTGGGATCTGATTATATCGTAGTAGGAAGACCAATAACAAAAGCTGAAGATCCTGTATCTGCTTACAGAAGATGCAGAGCGGATTTTTTGGGTAAAGCATAAAGTGCAAGGAGGAAAAAATGAAAGCTGACAGAATAAACATCAACAGCACAGAAGAAATCATAGCGGAAAAGCTGTTAAAAATAGGAGCGGTTTTTTTAAGGCCGGATGATCCGTTCACCTGGGCGAGCGGCATCAAAAGCCCGATTTACTGTGATAACAGACTGATTCTTTCTGCACCGAAAGTAAGAAATGTTGTTGAAGAAGCAATGGCGATGGCTATAGATGAATCTTTTCCGGAATGTGAAGTAATCATGGGGACAAGCACCGCCGGAATAGCACATGCAGCACTGGCCGCCAATCTGCTTGGACTGCCTATGGGATATGTAAGAGGCAAGGCAAAGGATCACGGACGGGCCAACCAGATAGAAGGAAAACTTGAAAAAGGGCAGAAGGTTGTGGTTGTGGAAGATCTGATTTCCACCGGAGGCTCTGTCCTGGAAACAGTTGAAGCGCTCCGCGAAGCAGGCGGCGATGTTCTGGGAATAGTGAGCATATTCACATACGGCCTTGAAACAAGCGTTGAAGCGTTCCGCAGCGAGAAAATCAAAGCGATAAGCCTCTGCAACCTCGACGTTCTTGTGGATGTTGCTGTCAGAAATAAATATATTGAATTCGGTCAGAAAAATAAAATACTGAGCTTCAGGAGCAATCCTGAACACTGGTATGTTGGATTATAGAAAGGAGCATTATATGGAGAATAGAAACCTGATAAGTATAACGGATCTTTCTGCCGGGGAAATCGATGAAATGATAAGCCTTGCAGGTGATATCATAGCGGATCCGGAAGCGTATTCAGAGGCTTGCAGAAGGAAAAAACTGGCGACTCTGTTTTTCGAACCGAGCACCAGGACAAGGCTGAGTTTTGAGGCGGCTATGCTCGATCTGGGCGGCGATGTACTCGGATTTTCTTCTGCGGATTCAAGTTCAGTATCCAAGGGTGAAAGTGTTTCTGATACGATAAGAGTCATCGGCAATTATGTCGACATTATTGCAATGAGACATCCTAAGGAAGGAGCTCCTGCAGTTGCCGCTGACAGAAGCATCGTGCCGATAATAAATGCCGGCGACGGAGGACATTTTCATCCGACACAGACTCTGACAGACCTGCTGACGATAAGCCGCAGGGCAGGAAGGCTGGACAATATTACACTTGGTCTGTGCGGCGATCTTCAGTTTGGACGTACAGTACATTCGCTTATTGAAGCGATGCTGAGATATGATAATGTTAAGTTTATTCTTATTTCGCCTGAAGAACTGCGCGTTCCTTCCTACATCATTGACAAGATCAAAGATTCAGGAACGGAATACCGGGAAGTAACAAAGATGGAAGATGTCATGGGTGAGCTTGATGTATTGTATATGACACGTGTTCAGAAAGAGCGTTTCTTTAATGAGGCGGATTATATAAGACTGAAAGACACATACATTCTGGACGCCGAGAAGATGAAGCTGGCCGGGGACGATATGATCGTTATGCATCCTCTTCCGAGAGTAAATGAAATAGCAGTTGAAGTAGATGACGATCCGCGCGCTTGTTATTTCGATCAGACGCTGTACGGAAAATATATCAGGATGGCTCTGATACTGACAATGCTCGGTATCGGCAGGAACGGAAAGAAAGCATAGGAGGTACAGAATGAATATAGACGGAGTAAGTACCGGTATAGTGCTGGATCATATCCAGGCCGGAAAGAGCATGCAGATATATGAGCTGCTCGAACTAGATAAACTGTCATGCAGTGTTGCCGTAGTACAGAATGCCAGAAGCACTAAATACGGAAAGAAAGATATTATCAAAATCGATGCGCTTATAGATCTTGATCTCGATGTTCTGGGATATGTGGATCCTAATATCACCGTAGACATTATCAAAGACAGTAAACTCATAGAGAAAAAACATGTTGCGCTGCCGGAGACGCTGACAAACGTTATTAAATGCAAGAATCCGAGATGCATAACTTCAATTGAGCACGGCATCGATCAGAAATTCAGACTTACAGATAAGGAAAAGAAAATATACAGATGCTGTTACTGCGACGCTGAGTTCAAAGTATGACAGTGGACTGAACCGCAGGTAAAGTTATGGCTGCTGCATTTATTGATGCGGCAGTCTTTTTTTGCCGCAGAAATGACTGAAAATAGCGATTATGACTGACTTTGCTCAATAATTTGATTAAATTTGACCGAAAATGAAAGAAAATGATTGACTTTGATTGAAATTGGTGCTATATTTTAGTTGTTAAATAAAAGAGGCAATTCGATCAGCGGGGTAAAGCTCATGTTACAGAATGTCAGATATAATAAGATACTCGAACAGATACAGCGCCAGAACTCAGTCAGAGTTACCGATCTGGCCGAAGAACTCGGTGTAAGCGAGTCCACGATAAGGAGAGATATCAATGATCTCGACCAGGCGGGACAGCTGAGAAAAGTATTCGGAGGCGCAGTTGCCAACCGCAGCGATATTATCGGTCTGGAATCGGATGTCATGACGAGAGAAACTCTCAACGTTGAAGAGAAAAATGCAATTGCCAGATATGCGGCCTCAATAATAAATGATGACGATTTTATCTTTATAGATGCCGGTACGACAACAGCCAGGATAGTAGATTTCCTGGAATCCAAAAAAGTTACTATAGTTACCAACGGTGTGCCGCTGGCCATGAAACTGACACAAAGCGGATTCAGATCGTACATTATCGGCGGAGAACTTAAATTTTCTACAGAAGCAGTTGTCGGAACAGACGCTGTTGAAAGTCTTAAAAAATACAATTTCACAAAATGCTTTATCGGCACGAACGGTATAGATACTGAAAGAGGGTTCACGACTCCTGACATTGATGAATCAATGGTAAAAACCACAGCAATCGATCAGTCCTATGTTTCATACATACTTGCAGATCACACGAAGTTCGGGATCATCACTTCAGTATCATTTGCGGATATACAGAAAGCATGCATCATAACAGATTACACAACTGATAAAAAGTATATTAAACACACAATTGTGAAGGAGGTCGGAAAATGATCTACACAGTAACTTTCAGCCCGGCGATAGACTATATCGTTTATATGGACGAGCTGATACCGGGAGAAACAAACCGTTCGACCGGAGAAAAGTATTACTACGGAGGCAAGGGCATAAACGTTTCCACGATTCTGAGCAATCTCGGGATCGAAAATGTAGCACTGGGATTCGTAAGCGGGTTCACAGGGGCCGAGCTGGAAAGCGGACTGGCCGCCAACGGGCTCAATACCGACTTCATCCATTTAAAAGAAGGCTTTACACGGATAAACATCAAGCTCAAAAAAAAGGAAGACAGCGCACCGTCGGCGATGGAAGAAACTGAAATCAACTGCCAGGGCGCGGCAGTATCGCCGGAAGCTGTGGAAGAGCTGATGAACAGGCTCGACAGTCTGAAAGAGGGAGATACGCTGGTGGTTTCCGGCAACATTCCGAATACAATGCCGGACGACATGTATGAAAGAATACTCGGCAAACTGCAGGGAAGAGGAGTCATGTTCGTGGTGGATGCCACGGGAGATCTGCTCAGAAAGGTCCTGAAATACAAACCGTTCCTGATCAAGCCTAACAGGAGAGAAATCGAGGAGCTGTGCGGAAGACGGGCAGGCAACAATGAAGAAATCGCAGAATGCGCAAGGATGCTTCAGCAGGAGGGTGCACAAAATGTACTCGTCTCGATGGGAGGAGACGGAGCGCTGCTGCTGACAGCGGACGGAGATGTATATTACCGCGGTTCGATGGGTGACAACATCAGGAACACAGTCGGTTCGGGAGATTCGATGGTAGCGGGATTTATAGCAGGTTATTTCAAAACAAAAGATTATCAGTCGGCTTTAAAGATGGGCATCAGCGCCGGTTCGGCATCAGCTTGTCAGGACGGTCTTGCAACAGGTGAACAGATAATCGAATTCTATCAGAATAATTAATGGAGGAGAAACATGCGTATTATTGATTTATTGAAAGATGGGTCTGTCGTAACAAATGCTGATGTCAGTACAAAAGACCAGGCCATCGACATGATGATCGGGCTTCATGACAAGTGCGGAAATATTTCCGACGTGGTAAAGTTCAAAGAGGGAATACTCAAGAGAGAAGAGGAAAGTACAACAGCAGTAGGAGAGGGAATAGCCATTCCGCACTGCAAGAGCGATGTCGTTGCCAGCCCGGGACTTACTGCTCTGACAGTACCGGCAGGCATCGATTACAATGCGCCTGACGGAAAAGACTCCAACATTCTGTTTATGATCGCTGCTCCTATGGACGGAGATCTTCATCTGGAAGTTCTGGCGAGACTGATGACGCTTCTCATGGATATGGATCTCAGGAACAAGCTTATTGCAGCCAAAGACGAGAGCGAGTTCATAGCAGCTATCGATGAAGCTGAAAAAGCGAAATATCCTGACGAGGCCGGTTCGAACGAAGTAGTTGATGCGGCTGAAGGTGCAGGTGAGGATGAAGGATATAAGATCCTCGCAGTCACAGCTTGTCCGACAGGAATTGCTCATACATACATGGCAGCTGAATCTCTGGAAAAGAAAGCAGCAGAGATGGGATTCAAGCTGAAGGCTGAAACAAACGGTTCAATGGGGGCCAAGAACGTCCTCACAGCGGAAGAGATCGCTGCGGCAGACGGAATCATCATTGCTGCCGACAAGAATGTCGATATGGCGAGATTTGCAGGCAAAAGAGTATATTCGACAAAGGTCGCAGACGGGATCAACAAGCCGGAAGAACTTATAAATCAGATACTGAACAAGACAGCTCCGATAATGGAAGGCGATGTAAAAGCAGCGGCTGCATCGGGCTCAAACAACGAAAGCAAAGGACATCAGGTATATAAACACCTTATGAACGGCGTTTCATACATGCTCCCGTTTGTAGTAGGCGGCGGCATCATGATTGCACTGGCATTCCTGATCGATACGATCGCCGGCGCGCCAAGAGATGCGTCATTCGGAACATTTACGGCGGCAGCTGCCTTCTTCAAGAGCATCGGCGGCGTTGGATTCGGATTCATGCTTCCTGTACTTGCGGGATTCATTGCGGAAAGTATAGCGGACAGACCGGGACTGGCAGTAGGCTTTGTCGGAGGTTCGATCGCAACACTGGGATGCACATTTGCCAATGTAACAGGCGATGCTGCGGCAGTCTCCGGATTCCTCGGCGCTCTGCTGGCAGGATTCGTAGGCGGATATATCGTCAAGCTGCTCAGGAAAGTCTTTGCATGGCTGCCTGATTCGGTATCACAGATGATGCCGATACTCATCATCCCTCTGTTCGGAATGATCCTCATGGGACTGTTCATGTGTGCGATCAACCCGTTCGTCGGAGCTCTTAATACAGCTATTTCCAACGGACTTAACGGAATGGGACAGTCAAGCGCAGTAATACTCGGATGCATCGTGGCAGGCATGATGGCCATAGATATGGGAGGCCCGTTCAATAAAGCGGCATATGTATTCGGTACAGCGGCTCTTACAACAGGCGGATATAACATCATGGCAGCAGTCATGATAGGCGGTATGGTACCGCCGATCGCTATAGCGCTCTGCACAACAATATTTAAAAACAGATGGACCAAGGAAGAAAGAAGAGCAGGAGCAGTCAACTATGTTATGGGACTCTGCTTTATCACAGAAGGCGCTATTCCGTTCGCGGCAGGCGATCCGCTGAGAGTCATTCCTTCATGTATTGCCGGAAGCGCACTGGCAGGAGGCCTCTCGATGCTGTTCAACTGCACATTGATGGCGCCTCACGGAGGAATCTTCGTATTCGCAGTAGTCGGACATGCTCCGATGTATATCATAGCTCTTCTCGCAGGTTCAGTGCTTGCAGCACTCCTCCTCGCTATACTCAAGAGACCTCTTTCGAAAGAAGCTCAGGAAGCAGGAGCATCTATGGACGGACTCAAGCTGGAGTAATATAATCATAAATAGAACAGGAAAATGATAGTGCATATATGCGGGGCCGCGTTCTGAGGAGGCCCCGCAGGAAAAGGAGATTCAAAATGGTATCTAAACAGCTCACAGTAACTAATTCACAGGGTTTCCACATGAGACCGGCAACAGTATTCGTAAACGCAGTCAGCAAATATAAGTCAAATATCACGATCAAGTTCAACGGAAATGACGTCAATGCAAAGAGCCTGATGAATCTGATAGCTGCATGTATCAAGTTCGGTTCGAACATTGAAGTAGTTGCAGAAGGGGAAGATGAAGAAGCCGCTCTGGCAGAAGCTGTACAGCTCATAGAAGCAGGCCTCGGTGAGGAGTAAGACAATGTTGAAAGGTATTCCGGTATCCGACGGTATCGGCATAGGGACCGTCAGGATAATAAAGAATAAGGAAGTCAAGTTCGATGACCGTGTAATTCCGGAAAATGAGATCGAATCAGAACTCGGACGTTTTCATTCTGCTGTAGATGTATTTTGTGAAAGAACAAAGATAATGGCCGAGGAAATGGAACAGTCCGTCAATCCCAAAGAGGCGGAGATCATAAAAGGGCATATACAGATGATTTCAGATCCGTTTATGATCGGACAGATCGAAGACCAGATCAAAAATGGAACATGCGCGGAAACTGCCGCGGAAAATACATTGAACCAATTCATAGAAATGTTTTCCGCAGTCGATGATGAGCTTACGCAGCAGCGTGCGACAGATGTCAGCGATATAAAAAAGAGACTTTTAAGAATACTGCTCGGCATTGAGGAGATAGACCTCGGAAGTCTGCCTCCGGGAACGATAATCGTGACCAAAGATCTTACACCTTCGATGACAACAGAAATCAAAAAAGAGAATATCAACGGTATCATTACTGAAAAAGGCGGGATAACATCACACAGCGCGATATTATCCAGGGCTCTGGAAATACCAGCAGTCCTGAGTGTGCCTGAGATAACAAAGATACTCAAGGATGGAGACAGCGTGATAATAGACGGCAAGGAAGGCGATGTCATCTCGGAGCCGACGGAGGCAGACAAACAGAAATATGAAAAAGCACGCGTTGATTTTCTCAAGGAAAAAGAGTATCTCAATACGTTTATCGGAAAAGATACAATGACTGAGGACGGCTATCACAAAGAAGTGTTCTGCAACATAGGAACGCCTAAAGATGCCGTGACGGCAGTCCAGAAGGACGGAGAAGGCATCGGCCTCTTCAGGACAGAGTTCCTCTTCATGGACCGCAAGGCTGCTCCTACGGAAGAAGATCAGTTCAATGCATACAAGAAAGTCGCCGAAACTCTCGGCGGCAGGACGGTGATCATTCGTACGCTCGACATAGGCGGCGACAAGGATATCCCGTATATGGAGCAGTCCAGAGAGGATAACCCGTTCCTGGGATACAGGGCAGTCAGATACTGCCTCGGCGATAAGGAACTGTACAAAACACAGCTTCGCGCCATTCTGAGAGCATCGGCATTCGGAAAGATCTGGGTAATGGTGCCTATGGTCACGAATGTATATGAAATGCGTCAGGTACGCGGCATAGTCGAAAGAATCAAGACAAAGCTGGATAAAGAGGGTATTCCGTATGACAAGAATATCAAAGTAGGTGCTATGATAGAAACGCCTGCTGCATCGCTTATATCAGACATACTGGCGAAAGAATGTGATTTCTTCAGCATAGGAACGAACGATCTTATCCAGTATACTATGTGTGCAGACAGAGGCAATGCGGATGTTGCCTATCTCTATAAACCGTATTATCCGGCAGTACTGAGATCACTTAAAACGATAATCGAAAACGGTAAAAAAGAAGGCATTTCAGTCGGTATGTGCGGCGAAGGAGCGAGAGATCCGATGCTGATACCTCTTCTGCTGGCATTCGGACTGGATGATTTCAGCGTAACTCCTACATCTGTTCTTTCAACAAGGAGCTGCATTTCAAAATGGACTCTCGAGGAAGCAAGAGAAGTCGCAAACAAGGCAATGTCTCTTCCGACTTATATGGAAGTGGAAGAGTATCTAAAAGGGATTATAAGAAAATAAAACATCTGATCATGACTGGAGGTAATATTATGATTAAAGTAGCAATAAACGGTTTCGGAAGAATTGGCAGACTGGCTTTCCGCCAGGTATTTGATGACAGCGATTTTGATATCGTAGCAATAAACGATCTGACAGATCCTGAGATGCTCGCATTCCTGCTCAAGCACGACAGCGTGCAGGGCCAGTATCTTCATGACATTTCTTTCGATGAAAACAGCATTACAGTAGACGGAAAGAAAATAACTATTTACAAAGAGGCAGACGCGAAGAACCTTCCTTGGGGCAAGCTCGGGATCGACATCGTTCTCGAATGCACAGGCTTCTATACATCCAAGGATAAATCGCAGGCTCATATTGATGCTGGAGCAAAGAAAGTACTGATTTCAGCACCGGCCGGCAATGATATGCCGACGATCGTATTCGGAACAAATCACGAGATCCTCAAGAGTGAAGACCTCATTGTTTCAGGCGCATCATGCACAACGAACTGTCTGGCACCAATGGCCAAAGCACTGAACAGCTACAGAGAGCTGCGTACAGGATTCATGACGACGATCCATGCTTATACAGGAGATCAGATGATCCTTGACGGACCGCACAAAAAGGGAGACCTGAGACGTGCAAGAGCAGGCGCTATCAATATCGTACCTGCAAGCTCGGGTGCGGCAAAGGCTATCGGCCTTGTTATTCCAGAACTCGACGGAAAACTCATAGGATCAGCTCAGAGAGTACCTGTAGCATCGGGTTCCATCACTATACTTGATGCGACGCTGAAGGATATGACTGACAGCGTAAGCGTTGAGGGGATCAATGCAGCGATGAAGGCAGCGGCTGACGATTCCTTCGGATATACAGAAGAGGAGATCGTTTCGGCTGATGTTATCGGCATGCACTACGGTTCGCTCTTCGACGCTACACAGACGCTTGCGCAGCAGTGCGGAACACATATTTACGAAGTAAGAGTAGTTTCATGGTACGATAACGAAATGTCGTACGTTTCACAATTAGTCAGAACGCTTAAGTACATGGCAAACATGAACTAAGCTGTTTTAGATATCATTGTAAAAAGCAGGGCGCTGAGCCCTGCTTTTTGCTTGCGGAATTTTCTGCTGCTATTTAATCTTGTTTTCTACATATTCTTTTATTTTATCGAAAGATTCCTGACTGATGTAATGTTCGATCCTGCAGGCATCGGCAGCCGCTGTTTCCTCTGAAACGCCGATAGCTTTCAATGCCTCGGACAATGTCAGGTGTCTTTCATAGACTCCTGATGCGGCCGTCATACCTTCATCCGTCAGTTTGATGTATCCGGAATCATCGATATCGATAAGTCCTTTTTCCTTCAGATGTTTCATGGCGACGCTTACGCTGGGTTTGGAAAAACCCGTTTCATGAACGATATCTATCGACCTGACTTCAGCCTGTTTTTTATACAGTATCAGTATCGTTTCCATGTAGTTTTCTGCTGATTCATATATTTTTTCCATGTTGATCACCACCGTTATAATATGGCTGTTTCAAGAGCCAGAACAATCATATCGCTGTTTGCTTTCGTTCTTTCTTCAACTGTAGCTTTTTCTCCCGTGACAAAATGATCGGTTATTGTCATCATGGCCAGCGCGTCGACATTGTTATATGCCGCATTCATGTAAAGCGCCGCCGCTTCCATTTCCACAGCCATCACTCCCATAGCGGCCCATTTTTTCCACCATTCCGGATCTGCTTCATAAAAAACATCGCAGGAAACTATATTGCCGGCGTTGATGCTGAGTTTCATTTCTTTATTTATTTCCAGAGTTTTTTTCAGGAGATCCCAGCTGGCGCAAGGCGCGTAATTTCCGGGCAGTCTGAATGAATGCTGGTAGTTGGAATCCGTGGAAGCGGATATGCCGAGGACTATATCACCGATTCGGATGTCCTTGTGGAACGATCCTGCAGTACCTATGCGGATTATCCTCTTCACTTTGTATTCGGTCATGAGTTCCCAGGAATATATGCCCATCGACGGCATTCCCATGCCGCTGCCCTGGATGGAGACAGGAACGCCTCTGTACCGTCCGGTGTATCCATACATGTTCCTGACGTCGCTGTAAAGAACCGGTCCTTCAAGATAGTTTTCCGCTATGTATTTTGCTCGCAGGGGATCGCCGGGCATCAGGACGCTTTCAGCTATTTCTCCCGGTTCCGCAGCATTAATATGTGTGCTCAATTGAAATACCTCCTGTAAATTATTAATGCCATTATAGCATATCCGGAGCGGAATGTGATAATCCTCTGAAGATATTGTGAATATATGGAAATTCATTGGAGATTTTTCCTGCATGGTGATAAAATTGTCATAATAAATAAACCTGACGTATAATTATGGCATAAGATGAGAGGAAGTTATGAAAAAGAGAGTAGCTGCAGTTGTATTGAGTATTGCCTTGCTGTTCACGATGTCTGTATCTGTTCAGATGGCAGGGTCAGAGGATGCTGCGGGGATAACAAAAACATCATACAATGATATGACAAAAGGTGTATGGCTTGCATTCTGCGATTTTTCGTCACTTGGATTATATAACAAACCGCTTGCTTCATATAAGAAGAATGTCAACAGTATCCTGAACAAGGCAAAAGCGGCGGGATGCAATACCGTTTATTTCCATGTCAGAGCTTTTGATGATGCGGCATGGTATTCCACGACATTCAGAGCGTCTGAATATCTCTGCCCGAATGCGCACGATTATGCGAATGCGAAAACAGCATATCAGACAGAACTCGGATATGACCCGTTCGGCGTTTTCGTTTCCTGCGCCAGAGAGAAAGGGATAAATGTTGAGGCATATATGAATCCTTACAGGATCACATATTCCAAATTCCTGGATCCGGCCAGCCCTTACTCCAGATCGAGAGTTTACAGGGCTGTTAAGGAACTGAAAGAGAATTATAATATTTCCGGTATACATTTTGACGACTATTTCTATCATTCGACATCGAAGTATCTCTACACCACTGAGGCGAGCAGATACAGCAAAAACCCAAAGGGGACACTGAGGAGCAGAAAGGGTATTACTGCGGCTGAGAAGCGGAAGAACTGCAATCTGCTGGTGAAGGGTGTTTATAAAAAGTCTCATGCGGTCACCCCGGCAAAAACTGTCTCTTCCGGTTCTTCGACTGTAAAGTTCGGAATAAGCCCTGCGGGCAATTATTCAAACTGCATGGCCGCAGGAGCAGATGTCAAAACATGGTGCAGCCGGACGGGATATGTGGATTATATTGCTCCGCAGATCTACTGGACAAACACGTATAAGCTTCCGTCAGGTTCCTATACAAAAATGTTCAACAGCAGGCTCAAGCAGTTCCAGAGCCTGAATACACTTGACAAGCCTATGTACGTGGGGCTTGCTCTTTACAGAGCGGGCATCAGCGACAGCTGCGACAAGGGCTGGAAGAAATCCACGGATAATATTGCTTCACAGGTCAAACGCATATACTCGACCGGAGGGGAAGGTTATATTCTTTTCGAAGCCAGCAACCTGAAATCAAAAAGCGCAGCCAAGAAAGCTGAAATCAGCAATCTGGAAAAACTGATCACGGAATAAGATTATAATAGTGAAGATACTAAAAAAGATGGCTTGCGGGCCATCTTTTTGATTCGCATTTAACTTATGCGCTGTGGGGACGGGTGAGCATTACTTTGAAGCCTTCGCTTCGTTGAATCTCTTTGTGAGTCTGGAAACTTTTCTTGATGCAGTGTTCTTATGATATGTACCTTTCGATACAGCCTGCATAAGTTTTTTCTCTGCAAGATGGAGCTGCTCTTCTGCTGCTTCGAGATCGTTATCTTCGATAGCTGCGTCGAAACTCTTCAGGATAGCCTTGATATGATTCTTGACTCTCTTGTTTCTTGCTGTTTTTTTGTCTGTAACTCTGATTCTTTTTTTTGCGGATTTAATATTTGCCATTAAAATTCACCCCACTTCTTGTTTCATTTATTTTCGTTTTATAGCAAAACTCGCAATTGACAGTATATATGATATTATCATTGAAATCAAGGGGAAAATGAAGTAGAATGCACTTATGGATTCGTACAAAGACTATATTAGAAATTTCAGTATAATAGCACACATCGATCACGGCAAGTCTACTCTTGCGGACCGTATCCTGGAAAAAACAGGCATCGTGTCGAAGCATGACATGAAAGATCAATACCTCGACAACATGGATCTGGAAAGGGAACGGGGGATCACGATCAAGCTTCAGACAACAAGACTTCTATTCAAGTCAAAAGACGGCAATGAGTATATTTTCAATCTGATAGATACTCCGGGACATGTCGACTTCAATTATGAAGTGTCAAGAAGTCTGGCCGCATGTGAAGGAGCTGTGCTCGTTGTGGATTCGACACAGGGTGTCGAAGCTCAGACTCTCGGCAACGTATATCTTGCGCTAGATGAGGATCTTGAGATACTTCCGGTACTGAACAAGATCGATCTTCCGAGTGCACATCCGGAAGAGGTCAGAGAAGAAATAGAAGAAGTTATAGGGATCGACGCACATGATGCGCCGCTTGTTTCTGCGAAGGAAGGCACGGGAGTCGAAGAGCTTCTTGAAGCCATCGTGGAAAAGATACCGGCACCGAAAGGCGACCCGGACAAACCGCTGAAAGCGCTGATATTCGATTCATATTACGATAATTATAAAGGCGTGGTCATTCTGGCGCGGATTTTTTCAGGCGCTGTCAGGAAAGGCGACACGATCAGGATGATGAACACGGGTACTGTGCACGAAGTCACAGAGGTAGGAACGTATTCTCCGGGACATGTACCGTGCAATGAACTCAGAGCCGGTGAAGTCGGATACATCTGCGGAAGCATAAAACAGGTCAGAGACGCACGCGTAGGAGATACCATAACTCTGAACAGCAACCCGACAAAAACGCCTCTGAGAGGCTATAAGAAGGCTCAGTCGATGGTTTACTGCGGGATATATCCGGCAGGGACCGAAAAATATGACAATGTTAAGGATGCTCTCGAAAAACTCCAGGTAAATGACGCTGCATTCGATTTCGAACCGGAGACATCGCAGGCGCTGGGATATGGGTTCAGATGCGGTTTTCTGGGGCTGCTGCACATGGAAATTATTGTCGAGAGGCTTGAACGTGAATTTGACCTGCAGGTCATCACGACTTCACCAAGTGTTATATACCGTGTAATAAAGACTGACGGAACGGAAATGATGATAGAAAACCCGAGCAATCTGCCGGAGCTTACGGAGATAGATCATATAGAAGAACCTATTGTCAGGGCAGATATCATGATACCTAACGAATATGTGGGAAATATCATGGAATTATGCCAGAACAGACGCGGAAAACTTCTCGACATGGAATACATTACTGCCACGAGAGTCATACTGCATTACGAGATGCCGCTGAACGAGGTCATATATGATTTCTTCGACGCGCTCAAATCGAAGACGAGAGGATACGGCTCGCTGGATTATGAATTTATAAGATATGAAAGATCTAAGCTTGTAAAGCTTGATATTATGCTGAACAAGGAACTGGTAGATGCGTTCTCGATGATAGTGCATGAGTCTGAAGCTTATGCCAGAGGGCGTTTCGTCTGCGAGAAACTTAAAGAAGTTATACCGATGCATCAGTTCGAAGTGCCGATACAGGCCTGTATCGGACAGAAGATCATTGCCAGGGAAACTGTCCGTGCATACAGGAAAGACGTTATTGCCAAGTGCTACGGCGGAGATATCTCGAGAAAGAAAAAGCTTCTCGAAAAGCAGAAAGAAGGCAAAAAGAGGATGCGTCAGTTCGGATCCGTTGAAGTGCCGCAGGAGGCTTTTACCGCAGTGCTCAAGTATGATGATAATAAGGGGAATTAAAATGATCACGTTGAACGTAACATATTATTGTAAACCGGGCAAGAGAGAGGAATTTATTGAAGCGCTGAAAAGGCTTGAAATGCGCAGAAATTCGCGGGGCGAGGCCGGAAATATCATGTATGATTATTTCGTTTCGCTTCACGATCCGAACAGGTTGTTCCTGCTTGAACAATGGAGAGATGACATCGCACTCACGAATCACAGCGGACAGCCGTTTTTCCAGAAACTCGGCAGTCTCAAAGAAACCTATGTTGAAGAAACGGTTATCGAAAAATATTACAGGGATTAATTTCTACAGTCTGCCTATGAGCTCGCAGTATATTCTGCGGGCTTCTTTTATTTTTGAGACTTCGCAGCGTTCATTTGTCATGTGAGCGAGTTTGTATTCGCCGGGGCCGAAACCGATCGTCGGGATCCCCATAGCCACAGGTGTGATCGCGTTCGTTCCGAAATCCCAGAAGTCGTAGCGTGATGGTTCTGATCCGGTCACTTCTTTTACTGCAGAACGGAGCGCTTTGGCCAGCGGCGCATCTTTTGAGATATTCCAGGGGTCGTGCATCGGTTCGTAAACAAGCTCTGCGCCGTTCCAGGAGGTATGTCGGAGTGTGCCGACTTTCCATTCGGCTCTTTTACCTGAAATAAGCCTGTCCATCTCTGATTTAACTTTCTCAAGTGTTTCATCGGGAGCAAGTCTTCTGTCGAGATATATCGAACATTCGCTCGGAACGGCATTCAGAGATGCGCTGACACAGGATATATCGGAAAGGACGATCGTGCCGTGGACAGAGTTTTCACGGAACAGACTGCCGTTAAGTGCTTCGACACGCTGAATTATTTCAGCCATTTCATATACAGCATTTATGCCTTTTTCTGGAGCGGAGCCGTGAGAGGAGACACCGTGCGTCGTGATCTCAATCTGAGCTTTGCCTTTGTGACCAAGTGTGATGATATTGTCGCTCGGTTCACAGATGATGCAGTAATGCGGCTTCAGCGATAGTTCCCGATAAAGGTGTTTCAGATTTTCACCGTCGCAGTATTCCTCGCATACGGACCCCGTGACATATATAGTCTTGCCGTCAGTGAAGCCTTTGCTGCGTGCGTCCGCTGCACCGTAAATGCTCGCGGAGAATGCTGACTTCATGTCGACGCTTCCGCGTCCCCAGAGATATCCATCCTTAATCGTTCCGGCGAAAGGCGGCACATCCCATTCATCAGGGTCATCGACTCTGACTGTATCCATATGAGAATCAAAATGGATGATTTCCGGACCGTTTCCTATAATGCCGACAGCGTTTCCCGTTCCGTCGATAAAGGCTTGGTCATATCCGAGAGATTCCATTTCCGCGACGGCCGCCTGTGCAAAATCACCTTCTTCATCAGAATAACTTCTTGTTCTGACTGCACGCTGTGCGAAGTCTATCATTTTTTCATCATTCTTCATTTTCGATTTCTCCTTCCGTATTGAAAAGCAATATTATTGAATCACCGTTAATCTTCAGTTTTAAACGTTCTTCGGCGTAAGAAGGATCGCTCATGACAGTTTCCAGGATCCCGAGGCCGACGGCTCCGCATTCGCCGGATGAAAACGCCGGGTCATTTCCTACAGGATGCTTTGCACGATCCATGCCTGTATATGTGACAGCATCGCTGCATTTAATAAAAGCATCGGTTCTTGACATAAGGTACGGGTAGTTGACAAAATTCGGTTCGCCGCAGTTCAGTCCTGCCATTGCGGTTTCCGGTTCACCTCCGATACATACCATCATTCCTGTCCGGGCAGATTCGTAATAGCAGGCGGCAGGAGATGCTTCTATTATGCCGATGAAAGGAAGTTCGCTGCCGTATATGCTCTCGAGATAAGCTGTGATGCCTCCGGCGAGAGAGCCGACACCGGCCTGTATAAAGACATGGGTCGGTTTTTTATCAGTCTGTTCAAGCACTTCGCGCATCATGGTCGAATAGCCGTCAGTTATATATCCGGGTATCTCGGTATAACCGGGAAGAGCAGTGTCCTGTATCAGTATCCAGCCGCTTTTTTCAGCTTCAGATGCCGCATATCTGACTGTATCATCGTAATTCATATTTCTGACTTCGACAGAGGCGCCGTATTTTTCTATTTGTCTGATACGGCGGTTTTCCGCGCCTTTCGGCATAAGTATCCTGCACGGAATATTCATTTTCTGTGAAATCCATGCGAGTGCTCTGCCGTGATTGCCGTCGGTGCAGGATATAAAACCGCTGATGCCTTTTCTGTATTTTCCGGCTGCTCTGTAAGCAGCATAGCTTGCCCCGAGACCTTTGAATGCGTTCAGACCGAAACGTTCAGATTCGTCTTTTACCAGTATCGAACCGACACCGAGCCCGGAAGCCAGCGAATCCAGTTCGATGAGTTGTGTCGGCCTGTATTCTGCCAGACTTTTATGAAATTCATATGCCTTATCAAAATCGCAAACGAGCTTATCCGCGGGAGAGCCCTTCATATTGTTTTCTATAATATTCAACTGTTTCATTTTTTCGCCTCCTGATTGTATTATATTGACTTCCTGTTTAAATAATATAATAATGTTATTGAAAAATATCGTAATATTGATATTGGAGGGCCGATCATGCAGATTTATGATATTCCCGTAGACAGTTTGAACAGGGAAACGACAGATCATGGCACAGAAGAATTCCGCTTCGCTTTGTATGATACACGCATAAGCAGTAATGTTCTCGGACGCATTGTCTGGCACTGGCATGAAGAGCTTCAGTTCTGTGCAGTACTTGAAGGCGCTGTGGATTTCCATGTGCACGGCGACAGAATCACTGTATGTGAAGGGGAGGGGATATTTATCAATGTAGGGCAGCTGCACGAAGCGCTTAATCATCCCGGAAGCAGCGGCAGATATTTGTGCGTCGACTTTCATCCCGAGCTTATATCAGGTTCCGCTGTCAGCATAATCAGGTCGCTGTATGTACGCCCCTATATTACTGAAAACAGCCTTCCGTATCTTAAAATAGACAGCAGCGATGTCATCATAAGTGAGCTGCTAGAACTGGCCGGAATATACGAAAAAAAAGAAAACGGCTATGAAATCGATATCGAAATATTGCTCCTTGGAATATGGAAAAAGATTATCATCTCGATGTCGCCTGCAGAAACAGATGAAGAGCCGGACGGCGGGCAGGAGAGGATCAAAGAAATAATCCGCTGGGTAGATGCGCATTACATGGAAAAATTCGACCTCAGCGTACTCGCAGGACATGTCGGATTGTCAAAAAGTTATTGCTGCCGCGAATTCAGGAAGAGAATGAAGTGTACGATTTCGGATTTTTTACTCGCAAGGCGTCTGTCTGCAGCGACGGAAATGCTTACTTCATCGGATGATCCGGTAACAGAGATCGCGTACAGCTGCGGTTTCGGAAGCACCAGCTATTTTATAGAAAAATTCCGCACTGAAAGCGGCTGCACTCCGCTGGCGTACAGAAAGAAATTTTATAATAAAATTAAGTAGCTTATGATGAAATGCAATGTTATACTTTTATCGAGGCAATCTTTATGGAACAGACACTTGGACTATATATCCATATACCGTTCTGCGAGAGGAAGTGTAAATATTGCGGCTTCCTTTCTTTGGATAATGTAAATGAACCCGGACGGAAAAAGTACATCAGCGCACTTGAAAAAGAGCTGGCGATGTATGGTGAACGGTGCTCGGGAATATCTGTAGATACGGTGTTTTTGGGGGGCGGTACGCCTTCTCTTCTTGACGCATCAGTGATCGATGCAGTAATGTCGCTTGTGCGCGGTTCTTTCAATATCGCACAGGATGCGGAAGTTTCACTGGAAGCTAATCCTAATTCACTGACGGAAGAAAAATTAAAAAAATATGCGGATGCGGGAATAAACCGTCTCAGTATCGGCGTGCAGTCTTTTAGTGATGACGTGCTTCGCACGCTGGGAAGAGTACATGATGTAAAAAGTGCTGTATCAGCCTATGAAACCGCACGTAAATGCGGTTTCAGCAATATTAATATCGATCTTATGTCAGGTATTCCGGCACAGACATTCGCCCAGTGGAAACAAACAGTTGATGAGGTCCTCAGGCTCAGACCGGAGCATATTTCATTCTACAGTCTGCAGCTGGAAGAAGGCACGCCTTTTTATGAAAGCTATAAAAACGGAGATATCGATCTTGTCGACGATGCGCTCGACCGCGAAATGTATCATTATGCGGCAGATGCGTTCAGAGAGGAAGGATACAGACATTACGAAATATCAAATGCCGCGCTTCCGGGCAGGGAATGCAGACATAATATGAAATACTGGTCGCTCGGCGAATACATCGGAGCCGGTCTTGGCGCCTCTTCATACTTTGAAGGCCGCAGATATACTGATCTTGCTTCGATTGAGGAATATATTTCAGCTGCCGAAAACGGACAAATCCCGCTGGACGGCAGCACTGTGCATGAAGACACGGAAAGCGACAGTATGGGGATATATTGTTTTACCTCACTCCGTACGTCGAAGGGCATCGATCTGCTGGAATTTGAAAAGCTGTTCGGCAAATCGTTTTACAAAGCATATGGTCAGATAATTGGAAAAATAGGAGGATATATTGCGGACGGATATATGAGTTCAGACGGCCGTTTCCTGTCGCTGACGGAAAAGGGTATAGACTGTTCAAACGATATCATGTCCGAGTTTGTATGAAAGGAGTATTTATGTCTAAATACGTCATGGCTCTTGATCAGGGAACGACGAGTTCAAGATGCATATTGTACAATAAGCACGGGGAAATCATGAGTTCCGCGCAGAAGGAATTCAGACAGATATTTCCTCACCCCGGCTGGGTAGAGCACGATGCGATGCAGATATGGTCCACACAGGTCGGAGTCGCGCTGGATGCGATGTCACGCATAGATGTTTCTCCGGAAGATATTGCCGGCATAGGAATAACCAATCAGCGTGAGACAACAGTTGTCTGGGACAGGGAAACGGGACTGCCGGTATATAATGCGATAGTATGGCAGTGCCGCAGGACGGCAGAACTCTGCGAACAGCTTAAAAGCCGCGGATTTGAAGATATGGTGCGCAGAAAGACCGGACTTATACTTGATCCGTATTTTTCGGGGACTAAGATAAAATGGATACTTGACAATGTAGAAGGAGCAAGGGAAAAAGCCGATGAAGGTAAACTTCTTTTCGGTACTATCGAGACCTGGCTGATCTGGAAACTAACAGACGGAGCGGTGCACGTCACGGACTATTCAAATGCGTCCCGAACTATGCTTTTCAATATCCATGATCTGGACTGGGATGATGAACTTCTGGCAATGCTTGATATTCCGAGGTCAATGCTGCCGAAACCCGTACCGTCGAGTATGGTTTACGGCGAAACGGACAAGTTCGGAGGAAAAATAAAAATTGCCGGCGCCGCGGGTGATCAGCAGGCTTCTCTTTTCGGACAGACATGTTTCTGCCGGGGAGAGAGTAAAATGACTTACGGCACAGGCGGATTTCTGCTCATGAATACGGGCGCAGATCCGATAACATCAAAGCACGGGCTTCTGACAACGGTCGCCTGGGGGGTGGACGGAAAAGTCGATTATGCACTGGAAGGCTCAGTTTTTGTCGCCGGTGCAGCAATACAGTGGCTGAGAGATGAAATGGGACTGATGTCGAAAGCGTCTGAATCGGAAGCAATGGCTGAAAAGGTGAGCGACAGCGGCGGCGTGTATGTCGTGCCGGCGTTCACAGGCCTCGGGGCTCCTTACTGGGACCCGTATGCCAGAGGAACGATAATCGGCATCACGCGCGGTACAAATGTCTGTCACATAGTTCGTGCCACTCTGGAATCGCTCGCATATCAGACAAAGGATCTTGCAGATGCAATGCTGGAGGATACCGGAAATGAGCTGCAGAGTTTCAGAGTTGACGGAGGAGCATGTGCAAATAACTTTATGATGCAGTTCCAGTCTGATATACTGGGTATAAAGGTCATAAGACCGAAAGTGATAGAAACCACTTCGCTCGGCGCCGCTTATCTTGCGGGGCTTGCGTCAGGTTTCTGGGAAGATAAAGAAGATGTCATCGCCAATGCAATGACAGACAGAGTGTTCGAGCCAGAAATGGACATGTCTGAACGGCAAGACAGATTAGATGAATGGCATGAAGCAGTAAAACGTTCGATGGGATGGTGTAAATAATGGCAAATGATCGCAAAAAAAGGCGCAGGATCAAATATCCTGCTTCAATAAGTGAAAGCTACGAGCTATATAATGGTGTTAAGATACCATGCGTAGGTTTCGGAACATATCTGGTTGATGATGAAGATGATGCTATCAGATCGGTCCATACGGCAATAAGAATGGGCTACCGGCATATCGATACAGCTTCGTATTATGCGAACGAACGGTTTATCGGACATGCTGTGAATTCATGCGGAGTGCCGAGAAGCAGTTTATTTGTGACCGGGAAGGTCTGGAACAGAGACAGAGGGTATGAAACGACATTAAAAGCCTTTGACCGTAGTCTGAAAGAGCTCGGGCTTGATTATCTGGACCTGTATCTTATCCACTGGCCTGCAAATCCGAAGCAGTACAGAGAAGACTGGATAACGATAAACCAGCAAACCTGGAAAGCGCTGGAAAAGCTGTATACAGAAGGGCTTGTAAGGGCTGTCGGTGTTTCCAATTTTACTCCGAAATATATTAGAGTTTTGATGGAAACAGCGAAAATGCGTCCTATGGTAGATCAGATCGAGTATCATCCGGGGCTGATGCGTGATGAGACGATCGAATTCTGCGGAGAACAGGATATAATGATCGAAGCGTGGAGCCCGCTGGGAAGAGGAGCGATACTTGAAAATCCGACTATGACAGACCTTGCGCAGAAGTATCATGTATCAGCGGCGCAGATTTGTCTGAGATGGGAGCTCCAGAAAGGAATAATACCGCTTCCAAAATCGGTGCGTGATTACAGAATAAGGGAAAATGCGGATATTTTCCACTTTGAAATCAGTCATGACGATATGAAAAAAATAGACGGCATTGAAAGAGTGCCGGCTAAGCATAATCCGGATACGGCGATATTCGACTGACGGGTCAGCCTTTGTCCTCGGCCGCATTGTGTTCTGTCATGAATTTTATGAAACCTTTGGCAGAAGGCGACAGATTGTCGTTTTTTCTGTAGGCAATACATACCATATAGGTAAACGGGATATCAAGCGGTTTTGTGATTATCGAACCATGTCTGATGTTTGTCATGGTCTGAGCTGATCTCAATGATAATCCGAAGCCGCTGTATACTCTTGATACAAGATTGATGTCGCTGGAAGTCGTAGCTTCGACGGAAGGGCGTATCCCGTTGTCCTCAAGTATTACTCTGTACATATATTCAGTGAATCCTTCCTGCATGATGAAAGGATAATCCTCGAATGCTCTGATCGGGAATTTTTCGACATCTGAAAGAGGATGTTTGCGCGGCAGAAGCGCTACCGGAGAATCTTCATAAAGAGGAATAAGCTCAATCTTATTATTGCGTCTGATTTCTTCATTGTCTATTACAATGGCAAAATCAGCTTTTTCGTGATCGAGAACAGATTCGGCATCATCGAGTTTTCCTTCATCAATGCGTATCATAATGTCCGGAAAATCATTCCGGAAGTACATGATAACAGAAGAAAGCCAGTTAATGGTGAGGTTCTGGATCGTATAAAGTATGAGAGTGCCTTCGGTCTGCCTTTTTATCTGATGAGCCTTTTCGTAGAAATTATTAGTGGCTTTTATATGAGCATAAACTGTCGGCATAAGTTTCTGACCGTTTGGCGTCAGTCTGGCGCCGCGTTTGTCACGTATCAAAATAGGAAAGCCGACTTCCGCCTCAAGATTCTTGAGCATATGTGTGATGGCAGGCTGAGTATAACCGAGTTTTTCAGCTGCTGCAGTCAGACTTCCAGTTTCAACAATAGTGACTAAAACATCCAGTACTTTGGTATCCATAAAAACCGTACTTTCGCATTTAAGAATAAGCGTTTGCACAATTATCATATACAATTTACAGAATTATTACAATTAAATTCAATTAAATAATGTTATTAAAATTATTTATGTTTATATGTTTTCCTTAGAACAGCAATGTTTTTGACGGTTTCGAAAAAATTTTCATTGCATGCCCGTCGGGCGTCAAAGAGGAAGATAAAAAATATTAAATCCAGAATAAGTCCGACGCCGATCACATATATGACAGTGCCGATGCCGATCTTAGCGCCCATGAGCCAGCCGATGACAAGAACGCAGCCTTCCATAATGATCCTTACCTGTCCGACAGAAAGTTTTTTTACATGTCTTGCGATCGCTACCATCAGAGCATCTCTTGGCCCGGCGCCGAATGCACTGTCAAGGATGAAATAACAGCCTAAATCCTGTATGGTTATGCCGGCCAGCATGACAATGATCCCGAAAAAGATGTTGTCTGTTACAGGCAGTACCCGGAAATAGTCGAGGATAGAGACATAAGTGCCTATGAGAAGGCAGTCTCCTACAGTACCGAATCCAATTTTTTCTTTCATGATTATGTCGGCGGCGATAACAAAAACTCCTATGATGTTTGTCCAGATGCCGTAATTGATCCCGGTGATATTCTGAAAGCCTACAGAAAGGGCCATCCACGGAGCAAGACCGATGTTGGACTGGACCGTCATATACATTCCGACAGCACAAATAACGAGCGCGATATTCAGCTCTGTAAATTTGGCAATATAATCCCCGGCATCCGTTTTAGGATCGTAGCTTTTATGCTCTCTGTTTCGTATACCCATTCTCCTCACGTGGTTTCCCTGTTCTTAATGTAAACTAATAGTATATGTATTTCCGGTTTAATACAAGAGAAAACTGACATATAGTGACAGTCTTGAAATCTAAAAAAGTAGGACAAAAGTGTTGACATAGCAGTAGCATAATGGTAAATTATTATTAGGTTAGCACTCGGTATAAAAGAGTGCTAACAACAAGGGGAAAACATTATGAGTATGAATGAAAGGAAACTGAAAATACTTCAGGCTATTATCCGCGATTTCGTTGATACGGCTGAGCCTGTAGGTTCAAGGACTCTATCCAAGAAATATAATCTCGGCGTGAGTCCGGCGACAATAAGAAACGAGATGTCGGATCTTGAAGATATGGGTTTTCTGACTCATCCTCACACTTCCGCAGGCAGAGTGCCGTCGGAAAAAGCGTACAGGCTGTATGTCAATGAACTCATGAATAAAAAAGATCTGTCCGATGATCAGAAAAATGCTATTGCACATGAGCTATATGACAATGTGACAGAACTTGATCAGACGATTGAGCACGCAGCCCATATACTTTCGAAGATAACGAGCCTGACAGCATTCGCTATGACGCCGAACGAAGAACTGGAAACTATAAAGTTTATCCAGTTCCTTCCGGTAGATGAAAACACAGTGGTGCTGATGATCGTATCAGAGAACGGAAAAGTACAGAACAATGCAGTACGCATAAACTTCGAATACGATGAAGAGATGCTCCGTATACTTTCCAAATCGATGACTTACGACTACAAGGGCAAGACTTTCAGCGAAGCGCTTACAGGAGACATCATCACTTCATTCAAGAGTGATATCGAGGCTATGAACGGACTTACAAGCAGTCTGATGCCTAATTTCATGAAGACTCTGGAAAAAATGCTTGATGCTAATCTGTATATGGATGGCCTGATGAACATATTCAATATCCCTGAATACAATGATCTTGACCGGGCAAAGATGTTCATGGAACTTATCAACAAGAAAGAAGATTTCAAAAAGAAACTTATTTCCAGAGATGACGGCATGATCATTACGATCGGGACTGAGAACAAAGATGAAGATATGAATGATGTAAGTCTCATAACCGCTACTTACCGTGTAGACGGCAAGCTGGTCGGAAAACTGGGCGTCATCGGCCCGACGCGAATGAGGTATGACAATGTTACATCTGTAATCGATTTTATTACTGATAATCTCAGCAAAACATTCAAATTAACAGGAGGCGATGGACAGGATGACGATGAACCAGACGACAAATACTGACGCAGAAGAAAAGACACCTGACACTGAAAAGGCTGAAGAAGAAAAAAAAGAAGAACCTGAGACCGAAAATGTGAATGATACGGAAGCGGATCAGACAGAGGAGGACCAGGACGAAGAACAGGAAAAGCCGGAAGAAAAAAAAGAAACCGAAGATGAAGATCTCAACACTAAATACCTGAGGCTTATGGCGGATTTCCAGAATTTCAAAAAGAGAGCGCAGAAGCAGAGAAGTGAAACTCTTGCATATGCGAATGCCGAATTAGTAGGTCAGCTGCTGGAGGTGCTGGACAATTTTGAAAGAGCTCTCGACAAAGATGTCGATGAGGAGGAAGCCGGCTTCAAAGAGGGCATGAGGATGGTCTTTGATCAGCTCAGGGGCGTTCTTGAAAAAGCAGGAGTTGAAGAGATCGAAGCTCTCGGAAGTACGTTCGATCCGAACTTCCACAATGCGGTGATGACAGAAGACACCGATGAATATGAAAGCGGACAGGTTTCGGGCGTTATGCAGAAAGGATATACACTGAAAGGCAGAGTAGTCAGACCGGCAATGGTCAAAGTGGCTAATTAGCCTCAGATGCATATAGATATAATATTTAAAAAAGGAGAAAACTATGGGAAAAGTAATAGGAATAGACCTCGGTACTACAAACTCGTGTGTTGCTGTACTTGAAGGAGGAGAACCAACCGTTATAACAAATGCAGAAGGAATGAGAACAACACCGTCTGTAGTGGGATTCACAAAGGCAGGAGAAAGACTTGTCGGTGAAACTGCCAAGAGACAGGCTGTTACAAATCCTGACAGAACCATCTCTTCTATCAAGAGATATATGGGAACTAATCATGAAGTAGTGATCGACGGCAAGAAATACACTCCGCAGGACATATCAGCTATGATCCTCGGCAAGCTGAAGGCTGATGCAGAAGCATATCTCGGCGAAACGGTAACAGAAGCCGTTATTACTGTACCTGCTTATTTCGCTGATGCACAGAAACAGGCTACAAAGGATGCCGGCAAGATCGCCGGACTCGATGTAAAGAGAATTATCAACGAGCCTACTGCTGCCTCACTGGCATACGGTCTCGACAAAGAAGACGGATCGCATAAGATCCTTGTATATGACCTCGGCGGCGGTACATTCGATGTATCTATCCTCGAGCTGGGAGACGGAGTATTCGAAGTACTTGCTACAAACGGCAACACAAAACTCGGCGGCGATGATTTCGATGAAGTTGTCATGAATTATCTTGCAGACGAATTTGCAAGAGAAAACGGCATCGACCTGAGAAACGACAAGATGGCGCTGCAGAGACTTAAAGAAGCTTCGGAAAAGGCAAAGAAAGAGCTGTCAAGCGCGCAGACGACAAATATCAACCTTCCGTTCATTACTGTGAACGATCAGGGTCCTCTGCATCTCAATATGGATCTTACACGTGCTAAATTCGATCAGCTGACATCAAACCTTGTAAATGCGACGATCGAACCTATGCAGAAAGCCATGAACGATGCAGGCGTTTCCAACAGCGATCTCGCCAAGGTCATCCTCGTGGGCGGATCGACAAGGATCCCTGCTGTACAGGATGCAGTCAAGAGAGTTACGGGCAAAGAACCGTTCAAAGGCATCAACCCTGACGAATGCGTTGCAATAGGCGCATCGATACAGGCAGGCGTACTTACCGGTGAAGTTAATGATGTGCTTCTCCTCGATGTAACACCGCTTTCGCTTTCCATCGAAACACTCGGCGGCGTAGCTACAAAGCTGATCGAGAGAAATACGACTATTCCTACAAAGAAGAGCCAGATATTCTCGACGGCGGCAGATAATCAGACAGCTGTTGATATTCATGTACTGCAGGGTGAAAGAGATATGGCTTCTGACAATACCACGCTCGGAAGATTCCAGCTTTCAGGCATTCCGCCTGCACCTCGCGGGATCCCGCAGATCGAAGTCACATTCGACATCGATGCTAACGGTATTGTAAATGTAAGCGCGAAAGACATGGGAACGGGCAAAGAACAGAGAATAACCATTACCTCTTCAACGAAGCTCTCGGATGACGAAATCGACAAGAAAGTTAAGGAAGCTGAACAGTTCGCTGAGCAGGACAAGAAAAAGAAGGAAGAGATCGAGGTCAGGAACCAGGCGGAGACTCTCGTATATGAGACTGAAAAGAATGTCAAAGAACTCGGCGACAAGCTCAGTGAAGATGAAAAGTCTCAGATCAATAATGCCAAAGAAGAACTGTCAAGGGCTCTGGAGAGCGGTACTGTTGAGGAAATAAAGGAAAAGACCGAAAAACTCACAGAACAGTTCCATACGATATCAGCGAAGATGTATCAGCAGGCTTCACAGCAGAATCCTAATATGGGCGGAGCAGGCCCGGATATGGGTTCGCAGGCCGGACCTGATATGAACTCGCAGAACACGACGAATCAGGCTCCTAACGGAGACGATGTGGTCGACGCGGACTATACTGTAGTGGATGATGACAAGAAGGATAATCAGTAATGGCAGATAAACGTGATTACTATGAGGTGCTCGGACTTCAGAAGGGTGCGTCGGAGGATGAAATAAAAAAGGCTTTTCGAAAGATGGCCATAAAGTATCATCCTGATAAGAACCCGGGAGACAAAGAGGCAGAAGAGCATTTCAAAGAGGTCAACGAGGCGTACAGCATTCTCGGCGATCCCGAAAAGAAAAAGAAATATGATCAGTTCGGATTTGCGGGAGTAGATCCGAACGCGGGATTCGGCGGTTCAGGCGGTTTCGGAGGTTTCGGAGGCGCGAACGGTTTCGGCGATTTCGAAGACATCTTCGATATGTTCGGCGGCATGTTCGGCGGCGGAAGAGGCGGTTACAGCCGTCAGCGCAGAAATGGTCCTATGAAGGGAAGCGATCTTCAGCAGGGGCTCAACATTACTTTCGAGGAAGCTGTTTTCGGCGTAAAGAAAGATATTAAGCTCACAAAGTATGTTGAATGTGATAAATGTCACGGTACCGGGGCAGAGCCGGGGACACAGAAGGTGACATGTCCTGACTGCGGAGGCTCAGGTGAAGTCCATACGGCTCAGAAAACTCCGTTCGGAACATTTCAGAGCGTTTCTCCGTGCCAGCGCTGCAACGGAACAGGTCAGATAATAGAAAAGCCGTGCAGCACATGCGGCGGAAACGGACGCGTCAGAAAATCACTGACCATTACAGTCAATATACCTGCGGGAGTTGACAACGATTCCATCGTTACGCTCAGAGGGCAGGGCGAACCGGGAATAAACGGCGGTCCTGCGGGCGATCTCTATATAGTAATAGCGGTCAAACCGCATAAGGTGTTCAAGAGAAAAGGGCAGGATCTGCAGCTTGAGATACCTATAACGTTTGAACAGGCCGCGCTCGGAGCGGAAATAATAGTGCCTACGCTTAAAGAAAAGCTCAAGTATAAAATACCTCCGGGGACTCAGCCGGGAACGACATTCCGGATGAAGGGCAAAGGTGTAGCAAGCCCGAGAAACAGCAGGATGGGAGATCTTTATGTCCGCGTCATGCTGGAAGTGCCTACTAAACTCAATGCCAAACAGAAAAAAGCCGTTCAGTCTATGGGCAATGCGCTGACAGACGACTGTTATCAGAAAAAAAGCAAGTTTGCTTCAATGATATCAGAATGGTTCAAATAAAATATACAGAGGAAGGTGTCTCGATTTATTATGTGAGACACCTTCTTTTATGGTATAATAAATGTCTGAGGTATGTAATATGAGCAAGAAAAAAAATGAAGAAACTGAAGAACGTTTTGACAGTGATCAGTATGAAGCTATGCCTGAAAATGAAGATATCGGAGATGTCAAGATCGCCGATGAAGTCGTGGCAGTATGTGCGATAAACGCGGCGCTTAAGACAGACGGAGTCGCATATATGTATACCGGGATAACGGATTCGATCTCGCAGACTATTCTCGGTAAGGAATCGGTCTCGAAGGGAGCCAAGATAAGCCAGTCTGATGCCGAAATCGAAATAGATCTGTTCGTGATAGTCGAATACGGAGTTAACATCCCGGATGTTGCGTTCAGTATCCAGAAGAATGTAAAAAAAGAAATTGAATCGATGATAGATAAAAAAGTCAAGGCAGTGAACATCCATGTCCAGGGAGTTGATCTCAATATCGGGGATGATACTGAGGACATGCAAAAGGAAGAGGATGACCGATGAACAGAACCGATGCCAGAGAACTGCTGATGCAGATGATATTTCAGATGGAAGCGCAGGGCGACAGCAGCTACGGCCTGATGAAGACATTGTACGACGATAAAGGGAAAATCCCGAAATCGCAGAAAGACTATATAGAGAGCACTTTTGCAATAGTGAGAAGTCATCTCGATGATATAGATGATATTATAGACGGGCATTCAAAGGGCTGGAAGGCTTCCAGGATGCCGAAAGCAGATCTCGCCATAGCAAGACTGGCAATAGCCGAAATAGTATACGCCGATGACATACCGGATGCGGTTGCTATAAACGAAGCGGTCAATCTGGCGAAAAAGTACGGAAGTGACAATGCTGCGAGATTCATCAACGGTCTTTTAGGAGATGTATCGAAAGGTGAGTGACAGACATGATCAAAGACGGAACAGTCCTCGGTATTGATACGAGCAATTATACTACATCGGCGGCCATTACTGATAAGAGCGGAAATGTTATCCGCGACTGCAGACAGCAGCTTGCCGTACGGGAGGGAAGACGCGGTCTTCGCCAGTCGGAGGCTCTGTTCCAGCATGTCGATAATCTGCCGGATGTACTGCACAACGTTCTTGATGATGATACAAGAAGAGACATCAGAGCTGTTGCCGTATCTACAAGACCGCGGCCGCGCGAAGATTCATATATGCCGGTATTCAAGGCGGGGATCACTGAAGCAGCTGCCGTCTCAGATGCTCTGGGAGTTCCTCTCATCAAGTTTTCACATCAGGAGGGCCATATAGCTGCAGTCAAGGAATTTACGCCTTATGCAGAGGAAAATGAAATATTGTTTTATCATATTTCCGGCGGGACCACAGAACTGCTGAAAGTGACGGATTATTTCAGCAAAAAAGGAATGAAAATAGAAATAATAGGCGGAACGAAAGATATTTCGTTCGGTCAGCTTATTGACCGCATCGGCGTAGCGCTGGGATGCAGTTTCCCTTCAGGGAAGGAAATGGATGATTCCGTACAGAGATTCTGCGAATTAGGCGAGCAGGCTTCGCATGTGCTGACACCGATAACTCTTGACGGTCTGTATTTCAACCTCTCCGGTATAGAATCACAGACTATGAGGTTTATTGAAGAAGATGAAATGAGTTTTATTGACCTTTCCATAGAACTTTTTGATAAGATAGCCGAATGTTTTATTCGTCTGACTGCCGAAGCAATATCGGAAACAGGGATCAACAGAGTGGTTTTCGGCGGAGGCGTATCTTCCAGCAGATATCTCAGGAATTTGCTGAAAGCTAATATGACAGGTCTTGCTTTTGGTGATTACTCGGCTGACAACGCTGTAGGAACGGCACTGCTCGGAAGGAACAGACTATGGCACTGAAACCTATAAGAGTATCTCAGCTGAATGCATATATACACCGGATCCTGCAGACTGATCCGGTGCTGGGCAATATATCAGTTATCGGCGAGATATCGAACCTCAAATTCCACAGCAGCGGTCATGTCTATTTCAGTCTCAAAGATGAAAACAGCAAAATCAACTGTTTCCTGGCCGCTCAGAATCTGACGCATATACGATACGACCTCGAAGAAGGCATGGAGATAATTGCTCTCGGATACATTTCTGTATATGAAAGAGGCGGATATTATTCTCTCAACGTACGCGATATAGAGGTACGGGGAGAAGGCGATCTGGCAGTAAAATTTGAACAGCTAAAAAATAAGCTCGACAGAGAAGGAATATTTGATAAAGCGCATAAAAAGGAAATACCGTCATTTGCTGACAATATAGCAGTTGTAACGGCTTCGACAGGCGCGGCGCTGCAGGATATTTTGAAAATAGTTACCGGTAAAAACAATTATGTAAACATACGTATTTTCCCTGTGAAAGTTCAGGGACCAGGTGCAGCGGAGGAAATAGCCGAAGCTGTCGACACCGTTAATGCGGAATTCCCCGACACTGATGTTATTATCGTCGGAAGAGGCGGAGGATCTCTGGAAGATCTCTGGGCCTTCAATGAAGAAATCGTAGCGCGGAGTATATATGCTTCCGAGATACCGGTCATATCAGGAGTAGGTCATGAAATCGACTTTACTATCTCTGACATGGCAGCTGATATGAGAGCAGAAACTCCTACAGCAGCGGCGAATGCCGCAGTTCCTGACATAGATGAGATCAGAATGATCATCGGAGAATCAAGAGACGATCTGGAAGACGGTATCAGCGCCCAGATCAGAAAGCGTGAGGATCTGGTCGCATCGCTTGATATAGCGGCGCTCGGAGCAAGGATAAATGAACGTATAGAATATAGCATTCTGCAATCGAAGAACATACTTGGCGGTATGGGCAGAACACTTGAATCGATGATCGCGGGAGCATCGGCCAGGACCGGAGATTCACTCCACAGACTGGATGCAGTAACATCTGTCATTACTGCAGGACAGCACAGGGCCGATATGCTGAAGCAGCAGCTGGATAATATGGACCCGCGCAATATAATAAGCAAAGGCTATGGCGTGATACTGAATGACCGGGGGAAAATGGTCACAAGTGCCGCGCAGATAAAACAAAAAGACATTCTGAGGATAGTCGTCAAAGACGGTGATGCAGATGTCACAGTCGATGAAGTCAGGAGGAAAACCGATGGCTGAACAGAAAAAACTTGATTTTGAACAATCTATGGCGAAGCTGGAAAAAGCGGCTGCCAATCTGACAAAGGAAGATATAACTCTCGACGATGCCATAAAAAATTACGAGGAGGGGATCAAATATTACAACCAGTGCAGCGAGATACTTTCAAATGCAAAGCAGAAAATCGAGACATATAATAAAAAGCTTAAATAGAATAATGGAGGATGGATGATATGGATGCAGATTTCAAAAGATATAAAGATATGATCGACGAGCATTTGCTTGACTTTCTCCCTGATATCGATCACAAAACGATTACTTTATACGAATCAATGAAATACAGCCTGACAGCCGGCGGAAAGAGGATAAGACCTGTGCTTCTGCTGGGTGCATGTGAATTCTGCGGCGGAGATCCGAAAACAGCTCTTCCTTATGCATGCGCGCTTGAATACATCCACACATATTCGCTTATACACGACGATCTGCCGTGTATGGATGACGATGAACTGAGACGCGGTATGAAAACCAACCATATCGTTTACGGGGCGGGTATTGCAACACTGGCGGGAGACGGACTCCTGAGCTCCGCATTTGAGGCCATGAACATGGATATGCTCATGTATCTGGATGATCTGGAAGAACTGAAAAAGAGGATCAAAGCTTCGTATGAAATATCCAAAGGCGCCGGTGTTCGCGGCATGGTGGCCGGGCAGGTTTCAGATCTGGAAGCTGAAGGCGAGCCGGTGACAGTGGAAATGCTGGATTACATAAACATCAATAAAACAGGTGCGATGATCAAAGCGGCGGTCAAGGCCGGTGCGGATCTGGGCGGCGGCGACTATGACACGATGAATAAGCTAAATGAATATGCCGAGAACCTCGGCCTTGCTTTCCAGGTACGCGACGACATTCTCGACATCGTTGGAAATGTCGAAGAACTCGGGAAAAATACAGGTGCTGATGAGGCAAAGGACAAATCGAATTATCCGGCAATTTTCGGTCTCGATAAATCATATGAAAAAATGGAAAGACATCTTGATCTTGCCTATTCGGCAATAGCGCCGTTCTATGACAATGCGGAGTTTTTCTATCACATACTTGACATGCTTGAACTGAGAGAACGCGACAAAGAGAGGAATTAGTGAAACACTTAGAGGATTACAATTTACCGAAAGATCTTAAGACAATGTCGGATGAGGATCTTGAACTTCTTGCTGTGGAAATCAGGGATTACCTGATAAAAACCATAAGCAGGACGGGAGGGCATCTTGCATCCAATCTTGGTGTGGTCGAACTCAGCATAGCCTTGAACAGAGTATTCGATTTCAGCAAGGACAGGATAGTATGGGACGTAGGACATCAGTCATATGTGCATAAGATCCTCACAGGGAGAGCGGCGGACTTCGCAACGCTCCGTCAGTACGGCGGACTGAGCGGTTTCCCCAAAAGAAGCGAAAGCGTCTATGATGCGTTCGATACAGGTCATGCCAGTACTTCTATTTCTGCAGTAATGGGCATGGCGGCGGCCAGGGACATACAGGGCGACGACTATGCGACAGTGGCGGTCATCGGCGACGGATCGCTGACCGGCGGTCTTGCGCTTGAAGGTCTGAATAATCTGGGCGCGTCGCGTTCTGATTCTATTGTGATCCTCAATGACAACGGTATGTCGATCGATCAGAGCACCGGCGGCATGGCAAGACATCTGAACAAACTGAGAGTTTCGCAGGGATATTACGACTTTAAAAAGAAAGTAAAAACAAATGTAAAGAAAATACCAAAAGTGGGAGAAGATATCTATTCGAGCCTTTCAAAATTCCGCGATTCACTGAAATATACGCTCGTGGACGGAGTGGTCTTTGAAGAACTGGGATTTACTTATTTCGGACCTGTAGACGGTCATGATATACACGAACTGACAGAGAACCTTCTTCTCGCCAGAGAAGCGGAAGGGCCCGTGCTCCTGCATGTGATAACGACAAAAGGAAAAGGCTACCGCAATGCAGAAGAGGATCCCAACCGATTTCACGGTACGGGACCGTTCGACCCGACGACCGGAGCATCTCTTGAAGTAAAAACTGCACCGTCGTACTCCGAAATATTCGGCAAAACTTTAACAGCACTGGCGGAGAAAGATAAAAAAATCGTGGCCGTGTCTGCCGCAATGCTGGAAGGTACAGGTCTCGAAGTATTCAAGGATGAGTTTCCGGACCGCGTATTTGATGTGGGCATCGCTGAGGGCCACGGAGTGACTTTCGCGGCCGGGCTAGCGGCGTCGGGACTCAAGCCTGTGGTGGCGATATACTCGACATTTCTTCAGAGAGCTTATGATGAGCTGATGATAGATGTCTGCATGCAGGATCTTCCGGTTGTTTTTGCGGTTGACAGAGGCGGTATCGTGGGATCAGACGGGGAGACACATCACGGAATTTTCGACTTTTCATATCTGAGTCACATGCCGAATATGAAAATACTCGCTCCGCGCGACGGGAAAGAACTGGAAGAAATGCTGGGATACGCTGTCAGCTGCAGCGGTCCGTGCGCCGTCAGATATCCGAGAGGAGAGAACGGCGATATAGATATTCCGAGGATGCCGCTTGATGAAGGAGCGGAAATACTCCGCGGAGGGAAAGATGCGGTGATCTGGGCGGCCGGCATTATGGTTAAGAATGCTCTTGCCGCGGCCGATATTCTGAAAGCAGCGGGGATCGAATGCGGAGTCGTAAATGCCCGGTTCATCAAACCGCTGGACACAGAAAAAATACTGCAGTCGGCTGAAAACGGTAAACTGGTCATTACGGCAGAAGATAATGTATTCAGCGGCGGCATGGGAGAAATGATCTCTGCGGTGCTTAACGAAGCCGGGCGTACTAATGATATTCTGAACATCGCCTGGCCGGACAAGTTCATCGAACACGGCACATGCGGCGAACTTTACAAAGTATATAAGATGGATGCGGAAAGCATCGCCGGAAGGATAAGTGGCAGACTTGAAAGAAAGGCTTGATATTTTGCTTGTAGACAAAGGTTTTTTCGCGTCAAGAGAAAAAGCAAAGGCATCGATCATGGCGGGACTCATTTATGTAGACGGCGCGATAAGTGATAAACCGGGAACAAAAATCGATCTTGAATCGGAAATCGTGATCAAGGAAGATCTTTGCCCGTATGTGAGCAGAGGCGGACTGAAACTGGAAAAAGCGATGGAATTGTGGGGATTCGGCCTTGACGGAAAAGTGTGCATGGATATGGGCGCTTCGACAGGAGGCTTTACTGACTGCATGCTGCAGCACGGAGCTGCCAGGGTCTATGCGGTCGATGTCGGCTACGGACAACTGGACTGGAAGCTCAGAAACGATCCGAGAGTTGTCAACATGGAAAAAACGAACATCAGGTATCTTGATACAGCTCTGATCTGCGAACCTGTTGATTTTATAAGCATAGACGTTTCGTTCATATCGCTTGATCTCATGTTTCCCGTGGCGGCAAAGGTGCTGGCGGATGACGGTCAGATTGTGGCTCTTGTGAAACCGCAGTTTGAAGCGGGCAGGGAACAGGTCGGCAAAAAAGGAATAGTACGTGATCTGGATGTCAGAAAAGAAGTGCTCCGCAATGTTGCCGGGTATGCGGCAAAAGCGGGTTTTTCAGCGGCCGGGCTTTCATTTTCACCGGTTACGGGAGCTAAAGGAAATGTTGAGTTTCTGTTGTACTTGACGAAAAAATTTGTTAATATTAATATTGAGCGAAAAATTGATGATATTGTCTTCGACTCTCACCGAGAGTTAGAATAAATTATCTTTTACACCAAAGGAGATATACAAATGAATCTATCAGACAGAAATCAGTTAATGGGCTTTTCACCAATCAGAAAGTTCAACAAGTATGCTTCAGCAGCAGAAAAAGCCGGCAAGAAAATCTATCATCTTAATATCGGACAGCCTGATATCAAGACACCTTCCAGCTATTTCGACGCTATCAAGAGCTTCAATCAGGAAGTTCTGGCATACGCATCTTCAGAAGGCAATCCTGATTTAAGAGAAGCAATCAGCAATTACTTCAAGAGAGTCGATGTTGATTTCACACCGGACGACATCCTCATCACAAACGGCGGAAGCGAAGCTCTCATGCTTCTGTTCCTGGCTCTTTTGAACGACGGCGATGAAGTTATCATGGCTGAACCTTATTACACGAACTATCTTACATTCATTCAGGCGGCAGGAGGATCGATCAGACCGATCACCACAACTGCTGAAGACGGATATCATTATGCAGACAGAGACAAGATCGAAGCGTGCATTACTGACAAAACCAAGGTCATAGCTCTTGTAAGCCCTGGAAACCCGACGGGTTCTGTCCTTACAAAGGATGAAATCAAGATGATCTGCGACATCGCTGTAGAACATGATCTCATCATCATGGCAGACGAAGTATACAGAGAGTTCGTATACGACGGAAAAGAAATGACATCATTCGGGCAGGTCAAAGAAGCTGCCAACAACGTAGTTGTAATCGACTCTGTTTCCAAGAGATTCTCGGCATGCGGAGCAAGGATCGGCTGTATCTGCACAAAGAATGCCGAACTTATGTCAGGTCTAATGAAGTTTGCTCAGGGAAGACTCTGCTGCCCGACTATAGACCAGGTCGGTTCGACAGCTCTGTACAATCTCGATCCTTCATACTTCGGACCTATCAAGGCTGAATATGACCACAGAAGAAATGTTGCCTATGAAGAGCTGCAGAAGATAGACGGAATAGTCTGCGCAAAACCGAGCGGAGCTTTCTACATCTCATGTAAGCTTCCTGTAGACAATGCTGAGGACCTTCTCATGTTCCTGCTGACAGAGTGGGACGATAACGGAGAAACAGTTATGTTCGCTCCTGAAGAAGGCTTCTATGTAACACCTGGACTCGGAAAGAGCGAGTGCCGTCTGGCCTACGTTCTCTGCGAAGACGACCTCAGAAAGGGCATACAGCTCCTCAACAAGGGCATACAGGCTTACATGAATAAATAATAATCGTACGTAACACGGTTTCACGGAGGGAAAAGTATGGCATTATCGCCAATGATGCAGCAGTATCTCGACATTAAGGAACAGCATAAGGACTGCATCCTCTTTTTCAGACTCGGAGACTTTTATGAGATGTTCTTTGATGACGCCAAACTCGTTTCAAAAGAACTGGAACTCACACTTACTGGAAAAAACTGCGGTTTGGAAGAAAGGGCTCCCATGTGCGGAGTCCCTTTCCATTCTGCGGATACTTATGTCGCCAGACTGATAGAGAAGGGTCATAAAGTCGCGATCTGCGAACAGGTCGAGGATCCTAAAACGGCCAAAGGGCTTGTGAAAAGAGAAATAATTCAGATAGTTACTCCCGGCACTGTCACGAGCAATACGATGCTCAATGAAAAGGAGAACAACTATCTTGCTTCAGTTTACGCCGATGAAAAAGGCGTGGGCTTTTCTTACTGCGATATTTCCACCGGTGAGATCAATGTTACGGAATTCAAAGGGAAACAGTCGGCAGAGACGCTTCTCAATGAACTTGTCCGTATCGGCGCCAAGGAAATAATTATAAACCAGGATGCTTCAGAAGTCCTTGATATTGAGGATATGAAAAATGCATCGGGAGCCTATTTCACTGAACTAAATATACAGTATTACAACAAAAGCACAGTCCGCGACGACATATTCAGGCAGTTTAGGGTCAAATCGCTGATAGGCATCGGACTGGACGGTTTGAACCATGCACAGTTTGCTCTGGGCGCGCAGCTCCGTTATCTTATGGAGATGCAGAAACAGAGTATGGACCATATGACAGAGCTCAACGTTTATCAGATCGGCAATCATATGGCTCTTGATAAATCGACCATAAAAAATCTGGAGATAACAGAAACCATATATGAACATACCGTAAAAGGTTCGCTGCTCGGGGTGCTCGATAAGACACATACGGCTATGGGAAGCAGGAAAATGAAGACCTGGCTCCGCGAACCGCTCAATACTGCGGGCGAAATCAAGGAAAGACTGGATGCGGTCGAAGATCTTGTTATGAATTATATGACGAGGAACAATCTCAGAGAAAGTCTGAAGGCCATATATGATTTTGAAAGACTTGCAGCCAGGATATCATGCGGGAATGCAAACGGGAAAGATCTCATAGCACTGAGAAATTCGCTTTGCGTTCTGCCAGAAATAAAACTGGATCTTGAAGACAGCGCATCAATGCTCCTGAAAGAGATAAATGATGCGATAGATCCCCTCGGGGACGTATATAAAACGATAGATGATGCCATTGCGGACGATCCGCCGTTCACTATCAAAGAAGGCGGCATCATCAGGGACGGATATTCAGAGGACCTGGATGAACTGAAAAACTCGATAAGCGATGCCAAGGAATGGATCACTTCGCTGGAAGCCAAAGAAAAGGAACGCACGGGGATCACTCATCTAAAAGTCGGATACAACAAAGTGTTCGGGTATTACATAGAAATATCCAAATCAGAAATAGATGACGCGCCCGACGATTACATTAGAAAACAGACGCTGGTCGGCGCCGAGCGCTTTATTACGCCTGAACTCAAAGAGATGGAGGGCAAAGTACTGAACGCCGAAACACATATAAACGACATGGAATATGAGATATTCTGTGATGTCAGAGATTATATCCGAAGCTTCATCCCGCAGATACAGAGCACATCCAAAGCGGTTTCATCTCTGGACGTCCTGGCATCTTTCGCCGAAGTGAGCGATAAACTGGGATATGTTAAGCCTGAAATAAACGAATCTGACGAGATCGTGATCGAAAAGGGGCGTCACCCTGTTATCGAACAGTCGATCAGAGACGGTGTTTTTGTGGCAAATGATACATATATCAACAGGTCAGATGCTTCAATGCTTCTTATAACGGGCCCTAACATGTCCGGAAAGTCGACATATATGAGACAGACTGCTCTGATAGTTTTAATGGCTCAGAGCGGTTGTTTCGTGCCTTGTGAAAAGGCAGTAATAGGCATAGTCGACCGCATTTTCACGAGGATCGGCGCATCCGATAATCTGGCACAGGGGCAAAGTACTTTTTTTGTGGAGATGAGCGAACTTGCCTATATACTCAATACTGCCACTGCGAGGTCGCTGATCATTCTGGATGAGATAGGACGCGGCACCAGCACGTACGACGGTCTTTCGATCGCCTGGGCGGTTGTTCAGTATCTCTGCGATGAAAACAGGATGATAAGAACGCTGTTCGCGTCACATTATCATGAACTTACGGCCATGGAAGGCAGAACGCGCGGTTTCAGAAACCTCAGTGTCGATGTCGCGGAAGAAAACGGCGATGTGATATTCCTGCATAAGATCGTCGAGGGAAGTGCCAGCAGAAGCTACGGTATCCATGTTGCCAAACTTGCAGGAGTGCCGAAAGAACTTCTGGAATCGGCCAATTCCAAACTGAGTGAGCTGGAAGAAAACTCCAGGGAAATAAACAGCCCGGAAGGAATGCAGATAACATTTAAAATTTAACGGTGAAAAGTGTATGATCAGAATACTGGAAAAAAATGTGGCCGATAAGATAGCTGCCGGCGAAGTTGTCGACAGACCGGTCTCAATAGTCAAAGAACTCATTGAAAATTCCATAGATGCGGGTGCAGGGTCAATTATTGTGGAAATCAGGAAAGGCGGGAAGTCATATATAAGAGTGACTGATGACGGCAGCGGGATCTATTCAGGCGAAGCAGAGCTGGCGTTCATGCGCCATGCGACAAGCAAAATATCTGCTGCTGAAGATCTGGACTCGATAGAAACGCTCGGGTTCAGAGGTGAAGCACTTGCAAGTATAGCAGCTGTATCAAGGGTCGAACTTATTACGAAGACCGAAAATGAAAAAATGGGACTCAAGCTCTGCATCGAAGGCGGGCAAATAACTGAAAAAACAGGTATAGGATGCCCTGACGGGACAACTATTGTAGTCAGGGATCTTTTTTATAATACTCCTGCAAGACTTAAATTCATCAAAACCGACTCAGCGGAAAGCGGTCTTATTACAGATCTCGTTTCGCATATTGCGCTCGCATATCCGGATCTTAGAGTACGGATGATCAACAACGATCATATCCTGTTCGCAACTCAGGGAAGAGGAGACAGACTAAACGCAATAATGACGCTTACGAGCAGGGAATTCGGCAGTAAACTGATCCCGCTGAAGGCAGAAGGCGGAGGAATGGAGATAGAAGGTTATGTTTCCGGCCCGGGTGAAAGCAAGTCTTCAAGAAGGGGACAGATATTTTTTGTCAACGGAAGGACCGTAAACAGTAAAATCATGGAAAAAGCAGTGTCGAGGGCATATAGAGAACGCCTGTTCGACGGCAGGTATCCGATCGTCTATCTTTTTCTGGAAGTCGAACCTGACAAAGTCGATGTCAACGTTCACCCGAACAAAAAAGAGGTAAAATTCCATGATGACGCAGCTGTAGAAGATTTTATATGTGCAGCAGTCACAGAAGTTCTTAAGCAGAAAGAAGCTGTGCCGAAGCTGGAGAAAAAACAGAAGCCGTTCACAAGACAAAATTCAGAAAAAAATATTTTAAACAGGCAAAACGAAAATAATGAAAATAATATAAAAAATAAAACATCACGTAAACCGGAAATATTCGAGCAGCCGAAGCAGGTTGACATTAAAAGTGTATTGTCAACTTATAAGGAGGAAACCTCAAAAATCACCGAGGAAATCGAAGATTTTAAGACTGAAATCGATAAAATTCAGGCTGAGCCCTTTGATTTCAGGGAACTTGACTATAGAGGCTCTATCTTCGGCACTTATATCCTCGCAACGGATGAGGAATATCTTTATCTGCTCGATCAGCATGCTGCTCATGAGAGAATATATTATGAAAAGCTGATGGATCAGTTTTCTGCTTCAGAAAAGTATAAACAGGAAATCATGGTGCCTATCACGGTGACATCCTACATGAATGACCCGGACTGGATGGAGCCGCTTGGCAAAATGGGCTTTGACATTGAGGAATTCGGACCAAACACCTATGCTGTCAGAGCTGTGCCTACTTTCTTCGGCCTTACAGAAGCGGAAACATTCGTGAACGATTATATTGACAGCGTAAACGAGCATACTGACTTCACCAGCCGGGATGTCATTTCCGGGATCGCATCAAGAGCATGTAAAAGTGCGGTCAAAGCGCACGATATGCTGAAGGATGAAGAAATACGCAGACTGATCGACGATCTGGCGAAATGTTCTAATCCTTACAGTTGTCCTCACGGCAGACCGACATTTATAAAAATCGGCAAGTATGACATTGAGAGACGTTTCAGGAGAAAATAAGGATATAAGGATGCAAGGTCAAAACAGAAAGATAGTTGCTGCGGCGGGCCCTACGGCCGTTGGAAAAACTGAATATATGATAGGACTGGCTCTCGATATTGATGCGGAGATCGTATCCTGTGATTCTATGCAGCTGTACAAATATATGGATATCGGCAGCGCTAAGCCGACTGCAGAAGAACGTGCCGCGGTCAGGCATTACCTCGTTGACGAGATAGATCCGCGGGAACCGTTTACTGTGGCCAAATACCAGAGGATGGCAAAAGAGGCAATAGAAGAGATTTTTTCAAAGGGCAAGATACCTCTGGTAACAGGCGGGACCGGACTATATTTAAATTCACTGCTGTATGATATGGATTTCGGACCGACACCTTCAGGATCCAGCGGCGAGCGGAGAGAAGAACTTTATGCCATGGCAGCAAAACAAGGCAATGAGGCCGTTCATAGAATACTTGAGGCAGTTGATCCGCTGTCAGCGGAAAGAATACACCCGAATAATCTCAAGCGCGTGGTGAGAGCCATAGAAGCAGCCGAATCAGGGGAAAAACTTACTGCATTTGACAATGTAAGAAAAAAGACGGATGATTATGATGTAATACTTATAGGTCTTTGCCGGGACCGTGCAGAACTTTACGAACGGATCGACCTCAGAGTGGATATGCTCATGGAGCAGGGACTTCTCGAAGAGGTGAAAATGCTCAGAGGTATGGGATTCACAACGGAAGATATCGCCATGAAAGGCATAGGTTATAAAGAGATCCTCGATGCGCTCGACGGCAGATACAGTCTGGAAGAAGCTGTTGATACTGTTAAGAAGAACACCAGACATTACGCAAAACGTCAGATGACATGGTTCAAACGGTATGACGAAATGAAATGGTTCGATCTTACCGGCAGAAACAAGGATGAAGTCCTCGGAGAAATCAGAGAATGGGTAAACAGAAGATTGTAAAAATCCATAATAAGAGCGATAAACCGGATAATATCGTTATGAAAGAGCATGATATCACTTCGCAGTGCGAAGTGATCGAGAAACAGCTGCCTTCTTTCATGCGCGGGTATTTCAATTATATCAAAGGTAATGATCTGCCGATGACACGGCTGGCATATCTTCATGATGTGAAATTTTTCTGTGATTATCTCGTAAACGAGACAGATCTCACCGAAGCGGAGGAGGCACGGGGGATAAAGCTCACAGAATTCAATAAAATCAAGGCTGTTGATGTGAATATTTTTATAGAATATTGCAGAAAATATGAAGTAGAGACAGAAGACAGCATCACCGTATATGAGAACGGTAATAAAACACTGGCAAGAAAGAAATCGTCGCTGTCTGTTCTTTTCAAACAGTTGTTCAGAGACGAAATGCTGGAGAATAATATTACCGACGGATTTGATCCGATAAGAGTCCCGAAACCCGGAGAAAAGGAAATCAAGGCGCTTCAGGATGATGAAGTAATGATAATGCTGGATGCGGTCACTAACGGCAGCGGACTTACGCCGAAAGAGCTGCAGTACTGGGAAAAGACAAAATACCGGGATAAAGCTATCCTCATAGTGTTCCTGACGTACGGACTCAGACTTTCCGAGCTTCAGCAGCTGAATGTATCATCCTTCAATTTCAACCGCGGAGAGTTTAAGATATACCGCAAGAGAGGCAAAGAATCAACTATGCCGCTCAATAGATCGGTTACACAGGTGATAAATGATTACCTTAAACTCGAAAGACCTCCGGACGATGAACTCGAAGACCTTCATAAAGATGCTCTGTTCCTGTCGCTGCAGGGGAAACGGATGACTGAACGTGCGATACGCGATCTTGTTAAAAAATACACTTCTATTGGCATGAGGACCGCAAGAAGTGCGGGATACAGCCCTCATAAACTGAGAGCGACAGCTGCGACGAGCCTTATAGGCCGCGGCAATTCGATATTCGATGTGCAGGCTCTGCTCGATCATGAACAGGTAACTACGACACAGTTATATGCAGCACATAAAATGAACGTCAAGAGAGACCTTGTCAAAGATATGGAATGGGAACTCGAAAGAGAAGGCAAGGAGCCCAAAAAATAAACAGATTTACAGGAGGAATTATGCTTACTAAAGTAATAAGAACAGATTTTGACCAGTATTTCATGTATCCGGAAGGATGCAGCAATATAGGCGATCTTGCCAGGATCATGAATAGTATCAAAGACAGATACATACTTCTCCGCAGACTGCGTGAAGAACTGACTGTTGAACCGTACTTTATTGATGATTTTGAAGACACATATGTAAATATCGAAACAATAGGATATTTCAGTGAAGTATCTGTCGAAATATATTCTGAAAAGGAATATGATGAACTTCTCACTGCAGCTGTCAGAAAGACCTGCGGAGGATGCTCATGCAGCGGCAGCGCTTTCATGGGCTGCACTGACCTCAGAAGCAGACGGTGCAAGCTGTCTCTGAACGGTGAATGTGACGAATTCGATGATGATTTTGAAGAATTTGAAGCTGCCGGCCCTACGGATACGGAGGATATTACAAGTGGACACTGACCGCATTGGCGTCTTCAGCATTAAAGAACAATACCGCCTTTCAGGATCGTTCTGCAGGCACAGGATGCTTCCGGTGTTCCTCGGAACGCTGGGCATAGCAATTGGCCTGAGCGTATTAATGACGCTTCTCTTTGAACAGCATCCCGCATATTCCCGGGAAATACTCAGGGCATTTTCCGAAAAAGCGCAGAGCGTAATGACAGACGGCGGGATTTCCTGGCCGAAACTGCTGCTGAATAATATTGAAGCATCTCTCGTCGGAGTAGTTCTCGGCTTCGTGCCATTTCTTTTTCTGCCCGCACTTGTGCTGATTTCAAATGCAGCAGTAATAGGCGCTGTCCTTTCGCTCTATAGTCTGAAAGGTTCCAATGTCGCGGCGGTACTGGCAGCGGGCGTTCTTCCGCATGGGATATTTGAGATAACGGCTGTCGTATTAAGCATGAGCATGGGAATCTATTTATGCTATACTATCTGCAGCCTGATAACGGGGACGAACAAAGGAAACAAAAAAGCAGTAATGAAAAAAACTGTAGCAGATATTGTGCGGACTTTTCTTTGCATTGTGATCCCGCTGCTCATAGCGGCGGCTCTCATTGAAACATATGTGACGCCGCTGATACTGAATAAAGTGATTTAAATTGATATAAAGAAGGACAGATTTAAATGAAAAACAATACTTACGAACTACTGACGCAAAAAATGGGCATTGACCCGCAGGTAATGAACATTATCGATAAAGCAGAAAAAGCTGTCGAACCTGTGTTCTCCGACCTTGACGACATTACCGCATACAATCAGTACAAAGTGCTGGAAGCATTTCAGAAGAACAATATCAGCGATATGCACTTCACCTGGACAACAGGTTACGGGTATGATGATCCGGGGCGCGAGGCAATCGAGAAAGTCTACTCGGACATTTTCAGAACAGAAGCGTCGCTTGTCCGCCCGATAATTGTTAACGGCACACATGCTCTGACACTGACGCTTACAGGCATACTGAGGCCCGGAGATGAGCTTATTTACTGCACCGGAAATCCTTATGACACGCTGGAAGATGTCATAGGTCTTAGAAATGAGGGGCGCGGTTCGCTTAAGGAATTCGGAATATCATATGATCAGGTCGAACTGAAGGCGGACGGGACCATAGATTTCGACGCACTGGGTAAAGTGATCAAGCCGAATACGAAGATCTGCGCCATACAGAGATCGACGGGATACGGCTGGAGAAAAGCGATAACGATCGATCAGATCGAGGAATGGGCGGCGTTCGTTCATTCGGTCAATAAAGATATCGTCTGCATGGTCGATAACTGCTACGGCGAATTTCTGGACACGAAAGAGCCTGCGGAAGCCGGGGCCGACATTATTGCGGGATCGCTGATCAAAAACCCGGGAGGCGGACTGGCGCTGACAGGCGGATATATTACAGGCCGGGCAGATCTCGTGGAGAAAATATCATACAGAATGACTTCTCCGGGAATAGGAGGGGAGTGCGGACTTACTTTCGGTCAGTCGCGAACAATGTTTCAGGGACTATTCATGGCCCCGAAAGTCGTGAACGGCGCCGTCAAAGGCGCTATACTCTGCGCTGAAGTTTTCAGAAGTCTCGGATATGAAGTTTGCCCTCAGCCTGAAGACAAGCGCTCAGATATCATTGAATGCGTGAAGCTCGGAAGCGAAGAAGCAATAGTTGCCTTTTGCAAAGGCATCCAGGCGGCTGCTCCGGTCGATTCGAATGTGACACCGGAACCGTGGGATATGCCGGGTTATGATGATAAAGTAATAATGGCTGCCGGCGCGTTTGTTCAGGGGTCATCGATAGAGCTCAGTTCCGATGCGCCTATCAGAGAGCCATATATCGTTTATTTCCAGGGTGGTCTTACATACGAGCATTCCAAATTCGGTGTTATAAAAGCGCTTCAGTCATTATATGACAATAATCTTATAAAAATGTAGCTCCGAAGTGTGCTCCCGGTGATACAATATATGTATGAGTGACGAAAAGAAAATAAACACAATAGTGATCAAACTGAAGAGAATGAACAATATGTTCAAGCTCCTGATATTGCTCGGTATTATTATCGGTATTCCTCTGTATATATATTTTTTCCAGCATCAGTGGATAGATACTTTTTCGAGTCTTGACAGTACGAAAGCATTTCTGGAAGCGCATAAAACAGGCAACATTTTTCTTCTGCTGGGACTTCAGGTCCTGCAGATAGTTATTTCTGTCATACCGGGGCAATGGATCCAGTTTGCCGCAGGATTTACATATGGTTTCCTGTTCGGCCTTATTCTTTCTGTTGCCGGCGCCATGATCGGCACAGTTATCGCTTATTACCTGGCGGACTTTATGGGCCGTGATGCTATGCATATGCTGTTCGGAGAGGAAAAAATCAAACACTACACAGAAATGCTGAATAGTAAAAAAGGCATTATCGCGGTGTTTCTGATATACCTGATACCCGGTGTGCCTAAAGATCTGTGCTGTTATGCAGCGGGACTTTCAGATATGAAGCTGAAACCTTTCCTGCTGGTATCGACAGTTGGAAGGCTGCCGGGAATGGCCGGAAGCATTCTGATCGGCAAATTTGTAGATCTCGGAGGCTATGATATCGCAATAATCATCTGCGCAGCGGCAATAGTTCTCTTTACTCTGGGAGTGATTTTCCGCAAGAAACTGATGGCATGGATAGATAAGGCTTATACGAAGATAGAAGAAATGGAATAAGCAAATAAACATTAAATTTCAATGGCTTCGCCGTTTTCGGCGGGGCCTTTTTTGCAGCAGAAAAAGCGAACAAATGTTTGAAAATGTATTGACAAAGAACATATTTTCGATTAATATATAAAAAGAACAAATGTTTATCAATAAAAGAAGGGCAGGAAAGTGCCTGCAGGTCGAGGAGGATATGAACTATGAACAGAGGCAAGACATTAGTGATCAAATCAAAAGGCAGATTCATCGTATTCATGGCTGTTCTTATCATACTTGCGGCTGCAGCTGTCAATTTTGCATTCAACAGTATAGATGTCCGTGCAGAAAATCATCCGTCATATGTAACTGTACAGGTTTCTGACGGAGATACGCTCTGGTCCATAGCCGAACAATATATGTCAGATACAAATGATACCCGCGAAGCCGTATACGATATACAGAAAGCAAATAATATGTCAGGCAATGATAATCTGACAGTCGGATCAACGATCAAAGTTCCGGTATGCGAATAAATATCTGCTGATCATCACAAAAGAAGACGAAAGCAGAAAATCGGCATAAATCGATATAACAGATAAAAAAACGGAGGACCCACAGGTCAGCCAGTCAAAAAAAGTCGCTGAGAACGCAAAATAGAGCCTCGGTTTCGAAACGTTGAAATTTCAATCTTTACCAACGTTTTAACCGGGGCTTTTTTGGTATTTGAAAGTTATCCAGTGTAAATTCACAACTTGTCCACAGTTTGCTTAACAACACTTCCCAAAATTATGATTTTAGGAATAGTTAAATCCAAAACGGTGGACAACTGCCCTCATGTGTTGTCGAGTGACAAAAAGTTTACCCAAAAAAATGACAAAGGTTTACCCCACCTCCTTTTTCTATATATTTCATATAGATTCATGAACTTATTTATGGAAATTATATTATTCATATAAAAATTTTTTCAGGCAGATTGCCTTCCTGGATCTTCTGCGGATTTCTGTTGTGTATAAAACAACATGCCTGTTGAATATATATTAATTAATGACAAATAATTGTCCCCACATCGACAGTTGATTTTCAGAGGAAAATGATTCGATTTTTCCACATAAACGCATGTTCGACTATATTAAACAAGGCAAAAAAATAAGCGGAGCCGTTTTGGCTCCGCAACAGAAATATCAGTCGTCATAAAAACTAACTGCATATCCCCCGTCTTCCGGTTCTACTGTCATTATAAATGATGGTATTTTGTTGTAGATATTTGCATGGTTTTTAAAGTCGGTAAACAGATTATAGTTATTATTTAATAACTTGATGAGACCTTTGCGATACAACTCAAAATAATGATCAGCTGCTATCTTACAGACTTCTTCAGGTTCTTCGAGATTCATACAGATATCATATATGATATGTTCTACAGGCCGAACTGTGTCAACATATGAAGTATTGCTTCTTAGTTTATGAAAGCAGAATACATACTCTGCCAGTGCTTCACAATAATCTTCATCTTTCAGTTCCAGTTCTGCACAAAAGTATTGTACGCAGAGATTCCAGATACATGCGGATATCATTTTCCTGTTTTGATATGAGGCGGCATAATCGAATTCTCCAAGGTTTTCTGTAAAAAACTTTCTGTATATGCTTTTTTCCGAAGAAAGACGTGAGAAATAATATTCTCCTACATCGAACCTATGACCGTGTAATGGACTGCAGCGGACATGATAGCAGTCATTATCATCTATACCGTCAATGATATATCTTCTGATATGTTCTGAGAATGATGTGTTTGATGGTACTGTACCGAAAATGGACGCTCTGCCAACAGTCTTATGCTTGTATTCTATATGAGTGTCCCATTCTTTCCTTTTCACTGCGTTCGCATAAGCAGTGTTACGACCTCAATGTGCCTCGAGACGACAACAGGCATGTCATTTAAACTCGGTCGATAATGGTAACTGTTTCTTATCTTTAATTACAATCTGGTCGTTTACAGTAAACTTGTTTCTATGATGTATTCCGGTGTTACTGATATTTCTCCTCCGTGCAGTGTGACTATCTTTTTTGCGACCGCAAGCCCGAGCCCTGCACCGCCGGTATCAGATGAACGTGCTTCATCCAGATATGCTCCGGCTATATGCGGAAAATTATCCAAAGGCAAAATCAATCGAAAAATGTCTGATCGAAGGTCACAAAAATACCGAAAGCCAGAATAACAATTTCCCATATTTCAGATATTTTTATTTTTGGGAAATAGTCTTTTGGTCTTTTCTCAGCCATTTCGCTACATCGACTATTTTTATTCCTTCATATTGATAATCCTCATGTCTTGTTCTGGCAATCAAAATCTTAGGATAGGCGTCCTTAATCTGTAAAAGAGGAGTTATCTCCCTTTTAAAAGTACTTTCACCGGAAATATCATCTGAAACCTGAACATAAAATTTCTCATCATGCTTCATTGCAACAAAATCGATTTCTTTTTTATAAAGAACACCGGTATAGATTTCATATCCTCTACGCATCAGTTCAATGGCAACTATATTCTCAATCATTCTGCCATAGTCCATATTTCTTGTTCCCAGCTTTGCATAGCGGAATGCATGGTCACTCAGATAATACTTATCGCTTGAGGCAAGATATTTTTTTCCACGAATGTCATATCTTCTGACTTTATAAAAGGCAAAAGCATTACATAAATATTCCAAGTATTTTCCAACCGTCTTATGGTTGATCCTGTCATTGTTTTTCGTCATCGTATCTGCAAGCTGACGAATAGAGGACAGATTTGCAACGTTGTCCATCAGGAAATCTGATATACGATCCATCAATACAGTATTTCTGATTTTGTACTTTTGCCTGATATCACGAATAATCAGCGTATCAAATACATCTTCGATATAGTGATACCGTTCTTCCTGCTCACGGTACACATAAGAGCCTGACAAACCGCCATCTTTTATATATCTGTCGAACGCTTTGTCCATATCTTCAAGCTGATAATATTCCACATACTCTTCAAAGGAAAACGGGAATATCTCTATCTCATAGGTTCTTCCGGTAAACAGCGTCGCCAGATCACTGCTTAATAAAAATGCATTAGATCCTGTAACATAAATATCATATTTTCCAGAAGAATGCAGACTGTTTATCGTAAGTTCAAATTGTGGACACATCTGTACTTCATCCGCAAAGAGATAATTACTCTTTCCCCACTGATAGTGTTCCTCTACATATTTATTAAGAGCATGATATTCTTTTAAATCTTCGAATTGCAAACTGGTATAGTCAATATAGATAATGTTTGCATCTTTATCTGTATTTTCAAGCCATTCAATGTAACTTTCCATCAGCCTTGACTTGCCGCTGCGCCTGACGCCTGTAATTACTTTAATATCCGGAGTGCCTTTCAAACGTTTCAGTTTCTCAAGATAAGTGCTTCGCTCTATTATCTTCATTCATGCCACCTCTTCCGAATTTATTGTATCAGTTCTATTTCCCAATATCAATATTATTTTGATTTTGGGAAATAGGGTCCTATCTTTCTTTTAGTACATTATTGACCAGTATCATATTTTCTCCCCTATCAAATTCTAATTTGTATATTCCCACTTTGACGAGAATTCCTTTGCAAGTGCTATAATCTGATCGTAATTCATAACATTGGACAGGCGTTTCTTTCCATTCAGAGCAAGCAGCCTCATCTGGGTAGTGACACTACCCAGTTCATTATTGTTTCTATAAGTTTCGCTTTCAGATATTTCCAATAAATAGCGCCCAGATGAAAGCCAGACGCTAAAGTCATTTTCACTTTTCTATCTCAACCTTGATCCCTGATTTGAACTCCACCTCGTAATAACTGTCATAAACAGTGATACGCTCGATATACCTGCGAACCATCTGTTCATCATAGTCAATGAGCTTATGATTCATTCCGGACAGGAATTCGGTCATCTCTTTGATCCGCAGCTTCTTTCCCTCCTGTTCAGCTTTTTCTGTAAATACTTTCTTCTTCTGGTTACGAAGATATTCAATCACACCTGCTATGTCATCATACGATTTCATCTCCCGTGTTGCCATGAAAAGATCCTGCTGCCTGGCAGCCATTTTATCATCAATCTCCGCCATCTCTTTTTTGTACAAAAAATCAGCAGTTTATTAAAGACTGATTTCGAGTCCCGTGCCCTCCGCCAAAAATAAAAGAGCAGGAACGTGTAAATACCAACGTTCCCGCCATTGAGCAAGTACTTTTTGAGACATTTGATGTATTCGTTGCCATTACTGCCGGCACCGATCCGCATGATCTCCGACATGCAGAACAGCAAAATATTGCAGGCCTCACCAAGCTCTGTAAGCAGGCAGTCGGTGTAGCATTCTTCCGCACCGGGATTTGCTTTGGCTGCAGTAATGCATTGAATATACGCGAGGTGTATATCTGTTAAAAATCGAAAGACACTATTATATATAGCATTTTCAAATAGCACGATCATTTCATGATCATTATTGATCCTATGCCGCAAAGTATTACTCCGGCGATTTTACTGAAACTGAGATGGTCTTTAAAAATGATCGTTCCTACGGCCAGCATGACAACAGCGAGCAGTATATTGCAAACGGTCGAACCGACGCTGATGTCCCATCCTACACGGTAAAGACTGATGAAGCCGTATTCCAGAAATACAATAGCTATGCCTAAAATAAATGGGACGGCGTTGGTTGTTTTGATCTGAGCTGGCAGATCAGCATGATTGCCGGAAAGAAAAAACATTATAAGACAGATAACTGCTGCGGTAACGTAAACTATTATCATATATGCAAAATAATTTGCTTTTTGGGGCATGTTTCTGGCGGCCAGCTGATACGCGGTGTTAGCTGCGATTACTATTAGAACAGGAATGTAATAATTCATTTTTTCATCTCCTTGAAAAATAAAAAAACATCTTGCGAGATTTCTTCATTGGCCTAATGAAATCATCGAAGATGTTTGCCCGGCGGCATAATTTATACTTATTATATTTTTATATCACATTATTATACTGACGGCAAGCAAACTGCGTTTGCTATGTCGTATTTTTCTTCTATATTTTCGACAGCAGTTCGCAGAGTTTTTTTGCTTCATCGTCTGTTAGTGTGATTCCTTTCCCCATTTTTTCATGCTCAGGCGCCCAATCACGCAGATCAAGCTTTGCTTCTCTGCCATTCCAGGAAACTCGGTTAAGTTCCCTGGTCCATCCTTTGGGGCTTTCTGAAATCACACCCAGTTCTTCTGTTATTTCATATTTAATATCCGACATAGTTATTCCTCCTTATGTTCAATATTTGATATAAGCTTAATATTTTGTATTGGCATTGGTGTTTTTATAAAATCATAATCGGCATTCATAATAATTCACTAATCATCAACATTTTCCGATGTTATTGTATCGCTGTCTATTTCGTATTTGCCCGACTTTGCTGCTACTTCGGAGCTGATTTCCTTTACAGTATCTGAACACTGGTAATTATCCTGCCCGAAGATCTTCTTATGCAGTTCCTGCACGTTCGATTCCAGGGTGATCGGCACATCATAAGATACTCCATCATTAAGCAGTCCAGAGTAATATTCGTACGGCCACCCGCGAACATTGCTTAAATCATAGAAATGCATCCTCAGCAGCATGCCCATGATCGTGGATGAGGACAGGCTGGTTTTGATTTCCGGAAATGCAGTATCAGCAGTCTTGTTAAGCTCGGAAATATTCATCGACCTGGCTTTTTTTACAGCCGCCCCGACAACTGCTCTTATTCTCTTTGCTCTGTGATTGTCGCCGTCGACATGTCTGATCCTGCAGTAAGTAACGGTCTGTATACCGTTCAGCGTCTGATATCCTGAATGCGTGATAAGCTTGCTGCTGCCGTGCAGATTTTTGTTTGTGTCCTTTATATAACGGTTCATCTCGCTGATGTTGTCTTTGGTTACATTGAGTCTCAGTCCGCCCATGGCATCAACGGTGTCTGCCACAGTGCCCCAGTCGACCCTGACATAATCAGTAATATTGAGGTCGAGGTTTCTGTTCAGCGCCCGTATCAGACCTTCTGGACCGCTGTACGCGTGCGCATGCGTAACTTTATCAATGTTCAGTGTGCTGCCTTCATCCAGCTGCAGATAAGAATCTCTCAGTATCGTGAAAAGTTTTACTTTTTTCGTTTGGTTGTTGATGCTGGCGATCACGATCGCATCCGACCGGCAGCGATCAATGTCTTCGCCTTCCCTGTCATCGATACCGCAAATAACTATATTTGTATAGTTCTTGAGACCGCTCTTCGCCTCGTCGCTGATGCAAAGATCATTCTTCTTGAGCGACGTGTCGTGATCCATCTTGTCGAGCTTTTTCATTACTGCACTGTAGGCAAATCCCGCAAAACATCCCGCTGCAGCAATAAGCAGCACAATGATTATTACTGCAGTTTTCTTTGTACAGCGCCAGCGCCTCTTTTTCTTTTTCTTGTTCCTTTTATTTCGTATACTTCTCTGATCTGCTGATGCCTTCTCTGTATTCGGATGATCCTGTGTTTCATGTTCATAACCGTATGGCGGAACATAGTAATATGAATCGGCATCATTTCTATTATCTGAACGCATATTGCTGCACCTTTCTCATTTCTCTACAACAGTGTAACATTGATTGCAATAAAACGAAATAACAGAACAGTCACAGAAATGAAATCATAATGCTCAGCACTATTTTGGCAGTTCTATATATTGATATGCCTTCGGCATATCGCTCAGTGCCTCCTTGTAAATCTTCACATAGGTCTTGTTTTTATTGCCGTCAGCATTGTTCTTCTCTTTTTGTTCAATGAGAAATGCTCCGCTGTACCCACCGTCTTTCGGGTAGTCGGTAATTTTATAAGCGTCCCTGGCAAAATCAAGGCATTTTGAGCTGCTATATTCTTTCGCTATCACGTCTTTTCCGTAGCATAGGGAGAAATATTCCGCCATTGCTTCCTGAACACATCCCTGCTTCAGATAATCCCTGCTGCGGTACACCCATCTGCCGCTTTCAGTCATTACATCAGCATAATGTATGGCGTGGAATATTTCATGAGCAATAGTTGCGGCACAGATCTCGATAAATGTCTGGTCAGATTTCCTGTCTTCGCCGAAGGTGTCAATAACAGACTCTTTGATAGTCTCCATATAGATATGTATTTCACATTTACCGGATCCTATTGGAATAAAATATCCCAGGACTTCCCTGCTGTTGTTGAGCAGATCATCTGTTTCATTCAAAAAGCTGCGCAGCTTTCGGCTTTGCGTCTGCTTGAGCCCGCCGGAATTAATAATAGCTAAAACAGCTTCCCGCGATTCATCGGTGGTAACAAACTCGACAGCAGACTTGAAATAATTGCTGATGATTTCTCTGTCTTTGTCATCGAGCTCCGCTGACTCAGCTATATTCAAGGCGCCGGACATTATTTTTTCGAGCTGTTTCCTGATTTTTTCAAAGGAAAACAGTGGATTACTGTCATCGAGATATACCGGGCAGGTGATTGTTTTGCGCTTTTTTTCGGAAGTTACTGCATCAGCAACAGCGAAGTGTGAATCATAATATTCTGTGATGCTGTTTACGGTATTTTGCATTATGTCAATCATATCATCAGATGATCCGATCATGTCTATAACCTTGAAATCACTGATGACAACAGGTGTCGGCAGCATGCTTCTGATGTCTTCACAGACTCCTGACCTGGCTGCTTCTTCAGCATAGATACCAACATTCATATTCTCCGGAGTATAATACACAGGCCACCAGAACGGTTTGCCCCATTCCGGATTAGTCTGTTCTGTCAGCACAAGGACCGGCATTGTCTTGCGAAGGATTTTCGCGATAGCACCTTCATTATTACCATCATCAGGGCCGTCCTGATACATAGTGCCGTTATGCTTCATCTTGCCGAGTTTTCTGTTTTTACGTACGATCAGAGCAATATCATCATGACCGGACTCGATCATTTCCGACAGTGAGAACCAGAAAGCAGGTTCGATTTCTTCAATGATATTGCAGGTGCCGTCATCATAGGCTGTGAGTGCACCGTAGGCTGTGCTGATCAGCTCGAACGCTGTATCAGAGTCTATGACAGCATATCTGCCGCTGATTTTTTCACCCTTGTGCCAGCTGTTCTTTGCCTCAGGCAGAAAACCGTGACACATCTTTATTATTTCCGTAATCGTATCATAAGCTTTTTGGCACGTTTTTTTATTTTTCAGTTCAAAACCAACAGGCAGATAACGCTTCTCCGGAAGGACATTGCTGATTTTCGATGCCAGGACTTTCGCAGGCGAACAGGCCTTGATATCCCCTCCCGCTTCCATATAAATAACAGAACCTTCCTGCTGGTCCTCCATGCGCCGGCGCAGAATCAGATCGCGCTGAGTTATTTCCTGCATATTGGTAAAGAGGCGGTAAGTCGTATAGAACCTTGTTACCGACAGAAGCATCTCATTCCGGTAGCCGAACATCCTGCAGTGCTGGATGACTGTGTCCTGCTGCATGGTCTTAGGGTCGCGGCCGTAGAAAAATCCGATCATGTTTGGTATTGTAATGCCCCGGTCGAGGACCTGCCCGCCGACGAATATGGTAATGGAGTTTTCCAGTTTGAGTTCTCCGGTCGATACGTTCAGAAGTGTCGTGATGTCGTTGTCGCTGTTCACGGCTTTGATATCAACTTCTGTGATCAGTCCTTCGAGTTCACCATTGTCATCCTTATGCGCGATGCGGTTTCTGACCCTGGATAATGACGGCATTTTGAGAACGGAATAGGCCTTGACGGACTTTGAGAGGTCTTGATACGACTCTTCGATAAAAAAAGCCGCATCTTCATCTTTGATATCTTCTTCAAAAGCTTCCCTGATGATATCAAGAGAAGATTCCAGTATTTCTATTTCTTTGCTGTGGAGATTTTTTGTTGTCGCGGCATGCATTACTGCTGACACATAGAAACCTTCGTTGTCGGGATTATCCTGTATTACTGCCGCACCCACGAGGATATCGAACAACCAGCTGCGCAGCGACGGCATGGCAAAGGTCGGATTCTCCTTTTGGCCATTAAGGAAATTATCCATTTTCACAGAGCGGCCGTCACTTATCAGACTGTTTTTACCGCTGTTTTTCCTGGAACCGTTGATAATGTCCATCTCGTTCTGATCGACGATGTGCGGCAGATAATGCGCTTTGTGATAATTTTCAGAGGTCTTGTCCTGTGAATCGATGAAATAGTACCGGCCTCCGATGTAACCGTCTCCTGTAGGCATTACGACTGTCCTGTCGGGTCTTATAGGCATGATATTGGTATCCGAAAAGGATTCCGGCTGCAGATACAAAGCGTAAGGCGTAGCCGTTACCTGAAGCAGCACATGTTCGATGTTGCTGTGGAGATGTTTCCGCATGCTATTTATGGCGCCGGAGATCCTGCGCAGAGATAATCCCTCGATTTCCTGGATCTTTTCATATCCGACAGATGTAACATCTGCTTCGTCATCAACTATCAGTATCCTTTTATATAAAGACTGGCTGACAAGCAGTTTGATAAACATATTCATCCTGTCGACGTTGTCGGCCTGTTTTTTGACTACGATGATTCTTTTCTTGCCGCGGTATCTTTTCAGGAAATGATCCACAGCGTCTTCTTTATCCTGCATGTTTCTAGCGCCGCGGAAATCGATATCGAGAATGTCCTGCGCTACTACGTCGCCGACAGTGGCGTTTCCAGTTCTGAATCCGTCGAATTCGCTTGTCATCCTGCTGACTGTCTGCTGTACCAGTGCTTTGCTGCATTTTGTCAGAATGATCGTCATATCAAAATCATTGTCAAAGCATAAACTCATCAGACCGATGAAAGCCCTGGTTTTTCCCGACTGAATGCTTCCGAGCATCATGATCGGCGAATAAGATTCGCTGTTAAGATTGTCAAAGCAGAGTTCAGCTGTGGTTTCGATGCAGTTTCTCAGCTCCGGGGAATACTTATCGTTGCCTTTGTCGGTGCTGCCTGCGATTTCAGAATAGAATCTTCCATTTGTAATCATATGTCTCTCCTAACACATATTCAAAATATGCATTTTAATTTTATCACAGCATAAAAGAATATTGAACGGAATATTATGGACATAATGGTGTTGACTGTAAAAAAGCTCAGCAGCTTTTCACATATTCCCACGCCTCAGCATTATCTATGTAGCTATAGTTTTCCATAATGCCTTCAACTAATACTTCCAGATAATTATATGACGGAGAACGACGGTCAAGTCTTCTGCTGTTGGTAAGCGTAGCAACATCGATGCCGTCAAAGGTGCCGAGAGAAACCACAGCGTTATACCAGCTGGCATTTTCCGGATCATGTCCTCCGTTTTCGCCGCGGCATACATGCCTGAACTGCTTCTTTGAAATGAGATATGCGGCACCGTATGCGCATCCCGGTTTGGTAATGTCCAGGAAGGAAACGGCGGAACCGTTCCAGCTGGATGATGTATTCGCATAATACATATTATACGGAAGAATATACGGCATGCGCTGGAGCGGATCGTCAGCATTATCTTCACAGGCCGGCAAAACATTGCTGCATTCGCGGAAAGCACCGCCTTTCAAGTAGCAGAGGAACCGCTCGTTAAGCATATTACTGCCATAGCATACGTACCAGATATGATCGCGTTTATTGAATTTCATGATATTACCCTTCCCTTCTATTTATTCCATCTGGCGGCATCGCAGAATCCCGCTGCATCGGCTGCGGTAATAACATCATCGTCATCATAGTCCATTCCGTGCAGCAGTTTTTCTGCCATCTCCGGTCCGGAAAGAAGCAGACTGCCGTCACTTTTCGCTCTTCCGATCGGATCAACATTTGTGAGGCGCCAGGAGTAGATCTTTTCCCTTGTCAAATACTCAAAAATGTCTTTCAGCCGGGAAATATTATTCTTATGGACTACTGTAAGAACCTGCGGTTCTATACCGGCGGCAGATATTATTTTAAAAAGGTCCGGATGCAATAACGGTTCACCGCCTGTCAGACATACCATAATATTCTCCGGTTCATACTTTTCTGCAACAGATTCCAATGTCCTGACGACCGCTGTCAAATGCAGAAAAGTATTGCTGCAGATACTGCAGCGGCTGCCGCAGTGTCTGCAGTTCAGGTTGCACTTATCTGTAAGCTCAAAAAACAGAAATCTAAGAGCACTGCAGCAAGATATGATCACCCTACGCAAATCATTTTATCACAATGTATTTCTTGCATAAGAGCAAAAAAACGGAAATACCAGATGATTTTGTTATCTGCACCTTACGACGCGGCCTGATGTTTTGAGCAGTTCTGTATTGATTTCTTCGCCAGCCAGAACAGGCCTGCCGTTTATGATAACTCGTTTGATTCCGAACGGTTTTTCCTGATCAGGCACACCGTTCTTCATTTCTTCTTCGTTGAAAATCGTCAGATCGGCGTAGTACCCTTCTTTAATGTATCCGCGGTCGATCAGCGAGAAACGGTCGGCAATGCTGCCGGACATTTTTCTGATCGTATTCGGCAGAGTATCGCCGCTGCCCAGAATGGAATCATGAATGAATTTCGGATAATCATCATATATTGCCGGGTTCTGTATGCCGTTTTCTTCGACCCATGAATCACTCATGTAGAACATGCAGTGCGGATCAAGAGTCTGTCTCTTGATTATTTCCGGGGTCGTGTAGGCGCCCTGATTCACTCTGCCGATGAAATTTGATTCTTTGCAGAGATACAAATAGGCGTCAGCAGGCGATATCCCCATTTCTCTGGCGACCTCGACAACGGTCATTCCTTCATATTTTTCCAGCGCCGGTCCGCCGTATGCCAGCGTGATGTCAGGAAAACCGAATCCCAGCAGGATCGGTGTGATCTTGACAAAGAACTTGAACTTTATTTTATTCCAGGTCTTCTCGCGTTCTGCTTCCGGCAGGGCCTGATACCAGGTCGGCATAATAACGGTGATAACGGAAACGCCGAGAGTTTCGTCGTAGATATCATATCCGGCCCGTATGCCTTCCTCATTCATTTGCTCCATGATTTTTATGAATTCATCGACATCGGCGAATGTTTTGCGCCCGACAAATATGGCATGTGAATACTCCAGCTTAAGGTTTGTTCCCCTGGCCGCTTCATGCAGTTCGTCGAGAGCGCGCAGAAGATGCGACCGCCCTGACAATTCAGGATAGCACGTCGACACTTTGGATTCAGCCCGCGGATGTACCGTCAGCGGTCTGTCATATTTGACACAGAGCTCGACTACCTTGCGAAGCTCTTCGGGATCTGCAAAGATGCCGGGGTTGTACATGAGACCCAGTGAAACGCCTGCCGCGCCCTGTGCAAGATCTCTGTCAATGATATCCAGCATTTCTTTTTCTTCTTCCGGTGTAAGCTTTTCCGGCTTGCTTCCCGTAACGCTCGCACGCGCCGAACAATGTCCGACGAGCTCGGCCATATTACACGGCATCTTTCCGTCGACAGCCTCCGCCCAGTCGCTGAATGAAGGATATTTGCCGGTCGTATCGTTGAAGTAAAAAAGACCGCCGCCGATCTTGTCGACATAATCCGTTTCCTTGGTAAATCCTATTGTGGAAATGCCGCAGTTGCCGGCGACAAATGTAGTGATCCCCTGCCTTATAAACGGCTCGAAATACTTTAACGGTTCGTTCTTGATCGCAAACCAGTCATTGTGCGAATGTCCGTCTATAAATCCCGGAGCTATCGCGTCTCCGCTGATATCAATAACCTGTTCAGCCTCACTCTCACCTATATCCGGACCGACGGTAATGATCCTGTCGTCTTCATACAATACGTTTCCTGTAAAAGGTTCTTCACCTGTTCCGTTGAAGATCTTTCCGTTTTTTAACAGAGTTTTCACAGAAATCGCCTCCCTCGCGTTAACATGAGTCAATTATAGCACATAATTCTGATAATTGATCAAAAACAATAACCGCACATCACGTAAATGACATGCGGTTTGATCGATCACCATGATTATCCGGCATAAAAAACTTCTTTAAAAAGTTTTACGGTCGGGTATTGTTTAAGCCCTTTGACCCATCCTGACTTTCCGTTCTTGAATTGGACATGGAAATAAGTCGTCGTATGTTTGCTGCTGATATAGAAGCGGTCGATCCTGACTTTGCCGCCTTTATTGATTTTGGTAATGCGTTTGCTGCTGTTCGGCGCTTTGACGACATACATTGTCCGCATAGCCGTCCAGTATTTGCCTTTCATTTTACTGTTATACGGCGTCAGCGACGATGTGTGCGTCGTCTGTTTCATCTTGCCGCCGCTGTAGGTATATTTATATTTGCTGTAGATCCCGGCCAGTGAATATGTCATCATTCCGTATTTAAATGTAATGCTGCTGCCGCTTACGGATAACGGATACGCGCTGCAGTGATTCCCGACTTTACTCATGTTTTTGCACGGTTCGGCGATGGAGTTCATGGCTCCATCCTCATATTTCAGCACGTAAGCATAGTTGTCTCCGTTCTCTCCGTCGATGCTCAGGAACAGCAGCGGCGTGCCGTCAAGAACGATCCTCTGGATATCATCGCTGCCGAAATAAACTGCATTTTTCCCCGGGACAAAAACTTCCGCGCCGTTGATATATACACTGATGTAGCTGTAATAGCTGCCCATGGATCTTGCCTGTACCGCAAATGTATCGGCGACTCCGTCTCCCGTGAAGTCGTACGTTTTATAAATATGGTTGACGGATAGTTTGTTCACTTCCGACGCGCCCGCCGCGCATGTCGACAGTCCGCTGACAGACGGCACCGCGCAGAACATTACTGCAGCCGTGAACGACATTACTGCCGCCAGAATTGATTTTTTTATCTTTGACATAACGGATCCCTCTCTTTTTATAACATATTGCTTATGATAGTGCTGGCGATATTTTTTCCTTCTCTGTTGTCGCTGGCAGTTTTGGCCAGCGTTGTCCGGTAACGTGCATCGCCGAAATATGTGAGCTTGTAATGCTTGCCGTCTTCAGTGATTTCAAAGCCCAGATCTATCAGCTGCTGCCGGAGCGGACCGGACATATTTTTATATCCCCTGAACATAGTTTTGATTTTCTGCTTCCGTTCTTCAACGGCTGCCGTGTAATTGTTGTTCTCAATAAGATCGTTTAAAATATGCGCTTTACGCGATCCTGCCGCTGCAGAATCCAGTCCGTTCATCAGAGTTTTCAGGACCATGTCCCTGATCTCATCCGGATAAAAATCATCTTCTTCTCCCATCGTCAGTACAGGCACTGCGTCGCTGTCGCACAGCTTGGCCCGCAGCCCCTGATTTTCCATAGTGAGTGCTGAGTTGGCATTCGTCAGCTCGTCTATCTGCTCCTGCATGTGCCTGAAATCATCGTCAAAAGTGTCATATACCTTGTCGACTTCGGTCTCGGCCGCCTCGCGTTTTTCCATCTGGCTGACCATGCGGTCGCTGAGAAGCGAGTAATTCACACCGGACCACGTATACAGATTCGGCAAATTCTGAGAGCTGCAGTAACGGATCACTGCTCTTGCGGTCTTGTCAAGCAGATCGCTGTCCTCACCGGTATATTTACGATACAGGAATCTCTTGTTGCGCACAGCCGTATTCGGATAATAGATCCCGACTGCGCCGTTGAACTCGTTTTTCTCTCCGCACAGTTCCCGCAATCTGTAATTCGAGCTGCGCTGTTTCTGCACAAAGACATGAGCCACACCTTTCAGTCTTTTTGCCAGGATTTCAATATCGACGGGATTTTGACCGTTCAGCGTCTTCGACACGTAGACGACAGGCAGGCTGTAATGGCTCTTGCCGTTGATTATGTCCGCCAGCATGCTGATGTTTTCTGCAGTAATGTCGGTCGGTTCGTGAAGGATAGGCAGTCCGCGGTCATCGCGCAGGCAGTTATTGTCGATAAGCGTCGTGATGAAATGCGGAGTCGAAAATGCCGGGTCAAGATTAAGCGCGCCTTCGGTGTATCTCCGGTCAAGCTGGATCGACAGTCTCATCTCGTCAAAATTCATAATATAGTCAGTATCCCAGATGACGCCGTCCCGCCGGACTTTTTCATAACGGACGGAAATAATATTCTTGTTTCTGTATTCTTCTATGGAAAGCCAGAGATCGCGGCTGCCGAAACGGATGTTTCGCTCATGATCCCACTTGATATCGGGAATGATGTTTTCTTTATGAGGATTTTCACGGTTCCACTGCAGCACCAGCTCGATGAATTTATCCTTTGTAAGCGTTCTTCTGATGTCGAGTATCGTAGAAAATAAAAGCATTACCGCCGCGCCTCCCTTTCGTTGTAAAGTTTATGGCCCCATTCACCGAGGGATTCAAGCGCCGGATGCAGTTGTCTGCCGATTTCTGACAAACTGTATTCGACATGAGGAGGAATTTCGTTATACTCATGCCTGATGATAAGACCGGTTTCTTCGAGTTCTGAAAGATTCTTTGACAGCATCGTTGCAGAAATGTCCCCCACATTCCGCTGAAGTTCGTTGAAGCGAAGTTCTTCATTCTGAGAAAGAATAAACATAATATATAGTTTCCATTTCCCGGACAGAGCGTCCAGGGCATATTTGACAGGACATCCTTCCATTTCATCCTCCTCCTTTACACTAACATTTTTAATAGTACTTGTTTTTTAGTACCATTAGCTGTATTCTAACATGGAAACAGATCAGTGTAAATATCAGGAGGTTAAACATGAAGAAAATTATAATGGTCAATGCAAGCCCGCATAAGACAGGCAACTGTTCCAGAGCTCTGGAGATCCTCAGGAAAAATGTTAAAGATGCGGAAGTTGAAGTTTTTGACCTCAGTGAAAAAACAGTCAATCCGTGTCATGCCTGCAATGCCTGCAAGGCAATGGATACAGCCGGATGCGTTCAGAAAGACGATATGGCAGCTCTGCTGCCGCGTCTCGACAGCTGCGACGCGCTCGTAGTCGCTTCGCCGATTTATTTTGGAATGGTCAACGGCCCGGCAAAAACATTCCTCGACAGGATTTATCCGTTCTTTAATCCGGGGAAACCGAACATGACTGTCGCTACAAAATTCGGCAAAAAGGCCGCAGTGATCCTTACAGCAGGTACGGGCCCTGTCGATGTATATGAACAGCACGGAGCCGCCTACGCCTGCTTCGACGTCGCCGGCTTTACTGATAAGAAAATCATGGCTTTCAACAGCGAAAAATCAGGCATGGACAAGAACATCTTCTCGCTTGAAGAGGATGCAGACAAAATAAAAGAGCTGGCCGGCTGGCTCAGTGAATAAAAATCAGCTCATTAAATAACATATCGGATCCAATAATATCGGATGACTAAAAGGTGGCGTAAATCTTCCCCGAGCGGAGATTTGCGCCATTTCCTGCTCACCCTGCTTTTTTGTTCCTGATATCCTGCAGCGCTTCCCTTACATGCTCGCCGGTCCTGAACTCGTGGCGGCCGGGATTGAATGAATGGAAACGCCTCACGCTGCCGACAATGTATTTCTGACGAAGACTGAGATTTTCAGCCAGCATATATGCACGGTCATGAAGCTCATCCTCGAAACCGCTGATTCTGGCTTCGATCTGCTCAGGCGTGCTGGACACCAGCTCATATGCCGCTTCCGCGCGGTCCGTGAATTCCTTCTCAGCGGCCTCTATCTTCTGCAGTAATGTTGAAAGGCTGGCCTCGGTCAGTCCGAAGTCCGCGCCGAAAACGCCCATGAGAACGAGCGCTGACGCCTCGTAGACCAATGGGTGTATCGAAGTCTGGACATTACTGAGAAGAGGTATCATCCAGCGGACCAGCACAACGCCTGCCAGACCGAAGCACACCGTTACGGGCAGACAGATCCTGCCGTTCACATTCAGCGGCATCTTGCTGTAATCCCACCACCTGGCATGAAACCTCTTTTCCAGGTAATACGACGTGCCGAATTCGGCAACGGCGCTTCCGGCGGCGCAGATCAGAAACAGCTTCCAGAACGGCATCTGACCAGCCGCTAAAAAACTCACCCGGGTAAAGAGAAAAACTCCGACTGCCACGCTGGAACCGTATATCGGACACAGCGGACCGAAAAGGAATCCCCTGTTTGAGAAATGCTTCTCTTTTATTGTGCAATATATACTTTCCCAGACCCAGCCCAGGAAACTGAAGATTATAAATAATACGAAATACTGTGAGACTATCATATGACTATTTAGCGTAGATCCTTCCTACAAGATTGTAAAGCGTGCGTGTCGGCAGCAGACGCTTGAGAAAGACGAACAATTTGTATTCCCCGCCGATGACATATTCAGGCGCAGGATTATTTTTCAGCGCATATTGTACTATCTTTTCTCCTGCCTTTTCCGGCGTCATGCCGGTTTCTTCATCATGTTCCATGACCGCGACTGAACGTGAAATGCGGCCTTCGTACTCTTTATCGCCTTCGGCGCTTTTTTCACGGGCCGAAGTAAATCCTGTGTGTATATCACCCGGAAGTATCGTGACCACCTTCACTCCGAAAGGACGCACTTCGTTGAGCAGCGCCAGAGAATAAGCTTCTATGGCGGCTTTGGATGCGGAGTAATACGCCTGGAACGGTATAGCTATCGGCGCCGCAACAGAACTGATATTTATTATCCGGCCGCTTTTCTGTTTCCTCATGATCGGCAGCACAGCGTGATTCATGTTAACCATGCCGAAAAAGTTCACATCCATCTGTTTCCTGTCAGCGGCTGAATCAGTGAATTCTATGGCGCCGGATATGCCGAACCCGGCATTGTTGATGACGATATCTATTCTTTCAGCTGTATCATAGACGCCGAATACCGCCATGTCGACCTGTTCCTCGTCCGTTACATCGCATTGAATATGCTTTACTCCGCTGACTGTTCCTGCTTCGCGGCGGGAAAACTCATATACTTCATAACCTCTGTCGAGCAGTGCTTTAGCCGTAGCCGCGCCTATTCCCGATGATCCGCCTGTAACTATTGCCTGCTTTTTGCCATTCATAAGAAACGCCTTCTTTCGCTTACTTTATTATGATTCTTCCTTGGCATTTGTATCGTCATTATCTGCATTATCTTTGTTCGTATCGGTTTTCTTCTTTGTTCCCTTAATAACCTTGGCATCCACTTTACTATATGAACTCGAATTGAACAGCGTTCGTGATTTCACTTTACCGTTGACTTTGACGATCTTCCACAGCTGCGCGGTATATCCGGTGATCCCCTGTTCTTTGATTTTGATCTTTCCCTTTGCCAGATCCGGGTCTTTCTCCACGACCTTTCTGCCCGGTTTTATAACAGATGTTGTAACGGATTCGAATCCGACCTTTCTGTTTTTACTTCGGGTATCTCTGCCGAATATTACCATCGTGACCTCACTGCCGTGAGTCTTTGCATATATGTAAATACTGCTTTTTTTATTGTTCCTGAAACGGAAATCAGTATCTTCGTTCGCTATCGTAGCATCTGCAGAAAGCGGCACATAATATACCGCCATCGAATGACTGTGCCTTTCGACAACTTTGAGCTCTGCACGTATGACTGCATTATACAGCGTCGTTGCGACCTGACATATCCCGCCGCCGTAATCGTCGATATGTTTCTCTCCCACTATTGTCGGCGCAAGGAAATACCCATTCTCAGCATTCATAGGTGATACTGTGTTATAAACGGAAAATTCCTCACCGGGTTCAATGACGGAGCCGTTGATTTTCGATGCGCCTACAGCTATATTGCGGCATCTTCCGAGCGCGCTGCCGGAAAAGTCGGTGGTGTATTTGCCCATTACATCGGTCAGACCTTTAAAGTCTTTCGCCGTGTATTGCGGTTTTTCGGCAGTCACGGCAAGTTTTACAGTAATGTCTTTTCCTTTCCATTCATTCTGTACGGCATCCTGAACAGCGGTCACTGATTCTCCGTAAACGATCTTGTGCCCATTCTTCGATTTGATGATCTGTCCTTTGCCGTTTCTGAGAACGATCCGGGCGTTCCTGGCATGTGAAACAAGTCCGTCTTCTCTGTGCATTATGAGTTTTTTTATGGTCTTTCTGCTGACCTCTGCCGGCATGGCAATGTCGGTGCCGTTTTTTCCTGCTTTATATACAGCTGCAGCCCGGCGGAAAACATTGCCTTTTCTCCCGAGATAATAAGCTTCTTCAGCTGCTTTAGCTGTATCAAATCGTATCTTCAGTTTCGCATACGTGAAACTTTCTGTCTTGTCCCCTGCTTTTAATGTAATGATGTTGTCCTCAGATGAACTAATATATTCGTCAAGTTTATTCTCCGCTTCGGCCTTTGTCATTCCGCCGACATCTATGCCCGAAACAGAAACATTTTCAAGAATATCCGACTCCGCCGCTTTCACGGCATTACTCGCATAAAACCACATCGAAACGATGACGACAGCAGCGGCAGCTGTCAGACCGCCGAGCAACACAACACTTTTTTTCATATCACAGTCCTCACACATGATCCGACCGGCACAATCCGATCCTGTCTTACTTGCTTATTATATCAGAAAAGCTCACATTTTGATAATCAATGTGAGCTTTGTTGAGCAGTATGTTTGCTGTACCATTCTTTTTTCTTGCTGTACAGCATTTTATCTGCTTCTTTGATGTAATCGTCGCCTTTGATCAACGGGTCTGTGCATACCGCATAACCGATACAAAGAGACATCTTGTATTTATTTTCGTTTTCGCCGCCTGACTGCTCGTCCGACAGGAGCTGATGAACGCCTTCTGCTATTTCTTCCGGTGTGTATTTCGACAAAGATGTGATCAGGCAGAATTCGTCGCCGCCGTAACGCGAAACGAATGCGCCGTATTTATCCGCCGCTTTCTTCAGGACCCTTGCCATAGTCTTCAGAGCGTTGTCTCCTTCGACATGTCCGAATGAATCATTGATCGACTTGAATGAATTGATATCAAGTATGAATACTGCAACAGGCCTGCTTACGGAGACGTCCGCCAGTCGTTCTTCCAGATACTTATCCATACGCCGTCTGTTGTTGAGATCTGTGAGGGCATCATTGTTTATCTGCCCGTTCTGTACTGTCAGAAACAGGGTCAGTATTATAACAAAAATGCTCAGGACGGCGGATGGCGTATTATTGACAAAAGAATCAAATACACCGGCGGCAAAAGGCACGAGAATGATCAGACTGTAAGTGAGATATTCCGATCTTTTTACTTTGGAATGAGTTTTGACCGCGCATCTTGCGGCTTCAACGGCAGGAACTGCGAGATATAGATATTCAATGGTAATTTCCAGCGTGGTCAGGCCGCGAACGATTTCCAGAATAATAATCAGGAAAAGAGGAACTGTCATAATAAATTTAACCGCTTTGGAATACACTGTGGTCGGATGCAGGCGCGCCAGAATAAAACGGAACCAGTAGTAGCAGCCCAGTGCGAGTGCTATCCAGTATAACATGTTAAAAATTCTGAAAACAAAACCGCTGGTATCGACTATATCGCCTTTTACACTTATCCAGATAATGTCGCTTAAAAGCGCGACGATATACGAATAGATCATGCGTTTCAGGATTGTAGTTTCGTATTCAGAACCAATATTGCTGTTCAGTCTTGACAGAATAATTACTGAAAACAAGACTAAAAATATATCCACTATCATGTAATTAATAAAATATTGTGCCATGCGCATATTTTAACATAAATAATGTGCATATGGATATTCTATTTTTCTCTAAGTGATGTTCAAATGGACTAATGTCTAAAATACAAGCTAAAAAATGGCCGATAGTCTGTATTTTGAATGTGTCAATAAGGATAAAATCAAAGTGTAAACAATTTATAGAAGTATATTGACAAGGAGGGATATTAATAATGAGTTATATGGCATCGATCAAAAAGATATCCAAAAGGATTTTGATAATCGCAATGGCTGTTGCGACTGTTGCCGCCTTCACACCTGCAGTCGCCTGGAGCGGCATGGCCAGCGCTGCAGCGGCAAACGGTTCGGGTACGAAAGCCGATCCGTACATATTGTCATCTGATGCGGGATCATCGTCTTACACTCTGAGTAAGCCGAGCGGATCGCAGATCTATGTTCAGTTCAACAATTCAGACCCTGTTACCGTTACGATGAGTATGACAAGTCTGAGCTCCGATAAATACATTTACGGCGTAACAGACACCAGTCTTTATATCAAAAACGGCAGCGAAAAAACATTCCCGGCGGGGCCGAATGAATTCCGCCTCGGAGATACCGGCGACTACAGCGGCAGTGTTTCTTTGTCTGTAACGGTCGCAGATGCGGGATCAGGCGGCGGCAGTGATTACACTAAAGCCGAAGAACTTGATTTTGATTCCGGCTATACAGCAGAAATGAACAATGTGGCGATGACCAAAAAGTCGGATGTCCACTGGTACAAAATGGTCGTTCCTGAAAGGATGACTCTTACTTATACGCCGAAAAATGACAACGGTTACAACATGACTCTCTATAAGTCGGACGGCAGCACAGAGATCGGCGGATGCTACAGAACGGGCGGCAATGACCTGGCGAAGCTGGCTCTCGACGCCGGCACATATTACTTCAAAAAAATGTGCCAGTCGGTCGGAACTTACAGCTTCAGAGTTCAGCTGGAAAAGTATATAGCAGCTTCCGGCGCTGTATATGATGAAAATGCCGCACAGGGAGTTGTCGGAGGTTCCTCATATAAATTCACTATCACATCACTGACTCCTGCAGGTTCGACGACGATCTTCGATTCGAAAAATATCGATGTTGAACATGATTCATATCTTGGTTCTGCCAGACTCAATGATGTGGACGGCGGACTGCAGGTAACCGGAGTGACCGGAGAAAAATGCGGATACGGAACAGTTACCCTCCTCGACAAGAACGCGGGCAATGCTAAGATCGCCACGATCAAAGTCAGGGTAACACCTCCTGCGTATAAGAAAATGTATCTGAGCGCAACAGGAACGACGAGTTCTATAAAACTGACGATGAAAGATATCTCCGCGTATGCCACACATTACCGCGTATATATTTATGACGGCGGTCAGTGGGTATCCAAAGGCGACCGTACACGCATAGCTGATAAAATGGAGGATAATTCCTGTACTATCAAAGGATTGAAAGCTTCCAGAGTCTATAAAGTAAAAATCGCTGAAGTTTATAAATCCGGCAGTCTCACTATGGTCGGACCGGCCTGCGAAGAATACAGCGCCTGCACAGCGCCGGGCGGAAAAGTCAAAGTCATAAAGGCCGGCGGCTTCAGGATCGAAAAGAGACTTGAACATGTTGATCCTTCGAATATTCTGAGCGACACTTTCACAACATACTCCTCTACCGGATATGTCAAGGTAAAGAAAGTTTCCGGAGCAACAAAATATCAGGTCAGAGCTGAATCGACACCTGCTGAATCCAAATCCACCAAAATCACAGGTGTAGTGTTCAAAAATGCCCGCAGATCGCTTGCTGCGGCCAAAGGCACAAAGAAGATTTATGTCTATGCCATGAAAACTACGTCCGACGGCGCGGAAGCTTACGGGCCTGCGACAGCAAAGACAATAACAATCAGATAGAACAATATAAAAAAGATTAAAGATTATGGAATGATATCGGCCTGCGGTGAACTGCGGGCCGATATTCTTTTTTCTGCGGATATATATTGACTTCTGACCTTAATGCGTTACAATGAGAACTGCGTGAAGGAATGTTTTGCGGCCGCATCATATCACAAGCGCATAAAACAGAATACAGCGATTACCGGTGAGTCCATGTTATGGACTGAGAAAGGGCTAGCGAGCACCTGAACCTTATAACCTGATCGGAGTAATTTCCGCGTAGGGAACAATTGTTTTTCAGCACATTTGCTCCCGGCAGATGTGTTTTTATTTTGTATGCGAAAGGATAAATATTATGAGTTTAGATGATACAATAATATCAGAGGCGATATTGACAACCTATAAGGATCGTTTTCAGGAGATACTGCACAGTGATGCAGTTATAGTCGGCGGCGGTCCGTCAGGTCTGGTTGCTGCCGGCATCCTCGCGAAGGCGGGTGCTAAGACCACCCTGCTCGACCGCAGACTCAGCGTAGGCGGCGGCATGTGGGGCGGCGGCATGATGATGAACCAGATCATTATTCAGGAAAGCGTTCTCCCTGTCCTGGACGAGTTCGGCATCAGATACAAGGAATATGATGAAAATCATTATACCGTCAGCTCGGTCGAATGCATCTCAGGTCTGACATTCAGAGCCGCACAGTCAGGTGCAAACATAATGAATCTTATCACGATGGAAGATTCCATTGTAAGAAACAAACGTATCGAAGGCCTTGTTATAAACTGGTCGACAGTGCAGATGACCGGCCTTATGGTCGATCCTCTGATGATTGAATCGAAATGTATACTCGATGCCACCGGTCACGATGCATCTGTAGTAACAAAATTTGTCGAGCGCATGGGCAATGTTCTAAGCACTTCGAGCGGCGGCCTTGAAGGCGAAAAGCCGATGTGGGCGGACCACGGAGAACAGCAGGTAGTCGAAAATACGCGCGAGGCATATCCGGGACTCTTTGTCTGCGGCATGGCTGCCAATGCAACTTTCGGCGGTCAGCGCATGGGTCCGGTTTTCGGAGGTATGCTTTTATCCGGAAAGAAAGCCGCGGCTTCGATGCTGGAAAAAATCAATAAAACACGGTAATATCCTGAGGATGAGATAAAACAAGAAGAGACGCTGCTGATCAGCGTCTCTTTTGTAAGTTATAATTATTTATTAACAATCTGATGATTGCTGCGGTTTAAGCAAATCCGAACAGAGTCGGCAGGAAAAGCGCGATCTGCGGGATATATGTTGTAAGTATCAGTGTAGGTATCCAGGCGAATCCTATCATCTGCATTGTCGGCTTAAGTGTTTCGTTCAGAGAAGCGCCTGTAAGTCTGCATCCTATGTAAAGAAGAGGTGCAGTCGGCGGTGTGATATTTCCCATTCCGAGGTTGACTCCGATGATAGCAGCGAAATGGATCGGGTTGATCCCTATCGATGTCATCAGAGGCATCAGCAGCGGTGTGCAGAGCAGCATGCCCGATACGTCGTCCATGAGCATTCCTATGATGATCATGAAGATGTTGCACATCAGCAGTATGACATATTTATTGTCGGATAATCCCAGAAGTCCTTTTTCCATCATTTCCGGAACACCGGCCAGTGTGAAGTAACGGCTGACCATCATGATGACGAACAGCATTATCATGATAACGCCTGTTGTTGTTCCAGTCTCAATAAAGATTTCTTTCAGATCTCTCCATCTCATGCCCTTATAGAAATATATGCCTACAGGTATCGCGTATATTACGGATATCGCAGCTGCTTCTGTCGGTGTCATAAGGCCGCCGTAAATGGAGCCCAGGACTACTACAGGATACAGAATAGCGAATACACTGTGTCTGTATCTGCGGCCTGCTTCCGGAGTAGCGAGTCCGATCTTCGGGCTCACGACAATTTCCGGATTCTTTCTTGCGTGCAGGAAGTTGAAAATTATCAGCAGTATCGAAAGAATGATCCCCGGGGCAAGCGTCGAAAGGAAGCATGCCAGTACGGATTCACCGGCAGACCATGCGAACAGGATCTGGTCGGCGCTCGGCGGGATCAGAAGTCCCAGAGGACCTGCAGCTACCAGCAGAGCTGTTGCGTATCCTTCCTTATATCCGCCTTCTCTCAGTTTAGGCATCATGATGGAACCGATAGCAGACAATGTCGCTGCGCAGGAACCTGTGATGGCGCCCATGATAGCGCTGGCTATTACCGATACGGCTCCGAGGCCGCCTCTTACATGTCCGACGAAAACGGCGATAAAGCCTACCAGCGCGTCTCCGATCTTACCTTTGGAAATAACACCGCCCGCGATAACGAACATCGGTATAGCGAGAAGTACTATAGAATTAAGCTGTGCATATCCAACTGCAACTGTCGTCGCAGGAGAACCTCCCATTGTGAAGTAGTAATACATCAGTGTCGCGCCGAATGCGAACGGGATCGAAACACCGATACAGATCATAATGATAAGGATTATTATTCCCAGCATTATACTCATTACTGATCACCATCCTTTCCTGTTGCGGCAGCCGGTGGATTCGCAAGCGATTCCAGCCAATGACCGAAGTTATAAATCAGCATCAGTAAGAAGCCGAGAACAATTGCTGCCTGAGGCACAATAAACGGAATACGCAGTCCCGTTGTCTGCGGCATAAGCTGATAATTCTGCATCCAGAGCTGCATAGACAGCACGAACAGGAAAATAATCGCCAGGATTTCGATTGCTCTTGTTACAAGGCGAATCCCCCATTTGACGCGTTCATTTTTGATAAGTACGTTTATTACATCAGCACGTATGTGTGAATCCTCACGGCTGCCATTAACGGAACCGAGAAAATAAAACCAGAATACGACGCAGAGGATGACCTCATCAACACCGAACATATTCAGGCCGATCACGCTTCTGAGCAATACAGTGCCTACCATGCCGACCAGAATCACTACACCTGAAATATAAAGCGCATACTGATAAACGGTCATAACACCTTTAGCAAATGAGGAATTCTTGACATTATTACAAAATTCTTTCATGTTTCATCCTCCTCTACTTATTCTTGCTCGCGGCATACGCCTTGGCATTTGTGATATCTTCATTTACCTGTTTCATGATCGAACCGCCGAAGTAAGATTTCAGCTGAGGCTGGATCTTCTTCTGGACCTGAGCGGCAAGTACTGTACGCTGCTGATCTGAAAGCGGCATGATCTTAACGCCGAGCTTCTTCAGATCTTGTTCTCCCTTGAGAACATTGGTCTTTGTTTCCTTGACGGATTTCTGCGAAGCTTCATTGCATACGTCCTGAATGATGTCTACATCTTTCTTAGGCAGCCATTTAGCTGTAGCCGGAGCCATAAGCACACACTTCGATTCCATAAATTCATTCGTCGCCACATAATATTTGGCCAGATCGGCAAAGTTCTGGACTACCATGTATGACGGTATTCCTGTCATGCCGTCCATAACGCCTGTCTGCATTGATGTATATGTATCAGACCACGGAATCGTGATCGTGTTATATCCCAGTGCAGCAATGCCTATGGAGTAGGTCCTTGAATTGGCGATACGTATAAGCAGTCTCTTCTTCTTGTTGATATTTGTGTAATCTCCGAAGTCTTTTGTTGAGAACATTCCGTTTACACCGTTCATGAAGAAGCTGACAAACTTAACACCGATCTTATTGCAGTGCTGTTTGTAGAGTTTATACATGTTTGATTTATCTGAAACCATGTAGGCGATTTCATCGTAATTACTTGTCAGGAACGGGATAGCTGCGATGTCGAATACTTTATCATATGTTGAGTTAAAGTAGAACATGCACATATCTATCGAACCGTCCATGATGCCCTGATATTCCAGGTTTGCATCACCGAGCATAGCGCCCGGATAAACCTTCAGTACTACCGTACCGCCGGTCCTCTTTTTTACCTGATCAGCTATCCAGTGCATTCCTTCAGTAGATGCTATACCTTCAGCATCCTCGCCGGAAAACTTGAGCACATATGGATCTGATACCGTACCTGAGCCTGTATGTTTTGTGGAAGATGTATCTTTGTTTCCGCAGCCTGCAAAGCTTACGGATACTATCGCGACGCACAAAACAAGGCACATGATCTTGACTATCTTTTTCATACCTTTTTTACTCCTATCAACGGCCATTCAATGATGGCCCTCAGTCCGGCATCGCTTATTTTGCCGTAAAAACCCCTTCACTCAGATAAGCCTTAAGCTGTTTATCTGTCATGTGGCCGATTTCAAGATAGTCTAATGTAAATTTGGAATCAGCAATGAGGTCTCTCTTGAGCATGATCCCTGCCAGCATTGCCATGGACTCAATAACAGGAGTCGGCACGCCGTATTTTCTGCCGAGCTGTATGATGAAATAACATCCTACAGGTACATCCTCAGTAATATATCTGTTTTCGAGATCGAACGGTCCGTCGCCGAAGAAGTTTTCATACTTCTCACCGAATGGAACAGCGAAGTCAGGCCCCATATATTCTTTGCCGTACATTGTTGTTCTGGAGAAGAAATCTTCGTAATTTACAGTCGTAAGACCTACGTTCATAGCCGAGGCCAGAGCTTTTTCCTCGTCCCAGAACTTTGCCTGTACTTCTGCGATCGCAGGACAGAGAGCAAATCCGTAAAGAGAATAATTCTTCATTTCCTGACCGAGGACTGTATCGAAATTCTGCATTGTCGAAACGCCGAGGACTGTGCCCGGGACATGTATTACAGGATTTACATTGCCGAGGTTAACATCGATAACGTCTGTTCCCTTGACAAAGCCGTCGCCTGTTCTTATAGCATCAAATGCAGGAATATATTCGGCAGCCGCGATGAAGTCATCTGAATCCTTAGAAGGAAGCGCTGCTCCGCGGATAAATGTGATCCTGTCCTCTACTTTGCACTCGTTGGTAGTAACGCCGCCGCGTCTGACGATACGAACGCCGTAAGGAGCCGTATACCATGCGCCTACTATTACTTTCTTTGTGCAGTTCATTTCTCTCATGATCTTTCTGAACTCAAACGTTCCGAGATTATCAGGAATGATATTTATTACCTGACCGTCTTCAAGCAGAGGGATAAGCTCACGGAAGACTGTTTCATGTGCAAGTGCAATAGTTGTTACAATGATAATGCCGGCGCCTTTGACAGCTTCTGCCATGTCCGTTGTGACCTTGTTCAGATACCCTGTACCTTTCCTTTCAAAGCCGTAATAACTGAACTGGTTGCCGGTAAGTTTGATACCTGTTCTTGTGATGTTGGTAAGATTCTGCTTGAATGCAGGCTGCTCCCACAGATTTACTTTTGAACCCGCAATAGCGCAGTCGCCTGCCATGGTTTTCCCGACGCCGCCGGCACCGAGTACAGCAATAGGCATGTCCTTCAAGTAACTCATATCCATAATAATCTCTCCTTTACAATATGAATCCATAGTACAAATAATAAAACGTTTCTATGAATTTAGTTCATTGAACTAAATTCAATGAATATATTTAATTTACATCAACCGGATTACTTTGTAAAGATAAATAAGTGAAAAAATTCTTGGAACTTTCAGACTATTTCAATGAAAACATTGAAAAAACCGGATCCGCCAGTTTCGGTGATCCGGAAATATATGCAAAATTATTTTGCTGTGAGTTATTATAGAGAAAGTCCTCTGGCCACAAGCTCCACTTCTTTGGACATCATATCGCTGAGTGCAGCTCCTGTTTTATCGAAACACCACATCGTTTCTGTACCGACCATCGCCGTCAGCAGACGATTGACATAAAACATTACCGGCTGATCCTCAGACAGGACTCCTTCATCGATGCCTCCCTGGACGATTTTCTTCATACAGCAGATCAGGATCCTGCCCTCAGGATAAAAGTCGAAATCTTCACGCATGAAATATAAAGATGTAAATGCTTTGATAATGCCCTTGCCGTTCTTCTCATATTCCTGCGAGGAAATTTTGGCGAACGTGACAATACGCTCCACAAATCCCTTTGCAGGAATCTTCTCAAATGCGCGTTCATAAACATTATCCGCGTTTTGGAATGTGTATAATACAACATCTTCCTTTGATTTGAAATAAGTATAAAAGCTGCCCTGGGCAACACCTGCCCGGGTAGTAATATCCTCTATGCTCGTATTGTTCAGGCCTTTTTCATTGATTACTTCGGTCGCAGCTTTATAGATCCGCGCCTCCGTTTCCAGCGCCTGCTGCTGCCTTTTGGTCAGTTTCTTTTGTTTGACTTCCGCTTCCATCACATCCACTCTTTCCCCGGTTACGGTTTTAATGTGCTGTGGTTTTCTCCTTCAGGAAAGCTCTGCAGTCTTCAAGATTACCTTCAATAAAACCGTTTTTGGCAATTCCAATGAACATACCTCCCTTGCTTGTGACTATCAGCAGATGTTCTGTTTCAAAAATTTCTTTGAAATCAGAGTATTCAAACACGCGGTCTGCCTCAGGCGAAGTCAGAGTAACATTTTCGCCGATTTCAATATGTATTATCGGCGGTTCCCCGTTAGCATTTAGAGCATCCACATGATCCTCCTCCTGCTCTATGACATGCTTTCTTGTCCTGAAAGATGTTACTACGCCCATCAGGGGAATTATTTCCACCATCAGCAGTATGATGTTTTTCTGCCACAGTGCAAACGCTGCAATAAGGACCGCCATCACGATTTCGATGATCCGCATTATCTTCAGCCTGCGGGCGATCCATATCTTCGCCGATTCAACTGCCAGTTCCCTGGTATATTCATATTCATTTATAAAATGCTGCATATTTCCGCCTCTCATGTAATATTCAATGAATTAGGTTCAACGACTGTCTATACATTATAGCAGAAAAACACAGTTTGCAAATCAAATTTTCTTTTCGCTTCCGTTCAGGACATCTTGCATCGTCCTGAACATAGTATCCGTCCATAACAGACATACGGATATCCATTGGAATTATATCATAAAAACCCTCAAATGTTGAGCCGCATATTATCTTCCCTTCGCTAAAACATCGTTGATTGTTCTGAACATGGCATCACGGTCGATAGGTTTGGCAATATGCCCGTTCATGCCCGAGGCAAGCGCTTTTTCGATGTCTGAGGCAAAAGCATTTGCAGTCATCGCAATAATAGGCAGGTTTGCGTCTGCATGCCCTGATGAACGAATGCGTTCAGTGGCTTCATAGCCGTCCATTTCCGGCATAATGATATCCATGATGACCAGATCGAATTCGCCCGGTGCAGATTTTCTGAATATCTCCAGGGCTTCTCTGCCGTCGACTGCGTCAGTAATATCAGCTCCCGCATCGCTTAGGATCGTTTCGGCGATTTCTCTGTTCATAATATTATCTTCAACGAGAAGAACGTGCCTGCCCCGCAGATCTTTATGCGGTTTTTCCGTTTTTTCACTGCCGGAAGCAGAAAGAATATCTGCAGAAGGCCTCTCGTATGGTATTTCGACCGTGAAGAGAGAACCGCTTCCCTGCCGGCTTTCCACTGTTATTACGCCTCCCATCATATCAACGAGAGTTTTTACTATCGACATGCCGAGTCCTGTTCCCTTGAACTGTGGACTTATTGTATCGGTCTGCTGTTCATAAGGCTCAAAAATATGCGGCAGAAATTCTTTGCTTATACCTGCTCCGTTATCTTTTACGGTATATGTGACCAGGATGTGTCCGTTTTCATTTTTCTGAGCAGCTCTGAGTTCGATGGACCCGTTCTCCGGAGTGAACTTAACTGCATTGGACAGCAGATTATTCAGGATCTGATTTGTTCTCATGCTGTCACCGCTGACGATGTCATATTCCATCTTTTCACATATTACACTGTAGGTGATATTTTTATTCTCTGTGAGTGCAGAATAGACGACTTTCATTTCCTGCATTGCGTCAGCTATCGAGAAAGGTTTTGAGATAAGTGTCAGCTTATTGTTTTCTATCGCTGAATAGTCGAGAACATCATTGACGATATTCATAAGGTGCACGGCCGCTGTGCGGCTTTTTTCGACACTGTCCTTCTGCCGGACCGGATCACCGGTTTCAGAAGCGATAGCCAGAAAACCGAGTACAGCATTCAGCGGAGTACGAATTTCATGCGACATCCTAGATGTAAAATAACTTTTTGCTTCATTCGCCGCCTCGGCTTTTTCCAGGGCCTTTTCCAGCCTGCGGTTCCTTTCTATAGCCGATGCAGAATAAACATGCATTATGGCCATGATCAGCACCAGCATGGCGGCAAAAAATATCCAGAAAATCATAACCATCTTTTTGTTTTCTTTAAAAGTTTTTGCAGTCACAGTTTCCAGACGCGAAGCAAGATCGGCATTAAAGGCTCTGATCATTTCCTTGATCGTGTCTTTGCTTTGCGCATATTCCGATCCGAATAAATATTTTCTGGCAGCTTCCTTTTTTCCTGTATCCGAAAGTGCTTTGTCGGCTGCACTCAGCTGAAACGCGCTGACCTCGGCAGGCATTTTATCAGCGGAGACATCGTTTCCTTCGGCGATCATTTTAAAAGCCCAGATCTCTTTGTTCATCAGATTGTCCGAATATGCTTTTGCACGTAGAACGTGAGTTTTTTCCTGGTCTGTAAGATCCGAATGCAGTAATTTTTCTATTGCCTTGTCGCGCGTTCTGGTACTGTTGACTTCTTTCCAGTAATTCACAACATGCGTCCAGTCATTATCGATCGAATACTCCTGGATCTGATTGGTAAGATAATCAGACGCGTCAGAAAAATCACCTATTGCAGTTTCACAGTAACCGCGTGAATTTTCAAGCTTATCTATTTCATCGATCTTGGAAAAACTGCGGTTCATCAGAAACAGCATAGCCGCCATCAGACATATGATAACGATCATCACGGCAACCGTGAAAGGATATAGATTTTCTTTATTGCCTTTGCTGAGCAAATTTTTTACTTTATCTGTCATATGATCACTTCACCTCGAAATAGTCTTCAGGATCAGGCAATGAGGTCTTGTCTGTGAAATAATCTGTAAAGATCTGTACCAGATTTTTTTTATCCGCTTTAAATAATGAACACAGCTTATTGTTCTCATACATCATTGCATTATATATATTGCCGCTGACAGCAATTTTGTATTTCCCGGAATCATCTGTTTTCGAACCATTGCAAATGATTTTAATAACAGTCCCGTTTTTCTTTATTTCTGCTTTCATGCCTCCGAGCGAAGGATAGTCTATAAGCGGTTCGGTATAACCGCTGGCGAATGTAGTAGAATAATATATACATGACTGAAGCAGCTTTTTCAGCTGAGATCCGGTCACGGTCCCTGTATAGACAGGAGAGCCGGCAACGATTGCCGATATATCCTTACTGTTGTAATCGCCTTTATATATCGGCGCTGTCGATTCATCACTGTCAATAATGGCGCAGTCGGCCCCGGTCCGGCCGCAGACAGTCTGAGCGATCACTGAAGCGCCGGGACAGTTGGAACTGCTGTCGACTTCACAGCTTGCTTCAATATTTGATGATGCAACATCTTTTACCGATGGTTTGATGAACAGATTATTATTAAGGATGTCAATAAATTCTCCGGCTGATGCGTTATCCTTTATCATTGCTGTCACTGCAAGATTATTAGCGGAAAATGAATTTGAATTGAGACTCCGTATAAAGCATTTATTTTTTTTGATCAGTGATTTAATCCGGCTCATTGATGGAGAAAGCTTAAGTTTGACATTTTTGTTATACGAAATCAGACCTTCGGATTTTTTATTGAGGACCTTCTGCGCATCTTCATTCAGCATAGCATTCAGAACCTTTTCTGCTGCTTCCTTATATTCGGCCGAGCTTCCAGCATTTCGCGATATCGCGGCGCTGAAAACCGGGTAAGTGAAAAGATAACTGTCTTCCGGTGTATCACCGAAATAAGGCAGAGCAATGCATTTGTCGTCATTCGGAGCACTGTATAATTCGTCCGACCCCATCCTGATCATCGCCGACTTGCCGGCAATGAATCTTTGGGAAACCGCTGCATTATCACTGTTTACATCTTCATTCGTCAGGATACCGTTATTTTTCAGCCTTTTAAGAACTTTATATATTCGGGTAAACCCTTTTTTATCCACAGATGAAGCCTCACCGGATTTAAAACTCATAAGCCAGCTATAACCGGATTTTGAATTGAAAAATGCCTCCATTCCAAAACCTTCGAGCAGGCTGGTCGCGGACCAGGGAGACAGCATATCAATATCGTATACTGTTATCCCCTTTTCTTCCAGCTGTCTGCAGGCAGAAATAAAACTATCCATATCATCTGGCAGCGGCACTCCGTATTTTTTAAACAAAGTCTCATTGGCTACAGTGCCTTCCACATTTCCGGGTCCCGGAAGCCAGTACTGCCTGCCATTCTGCTGATAAGGCAGAAGATATTTTTTTATATATGTTTTGGTAAAGTCGAGATCGGAAAGATCCATCAGATATTTGCTCAGTTCGGATGTAGTGTCGCTTTCAAACCGGCGTATGCAGACTATATCAGGCATATCGCTGTGCTCTGCCCTGTACAGAACATTGCTGACGTTATTCAGATTGTTTTCCCATTCAATATATATATCAGGACATTGTTTCTCAACATATGCGCGCCACTCGGGATATGAACTGTTGTTGTACATGGAAACACGGATAATGACTTTCCCGTCCTGTGTATGATGGATCTCACCGGACGTACCGCTTTCTCCGCAGGAACAAAAAAGAAACACGCAGCATCCCAGCGTCAATATCAGGGTCAATATTGTAATTACTGCTCTGTTTCTCATAAATTCATCCTCAAAAATTAAACAATTTATTTTATTATTGTAGCACTTTTTTGTACAAGTTTTGTAAAATTTATGTAAATTTATTTGAGGATATATGCGGCGATAATCCCGTGTTTCATGAATTGACCGCCGCCGTAATATTTGAGCCTGTTCTGCGACAGGTCCCTTTATTAAATCATTGATGCCGCAGCTTCTCTGATACCTTCACTGAAGGTAGGATGTGCAGCTACGACTGAAGCCAGATCATGCACTGTGAGCTTCTTGGCAACAGCAAGAGCAAGTTCTCCAATCATGTCTGTAGCGCGGCCTGACATTATCTGTCCGCCGAGGACAACACCGGTCCCGGCATCCGCTATGATTTTGATGAATCCCCGGTCTTCCTGAGACAACACGGACTTTCCGTTGGCAGACATAATATATTTTCCTGCCTTAACTTCGATGCCTTGTGACTTCGCTTCTTCTTTTGTCATACCGACTGAAGCGATTTCCGGACTAGTGTAGACACAGCTTGGTATCAGTGAAATATCCTGCTCAGCATCTGTCCCGAACATGCACTCTACTGCCCTGCATCCTTCAGCGGCGGCAACATGCGCGAGCTGTATGCCTCCGATGACGTCGCCGGCTGCATAAATACCTGCAATATTTGTTCTGCAGGAATCATCGACTGTTATTATTCCTCTGTCATTTTTGAGTCCGAGACTGCTGTCAAACAGGCCTTCGATATTTGTCCTTCTGCCGATACTTATCAGTACGCCGTCTCCTCTGACAGTATTTTCAATTCCATTGACTTCGAAGGCGACTTCATATCCCGGCAGCACCTCTTTTTCTTCCGGCAGAATATTATCGAGATGTTTAATAGACTTAACAACTGCTCCGGAATTTATATCGGCACCTCTCTTTGTCATTATCATCTTAAGGTTCTGGGAGAATTCTCTGTCCATCTGAGGCAGTATCCTGTCCATCGCTTCAAGCACGACAACCTTTGTTCCGAAGTCGTTATAAACAGTTGCAAATTCCATTCCAATAACGCCGCCGCCTATTATTATCAGTGTTTTAAACGGCTGATCCCTGCGCTCGAGGATCATGTCGCTGTTCATCACACCTTCACTATCTGCGCCCGGGATCGGCACCTGAACCGGTTTGGAACCGGTTGCAATAAGAATATTTTCTGCTTCTACTGCAGTAATGCCATAACTGCCCGATATTTCTATCTTATGAGGTGCAGTGATTTTTCCGGTTCCGCGGATGATATCGATTTTTTTCTTTTTGAGCATTTGTTCGATACCGCTTCTGAGCTGTTCTGTTACTTCCTGCTTCCTGTCCTGCAGAGCATTCATATTTACTCTCGCCATGGAGATATCTACGCCGATATCTTCTGCCGATTTCATATGACGCATGAGTTCTGCACTGTGCAGCAAGGTCTTTGTCGGGATACACCCGCGGTTCAGACAAGTTCCTCCGATATCGCGGCTTTCAATTAATACAGCCCTTTTACCGAGTGAGGCGGCTTTTTCCGCAGCAGTATATCCCGCGATTCCACCCCCGATAACTGCAAGATCATATGTATTAGCCATTTAATTATCCTCCGGTATATAGCGCAGCTTAGGATGACGCGCGGCGCTGACTTCGTCAGGCCTTTCGATGATCGTATTATGCGGCGCATTTTTAATATATTCAGGATCCTCAACTGCTTTATCGTATATTTCTGTAAAAGCCTTAATAAGAGAATCCAGTGCTTCTTTCGATTCCGTTTCAGTCGGTTCCACCATAAGCGCTTCATGCACTATCAGCGGGAAATACATTGTCGGCGGATGGATGCCGTAATCGAGAAGAGCCTTGGCCACATCCATTGCGGTGACATCCATACTGGCTTTCTCATGCTCAAGACTCATGACAAATTCATGCATACATGTCTCTTTGTAAGGTATTACATATTTACCCGAAAGCATAACTCTGAGATAGTTGGCATTCAGAACAGCATTTTTGGCTATCTCCGGAATACCTTCACGTCCCAGCATGATAATATATGCATAAGCTCTGACCAGAATAAGGAAATTACCATTGTATGCCTTCATCATGCCGATCGAATTCTGCGGCTTTTTCAGATATAGCTGATCCTCTCCTGCAGGCAGCATGCCGGGAAGGAAATCCGCAAGGAATTCCTTGCAGCCGACAGGACCCGCGCCCGGGCCGCCTCCGCCGTGAGGCGTCGAAAATGTTTTGTGAAGGTTGATATGCATGCAGTCAAATCCCATATCTCCCGGCCTTACTATACCGATGACTGCATTTAAATTCGCGCCGTCATAATAACAGAGACCGCCTGCTTTATGTACGATATCTGTTATCTCAAGAATATTCTTGTCGAAAAGTCCGACCGTATTCGGATTTGTCAGCATCAGTCCCGCGGTATCATCACCGGCGACATTTCTGAGCGCGTCAAGATCGACGCAGCCGTCTTCCTTTGAAGGTATATTGATCACCTCATAGCCTGCCATGACCGCGCTGGCCGGATTGGTCCCGTGCGCCGAATCAGGTACAATGATTTTGTTCCTTTTTAGATCATTCCTGCTGCGGTGATAAGCTTTAATAAGAAGCAGTCCCGTAAATTCGCCATGTGCGCCTGCAGCCGGCTGGAATGTCATTCTGTCCATCCCTGTGATCTCACAGAGTGTTTTTTCTGCTTCCTTCATGAGACCGATACAACCCTGAACTGTATGATCAGGCTGAAGAGGATGAATGTTCGTAAATCCCTGAAGCGAAGCCGCTTCGTCATTTACCTTTGGATTGTATTTCATGGTGCAGGAACCAAGAGGATAGAATCCGTCGTTTACACCGTGAGTGGATTTTGCCATTTCCGAAAAATGTCTGCTGATATCATTTTCAGATACCTCAGGCAGATCCAGCGGAGTCTCTCGGTCGGCAGCTTCAAGATCTACCGCCGGGACATCGCATTCAGGGAGAAGAGAAAGTTTTCTTTTCTCCACGCTTCTTTCAAAAATAGTCTTCATCAGCAGATCACCTCCCCGGCCAGCGTAACAAGATCGTCAATGTCTTCTCTGGTGTTCTTTTCCGTCGCACACCAGAGTATCTTTCCATCTTCAAGCGGCAGTCCGCCTAGAATGCCGTGTTTTTCCAGTTCAGCCATCAGCCTTTCCGGAGGAACGGGAGATTCTGTAACAAACTCTTTGAAGAATTCCGCATCAGGATAAGCAGGCGCAAATCCTGCTTTTTCCAGCTCTTTCTGAAGGTAATGCGCTTTATTTACTGAAAGCTCAGCAGCCTGTCTCAGCCCTTCAGGACCCATCGCAGAAAGATATACCGTCGCAGTCAGTGCACACAGCGCCTCGTTCGAACAGATATTACTGCTTGCCTTTTCACGTCTTATGTGTTGTTCTCTGGCCTGAAGTGTGAGGACATAGCATACATTGCCTTCGCTGTCTTCAGTCTGACCGACGATCCTGCCCGGAAGCTGTCTCATCATTTTCTGTGTCGTCGTCATGAATCCGAGATAAGGACCTCCGAATCCCAGAGGCATTCCGAGAGACTGACCTTCTCCTACAGCTATATCAGCACCGTATTCGCCCGGAGTCTTTAAAACTGCCATGGCTATAGGATCCACACTCATAACGAATTTCGCGCCTGCTTCATGAGCAGCCCGGCAGAATCTGTCCGCATCTTCGATATTTCCGAAAAAATTCGGCTGCTGCACGATAAGACAGGCCGTCGCGCTGTTCAGCGCAGCGCAGACTGCATCTGCATCGGTGAGTCCGTTTTTTGCCGGTACAACGTTTATGTCAGTTTCTCTCCCGCTGCAGTAAGTCCTGATGACATCTATTACGGCCGGGTTGACCGCGCCTGATATCACGACGCTTTTTCTCTTTCTGTCTTTGCACATGAAAACGCTTTCAGCCGCAGCTGTTGCCCCGTCATATACTGAAGCATTCGAAACATCCATGCCTGTAAGTTCGCACATCATTGTCTGATACTCAAATATCGACTGCAGATTGCCCTGGCTCACTTCAGCCTGATACGGCGTATATGCCGTTACGAATTCTTCTTTGGAAACCACTTCCTTTACGATGGAAGGAATGTAATGGTCATAAGCTCCCGCTCCCCTGAATATGTGCCTGAAAACTATGTTTTTTTCAGACAGGCTTTCAATTTTCCGGCAGACTTCCATCTCTGAAAGTCCTCTGTCTATTTCGAGTTCTCTTCCGAGTTTGACAACATCCGGAATATGTGCAAACAAATCTTCAAAGTTGTCATATCCTGCGGCAGTCAGCATTTCCTGCTGCTGCCTGTCTGTATTTGCAATAAAAGATCCCATTACTGATACTACTCCTCTTTAGCTTTCTCTTCTTCAACGTATTTTTCATAAGCAGCTGCGTCCATCAGATTTTCCTGTTCGCTTATGCCTTCAAATTTAACGAACCATGCTCCATACGGGTCGCTGTTTATCGATTCAGGTTCATCCATTATTGCCTCATTAACTTCGGATATCGTGCCTGTCAGCGGACAGTTGATATCCGAAACCGCTTTGACTGATTCGACATCCGCAAAGACTTCGCCGACGGCGAAATCATCTCCTGCTTCCGGAAGATTGACGAATACTAAATCGCCGAGCTCCTCCTGCGCATAATCAGTGATGCCGACAGATGCAGTCTCATCGTCTGCAAATTTAACCCACTCATGTGATCTTGAATAAAGTAATTCTTCTGGAATGTTCATTTCCCTACCTCCGTTATTTGTTTCTTTTATAGAAAGGAAGCGCAGTTATTCTTGCTTCAACGCGCCTGCCTCTTACATCAACTTCAACTTCTGTGCCTGCTGCGGCACTGTCCTTATTTATCATAGCCATAGCAATCGCTTTTTTAAGATACGGTGCATGTGTACCGGATGTCGTTCTGCCGACCTTTTCGGTACCGATGAAAATATCCTGATTCTCACGCAGTATCCCGCGGCCTGTGACTTCAAGTCCGACCCTCGTGATCTGAGGTTCTCCTTTTTCCAGCAGCGCCTGTTTACCGATAAAATCAGTTTTTTTGTCAAGTCCGACAGCAAACTCCAGGCCGGCTTCGAGCGGTGTTATATCGTCATCCATCTCATGCCCGTAAAGAGGCATCGCAGCTTCGAGTCTCAATGTATCTCTTGCTCCGAGTCCGCACGGCATCAGACCGTCAATCTCTCCTGCCTTCATAAGGACTTCCCACATTTCAGGGGCCTTTTCTGCCGGCATATATATCTCGAATCCGTCTTCACCGGTATATCCGGTACGCGCGATCATGCACTTTATTCCCGCTGCATATACCTCGTCAGTGAATGTATAATACTTCTCCGGTATATCTTTTTCCTCGGCTATTTTCGAGAGCACAGAGAACGCAAGAGGACCCTGAATAGCTATATCTCCGATGTAATCCGAGATATCGGAAAATACACATCTTCCCTCAGCGTGATCCAGCATCCATTGGAAATCTTTTTCCTTATTAGCGGCATTCACCACTATGAAATAATTGTTTTCTCCGAGCTTATGAACTATGAGATCATCAACGACTCCGCCGTGTTCATTGCACATGGGCGAATACCTTGCACGTCCTGCAGACATATTGCAGTAATGATTCGTTAGTATTCTGTTCAGATTTGCTTCTGCATCGGCACCCTGACATGTGATTTCTCCCATGTGTGATACATCGAACAGCCCGCATCCTGTCCGGACTGCCATGTGTTCTTTTATGACCCCTGTCTTGTACTGTACAGGAAGCAGATAACCCGCAAAGGGTACCATTTTTCCTCCGTATTTTACATGTGTGTCGTACAGTGTTGTTTTTCTTTCCATATCGATCTCTGTCCCTCCTGAATAATAAAAAACATTAAAAAAGACGCTTTTAAATCTGCAGATAATTTCTGCTTATTTATCAGCATCTCTGTCCTCTTTGCCTGAAAGATTATCCTCTATTAAAAGGAATGCCCCGTCGGCGAGCTAATAGCTTCTTTCCAGAGTATCATCAGGATCCAGTCCTTTTGCCTGAGAGTTTTTGCACCTTCGGCTCTGTCTGAACAGTATCTCCTCGATCCCTCGCATGATTGCGAACAATGAATTTATTATACACCTTTTAACTTTGAGTTCAATAAAAAATATATGTGTTTTTAAGGCTGTTTTATAAAGCCTTCAAGCTGCAGTAATGTTATTTTTTTGTCTATCCCCCCTGCATATCCCGTCATGCTTCCGTCAGCACCGATCACCCTGTGACAGGGAATGATGATACCGATCGGGTTGTGAGCAACAGCCCCGCCTACGGCCTGCGCAGACATCGTTATTTTACCGAGACGCTCTGTGGCAATGGCTGCTACAGCACCATATGTCATGACTTCGCCGTAAGGGATTTCAGTCAGAATGCTCCAGACGGTTTTTCTGAATTCGCTGCCCCGCGGTGCAAGCGGAAGCTCGGACGGCGCAGGTTTCTTGCCACCGAAATAATCTGCCAGCCATTTTTCCGCCGCAGTTAAAACAGGAAGCTCTTTTTTATCTGAATATTCTTCAGGAAGCGTACTGCCGAAATACTTCTGATCTTTCATCCAGAGTCCGGTTATATTACTTCCGTCTGAAGCAATAGTCAGTTCACCTGCAGGTGAATCACATTTCTTTACATAAAACATAATCCTGTCTCCCTTCGCTTAATGCTGCATCTTTATGTCTGCAAAACTGACAGAGCGGTTTTTTCCTGCTTTTTTGGCATAATACAGAGCTCTGTCGGCATTGCTGATCAATTCGGCTGTTTCTGAAGTGTCGGATTTGAAACATGAGATCCCAATGCTTACATCTATTTTTACTCTTACGCCCTCTGCTATGAAAACAGGCTTGAACATTTCTATTATAGCATCTCCGACAATTTCAGCCTCTGTCATATCATCGCTGAAAAACAGAACAGTAAACTCATCTCCGCCGTATCTGAACGGTACAAAAATTCTGCTCTTCATGGAATTGAGCCTGAAACCGACTTCTTTCAATACAAGGTCTCCGGTCAGATGGCCGTATTTGTCATTGATATTTTTGAAATCATCAAGGTCTATGATCATAAGCGCAAAGCACCTGTCTGCATTTGTGACTTCAGTCAGCCCGCGTTCAAATGAACGCCGGTTAAGCAGTCCGGTGAGCGCATCCAATTCAGCTTCAGACCTGAGCTGATCGCTTTTGAGTTTCAGCTGTGCCTCTATCGTTTTCCTTCGCTTGTTTTCCAGTTTTGATCTTACAAGAAGTAGAACGAGAGCTAAACTCACAATACCCAGAATACAGATAAGCGGAATGAAGGCTGATGTCATATCTGTGTCGTTCTTATAGACTGCATCACCCGGCATCTCGTCCTTTCTTATTTTAAATTTCTTCATGACACCCGCATCAAAAGTCGCGACCATAGGATTATTTATATCAGCATTGACCGATGATGGAGATGCTCCGTCTATTATCTGTGCAGTGATCTCACCGGCTTTTCTGCCTATTGCTCTGGAATCTACAGCAATACCCCCAATACTCCCCTTGCCTATCCAGGCAAGTGTAAATACAGGAACAGGGGAGTTTCTGACTACAAGATCAATTGCTTCTTCATAGGTGTATGACTTTCCTTCTTTGTCGCCGGTGAAACACATGAAGAGCAAAATGGTTTGTTTGTCCGCATGCGATATTACAGAAATGATCTCTTTCTGTGTAAGTTCAGATGTGTCGACTGCTTCAATATCCATATCACTGTATTTGATGCGCAGGGCCTTCAGACTTGCTCTCATGACTTTGCCCGTAGCGCTGTCATCTGATATGGCGATCAATTTGTCAGCATCCGGATATAATTTCTTCGCCAGGTCGATGTTTTCTTTTATCGTACTGTATTCTGATATACCGACCATGCCCATCGAATTTGCCAGTTCTGCTCTTGTCGAACTGTCTATAGATTCATATATGACCGGGTATCGGCTGAAAAAGCCGCTGCTGAAGCGGAGTGCCATCTGAAGCGCATTATCATCACCTACTATTACTGCATCGATACCGGATATACGGGAATACTTATACCGTATGTAATTATAGAATTCAGAAACATATTCATCATCCTGAATACTATTACTGTCCATGAACTCATAATAAATATAGACATCATCCGGAAGTCCTTCTCTGATGCCTGCGATCTGTTTTGAAACAGTAGGATAGTTGAGCGAATATGAGCTGATGAAGAGAACTTTATCCTGTTTCTGGGTAGCAGAAGCATACTGCCGTCCGGCGGCAGGATAAATCATGAAACAAATCATAAGAATTATCAATAACAGAACTGACTTGTTCAGACGCATCTCTGCTTCTCCTTTCATTTTACTTTAATATTCTTGTTTACGGTCTTCGCATAATTGTCCGCAGCTGTTTTCGGGTCTGTGCCGTTGAATACCTGTTGCAGCATGTTCCACCATGCGGTTCTCTGCGCCGTCCACCCCGGAGTTATGCTGTAATAATCACCGAGATATTGCATCACTATTTTATAGCTGTTCATACGTTTTTCAGCCGATGTTCCGTCGTACACATTTCCCAGAGAGTGTCTGACAGCAAACAATCCGGTCGCCCTGACGCTTTTGGCGCTCTGGTCTTTATCATCGCACAGAAAACTGATGAATTTCCTGGCTGCTTCTGCTTTTCTGTGGTTACCGTTGTCGAAAATCCCGAAACCCCAGATACCCCCGCAAAGCTGCGGGCGCCCCGAATCCGTCGGAAAAGCCATTACATAAGGTGTAAAATCGACATTTGATGCGTAATTCTTTTCGTTTGACGCATTCCAGGCAAAAGACATAGCAATATCTCCGGAAGTAAATTTCTGGAGCTCACCGGCGGCTTCAATGTTTGAATCGCTTTTAATATATCCTTTTTTTGTCATTGCGGAAAGCACAGAAAGAGCCTTGATGCCGCGGCTGCTGTTGATTGTGTATTCTGTGTGATTTTTATTTGTGAATTCAGCGCCGTAAAGATTTGTGACAAGTGCACGTGTGCCCTGATCTCCGCCCTGGCCTCCGCAGTAGATTATTCCCGGTGTCTCAACCAGACCGGACAGCGCAACCGCTCTGCAAGCCTTGATGAAGTCATCTGTGCTCCATGTTCTTGTTTTCCGGTCGATATACTTGAGAGCTCCTGCTTTTTTGAATATTTCGTAGTTTATGGCCATGCAGTGTGCCGTCATGCAGAGAGGATATTCATAGTAGCGCCCGTCGGTCCCGATACAGGCATCACTTATAACTTTGTTCGTTTTGATGATATCTGCGGAAGAATCATCTGTCCACAAACTGCTGACATCTGCCATAAGGCCGGCTTCGCTCCAGTTGGCGACAATGCGTTCAGGCCCTTCCATAACAATATCCGGAGTTGACTGCGCTTTTATGGCTTCGCTGATCTGATCGTCACCTGTTTCATAATCAAGATAATCGACATTTACCTTAATGTCCGGATTTTTTTTATTGAATGCGCTGATAAATTTATTCATTGTCGACGGGTCGCTGAAATCGCCGACGGGATATACCCACATAGTTATTTCAACAGTGCTGTCAGGATCGATTTCTGAAAAGATCCTGGTTTCAGCGGAAGTGCATGCTGTAAGAAAAGGCAGCAGAAAAACAAGTGCCGCCGCAAAAACAGTTTTAATTGTTTTCCTCATCCGTGTACACATCATATAACCCTGCCTTGATCCCTTAATACAATTCTGGATATTATTATTGCACATGCTGCAGTCTCTCGTCAATCGGTTAATAATCTGCCGGTATCAAAACCGTTTTATTCCTTTATTACTTCTTTTAAAATTCTGAACATTGTTTCCGGATCTATTGGTTTGGCAATATGCGCATCCATACCTGCATCAATGCATTTCTGAATATCATCGATGAATGCATCTGCGGTCATGGCGACGATAGGCACAGTCTGAGCATCCTGACGCTGCATGCCGCGTATCGCATGTGTCGCTTCGTAACCGTTCATTACAGGCATTCTTATATCCATAAGGACAGCATCGTACGCCCCTTCATCAGACTCTTTGAATTTTTCCACTGCAGCAAAACCGTCTTCAGCTAATTCAACAATCGCGCCTTTTTCTTCGAGAAGAGCACTTGCTATCTGCTGATTCAGAGGATGATCTTCGACGAGAAGAATATGCCTTCCGCTGCAGAACATATTGTCTGCAGCATCGATATCATCCCGGTCATTACCGGCATCAAACTCAGGAACACATCCTGCATTGATATCTATGATAAATCGGGTCCCTTTTCCCGGCTCACTTTCTACACTGATAGAACCTTCCATGGCATCAACAAGTTTTTTAACTATAGCAAGTCCTAGTCCCGATCCGCGCATTTCAGAACTTTCATCGCGATTTTCCTGCGTAAACGATTCAAAGAGGATCTTCTGAAACTCACTGCTCATACCTATACCGCTGTCGCTGATTTCAATATGAACATCAAGACGGTCAGCAAAAACTTTTTTCCCGCGGATAATGCACTTGATGGTACCGTTTTCCGGTGTGAATTTGATCGCATTCGAAAAAAGATTGAAGAAGATCTGATTTATCCGCAGCACATCAAACAGCGGATAATAACCTTCAACCTTATCTACGTCAATAATGAGTTTCTGATTTTTTTCCCGGCATACCGGTTCGATCACAGAGTCGATATATCCATAGAAATCTTCAATCGGATATGGTTCCGGATGAAGTTCTATTTTCCCGCTTTCTGCTTTTGTCATATCGAGCACATCATTTATCAGCTGCAGAAGAAATTTGGATGATCCGTCGATCTTCTCCAGATATTCTGTTGTCTCCGGCGGATTATCCTGTTTGGAAGCGAGATAATTCATGCCGATAATACCGTTAAGCGGAGTCCTCATATCGTGGCTCATACGCGAAAGGAATTCTGATTTTGCATGATTTGCGTCCTCCGCCGCCATAAGAGCTTCATGCATACGTTCCATCTGCTCTTTTTCCTTCAGATACACTTCTGTAATATCGGTCTGAGTATTCAGGATAAGCTCATGTGATTTATCCAGCCAGATATACTGCACCTGTTTATATCTCAGATCTCCGGCCTCATCATAACATCTGAACAGGAATTCGAAACTGTTTGAATCATTCATCACATCGGTCAGGTGATCCATATCTGTCAACTGGAGGAAATCAGCTCTGTCTTCCGAAAAAGCGAATTCATCAGCAATAATATGACAAATTTCATCGTAATCAATAATATCATTCGGATCATTATCGGTAAACAGCCATCTTTTTTCTTTCAGTGTATATATTCGTCTGGCTTTATCAATAATTCCTATATGATCGTAATTCTCTTCAAGTATTCTCTGAACGATATCTGCTTCGATTTTTCTGTCAGTAACATCCAGCGCATAGGTTATCGCCTCAATGTCTCCGGTGTAAGGATTCTCCTCCATATTGATGAATCCCTCTATCCACAGTACAGAACCATTTTCCGCAAGAACGGGATATGTCATCGAACATTCCTGATTGCCTTTTCTGAATTCATTAAGCAGATTGTGTCTCGAAAAGAATTTTGAAAACTCCTCTCTGATGTCAGGATCACACACAATATCAGCATTAGCCTTCAGATATCCTTCTGCTGTGCCGGTCTTTCCCTGCTCCAGAACAGATTCGACCGGGCTTTGTCCGTCTCCGCACCAGTCCGTTGTAAGATTGAGCCGGAATGATCCGAGTGAATGCGGATTGACTTTAATAAACTGATTATAGAAACTGTTGTATTTTTCTTCTTTGAGTTTATAATCGGTCATGTCCATGCCAATTCCATAAGCATATAAAGGTTCACCGCTGTCTCCGTAAACCGTAATATAATTTATCCGGAAAAAAACTTGTCTTACATCAGGTGTTTTTTTATACCAGTATTCACAGGAAGCATTCGGGGCGCCGCTGTCTATCTGATGATATACTTCCCGGAGCTCGTCGATATAATTTTCATCCACCCATTGTATGATCGATTCAGGTATGTTTTCAATAACTTGCGGAATATTATACGAACGGCTTACATCCATAGACGCACTGTTGTCAGACATGATGATGCTGTGTTTCTTAATATCATATATCCATATGGCAAGATTAGCGAGATTAGTGGCAGCTTCGTACATTTTTCTGCTCTGAACAAGTTCATTTTCTGCTTCTTTTTCCGCCGTGATATTCGTGATCACCGCGAATGCCATAAGGGATCCGTCAGGCTGTTCCACACAAGAGACATAATTTCTGAACCAGTTATATTCGCCTGTTTTTCTGCGGAAACGGTAAGAATACTCTGTATCACGTGTTGTCCTGCCCAGAGATTTCAGAACACGAATTATATTTTCTGCATCATCAGGATGAAGTTTCCTGATCAGGTCGGGCTGATCCCATTCCATTCCGGCATCCTTATCAATATCCCATTCATCATATGCCCTGTCGTTTGCTGTCACAAAATGATGTCCGTATTCCCCGCCAATATTGTATACTACGACACCCGCAGGTATCCTGGAAACGATTTCTTCAATAGCTTTCTTCTCGCTCTGCAGACGATTGACTTCACCGATCTCGTTGGTTACATCTGTTGCAAAAGTAGTAACGGCTTTTTTCCCGTACCACATGATATCATCACAGGTGATGCGGTAATATTTATCTTTTTCGGGATCGTAAGTCGAGTCGGTAGCGAAATGACCGTTCTTCATGTTAAATATAGAGCACCACGGGCAGGGGCTGGTCCTGTGCCGCGTGAATTCATAGCATTTCTTTCCGCTGAAATCACTGCTGCCCCAGTAAGCAAAAGCTTTTTTATTAGCATAATAAAGCTCCCATGTTTCCCGGTCGCATACATATACTATATTATCGGCAAAATCAAGAAGATTAGAATATCCGTCTGTCTCTGTGACAGCGCTTGTATACATGACAAACAGCAGCGGTGTGCCTTCATGTTCGCCAAGATACCGGGCCCTCGCACGTACCCAGACATATTTTTTCTTCTTATGCATTATTCTATATGTTACATCGGCTTCATTGCCCGCATCAATAACACCAGGCAGAGTTTTTGCCAGCAGCGGCAGATCGTTTTCTGCGACGATTTTAAAAGCATCATCACCAATCAGCGTGTAATATTCTTCGCGGCTATATCCGGACAGTTCGGGGATACCGTCTGAAGAATAATATTCTTCCAGCCTTCCCTCTCTGACGGAATATATGGCAAATTCACCAACCATTGAATCAATCAGCACTTTAATGCTTTCTTCCGAATAATCCATCTCTCTCTCCCACTATAAGCGGCTGTAAATTATTTAAATATTATATCACAATTGTACAAAAATTGACCGTAATAACGAAAAAGCCCCCTTACGGGGACTTTTTCAGGGTATTAGGGTTTATAGGGTATAGAAAAGCATATCTCTATGCTATCTATCTTCTTTTCTTCTGGATAGTGCAGAAATAAATGTTCCGCCTGCTCCCAGAAGTATCAGCAGCATCCAGAGTCCCGCATTCCAGTTATCGCCCGTATCTGCGGATTTATCGGACTGCGGACTGCCTGTGTTTGTCGTTGCTGTGCCGCCGCTGTCCTTCGGATTCTGAGGCTCTGTTTTTGTTGATGTATAGTATACATTTATGTACTGTACTGTTGTTCCTGCAGCCAGTACGATGTTTTCCGGCGATACACTATCATACTTGTAATCAGTGATCGCTTTGATCAGACCATTCGTTTCCAGCGAGCTGTAATCAACAGTAGTTCCCGCGGTCCCGGTACTGCTTTCCTGAGGCGCAATTACTGTAGTTGTTCCCTTTTCGTAGTAGTTGACTACATACGAAACCTGTGCAGGAGGTACCGGCGGAACATACGGTTCTGTATATGTATTTGTGAATACAGGAACGCTGTCGACATTTGCCGTAAGCTTTCCGTTGCCGTCGTCGGAAACAACAACGGTCACGATCTTTTCATTGGTGTCATATGTTATATTTGCATCGCTGCCGACAACTTCTCTGAGCAAATAGTAGTGAGTCCCTTCCTGTGTGTATTTAATCTTGCCGAAATCTACGCTGCCATTTGCATCATTCACTGCTTTTGCAGTGAATGGTACATACGAAACTGCCTTTACCGAACGTGTCACCTCCGGCTCGACTGCCTCGCCTATGTCTGTCATTTCTACTGCCACGAACGAGAATTCTCCGCCGCGAAGTGCTCTGTTGTACTTCTTTGACGCCAGAAGATTGATTTCAACCGAGGAAGCACTGTATGTGTTACTAAACACAGGCGTTTTGTCTGCTGTCGCCGACAGCTTCCCTTTTAGATCGTCGGAAACCGTAACAGTCACTATATACGAATGGCTGTCGTACGATACTCCGCCTTTGCTGCCCTGTACTTCCGTGATCTTATAATAATGCGTGCCTGCAGCAGTATAGACGATTTCTCCGAAATCGACTTTGCCCTCTTTGTCATTTTTGACAGTCCTGGTATATGTCCCTGTAGGAGCAGTTCCCTGCGCATCAGTCACTTCTGTCGCGTTGAACGTGAAATCTTCTCCTTTCAGTTCTCTGTTGTAAGTCTTTGTCGCTTTCAGGTCTACTTTCGCCGTTGTCGGCGTGTAAGTGTTAGTAAACGTGACTTCATCATTCCCGGCCGTGCTCACTGCCAGCGTGCCGTTTCCGTTATCAGAAACCGTTACTTTGTAAGGTATTTCCGCTGTCGATGTTGTTATTCCGTCATCTGTTCTCTTAGTTTCAGTGATCGTATAATTATGCTCTCCGACATCATCGTATGTATAATCTATTTCATTGAAAACTATTACGGACGGACCGTGGTTGCCGACATTATTAGTGCCGTTAGTTATAACTTTGTTTCCTTCTTTGACGACGAAAGTGAAAATATCTCCGGAATTAAGCTCTCTTCCTTCCAGTACTTTCTTTCCGGTGATAGTCAGACTGCCCGACGCCTGATATGAATTTTCGAATGCAGGTATCGTGTTCTGTGCTGCCACCAGTGATCCCTCGTTATTGTCATCAACTTTAACTTTAACGATATACGCATTTGTATCATAGGCGACCCCGTTATTCGTTCCCTGCACCTCAGATATACGGTAATAATGTGTCCCAGGCGACGCATATGTTATAGCACTGAAACTGATATTGCCGCTGCTGTCATTCGATGCCGTTGAAGTATAGACATCATCTCCGGTCATTTCCGTACCGTTGGCATCCTCAACTTCAGTAGCAGTGAAATAAAAATCTCCGCCCTTCAGCGTCTTTGTATATGTCTTGGTCGCCGACAGATTGAATACGGCAGAAACCGGAGCATAGGTATTATTGAATTCCGGGACGTTAACAGCTTCTGTAAATGCGCCCGTGCTTCCCTGCTTGTAATATGTTACAGTAATATTGAGCGACCCGTCATGTCTTGCGCTATCCGCTACGACGACCTTCGCGAGGTACTTATCCGTCGAATAAGTGATGCCGGTCCTCTGGTGAGAAGTATCTTCAGTGATCAGATAATACTCGGTATTACCGATATCGTCCTGATCGAAAGTCGCTCCGGTGATCGCGATATTTCCGCTCGCAGCATTGCTGCCGCTGTATGTTTCAGCCGCATTTCCCGTTAAAACAGTACCATCCGCCGTACATTTCTGTACAACGAAAGCAAAATCTCCGGCCTGAAGAGTCCTGTTGTAATTTTTCTTGGCGGCGAATGTCACAGAACCTGTCGCCAGATATTTATGATAATACAATTTTATAACGTTCTGGTCTTTCTGATCATTCGCCAGAACTTTGAGCGCTGTCGTATTTTTATTGGTGCCCGTGCCGTATGAAGCTGAATCATAATCATATCCGGATTTCTTTCCGGCATTGATCATAGACGTGCTGGCCGAAATATCCGAGCATCCTGCAATAGCAACCGCTGTATCTGTCGCAGTACCCTTGGCATAATCGACTGTCGGACTGTCTTTATAATAGTATTCCACCGTGTAATGTGTAACAGGAAGGCTCGGATCTGTGAATGTCGCAGACTTGGCTGTTCCTGCGCTGTTGGCATAATTCAGTACAGCTCCGTTGTTAGTCAGAACAGAAGACAGATCTTTACCCTTGGCGCCTTTGAGGTCTGACAGATTAAGCTTTACATAATACGTCAAAGTGTATTTTCCTGCCTTGAGATTCCCGTCGCCGAGATTCCAGGTGAAAGTATCATTTGTCGTATCGTACGTCGCCGCGGCATTTGTCATTCCATTCGGAGCAGTCACCGTGATCGGATAATTTGTACTGTCATCGGTAATGGCTTTGAACTTGAATTCGCTGCCGGTTGTTGTGCTCACTCCCAGAGGGTCTGTTACGACCGCGCCTGTGCCCGCCGCAACATCCTGGATGCTGCCGGCTATCGTATCGAAAACAGATGTAAGATTCGAACTGGTATTAAAGTAATTCTCTGAGCTGGATGCGATGCAGGACATTATCGACTTAGCTATGGTATCATCGGTGATATCAAAGCCGATCGAATAGAGCGTACTCCCGGCAGCTTTGGCGTTGTACGCCTCACTGACTGCCGCAAAACCGTGGTTGGTGATCTTCATCGAGGAAGTACTGCGGCTGTAAATGACAGTCGTGCCGCTTGTCAGCGTGACCTCGATATCGTTGTTTTCTTTGGTGTAATAGTAATATGAAGAATCACTATTATCACCCGGCGCAGCCGTATGATATTTGATCGCATAGTAGCTGTCGCCGTCTTTGTAATAATAATCTGCAGCAGACATGCTATCTGCATCATATACCACAGCAGTGTATTTTTCTGATGTCCCGATATCATATCCTGCGAACGAATAATCGTATGAGCCGTTGGCGGACGGATATAAATCAGTACTCGACGCTGTTATCCTGTACGGCCATAAAGAACTGTTGTAGTTGTAAGATGTATCGGCAGCTACAGCAGCCGTGCCCTTATAGCTTCGCGTCGGCTGGCCGTCACTGAGTACGACGATGAACTTATTGTCAGCGCCCGTTACTGCCGACATAAGTGTTTCAGCCGCCAAAATGCCGGCCTGGATATTTGTTCCGGACGATGTCGAAATACTGTCGATCGCCGTATCAAGATCCGACTCACTGGAACTGAACGTAATATCTGTCGAAGCCTGCGATGAGTATGATACTACGGCTACCTTGACATCTGCGTTGGCGGCCGCCAGTACTTTGTTGACAAAACTTTTGGCTGCCGTCTTCAGACTGGACAGTTTGTTTCCTCTCATACTGTTCGATCTGTCGAGCACCAGCACTATTCTTGTGACCTTTGTATTGATCACCTGTGTTGAAGCAGCATTTACGGTCAGCGTAACCTTGGCAATGCCCTTATCGGGATCCTGCCACTCCGCCGTTTTCGCCGTAGTGATGTTGGGACTGGTTTCACCTGCAGCAAAGACAGGCCCTGTACTTCCAAAAGTATAAAGCCCTACAATCGCTATTGACAAAACCAGCGTCAATATCTTCTTGCATAACCCTTTCATATTCTCCCTCTTTTCTCCCGGAACATGACTGCCCGCTTGCGAAAATAAACAAAAAGCTGCCTTTGCAGGCAGCTGGCAATCTAAAGTTTTAAAATTATATTAAAATATAAACCACTCTAGACCCTAATAGCTTTGCGTCATCCGATTACTCAGACTTTGCTTTTTACATAATTATAGTATCAAATTCTAAATTATCTGTCAATATATAATCGGAGTCCATTTTATTACCATTATTTATATTATCCCTTTATTATTTCACTGAAAAAAATTGTATGAAAAAAACCCCTTCAAAGGGGTTTTTTTCCGGGTATTAGGGTTAAATAGGGTCTAAGAAAACATATTGCTATGTTATCTGTCTTTTTTTCTTCTGGAAACAGCAGGGACTGTTAATCCTGCAGCTCCGAGAAGTGCCAGCAACATCCACATTCCTGCATTCCAGTTATCGCCTGTATCTGCTGATCTGTCTGTTGAAGGATTGTTGTCCGGTGTGACATTGTTGTCTTCCCCTTTGTGCTTTTTATTATTGTTGTCACTAGGCGGATTCTTGGTTGATGTATAATATACATCTATATGCTGTACTGTTTCTCCTGAAGCCAGAACAATACTTTCAGTCGAAATTTTGATATTATTGTTGTTCATTAATCCCTTGATACTTTGTACTGTGGTTCCCGAACCAAGTACAATGCTCTCCGGCGAAATACTGTCATACTTGTAGTCGATGATCGGCTTGATAAGATCATTCGCCAGCAGTGTGCTGTAATTTACTATACTGCCGACAGTACCGGTCCTCGTTTCCTGAGGAGCTAATACTTTTGTCGTTCCTTTTTCGTAGTAATTCACCAGATATGTAACCTGTTTCGGAGGAGTCGGCGGTACATACGGTTCTGTGTATGTATTCGTGAACTCTATCGCTTCATTCGCTCTGTCAGCCACTGCCGTCAGTCCGCCGTTGTCATTATCTTCAACATTGACCTTGTAAGTGATTGATTTTGTCGAACTTGTAACATTGTTCTGATCGTACTTGTCCTCTGTTATTGTATAAGTATGCTCACCTATATCACTATATGTGTAAGTTATAGGGTTAAATGTTATCGTGCTTCCCGTGCTCGTTCCTGTGGAAACGACCTTGGTGCCTTCTTTGACAGTGAAGCTGAATTTATCGCTGTCTGTCAGTGATCTGCCGGACATCTTCTTGACGCCGCTCAGCTGCAGGCTGCCCTTTGCCGAATATACATTTGTGAATACAGGAATCTTATCCGCCTTAGCCGACAGTGTTCCGTCTTCATTGTCAGTAACCGTCACAGTAACAAGCTGCTGAGTGTCATCATAGGCGATGGCAGTACTGTTGCCCTTAGTCTCCGTGATCAGGTAAGTATGCGTTCCCGGCTCAGTGTAGGTTATCTTTCCGAAGTCGACTGTTCCGTTTGCGTCATTTTCAGCAGTCTTGCTGAAAGTATCGTCCTTAACTGCCTTTGTAGTCACACTATCTACCGGGAATATTTCCCTGGCCGTAAATGTGAATTCTCCGCCTTTCAAAGTTTTATTGTACGATTTACTGGCAAGGAGATTTACATCTACCGATGATGTGCTGTAAGTGTTCGTGAATTCAGGCACTTTGTCCGCAGCCGCCGTCAGAGTACCTTCTCCGTCATCATGAACTGTTACCTTTACTATATACGAATGGCTGTCGTATGATACGCCGCCCTTTGTGCCGGCAGCTTCAGTGATCTTGTAGAAATGATTTCCGCCCGTTGTGTACGAAATGTCGCCGAAATCGACGTTGCCGTCTGCATCATTCGTAACTGTCTTCGTATAAACATTACTGCCCTGCAGAGCCGTTCCCTGCGCGTCGGCAACTTCAGTCGCTGTGAACGAGAAGTCTCCTGAATGCAGTTTCTTGTTGTATGACTTTTTCGCTTTCAGATCGACTTTTGTCGCTGTCGGCGTATAAGTATTTGTGAAGGCGATCTCAGGATCACCGGCCGTGCTTACATTCAATGTGCCGTCTCCATTATCGGAAACAACAACTGTGTATGCTATTTTCTGAGCTGTGCTCTCAACACCGTTGGCCTTAAATGCATCCTCACTGATCGTATAATTATGCGTGCCGACGTCAGCCAGCGTGTAACTGATCTTAGTGAAGGAAATATCGCTGCCGATACTGGTTCCGCCTGCAACGACTTTTACGCCATCAGTAGTAGCCTCAGTAATAGTATATGCGAAATTATCCTGGTTCGTGATGTCTCTGCCCGTCATTGACTTCGTTCCGCTGAGAGTCAGACTTCCTGAAGCAGAATATGTATTCGTGAAGGAAATAGTCTGATCTGCCTTCGGCGTAACCGTCAGCGTACCGTCTCCCTTATCAGCAACATCTACTTTATATGTCACCGTTTCAGCTGAACTCTTCACACCATGAGCGTCAAAAGCATCTTCAGTGATCGTATATGTGTGCGTTCCCTTATCCGTAAGATTATATTTGATCGGCGTAAATGTGATATCGCTGCCCTTACTTGTTCCTGTCGCGACGGTTTTATCTCCTTCTTTGACAGTATAATTGAACGTATCTTCGCTTGTCACCGCTCTGCCGGTCATGTTTTTAGTTCCGGTCATAGTAAGCTGTCCGGAAGCTGCATATGAGTTGTGGAATGTCGGAGCCGTAGTTCCCTCGGCAACGAGCGCACCGCTGTTGTTGTCGGTAACCGTAACTTTGACGATATGCGAGGTAACATCATAAGTTATGCCGCCTTCATTCCTCTTGTCTTCCGTTATCTTATAGAAATGTGTTCCTTCAGTATCATAAGTTATGCTGCCGAAATCGACATTTCCTTTTGCATCATTTGTAACAGTCTTCGTATAGACACTGTTTCCTGTCATCGCTGTGCCGTCCGCATCAGCAACTTCTGTCGCTGTGAATGAGAACTCGCCTGCTGTCATTGTTTTATTTTCCAGCGCCTTGTGAGCAGTCAGATCAAAAGTGGTCGAAGCCGCCTTATAAGTATTGGTGAATTCAGGAACGCTGTCTGCACTGGCAGTCAGTACGCCCTGTCCGTCATCATTAACTGTTACCTTTACAATGTGTGAGGTTTTGTCATACGATACGCCGCTCTTTGTGCCAGCATTTTCTGTTATCTTGTAATAATGCGTGCCGCCTGTCGTGTACGAAATATCGCCGAAATCGACGCTGCCGTCCGCATCATTCGTAACTGTCTTCGTATAAACATTACTGCCTGAAAGCGCTTTCCCCTGTGCATCGGCAACCTCTGTCGCCGTGAACGAGAAATCTCCTGCCTGCAGTGTCTTGTTGTATGACTTTGTCGCCTTCAGGTCGACCTTTGTCGCTGTCGGCGTATAAGTATTTGTGAACGAGATATTCTGATCTGCCTGCGGCGTAACCGTCAGTGTACCGTCTCCATTATCAGCAACATCTACTTTATATGTCACCTTCTCAGCTGAGCTCTTCACACCATGAGCGTCAAAAGCATTTTCAGTGATCGTGTATGTATGTTCGCCTATGTCACCGATATGATATTCAATCGGCGTAAATGTGATAGCGCTGCCCGTACTTGTTCCTGTCGCGACGTTTGCAGTTCCTTCTTTGACAGTATAATTGAACGTATCTTCGCTTGTCACCGCTCTGCCGGTCATGTTTTTAGTTCCGGTCATCGCAAGCTGTCCGGAAGCTGCATATGTGTTGTGGAATGTCGGAGCCGCAGTTCCCGCAGCAACGAGCGCACCGCTGTTGTTGTCGGTAACCGTAACTTTGACGATATGCGAGGTACCATCATAAGTTATGCCGCCTTCATTCCCCTTGACTTCCGTTATCTTATAGAAATGTGTTCCTTCAGTATCATAAGTTATGCTGCCGAAATCGATATTCCCGTCTGCATCATTGGAAGCAGTTTTGGTATATACATTATTACTTTCAATAGCTGTACCATCCGCATCAGCAACCTCTGTCGCTGTGAATGAGAATTCACCTGCTGTCATTGTTTTATTTGCCAGCGTCTTATGGGCAGTCAGGTTAAAGGTGGCAGCCGTCGTTTTATATTCATTGGTGAACGTAGGAAGATTTACAGTATCTGTAAATGCGCCTGCGCTGTTCTGCTTATAATATGTAACTGTAACATTAAGATTACCGTTATGAGCTGTTCCGTCGGCTATCTGTACCTTGGCGAGATATTTCTCCTGCGAGTATGTAACACCCGCTCTACGATTGCTGGAATCCTCTGTGAGAAGGTAATACTCTGTCTTACCGATATCAGCCTGCGTATAAGTTGTACCTGTGATAGCTACAGCACCGCCGAGAATATTGCTTCCCGTCAAAGTCTGCGCGCCCTCAGCCACATTTCCGTCCGCATCGCATTTCTGCGCATTGAATGTAAACTCGCCGCCGCTGAGAGTCCTGTTGAAGATTTTCTTCGCTGCGAAAGTCACAGAACCCGTTGCCAGGTATTTGTGGTAATACAGTTTGATTACGTTCTCTGAGCTCTGTTTATTCGGCAGTACCTTCAGTGCATCAGTGTTTTCATTATCTCCTGTGCCATACTTAACTGAATCCAGAACATATGTGGAATCCTTTTCACCGGTATCTTTCATCTTCTGACTGGCTGTTATATTCGAGCATCCGGTGATAGCAACTGCCGTATCCGTCAGAGAATCGTCTTTTGTATAAGTTCCTTCCGGAGTATCTTTATAGTAATACTCTACCGTATAATGTGTAACATCGAGGCTCGGGTCTGTAAAATCTACAGTCTGCTTGGTCCCGCTGCCGTCCGTATAGGCAAGCGTCGCTCCGTTGTTCGTGAGAACGGACTCGAGATCTTTCCCCGTCGCACCCTTGAGTTCCGAAAGGTTCAGTTTCACATAATATGTAAGAGTGTATGTCCCTTCCTTCAGGTTCCCGTCACCGAGATTCCAGGTGAAAGTATCACTATCCGCATCATAGTCGGCCGAATACTTTGTCATTCCGTCCGGTGCAGTTACAGTGATCGGATATTTTTTGGCGTCATTCGTGATCGCCTTGAATTTGAACTCCTTGCCTGCAGCCGTGCTGCTTCCCATCGGATCCGTAACGACTGCGCCCGATCCGGCAGCAATATTTTGGATACTTTGAGCGATCTGACTGAATACGCTGGAAAGATCACTGCCGGCAGTATAATAATTACCTGCACTGGCAATAGAATTCATAACTTTATTTGCTGTTGTGCCGGTATCAAAGCCAATCGAATACAAAGTATTGCCTGCAGCCTTGGCATTATATGCTTCACTGACAGTGCCATAACCGTTGTTATCGATCGTCATTTCATGATCGTTTTTACTATAAATTTTGTCACCATCTTCTAAAGTTATTCTTTTAAAATTTGAATTATTATCTATATAATAATAACCATTATACCAATCTCCGTGTATATAGTAATAATCACCGTCAACTAGATAATAGTATCCATGTGCATTAACATAAGGGTTAGTAGTGTATGTTACTTCATCATATGTTGTAGTTCCTGAAAAGCTATACTTATCATTACCGTATAAATAATAGTCTCCGCCAGAACCAACAACAGTATCACTGAATGCAGTCAATCTGTATGGCCAGGTCGTACTGTCATAGTTGTAAGCTGTGGTAGCGGCAACTGCGGCTGTGCCTTTGTAACTATATGTAGGTTCACCATCACTCAGGACAACAATAAACTTATTGTCCGCAGTTACATTTGACATCAGACTTTCTGCGGTTTTGATCCCGTCCTGAGTATTAGTGCCGCCATTAGCACGGATACCATTAATTGCCGAATGTAAATCTGTTTTGTCATCACTGAACGGACTGTCTGTGCTTGCATCGCCCGCATAAGAAACGACTGCGACCTGCACATCAGCATTAGGAATATTCAGGACGTTATCCACGAAACTGTTGGCGGAATCTTTTAACATTTCAATTTTAGATTTTCCGCTATCTGTAAGGGCCTTACCCATACTCCCTGATCTGTCCAGAACCAGTACAATCCTGGTCGTCTTCTGTTTGACAATCTGCGTCGATTTAGCATTGACTGTCAGCTGAACTTTGGCAATGCCCTGATCTTTGTCATACCAGCTCGCCGTTTTACTAACGCCGATGTTGGATGTGTCAGCAAAAACAGGCCCTATACCGCCTAAGGTATAAAGTCCGATTATTGCCAGAGTCAGAACAAATGTCAAGATCTTCTTGCTTAGCTCTTTCATAACCTCTCCTCACTTCATTCAGGCCGTTCCGGCCCTCAGCTTAACAACAAAACTAAAAAAATAAAAAACTGCCTTATGAATAAGGCAGCTGGCTATCTAAAAACCACAAAAATCAATATTTATTCCCATAGCTCCAGACCCTTTTAGCTTTGCGACACTTGATTGCTCAAGTTGTGCTTTTTCATATAACTATTCTATCAGCCGGAAAAAATATAGTCAATTATTAAATTATTCCTTATTTTTTGTTATATACAAACGGTTTTTAAATTTTTGCTCACTTATTTGTGCTTATAGTTTCACATGAGCAAAATAATAGGTTATTCACTCAATTTTTCACAGCATAACCTTAATCAGTTCAGAATAAACTAATTTCCCGTTTACTCTTGAACTTTCCATAAGACTGATAGATTTGACTGTCTGCACAGGGAATTTTATATCATTGATGCCGTATGTGAAATCCTGCCAGTCGGCGCGGATCTGTCTCCCGAGAGTAAGGTGCGGAGTATACGGTCTGTCCTCGATATCGAAGCCCATTTCATAAAGTTCATCGCTCAGCAGCGTATAAATCTCCATAAGCGGACTGCTATTCTCAAAGCCGAGCCAGCAGATATCTCCGCCCTTTTTTTTGAAACGTCCCGGTCCCGACACCTTAAGTGTGAACCCGCTTCCCTCAAAATCAGCTGCGGCGTTTTTCATCGCCTCATTTATATCCATGATATCGTTCGGTGAGACTTCACCCAGAAATATAAGAGTGAGATGCAGATTATCTCTGTCTGTGAAATGTCCCTTTTCAGCGGCATCCCTCAGTTTATCCTGCACCTCTGTTATCTTTTCTTTGATTGCTTCATCAAAGCGTATAGCTATAAATGTCCTCATTTTGCGCTTTCCCAGATGGCCATTTCATCGTCATCGGTTTTTCCATTTACACTGTTGAACAGATTTCCGTCTTTAGCAATATTCATTTTGAATGTCAGAGGACCTGCTTTAACAAAATAATATTCTTTCTTTTTTGACCATTGCCATATTCCTGAATATTTTACTTTGCCTTCTTTTTTATCATACAGAACGAGCTCTGCGGAACCGCCTTTGATACATTCAAGCTTATACGGCTTCGTAATATTCTGTTCCTTCATATATGCTTTCAGATTATGATCAGGATCAGAAGACTTGAAATCGCTGAGCACCCATGTTCCGACGATCTCATTGTGCGAAGTATCCGAGACTCTTTTATTATATGTCTCTTCCGACGTTCCCTTTAAGAAAGCGATCGCGAATACCAGCAGTACTGTCAGCGCGATCAGCACATATATTTTCTTTTCTTTACCTGTCATATGCGGCGCTCCTGTCAAGATAGGCCTGCAGAATAAGGACTGCGGCCTGTTTGTCTATAACGGCCTTGCGTTTTTTCCGGCTCACGTCTGCGTCGATAAGGACACGTTCAGCCTGGACGGTGGTAAACCTTTCATCCTGATACTCAAGAGTAATGTCACCCATTCCTGTACTCTTCATTTTATTTTCGAGCATCGTCCTGAATTCGCGCACCTTTTCGGTCTGCGGGCTGTCGCTGCCGTTCAGAGAAAGCGGAAGACCTATGACAACTGTATCGCATGCATACTCGCGTATCAGAGACATTACTTTATCAGCATCTTTACGAATGCCTACTCTTTCAATTGTTGTAATACCCTGAGCGGTCAGCATCAGTTCATCGCTCACCGCGACTCCTATCGTTCTGTCACCTACATCAAGTGCTATTTTTCTCATTTCTCTCCTTCAAAAAAAGAAAGGGACCGTTTTCGCGGTCCCCCCGATTGTTTACTTATCTAAGTAGCTTCTGACCAGAACTTCTGCGAGATCATCTCTGTCGATCTGGCGGATCACGTTCCTTGCGTTATTATGACTCGTGATATATGACGGATCGCCGGAAAGAATATATCCAACTATCTGATCAATGGCATTGTATCCTTTTTCATCAAGTGCATTATAAACCTCTTCCAGAATTTCCTTAGGTGTCCTCTGGCCGGTTTTCTCCGTTCCGTCAAACATCAATGTGCTTCTATCGTCCATATGATACACCCTCCTTCATTATCTTGATTATACGGGAAAATCAAGCGTTTTACAATAATTTTTCGGCAACAGCAAACGCTTCTTTGACTTTTGACGGGTCTTTAGCACCTGCCTGAGCCATGTCTGCTTTGCCGCCGCCTCCGCCGCCTGCAGCTGCCGCTATCTCTTTGATCATCCTGCCGGCATGATGTCCGCTCTGTACGACATCATCGGTAAGGGACACGAGGAACGTTATTTTTTCGCCGTTCTGCGCCGCAAGTACCATCGCCACATTATTGTTTTTACTCCTGATATCATCCGACAATGTACGAAGATCGTCTATGCTGTAATCTTTGAACAATCTTGTAATCAATCTTATCCCGTTAATTTCCTTTGAATCTTCTATCATCTTTGAAGATGCTGTATTCAGCGACTTTGTTTTGAAAGAATCAAGCTGTGCTTTAAGTTCAGCGTTCTCTTTTTCAATGCTGCCGACCTTTTCCAGGAGATTCGACGGTTTTGCTTTTACTGCTTCTGCGACTGATCCGATTATATCTTCATATTCATTCAGTCTTGCCAGAAGTCCGGCGCCTGTCAGAGCGGTTATCCTTCTTATTCCGGATGCGCTTCCGCTCTCGCTGATGATCTTGAAAGCACCGATCTGGCCTGTATTGGAAACGTGGACTCCGCCGCACAGTTCTTTCGAAAAATCGCCCATGCTGACGACTCTGACTTCATCGCCGTACTTCTCTTCGAAAAGTCCGATAGCTCCCGTATTGGCCGCTTCTCTGATAGAAAGTATTTCTGTCGATACCGGCAGGAACATATTGATTTTTTCATTTACTATTTTTTCAACATCTTTGATCTGCTGCGGCGTCATGGCTTCAAAATGGGTAAAGTCAAACCTGAGTTCCTTATCATCCACTTTTGAGCCGGCCTGCTGGACATGTTCTCCGAGCACTTCTCTCAGAGCCTTATGCAGTAAATGCGTAGCACTGTGGTTTCTCGAGGAACCGTGTCTCCTCTGTTCATCGACAAGGCATGTCACTTTTGTGTCAGGCTTTGCTTCTCCTCTTTCGACGATGACTTCGTGCGCATAGATATCATTGAATTTTTTTACTTCCGTTACCCTGGCGGCAAAATCATCATTATATATAAGTCCCGTGTCAGATTCCTGTCCGCCGCTCTGCGCATAAAAAGGCGTTTTGTCCAGGAGGATCCTGCCGGTCTCTCCTTCCCCGAGAGAACTGAGAGCCTTCTTGTTCCAGAAAATGCCTTTGATAGTGCCCTCATCCTCAACATTGTCATATCCGGTGAATTCTGTCTTTCCTTCAAACAGATAGTCGATGGAATTGTCTTCCCAGCCGTAATCAGATTCAGCAGCAACTGTTTTTCCGAGTTTTTTCTGCTGTTCCATGCGTACATCAAATCCTTCTTCGTCAAGCATGAATCCGTTCTCGGTAAGGATCTCTTTGGTAATATCTATAGGGAATCCGAAAGTATCATGGAGTTTGAAAGCTTTTTCTCCGTCAAGAGTATCCCGGCCTTCAGACTTCATCTCGTTCATGAATCCCGTTATGAGTTCCATGCCCTGTTCAAGCGTCTCGTCGAATTTCTTTTCTTCGCTCTGAACGATCTTTCTGATGAATATCCTCTTTTCTTCAAGTTCCGGATATGCTCCCGCTGATGTATCAATGACTGTATTTATGATATTCGAGAGGAACGGCTCGCTCATGCCGAGCTTTCGGCCGTGTCTGGCTGCTCTTCTGATAAGTCTTCTCAGAACATATCCTCTGCCTTCATTCGACGGCATGATGTTGTCGCTTATCATGAATGTCGCTGCACGCATGTGGTCGGTGATTATCCTTATCGATGTGTCTGAAGGATTCTTGCCGTCCATATACTTCACGCCCGTGACCTTTTCGACTGTTTCAATGACCGCTTTTATCGTATCGACATCGAATATGGAATTGGTTTCCTGCATGACGCAGGCCATTCTTTCGAGTCCCATGCCAGTATCGATATTAGGATGTTCAAGCGGTACATATGTTCCGTCTTCCTGTGCATCGAACTGGGTAAATACAAGATTCCAGAATTCGATATATCTGTCGCAGTCGCATCCCGGTTTGCAATCCGGGCTTCCGCAGCCGAATTCCGCGCCTCTGTCAAAATACAATTCCGAGCATGGTCCGCACGGACCTGTTCCTATTTCCCAGAAATTATCATCTTTGCCGAGTTTTACGATTCTTTCTTCCGGGATACCTGTTTTTGTCCACAGCTCAAGAGCTTCGTCATCATCCAGATATACGGTGGCCCATACGCGTTCCATAGGGAGCTTCAGCCATTCGGAGCAGAATTCGTATGCCCACGCGATCGCTTCTTTTTTAAAGTACTGACCAAATGAAAAATTGCCCATCATCTCAAAGAAGGTACCGTGTCTGTCAGTAATGCCTACATTTTCGATATCATCAGTTCTGACGCACTTCTGACATGTCGTGACTCTTTTCGAAGGCGGAGTTTCTGTCCCCGCGAACCACGGTTTCATCGGAGCCATTCCCGAATTGATTATAAGAAGGCTCTTATCATGCTGCGGTATGAGAGGGAAACTTTTTAATCTGTAGTGTTCTTTGCTCTCAAAGAAACTGAGAAACATTTCCCTTATTTTGTTTACACCTATTTTTTCCATCTGGTTTTTCCTCCTAGTATGCAATTAACCATAAAATTATACCACTATTGAAGAGGCAGAGCAAATGCTCTGCCTCTTATAGTCAAATATTTTTACAGAAAACTGTGTTTACTCTCCGCACTGATTAAATATGTTCCGGAGAATCATCCTGTTCTTCGTCATCCGCATTCGGGTCGAAACCTTCAAGGCCCGCATATGTCTTGTTGTTCTTCTGGGCATAATCATAGATAGCCGACTTGATCGCATGATCTGCGAGGACAGAACAATGGATCTTTATCGCAGGCAGTCCGCCCAGCTCTTCAATTATCTGTTTGTTGGAAACGTTGAGCGCTTCTTCTACAGTCTTGCCGATGATCATATCAGTAGCCATGCTTGAGCTTGCAATAGCACTGCCGCATCCGAATGTCTTGAACTTCGCATCCGTGATAACATCTGTGTCCTTATCTACAGAGATCGTGATCTGCATCATATCTCCGCAGACCGGACTTCCGTAAACTCCCGTGCCGTCAGCGTTTTCGATTTCGCCGACATTGTGCGGGTGAAGAAAATAGTCCATTACTTTATCATTATACATTGCCATGTCGTTTACCAACCTTTCTCTGCATTGACAGAAGAGATCTCACGCAGATGTTTTACAATGTCTGTCAGACACTCGATCGTATAATCAAGGTCTTCCTTCGTTGTGAAATCACCGACTGTGAATCTGATGCTGCCATGAATCATTTCTACCGGTATCCCCAGAGCTGTCAGCACGTGTGAAGGTGCAAGCGACTTTGAGGAACAGGCAGATCCTGTCGAAATATATATACCCTTTTCGTTGAGAAGAATCAGAATAGATTCGCCTTCTATGTATTTAAATGTGATATTCGCATTTCCGGGATGCCTTCCGTCCATCGTTCCGTTAACAATAACGTCAGGGATATTCTTTTTGACCTGTTCAATGAAGTAATCTCTTAACGAGGATACATTTTTTATATGTGATTTGAGGTTCTGTTCTGCAAGTTCCGCAGCTTTTCCGAATCCTACGATCCCGGCTGTATTTTCTGTGCCCGCACGCCTTGCGCTCTCCTGAGCTCCGCCGTGAAGGTAATTCGAGATCCTGGTGCCTTTCTTCATGTACATTGCGCCTACGCCTTTAGGGCCGTAGATCTTATGCGATGAGAATGACATCAGATCGACTCCCATATCTTTAACGTCGATCGGAACATTTCCCAGTCCCTGTACAGCGTCTGAATGGAATGTTATGCCGTGTTTATGAGCGATCGCCGCAAGTTCTTTTATCGGCTGGACCGTTCCCACTTCGTTGTTGACGAGCATGACCGAAACAAGTACTGTATCCGGTCTGATGGCTTTTTCAAGATCTTCCGGATGTACTCTTCCTTCGTGGTCTACCGGAAGATATGTAACATCGATGCCTCTCTTTGAAAGATATTCTCCCGAATGAAGTATCGCATGATGTTCGATCTCCGTTGTGATAACATGCTTGCCCTTTGCGCTCTGTGCATCCGTAACTCCGAAGAATGCCCAGTTATCCGCTTCTGAACCGCATGATGTGAAATATACTTCATTTGTGTCTGCATTAATAAGATGTGCAACTCTTCCTCTTGCCTTTGCAACAGCTGCAGCAGCTTCCTGACCTATATCATATAAGCTTGACGGATTGCCGAACTTCTCTGAAAAATATGGAAGCATTTCATCCAAGACTTCTTTTTTTACCGGCGTAGTAGCCGAATAATCCAAATATACCTGTCTCATTGATATCTCCTTAAATAGTAATCCATTGTATTTTTACCACATTATTATACCTAAGTTACAAACCATTCAAACAAAGAAATCAATTTTTTTCTTCAGCATCTTCAGGAACTTCATCCACGATCCTGATATTATCCAGCTGTGCCTTCACATTTTCCCTGACAGAAGCGAGAAATTCCTTTCTCAGAACATCTCTTTCCGCACTTTCCTCAACAGTCAGGCCTTCGGCTTTATGTTTGGCAGCCAGTTCGTTGATCCTTACTATCTTTTCATCGGAAATCATATATCATGAACTCTCCTTTCATAAACATTCTGCTATATTATACCTAAAGATCGCCAACATTAACAGGTAAATTTACAAAGATGCCGGCAGTCTCATCACCGCCGGCATAATAATGAATATTTCAGTTGTATTGTTATCGGTCCGCTCTGCGTGAAGCCCGCACGCCGCCGGCAATAATTCCCAATGATGTCATGGATATTACTGCCAGGAGGAGCGCGATCTGAACATCTGTCATCTCATCTCCGGTCTTTGGCGACCGTGTACTGTATGCTCCGGTTTTTGCAGCGAGGCGGTCCTTGAGTTCTTTGACAGTCGCATCTGATTTCTTCGCTGCTCCGTCTCTGTCCGTTCTGCTGCTGCCTTTTTCCGTGTCAGTCCTGCCGCCTTTTTCTGAAATATCGCTGTTCCCGTTGCCGGCTGTTTTTTCAGTTACTGTAACTCCCGGAACAGGAATGACTTTGTCTCCTGATTCAGTACCTGTACCAGCGCCTGCATTTCCGCCGTCAGGTTTTTTCATGTCCGCTCTCGGCATGAGGGCTGTAGTCTTTACGCTGCCGGCAGGATATACTTTACCGTCTATCGCGGCAGAACCAGAAGCTTCGAAAACGATCGCAGCCTTCGAAGTGTTTAAATCCGGACCTGCCGCCTCACGTGAGAGATCGGCAGTAACAGCCAGTACAAACCGTGATCCGTTTCTGCTGTAAAAAGCATCTCCTTTAACGTATTCTTTTTTGGCTGCTGCGGAGATATTATTATCTTTGTTTTGTATGTCGAAGTGCACCGTCACATCATTCCCGTCGCGAAGCACTTTTATCTGTTTGACAGCGAGGCACGAAGGAAGTGACTGATTCAGTCTGAAATCACCAAAACGAAGGCTTTGTTTCAGTCCGCCGTTCACATATTCACCGACTCTGTAAATCAGTGAAGTGTCATCTGCAGCGTATGTATTCGAGGAAACATCCATTTCATCAGCATCGGAAACTTTAAAAGTCGGCTGCTGAAGTTCGGATTTTGCCATAGATGCCGGACTGCCTTTAAATGTTGTCGAGCCGCTCCATATCTCTGTATTGTCATTTGTCTTTCTCCCGCTGTTATCGAAAAGGATCATATAAATGCTGTCCGAACTATACAGATACTGGACTGAAGCATCAGCATCGTCTGCCGGCGAAGTTTCAAGCGGATTATAGAATCCGTTTTCAGCATTGCTGTTTCTGAAATATTCCAGTTTTGAAGAAGCCGATACTATCTGGTTTTTAACAACAGTATTCTTGAAGGCGGAAGAAAACATCACACCGCTCTTCGGCGCGAGGCCTCGTAAAGTCATGCCTGTGTTCAGTACAGCAGGTGTATTTGTCCCCGCTTTCAGATAAGAAACTGTAACCTTCACAGATTCCGCTCCCCATGTATGTATTGTCGGTTCCGGAGTATGTTCTATTGCAAACAGACATAATTTGTCCGTTCTGATATTGCCGGCAGCTTTTTTCGAACTTTCCAGTGTGATTTTTTCATCCACCAGTTTGAAATCTCCGGCGGCTGCATCAAAATATTTTAGATTAGTGATCCTGATGCCCTGTGAAAAGCCCAGGTCTGTATTTCTGAATACTGTAGCCCTGCTGCCGGTCTTGTAGTCATCTGTTGTCTGCATCGAAGGCACATACTGCGTCGACGCCGTTTCGGAAAGAAAACCTGCATATTCTACGGGTATCACATACTCGCCGGGTATACTCCATGAACTGTATATTCCCTTATTGTCTTTATAAATATTGCTGCTGATGGCAGGTCCGGCCTCGCTAATATCTGTCAGCGCGCATACCCCTGCCGGAAACAGGAGCGCTGAAGAAAAAGAAAAAACCGCCGCCATAGCTGTTGCCGCTATCTGTTTAAAACTATTATTCAATTCAATCCTCTCTTCCATCATGTTGAAATATCGTTTTTCATTTTCTCGTATGTTTTGTCGCCTATGCCGCTGACATTTTTTATATCCTCCGGTTTGCTGAAATTCCCGTTCTGTTCGCGGTAAGCGATTATCCTGCCCGCTATCGCGGGCCCTACTCCTGTCAGTGTCTGAAGTTCGGCAGAATCCGCAGTATTTATATTGACCTTTCCGTTAGCGATCCCGCCGCCGCCTCCGCTGCTTTTGCCGTCGGAAACGTTGCTGACCGAAGCTGATGCTCCCGAACCCTTTTCAGGAACAAAAATTTTATCTCCGTCTTTTACTTTAGCCGCTCTGTTAATTGCTGAAATATCAGCGTCTTTCGTGAGGCCCCCTGCCGCCTCGATTGCATCATTTATACGGCTGCCGGTTTTTAATTCAACAACCATCGGGCTGGCAACACATCCGGACACATCTACCACTGCGACAGAGCTGCTTTCTTCGCTGTCAGCTCCGTCGCTCTCTGAAGCTGAAGCAGCAGTCTGTACAGGAACAAGATCCGTATCATCCCCGTTTTTCAGGCCAAACACAACAAGAGCCGTTATAATAACTGCAGCTATCACCGCGGCTTTCAGGATCTTATCTCTATTGGCTGTTAAATACTCTTTACTGAAATATTTTTTCATAAAAATAACCTCCTGGAATGAATTACCATTATTTTACATTCCAGCAGGTTGATTGTCAATATTTAACTGTTAATTATTTACATAAATATCTGCGATCTGTGAACCTCGATATCTTCGCGATCAGCTTCGATCCCTGCAAAATCAAGGAAAGATCTGATCAGAAGCTCCGGCGACAGATTGGAATTGCTGCCGGCGTCAAGTATGGTTGACAGAATAATGTTATTGTTCTTAGCAGTAATATTAAACGATCTGATCATTTTTCTGATGTCGATTTCCTTCTCTTCCTTGCGTTTGCCCGCTTTTTTCATTACCGGAATATTATCCTGAGCCAGAAAATCCTTCTCGACAGTATCCGGCAGTTCTCCGCAGTAAGGTATGATTATTCTGTATTCCGCGGCGCAGCATTTAGCTGCCAGTGACTTCTTATCTTTTTCAATCTGAACGCAGTCAAGTATTCTTATATCTCCGGGCATATTACTGTTCATCTTTATTTTGATTTCCCCGGCGTCAAACACATCTTTCGTGTCAAACTCCAGCAGTTCTCCGGATGCCGTATATCCCAGCGACAGAGGCTGGGCAAAGCTCATTTTCGGATGCGGGTTGAAGCCTTCGGAATACTCCAGGAATATTCCGCTTCTGTTGAATGCCCGCTTGAACAGTCTGATCATATCCAGATGAGATGTATACTTGATAAATCCTTTTTTGGAGAAAGTAATTACATATCTCGGCATATCTGGTTCTCCTCCCCTGCATTGCAGCCCATCATCGGACAGTCGGTATATTTTATTATGCCGCAGCTGTTGCATGCGTCGCGGCAGTCCCCTGTCGTCACAGTCAGCTGATCTTCTGTCATGAGATATATCTTGGATACACCTGTATCAATTATATCCCAGGGCAGTATTTCGTTGTAATTTCTGCGTCTTTCAGCGTAGAAAGCTTTATCAACACCAGACGATACAAAGGCTTTTTCCCATTTTTCCATGTCGAAATATTCACTCCATCCGTCGAACTTGCATCCGTTCTGCCATGCGTCGTAAATCAGAGCTCCGACCCTGCGGTCACCCCTTGCTATTACTGCTTCAATAACGCTGACCGGACTGTCATGATATGCAAAGCTCACGTTTTTAAGCTTCTTCAGTCTTTCACGCAGATAATTATGTTTTTCGATGAAATCATCATATGTGTCCTGGGGTTCCCACTCAAACGGCGTGTGCGGTTTCGGCACAAAATTTGAAACGCTGACATTTACGCTGAATCTTCCTCCGGCTCTGCCGTTGACCATATAGTTAATGTCAACGATCCGGCGGGCTATATCTACTATCCCGTCAAGATCTTCCTCGGTTTCGCCCGGGAGTCCTATCATAAAATAAAGCTTGATTTTCTTCCAGCCGAGGCGTATGGCCTGTTCGACCGAATTGAATATATCGTCTTCTGTAATGTTCTTGTTGATGCGGTCTCTGAGCCTCTGTGTCCCCGCCTCAGGCGCGAATGTGAGCCCTGATTTTCTGGTCTTCTGTATCTCGTTCAGCACCTTGAAAGAGAAAGAATCAAGCCTCAGGCTGGGAAGAGACAGTGAAATATCTTTTCCTGCGCAGTATTCCTGCAGTTCCGTCACAAGAGGTTCGAACTGCGAATAATCGCTTGTCGAAAGCGAAAGCAGCGAAAGTTCCTCATGTCCTGTCGATTCAAGCTGCTTCCGTGCGTATCTCAGGATAGTTTCCGGACTGCGCTCACGCACAGGCCTGTATATCATGCCGGCCTGGCAGAATCTGCACCCTCTTGTACATCCCCGGAATGTCTCCACAACAGCCCGGTCGTGCACCGTCTCGATAAACGGTACGATCGGCTTTTCGGGAAACGGCAGAGATTCAATGTCTTTTTCAAAGCATCTCACAACTCTGTCCGGAGCGCCGCTGTAAAGCTTTTTAACTTCTTTGACCGTTCCGTCTTCTTTATATGACGGTCTGTAAAATTCCGGTATATATACGCCGGGAAGTTTACAGGCAAGTTTAAGATATTCACTGCGGTCGTCAGGATTTTCTTCTCTCAGGCGGCATATTGCCGGCAGCAGTTTTTCGCCGTCTCCGACCATAAACAGATCGAAAAAATCCGCCAGCGGCTCCGGTGCAAATGCGCAGGGACCTCCGGCAACTATCAGCGGCCATTTTCGCCCTGATTTCAGACGATCCGCGCGTTTTGCAGGTATTCCCGCAAGATCGAGCATATTCAGTATTGTAGTAAAAGACATTTCATACTGCAGAGTGAATCCAATAATATCGAAATCTGCCAGCGGCGTCTTGGTTTCCAGTGAAAACAGCGGAAAGCCTTCTTTGCGCATAGCTTCTTCCATATCGTTTGCCGGAGCGAATACTCTTTCACAGAATATATCTTCGTGACTGTTTAGAATATTATATAATATCTGCATGCCCATATAGGACATCCCGATCTCATATATGTCCGGAAAAGCAAAGGCGAACCTGACTGCAACATCCTTCGGATCTTTCAGCACAGAGTTCACTTCACCGCCTATATATCTGGCAGGTTTTTCAACTTTTTTCAGTAATCTGTCGAGGTTCATTCTCCTGTATCCACTCCCATCAGGTCATCTATAGTGCATCCGATAACATCTTCGATATCGGATATGAATTTCTTGAGTTCTTCTTTTTTTATACGGATCCTCGCGACTGCCGCCTCATCTCCGCGGCTGCGGGCTTTGTTCATGATGTACTCCATGCGTTCATCGAGTCCTACATAATCTCCTTCTTTTACCAGTCGGTCACCGAGACATACAAGATCTGTTTCCGTTATGCTGCCGACCGGTGAAAAAGGATCGTAAAACATGTGCTGCTCTATGATATCAGCCTGTGCATCGTACCCAAGATCTCTGAGAAAATCAGCCGCAACAGTCCAGTGATTGTCTTCGGTCCTTGCCATATCATGCAAAAGCGCCGCATTTTCAGTCAGCTCAATGTCAAGATCGTATCCGTGCAGATTAAGAGCCTTGCCGACTCTGACCGCGACTTCTGCGACCCCGATGCAGTGTGCAATTACATGTTTCGGGGTGCCGTAATTCTTAAGCATCTCCAGGCATTCCTGCCTCGTCATCACTTTAGGTCTGTCCATAGCTGTCATTTTCAGTCCTCTCGTTTAGAATTCGTCGATATATTCAAATTCGAAATCTTCTATGCGTACAGTGTCGCCTTCTTTCATGCCCATCCGCAGGAGCTGTTTTATCGCGCCGCGGCTTTCGATATATTTGTAAAGGTATCTGAGCGAACCCATATCATTGAAGTTTGTCGAATTGAATATTTTTTTCAGTTGCTTGCCGCTGAGTACATAATCGCCGTTTTCATCTATCGCGGCATAAATCTTTCTGTAATCAGGATCTTCATCATCACGGTCGAAGTCAAACAGTTCCGGTTCTTCGTTCACAGGCTCTTCTTCGGCCCTTTCGAGCAGTAATGCCGCTTCGTCTATTACTTCTTTCACTCCCAGGTTTATAGGCGCCGACATCGGGAATACTTTATATCCCTTGCTTTCGACGTATTCCCTGAACTCCGTGTATTCCGGGCCGTCCGCCTCTATCATATCTATTTTGTTCGCGGCAACGATCATAGGTTTTCTAATAAGTCTATCGCTGTATTTCGCCAGCTCATCGTTTATCTTATCGAAATCATCCTTCGGATCGCGTCCTTCGCTCCCTGATACATCCACAATGTGTATGATGACTTTTGTCCTTTCGATATGTTTAAGGAACTGGAATCCCATGCCGGCGCCCTGACTGGCTCCTTCTATTATTCCGGCAATATCAGCCATTACAAAACTAGTGTCATGTACACTGACAACACCGAGATTCGGCGCAATAGTTGTGAAATGGTAATTCGCGATCTTTGGCTTGGCAGATGTGCATACGGACAGAAGCGTCGATTTTCCAACGTTCGGAAAGCCCACAAGTCCGACGTCTGCAATGAGTTTGAGTTCCAGTATTACTGCACGTTCCACTGCTTCTCCGCCGGCTTCTGCAAAATTCGGAGCCTGGCGGACAGAATTCTTAAAATGGAAATTGCCTTTTCCGCCTTTCCCGCCCTTTGCAGCCACAAAAGAATCGCCGTGTTCGGTAAGGTCTTTCATCAGAAGTCCGGTCTCCTCATCTATAACCATCGTCCCTGCCGGAACTTTGATTATCAGATCTTCGCCTTTGCGGCCGTAACACTTTTTCTTCATGCCGCCCTGACCGTCTTCAGCCTTATATTTCTTTTTGTATTTAAAATCCATCAATGTACGGAGATTCCTGTCGACCTGAAAAATGACATCGCCGCCTTTTCCTCCGTCGCCGCCGTCAGGTCCTCCTTCAGGCACAAACGGTTCGCGCCTGAATGTGACCGCACCGTTGCCGCCCTTGCCGGATTTGATATATATCCTTGCTCTGTCTATAAACATTTTATTCTCCTGCTTCAGAAAAAAATAAGCCCCTATTGAACATAGGGGCCTGGTAGGTTCTTAAGCTTCTTTCTTATAAACGCTGACCTGTTTCTTGGTCTTGCCTTTGTTCTCGAATTTGACTGCTCCGTCTATCTTCGCGAATAAAGTATCGTCTCCGCCTTTGCCTACATTGTTTCCCGGGTGGATCTTTGTTCCTCTCTGTCTAACAATGATGCTTCCTGCGCTGACATACTGTCCGTCTCCGGTCTTGACTCCGAGTCTTTTGGCCTCACTGTCACGGCCGTTCTTTGAGCTTCCTACTCCTTTTTTACTTGACATGTCTGCACCTCCTTCTACGGTTACTTGAGTCCTGCTTCGATTGCTTCTGTAATAACTGCTTTCGTTGCTTTAGGATCGATTTCGATGTTGTTCTCCTGAGCAAATGTGATCAGCTCATCCTTTTTCATTGATTTGAGTGATGGCATTTTCTGCTCATCTGCAGCTGTTTCGACATCTTCTGCCTCAGGAGCTGCTGCTTCTGCTTCTTCTGCCTTTTCGACATCTTCCGCTTCCGCTGCAGGAGCTGCTTCTTCTGCCTCAGCAGGCTTGACCTGCTTAGGTTTATCCTCACCGATACCCGTGATTTCTACCATCGAATATGGCTGTCTGTGTCCCTGTTTCTTTCTGTAATCTTTCTTTGACTTGTACTTATAAATGATTACTTTCTTGCCTTTGCCGTTCTCAACGACTTCTCCGAAAACCTGTGTCGCGTCGAGATATGGTGTTCCGACCTGTGCGTCAGCACCCTCTCCCATGAACAATACTTTGTCGAAGATTACTTTTTCTCCGGCCTCAGCTTCGAGCCTTTCAATTGTGATAACATCACCTTCGGCTACCTTATACTGCTTTCCGCCGGTTTCAATAACTGCATACATTCTATTTTTTCCTCCTCGTGCCAGTCTCGCCATCATAGGCAGTTCCTTCTGAACTTTACAAGAGCCTATTCTGTGCGGCTTACGGATAAATATATTATCACAGCCCGACACTTAAGTCAACACGATTTTCGGATATAAATCGCTATGATTCAACGGCCGGCAGGCCGGCGGCTGCATCTCCCCGCAGCATATCGGCGGCTTCAATGAAATAACACATAAAAACAAGCCGGCGGCTGTAAAAAACGGTCCGGCGGCTTGATATTATCTGTTTATTTCTTGTTATTTTCGTCTTCAATAACTACGCCGTCCTCGTCGACTTTAATTTCTGCTTCTTCATCATCGTCTTTCTTTTTAAGCTGATCGAGCAGTTTACCTTCAAGTGTGTCGAGTATTTCCGGATGGTCGCGCAGGAACTGTTTGGCATTTTCCCGTCCCTGACCTATACGTTCACCGTCGTAGCTGTACCATGAGCCGGCTTTTTCTATGTAGTTCATAGCAGCCGAACAGTCGAGCACATCGCCTTCCTTTGAGATGCCTTCTCCGTACATGATATCGAATTCAGCCGTTTTGAACGGAGGCGCCATCTTGTTTTTGACTATCTTGGCTCTTGTTCTGTTTCCGATCATCTGATCGCCCTGTTTCAGGGTCTCTATTCTTCTGACATCAATACGCATCGATGAATAGAATTTGAGAGCTCTTCCTCCCGTAGTCACTTCCGGATTCCCGTACATGACACCTACCTTTTCACGCAGCTGGTTGATGAAAACAACTGCGGTATTTGATTTATTTATCGCACCGGCCAGCTTTCTCATCGCCTGTGACATCAGTCTTGCCAGAAGACCTACATGAGAATCACCCATTTCTCCGGCTATTTCACTTTTGGGAACGAGCGCTGCCACCGAATCGATGACTACGATGTCAAGAGCACCGCTTCGCACCAGCATTTCGCATATTTCCAGTGCCTGTTCGCCGGTATCCGGCTGGGATACAAGGAGTTCATCTATATTGACGCCGAGGTTCTTTGCGTATTCCGCATCAAGAGCATGCTCCGCATCAATAAATGCCGCCTTTCCGCCGGTCTTCTGCGCCTCGGCTATCATATGCAGAGTCAGGGTGGTTTTTCCCGAAGATTCAGGTCCGTATACCTCTATGATCCTCCCTCTCGGGATCCCGCCTATGCCTGTCGCAATATCCAGACTGATCGAGCCGGTCGATATCGCCTGCACATTATTCATGAGAGCATCGTCGCCGAGCTTCATGATCGCGCCCTGTCCGTACTGTTTATTTATATGGTTCAAAGCTTCCTGCAGGGCTTTTTCTTTATCGTCTTTACTAACTGCCATTCCAACCTCCGTAATATGTGAACATTTGTTCTTTATGTATATAATAACTTAAAACACGCTGTCGGTCAACATGTTTTTTAACGCGAAATAGCTTACAGATATTTCCATTTAATTGTACCGTGAATGGTAATATCTGTCAATGGCCATTTTCCCCGAAGCCGCGGCCGAGTGTGCAGCGCTGCATTTATTTCAAAGCGGTACCTTATTTGCCGATTCACATTTTTTCTGCACTCTGAAAAAGAAAATCACAAGATATTGAACCAAAAGAGGCTGCCCGCCCGGATCTTTGTCCCGGATGCGGCAGCCTCATATTATCATGCGGCGATCCTGCTGTTATGTGCAGGAATGCCCCTGCAGCGCTCTGTCCGCGCTCTATTTTCCCAGCACTTCTTTCACTTTAGCTGTAATGTCAGCAGCTGTCATATGATACTTTGCGAGGAGTTCGTCAGGTTCGCCGGATTCTCCGAATGTGTCGAGCTGTCCGACAAAGCCCATCTTTACAGGTGCTTTGGCAGAAAGTACTTCCGCAGCCGCGCTTCCGAGACCTCCGATGACAGAATGTTCTTCTGCTGTCACGACCGCGCCTGTTTCTTCGGCGGCCCTGATGAGGATTTCTTCGTCTATCGGCTTAAGAGTATGGATATCTATCACCCTTGCATCGATGCCGTCTGCCTTGAGTGATTCCGCAGCTTCCATTGCGGAACTTACCAGTATTCCCGTCGCGACGATCGTAACGTCTTTTCCTTCGCGCAGGAGATTTCCCCTGCCAATTTTGATATCAGGAGCCTCGCCGTAAAACTGCGGCACTGAAGCTCTGCCTAGTCTGATATAGCATGGGCCGTCAAATGCGACCGCCTGTCTGATAAGTTCCTTGGCCGAATTTCCGTCCGAAGGATTCAGAACAGTCATGCCGGGAATAGTTCTCATCAGTGCAAGGTCCTCAAATGTCTGATGGCTCGCGCCGTCAGGACCTACTGTTATACCCGCGTGCGTCGCGCAGATTTTAACATTGAGATGCGTGTATCCGATAGAGTTCCTGATGACTTCGAAAGCTCTGCCGGCAGCGAACATAGCGAATGTGCTTGCGCATACTATCTTGCCCGATGAAGCGAGTCCCGCAGCCGCGCCCATAAGATCCTGCTCCGCTATTCCCATGTTGAAAAATCTGTCCGGGAATGCTTTCTTGAATACACCTGTTTTTGTGGATCCCGAAAGATCGGCATCCATGACGACCAGGTTGTCGTATTTTTCACCGAGTTCGAGGAGCACCTGACCGTACGCCTCTCTCGTCGCCTGCTTGTCCGCCATTACTGCTCACCTCCGAGTTCCCTGATTGCCTGTGCGCATTCATCGTCATTCGGAGCCTTGCCGTGCCATCCGGCCTGATCCTCCATAAATGATACGCCTTTGCCCTTGATAGTTTTAGCTATTATTACTGTAGGCTGACCTTTTGTATGCTTTGCTTCATCAGCCGCTGCCAGTATCTGTTTCATATTGTGTCCGTTGATCGAGATCACGTGCCACCCGAATGCGGTGAATTTATCCGCGATCGGAGCCACTTTCATTACATCATCGTTCCTGCCGTCGATCTGGAGTCCGTTCCAGTCTACAAAAGCAGTCAGATTGTCAAGGCCGTAATGTGCGGCAGCCATTGCTGCTTCCCAGACGATCCCTTCCTGCATCTCGCCGTCGCCGAGCATGGTGTATATTCTGCCCGTGCTCTTATCCATTTTATACGCCAGCGCCATTCCCACAGTCGTCGAAAAGCCCTGTCCGAGAGACCCCGTAGACATTTCGATACCCGGCACATAGTTCATATTCGGATGTCCCTGGAATTTACTTCCGAGTTTTCTGAGAGTCATGACATCCTCTTTCGGGAAATAACCTCTTTCCGCGAGCGCTGCATACTGTGCAGGGTTTGCATGTCCTTTCGAAAGAACAAATTTGTCCCTGTCCTTCATTTTCGGATCCTGCGGATCGATATTCATGATCTCAAAGTACAGCGCCGTAATGATATCAGCGGCTGAAAGAGACCCGCCCGGATGTCCGGATCCGGCTGCGTGGATAGACTTGATTATTGTGACCCGTATCGCGGCCGCAGTTTTTTCAAGTTCGTTGATTTCCATGTTTACTCCTTTTCTGATTCAATTATATATTTTAAAGCAAGCGCTGCTTCGACCGGCAGGTCGGAAGCGCACATGCCTGCTTCACCTAATCTGGCCGCGCATCTGTCGCCCGCCATCCCGTGTATAAAAACCGCGGACGACGCTGCGTCAAAAGCGCTGTATCCCTGCGCGAACAATGCGGCAGTAATGCCCGTCAGTACATCACCGGTACCTCCTGCGGCCATACCGGGATTTCCCGTGGTATTCATGCGCACACGACCGTCAGGCGACGCAGTAATAGTACCCGGTCCCTTGACAACAGCGGTCACGCCGTACATTTCCGCTATCCCGACCGCACATTTTTCGCGGTCTTCCGCACGTTGGATCCCGAGCAGTCTGGCCGCTTCGCCCATGTGAGGCGTTACTATGATATCGGCGCACGACGATCTGAGATCCTCCTGCATGCCGTACCTTACTATATCATTGATGCCGTCCGCATCAAGTACTATCCTTCCGTCATATTCATGAAGGAATCTGTATATTATCTGCGCGTCTTCTCTGTGATCTCCGAGTCCCGGGCCTATTGCCGCGCAGTCATAACCGTCAGATGGAGATATGGCTCCCCTTTCTCTGCACATTATATCCGGCACTGCCGTCTGCAGGATCGGGATCAGCTCAGGAGGAGCAGCATAACGCGTTAATCCTGCGCCTGCCCTCAGCGCGCCTTTTCCGCAGAGAACTGCCGCACCGGCCATTCCGGGCGAACCCGCCATGAGCAGTACGCTGCCGTAATCCCATTTTGCAGAATCGCGGTCCCTTTTTTTTAATATGCTTTTTACAATCTCTGCAGTCATCTTCTCTGTCATGCGGTCACACTTTCAGTATAGCTACGGCCAGCATAAAATAAGTGAGTACAGAAACAAGGTCGGTCAGCGATGAGATCATCGGACTCGCCATGAGCGCAGGATCTATTCCTATCTTTTTGGCCAGCAGCGGGAGCATGCTGCCGATGCATTTTGCGCCGATGACTATAAGGATCATTGCAACGCAGACTGTTATTGCTATAGGCATTGCTTCCGGAGACATATGCCCTTCGACACAGAAGATCCTGACAAAATTGAATGCCGACAGACAGACTCCTATGATGAAACTGACCCGTATTTCTTTCCACAGAACTCTGGCCCAGTCCTTGAGCGCTACATCGCCTACTGCCAGTCCTCTTATTATAAGAGTTGCCGACTGCGAACCCGAGTTGCCGCCGGTGCCCATCAGCATTGGCATATATGTGACAAGCGATATGCATGCGGACAGCGCATTTTCAAATCCTGCAATGATACCTCCTGTTATTATATACGAACACATCAGTCCGAGAAGCCACGGCAGTCTGTTTTTCACCTGTTTCCAGACCGATGTATCGAGATATTCGGATGTGCCGCTGTCGATGATCCCGCTCATCCTTTCGATATCCTCTGTCGTTTCTTCTTCTCCGACATCGAGGATATCATCCATTGTGATTATTCCCACAAGACGTTCTTCATTATCTACAACCGGGATCGCCAGCAGGCCGTATTTTCTGAACTTATCGTATACTTCCTCCTGGTCATCGAAGACGTTGACAGATACAAAATCGGTCGCCACGAGCGCGCTGACAGGCGTATCTCCGTCATTGACAACAAGTGAACGCAGGGAAACGATCCCGAACAGTTTTCTTCCCGACTCTTTGACATAACATGTATATATCGTCTCGGTATCCATGCCGGCCTTTTTTATATGTTTCAGAGCATCGTCAACAGTCCACCCTATCTGAAGGCTGATATATTCAGGCGTCATAAGAGTACCCGCACAGTTGTCCGGATAATTCAGGAATGTATTGATTTGTGAACGTTCGTTCTTAGGTGTCTTTTCGAGGATTTTATCGACAACATTGGCAGGCAGTTCATCGAGTACGTCTATTTTATCGTCGAAGTCGAGTTCACTGACGATATAGTTGATTTCTCTGTCTGTGATGCCGTTTATGATAGCGACCTGGTCGTCTATCGAAAGGAATGAAAATACGTCTACGGAAATATCTTTCGGAAGCATTCTGAACGCAATGATAGCTTCATCCAGACTGGCTTCATCCAGCACTTCGTTCAGTATGTCCGCGATATCCGCAGGATTGTATTCCAGGAGTACATCACGCGTCTGCTTATATTTCTTATCATCAAGAAGTTGTATTACTTCTTCAATGATCTCGTCAAATGTTTTTTCATCATCCATTGGCGTCTCCTCCTTCCCCGACTGCAATATATTATTATAGCTTAACATACTGTCGCTATGCAAGGAGGAAGACGGCTTTTTTTATTTGAACGCGCCGTCAGACCTCTGCCTGTCAGTCTTCCCTGAATTCCGACATGATCTGCTTTGCGTATTCGTATACATCCTCGCGTATTCCGGGAACACTTCCTATACTGAGCGGCGCATTCGCTGTCTTCATCAGAGCAAAACGCGGCGGAAGCATAAATGTCTTGTTCATATTAAGACTGCTTATAAGCTGCTGCGCGACTATATCGCTCCCGCTGTAACCGGAAACTATCACGCCGAACACGCGCTTGTCATAAAAATCATTGACCCTGAACAGCGCCGTCAGCCTGTTTATGAATGCCGACAGGTTGGCGCTGACAGCATCGTTGTAATTCGGGCATACCATTACCAGACCGTCGCTTTCCAGAAGCGCCGGATACACTTCACGCGTAACGACTCCGCCGTAAAAGCATCTGCCTTCTTCTCCTAAATGCAGACACGTTTCGTATGAACAGCCGCGGCAGTCGTACACCTCGCCGTCGCGAAGCGAGATTTCTCTGCAGTCCGCATCGAGCGAGCGCATTACCATATTCCATAATTCGAGCGTATTAGAAGTCGTCGCATTCCCGGCATGTATCGCCAGCAGTTTCGGCCGCGTCCTTAGCGGTTTGCGGAAATTGACTACTCTTGAAACAAGAGCAGAAGCGCTTTCGAGATACGCGCCTATCTTATCGGTAGAAAGGTTTTTCGCAATTATCTCGAAGTTCGAAAGATCGCCTGTCGCCTCTACCAGCGGTTTGCCGGGGAAAGCGCAGCCGGACATATTTGCGCTGAGCACGAGCTGCCTTGAAACAGCTTTTGTATAAAGAGGACCGACACCGTCAATAATTGCGCCTGCAGCGCATCCGTCCAGGCAGCCGTCGTGAAGCCGGATATATCTAATCATTCTGTAATACTCAGTATTGATCCCGCCTCTGCCCAGCGCGATTGCAAATATCAGCTTTCGGCCTCTGATATCGCATGCCCCGAGCTCCCCGGCACTGGATATGACATCATAATATCTGTTTTTCAGCGCTGCTTTCAGTATATCGCTGAGTCTGCCGCTTTCCTGCATCTCTTTGTCGACAGGCCGTATTAAAACAAGGTCGTTCATCTAAAACACCCCTTTTAGATTTTCAAAAGCGTAATTTATCCTGTCGAAAAGCGTATCGTCAAGAGGCAGATCTTCGACTTCCGTGCCGTCTGCGGTCAGCCTGTTCCTCAGACCGAGGAATGCTCCGCTGCCTTTTTCACCGAAATACACAGATCCGTAATGCCATCCTCTTTTCAGTGTCTCCATGATCGAGATCGCTCCCGATGACATAGCGGGTGCAATATACGGCTTGAATCCGAGTTTCCTCATTTCGAGGTTGCTTTCCGTCGTAAGTTTTGTGAGTTCCAGTGAAATATCATTGTGGTAATGTTCAATAGAATCGGCGACGACAAGATCTTCACCATGCGGCCCGTATACTCTCCCCTCATCCGGGTAGGCGGAAAAACGGCTGTCAAGATCTGCGTGATAAGCGGCTCTGGCATTCATGACTCCCAGTCCGTAACCCTGTATGCCGCCAGGATCGAGTCCGCGCAGCGACGCCTCCATGCAGAGAGGATCGACAGGATCGGAAACGACCATGAACAGGCCGTTGAACCCTGCACGGGCTCCCTGCTCCGCGTACATCCCGACTATTGGCCTGTTGCCCTCAAACTGGGCCATTCTGACATCTCCGGGAGCGGCGTTCTGCAGCACTTCCGGAACACCTTTTGTGGCGCAGAATATTACTGCATCAGCATCAAAAAGTTTTTCCGGAGAAGTTATGTATACCTTAGGAAAGGCACGGTGATCGTCCGGCAGGGATATCTGGTTCATTTCCGCTTCATAACGTTTCAGGGCGTTTTCATTCAGGTCGCATATCCCGATGGAATCTATCGTTCCTGCTCCGAGGATCTTCAGCCCCAGAAGCAGTGTTCCGCCTACATCCCCCATTCCGAGCACATTGACCCTCAGGCCCGTTTTCTCCGGCACGTGTCTGTGCCGGATGATAAAACTGTTTTCATTAAAAATCACATCTGCCGCATCCGGCAGCAATTCGCTTATTTTTCTCATCTTTCTGTTACCAGTCCTTTCAGCCGCCCGAGTTCTTCTATATCATCTATCAGATAATCGCTCGTAGCTTTGTTCATGTCGTATTCCATGCTGGTGCCCACATCCGGTATCATCGGCGATATCACAGCTTCGGAAAGTCTCTGCAGCGTCAGTTTCCTGTGGAAGAAATTCTGATATTGCTCTTCGAGCGCCATGAGTATATCGCGTGTGTTTTCAAGTGTTACCATGGAAAAATCGTAAAGCGCGGTTTTGTCCACATTTTTCAGGAACGAAGGCGAAACATACGGCAGGATAAGGTTGATAGAATTAAATGCGCTTCTGTTAACGCCGTCAGTACGCTTAACACCGTCGCCGCCTATGAACGGGTACTGCGATGACTCAACGAACCATGATTTCAGATTCGGCGTGAAATAAACGCTGTCGACTTTTCTTCCCTGTACTGTCATGAGGTCTTTTCCTCGTCCGGAAAGCAGTCCGACCATGAGTTTTCTGACTTCGACCCCGTTTTCATTGAGCACAGGATTGAGGCTTCTCATTCTATACCCCTTATGGAGCAGATCATCTACAAGGATGACCGGTCTGTTGAATGATTTCAGCGTTTTGACCTGGTTCTCGATGGACGCATAGTAAGGATACTCCTCTATTGTGAAATGGATGAGGTCCGGCGTAAAGTTTTTCTGCGTATGAAGTGTCTTGGTTACAGTATTCGGAACTATTATGCCTTTCAGGATCTTTCCGAACGGCACGCACATATAAGGACCGAGTTTTCTTTTTTTGCGCTGTATGAACGGCACTCCGTTTTCTTCCGTTATCATTTTAATGAGTTTGTGATGCATGACGCCGGAATTGATCGACAGTACAAGACTGTCCGGATACATGCGTGTCAGTGAACGCTGCAGCCGGCGGTGTGACTCGTCGATCACCCTCAGTACCATCGGATCTTTGTCGAAAGGATCCTTCAGTACTGTATCCATGTTGTTGAAGATGAACACAGGGTTTTTCATGTCTACGGCATAGACATTTATTCCCCGCCCGTCTATTTCGATTTCGCGGAACCCCTGACGTTCCAGGACATCTCTTACATCGCTCTTCATGTGCTGATCAAGCACCGGATGATATATCATATACGAATAATCGTGACGAAGCGCGTCTGCGACCGCCTCTGTCAGGATCACCTGCAGCGAATCGCCCATTCTGGCCGACAGGTCGCCGTAGAATGCGCCCATTACAAATATCCGCCCTCTCGCATTTTCTCTGATCCGGTTTGCCAGTTCCTGGCTGCCGAACTCCTCATATAAATATCCGAGGTCGACAGGATGTCCTGCAATGAAAGATACGATCCTGTTATCGTCTTCAATATCCCGCACGATCGCCGTGAGTACATCCGGACGGTCGATATATTCAGACAGTTTTTGGTAATCGTACCGGTCGCTGAAGACATCCGCCTTGAAATCCCTGAGGATATCGCTCTTCATTCTCTTGAGATTCGTAAATTTCAGACTCTGTGTCGGTATGAGGAATTTATACTGCGGCTCACGCAGATAAAGGCCGTTGTCATATATGTAATTCTGGGCGACTGAATCGATGAGTACGGAAATATCTCTGTTCGCATCGATATTCTCTCTTATTCTCGTCGAACTTATATCTTCCAGGTGAGTAGGAAGAGTCAGCTCTACGACTTCGCCTTTTATCTTCTGCAGGCTGTTCATGTAATCGCGCTGTTTATCATCATTCCCCATCTCATTGCTTTCACGCCTGAACACAATGTGGTTCAGACTGTGGATCGAATTGCTGGTCGGCTCCATCTTGTAGGACGACGCGTTGGCTATGACATCACTGCCCACGACGATATACGGCTTGCTGCCGGGAATGATCCTTTTCAGCCGGGCAATGTCTTTTTCATTGGCAATATTTATCGGCTCTTCGTCCGGAAATATATATACATTGGCCTCATTGGCGACAGACATCGCGATAATATTTCTTCTGATCATGCGCGGCTGTGTCTTTTTAGACCAGGAAAATTCATCTAATGCAAGATAAACATCGTATCCGAGATCTCTTATCGTCGTGACGATACCCTTATGGCTCAGCGAGAACGGGTCGAACGTCCCCGGGAAGAACGCCACCTTGCTGTTGTCTCTGATCTTTATTTCACCGCAGCTGAAGATGTATCCGGAAATAAATCTGTATATATGGTTCAGCGATGCGGCGTTATTGAAAAACGTCAGCGGATCTTTGTTCGACGTATCTATAAGCGTAAGCATTTTCTTGAAAAAACGCCGAAAAATATCGAAACGCGATTCCATAGTCATTTCCCGGGATGCGAAAATGTAATGTCCTATGACCATGAACGCTTCCTGGCTGACTGCAGCATGGTAATTTGCCATTCCCTTGAGAAGCAGACCGATAATGCGGTCTTTCCTTTTCGAATAAACCGCCTTGTCTTCGCCGAAACGGCCGAGGTAGTCATCGTAATGTATGAGCATGACCCCGAGCGTATCAAGCGTGACCGACGCGACCCTGTCATTCGTGCTCTGGATCATTACTCCGAGATCATGCAGCACTTCGTCGAGCTCGTTCGGGTGCAGCCACATTGACAGCCTGCCGAGATATTCCGGTATATACTTCGAAAACTGATATTCACCTATCTCAAGTCCCTTGGTGAGCTCTACAGCAAGTTCGTTTCTCTGATCGAGCGGCAGCAGAGGAGTAAGCTCAAGCAGGCCTTCGCCCGCTGAATGCCTGACCGTTACACGCTCGCTTACCTTCAGCAGATTTGAAAGATGCGTCGCGACATGGAATATTTCATCTACCTTCTGCCCGTCGAGTGAATCAAGAAGGAGTTCGATATTTACACATTTCATGATCCATTCAGTATCTATCTTGAGATTTTCACGGAATATGTCGGATGCAAGATCCTTGTTCCTGAATATCCTGCGGACCTGTTTGCCCGCCGTATGCTTTTCACTGCCCAGATGGTCTTCTATCTTTGATCTCAGATACGTTACGCAGACCCGTTCCTTATTATTCTTGTCTGTCGATGTGGCGGCGATTTTTTTAATTAACGATAACGTTTTACTGTTAAGTTCATCTGTTTTCTTAACAGTCAGCAGATGATCGATAAATCTGAGCCCGGCGATCTTCGTTTCCAGACTGTCGTTCCTGTACGAATGACCTACATATTGCACAATAGTCTCTGTCTCGCGCTCTCCGCATATATCAAGCGGCAGATACAGCAGTGTATCGGTCACGATAAAAGCATCCAGCTCGTCTTTCCAGCTTCCGTCCATGGTTTTCAGAAGGATGGAAAGATATTCTTTTCTGTACTGATCCTTCGCGGCTTCAAACAAACTGGAAATCGTGATTTTCAGCGTATAACCTATCCACCTTCTCTGCTGCTCCGTCGTCTGCAGATCGGAGTAGATGACCTTCAGCAGATAATCACGCCATATCTTTTTGCTCGTTACCAGGTTTTCTTCATTCTGATATTTTTTAACGCCGTCCGGAAGATCCTTCCTGTATTCGTCGTCGAACTTTGCGATTATCCTGCCCGCCAGCGTTGCCGCCTGCCTTCTGATATCACCTTCTCTGTTTGACAGAAGCTCGAAGAGAAAGTATATCGTCATCTCTTTCTGGCTCTGCGTCATATATGAATAATACTCTTCCAGGATGTTCAGATATGCCCTCGTGTTCTTCCAGTTTTTCTCTGTACGGGCATCCTCTATCAGATCGCCGAAGGCCGACTCACTGTTGAACCTGCTCATAACTTCAATATTATGTTCTATTGCCAGATACTTCAGCCTCTCTACAGACTCCGCCGATGTACACAGAGCCGCATCCTTCTTTGTGACATCCTTAAGTACATCTCTTGAAAAATCAGTATTCACACCGAGGCTTTCCATATAATCCTCGAAATCCTTCAGTTTGTTGTATACTTTGATGTATCTGTTTTTCTTGGCTTCATCCACATTCTCCAGCTTGTTGAGAATGATGTCGAAAGAATCCTTCAGCGAATGGAATTCCACTATCTCCACACCGTTTTCGCGTCTGCTTTTGACCCTGAAATCGGCATATATCAGTATAAGGTTCTCGACAGAAAGATTTTCGAGTTCGAGATCCCAGGTGGAATGGTTGCTGGCGATATGAGCTATGAGCGGCAGTCCGTTTCTTGTCAGACAGTCGTTGGTATAGTAATAATGGAGATGCGGTATCCTGCCGCTTTCCGAATCCTTGCAGCCGTACTTGCCGATATCGTGCGAAGCGGCCGCGGCCGAAACAAGCGCGAGGTCGATAGGAACGTCTGTCTGCGCCAGCTGTTTCGCCACATGTAGCGCAGTAAAATGCACGCCGGCAATGTGGCCTACAGTATTGAAAGGTGTGATCTCAGCGCCGATGCGCATGAATTCATATATGTATTTAGTGCGTACATCATCCAGCATCATCCTGTATTCATGATAAGCGGTTTTGCCGTATATAAGAGAATCATCAAGCTCCTCGAAATCAAGCACAGGAGAAAATACCCTGGCCGAGCTTTCATACCTGAGCGCCGCATGAATAGCTTCATAAAGAAACAGCCGTCCTTTTCTGTACCCGGCATCCGCAGGCTCTCTGTCGTCGCGCTCCGGATACAGTTCATCAAGTGTATACTCGAATAAATACTTCAGCCAGCCTTCTGCGGGTTCTCTGCATATCCTGTTCAGCACCGGCATAAATGCACTGCAGACAGCAGTGCAGCTTATTGTTCCTCCGGATACTATGGCATTGCATATTTCTTCAATATCCTGCAGATAACTTTCTGCTTCGCTCTTGTCGATCTCAGCTCTTTTTAAGAATTTTCTTTCTGTGAGAGCATCGCGTAAGACCTGTGTTAAATGCTTTGCTGATTGTAAAGTCATGATCCAGTACCTCCATGTGTTTTATGAGTAATTATTATACCACTAACATAACTTTTTTACGACAGTCGAAATGTCATAAAATGTATCATATTCTGAATATTTAAACATATTAATATTGAGTCAAAAATATTGACTCTTGTCTTACTTTTTGATATATTTTTAACAGCGAGACTACATAATTCTTTATAACCAAAATATATTTAAAGAAAAGAGGAACACCAAAATGTCAAACTATGTACAAGACTGTATCGCACTTTGTGAGAAAAAGAACCCTGGTGAAGTTGAATTTCATCAGACTGTAGAAGAAGTTCTTGGATCACTTGCACCTGTTATCGAAAAGCACCCTGAATATGAAGAGGTTGCTCTCCTTGAAAGGCTGACCGAGCCTGAAAGAGGAGTTACTTTCAGAGTAGTCTGGGTAGATGATAACGGCAAAGTCCAGGTTAACAAGGGCTACAGATATCAGTTCAACTCAGCAATCGGACCTTACAAAGGCGGACTCAGATTTGCACCGAACGTATATCCTGGAATCATTAAGTTCCTGGGATTCGAGCAGTGCTTCAAGAATGCTCTTACAGGCCTCCCTATCGGCGGCGGCAAGGGCGGCGCAGACTTCGATCCTAACGGTAAATCGGATGCAGAAGTCATGAGATTCTGCCAGGCATTCATGACAGAACTTTACAGACATATCGGACCTTCAACAGACGTTCCTGCTGGAGACCTCGGTGTTGGCGGAAGAGAAATCGGATATCTCTTCGGACAGTATAAGAAGATCGCTAACAGATTCGAAGGCGTTCTCACAGGCAAGGGCCTCAGCTGGGGCGGCCTGAACGGCAGAACAGAAGCTACAGGATACGGAATCGTATTCTTCGCTAACAGAATGCTCGAAGCTAACGGCACATCGATCAAAGACAAGACAGTTGCTATCTCCGGTTTCGGAAACGTTGCCTGGGGAACAGTTAAGAAAGCTACAGAACTCGGCGGAAAAGTTGTTACTATTTCAGGACCTGACGGCTACATCTATGATGAAGCAGGCATCACAGGCGAAAAGATCGACTTCATGCTCGAGCTCAGATCATCAGGCAAGAACATCTGCGCACCTTATGCAGACAAATTCCCTGGATCAAAGTTCGTTGCAGGCAAAAAGCCTTGGGAAGTTAAGGCTGACCTCTACATCCCTTGCGCAACACAGAACGAGATCCTCATTGATGACGCTAAGCAGATCGTTGCTAACGGATGCAAATTCGTATGCGAAGGATCAAACATGTCTTCATCGAACGAAGCTATCGCTTATCTGCAGGACAACGGAATCATCGTTGGACCTTCAAAGGCTGCAAATGCCGGCGGCGTAGCTTGCTCATGCATCGAAATGGGACAGAACGCAGGAAAGACTGTATTCAAGCCTGAAGATGTTTATGCACAGTTATATGATATCATGATCGGTATCCATGACGCCTGCGAAGCTGCATCGATGGAATACTATGGCAAATACGACCTCGTAAAGGGCGCAAACATTGCCGGATTCCAGAAGATCGCTGACGCTATGATGGCTCAGGGAATTGTATAAACAATAAGTTTGATACTGGAAATCACATAGAATTTAAAAGGAGCTCGCTCAGGCGGGCTCCTTTTTTTACAGACGGACCATTAAGGTCATCTGATCACATGGCAATGAATCTTCCCTTTGCAAACAGATACAGATACGCTTCTTTAACAGTTTTGCCTTCAAGCATCTGCAGAGCCTCTTTATAAAGGTCTATCTGCTCTCTGTATGTTTCTCTGATACCTTCAACATTGGTATTCGTCTTATAGTCGATCAGCACCAGCTCTCCGTCTTCTTCAAAATAACAGTCGATCACGCCCTGCACCAGAACCGGTGAAGACTGAGGCGAAATCACGTGCTCGGCTGTAAACGGTCTTTCTTTATGACATATCTCTGCTTTCGCGGCGCGTTTTCCGACATCCGTAGCAAAAAATGACGATATCTTTGACGGCACGACCGTTGCCGCCTCTTCTGCCGTCAGCATTTCTCCGGCAGTCATCTCTCTGACAAATCCGGTAATATATTCGTTCACACTTTCCGGGCCTTCCGCCGTTTTTTCCCATACTTTTCCGAAGTCGATATGCTCCATGACAGAATGCATTATCGTACCCTTTTCCGCTGCGGTGAAATCCGGTTTATCAATAGTAAAGGCAGGGACTTTCAGCGTTATTTCCTGTGTTCTTTCTGTCCGGTTGAGTTCGCTGACAGAATATTTGGATTTAGTATCCATATCCGCCCTGTATGGATACACATATGACAATCTGTCACTGACTTCTTTGTGCAGAACTTCATCACGGGAGGCAAGATACTGTTCTATCCCCTTTCCGCGGATCAGTTCAAGGATATTATCTGTTTCCGCCTGCTGCTCAGGAGTGATCTCATCAAGATCGCTCTTCCGGAAAACCGAAACTGCGAAATCATCCGGAGCATGCATGACAGCCGGATAAATGAGATCCATAGCATTACTGCTTCTGAGATCACCCGACTCATAGCTTTCCCGGTCTTTTTTCCAGTCTTTGGACGTGCCCAGGAGCACAAGTTTATCCTCCGCACGCGTAAAGGCGACATAAAGCAGACGGCGTTCCTCATCCATTTCCTCGCTCTGGTTCATCATGTCTATCAGGCTTTTACTGATCGTATCTCTGAACCAGTGACCTTCGAGATCATAATACCTCATGCCGATCCCTATCCTGTTGTGAAAGGACCATTTCCCGCCGCTGCCGCCGCTGCGGAAATCTTTTCCGAGTCCGGCCAGGATCACCATCGGGAATTCCAGTCCCTTGCTCTTGTGAATGGTCATTATGCGCACTACATCATCGTTTTCGGAAATGACATTCGGCTGGGCAAGATCGATCGAACGAATTTTCATATTATCGATATACCTGATCAGTCCGTAAATGGTATTGTCGCCTTTTAAACTGAAGGTGCCTGCCTTTTCCACGAAAACGCGCAGCATCGTCTGCCTGATGCGGCCGCCCGGCATAGTTCCGGCATATGTGTAATAATCGGTTTCATTCATCAGCTTCCAGACAAATTCATCAACAGGAAGATATCCGGCCTCTTCTTTCCACGCCGCCAGCGCCGACAGAACGCCGGCAGCTTTTTCTTTCAGTTTTTCATCTTCTCCTGAAGCGGCGCAGGAAATAAAAGCGTCATAAAACGGCACATCTTCTTTAGCAGTTCTTATGGCAATCAGTTCGTCTATGCTGAAGCCGAATATCGGTGAACGCAGCACACCCAGAAGGGGCACGTCCTGTCTGATGTTATCCGTCACACGGAGAAGATCCGTGAACGTCATAATTTCAATACGGTCGAAATATCCTCCGTTATTGTCCAGATAGCACTCGATGCCGTTGTCTCTCAATGTCTGATAGAAAATATCCGCATAATTGACCGCGCTCCGCATGAGGATCACAATATCGCTCAGCTGCAGGGTCCTGGCGCACTTGCGCCTGACATCCCATATTACAGTCTTTCCGACATTGTTTCTGATAACGGCTACTGCTGCCAGAGCTTCAAGTTCTTCTTTTTTCATGTTGAGCAGATCGCTGTCCAGCCCGGCATCTTCTTCCTCCGCACAGTCGACAACGCACAGTTCTGCCCTGTACTCAAATTCCGCTTTGCAGTCCACTCCTTTATGAAGCTCAGCATTTTCATCGTATCCTTCCATGACCTCCGCAAATACATCGTTCACAGCTCTTACAACGCCGCCCTTGCTTCTGAAGTTTTTATTAAGATCTATCTTCGAATCAACATGATCTCCGTTCGCATCATAATGCACATATCTGTTATATTTTTCTGTGAATATCGAAGGATCGGCCAGCCGGAATCTGTAAATGCTCTGCTTGATATCGCCTACCATGAAAACATTGCCTTCCTGCCTTATCGAATCGATTATTTTTTCCTGAAGAAGGTTGCTGTCCTGATATTCGTCAATGAAAATATAATCTATCAGATTTTTGTATTCCGCAGCCGCGTCACCGTTCTCCAGAATGCGGATCGCGTAATGTTCAATATCCGCAAAGTCTGCAATGTTTTTTTCCAGTTTCGCGGCACTGTACTTTTCCTCCAGACATTCAAGGATATGCCCGAGGAAAATCGCTTCACCGTAAGTATCGTTCATGCAGGCGATAATATTGCTCATATCGTCGGAAAAATATCTGTTCCTGATATTATCGATCAGTCCTTTTGCTTTTTTTCTTCGTTTCTGTATCTGATCCTTAATTTCCTCATACGCGCACTTTTCCGTAGCATCCACGTTCTTGCCCGCCGTGCGCAGTTTCGGCTGCGAGAAAGCGCATATTGCCGTCCTGAGCTGCCTTGGATCGGTAAGTTCGAGCAGAGAAAGCACATTCGCAGTATCCTGCCTCAGAACAGGCATCTGAAATTCAACACCCTGCGAGCCGGCAAGATTCACGACACTGTTATAAATATCAAATGCTTCATGCAGTTTGTTCAGGATATCTGTCTCCATGATCGAAGCCATATCGGAATTCCAGAACTCATCTTCCGTCATCATGAGTTTCCCGGCGCTGCGTCTGAACCAGTCCATATAATCCGGGATAGTCCTAATGTTTTCATATAATTTGATAATATCCTTTTTCAGCTGATCGTCATTCTTGAACGAACCGTATTTAAGCAGGAATTTTTCGAAATCTTCCTGTTCATTTTCAAAAAGATCTTCAAACACCTCATCCAGAGCATCGGATTTCATAATGGCCGCATCGTTTTCATCACATATGCTCAGATTTGAATCGCATCCGATAATATGAAAATATCTCTTGACGACTTCAAAGGCAAATGAATCAAATGTGCTGATGTGCGCCTTGTACATGATATCCAGCTGTTTTCGAAGCGCAGCCTCGTTTTCGCCTCCCCGCGATATTTCATCATTGATCGAATCGACGATCTTCTCTTTCATCTCGGCCGCGGCGGCCTTTGTAAAAGTTACGATCAGCATCCTGTCGACAGATGCGGTCCCGTCGATCAGCATCCTGGTTATACGCCTTACAAGCACTGCGGTCTTACCGGATCCCGCCGCAGCTGAAACGAGAATATTCCTGTCTCTCGCTGCAATCGCGTTCCACTGTTCGTCGGTATACTTCATATCTTTTTCTTCTCTGATGATTTCTGTCATAGCTTCCTCCGTATTTCGTTTTATTATATCATGAGGAGATATCGATGTGTTATACTGTTATCGTACATACACAGTATGAAAAAGAAAGGACTGTAAACTGATTATGGAAAGAAAAAAACCGACAATGCTGATGATACTGGACGGATTCGGCATCAATAAAGATATATCCTGCAACGCAATTGCCCGGGCGAAAAAGCCGCATCTGGACGAAATATTTTCCAGATATCCAAATACAGCCATTATGGCCAGCGGTGAAGATGTAGGGCTGCCGGACGGTCAGATGGGCAATTCAGAAGTCGGCCATCTCAACATAGGCGCCGGACGGATAGTATATCAGGAACTTACAAGAATAACCAAAGCCATCCGGGAAAAAACATTCTTCGAAAATGAAACACTGTGTGCGGCGATGGATCATGTCCTCGAAAATGATTCGACTCTGCATCTGAACGGACTGCTCTCCGACGGAGGAGTGCACAGCCACATAGATCACTTGAAAGCTCTTATCGATATGGCGGCGCAGAAAGGGATCACCAGGGTCAATATCAACTGCTTCCTCGACGGCAGAGATGTACCGCCGAGATCAGCACAGAAATACATAGATGAACTTGAACAGCATATGAAAGAAACCGGCATCGGCAGGATAACGCTGCTCTCCGGGCGTTATTATGCTATGGACCGTGACAACCGATGGGACAGAGTTCAGAAAGCATACGACGCGATGACGCTCGGTGAAGGATATAAAAGCATTACTGCCTCCGACGCGCTGGCGGAAGCATACGCACGCGATGAAAACGACGAATTCGTCGTGCCGACAGTTGTCGGAGATGATACTGCAGTAATGGACGGTGATTCGATCATCATGTTCAATTTCAGACCGGACCGCGCCAGAGAAATAACAAGGGCCTTCGTCGATGCGGACTTCAGCAGTTTCAGGCGTGCAAGGACCGTAAACGATCTCTATTATGTAACAATGACCCAGTATGATGCGTCGATGCCGGCTGTGCATGTGGCCTACCCGCCGGAAACGATCCGCAATACTCTCGGAGAATATGTTTCTTCCCTCGGGCTGAAGCAGCTCAGGATCGCCGAAACAGAAAAATACGCCCACGTCACCTTCTTTTTCAACGGCGGCGTCGAAGCTCCGAACGAAGGTGAAGACCGCATACTGGTCCCGTCTCCAAAGGTGGCGACTTACGACCTGCAGCCTGAAATGAGCGCATATATAGTGAAAGATAAAGTCATTGAACAGATCAGAGCCGACAAGTACGATCTGATAATACTCAATTTTGCCAACGCCGATATGGTCGGCCATACAGGGATCATGGAAGCCGCTGTCAAAGCCATCGAAGCTCTTGATGAATGCGTTTATGAAATCACTGAAGCTGTTCTTGCGAAAGGCGGACAGATACTGCTGACAGCAGACCACGGCAATGCTGACGTAATGAAAGACAAAGACGGCAAACCGGTCACCAAACACTCGACAAATCCGGTGCCGCTGGTCAATATTTCCGACGGCGCATGCGGCCTCCGCAGCGGCGGCAGACTCGCCGACCTCTCCCCTACGCTTCTTGACATGATGGGTATACCAAAACCTGCAGAAATGACAGGAACAAGTCTGCTGGAAAAATAATCATTCCCCTGTATATCTGAGGGCTATTTTTTCCGCAGCTCTGATTCCGTCTGCCGCGGCGGATACAATGCCCCCCGCATAGCCGGCTCCTTCTCCGCACGCATAGACACCGGCTATTTTTGTCATCATATTCTCGTCGCGGAGCAGTCTTACCGGTGAACTGCTTCTTGTTTCAACTCCGATCAGTTTTGAATACGGCGAATCGAAGCCTCTCAGTTTTCTGCCGAGGAACGGCATTGCTTCATTTATTGATGCAGAAGCAAATTCCGGCAGTGAACGATCCACCGCAGAACCCGCAAAATCTTTCCATAAAGTTTCCGGCGGAGTATAGTCTCCGCCTCCCAGTCTGAACGCCAGACGTTCGTACTTCCTCTGAAATTCAACTCCGGCCAGCGGATCTGACGAGGCGAAATCATCCGGACGCACATCGGCCAGAAGACCGCTGTTGGCATATCTGCCGTCGCGGAGGCTCCCGCTCATGCCGTTTGTTACAACACCGCCTTCTTCGCTGGAAGCAACGATAACATTGCCGCCCGGGCACATACAGAAAGTATATACTCCTCTTCCGCTGCGCGCATGATAATGCAATTTATAATCAGCCGGGCCCAGTTTCGCTGCGAGACCGGGATCGCCGTACTGCGCTTTATTGATCAGTTCCTGTTCGTGCTCTATCCTGACACCTATAGAAAAAGGCTTCTGTATCATCTCAAAACCGTTTTCCCTGAGCATCATGAATGTATCCCTCGCACTGTGACCGACAGCAAGTACAAGATCGTCTGCTGCGATCGTTTCACCGCTGTGCAGTCTTATTCCCTTCAGCACGTTCCCCGAAGATACAATACTTTCCAGTTTTTCTCCGAATCTTACTTCACCGCCGCCGGCAATTATCTTCAGTCTGATGTTTTTCACAACAGTCTTCAGGATGTCAGTGCCGATATGCGGTTTGGCATCTATCAGGATATCGGCCGGGGCTCCGGCCGCTGCAAATTCTTCAATTACTTTGCGGACCCGCGGGTCTTTTATACCCGTAGTAAGCTTTCCGTCTGAAAAAGTCCCGGCTCCGCCTTCGCCGAACTGCACGTTCGATTCGGTGTCGAGCTCTCCGTCTTTCCAGAATTTTGCGATATCCGCTGTTCGTTCATCGACGCTCTTTCCTCTTTCTATGACTATCGGAGCCAGTCCCATCTGAGAAAGGATCAGTGCGCAGAACATACCGCACGGTCCGAATCCGGCGATCACCGGCCTTTTCGCAGTTAGCTGTCCTCCGGTCCCCGGTTCGACGGGATATCTGTAAGTCAGGTCCGGAGCTTCGGCCAGATCGAGCGATTCTGCGGAAGTCGTAAAATCCACGGAATAAACGATCCTGATATCTCCTTTATCTCTCGCATCAACAGAACGCCTTACTGCCTTCCAGGAAATGATGTCAGTATTCTTCCCGCATGCTTTTTTTATTATCTCCGGTATATCGGAAACCGGTTCATCTGTTTTCAGTTTGATCTGATGTATCCTGTATGTCTTCACTCTGCCATTGCCTTTCCTGCTTTAATGCCTGTTTCCCATGCGTTCTGCAGATTGAATCCGCCGCACGGTCCGTCGAAGTCTGTCACTTCGCCCGCGAAATAAAGTCCGCTGACGATCTTTGACATCATCGTTTCCATATCTATTTCATCGATGCTGACGCCGCCCGAAGTGCACTGTGCATCTTTCCAGCCTCTGGCGCCTGTCACATGCGCCGTCCACCTCTTGATCCCGTCTGTCAGTTTCTCGATATCCTCAAGTGTCATCTCAGCTGCAGGTCTGTCCTTCCCGTCAAAAGCTTTCCGTATTATATCAGTTCCGAGAGCACGCGGTACTATGGAAATCAGCATATCCTGCAAAGTCATTCCGGGTATCTTTTTTCTTTCGCTGAACAGTGAAGTTATTGCGTCACGTCTCATTGCCGAGAGAAAGTCTATAGTAATGCTGTATTGCGCGAGCTCTCTCTTTATCTCTTCTATTCCTCCGCCCGCTGTTTTAAGATACCTGCTGAGATTCATTATACATATGCCTGAAACAGCACCATCAGCAAACTGCACTTCGCCGACTTCCTCGCATACAGGTCGGCCTGATTTCATAAGAGTGCATCTTCCGTATGCGCGGACGCCTCTGAGTTCAGGGAGCGCTTCGGGAACTGTTATCCCGGTCAGGACAGGCACCAGTCTGCCGACAGTATGGCCCAGTTTCCTCGCCATGATGTATCCGTCTCCTGTGGTGCCGAATTCCGGGCCTGCTTTTCCCCCTGCAGCGATAAGAACCTTGCTGGCATTTATTGTGAACGGCTTGCCCGCAGCAGCATCGCTGCAGACATGCCCCGAAACAGTAAAACAGTCCTGCTGTTTTTCGATATTCTCTGCCGTGTGACTGCATTTTATTTCCGCACCGGCATTGTTTACTGCCGAGATCAGAGCATAGGCAACATCCTCGGCTTTGCCCGACATCGGATAATACCTGCCGTCATCTTCTTCGATCATAACCACACCGATGCTGCTGAAGAAATCAATCGTTTCCTGCAGCCCGGCACAGCGGTGATTAGTGATATTGCACCTTCCGCTGCCTGTCGCATATATCTTTCTTGCCGGTCTGCTGTTCTTTTCAAGAATGCATATTTTCAGAGAAGGATCACTGCGCGCGCACACGGCCGCTGCCGCCAGACCTCCTGCGCCGGCTCCGATTATACAGATATCATACATAGCAGCTTCTCCTTTCATTTTTTAATATTATAACCCGCCCGCCATATTATTTCCACCTGATTAGAAGGTATGCTATAATCAATAAGAGAAGATACTATGAGAAATCAAGGAGGATAGTATGCGCATCCTGGTAGTTGAAGACGAACCCAATCTGAATAAACTGATAGTTAAAAAACTCGAGCTCGAACATTACACTGTCGATTCCTGTCTGAACGGAAGCGACGCACTTTCATATATTGAGATGGCAGAATACGATGTTATCGTACTCGACATCATGCTGCCCGGATTCAGCGGGTATGACATTCTGAAAATCATCCGCAGCAACGGTGATGATACTCCTGTCATTTTCCTGACCGCGATGGACGGCGTTGACGACAGAGTCCGCGGCCTGGATGCAGGTGCTGATGATTACCTTGTTAAGCCTTTTGTTTTTGACGAACTGATCGCGAGAATCAAAGCGCTTATCAGAAGAGCTTCCAACAGTACAAACGATATTTACGAACTTGCGGATCTTACGGTCGACTGCACCGCCCGGACTGTAATGCGCGGAAAAACTGAAATATCTCTTTCAGCCAAAGAATTTTCCATTCTGGAGTATATGATACGCAACAAGGAAAAAGTCCTTTCGCGGGACAAGATCAGCCGGCATATATGGAATTATGATTATGAAGGCGGTTCCAACATGGTCGATGTGTATATCCGCTACCTGAGAGTAAAAATCGATGAACCGTTCGGCAGCAAACTCATTCATACAGTCCGCGGAGCAGGATACGTGCTCAGGGAGGAATGATGAAACACCTATCGATCAAACTGAGAGTCACTATATGGTTCACTGTTCTGATGGCGGTCCTGGCCGTTGTAGCTTTCTGTTTCATTTTTTATGTCGGCCAGAATATGGTCAAAGCGTCATCTAAAGATAAACTGATCGATTTTGTTGATCAGAACTGCAATGATGTTCTTTACAAGAACGGCGCTCTTACATTCAGTGACGGATTCGATTACTACAAAGACGGGATGTACCTCTCTGTTTACAGCCTGGACAAGAAACTGATACGCGGAAAAACACCTCAGGGCTTCGACAACAGCAAAGTTAAGTTCAATTCCAACGAAACGCAGACACTTAAGAGCGGCGATAAAAACTGGTTCATTTATGATACGACATATTATCTTGATAATTACGGCAATTTCTGGGTGCGAGGCATTGTGAACGATGTAAACGAGCAGTCGACCTTCAATACGCTTATCTACCTCGCCGCAATCGTACTGCCTATAATAATACTTATTGCCGCACTCGGAGGATATATAATCACCAAACGCGCCTTCAAGCCGGTCCGTCAGATAGCTGAATCCGCCAATAAAATAAATGACGGGAGCGACCTTTCACAGAGGATAAACCTCGGCGAAGGCAAGGATGAAATATACAGACTGGCCAAAGTGTTTGACAACATGTTCGACAGGCTCGAGGCTTCCTTCGACAACGAACGAAGATTTACCAACGATGCGTCGCATGAACTGCGCACCCCTACTTCAGTGATCATCTCGCAGTGCGAATTCGCGCTTGAGAATGCCGAAACCATGGAAGAAGCGCGCGAAGCGCTGTATATAGTACTGGAGCAGGCCGAAAGGATATCCCAGCTTATCTCGGAACTTCTCGCCATAGCCAGAGCTTCCAAGGGAACAGCGCAGCTTAATCTTGATACCGTTGACATCGGCGAACTTGCTTCGATCGTCTCGGAGCAGCAGCAGGAACAAGCAGACGCAAGAGGCATTACTGTAATGTGCAGCGCGCGTCCCGGGCTTGTCACTGTCGGCGATCAGTCGATGCTTATGCGTATATTCATAAATCTCATTTCCAACGCCGTCAAATATGGAAAAGATAACGGTCATGTCTGGGTCAGCGTCAGCGAAAGTGAAGCGCAGAACGGTGAAAAACATATAATCTGTTCTGTCAGAGATGACGGCATCGGCATTGCCAAAGAGAATATCGACAAGATATGGGAACGTTTTTACCGTGTCGATCAGTCCAGAAATGCTGCTGACGACAGCACAGGACTCGGGCTTTCCATGGTCAAATGGATGACAGAGGCGCACGGCGGAACTATTACTGTTCAGAGCGAACCGGGAAAAGGAACCGAATTCATTTTGTCGCTGCCGGAAGAAATGTGATCTCTTTAATGTGGCTTTAATCTACATATTGTATTATTAACATGTAAATCAAGGAAATGCATACACAGTAAAGGAGGTGCTGTTCATAAATGAAAATAAAACGCAGAGCAGCGGCATTTTTACTGTGCATGATCATGATTCTCGGTATGAGTGCGGCCTGCATTCTGCCTGAATCGGCTCTGGCTGCTGTATCAGCTGAAAACATTACAGCGCAGTCAGCAGAGATCCTGATAGATCATGTGGAATACAATTCAGGCAAAAAAACCGTTACCGTTTATTTTGTTGATGCGGTATCGTGGAAATCACAGTCGGTAAGCGCGAAAGTCGTCCCGTATCACAGCACAAAGGATTACTCGAACGGAATATTAAGAAAAACAAGCGCCAAGATCATTATCAAAGTCGACAGACTGACAAAAAACCGCAGTTATCAGTTCACTGTAAGCGGCGTCAAGGTCAAGGGCACTGCCGGCAAATATACCGTCAGCAAAGGCGTATTCAGTGCTAAATAAATGACAACCATAGATACTTTAACGTATCGTTCTCAATTCACTGACAGCGTTTCGGATTTTCCGGACCGCTGTTTTGTTTTTTGTTATCTTATTCTTTATTGTCGTGGGGATCCTCATCCACTCCGAGATCATTGTTTATGATGCGCCCGAAAGAAATGGCCGATGAACCGTATTTATCTCTGATATCGTCTATCGTACGGGCAACTTTGACAGATTTCTCGCGGTCCTTTTCATCTGTTCCGAACAGAGATATCTGCTCCGGATCTTCCCCGTCGCTCAGATTAATGCCGGTTATCGTCAGCAGCCTTATGGGATCGCGCTTTTTCCAGGAAGAATGTATTATATCCAGAGCAGCCTCTGCGATCTCATCGGGAAGATCTGTGGAATATTCAAGCTGGATCTGCCGGGAAATCGTTTTGAACGACGGATCCTTGATATCCACTTTGATGCCGCCGGCCTTCATTTCCAGCTTTCTGAGACGCGCCGATATCCTGTCGGCGAGGCCGATCACTGCCACGCGTATATCGTCTTCCGTTTCGAGATTTCTTCTGAAGGTTATCCCGTTCCCCACTGATTTGATTTTCCGTCGCTCATAATCATGTGCCACGGGACTGTCGTCGAGACCGTTCGCGTAACGATAAATATCTCCTCCCATTTTCCCGAGAAGAGCTGTCAGAAGAGTAATGTCGGACTGCGCGATATCGCCTATCGTTTTGATGCCGTTCGCCTTCAGCTTGGCGGCTGTCGCTTTGCCGACAAAGAAAAACTCTCCCGCCGGCAGCGGCCAGAGGATGTCCCGGTAATTATCCCGGGAAATAACCGTAGTCGCATCAGGTTTTTTATATTCGCTGCCCATCTTCGCGAATATCTTATTGAACGAAACGCCGACGGACAGTGTAAGGCCGAGTTCATTCCTGACTCTTGACCTGATTTCATTTCCTATTTCCTCGCCCGTGCCGAAAAGTCTTCTGCTCGCCGTCACGTCCAGCCATGATTCGTCGATCGAAAACGGTTCGACCATATCAGTATACCGTCCGTAGATCTCGTTGATCAGTCTGCTGTAATGTTTGTATTTCTTCATATGAGGCGGGATGCATACAAGGTCGGGACACTTCTGTCTTGCCTGCCGGATGGTTTCAGCCGTCACTACTCCCAGTTCTTTCGCAGGTTCATTTTTAGCCAGAATAATACCGTGGCGGTTTTTGGGATCCCCGCAGACAGCCATAGGCACGTTTTTCAGGTCGGGTCTTTCCAGAAGCTCTACCGAGGCAAAAAAACCGTTCATATCACAATGTAAAATCACTCTGTCTTCCATATCATAATGACATAAATTCTTTGAGCATATCAGCTATTTTTGTACTGTGCATAACATAGCTGGAATGATCCTCTCCCTTTAATATCTTGAGTCTGCATGTGGGAATGCAGTCAGTTATATATTTGAGATGTTCCGGTTTTATGAGATCATGTTCACCGGCAAGAAGGACAGTAGGAACTTTGATTTTACTCAGTTCTTCAGCTGAAATATGCGGCTGATCAAGCATCAGTTTCTTTTTCTTGGATCTTGTCAGGAAATGTGAAACCCTGATGCTGCGGAAATAGCGGTCATCAATACCTTCAGGCTCCACATTCACCCCGCTTACCATAAGTCTGCACGGGATATCCGGTCTTTTTATTGCCAGAATAAGGGCTATTATTCCTCCGTCACTGAATCCGTACATGACCGGATTTTTTATGCCGAGCGCATCTATAAAAGCAATCATGTCATCTGCCATAACGGCATATGACAGCTCTCCTCTGCTGATGGCGCCCCTCGGAGCTTCAGATTCGCGTGCCCTGCGTTCAGCATCGGCGGCTTCTTCCTGGTCGTTCAGATAGCTAGTCTGGCCGTGACCTCTTGAATCAGGTGTGTAAACAGTACAGATTTCCTGCAGAACTTCTGCAGCTTCTTCAAATATGGCGCTGCTCTCACCGTTGCCGTGCATCATAATGACAGGTCTTCCGCTGCCGGCTTTCCTGTAGAACATACTGATGCCGTTGATATTGATAAACATTTCATTCCCTCATCTCATTTGGCACGTTTATTAATAAACTTAGCCGTAGTTTTGCTGTACATGATTTTCTGACTTCCGTACAGACTGTAATAACCGCTCATCAGAAAACTTATTGCACAGGCGGTAGCGTAATATATGATACCCCCTCCGCCGAAAAATTCAATACCTAAAATTATTGAAGCTATCGGACAGTTTACTGCTCCGCAGAAAGTTGCCACTATTCCGATCGCCGCGGCAAATCCCGGATCGATGCCTAAAAGTCCGCCTGCACAGCACCCGAGAGCCGCACCGATATAGAATGTAGGAACGATCTCACCGCCCTTGTAGCCGGTGCCGAGACATAACGCCGTAAAAACCAGCTTGATCAGAAAATCGAACCAGTCCGCATTTCCGTGCAGCGCCTGCGTTATGACATTCATGCCGGAACCGTTGAAGTCTCCTGAAGGGAACAGCAGCGTCAGAACGATCATTATCGCTCCGCCGGCAAGAAGTCTCACATATCTGTTCTTCAGATGCGTCCTGAAAAACTTCCCCGTATGATCGAACGCAATTACTGTTATGACAGACGCCGCGGCACATATCAGTCCGAGCACAGCAACCTTAAGGATAATAATTATATCCAGATCCGGCATACTCAGAAACCCCCAGGGCTCGCCGTTCAGCCCCGCCATTCTCGCTATTGCATACGCGACCAGCGATGACGCGAGACACGGCAGCAGAGCGCCGTAATACATGACGCCTACGCTTATTACTTCCATCGCAAAAATCGTCGCTGTCAGCGGTGCACAGAACAATGCCGAGAACATGGCCGCCGATCCGCTGAGCACCATTATTGACATATCGCTTTCGTTCATCTGAAAAAGATGTCCGATTCCTTCGCCGATCGACCCTCCGATCTGAAGCGCGGCGCCCTCTCTTCCTGCAGAACCTCCTCCTATGTGTGTCAGAATAGTACTGCCGAATACTATCGGTATATAAACAGGCGAAAGATCGTCATCTCCTCTTACCTGATCCATCATTCTGCTCACACCTTTCACGGTTTTGATACCGGCAAGATTATACATAAGCGCAATCAGGAGACCTCCGGCCGGCAGAACATATATCATCCATTTGTTCGCCGCAAAAAACGCATCCGCCGTATTGACTGAATAGACGAATATCGTTCCCATGCCGCCGCCAATTCCTCCAACGATAACCGAAATCATCAGCCATTTTATCATGCCGCCGGCAAGTTCGGTAAAATCTGCAGCAGTTTTTTCAATTCTCTTCTTCAATGACCGTTCCTTCATTGCCGGACTATTTTGAGAGATTATCTATGAGGCTCAGTAGCTCAAGATTTACCTGCCTCTTTATTGAAACTGCTTCTTCTATACTTATATCCGAGATCTCGTTGCCTGTGATCCCTATCGCTTTGCTGGAACTGTCCTGATCTATCAGTTCTACAGCTCTGCTTCCGGTCAGACTTGCCAGCATTCTGTCCTTGGCCGAAGGCGAACCTCCTCTCTGCAGATACGCGAGGACAACTGAACGGACTTCCTGTCCTGTCCCGTCGGCAATGACATCGCACAGATCAGAAGTAGCAATATCTACGCCTTCTGCTTTGATGATGATGCAGTGGTTCTTGTTCCTTTTTACGCCTTCTTTGACTTTTTCGATCACAGCTCCCGTATCTACCGGCACTTCAGGGATCAGGATATAATCCGCCCCTCCTGTGAGGCCTGCGAAAAGTGCTATGTCACCGCATTCTCTGCCCATGACTTCAACGATTGTCGTTCTGTCGTGAGAAGATGCCGTATCTCTGATTTTACTGACTGCATCCAGCACTGTATTTACAGCCGTATCGAAACCTATCGTATAGTCAGTGTATCCCTGATCGTTGTCTATAGTACAAGGCACACCCATTACCAGAACACCTTTTCTGGAAAGATCGCATGCACCGCGGAAACTTCCGTCTCCTCCGCATACTACCAGCGCATCAATATTGTGTCTGTTGAGATTTTCTATGGCCTTATCCTGCCCGAAATATGACTTGAAGCGTTCGCTTCTCGCTGTTTTCAGGATAGTGCCGCCGTTCTGTATGATATCGCCTACTGATTCTCTTGTCAGCGGAATCATATCGTCTTCGATCAGTCCTTCATATCCCCTGAGGATACCGACTGTTTCTATTCCTTTTGTATAAGCCGTTCTTACGACTGCGCGTATCGCCGCATTCATTCCCGGAGCATCTCCTCCGCTTGTAAGTATTCCGATTCGTTTCATATTTGTCTCCTTTTCCCTCATTCTGTCTTGACATTTCCATATCCCAGCAGCTCCTGCGCTGCGGCGATCAGTTCCGCGCCGCCGTCGACCCTCATCGATTCAGACGCGCGCATGACCTTTCTGCCCGGCACGTATATCAAAACAGGTATACTGCCTCTGTGCCGCTTCATAATTTCCGTTAATGATCCCAGTACAGTTTCCGTATCAGCATCGTCCGGTATCCTGAATTTTATAGGTTTTACCGACCCGCTGTCTGTAATCTGTTCTATCGGTCTGACCGTCTGGGCGATTATCTTCGGTGTCTCGTCTTCCTTGAAATTGAGCCTGCCCTCGACAACGATGACAGCATCTTCTTTTATCAGCGTGCTGCACTGTTCATAAATATTCGGGAACACGATGACTTCAGCCTCGCCGTAAAGATCCTCCATCTGGACGAAGGCCATCATTTTATTTGATTTAGTAATAAGCGTACGCTTACCCGAGATGATTCCGGCCGCAGTAACGTTCTGTCCGTCGTACAGCTGCCTGCCCGGATTTTCAGCTTCTGCCGTTTCGTCTTCTTTGTCCGCCGCCGCTGTGAGCTGAGCCGATGTGACCGTCACGATCTTTTTCAGTGTCTGCTCGTATTCCTTCAGCGGGTGGTCGGTAATATACACGCCCAGCATTTCTTTCTCCATCGCGGAGAGTGTTTTTTTGTCGAATTCCCCTGTCTGCGGCAGTTTAGCCCGCGCCGCATCTGTATCCATCGCGTCCGCATTAGTCTGGAACAGCGACAGCTGCCCGGCAATGTTCTTGCGTGAATCGTTCTGAGCCGATTCTATCAGCTGCGCATATATGCTCAGCTGCTGCGCCCGGTTGCCTTCGAGCGAAGCCGTTGCGCCCGATTTTATCAGACTTTCCACAGCGGATTTATTTATTTTATGCACATCCAGTCCGTCGATGAATTCGAACAGATCGTGCGGAATACCCTTGGTTTCGCGCGCTTCGATGATCGCATCTATCACGCCTTCGCCGACATTTTTTATCGCCTGAAGCCCGAATCTTATTTTACCGTCAACGACAGTAAACTTTCTTCCGCAGGTATTCACATCAGGAGGCAGCACCTCAATGCCCATATCGGTACAGTTCCTGATATATCCGGAAATCTGCGACGAATCCCCCATGACGTTCGACATCAGTGCCGCCATGAATTCCGCCGGATAATGCACCTTCAGGAAACCGGTCTCGTAACCTATTACAGCATAAGCGGCCGCATGCGATTTATTGAACGCATAGGAGGCAAAGCTGACCATCTGGTTGTAGATTTCTTCCGCGGCAGCCTCCGGGACACCGTTCCTGACCGCTCCGGGTATTACTGCCTCACCGTTTTCGCCCAGCTGCCCGTGGATGAATACTTCTTTTTCCTGAAGCATTACTTCCATCTTCTTTTTGCTCATTGCCCGGCGCACAAGGTCCGATCTGCCGAAACTGTATCCCGCGAGATCTCTGACGATCTGCATTACCTGTTCCTGATAAACCATGCAGCCGTAAGTTACGGACAGGATCGGTTCGAGACTCGGGTCTATATATGAGATATGCCCCGGGTGTTTCTTATTGTCTATATACGTCGGTATCGAAGCCATCGGACCCGGTCTGTAGAGCGCGATGCCTGCTATGATATCTTCAAAGCAATCCGGACGGAGATTCTTCATGAACGATTTCATGCCGTCGCTTTCCAGCTGGAACACACCGTCGGTATTTCCCTGCGAAATCATTTCATAGACCTCGCTGTCGTCGTATTCCATCTTCGAAAAATCTATCGACACCCCGTGATTCGCTTTGATCATTTCCAGCGCATCGCGTATGATCGTCAGATTGCGCAGCCCCAGAAAGTCCATTTTCAGCAGTCCCAGTTCTTCGATAGTTGTCATCGAGAACTGAGTCGCCGGGCCTTTTTCTGTCAGTGTCAGCGGGACATATTCATCCACGGGATCTCTCGTAATGACGACTCCCGCAGCATGTGTCGAGGCATGCCTCGGCATACCTTCCAGCGCCCTGGATACATCTATGAGCTTTCTGGCCCCGGCATCCTGCTGATACTTCAGCTTCAGCTCGGGATTCATCTGCAGCGCCTTGTCTATCGTCATGCCCAGCTGATTAGGTATCGCCTTGGCGATCGCATCGGTTTCACCGTAGCTGACATTCATGACTCTGCCGACATCGCGGACGGCGAGCTTCGCTTTCATCGTACCGAAAGTCACGATCTGAGCCACATGATCAGCTCCGTACTTTCTCTGAACATACTCGATGACTTCGTGTCTTCTCTCATAGCAGAAATCGACATCGATATCCGGCATGCTCACTCTCTCGGGATTCAGAAATCTCTCGAAAATAAGATTATATTTGATCGGATCGATATCGGTTATTCTGAGGCAGTAGGACACGATGCTGCCCGCCGCCGAACCTCTGCCCGGTCCTACCATGATGTCATTCGATTTCGCGTAGTTGATAAAATCCCAGACTATAAGGAAATATTCCACATAGCCCATGTTTTCTATTGTTGAAAGCTCATATTCGAGCCTGTTGCGCAGCGCCTGATCCGCCTCCGGATATCTGTCCGCGAAGCCGCTTTCACACAGATTTCTGAGATATGTTTTATTATCCATTCCTTCCGGCGGAATAAACTCCGGCAGGTGGAGCTTGCCGAATTCAAATTCTACATTGCATCTTTCAGCTATCTTATGCGTATTTTCTATTGCTTCCGGCACGCCGGCGAAAAGAGAACGCATCTCGTCCTCGCTCTTCAGATAGAACTGATCATTCGGGAAACGCATGCGGTTTTCCTCATCGATAGTCGAAGCTGTCTGTATGCAGAGCAGAACGTCATGCACCTTCGCATCTTCACGTTTCACATAATGGACATCATTCGTAGCGATAAACGGAATGCCCGTCTCCTCGTGCAACTTCATCATATCCGGGAATATACGCGCCTCTTCGTCGAGGCCCTGATCCTGAAGTTCCAGGAAAAAATTGCCTTCGCCGAATATATCCAGATATTCAAGTGCTTCCTTCTTCGCTCCTTCGTAATCTCTCAGAAGAAGATGCTGCTGGACATCCCCTGCCAGACATGCCGAAGTTGCGATGATTCCTTTGTTGTATCGTCTCAGAACATCTTTGTCTATACGCGGTTTGTAATAAAATCCCTCAGTGAAGCCGATCGATACTATTTTGATCAGGTTTCTGTAGCCTTCATTGTTTTCAGCCAGCAGCAGGAGATGATGCATCTGCCTGTCACGGTCCGCGTCCTTTTCGAGATGTGATCTGGCCGCAGTATATACCTCGCAGCCTATAACAGGTTTGATGCCCTGTTTCCGGCATTCTCTGTAAAAATCGATCACGCCGTACATGGCGCCGTGATCAGTGATCGCCAGCGAATCCATACCAAGCTCTTTTGCGCGTGCAACAACTTTCCCGATGACTGCGTCGCCGTCGAGAAGACTGTATTGTGTATGCAGATGAAGGTGTGTAAACGCCATTTTCTACCTCTTTTTTGCCATTTCACTGACTTTGTCCCACATGCTTATCACATGATCGTATCCGCCGTCGGAATGCGGTATGATGCATCCGCTGCAGTCCTTGACCCCGTTTTCCAGATAAACAAAATCCCCGCCGCACTTGTCGCCGAGCGCATACAGCGGGCAATAGCAGAAGAGGCAGTTGAACTCCTCTTCTCCTGCTCCCGGGTGGCAGGGATAATACTCACATTCTTTGTTCTGGAAAAACTTATAATGCTTATCTTCCATATGAAATCTCATTCCTCACTAATGACGGTTCTTATATTTTCTCCTGTCCATTTCTCCGAGGATCATCTTTCTCATTCTGATATCGTCGGGAACTACTTCCACGAGTTCATCGTCATCGATATATTCCAGCGCTTCTTCCAGTGAAAATTCAACTGCAGGAGGAAGCTTGACAGCATCGTCGTTTCCTGCGGCACGCTGGTTTGTTTTCTGTTTCTGCTTGCAAGGATTGACGACCATGTCGTCTCCCCTGGCATTCTCGCCTATTATCATGCCCTCATATACATCCGTGCCCGGTTCGATGAAAAGCTTTACCCGCTCCGAAATGTTCGAAAGAGCATATGGTGTCGAAACACCGGCTTCCTGAGCAATAGCAACGCCGTTGACTCTCTGCGGGATCTCGCCCTTGTATTCCTCGAAATGGTCAAATCTCCTGACCATCGTTCCTTCACCTCTGGTGTCATTGATGAATTCTGTCCTGTATCCCAGAAGGCCTCTGGTCGGCACCATAAATTCCAGATGTGTATATCCGTTCTCGCTGGACATATTCTGCATCATGCCCTTACGCAGATTCAGTTTGGAAATGATGCTGCCCGAATATTCGTCCGGTGCCGATATCACGACTTCTTCAATAGGCTCAAGCTTCTTTCCGCGCTCGTCTTTCTTCAGGATGACCTGCGGCTTGGATACTCCCAGCTCATATCCTTCACGCCTCATGTTTTCGATGAGGATCGAAAGATGCAGTTCTCCTCTGCCTGATACCTTGAAACAGTCAGTGGTGTCGGTCTCTTCGACTTTAAGTCCGACGTTTACTTCAAGTTCCTTGTTCAGTCTTTCTCTGATATGACGTGAGGTGACGAACTTGCCGACTTTGCCGGCGAACGGCGAATCGTTGACCATAAAGTTCATCGAAAGCGTAGGTTCTTCTATATGGATCATTTCCATTGCCTGCGGATCGTTTTTGTCTGTAAGGGTCTCGCCGATCATAATGTCAGATATCCCCGAAACCACTACGATATCTCCGCACTGTGCCTGCTGCACAGGCACTCTGCTGAGCCCTCTGTATACGAACACCTGGTTGATCTTCTTTTCAACGAGGCTGCCGTCTTCTCTGGCGACAGCGACGACCTGAGCTTCTTTGAGAGAGCCCTTGGTGATCCTGCCTATACCGAGACGTCCGATATAGTCATCATAAGCGAGCGACGATATCTGAAGCTGCAGAGGTTCTTCTCTGAGATCAGGATAAGGTTTACAGTGCTTCGCGATCGTATCGAACAGCGGTTTGATGTTATACTTATCATCACCCTTGAAATTCTTATCTATTTTTCTGCCGTCCTTTTCAACCTCGAACCCTTCGAGATCTTTCGGATCATATACAACGACCCCCTGTCTCGCAATACCGTAAAGGATTGGAAAATCAAGCTGTTCATCGTTTGCGTTGAGGTCCATGAAAAGTTCATATACTTCATCGACTACTTCTTCTACGCGCGCATCTTTCTTATCGAGCTTATTGATAAGAAGAATAGGATTAAGTCCCTGTTCCAGCGATTTTTTCAATACAAAACGCGTCTGAGGCATCGGTCCTTCACTGCTGTCCACAAGAAGAATGACTGTATCTACAGTTTTCATGATACGCTCGACTTCTGAAGAAAAATCGGCATGTCCCGGTGTATCGACAATGTTTATCTTTACATCGTTATGCATAACCGAGCAGTTCTTCGAATATATCGTTATGCCTCTTTCTCTTTCAATAGCATCGCTGTCCATGACACAGTCAACGACTTTCTCATTGTCTCTGAATACTCCGCTCTGATTCAAAAATGCATCTACCAGTGTGGATTTGCCTGCATCTACATGCGCGATAACCGCTATGTTTATAATTTTTTCTCTTTCTTCCATTCTATGTTTTTTATTCCCTTCTTATAATTAACTTTACTATTATACTACAAATGTCAAAGCCTGTCGATTGTCGGAGAAACTTTATATCTCTGCACAAGAGCCTCATATTCGCGCGCAGCTTTTCGCGAGCGCTTGTCCCCTCTTAATCCTGTTTTCACAGCTTTGATCATAATGTTTTTCGATGTATGTTCCAGTGTCGTGAACTCCGTCATCTGCACCTTATATCCGGCTTCTTCCAGCTTCAGACCCCGGAGGCCGTCCGTCAGGAGTTCAGTGAACTTATCCTTGATGATACCGTGCTTCAGTATCGGATCCTCCACCTCATCCTCTATCTGCCGGAAAAGCTCATGCTGGCAGCACGGCACCGAAAGGATCACCTGCGCATTCCATTTGACCGCATTTATAAGTGAATAATCCGTAGCCGTATCACACGCATGCAGCGTCACGACCATATCCGCTCCGTCCGCAGAAAAATCAGCTATGTCGCCTTTCATAAAATTCAGGCTGTCATATCCGAGATCCAAAGCAACTGAATTGCAGAAATCGATTACATCATCCTTCAGATCCAGTCCGATGATATCGACCTTCCGGCCTTTGATCTCATGCAGGTAATAATAGATCGCGAAAGTAAGATAAGCCTTGCCGCAGCCGAAGTCTATAACTCTGATCAGATCCTTCGGGAGATGATCTTCCACATCGGATAATATCTCCAGGTAACGGTTTATCTGCCTGTATTTGCTGTAATATTTCTTGTATACATTGCCCTCGGAGTCCATAACGCCGAGCCTGGCCAGAAATGCGCACGGCTTTCCCTCGGGTATTATGCGGTTCTTCTGTCTGTCGTGCTCTTCCCTCCTGCAGGAAGCGTCCTTCGTGGCAGCGCGTTTCACGATCCGCGGATTGTTCGGCTTTGAAGCGAGTATCTGGAAATCATTGTTCTCAGTGAAAATATCGATATTCTTGAAATCCTCTGTTATCAGCTCACGGATGAACGATATCGCGGCCTCACGGTCATAGTTTTCTGTGAACACTTTCTTCTCGTAATGATACTCTGCCTGAAACATCGGCACATCCTTTATCATTACCGGCCTCAATACAGCCTTTTTGTACGGAAGGCTTTTCTTGCGGGGATTTCCCAGTACCATCTTAATAAGACTTCCTTCCGAAAAAATCGATTCGATCAACGATATTATCTGATCCATTTAACATCTCCTGTGTCTGAACGACCGGCCCGTTGCCGGACCGGTCAGTAATAACCTATTATTTTCTACCAGGCACCGCCGCCTCCGCCGCCGAAGCCTCCGCCGCCGGAGAAACCGCCGCCTCCGAACGAACCGCCTCCGCCGAAGTCGGATGAAATATCAGGTGCTGCGGCTGCTGCCGCACTGCTCGAGAAATTTCTGGAGAAATTATTCATTATCATCAGGAACATCATAGTGTCGAACAAATCTCCGCTGCTGCCATAGCCTCCGTACCACGATGGCTTTCTGACATCTATCTTTTCAAACTTTTGTGCCCACTTTTTAGACAGGCCCATCACATAAGCATATGGCAGAACACTGTAGAAATAATCCGGATCGTCCTCGACCATCATATTCAGCTTATCTATCTCCGCTGTCTGAATGAACTGTTTGAAACCGAGGATCCTGGCGAATACATCTGCTCCCCGCTTTGTCCTCCTTCTCATATAACGTGTCGTCACAAATCCCGCAGCTGCCAGAACAGCTGTGATAACACCTGCGATGGTGTCTGATTCGAGCCGGCGCATGCCGAAGAAGCAGACCGCCATAACTGCAATCAATAACAGTACAGCGATAATATTCGGGAACAATTTTTCCCTCTGACCGACATCCTTTCTGTCACACGTTATGAAACTTATGACATATGACGGTACCAGCAGAACTGCCGCGGCAGCGAATATCGCAAAATAGAATATTGAACCGTACATGATCCACATCATCAGACCCGGGAACATGACTCCGATCATGGCGATCAAAACACACGCTATTCTGGAAATACTTCCGGATCTTGTAAATATACGATTTTTTCTCTTTTCAAATTCGCCTTTCAGCTGATCTCTTGCAGCCTCCATGGCAGGTGCAACGCCTTCATCAAGCTGAGAAAGAAGTACCGCTGAACAGGTGCCCGGGAAAAGTGCCCTGAAGAATGTCAGTTCATAAGTCTTCGCCTCCTCAGGAAGTTCACGAAGCTTTGTCAGTCTGAAATCACTGTCCTTTGTGTCGTCAAGCTTATCGATTTTGATATATCCCTTATTTGCCCAGTAGAAAATCAGCGAAACGATATCTTCTTTATCGGCGATGCCGTCAATAATATAGCCGACTTCTGCCGGTGTGATCCCGTCAGGAGCTTCAAATTCCACAGTTTGAATTCTCTTCGGATCGCGGCCGAATTTCATAAGCAGATAAATCAGCAGCAGGATGAGAATGATCCCCAGGCCGTACTGCGCATAATGCATCCATGATGTTGAAGATGCCTCGGAAAAATATCCTTCCGGAAGCATAACTCCTACGGTTATGCCATCTCCCTGCGGGAGGGCTGACTTTGTCTTGACAGTGATCGTATTGCCGTTCAGATCCCAGCTGATCTTGGACGAATCATCAGTACTGTTTTCCTGTCCCGCAATGACACTGATATTTCCCGCCTTTACAGACTTTGGCATGTGTACGGTTATCGTCGAAGAGGCGATCGATGTATCCCAGTCGTAAGGAAGTACATTGTAATAGAAGCTGTCATAATCTTTGATGCGGTCCTTATACATCTTGACATGATAGTATATGTTATATGTCTTTTTTCCGCTTACATACTGATCGGAATCGCCTATCTGTATGACTGCATTTCCGCCCTTTTTATATGTATCAAAAGAATATTTATCGACGCTCACATCCGATACCTTCAAAGGATATGTATCGGTCCTTAGCGCCTTACCGCTCTCATTCCTGTACGTAACGCGCTGATGCAGCGGGATATACCTGTAGATGCCATGTATATAATCCGCCGCATTTATCGTGATCGCTTCCTTTATTTCCGCAGTATTGTCTGTCTTGAGTCTGATATCAACATTATATGAATTTGTCGTATATGAAGCATTATCCGCTGCAAATGCAGGCATCTGCGGTATCAAAACACAAGCGACAGCAGCTGCCATCACCAGACAAAGTATAAGTTTTCTGATTCTGTATTGACTGACAGTATTCATCTAAAACTCCACCTTTACATTTTCTCTGTCCGCAGCATTTTCCGCCGCAAACATTTCCCTGCGTGTCAGTTTATTGACATGTGCAACGATACTGCTCGGAAACTGCTCAAGCTTGGTATTGTAGCGTTTTACATATCCGTTGTAATACTTTCTTGAATTAAGAATATCCTCTTCTACTTTCTGAAGCTGCTTCTGCAGATCGAGAAAATTCGTATTTGCTTTCAGATCCGGATAATTCTCCGACACCGCAAACAGACTCTTAAGAGTATTTGTGAGCTGATTTTCAGCGGCCGCCTTATCCTGCTGCGAAGACGAATCAATAGCAGTCTGCCTGGCATCCGTGACCTTCTGAAGGGTACCGGATTCATGAGCCGCGTAACCTTTTACCGTTTCAACAAGATTCGGTATGAGATCATGCCTCTTCTCAAGATATGCATCCATCGTAGAATAAGCTTCGTCAATAGAATTCCTGAGTTTGACGAAACCGTTGAATGTTCCTATGAAAAACACGACAATCAATATAACTATTACTGCCGCAACCAAACAAAAAATAAAACCGCCTGACATTATCCGCCCTCCCTGTCAATCTCTGATTTTCCACTCGATCCCTTCTTTAAGGAAATCATTGGTTTTTGAAAAATATCTGCCGCCGAAAAAGCCTTTATATGCCGACAGAGGACTCGGATGAGCCCCTGTCAGCACAAGGTGTTTCGGATTTGTAATCAATGTCTGTTTTGCTATGGCATTATTCCCCCAAAGGATGAACACCATAGGATCATCTCTTTGGTTGAGAAGTTCTATCACTCTGTCAGTATATATTTCCCAGCCGCGCCCTTTGTGTGAATTGGCCTGATGTTCTCGCACTGTCAGCACTGTATTAAGCAGTAATACTCCGTTTTTCGCCCAGTCCGCAAGAGACCCGTGAGCCGGAGGCTCAATACCTGTATCCGACTGAAGTTCCTTGAAAATATTCACAAGCGACGGAGGTTTCTGAACCCCCTTCCGTACTGAAAAGCAAAGCCCCTGCGCCTGCCCCTGCTCGTGATATGGATCCTGTCCGATTATCACGGCCTTCACGGCTCCGTATGGCGTCAGCTTCTGTGCACTGAAGATCTCATCCATAGGCGGGAAAATATTATGTCCCGACCTGAAATATTCCTGCTTGATGAATTCTCTGAGGTCTTTATAGTATTGTTTATCGAATTCTCCGCTGAGTACATCGTCCCAGTCATTTTCAAAATTTACCATATTCTTATTATATAGCAATCAGCATGCACCCGCAACATCGCGGATGAGGGATTACAATTCGTTTATATATCCTCTCATTTCTTTTTTATATGCTTCCACTCCCGGCTGGTTGAACGGATCAACTCCGGAAAGAAGCGCCGAAACAGCACACTGCGTTTCGAAATAATACAGGAGTTCTCCCACGGCTTCCGGCGTCAGTTCTTTTATAAACATTGAAACTGCCGGAATCCCGGCTTTGACATGAGCATCAAGCACTCCTTTTTCCGCGCACTTGTTTATCTGTCCTATAGTCTTGCCGGCAAACGGTTTCATAGCAATATCAGGTATATCTAAATCTTCAAGGTCTTTTTCAATTGTGATAAAAGTCTCGAAAAATGCCGGTGTTCCCTGCTGGAGGAATTGTCCCATCGAGTGCAGATCTCTTGAAAACATAAGCGATGCGGGGAACAGTCCTTTTCCGTCCTTACCTTCGCTTTCTCCGAAAAGCTGCTTAAGCCATTCTCCGAAATAAGCACAGTACGGATCGAAGAACTCAAATACTTCTATCTTCTTCCCCTGATCGTACATGTACTGTCTGGTGATAGCATAGTCGAGCGCATCACCTGCAAAAGCTTCTTTTGAACAGATACCTCTTGCACCCTTCATAATGCCTTCAATATCTATGCCTGCAGCCGCGATCGGCAGAAGACCTACAGGCGTCAGTACAGAATACCGGCCTCCTATGTCCAGGGCAAGATCAAAGATCGTGCATCCCTCTTCCACAGCTTCGTCGTACAGAAAATTGGATCTGTTTTCAGTTACTACATAAGTCCTCTTCGCAGTTTCTTCTTTTCCGTATTTTTCGAGCATGATTTTTTTAAAAATGCCGTAGGCCGACAATGTCTCTGTCGTTGTGCCGGATTTTGAAATCACACAGATACATATATCATGTCCCGCGATCATCTCAGTCAGTTCCTTTAAATATCTGCCGCTGAAATTATAGCCTGCAAACAGTACCTCCGTAGAAGAATCTGAAGGTTTTAGCATATCAATGACTGCTTTTGCGCCCATAAAGCTTCCGCCTACGCCCAGCACAATGAAGTAATCGCATTTTCCGCATATCTCCGAAGCAGCGGCAGCTACCTCCGCGACTTTTGATTCATTGAATTCAAGCGGATCTCTGACCCATCCGGTGAAATCAAGTTCTCCAGTCCACAGTTTATCGAGCGCTTCCTGCGCTTCGTTTCTTCTCGAAGCCGCAGCATCACCGATGCCCGCGTTTTTCAATTCAATTCTGAGATCCATAATATTCCTCCTTAGCCTTCTATGTACCAGTAATATATGCTTTTCGGCGCAAGATCGGCTCCGCCGCCTAAGTTGTTATGATGTCCCGAAAGGATGTCTGTCGCCCATCCGGCACCGGAGTCAAAATCGACATGAACTTCTGTATCGCTGATATTCAGTCCGACAATGATCCTGTCATCTTCAAAAGCCCTTTCAAAAACAAGCTGTTCATTTGTAAGATATAACTGCTTATATCCGCCGTAAATAAATGCCTTATTCTCTTTATGGAGTTTGACCAGCCACTTTATCCAAATCGTCATCTCATCCGGCATAGGCACTCCGAAATAAGGCCTGACGACATCGTCAGACTGTCCTTCATCCTTGCTTCCTTTGGCACGCCATTCGCTTCCGTAATATACGCACGGTATCCCCGGCATTGCAAACAAAAGACCGTAGATCGGCCCGAGAAGCAGGGGATCATTGAGCTTGGAAGCGATCCTCGATACGTCATGATTATCCAGGAAGTTGAAAAGATGGCTTCCCGGCAGCATCTCGTTGAACTGCCTCCTGAAGGTGTCAGCGATCTCAAACAGATTGCCGGAATTGAAGCTTGACCAGAGCCCTTTATATGACTGATAATTGGTAACACTGTCCATGTTCTTCAGAAGCCGTTCGTAGTTGTCGTCTATCGTTTCACCTATAATGAAAAAGTCGTCTTTTCTTCTGCCGCACGCATCACGCAGCCCGGCCAGAAATACATCCGGAAGCGAATAGGCAACATCCAGCCTGAGACCGTCGATGTCGTACTTATCGATCCAGGAAACAACATGGTCCAGCAGATACTTTATTACTTCGGGGTTCTCATCGTTGAGCTTTACAAGCTCAAAATGACCTTCCCAGCCCTCATAGTAAAAGCCGTCGCCGTATTCTGAATCTCTGTCGAAGTCAAGGTAAAACCAGTCACGGTATCTTGATTTTTCTCTGTTCTTACGTACATCTGCGAAGGCCGCGAAATTTCTTCCCACATGGTTGAAAACGCCGTCCAGTATTACTTTTATTCCGCTCCTGTGCATTTCTGCAACAAGCGTTTTCAGATCGTTGTCAGTGCCCAGTCTTTCATCGAGGTGTCCGTAATCCCTGGTGTCATAACCATGTGTATCGCTGCAGAAAACAGGACAAAGATAAACTGCATCAACGCCAATATCGTTGAAATACGGTATCCATTCCCTTATTTTGCGTATCCTCGGCTGCACAATTCCGTCATTTTCCGCCGGTGCTCCGCAGAATTTTAAAGTATAAATCTGATAAAAAACTTTATTAAAAGCCCACATATCAATGCCTCCTTTACCATCAGTATCTTTTCTCTATTATAGTGTTATTTTAAAATAAAGTCTAACATCACATATGAATTGTGTTAAAATGTACTCGCATCTAAAATAAACGGAGGATCTCATGAGAGCAAGCGGAGTCCTGATGCCTGTGTTTTCGCTCCCTTCCCACTACGGCATTGGCTGTTTTTCAAGGGAAGCTTACGAATTTATTTTCAGGCTTGAAGAAGCGAAACAAAAATATTGGCAAATTTTACCTCTGGGTCCGACAGGAGCCGGTGATTCGCCGTATGCGCCGCTTTCATCTTTTGCACTCAATCCTTATTTTATTGACCCCGCAGTACTGGTCAGAAAAGGACTGCTCGACAGACATGATTTTTCGACGAGAGACTTCGGCATAGATTCAAGATATATAGATTACGGAAAACTTTTCGCCGGGCGTACAGATCTTCTGCGCATCGCATACCGCGGGTTTTCACCGACACCTGATTTTGAGACTTTCAAATCATCAAATGCAGGATGGCTTGATGATTATTCGCTGTTCATGGCAGTCAAGGAACATTTCGATCATATTTCATGGTCTGAATGGGACAAAGATATTATGCTCAGAAAACAGGATGCACTGGACCGTTACAGTGAAATCCTCGGCAAAGATATTGAATTCTTCAAATGGGAACAATATGAACTGAATCTTGAATGGACAGCCCTGAAGCATCATGCCAACGCTCATGGTGTCGAAATCATCGGAGATCTGCCTATATACACGGCCTTCGACAGTGCAGACTGCTGGGCAAATTCGTACCTTTTCATGCTCGACCGCAACAAGAGGCCTCTGTCAGTTGCAGGGTGCCCGCCGGATGAATATGCGCCCAAGGGACAGCTCTGGGGAAATCCGATATATAACTGGAACAGCATAAGAAGACATTCATACCGCTGGTGGATATCGCGGATACAGCACAATTTCCGTCTGTTCGATATCGTAAGGCTTGATCACTACAGAGGATTTGAGTCTTTTTACAGCATAAAATCCGGCGAAACAACCGCTGTGAACGGCCGCTGGATCGCAGGTCCGGGACTTCCATTTTTCAACTATGTAGAGAAACAAATAGGGAAAAAGAGATATATAGCTGAAGATCTCGGATTCATAGATGAATCAGTAAGAGAAATGATAACCAAAAACGGACTGCCCGGCATGAAGGTCCTGCAGTTCGCATTCGGCGGAGACAACAGTGAATATCTTCCGCACAATTATATCAAAAACTGTATTGTTTATACCGGCACTCATGATAATGATACCTCACGCGGCTGGTTTGCAAATCTTGAAAGAGAAAAAAGGCACTGGCTCCGGGCATATACCGGACGGCCGGAGATCGCCGGCGACAATATCGCGGCAGAAATGATCCGGCTTGCTGAAAGCAGCATAGCCGATACATGTATAATACCTATACAGGACTGGCTGAATCTCGGCAGCGATTCAAGGATAAATATTCCGGGAACAGCTCAGGGAAACTGGCGCTGGAGAATGACATACAGCGAATTTACAAAAAAACTGGCAGACCGCATGGCGGATATGGCAGAAATGTATGGGAGAACAGAATGGATGAAAAAAGAATAAACAGAAAAGCGGCTTGTGCCGGCAATGCGGGAATAGATATTATCCCCCGTTTTACTAATAAAAAAGTCAGCTCTGTTGCTGATGTTATTATTCCCGGCCGGATCACTCACATTGAAGGTTCAGGAATATATCCGGGAGGAAGCCCTTCAAATACAGGTCTGGCAATGAACCTTTTCGGGATAGACACTATTATATGCGGCAAAGCCGGCAACGATCCTTTCGGCAATATGCTTTGCAGCATGATAGATGATGCCGGCGGCGCAGGAACATCAGCCGGAATAGTGCGCTCCGATGATGTATATACTGCCTGGAGCATAATCATCTCGCCTGCCGGACTCGACCGGTCAATTCTTCAGAATCCCGGTGCAAATGATGATTTCGGTTTCGACGATATTGATTTTGATCTTCTCCGAGGCTGCAGTCTTCTCCACTTCGGACATCCGCCTTCGATGAAAAAAATATACCGGAACAACGGACGAGAACTCGTGCGGATATTCAGCGCTGCACAGGGGCATGGCATGCTGACATCACTTGATATGTGTGCTGTCGATCCTTCTTCAGATGCAGCAGACTGCGACTGGAAAGCATTTCTGGAAGAAGTGCTTCCATATACTGATTTCTTTGTTCCCAGCATAGATGAACTCAAATATATGACAAATGCTCATGAGAACGAACCGCCTGCCGTAACAGCCGCAAGAGTCAGAGAACTGGGTGCATCAAATATACTTATAAAATGCGGTTCCGACGGCATGTATTTTGCAAATGCCGGGGAAGCAGCTGTCAGAAGCATTGAGGATCGTCTTGAACTCTGTACCGGATCAATGGACAGCTGGATAGGCGTTTCGGGTCAGGCGCCGGCCAAAAAAGCGAAAAAAGAAGTATCGGGGCTGGGAGCCGGCGATACTTCTATAGCCGCATATCTTTCTGCGATGCTGAGAGGCTGTGAATTCAGGGACTGCATTGATATTGCGCTGACCGAAGGCGCCCTTTGCGTGACAGCAGAAGATGCTCTTAGCGGGCTGCTCCCGTTCGATCAGCTTTCACGCTGAATGCCCTGACCAATCAGGCTTTAAGCATTTCCGAACCGTCGGCAACTATCGAATCAACTCTCTGTTCAACAGATTGTCTGTCATCTGCTTTTGCCATGACATACAGTTTTATTTTTGGTTCTGTCCCGGAAGGTCTGACTATCGCAGAGCAGCCGTCGTCCAGTTCATAGAACAAAACATTACTGCCCGGAAGACCTGTTTCCGAAACAGCACCTGTTCTGACGTCTGTGACGGTTCTGTTGTCATAATCTCTTATTCTGTTAACTTTCATTCCGCCTATGCTTTCCGGCGGATCTGAACGCAATCCTGACATTATTCCGGCCATTTTCTGAGGCCCGTCGAATCCTTCGATAGTATAAGAAATTACTTCCTCGCTGAAAAAGCCGTATTTCTTATATAATTCCTGCATTGCTTCATAAAGATTCATGCCGTTCATTTTATATCTGCAGGCCATTTCGGCTATCAGCATAGACGCAACTACTGCGTCTTTGTCTCTGGCATATGTCCCGCTGAGGTAACCGTAGCTTTCTTCGAAACCGAACAGGAAAGTGTATTCCCCCGTAGCCTCGAACTCCTTTATTTTTTCACCTATGAATTTGAATCCGGTAAGTGTCTCGAAAAGTTTGATATTGTTCTGTTCACACACCTTATTAGCCATCGTTGTGGACACTATGCTCTTGACTGCCGCACTGTTCTGCGCCAGTATCCCCTGCTCTCTCTTGGCAGTAATAAGGTAATCCAGCAGCAGAACTCCCATTTGATTCCCGCTTAGCGTCTCGTAATCATCACCGTTCCGTACTACTGTTCCGCATCTGTCTCCGTCCGGATCAGTCCCGATGATCAGATCTACTCCACTTTTCCCGGCCATTTCAATAGCAATATTGAAACCTTCTTTGTTCTCCGGATTCGGAGATGCTACTGTCGGAAAATCACCATCGGGCTCCATCTGCTCTTTTACTGTCAGAACATGTTTCATGCCCAGTCTTTTCAGGACTTCTGGCACTAATTTATATCCTGAGCCGTGAAATGGTGTATAGATGATGGTAAAATCATCCGCAACAGCATCGACATATTTCCTGCCGACCGACTGCTCAAGGACTTTTTCCATGTACTTCTCATCCATTTCCGCCCCCAGCATTGTCACCATTCCGTCCGCAGTGGCCTTTTTTATATCCATCGTCCTGACATCCCGGAAAATATCGATTCTGCCGAGCTGCGCTGAAACTTTTTCCGCATGCTCAGGCGGAAGCTGAGCCCCGTCGGCCCAGTAAACCTTGTATCCGTTGTATTCCTTAGTATTGTGCGAGGCGGTAATATTGATGCCCGCTATCGAGCCGGTTTCTCTTATTGCGAAAGACAGCTCAGGTGTCGGTCTCAGACTGTCAAAAAGATTGACTTTGATCCCGTTTGCCGCTATTACGGCAGCCGCTTCTGCCGCAAATTCCGCACTGTTGTTTCTTGAATCATAGGCAATTGAAACTCCGCCGCCGGCATCCTCGCCGCAGGTATTTATGAGATCAGCAAGACCCTGTGTGGCATATCGCACAGTATATATATTCATGCCGTTCAGACCTGCTCTCATTATTCCTCTAAGTCCGGCTGTTCCGAAATCAAGCATGGCAGTGAAGCGCCCTTCGATCTCTTTTTCATCATCGGCGATCGCCCTCAGTTCTGCTTTTGTATCCTCGTCAACGTATTCCGATCCAAGCCATTCGTTATAATTATTCCTGTAATCCATCGTTTTCCTCCTGCAGTTTTTCCAGAAGAAGGATCTCTCCCGGAATAACAGTAAAATTATTGCTCAAAATTTTTCCGGTCAGCAAGTCCTTCCATTGCCCGCCGGCAATGACGATTTCCTCAGAAGCGCCGCAGTTGACTGCCGTCATCATCTCCTGATCATCATCGAATCTCACAAATGCATATATGCCGTTTATCGCTGCCGCAGTTCTGTACCGGCCCTGTTTATACACATTATGGTTTTTCCTGATCGAAATAATTTTCCTGTACCATTCTGTAAGTTCGCGGTTTTCCTTTCCCCACGGGAAACATGTCCTGTTGAAAGGATCCGCATAACCTTCCGTTTCTGCTTCGTCTCCGTAATATATACACGGGACGCCGGGAAGCGTCATCTGAAGCACGCAGGCGATTTTCAGCATCGCAATGCCGGCTTCACGCTGTTCCGGTGTCAGCCTGTGCTCCGCCTTTTCCTGCCGTGAAGCGTTATCGGGAAGCAGATCGCCTGCCAGCGCGGTCAGTATTCTCGGCATATCGTGCGTACCGAGAATATTCATGAGACAGTTGACCACATCATCCGGATAGTGCTCGAGTATCAGTTCGACAGTCTCTTTGATTTCCTGAGCATTACCGTCTCTTATAAAATCGATTATCGCATTTTTAAACGGATAATTCATTACTGAATCAAGTTTATTGCCTTCAAAGTAATTCTTTCTCTGGTCATATGAGATCTTATTCGAAGCATCCTCCCACACTTCGCCTATTATTATGGCATCATGCTTTTCTGCTTTTGCAGACTGCGCCAGCTTTGTCAGAAATGCATTAGGCAGCTCGTCGGCCACATCAAGTCTCCAGCCCGCTGCGCCCATACTGAGCCAGTGCCTGACGACTCCTCTTTCACCGCAGATGAAATCCAGATAGCCCGGGTCCTCTTTTCTGACTCTCGGCAGAGTATCTATGCCCCACCATGTCTCATATGACTCTCCTTCGTGGAAATAATACCAGTTCCTGTACTTTGAATCTCTGTTCATCCATGCGCCTTCGCCGCCGTAATGCCCGTACTTGTCGAAGTACAGCGAATCCGCGCCCGTATGCGAAAACACACCGTCGAGTATTATCCTTATACCGCGTTCGGAAGCATCTGCACAAAGAGTCTGAAAATCATTTTCCGTACCGAACATCGGATCTATATGCATATAATCGCCCGTATCGTACTTGTGGTTTGAATATGCTTCAAACACAGGACTCAAATAGATGCATGTAACACCGAGTTCTTCCAGATAAGGCAGCTTTTCCTTTATTCCCGCCAGATCACCTCCGAAAAAATCATTGTTCAGGATCTCTCCGCCGCTGTACTGGCCGTAATCCGGAATACCTCCCCAGTCTGTCCTCAGGTTTTTCCCCGGCAATACATCTTCACTGCCGGAACGGTGGAATCTGTCCACAAAGATATGATAAAACACTCCCCCTTTTATCCATTCCGGAACATCGAAATCGCGGCTGTAGACTGCCTGCTGCCACGAAGATACCGGGTCTCCGGATAAAACAGCTTTATTATCGCCCGATCTGCCGATTTTCTTTTCGTTTTCACCATTACCTATTATAAAATAATACCAGTACAGTCCCCTGTCCGAGATCCTGAAATCGGCCGTCCATGCCGAATAATCATCTGTCTCGGCATCTGTTCTGTGTTCTCTCATATCATAAAAAGAGGTACTGCCGTCTCTGTCGCATATCACTGCCACTTTCGCATGATCGATATTCTCGGAAAGTGAAACGAGAATTTCTATATTGAGCACATCCCCGGCTCTAACTGCGCCGGGGGGCTGTTTGAACTGTTCATTTCTTGAATTATAAATAACTAGTACTTCGTTTGATGTCATATAATGATCTCCGATCAGATTACTGAATTACGCTGACAGAAGAACGGATGTGTTAAATAACCGGAAAGCATCCTTCCGTCCTGTATGATAACGTTCTTGTCCAGGATCGCGTAATTAAGATTAACATATTCGCCTATAGTCGAATCCTGCATGATAACGCTGTTTTCGACCACAGCACCTTTTTTAACACGGACTCCTCTGAAAATAACAGAGTTTCTGACTTCACCTTCGATAATGCATCCATCCGCGATCAGCGAATTGGCTGTCTTTGATTCGAGCCCGTACCTTGTCGGCGCGCTGTCCCTGGTCTTTATAAGTATAGGCCTTCCTTTGCCTGTGCCGAGTATGTCAGCTCTTACATCTTCATCAAGGAGATCGAGATTGCTTGCAAGATAACTCTGCAGATTATCAAGCGCCAGGATCCTGCTGTCTGTTCTGAACGCCATGATTTTCTGACTTTCTATTGCAGGTATTATGACATCTCTTCTCAGACTCCTTTTATTGTCATGTATGGCCTGCTCAATGATTTCCATCATACGTTCACGGTTTATCAGCCATGTGTTTATGAGAATCTTCGATCCTTCCGGAGTTTCTCTGGCGATCGTCATATCTGTTATCCTGCCGCTGCTGCTGACAATAGCGGTAGTGCCCTTGACGCCTTTTTGATTGTTCATGACCTTATCCGAATACAGACCTGTCAGAGCAGCGCCTGTTTGCACATGAAAATCAAAATACTCTTTCAGATCAACATTGCCGACATAGCTGCTGTCGCACATCAGGACATATTTTTCTTTCGCTCTCCTCAAAAAAGAGAAATTTGAAGCAAGAGCTTCGAGCCTGTTGTCGTATATACTGTCTCCGTTCATCGTCGAGAACGGCGGCAATATAGTAAGTCCGCTGTTTTTGCGGTCCAGATCCCATTCAGCGCCTGTTCTCACATGCCCGAGAAGGCTCTGGTAATTTCCCTTGGTAATAAGGCCGATATTCCTTATGCCCGAGTTTACCATGTTCGACAGCGTAAAATCTATCAGTCTGTATCTTCCCGCGAAAGGAACAGCTGCCAGTGTACGTTTTTGTGTCAGCTCATTAAGGTCGACATCATATGTATTTGCAAATATTATTCCTACTGCATTCATTACTCTGTTCCCTCCTTCTAAATATCTTCTTCTGCTACCGCTCCGGGGCTGATCACAGCATCTTTCCCAACTGTCACTCCGCCGGCGACAACAGTAAGTCCGCCGTTTTCTTTCGGTCCGCCTACAGATGCATTCTCACCGATGAAAGCACCGTTGTCTATGATTGAATATTCCACAGAAGCTCCTTTACCGATGACAGCGCCGTTCATGACCACACAGTCCTTTACACAGGCTCCCTCTTCTATTGACACATTGCTGAAGATAACCGAATTAACAGATTTTCCATTTATGACGCAGCTGTCTCCCACCACAGAGTTCGAAATCGATGAATCAGGTCCCAGATACTGAGGCCTGCTGAAACTGTGATGATAAGATATCCTCCATCCCGGATCATTCAGAAACAGCTCCGGTACATCGCCCAGGACATCCATGTTGGCCGCCCAGAACGAATCAAGAGTACCTACGTCTCTCCAGTATCCTTTATACAGATAGGAAAACATCCTCTGCTCATCCTTCAGCATGGCCGGAATAACATTCTTGCCGAAATCGTTTTCCGAGCCTTCGTTCTGCTCATCTTCGATCAAATATTTCTTCAGCTTGGCGGTGCTGAAAATATATACGCCCATCGAAGCCTGTGTACTCTTCGGATGTTCCGGCTTCTCTTCGAATTCAGTTATCCGGCCGCTTTCATCAGTACTCATAATACCGAATCTGGATGCTTCCTCTTCCGGAACATCGATGACTGCTATCGTGCAGTCCGCATTATTCTTAATATGCTCTTTAAGCATAACCGAATAATCCATCTTGTAGATATGATCGCCGGATAAAATAAGAACATATTCCGGATCGTATCTTTCTATGAATCCTATATTCTGATATATCGCATTTGCGGTCCCCTTAAACCAGTCTCCGCCTTTTTTCGCCTGATAAGGCGGAAGTATGTGCAGCCCGCCGAAATTAAGATTGAGATCCCATGACTGCCCTCTCGCGAGATAGTCGTTCAGCTGCAGCGGCTGGTACTGTGTCAGGACGCCGACAGTATCAATGCCGGAATTGACACAGTTCGAAAGAGAAAAATCAATGATCCTGTACTTCGAACCAAACGGTACTGCCGGTTTCGCTATCTTGTTTGTCAAAGGTGCAAGCCTGCTCCCCTGACCGCCTGCAAGCAACATGGCTATGCATGTTTTCTTACTCATTCTTTCCATAAACCATCAATCCTTCCTTATCTTTTTTCAAGTATCATTGCGGATAATTTAGGCATCGATACGGATATATACTTGTCATAACCGTTCATCGAACCTTTTTTTACTTTGAATTTTCTCTTCTTTCTCGTCCCTGTACCTCCTGCTTTCTTTCTGTCTGTATCTATCATGACTTCATACGAGCTGCCGTCCGGAACGCCTATCCAGAAGTCCTCATAATCATTGCCCGAGAGATTGATCACCGCCAGCACTATCTGCCCTTCGCAGTCAGTTCTCAGATAAATGTAAACATTATCATTAGCATTGTCTGCATCTATCCAGCCGAACCCGTCGTAAGAATCATCTTTTTTCCAGAGTGACGGCGTATCAAGGTAATACCTGTTCAGATCTCTGACAAAAGACTGCATCTTCTTGTGTTTTTCATATTTCAGAAGCATCCAGTCAAGCCCCTGTTTCTCATTCCATTCGATAAACTGGCCGAACTCCGCTCCCATGAACACGAGCTTTTTCCCGGGATGTGTCATCATGTATATGCAGAACGTTCTGAGCTGCGCGAACTTGTCATCATATTCTCCAGGCATCTTGTCCAGAAGCGAATGTTTGCCGTGCACCACTTCATCATGTGATATTGGAAGAATATAATTCTCACTGTAGGCATATGATATCGAGAATGTCAGCTTGTTATGCACGCCGGCTCTGAACAGCGGATCTTTGGAAAAATATTCGAGAACATCGTTCATCCATCCCATGTTCCATTTGAAGTTGAAACCAAGACCCCCTGCCGAAGGCGGCATCGTTACCATAGGCCATGCTGTCGATTCTTCCGCTATCATCAGCCTTCCCGGGAAAAACGTAAGGATATTTTTATTAAGAGTCTGAATAAAACGGACAGCCTCTTTGTTTTCGCATCCTCCGTTTTCATTTGGTCTCCATTCCCCTTCTTTCCTGTCATAGTTCAGGTACAGCATTGCCGCTACCGCATCGACACGAAGTCCGTCAGCATGGTATTTGTCGAAATAGAAAAATGCATTGGAAATCAGGAAGCTCAGGACTTCAGGACGTCCGTAATCAAATACTCTTGTTCCCCATCCTTTATGCTCCATCTTCAGAGGATCACTGTCTTCATAAAGAGGGTATCCGTCAAATTCCATAAGGCCATGGGCATCTTTGGGAAAATGCGCCGGCACCCAGTCCAGAATGACGCCGATATTATTTTTATGCGCCTGATCCACGAAATACATAAAGTCCTCAGGCGTTCCGTATCTGGAAGTAATGCTGTAATAACCGGTGATCTGATATCCCCACGACCCTTCGAACGGATATTCCATCAGCGGCATGAGCTCTATGTGTGTATATCCCATATCCTTTGCATACGGAATGATCATGTCTGCCATCTCACGATAGCTGTAAAAAGAGCCGTCTTTTTTCCTCTTCCAGGAGCCGAGATGAGCTTCGTAAATATTCACAGGACTCGAGTAATGATTGGCTGAATCTCTTCTCCGGCACCATGCCGAGTCGCCCCACCTGTATGTTTTGTCAATATTATACACTTGTGAAGCCATCATTGCGCCTTCGTCAGTCGTGCCTTTTTCAGAACAAAAAGCATATGGATCAGCTTTATAAAGTGTTTCACCGGCATCTGTAGTAACGGCATATTTGTAAAAACCGCCGTCCGGGATATCCCGGCAGAAAATTTCCCAGATAGTCTTGTCATCATCCATACGTTCCATAGGGTGTGCTGAAATATCCCAGTTGTTGAAATCGCCAACTAAGGATACTGCGGCTGCTCTCGGAGCCCAGACTCTGAACCAGATGCCTTCAGATGCCTTGCTGCCCGCAAAATGCGGTCCGAGAAATTCATATGATTTAAAATTTTCGCCCTGATGAAATAGGTATTTCGGATACGATAAATTGCCTGTATGCAGTGTCATGTTATACCTCCGTACCTTATTGATTTTACTTAACTCTATTATATCCTCGGATAGACTAATATTCAATCTTATGTTATACTTTGAAATTATTTAAAGAGAAAGTAATATATTAATCCAGGAGGTTCATATGGGATCGAACTACAGAGGCAGACCAATGAAAAAGGCCCGTCCAAGAAAACCGTCAGCAGAAAACGAAAAATTACATTACAATATACTTTTCGCTTCACCGGAAGTTTCACCTTTCGCCGGTACCGGCGGACTTGGAGAAGTTGCGGGCTCTCTTCCAAAAGCTCTGAAATCTATAAAGAGTTCAGATATAGACTGCAGAGTCATTATGCCGCTATACCAGTCTATTGCCGATGAATACCGCCAGGACATGGAATTTCTCGGCTGTGCGGAAATACCTATCGCGTGGAAACACGAGTATATGGGTGTGTTCAGCCTTGAATACAAAGGCGTCACATATTACTTCATTGACAACGAATATTACTTCAAAAGAGACGGACTTTACGGATATTTCGACGACTGCGAAAGGTTCACATACTTTTCCAGAGCAGTTATCGAGTCGCTCTTAATAATCGACTTCGTTCCGGACATCATCCATGCCAATGACTGGCAGACGGCCATGATTCCTGTATTCCAGAACACTATTTACCACCGCGAGTTCCTGAGAACAGTATTTACTATACACAATATTGAATATCAGGGGCATTACGGCATGGATGTACTTGAAAATGTTCTCGGACTGCCGGAAGACAAAACATATGTCGTTGAATATCACGGCGATGTGAACCTCATGAAAGGAGCTATAGAATCGTCAAATATGGTCAGTACGGTAAGTCCTTCATATGCCGGTGAACTGAAAGATCCTTTCTATTCATTCGGTCTTGACCACATCATACGCAGAAACGAACATAAAATGCGCGGCATCCTCAACGGTATAGACACCAGAGTGTACAATCCGTCGAATGACCCGTTCATAGCATCAAACTACTCATATACTCATCCGGAAGGAAAAATATCTGACAAAACTGAACTGCAGAAGGCCGCCGGACTTCCTGTCAGGGAAGATGTTCCGGTACTGTCAGTTGTGAGCAGGCTCGTTCCCGCCAAGGGGATGGATCTGATCCTCGAGACTATGGACGGTATTCTGGACAACAATGATGTACAGTTCATTCTTCTCGGGACCGGTGACGGCCATTATGAAAACTGGTTCAGGGGACTGGCCGAGAGGCATCCTGATAAAGCAGCAGCACTAATCTACTTTGATACTGCAATGTCTCACAAGGTCTATGCGGGATCGGATATTTTCATAATGCCTTCGCGCAGCGAACCATGCGGGCTGTCTCAGATGATCGCCTGCAGATATGGCACAGTTCCGGTCGTTCGTGAAACCGGCGGGCTGAAAGATTCAATTAAAGACTGTACTCTCGGAGACGGGAACGGATTTCTTTTTGCAGATTTCACATCCGATGCATTCTACCACGCTGTCATGAATGCGCTGAACAGATATAAAGACCGGGAGAACTGGGCAAAACTTGTCAGACACGATCTTCACATGAACTTCAGCTGGGCATCGCAGGCCAAGGAATATCAGAAAATGTATGAAGATATTCTGACATATTAGTTACACCTCAAAAGGAGAAGGGATTTTATGAACCTTAAAGATTTTAATAACACATCGGCAGACGCAGAAAAAAAATACACTGAATCAGAATATGAAAAATTCCGCAATTCTGTAAGCGACCAGCTCGAAAACACGTTTCACTGTTCAATTGAAACAGCCGAGCCGTACGATATGTACAGAGCAGTTGCAACAGTTGTCAACAGCGAGCTGCAGACCAAAAGATGGGACTTCAATAAAACCAGACGCGCTGTCGAGAAACATGACAGCGACAAAAAGAAAATATATTACATCAGCATGGAATTTCTCATGGGCCAGTCACTGAAGAACAATCTCTACAATCTCGGCCAGACTGAAATGGTCAGAGATATGCTGGATGAAACAAATATGGATATCACAGATCTTTATGATCTCGAACCTGACGCAGGTCTCGGAAACGGAGGCCTCGGCAGACTTGCGGCATGTTATATGGATGCAATGGCTTCATGCGGATACGATGTAACCGGCTTCTGCATAAAATATGATTACGGCCTTTTCAAGCAGAAGCTTGTAGACGGATGGCAGGTGGAGATGCCGGACAACTGGCTTCCTGGCGGACATGTATGGCTGAACGCACGCGAAGATGATGTATATAAAGTCGGATTCTACGGACAGTACAGAGAACAATGGGGAGAAGGCGGTCTTAAATATGCAGCCGAAGGGCAGGATATCGTCGAAGCGGTCCCTTATGATATGTTCGTATCCGGTTCCGGGTCAGAAGCGGTTGAAAAGCTCAGACTGTGGAGCGGACGCGATACGGAGGGTTTCGATATGGCATCATTCAACAACGGCGATTTTACGAAAGCCGCTCAGGAAAACACGCGTGCAGAACTGCTGTCCAAAGTGCTCTACCCTGCAGACAATATAGAGGGCGGAAAAGAACTCAGGCTTAAGCAGCAGTATTTCATGGTATCGGCATCCTGCCAGAATATCGTCCGCAATCATTACAGACTGCACGGCACTCTTGATAATTTTCACCTGAAAAATGTGATCCACATCAATGACACTCATCCTGCACTCTGCATACCGGAACTTATGAGAATATTCCTGGATGATTACGGCTGCGAATGGGACTACGCATGGTACAGGGTTATAAACACGATTTCATATACTAATCATACGGTCCTTGCTGAAGCGCTTGAGAAGTGGAACGACAGTCTTGTAAAAAACATGCTTCCGCGTATCCATATGATGATAGATGAGATCAACAGGCGTTTCAGAAATGAAATGGAAGTAAAATTCCCGGGCGATGAAGGTAAAATCGATTATATGGCTCCTCTCGGAGACGGAATGGTCCGCATGGCAAATCTGTCAGTCATCGGTTCCCACAAAGTCAACGGAGTATCCAGGCTTCATTCAGAAATACTGAAAAAAGATCTTTTCCACGATTTTTATCTTGCATATCCGGAAAAATTCACTAATGTGACCAACGGTATTGCCTACAGACGCTGGCTCTGTCAGTCAAATCCGGAACTTGCCTCCCTGCTCGACGAATGCATCGGGCCGGAATACAGAAAAGATGCCTGGAAAATGCAGGGATTCCTCAAATACAGAGATAATAAGCAGGTCGGAGAAAGGCTTACAGAAATCAAACGCAGCAATAAAGTTATAATGTCCAATAAGATCAGAGAAATGACCGGTATCGCTCCCGATCCCGACTCTCTTTTCATCGTACAGGCAAAGCGTCTTCACGAATACAAGCGGCAGCTGCTGAACGCTTTAAGGATAATAGTCAAATATCAGGAACTGCTGGCCGATCCCGACCTGGAAATGCGCCCTGAAACATATCTTTTTGCAGCGAAAACAGCTCCGAATTATTTCATGGCGAAAAGCATCATTCAGCTCATCTATGAAATAGGCTGTGAAATCGAAAAAAATCCGCAGATAGCTGCAAAGATGAAAGTTATCTTTCTGGAGAACTACAACGTTTCACTCGCTGAAGCCCTGATGCCGGCAACGGATATTTCCGAACAGATATCTCTGGCCGGAAAAGAAGCAAGCGGCACGGGAAATATGAAAATGATGATAAACGGAGCCGTTACGATCGGTACTATGGACGGAGCAAATGTTGAAATGTTCGACGCCGTCGGCGACGACAGTATTTTCATTTTCGGGCAGACAGCTGAGGAGGTCCTGGAAAATTTACGGAACGGATACGACGCGAAAAAATATTACGAAGAAAACGATCAGCTCAAAGCTGCTGTCGACAGCCTGAAAACAGGTTTCAACGGCAAAAGTTTTGCAGGCATACAGGATTATCTGCTTAAGCCTTCATACAGCATTGCAGATCCTTATATGTGCTTAAAAGATTTCGGCAGTTATTGCGATGTCCACGAAAACATACAGGAAGCTTATGAAGACAGGCCTCGCTGGAACAGAATGTCAGCCACGAATATTGCCATGGCGGCAAGATTCGCTGCCGACAGAAGCATAAAAGATTATGCCGAAAATATCTGGTATACGAAACCGATAGTGTAAGTGTAAATGGAGATCAGAAACCGTGCTCCCGGAATATAATTCCGGATGCACGGTTTTTTTATAATATCGTTCCTATATCTGTGAGAGGATATCCGCTGAACCATTTTACAGTAAGTCCTCTTTCTCTGATAAACCCGAGCATTTTTCCACAGTCGGGATGCATTGTGATATCACCGTTGAAAACGATTTCACTGCCGGTTCTTCCCGAAGCGCCGCCGATAAAGCCGTATGAAAATCCCGGGAGAACAACATGCCCGGGAGATACTGACATTACTGTCAGGCCTTTCGCCCTGCAGGCAGCCGCGGTTCCCTCGTCTGCAGTAATAATGCTGTTCTCATCCACTATTACGGTACTGCACTTAGTGTAGCCCTGACGCACATCGATTATCTCCATGCCGCGCTTCTCTGCGAGCTCCAGAAGCAGCGGATCTGTCGCGGATATCTTATGAATGAAGTACCTGCCTGTACAGGCGGCGTTATATCTGACATCGCGGGGATACTCAGGCGCCAGCTTTTCCGGATCCCCGAAAAAAAGTTCTCCGCCGGGTGCAGTCCCGAGTCTGCACATATACATGTCCGGATGAGCGGAAACAGCTTTTTCTACCCTTCCGGTATGATGCACTTCAACGACTTCAAATTTCTTTTGTTCAAGGTACGCTTTCAGTTCGGCAGATGCGTCTTCCGATACAAATATTTTTTCCATAATGTCCTCCTGCTTTATTATAGCATTTACCGGCTTGAATCTGCCACATCTTGGGTTATAATGGATAGCATGAAAAAACATGCGATAATACCGATTTTCATTCCGCACCTCGGCTGCCCTCACAGCTGTGTATTCTGCGACCAGAATGCCATTACAGCAAGGAAACAGCCGGTGAGCGAAAAAGAAATCACGGATACAATTGAACAATGGCTTTCGACCATCGAAGGACGCGGGCTCGACAAAGTGGAAATTTCTTTTTACGGAGGCAGCTTCACGGCGATCCCGCTGGAGCTTCAGACGAAGTATCTGGAAATAGGATACAGATATGTCCGCGCGGGACGCGTCAACAGTCTTCATCTTTCGACCAGGCCCGATTATATCGATGATGAAATTCTTACGAATCTCAAAAAATACGAGGTCGGTGCCGTTGAACTCGGCGTCCAGTCATTCGATGACGAAGTCCTGGAGAAATCACAGCGCGGACACACGGCAGATGCTGTTTTCGACGCGTGCAGACTGATCAGTGAATACGGCTTCGACCTGGGCATACAGCTCATGGTCGGACTTCCCGGAGACACAAAGGAAAAGGATATACGCTCAGCTGAGATCACAGCCGGGCTCCGCCCTTCTCTGGCCCGGATCTATCCGACAGTCGTGCTGAAAGGAACTGCTCTGGCAGAAATGATGGCAGCCGGAGAATATACTCCGCCGGGTGTTGAAAAAGCCGCAGACATCACAAAAGACATGTACCGGATCTTATCTGCAGCGGACATCGAGATAATGCGTGTAGGCCTGAAAAGTACAGACTTGATAACGCCGGGAACCGATCTGGGCGGAACTTATCATCCTGCATTCAGGCAGCTGGTCGAAGGAATGATCGCCAGGGAAGACATGGAAACGGCTCTTCTGCAGCACTTCGGCTCTGCAGAAAAGATCCGGGAGTCGGGACATATCTCAGTAACGTTTTCATCATGCGAAAGATGCATTTCCAACATGTCCGGACATAAGGGCATGAACAGGAAATATTTCAGCAAGAAATATCCGGACCTGAAAATCCATTTCTGTTCAGATAACGATATTGCGGACAATACATACATTATGGTAGAATAATATATTATGCGCCGAAGCGCACGGAGGTAAAGAATATGAAAGCAGTAATTACAGTAGTAGGCAAAGACAGTGTAGGCATTCTGGCAAAAGTCAGCTGCGGATGTTCGGATTTCAATGCGAATATTCTGGATGTCACACAGTCTGTAATAGACGATTATTTCACAATGGTGATGGTAGTCGAAATATCAAAGCTCAATGCAGATCTTTCAGAGCTCAACAAAAAGCTCGAAGCCGATCTGCCGACGATGAAGATACACGTCATGCACGAAGATATATTCAACGCTATGCACAGAATATAAAGGAGGCTGCTGATGCTCAATATGACAGACATCATGGAAACAGTGACCATGATACAAGACGAAGCTCTTGATATTAGAACTATTACAATGGGTATCTCTCTCATCGACTGTGCTGACGGCGATATAGACAGATCATGCGAAAAAGTATACGACAAGATAACAAGATATGCGGAAAGGCTCGTTGAAACAGGCGAAAAAATAGAAAAGAAATACGGTATTCCGATCGTAAACAAGAGGATCGCCGTTACGCCGATCGCCATCCTTGCGGGTGCATCGGGCGGAGATCCTATAAAATACGCTGTCGCTCTTGACCGTGCGGCACGTGCTGTCGGCGTTGACCTCATAGGCGGATACAGCGCACTCGTACAGAAAGGCTTTGCTCCCGGAGATACGGAACTCATACAGTCTATCCCCCGTGCGCTTGCCGAGACAGATGTTGTATGTTCATCCGTCAACGTAGGAAGCACAAAAGCCGGTATCAACATGGACGCGGTACGCACACTCGGACACGTTGTCAGAGAATGCGCCGAACTCACCAGAGACAATCAGTGCGTCGGTGCGACCAAGCTGGTTGTTTTCTGCAACGCTCCTGAAGACAATCCGTTCATGGCCGGAGCATTTCACGGCCCGGGAGAACCTGACTGTGTTATAAATGTCGGAGTATCCGGTCCCGGAGTCGTCAGAGCAGCTCTGGCAAACATGGATGACACCGCAGATATGGGTGAAGTCGCCAATGAAATAAAAAAGACTGCATTCAAAATAACAAGAATGGGTCAGCTCGTGGGAACAGAAGCCTCACGCATGCTCGGGGCGCCTTTCGGCATAATAGATCTCTCACTTGCGCCGACGCCGGCAATAGGCGATTCCGTAGCACATATACTTGAAGAAATCGGCCTGGAACAGTGCGGTGCGGCAGGTACTACAGCTGCTCTGGCAATGCTCAATGACGCCGTTAAAAAAGGCGGCCTGATGGCAGCCAATAACTGCGGCGGATTATCCGGTGCTTTTATTCCTGTTACTGAAGATGCCGGTATGATCGACTCAGCACGATCAGGATGTCTGAAGATAGAAAAACTTGAAGCAATGACTGCAGTATGTTCAGTAGGCCTCGATATGATTGTTATTCCGGGAGATACGCCTGCCGACGTGATATCCGGAATGATTGCAGATGAAGCAGCTATTGGCATGGTCAATTACAAGACAACAGCTGTCAGAGTAATACCTGCCATCGGCGTACCTGAAGGCGGCGAACTCGAATTCGGCGGTCTGTTCGGTACCGGTCCTGTCATGAAGGTCAACACAGCTTCGCCTTCAAAAATGATTGCGCGCGGCGGCCGGATCCCTTCACCGATGCAGGCCCTGAAAAACTAATTGAACTGATAAAAAAAGACTGCCGCACCGCGGGAATGACAATCCCTGCAGTGCGCAGTCTTTTTCAATTGATTTAATATCCTTTATGCTGATCCGCCGTTTCATGTCTTTCATATGTAGCACCGTTGCCGAAGTCCCATGAACCCTTTCCTATTCCTGCGCCTATCTCAAAATGAAGCTTTGCTATGCCGAGATCGTACGGATCCGTCTCGTTTTTCATATCGATCTTGGCGCTCACGCGGTCTGACGCATATATAAACATGGTACTCTGCCTGTTTCGTGCCGACGGAGCTTTAACCACAGATCTCATTCCGGCGACGACCCAGTTTGGAGGTGTTTCCTCCACATACAGTCTGTCCTTGACTTCTCTGATATTTCTTTTGAGTCCTCTGGATACTGCCAGTTCTTTAGGCGAAAGACCGGGTTTGACATTTCCGAAAGCTATGCAGCATTTCATGATTTCACCGGGTTCGACATTCTCTGCAGCGAGTTCTCTGTTATATGTTTTGCCTACCCAGCATGTTGCGAGTCCCAGAGATACCGCCAGAAGAACAATACTTTCACCGAAATAACCGAGCTTTTCTTCACAGTTTTTATCATTTTCCGGCCCTGCAAGAATTATATAATTCTGCACACCGGAAAACATTCCGAAACTGTTTTTCGCTGAAAACGGCTCTCCCCTCCCGACGATCATCTTCATGTCCAGTCCCCCGGATCCGTTGCTTTCATCGATTGCATGCTGCAGTGCAGTTATCTGCATCGGCAGAACGGGATCCTTCGTGAAATGCCTTCTGGAAACTCTCTTGTCTATAGCTGCTAAATAATCCAATCTCTACTCCTTAAAGTTTTCTCCATTCTTCCTCGACCAGTGATCTGACCGTTTCCGCGGCGCTGGAAAGCTCGGTATCTGTAGTATTGACTATGATATCCGCATATTTCATATACAGCGGCCGGCGTTCCTCAAAAAGATCTTCTATTGACTGTCCTTCTTTCAGGGATATGCCACGCTGTGAATAATCGCCTATACGTTTTTCTATTTCGCCCAGAGGAACATCCAGGAATACTACCATTCCTTCATTTCTGAGGTTCTGCATAGCCCGGGGGCCATATACCACGCTTCCTCCTGTAGCTATTACCGAATGCTTGACATGAAGAGTCGCACACAGATTTTCCTCGACTTTGTTGAATCCTTCATTACCTATTTCCTCTATGATTTCGACCAGCTTTTTGCCTTCTTCCTTGATTATCAGAAGATCAGTATCTACAAAATCAAATCCCATGATCGTCGCCAGCAGCACTCCGGTAGTACTTTTTCCGCATCCCGGCATCCCTATCAAAACCACATTTTGCTTTCTCATATTACATCAACTCCTGCTTTTATCAGTCATTTGCTTTCATCGATTCGACCATATCAATGTCTTTTATCTTGCGTCTCATAATCAAATTTACAAATAGAGTAAACAGTATCGTCAGGCCAGCCGCATATATATAACTCGGCCATTCGATGTTCTGCCCGAACATTACCGAATTGACCTCTACTGTGCGTATAACGAATTTATGAAGCCATATCCCTACCGGTATGCCGAACAATATCCCGATCCCTGCCAGCATGTTTATTTCTCTGAATATATATGCTGATACTTCCCTGTCAAAAAAGCCCAGGACCTTAATAGTCGCCAGTTCCTTCTTTCTCTCACATATATTCACATTGGTGAGATTATAAAGAACGATGACTGCCAGAGCGCCCGCACATACTATCAGCACTATTACAATATAATTTATGCTCTTTACTGAATCCGCGAAATTATCCTTCACATATTCTGTTGAAACGACATACGACACGCGGCTGCTGTCCAGCAGCTTTTCCATCACAGTATCGTTATCTGCACTCCCGGCCATCTTGATCATAAGATGCTTGTGGTCAGGGGCGCTGTAAACATTATCTCCCAGATAAAGATAACTTGCAACGTAATTCTCAGTGATGCCCGTTATCTTAACAGTAATGCTTTCATCGCTGCTCAAAGTCACTTTGACCCTGTCGCCGGTCTTTGCTCCAATGCTCTCTGCGGCTTTTTCATTGATGACCGCGCTGTTTTTCCCGAAGTTCACGGTTCTTCCCGTTCGTCGCGAACGCATAGTGACAAAGTCGCTGAACCCTGCATCATTCTGCGGAGAAATCACATTGATATCCATGTTTTTTCCTTTGGTGTCTTTTACACGAGCTTTATCGCTGAAATAGGACATGTATGATTTCACCATGTTTTTATTGTTCAGAGTATCTGCCAGCGTGTCGTCTTTCTCTATCCATCTGTCATTCGTGACTTCCACAGTAAAATCATAATGGAAGAGTTCATCATACTGCTTGTGCACAATATCTCCTATGGAATCTCGTACGCCGAAACCGGTAATAAGAAGCGCAAAGCATCCTGCAACTCCGATTATAGTCATCAGAAAGCGCTTTTTATATCTGAACAAATTCCTGCAGGTGACTTTCCTGGTAAAAGAAAGTCTGCGCCACAAAGGCCCGATCGTCTCAAGCAGTATCCTCTTGCCCGGGGACGGAGCCTCGGGAAGAAGAAGCATTGCCGGACGTTCCTTCAGTGTACGCGCGCAGGCAAGATACGTTGTTCCCAGTATCGACAAAACCATTACCAGCCCGATGATAACAGCATATTTCCAGATAAACTCTGTTTCCGTCGCAGGCAGATCATACATCATAGTATATGCGTTGCCTATGATCTTAGGGAACAGAGGGAATCCGAGAGCCATTCCGATGACGCATCCTCCGACGGAAGCTTCGAGAGCATATGATAAATAATACTGCATTATCTTCCTTCGGCTGTATCCCAGAGATTTCAAAGTCCCGATAAGTTCTCTCTCTTCATCTATCAGCCTGGTCATGGTCGTAAGCGCAACGAGGACAGCAACCAGGAAGAAGAATACCGGAAAGACCTTCGCAACAGCTGAAACCTTGTCGACATCGCTCTTGTAATTGCTGAAACCCACACTGTCTTCGCGCGAAGCGAGATACCACTTTGCATTCTTTATTTTATCTACTTCATCCTGTGCGTTTCTCAATTTTTTTTCGGCTTTGGCAAAAGATTTTTCCGCCTTCGCTCTGGCCGCCAGATACTTGCTTTCCTGAACAGCAAGCTCCGACTGCGAATCATCTATCACTGACTGAGCTTTTTCAAGTTTAGTATACGCGGATTTTATCTTGTTCCTTGCAGCGGATATAGCTTTCCTGCCTGAAGCCAGTTGTGCAGTTCCGGCATCATATGCAGCTATCGCTGCAGTCTGTTCATCTGTCAGGACCGCGCCTGAATCTCTGAGCTGTTTCAGCTGATCGACATAAGCTTCCCCTGCTGCAAGTTTCTTTTCAAGATCATCAAGCTGGTCTGCTTTCGCATCTGCAGCGGCCGACTGCTTTTTCAGTTTGGCTTCAGAAGCCTTTATTTCTGCTTCTGACGATTTTAATTTCTGTTTACCGGCACTTATCTTATCCGCTGCATCCGCAAGCTCAGAAACAGCCTCAGACTTTTTCTTTTTATACTGTCTCTCCGCTCTGTCTACTTTTTTCTGAGCTTTATCGATAACATTTCTGCTCCTTATGCGGCTCCTCTCCCTGCCCAGATCTTTCAGTACGCTTTTATCGCTGCTGACAAGATCCGAATAATCAGAAGAAAAGCTGCTGAGCTTATCGGCGCCTGTCAGCGTCACATATGCATCAGTGTATACAGCCGCTCTGCACGCCTGCTTTCTGACATATACACCCAGCATCACACTGCCGTCTCCCGCAGTCGTCACTTCTCCGTGCGCGGAAATAAACAGCGGCGTCCTTACGATACCGACTACTCTATATTTTTTGTACCTGAAATCATCTTTGATCTCATCATAATCTCGGTCATCCTTTGAAATCGTCAGTTCTTCGCCGAGCTTGTGCGTGGAAGTATAAATATTTGCAATCTCCAGAACACACTCATTGTCTTTTTTCGGATATCGTCCCTTGAGCAGATCGGGTTTATTGACAAAATCATCATCTCCTATTGCGGAAAAATCCACAGCTATCATCCTGACTGTGTATTTTTCTTTGTCAGATGTATTTTCCACACTCATATCACGCTTATAAACAGGCATGACCTTATCGACTTCATTTAATCCGCCGATGGCCTTTATGTCCTTTGATGTAAGTCCAAGAGTACCGGTGATATCATAATCATATGCATTGTGCGAAACGAAATAATTATCCGCTGTCTTCTGCATATCCGGAGTCGACGAAATAAGGCCGGCCAGAAACCCCGCCCCGAGTGCGATTATGCTGAGGATAGACAAAAACCTGCTGAGGCTTCCTCTTATGCTTCTGCGGGTCATCTTGCCATAAGTCTTCAAGCTGTCACCATTCTATCCTTTCAATCGGTTCAGGATCGCTGTTGATCTCTACTCTGACGGCTTTTCCGTTCTTTACGGAAATGACTTTGTCAGCCATAGGAACTATGGCCTGATTATGAGTAATGACGATGACGGTCTTCCCGAATCTCCGGCATGTGTCATGAAGAAGCTGTAATATGGTTTTCCCCGTACTGTAATCGAGCGCTCCCGTCGGTTCATCACACAGCAGCACTTTCGGATTTTTGGCCAGTGCTCTGGCTATGGCAACTCTCTGCTGCTCACCGCCTGAAAGCTGTGCGGGAAAATTGTCAGTCCTGTCTGCAAGACCGACTTCTTTCAAAACCGCTCTGCAGTCGAGAGGATCTCTGCATATCTCTGAAGCAAGCTCAACATTTTCCAGCGCTGTCAGGTTCTGTACAAGATTATAAAACTGAAAAACAAAACCGACATCATATCTTCTGTATTCTGTAAGTCCTCTTGTATCGAGTCCGCCGATCTCTCTTCCGTCGAGATACACTCTGCCTTCATCACAGCGGTCCATACCGCCGAGAATATTGAGCAGTGTCGTCTTGCCGGCGCCGCTCGGCCCTACAATGACACAAAACTCGCCTTTGTCTATAGCGAAATTCATCTCGTCAAGAGCACTTATACGCTGATCGCCCATTTTATAGAACTTGCTGACATTCTGAAATTCAATATATCCTGACATAACGATCCCTCCGCTGATTAGATTTTACTATATTTAAACCATGTTTAGGGTGGTTTTTGTGAATTATTTTATTACTGCTTGACGGTTATTACAAAATAATCCATAATGTTGAAGTAAAAAAAAGGATTTAGAGGGCAGGATACTGGTTTGAATTTATTACATAATAAACACGGCAATCTTTCGACACTTATCGTTGCAGCAGCTTTGGCAGCTGCGCTGTTTTTTGTTAATGCGGCTTTGCCCTGCAGCGTATTCGCAGCGGATAAAGTTGATAACATTTCCAAACTGGATCAGAGTTATACAGGAAGCGTAGTCGAAGGAAAATACACGACCCGCTGGGGCAAAGTCTTCGGAGGCAATTTCGATAACGGAGAAAACCCTTCTGCGGCACTATATCAGAATACAAAGGCAGCCGAAACAGAAGGCAAATATCCGATAGATTCCTCAACAGTCAAACTTAACTCCAAATCGGCAGTCGTCATTGACGCGAATACCGGAAATATCCTTTTCAATAAAAAAATGAACAAGAAGATATATCCTGCAAGCTGTACAAAAGTACTGACTGCGATCGTCGCTATTGAAAACAGCAATCTCGATGATACATTGACCGTATCGCAGAATGCCACTGACCTTGCATATAATTCTTCTCATATAGCCCTGCAGCCAGGAGAGAAACTTTCGATGGAACAGGCACTGTACGGACTTCTAATGTGTTCGGCAAACGACTGTGCCATAACGATAGCGGAAAATGTCGGCGGTTCCACGCAAAAATTTGCCGATATGATGAACAAAAAAGCCAAGGAGATCGGATGCACTGATTCTCACTTTGTGAATCCCAACGGCCTTTACAATAAAAATCATTACACGACAGCTCACGATCTTGCAGTCATCATGAATTACTGCGTGAAAAACAAAATATTCGAACGCATAGACACATCATGGCGCTATAAAATGAACAAAACCAATAAATCCAAGAAGCGCGATCTGTGGAATGGACATTATATGATAGTGCACAAGTACTATTATCTTTATGGGATCGTAGGCGGCAAGAACGGATATATAGATGAGTCACGGTTCAATCTTATTACACATTATCAGAAAGACGGTCAGGATCTTATTATCGTTGACGCGCGGACCGACAGCGCCGGAGAATACTGCAGAGATACGCAGAAACTGATCAAACTGGTCCGCAGCTCGTATCATGCAGAAAAAATCGCCAGTTCAGAAATCGATGTCAGCAATGTTACTGTGAAAAATTCACAGAAGCACGGCAGTCTGCATGTTAAAGGAAAATTATCATCCGTAATGTATGCCGAGATACCGGCCGGTTATTCAGCAGACGATTTAAAATATGATTTCGTATCTGCCTCCGGCCTCAGCGATCACATCAGCAAAGGTGAAATCATAGGCACAGAAACTGCTGTGCTGAACGGTACTGTTGTCGGAACTGCTGTAGTTACAGCCGCTGAAAGCTCAGGATATATTTTCACGGCCGTTCATATCATCGGAATACTCGGGGCTGCGGCTCTGATTATTATCGTGCTGTTCGCCGTGATGGCTGTCCGCGCACGAAAGGCAAGAAAAAGACGTTCCAGAGCCAGAGTCACCGGAGGTTCATCCAGAATGGAACGCCGCAGACAAAGACACAGATTCTAAAGATCATTCATAGCTTTTAACCCGTAAGCCGGGCCCGCATTTCTGACTGCATTGTTTATAGCGCGGCCTGTTACTTCGCATGCCAGCGCTCCGAGCGCATCGGCATTCACCTTCACTTTTCCTGTTGCCATCACAAATATAGCATCTCCGTCAGCCGATGTGTGTACCGGACTGATCGTTCTCGCATATCCGTTATGGGCGAGCTGCGCCGTCCTGTTTGCTTCAGTCTTGGTAATATCCGCATCAGTGACAATACAAGTTATGCATGTATTCTCAACAGAATACGGCTCAAATTCCTGCTCAAGGTTATCATACATAGCCTTTTGGGTATTCAGGAATGCCGATTTATCTTCAGACCATGCGCCTGCAATGATCCTGCCGGTATCATAATCGAGAATATCGCCAAAAGAATTGACTGCAGCTACTGCTCCTATGCTGACGCCGCCGGTTCTGACCGCATACACGCCGAGTCCGCCTTTCATCTTCCATTTTCCGAAGCCGAATTTGCCTACCGTGGCACCTGTACCGGCGCCGAAATTGCCCTGAAGCAGATCTGCTCCTTTCCAGGCGTTCTCACAGGCCAGACGTCCCATATCTCTGTCCGGTCTGATATCCGGCCGCCCGCAGGAAAGATCATAAATACATGCTCCGCAGACGATAGGCACTATGCCGCCAGGGGTGCTGAATCCTATTCCTTTTTCTTCAAGGAAAGACATTGCCCCGTCGCAGGAAGCGAGGCCGAATGCACTCCCCCCCGACAGCATAACACAATGCACCGCCTGACACATTTTTGTCGGTTCCAGAGATGCTGTTTCACGCGAAGCGGGCGCACCGCCTCTAATATCCGCTCCGGGACGCGCCCCTTCTTCACAGATGACTGCGGTACAGCCCGTTCCTGCTTCAGCATCTTCTGCATTGCCTATTTTTATTCCTTCAATATCGGTTATTCTGATTTCTTCCATATGAAAGTCCCCGTACTTATTATGCTTTTTTATAAACGAACCAATATGCCATCGCTACGAATATTCCGCCGCCGACCAGATTTCCCAGTGTGACAGGCAGAAGATTGTTCAAAAAGAATCCTCCCCAGGTCAGAGAAGCAAGCGCATCAGGTGTCGCGCCTGATAAATTCACAAATATTTCATTCGACTTGGCCAGAATGCCCGCCGGAATGTAATACATGTTCGCGATGCTGTGTTCGAATCCGGATGTAACAAACAGCCACAGCGGGAACCATATGCCCATCATCTTCCCGAACATTGTATCAGCGCCGAAATTTAACCAGACTGCAAGACATACCAGCCAGTTGCACAGTATGCCCAATATGAATGCGGATCCGAACGCCAGTGATGTCTTTCCGGCCGCTATCTTGACAGTCATAGCTCCCAGCATATTTCCGCCGGCGCAGAAAAGACCGGATTTGAACATGAAAAATGCAATAAGCAGGCCTCCCGCTAAATTAAACACGTATACTATGCCCCAGTTTCTGAACATCTTTCCCCAGCTCAGTTTCTTTTCGAGACATGTGGTTATCATAAGACAGTTTCCTGTAAACAATTCCGCTCCTGCCAGACATACAAGCATAAGTCCTACGCCGAATATTGCTCCTGCGACAAGCCTGCCCAGTCCGTATGTTGACGGATCAGACAGCAGATTAAACGCTGCCATATTTGAGCCTTCTGCAGCAAGTCCTATGAATGCTCCTCCGAACACTGCCAGAATTGCCAGTTTTGCGAAGCTGGAATTACCTTTTGCGACTCCGACATCGATAGCTGTGTCCAGTATTTCAGCCGGTGTTTTTACATTTGCCATTGTTTGATTTCCTCCTGTTAATACATAATGGTGCACACTGCGGCAATTCCGGGAAATAAAAATCCCGAAGTGCCGTCAGTAAGTTAATTCACGCCCTAGCCTTCGTTAGGGGGGTGCCCTCATCCTGCTTCTGTAGTCCTCTCAAAGGAGGCTGTACATTGGCACCCGGATAGCTGGGCTCCCAATTATATAATGTAGGTTGAATTATACATCCCGACGTACATTCCAGGATTATCTTCATATATTTCTTGTTCCTATAATACCATAAAAAGTTTTTGATTTCAATGCTTTGCGAACTCTAAAGTTTCCGGATTTCTGAGACGCTGATGTTTATATATAGGTATATTGTATTTTGCCCCGACCGCTCTAACCATATCTTTGTAACATGCCTTCATCTTGTCATGGAACACGATCGCCTCCACTCCCCCTGCTATTGCGGAAATACAGGTTTCAGTCCGCGCGATACCGCTCTCGTCTTCATATCCTCCGTCGACGAGCCATTGATTGGCAATGATATGCGTCACTCCGAATGTCTGTCCGTCCCACTGCCTGTATACAGCCTCAGCCCAGTCCGGCTGAAAATGGATACCTCCTACACAAAGAAGATTATGCACAACGAGTCCGTCATCGTCAAACACATGCAGCAGCCCTCTCGCCAGAGCCCTGCATGCATCCATATTGTCCCAGCTTGAAGGATCGGAGCCCACTTCTATATCCATCATCGGCACAGGATAACGTGTCAGCAGAGACGGATCGCTGTCCTCATCATAAGCACCGGACCAGTGAGTCGCTTCTGTAACCACGGAATAATCATCCATCCCCAGAGCCTGTCTTTCACGGTCAACAGCAAGTATCAGATTCCTCATGCAGCGTGGATCTGCAGGATCATATATCCCCGAAACCACATCGCCGAGAGAATGAACCGTCAGAACATTAGGAGGGGCGGAAGCTCCTTCATGCCAGGTGACCATGCCGGAAATATCGAAATCGCTGAAATGCTCATTCATCTCCGGAAGATATTGCGGATAATCAAGGCATATCGCTATTTTCGTCGGCGCAAAGTAATATTCGTTGCCCGCTTTATCGGTATGTTTCATGACATTGCCGCCGTCAAATGTAAAGCCGGCTTCTTCATCCATGAATCCTTCATCACGCAGAATATCCCATACAGTGAAACTTACATGTCCCCAGTCATGTCTGTCACAAATAAAAAAAACCGCTCTCTTCCCCATAGCACGCTCCTTTAGATTTAAGAAACCGCCGCATCTTATGATGCGGCGTCATTGATTTCATCCAGGTCTTTTATGATCAGTCTTCCAGGTCCACTGTGCAGTTATGATATACATTCTGTACATCATCATCTTCTTCAAGCGCACCTATCATCCTCTTGAGATTGTCTATATCATGCTGGTCTTCCGGTGTCTGCTCCATATCGGGAACATATTCGACATTCTGATCAGCAAACGTATAGCCTGCAGCTTTAAGCGCATCACACACAGACGGGAAATCCTCAGGAGCAGTTACGATCTCATAACTGTCATCATAAGTATTCATATCTTCCATGCCGGCTTCCAGAGCAGCATCCATCAATGCTTCTTCTTCGACATCGTCTGTTTTTTCGATAGTGATAAGACCTTTTCTTTTAAACATATATGAAACACATCCAGGTGTGCCCATATTTCCGCCCCACTTATCGAATGCGTGCTTCACTGCCGATGTCGTCCTGTTCTTATTATCGGTAAGAACTTCAACAATAACAGCGACGCCCGCAGCTCCGTATCCTTCAAAAGTTCCGGACTCATAAGTTTCGCCTGCAAGTTCGCCGGTTCCCTTCTTAATAGCCCTGTCAATGTTTGCGTTAGGCATATCAACGCCCTTCGCCTTTTCTATTGCCGTTCTCAAGGCAGGATTGAACTCAGGATCTCCTCCTGCTTTCGCTGCTACCGTGATTACTCTTGCATATTTCGTGAACATCGCCGCTCTTTTGGTATCCTGAGCCGCTTTTCTGCCCGCGATCGTGCCGTGTCTGCCCAATCTAGGCACCTCCTTTAATTATTTATTTTCATGCCTTGTCAGTATACACCTTAGAGTCCTCTTTTTCAAGATTCTTATACGCAGTGGCCATCATCAGTTTGATCCTGTTCAGCTGATTGACATTGGAAGCGCCCGGGTCGAAGTCGATAGCTGCTATATTTGCTTCCGGATTTCTCTTCCTCATAGCCTTAAGCATGCCCTTGCCCATGACATGATTCGGCAGGCAGGCAAACGGCTGCAGGCACACGATATTCGGGACTCCATTATCTACAAGTTCTACCATCTCTCCTGTAAGCAGCCAGCCTTCCCCGCACTGATTTCCCAGCGAAATGACTTCCTGCGCGGCTTCTGCCGTCTTGCTGATAAAAGCAGGCGGTACGAATCTTTTACTGTTTTCCAGCGCTTCACGCGCACTGCTTCTGAACTTTTCTATAGCCCAGACGGCAAATTTATTGGATACCATCTGCCACCACGATCCGGAAAGATGTTCATAGTTGAACGTTTTGCTGTACATTCCGTAAAGGAAGAAATCTATCAGTTCGAGAACTACGGCTTCTCCGCCTTCCTTTTCAATAGTGCCTACAATATCGTTATTGGCATTCGGATGGTACTTGACGAGTATTTCTCCCACCACTCCGACTTTCGGCTTCTTTATCGTTTCATCGAGCGGCAGCGCATCGAATTCCTCAACGATTTTTCTGATGTTTTTCTTGAAAGCGCGCATATTGCCCGTATATACATTTCTGCGCGCGAGTCTTGCGCATTTTTCGTAAAGCTCATTCGCTGAACCCGGTACTTTTTCATAAGGTCTCGTTGCAAGAAGTACTTTCATGAGAACATCTCCGTAAACGATCCCCATTCCTCCTCTGAGGAGAAGACTCAGAGAAATCTTGAATCCCGGATTTGTTTCCAGCCCTGAAGCATTTACAGACACTACCGGTATCTGCTCCATATTCAGATCCTTGAGCGCTTTTCTGAGCAGCGCCACATAATTCGATGCTCTGCATTGTCCTCCGGTCTGCGACATGAACAATGCGGTCTTGTTGAGATCGAGATTGTCCGGATTCGATTTCAGATATGAAATTATCTGTCCGAGCGTGACGATCGTAGGATAACAGGCATCGTTGTTTACATACCTTAAGCCCTCGTCAACCGCATGCGTATCTACTTCAGGCAGCAGCTTTGCCTTATATCCGGCTCTTGCCAGCGCAGTCTCCAGAAACTGGAACTGGAAAGGCGCCATCTGAGGTATGAGAACAGTATAATCCTTCCTCATCTGCTTTGTGAACGTCACTCTTTCATACGATTCATGATTATCCACATGCTTAATATCATTTTTGTCGCGCTCCTCCATAGCTGCCTTCAGCGATCTTATCCTGATCCTTGCAGCGCCCAGATTCGAACCTTCGTCTATTTTAAGCACAGTATAAAGTTTATTGTTTCTGCGCAGCAGTTCTTCGACTTCGTCTATAGTAACGGCATCAAGACCGCAGCCGAACGAATTCAGCTGTATAAGCTCCACATCGTCCTGTGTCCCGACGAAATCAGCCGCACGGTAAAGACGCGAGTGATACACCCACTGATCAAGTACCCGTATAGGTCTCTGAAGATGTCCGAGATGCGCGATCGAATCCTCTGTCAGCACGACCATATCAAACTGTCCGATAAGCTTGTTCAGACCGTGATTGATCTCCGGATCCACATGATAAGGACGCCCTGCTATGACAATAGCTTTCTTGCCGTGATCATGTGCATATTTCAAAGCATACTCGCCCTGCTTCTTGACATCGTCTTTGAATCTCTTCTGCTCTTTTCTGCCTGCCGCTACTGCCTTGTCTATTTCGATCCTCGAAACGCCTATATCGCTCAGCAGCGCATGAAGCTCCTTTATAAGCCTGGCATCGTCGTCGTAAGGCAGGAAAGGATGTGAAAATTTCACATCGTTTTCTTCCAGAACATCATCCATATTGTTGGCAATAACTTCAGGATATGTTGCTACAATAGGACAGTTGTAATGATTCGGCTGCGCTTTGTCCTCCACTTTCTCATAGTTGATGGAAGGATAAAAAATCCATTTGATTCCGTTATCCACCAGCCATCTTATATGCCCGTGCACCATTTTGGCCGGATAACAAGCTGTATCAGATGAAATGGTCTCTATGCCGGATTCGTACATTTCCTTATTGGAGACAGAACTGAGCTGCACTCTGAATCCGAGATCTGTGAACACGGTAAACCAGAACGGATAATCCTCGTACATGTTGAGTACTCTCGGGATACCGATAGTACCGCGGGTCGATTCATCCTCCGACAGCGGTTTATATCTGAACAGCCTTTTCAGTTTGTAATCATAGAGGTCCGGAAGATCGCTCTGTCCTTTCTGCTTTCCCTCGCCTTTTTCACATCTGTTGCCGGTAATGAATTTTGATCCGTCATTGAATTTATTGATTGTAAGCAGGCAGTTGTTTTCACAGCCTCCGCATCTTGCGTGAGAATTCTCAACAGTGAATTTATCCATTTCCTCAAGAGTTATCAGCGAAGACTCGGTATCCTCAACATAATTTTCCTGAGCTATTATAGCAGCTCCGAAAGCGCCCATGACACCGGCAATATCAGGTCTGATGACATCTTTTCCGGTTATTCTTTCTATCGCACGCAGAACGGCATCATTCATAAAAGTTCCGCCCTGTACGACGATTTTTTCTCCGGCTTCATCAGGGTTCCTCAGCTTTATTACTTTATAAAGCGCATTTTTGATAACTGAATATGAAAGACCTGCCGATATGTCTCCAATGGTTGCGCCTTCTTTCTGCGCCTGCTTGACCTTCGAGTTCATGAAAACTGTGCATCTCGTTCCGAGATCCACAGGAGCATCGGCAAGAATAGCTTCCTTCGCAAAATGTTTTGTATCCATGTTGACGGACTTGGCATATGTCTCGAGGAACGAACCGCATCCGGACGAACACGCTTCGTTCAGCATTATGCTGTAGATCGCGCCGTCCTTTATCTTCATGCATTTCATATCCTGTCCGCCTATATCAAGAATAAAATCGACTCCCGGCAGGAACTGCTCAGCACCTTTATAATGTGCCATGGTTTCGATTTCTCCCATGTCGGCTTTGAATGCCGCTTTTATCAGACCTTCTCCGTATCCCGTGACACATGTATTCGCTATATATGCATTCGGCGGGATCTGAGGATACATCTTTCTCATTATCTGCATCGTCGCGGATATAGGATTTCCTTCATTGCTCATGTAATGCTGAAACAGAAGGTTCCTGTCTTCATCTATAAGCGCCGCCTTGGTCGTTGTCGAACCGGCATCGATCCCGAGGTATAGTTTCCCTCTGGCTTTTCTGATGTCTTTTTTGCTTACCTGTGCACGATTATGGCGCTGTGTAAATCTCGCATAATCCGCCTCATCTTCAAAAAGCGGTTTGAGATGTTTCGTTTCCGACATTGCATCCGGATCCATCGTTTCGAGTATATTCGTCAGTTCTTTCAGTGAATGTTTTTCATGTTTCTCCGCAAGCATAGCAGCACCGATGGCCACAAAATATTTGGAGTTTTCCGGGAAAATCACCTGTTCCGGAGAAAGATCCAGAGTCTCGATAAATCTCTGTCTCAGTTCACTCAGGAACGAAAGAGGACCTCCGAGAAATGCAACATTGCCTCTTATCGGATGACCGCAGGCCAGTCCGCTTATCGTCTGATTCACTACTGCCTGAAATATCGATGCCGAAAGATCTTCCACTGATGTGCCTTCATTTATGAGCGGCTGGATATCAGTCTTGGCAAAAACACCGCACCTCGCCGCAATAGGATAGATCATTTTTTTATTTTTGGCCGCTTCATTCATTCCTGCTGCATCTGTATTGAGCAGGATGGCCATCTGGTCTATAAAAGCACCTGTGCCGCCCGCACAAGTGCCGTTCATTCTCTGTTCGATCGTCTGTCCGTAAAATGTGATCTTTGCGTCTTCACCGCCGAGTTCTATCGCGCAGTCGGTCTGAGGGATCAGGACTTCCACGGCCTTTGAACATGATATGACTTCCTGTTCAAAGTAGACACCGATAAGCCTCGAAAGCGACAAACCTCCGGAACCTGTTATTACTGCATTCACTTCTATATCGCCGTACTCGCTGTAAAGATCTCGCATCAGCTCTGCCGCTTTATCAAGCACATTCGACATATGTCTTTCGTAACGCTTATATAGTAATTTATTATTTTCATCGATAAGGACCAGTTTTACGGTAGTCGATCCGACGTCAATACCTAATTTCATTATTTCTTTTCTCTCCTTAGTTGAATTGTATTATAGCATTTATGTACCCGTATGTACAAATATCAATCATTAACAGGCTTTTCCATGACTTTGATCTCTCTTCTGTATACTCTTCTGATCATTATTGTCATATATACAAGACCTATGATTTCGGCGAGCGGGAAAGCCCACCATACCATCTGTATTCCTCCCGCTTTTGCAAAGATGAATGCCAGCGGCAGTATTCCCACCAGCTGTCTGAGCATGGAACCCCAGAGACTGATAAATCCGTGCGCCGTCGCCCCGAAAAAGCCTCCGCATACTATGCCGAAAGCGGCAGGAAGGAAACACCAGCTGATCGTTCTAAGCGCAGGAATGCCTATAGCGTACATGTTCGGCGATGCATTGAACATCGTCATCAGCTGATGCGGAAACAGCTGGAAAATCAAAAGCGCGCAGCCCATGATCATAAAGCTGATCTTGTATCCTTCTTTCAGCGCGGATACTATACGGTGCCTGTCTCTTGCTCCGAAGTTGTATCCGATGATCGGCATGAGCCCCTGGTTCAGACCAAAGCACGGCATAAAAGCAAACGACTGCAGACGGCCGTAAACACCCATTACTGCCACTGCCGTCGGACTCAGCAATATGAGTATCATGTTCATGCCAAGCTGCATGACCGATGCGATCGACTGCATTATCATGGACGGTGCACCGACTGCGTAAATGTCTTTTATTATCTGCTTTCTGAACGGATGTCCGCCGAAGGTTATCTTTATGTCATGATCTTTTTTGAAAAGAATGTATGATATCCAGACGGCCTCGCCGCACTGTCCTATAACTGTGGCAACCGCAGCACCCGGAACTCCGAGTTTCGGAGCGCCGAGAAGACCGAATATAAGTATAGGGTCTAGTATCACATTGATGATCTGGCCGACAAGCGCAGCAAGCATAGGAGTAACCATGTTTCCTGTCGCCTGCAGCATTTTTTCTGCCGTAATGTCCACAAAAAGGAATACGGATATTATAAGCACTATCCGCAGATATGATGCTCCGGCTTCGATTATCGTTTCGTTTTTGCTGAAAACAGTCATGAATTTATGTGAAAACAGGATCCCGACCAGCGCGAAAACTGCCCAGTTTACAAATGACAGCATGAATCCGCAGCTGGCTGCTTCATTGGCATCGCTGAATCTGCGCGCACCAAGACGCCTCGCAATAAGCGAATTGACGCCTACCGCCGTACCTACTCCTACAGAAATCATCAGCATCTGTATAGGAAAAATAAGGGTGAGAGCGGTCAATCCGTCCTCACCGGTATATGATACGAATATACTGTCAACAATATTGTACAGAGCCTGAATAGTCATCGACAGTATTGAAGGCCACGACATAGAAAGCAGAAGCTTTCTTATCGGCATCGTGCCCATTTTGTTTTCTTTAATATCTCCCATATCCATCCTTATTATATATAATATGGGCAGACCGTAAGCCGGGTTCTGTATTAAGCGGTCATCTATCTAGACGCATCATTGCTGATACGTTCGTGCGACCTACCTCTCGGGCGGCAGCGGGCCGCTGCACTCAAAGCCCTGTCTTGGTCTTGCTCCGGGTGGGGTTTACACGGCCGGTGCATCTCTGCACCGCCGGTGAGCTCTTAACTCGCCATTTCAACCTTGCCACAGCCGTACTGTTTCGGCGGTATGTTTCTGTTGCACTTTCCCTACAGTTACCTGCGCCGGACGTTATCCGGCACCCTCGCCCTGCGGAGCCCGGACTTTCCTCATGCCGAAGCACGCGATCGCCTGGTCTGCCCAGTATTATCAAACTAAATGATTATAGCACAAAAGGATTAACATTGATAGTGGTTTCTATTACCTCAACAGACGCATCGCACCGCTCGCGAAGCTGCTCGGCAATATTCAAGGCAAACGATTTTTCTGTTCCCCAGTGTCCTGCATCTATTACGGCAATACCCATATCCTCAGCCTTCAGTGCCTGATGATACTTCACATCACCTGTGATCAGAACATCGCAGCCATTCCCGGCAGCAGCATCTATAAGATCAAATCCTGCTCCGGTGCAGATCGCTGCGGTCCTGACCGTCCCATTCGGATTTCCTGCCGCCCGGGAATATCCTTCCCAGAGATCCAGGCTTTTTTCCACATGGTCGCACAATTCTATCAGAGTCATTTCTTCCGGCAGATCGCCGATTATGCCCGGCATCGAATCCGGATCATTCATCGGTCTTCTGATATTCCTCAGTCCGATCTTCCTGGCAGTATATGTATTGTTCCCCTCCATAGCGGAATCAAATGATGTATGCGCAGAGTAAACCGATATGCCGTTTTTTATAAGTTCGATTATTCTTGCCCCAGCCGCATCGGAAGCATCTATATTCTGTATCATGCCGAATGCCGGTGCCGGTATCAGCGGATGATGCGCCAGTATCATGTCGCAGCGCCTTGCTTTGGCTTCTTCAATAACCTCACCGGTTATCTCCAGCGTCGTCATGATCTTTCCGATCGATTCACTGCCGGTATATATCTGTACACCGCTGTTGTCCCAGTCTTCAGCAAGCTGAGGCGGCGCTATTTCTTCAATAATATTTATCAGTGTTTTGTAATTCATTTGTTCCTCCTGATAATCAGTCGTCATAAACGGGATCAAGCAGTTCATGAAGATATCTGATGCCGTTCCTGACTTTTTCAAATTCAGCCGCGTCGACGACCCTGCCTCTGGACAGGCCTGCGAGTCTGGCATTTTCCTGCATAAGCTTTCTTCTGATATATTCTCCGGTAAGTTCGTCTTCACTGTCCTGAGTCCAGTACGGAACGTCCCATTTGACTGAATCAGAAGGTTCTTCTTTCAACTTCACAGGTGCGGAAAACCCTTCGGTTATTTCTGCCGGCACAGCCGAAATTTCACCGTAGCTGGAAGCTGTTCTTTCAGCTCCTTCTTTGTCTGCGCCTTCGTAATCAAGAGGGACTGCAGTAATGATCACACATATCCTCGGTCCTTCTTCTACCAGGCTTTCCTGGGCTATAGCGAAACCGTTCGAGTCCAGCCAGTGCCTCAGCACCCCTGTTTTGCTGCGCGGCTGTAAGATAAATTTCTTGAAGGTTTTCGTTTTATGCATGTCTTTTTCGAACATTTCTATCATAAGTTCACTGCCCATGCCGGCGATGACAATATCATCCACTTCTTCTTTTCCTATAACCTCAAGCCCGCTGCCGAGCCGGAAATCGAAGTCAAGATCAGGGGCCGATAACGCGACATTATCCCGGGCTTTCTGCAGAGATCCTTCGCTCAGATCAGTCAGAATGACATGCGGACACATGCCGCACTGTTTCAGAAAAATAGGAAGAAAACCATGATCGGTCCCTATATCCGCCATGGTTTCTCCTGAATATATCTCTAATGCTATCGTTTTAAGTCTGCTTGTAAGCTCTATCATTTATTACTCCAGATAATCCTTGAGTTTTTTGCTCCTGCTCGGATGTCTGAGTTTTCTCAGCGCTTTGGCTTCGATCTGCCTGATCCTCTCTCTGGTGACATCAAACTGCTTTCCGACCTCTTCCAGGGTCCTCGCGCGTCCGTCTTCAAGTCCGAATCTGAGTTTAAGTACTTTCTGTTCTCTCTCTGTCAAAGTATCAAGGACTTCAACAAGCTGTTCTTTAAGCATCGAAAATGCCGCTGCTTCCGCCGGTGCCGGAACATCATCATCAGGGATAAAATCTCCCAGATGTGAATCCTCTTCTTCTCCTATAGGCGTCTCCAGCGATACCGGTTCCTGTGCGATCTTGATGATCTCACGCACTTTTTCCACAGTAATATCCATTTCGGCTGCTATCTCTTCAGGCGTCGGCTCTCGTCCGTATTCCTGCAGCAGTTGTCTCTGAATACGCATAAGCTTGTTGATCGTCTCTACCATATGTACCGGTATCCTGATCGTTCTCGCCTGATCAGCGATGGATCTTGTTATAGCCTGTCTGATCCACCATGTGGCATATGTTGAAAATTTGAAGCCCTTGCGCCAGTTGAATTTGTCGACAGCCTTTATCAGTCCGAGATTGCCTTCCTGGATCAGATCAAGAAACAGCATGCCTCTTCCTACGTATCTCTTGGCAATACTAACAACAAGTCTGAGGTTCGCTTCGCACAGCTTCTGTTTAGCTTCTTCGTCGCCCTCTTCCATTCTCTTTGCCAGCTCGATTTCCTCTTCTGCAGTCAGGAGCGGAACTTTTCCGATTTCCTTGAGGTACATCCTGACAGGATCATCGACCGCAACAGTTTTGGAAATCGTGCTTTCAAGATCTATCTCTTTCTCATTATTGTCCTTCGCTGATTTTACAACTTCGTCCTCGTCATCTTCATCATCCTCGATATCGTCAAGCTCGAACTCATCAGGTTCTTCCTCTGATACGATTTCGATGTCAAGCGACATCAGTCCCTCATATATCTCGTCCATCTGATCTTTGTCCAGATCGACAGCATCGAGCTCTTTGCCGATCTCTTCATATGAAATCTGCTTCTTTTTAGCTTTCTTTTTAAGCAGGAGGACATATTCGCCGATGCTGAGCATCTCATCTCCCTGAATTTCGGCTGTACTGTCTTTCCGGTCTTTTTCCCCGGTGTTATTCACTGCAGCTTTTCCCGCGCCGGCTTTTGGCGCTGTCCCGGCAGTCTTCTTTTCAGGCGCAGCCTTCTTAGCCGCCGGTTTTTTAGCAGCCGCCGGTTTTTTAGCTGTATCCGCTTTCTTAGCAGCCGGCTTTTTGGCAGCAGTCTCTTTTCCAGCCGCAGGTGTTTTAGCTGTGGTTTTTTTCTTTGTGGCAGTATCGCTCAAATTACTTACCCCTCTTTCTGATTTTTTCGATCTCTTTGCTCGCATTCATTTTTTCGAGCATGAGTTCGTTAATAACTGCTTCATCCATACCTTCTGCCATTGCTATTTTATCGGTCAGCAATTTTTCTTTTTTCTGAAGGTAATCTATTTTCATGCCTGCAATGCAGTCGGCATATGCTCTTGCGCCGTCTCCTACAGGCAGGATATTTTCTTCTATATCACGGAGCGCCTCTGCGGAATCCTCATCAAGCTCCGCCATCAGGTCTCCGTTGTCAAACTCTCTGTCTCTTTTGTACATCTTCTCCATTGCAGACAAAATGTTTATGCAGAGCGGATTTGTTATATATCCTTCAAAATCCGCACGTTTCTCAAAGTATCTGCTTTCGGTCATCAAAATTTTCAGCAGATTCTTCTCGATAGCTGTCAGCGGCATAATGACTTTTTTTTCGCTGTTTTCATGCCTGCGTTCAAGACCCTTTTCCTCTGCTCCGATAGCCATTTCAGATCGTATAGCTCCTTCAGAAATATCATAATCGGATGCCAGTATTTTGATATACATATCCGCTTCCACAGGACTCAAAGATCTGAGAACCGCAACAGCTTCTTTAATGAAATCCAGCCTGCCTTCAACAGTATCCGTATCATATTTGCGCGCAGCGGATGCTATCCTGTAATCCGCATAAGGAAGCGCCCCTTCGACAAGCTTCAGGAATTCGTTCTTCCCCTGTTTCTTTATAAACTCATCCGGATCCTTTCCGTCTGTTACATGAAGCACTTTAACGCGGCATTTCTGACTGTTAAGTATTTCAATTCCTCTCAGAGCAGCTGCCCTGCCGGCATCATCGGCATCATATGATAGCACAACATTTTTCGTATATCTCTTCAGAAGCCTGGCCTGGCTTTCAGTAAGCGCTGTTCCCAGCGATGCAGAAACATTTCTTACTCCTCCCTGATAAAGACCTATAACATCCATATAACCTTCAACGAGTATCGCACAGTTTTCCTTGCTGATTTCCTGTCTCGTAAGATTCAATCCGTAAAGATTGTTCTTTTTCATGAAAATCGAAGATTCCTGCGAATTGAGATATTTCGGCATGGCCTCACCTACGGCGCGCCCTCCGAAACCGATGACTTTGCCGCTCGTATTAATTATAGGAAACATGACTCTGTTTCTGTACTTGTCATAGTATTTACCCTTTGAAACTGAAATCAAGCCTAATTTCAGCATCTTTTCCGCAGGATAGCCAAGTCCTGTCAGATAACCGAAAAGGCTGTCCCATCTGTCATCAGCATATCCGATGCCGAATTTCTTCAGTATCTCTTCACTGATACCGCGCTTTTCCATGTATGTCCTGCCGGGATTATCTCCCGATCTGAAGACCATATAGAAATATTTGGCAGCTTCGCGGTTGATTTTAAAAAGCAGTTCACGCTCGCCGGAATCGCCGTCATACTCATTATCGATCGTAACTCCGCACTCTGCCGCCAGCTTTTCAACTGCTTCCATAAATTCGAGATTATAGTATTTCTGGGCAAAAGATATAACATCTCCGGTTGCCCCGCACCCGAAACATGTGAATATCTGCTTGTCTTCAGAGACCACAAAAGAGGGTGTCTTTTCATTGTGAAAAGGACACAGTCCTTTATAATTTGACCCTGTCTTTTTAAGCGAAACGACCCTCCCTATTATGTCAACTATATCGCATCTATTTTTGATTTCTTCGATAGCATTATCTCTCATACTTTTATATACGACACAAAAAATGACTTTACTTGAAAAAATTTTTGAAAAATTATTTGCCGTTGAATGCAAAAGTAAGCTCTGGTCTTTACCATGTTAAAGTGTTTTTGCAAGACTAACTTCTGCTTACACGTGTTTTTTGTCCATTTTTCTGTAACTTTCAATAAAAAAGCGATATAATTTTAAA